>ERZ827496.17-NODE-17-length-204379-cov-5.374508_pt1 | contig 204379 bp, 218 predicted proteins | sample MGYA00519769_ERZ827496 | MGnify/ENA primary metagenome ERZ827496 (study PRJEB31778, sample SAMEA3449327) | human gut metagenome | biome: human gut; feature: human-associated habitat; material: faeces | place: United Kingdom | collected 2010/2012 ...
GATGCGTGATCTGATCCTTCAACTCAGCAAAAGTTCGATTTATTCAACAAAGCCGCGGTGATGCTTACGGTATGGTGGTTATCAAGTTTTATCCTGATTAGCACCCTTAATGGCTATTTCGATAATCAGGACCGCGATTTTCTGACAGGTAAACTTCAGCTCACCGAAGAGTTTCTTAAAACAGAGACGTTCCGGAACAAAACGGATATTAAGTCATTATCAGAAAAAATAAACGATGCGATGGTAGGGCACAATGGTTTATTCATTTCTATAAAAAACATGGAAAATGAAAAAATTGTTGAACTCTATGCCAAAAATTCTGTTGTTCCAGCGGTCCTGCTTAATAAGTCGGGTGATATTCTCGACTATATGATCCAGACGGAAGAAAATAACACCGTGTACCGCAGTATCTCGCGGCGGGTTGCCGTGACGCCGGAACAGGGTAAAAGCAAACATGTCATCATTACGGTTGCCACGGATACTGGGTATCACACCCTGTTTATGGATAAGCTCAGTACCTGGCTGTTCTGGTTCAATATCGGTCTGGTCTTTATTTCTGTTTTTCTGGGCTGGCTGACCACACGTATTGGTCTGAAACCGCTACGGGAAATGACCAGTCTGGCTTCCTCCATGACCGTACACAGCCTGGATCAGCGTCTTAATCCCGATTTGGCTCCGCCGGAAATTTCTGAGACCATGCAGGAGTTCAATAACATGTTCGATCGCCTGGAGGGGTCATTCCGGAAACTGTCAGATTTCTCGTCTGACATCGCGCATGAGCTGCGCACACCGGTCAGTAATCTGATGATGCAGACGCAGTTTGCACTGGCTAAGGAAAGGGATGTTTCGCATTACCGCGAAATCTTATTCGCTTACCTGGAAGAACTGAAAAGGTTGTCACGAATGACCAGTGATATGCTTTTTCTGGCACGTTCAGAGCATGGTCTGCTGCAGCTGGATAAACATGATGTGGATCTGGCCGCCGAACTGAATGAATTACGTGAGCTGTTCGAGCCTCTGGCAGACGAAACAGGAAAGACAATCACCGTTGAAGGAGAGGGCGTTGTTGCCGGAGACAGCGATATGCTGCGACGTGCTTTCAGTAACCTGCTTTCCAATGCAATCAAGTATTCTCCCGATAACACCTGTACAGCGATACACCTTGAGCGTGACAGTGACTGTGTGAACGTGATGATTACGAATACGATGTCCGGCCAGGTTCCCGCTAATCTGGAACGTTTGTTTGATCGGTTCTATCGAGCTGATTCATCAAGGGTCCACAACACGGAAGGCGCGGGGCTGGGATTATCAATTACAAGGTCGATCATTCATGCTCATGGCGGCGAGCTGTCAGCAGAACAGCAGGGGCGGGAAATTGTGTTCAGTGTGCGCCTGTTAATGGATTAATCCCGTTCTTCAGGAGAAACCTGGAAGGTGACAAAATTGTCATCATTCAGTCACGCGATAAACAGAGGCGGTTTTTTATAATCATACATAAATCAGGAGCAGAGTGATAACGCAATCGCCTGGTTCCTGGAGTGATGAATAACCCGCCCTGAGATCAAATGCTTTCTCTGTTATAAGCCGTTGATTGTTTGGGTATGAAAACACCGGAGACCCAACCATGAAAAAGATCCTTGTATCATTTGTTGCCATTATGGCTGTCGCTTCATCCGCCATGGCTGCAGAGACAATGAACATGCATGACCAGGTAAATAATGCCCAGGCACCCGCCCATCAGATGCAGTCAACCTCTGAAAAAAGCGCTGTTCAGGGAGACAGTATGACAATGATGGATATGAGCGGACACGATCAGGCTGCAATGTCCCATGAAATGATGCAAAACGGCAACGCTTCTGCCCACCAGGACATGGCGGAGATGCATAAAAAAATGATGAAAGGCAAACCAGGGGCCACCAACGAATCAGCAACGTCATTTTCAGAAATGAACGAGCATGAAAAAGCCGCTGTTGTGCACGAGAAGGCGAATAATGGTCAGTCTTCCGTTATTCATCAGCAGCAGGCTGAAAAGCATCGCAGCCAGATCACCCAGAATTAACCCGCAGCTCCACTTGTTAGACCCTCATTTGACGCCGAAGTCACTGGCTTACGCTCCCGTCCGGGAGCGTTTTTTTTATTCTTTCATTTATCATTGAGTCTTATGGGAATGGATTTAATCAGTTACTTAATCCCTGCCTCAGCAACAAGTCCCGGAAAGAGCAGCTTTATATTCCGGGTTTTTCTGCTCATAACCTCAACGGTGGCGCTTAGGATGTACTTTGTAAGTACCCAGAGTGTGTGTCATCAGTACCGGTGTTAATGCACCAGCCCATTCCAGCCATGTATACCCATGTAAATCCCAACAGCAGCAATCAGGGCGCTTGAAATATAGGGGGCTCTTCTGGCGATGGTATTGAAGCCACTCCAGCGTTTGGCGACCTGACGAACGCTGATCGCCGCACCCACTCCAACCGTTACGAGGGTCAATGCCAGGCCGATACTGAAACAAACAACCAGTGTGGCACCCAGCGTAAGCGCTTTAAGCTGAAGGCAGATCAACAATACAGTTATAGCTGCCGGGCAAGGGATAAGCCCTCCTGTCAGTCCAAATATCAGGATTTGCCCGTTGGTTACTTCTTTCCCGTCGAAGCGGCGTTTTATGTCATTGGCATGAGCCAGTTCGTGAGCGTCCTGATACTCTTTCGAATTCACATCCAGCCCATCAAGCTCAGAGTGGTCATGGTCATGGTCGTGTTCAGCGAACGCCACATCATAGTCATGGACATGACCACGATGTCCCAGAGACAGACGTACGTTGAAACTGTGAGGCTCAGGGATGGGAGATGTTGACTCCAGATAATCACCATGATCAACAAATTCAAAAGTCTGAGAGATCGTACTGTTTTCCCGAAGTGTGGTTAATGAGATATCTTCAGAAGCCCATCTTTGGCCACTAAGAGTGCGTAGCCGCCAGTGGGGAAGTTGTCCTTCTTCAAAAATGGACAGTTCAACTTTTCCATGGCCAGTATCGATCAACCTTGTTTCGTCATGGTGATGATGTTCATTCTCCTGCATTCCCTCCAGCCAGTTTTTCTCACCGCTCCAGGTTCGCCAGAACATCCAAAAAGCCGTACCAAGGATGATCACTGAAGAGACCATCTGTAGCCAGGGTTCGGCTGATTCTGCGGTAAATTTATTACTGATATACATCCCTCCAAAAGCAATCAGCCATACGACTGCAGTGTGCGACAATGTTGCCGCGACACCCAGCATCACGGCCTGACGTACGGTGCCTTTTATAGCAATGATGAATGCTGCCATCATTGTTTTGGAGTGCCCGGGCTCCAGTCCATGAAGCGCGCCAAGCAGAATGGCGCTGGGGATGAAAAACCATGCGTTGCCTTGCTGAAGAAGTGTCGTAAATTCGTTCATGAGAATCATTCTTGGTTATTAAGTGTAGGCCGGATTCTACTCCCCCCCAGTAAAATATACTACCCCCCAGTAGAATAACGCTGGTATAGTTACATAAAATATCCAGGAGAGTGAGAGCCCACATGTCACATACCATCCGCGATAAACAAAAACTGAAAGCACGTACAAGCAAGATCCAGGGGCAGGTTGCTGCGCTGAAAAAAATGCTTGATGAACCTCACGAATGTGCCGCTGTACTGCAACAAATAGCCGCCATACGTGGTGCCGTGAATGGTTTATTGCGTGAAGTGATTAAAGGACATTTGACTGAACATATTGTTCATGAAAGTGAAGAACAGAAACGAGAAGAAGACCTGGACGTTGTGCTGAAGGTTCTGGATTCTTACATCAAGTGACAGTTTGGCTAAAAGCCCTGAGCATTAATTTATCTAAATAACACGTTATCAAGTGACGGTTTTGGGCTGTTTGTAGCGGCATAGTGAGTTTGTTTAATCAATGAGCTTTAAGATGCCCCCCTTCATGCAAGGCAACGCGTACATTTCTGGTACATCTACTTCCCTTACTTTGCTCAGGGCAACCCACATTGTTAAAGCCTCTACTCGCTGACCATCAAAATCACCCAACGTCAGATAATGGAAAAAAATTTTGGATGACATTTTGAAACGTGTCCTCTGCTGTGAACGTCGAGAGATGCTACGCGAGAAAGGAGATGACCTACTTAGTATCCTGTTAAGTAGGTCTATCTGAAGAAGTAGACAACTTTAAAGTCTTTTTCATGTTAAAGGAGACAACTTTAATGTCTGTGTACAGGTCCTACCTTTGCTCAAATCAAAATGTTCTGACATACCAAAATGGAGTGTAAAATGACTCAAAACCAGGGTTCTGAGCCAGTACCGGCGAGCCGGACAGGGCAGCTCATCAGCGCCCGGGATATGGCCATGCAGAAATTCGAAGAAGGGATGCGGTTAATCTCGGAAGCGTCGGAACTGTGCGGTCTCTCTCTCTTCACCAGCAGAATTATGCAGCCCAACGCATTTGGTCTTCCGTCGTCACTGGATCGCACCATCGAGGAGGGGCGTAAGGAAATTGACCGTAAAACGTGGAAAAGGCTCTTTGAAGAAACAGGTATGGACCGGTACTGGAACCATAAGCAAAAAGAAGCCTTTAACGAATCCCTTCGTACGGATCCGCCCGTCGCTTCCCTGGAGATTGTTAAGGGAACATTACAGCATGCACTGGCTAACAGACGAGACACCCTTGCAGAAGGTTTCGTTGATGTTCTCAACAAGCTTGACCGAAGTTTCAAAAGCAATGCCAGGCAATATACAATGCCAAAAAAGCTTGTTCTTCGGGGGATTTTTCCTGGTGTGAACGTGCTGAGGTACAACGGTTTCTCGCAGGACAATCACTTTTGTTTACGCGACTTTGAGAATATTGTATGCATCTGTTCTGATACTCCAACACCTGCAACCGGCGGTGGGCTGAGTATGGTCGACAGGCTGACGGCCATGAGAAATACAGAATTCACAGGCGAGGTCAGTGATGAGAATGGCTGGCGGTGTCGCCTGTTTGAGAATGGAAACGTTCATATTTGCATCGACAGTATCTCGCTTCTGAATGCTCTGAACGATCTTATCAGCATATATTTTGCAAACCAGCTTCCGGCCGCAGGAAAAAAATGATGATTGAAAATGATAAAGAAAAAAGCCTGAACGATGCTACCCCGCCAGAGGTGCAGAATGACATCCGCAGCGAATCCACTGAAAAATCAAAGGAAATGGGTCGTTCAAGGTACTCATCTATCGCGATGATCGATTACTTCAATGCAATCGAACGTCTGTGCAAAGAGAAAGAAATTAACCCGGAAAATATCGATCTGAGCTTCAAAGTTCACTGGCTCAGAAACGCTGTTGGCGGCTCGTTTGCAAGGTCACAGGAGATGTTCGCGGAGTACCAGAAGTATGTTAAAGAGGTTCCTGAAGAGGCCCGTTACCTGGATATACCCGATGAGGTAAAGGTTGCACTCGGCGATATTATCTCGTACATCACCTGGCACTACCGTAGAAGCTATACCGCAATACAGAATGATAGTGTTAAAAAAGCTGAAGCACGTAGCATGCAGCTGGAGGAGGAGGTAACGCAGCTGTTACAGCGGCTTGAGCAAAGCGCTACCGATATGGATGAGCTGAAACTTGAGAATCAGGCACTACAGGGTCGATTAGAGATCCGGGACAGTACCGTCAAGGAGTTAGAAACAAGGCTGAATGTTGCCGAAGCAGAACTCGAAACCTGCCATCACCAGTTAGATAGCACACGGCATGAATTGAGCCTCGCACAGCAGTCAAATGACTCACTCTCCCAGCAACTGGCTGAACGTAAAACAGAGATCGCTGGTCACCTTGAATATCAAAAAAAGCTGAACGAAGAGATCAACACGCAGCGTTCTGATAACGCCGGTCTTTCCAGACAATGCGACCAGTTAAGTCAGACTGTGTCAGATACAAAGGCAGAGAGGGACAGGTTTGAACAGGAATTGATTGCTGCACAGAACCTTTGTACTGAGCTGAAAAGTGCACTGTCCGGGAAAGAGGGTGACCTGGTGGCGGTGAATGCCGAGCTTACTGAACTCCATAAACTAAACGAGTCGCTGAGCGCCGACCTGAATAAAGTAACTTTGGTCAGCCAGGGCTATGAAGCGGAAGTGGCTGAACAAAGCAATGAACTCAAAACGCTCCAGGCCAAAGTAATGAAGCTGGAAGCTACCCTGGAGGCGGAGAAAACAATCTCAGAATCCCTAAAAGGCACCATTGATACATTAACTGGTGCAATGGCAGGGGGAGGTACTGGAAAGTCAAAACAGCCGCGTAGCAGAAAAACATCATGATAAATGAAGCCAGGTTGATACACTTCTCTGCATCCCCTGGCACATAAGAACTTCTGCGGACATTCAGCCCGTCCGCAGGAGTTTTCGTCCTTCAGTCAACAAATGCACTACCTTTTTTGAGTCTCCACTTTCCAGAGCAGAAAACACGTTACCGATTCTACCAACAGCTTGTATCTGAGTGATAACCCCAGTCTTGTAATCATCTAGGATCCCTGACAGGAAAGCGTTCAGTTTTGTCTGTTCGCTTAGCGAAAGCATGTAGGACATTTTTTCTCCATTTTAAGCAGGTGTGTCAGTTGAAAGAGGTTTGCGTGATTCTGGAAAATGAGGCAGCACCATAGTTTCAGATGCTGTGGTCGCATCCCAGTGCCACCATCCATAAGGCCCATATTCACGGTTGTAATAATCTTTTTTGAGTTGCTTTCGGGCCAGATAAGCAGGAGTGGCCATACCAAATACTTCCATCGGGAACGGCTTATCGCTTTTTGTGTCGAGCAGGTAGAAGTCAGGGAACACCTCACTAATACTCGCATCATAACGCATGGGCTTAACGTACTGCCGGTGCTCTGCATCCAGCTTTTCTGCAACAACCGCCTCATAGGAGGAGTCCAGAGGTATCCAGTTCTCGCTAACGTGCATCAGCACAATTTGATGAGCTCTTACAGAAGGGCCTCTGCCGGTTACCGCAGCTGGTGACGTCAACGCAAAGACAACTATTTTCGCCCCGGATTTCCATGCTGCGTACTCCGATGAAAATCGTTTCTTTACGCTATCCCAATGGACTTCTGAATTGAAAAAAATCAGCGGTAGCCCCCCAAAATTCCGCAGGGGTAAAAATTTAAGTGGCTTCTCATGCTTTTCAGCATCGTAGCGAGGTAAAACTGACAGGAGCATGAGACGTTTATCACTCATCGCCTGTGATGAAAGACGCTGAATTTGCGACTGAGCGACAGGTTGTTTCGGGTCAGGTACACCAATGAATAAATGGTCACCTATGCAGGCTCTGCCGGTACGAATTTGTTTAGCGGTTTCAAGCAGACGATACCGTACCAGTGAATCGTTACGTTTCCCTGCCATTTTCGGGTACCAGACATTCAGACCAGACTCTGTCCACAAAAGACTAAGCAAGCCCAGGAGGGTCATTGAGGCCTGACCTCCTTCTGGTCGCTGAACATGGGGCAGGGGAGGCACTTCTGATTTTTCAGGAGGATCTTTCTCTGTCATACCGATACCGAGCCTTACAGCCATATCACCTTCGGTTGTAATCCGGACCACACCACTCGCATATCCTTTCAGGCCGGTATGCCGGGCATCAAGGGAGAAGAATACACAGGAAGGATCATGCTCAATGCCCGTGTTAGCGGCTTTGACGAGAATAAAGGCATCACCGTTCGGTAAAGCACGAACATAAAGTCGCTTTTCTCCTTTTCCACGACATCCGCAGGTGATGACTGATTTTTGACCTGAGGTGTGGTGTGCCTTTTTAAGAGCCGACTGCCACCCTTTAGCAAACTCATCCTGCGTTTGAAAGTCAGGTGAATACCTTTTGACGTTTGGATCGTCGTCGTAAGCAATCATCACTGCGAATTTTTGGCTCATAGTAGTCTCCTAAACAGGAAGTTTAATATCCCAACCAGAGCAACACTTCCTGAGCGTCATACTGTTCCTTTACGCCCATGTCGCTAAAGAATTCTTCGAAATCTGTTTCGGGAACGCAATGCCTGGACAGTTCTTGTAATGCTCGTTCTTTAGATACCGTCTCACCTTCAGCTGATTCGAAATACGTCATGGTTGACCTCTGACATTATTACAACAATCTTAAGCATTTAAATTGATGAAGGAGCTCAGGTCAGCTGACTTCGTCGTAAAACTGCCGCAAGCGCTGGGAGGCTGCAAATTCAATTCGTGACTTCAGCAGTTTGGCGACGGCCGCAAAGACATCAACGACCACGGAGTTCCCAAACTGTCTGTAAGCCTGTGTATTGGACACAGGGATACGGAAAACACTTTCCCCGGGTTTATCGAAGCCCATTAGCCTGCTGCATTCACGTGGCGTTAGCATGCGTGGCCGACGGTCCATGTTGTATGTGTTATGGAAATCAGTTTCTCCCAGTTCATGAGACCAGCCCCGATCAATAAGAATTTCAGATCCGTCTTTCATATAGCGGCTTGAGAGGGTTCTGGTGACACTATTAACATTGGAAGGATCTACTAGTCCAAAACCAAAACCATTGCCTTTTGCCGCATGTTTCTTTGCATAGTTGTATAAGTACTCCCAGAGTTTAGGGGAGAGGATGTATTTACTATCTACGCTCGGATCCAGTAAATCTGAGAGAGAAGGGCGCTTGTCCGGATAAAAGTCTTTAATGTCTCTCAGAGTAAAACCGTCTTTCAGACGTAGGTCGCGGCGAAAACCAATAAGGACGATACGTTCACGGTGCTGGGGTCGGAAATGACGGCCATCGATGACTTTAGGATCATCCGCGCCCGTGCTTTCGCTGTTTGCGACGTCGTAGCCAAGCTCATCGAGCGTTTTCATGATGATGTTAAAGGTATTACCCTTATCGTGACTCTTCAGATTTTTTACGTTTTCCAGAACAAAAATTGCAGGTTGTTTTGCCCGGATGATCCTGGCCACATCAAAGAAGAGCGTACCCTGAGTGTCGCACTCGAAACCGTGTTTGCGACCCATAGAGTTCTTTTTACTGACACCGGCGATGCTGAATGGCTGGCATGGAAATCCCGCAAGAAGAACATCATGATCCGGGATAGAGGCATCGATAAATTTGTATGCCTCGTCATCAGTAACCTCGGGCCGGTTGCTAAGAGTGATGTCACGGATGTCTGAATTGAAGCGGTGCTCGTTCTCATCGCAATACCAGTTCGCCCGGTAAGTACGGCTGGAATAAGTATTCCATTCGCTCGTGAAAAGACATTTACCACCGATGGCATCAAATCCGCTTCGCAGTCCACCTATCCGTAAGCGCCCCGTGAAGGACGTGGGGTAAAAATTAGTTTACAGAGAGGGTTACGTTCCAGGGCAACAGCTCTTTCACGCGGTTGGCAGGCCAGGTATTGATGACACTGATCACGTGGCGCATCCAGGCTTCCGGCTCAATGCCGTTGAGTTTGCAGCTTCCGATCAGGCTGTACATCACTGCCGCACTGTCACCACCACCATCAGAGCCGAAGAACATGTAGTTACGCCGCCCCAGCGCAACCACACGAAGTGCGTTTTCGCACAGATTATTGTCGATCTCAACCCAGCCATTGCGGCAGTATTCGTTCAGTGCATCCCATTGCTTCAGCAGATAGGTGAACGCCTTCGCTGTGTCCGAGTGGCGCGACAGCATGTTCATCTGCCCCTGGAGCCAGTCATACAACGACTGCATCAGCGGTACCGATCTGGATTTTCTGACCGCCAGTCGCTCTTCTGCCGGACTGCCGCGGATCTCTGACTCGATAGCATACAGCGCCCCGATACGACTGAGCGCTTCTGTTGTTGCTGTCGTTGGATGGCGAACATGTACATCGTGGATCTTGCGTCGGGCATGCGCCATGCAAGCCGCTTCGGTTACCCGCCCACTTTCGTAAAGAGCGTTGTAACCCGCGTAGGCATCAGCCTGCAGGATACCGCTGTAGTCCGCCAAATGTTGCTGTGGATGGATACCTTTGCGGTCGGGAGAGTAGGAGAACCACACTGCGGCCGGCATGGTTGAGCCGGCGTTGCGATCGTCACGAACATAGACCCACAGCCGCCCGGTACGGGTTTTACCCTGACCGGGTTCCAGTACATTCACCGGCGTGTCGTCTGCATGCACTTTACCCGGCATCAGCACATAGTGGTTCAGTTCATCATACAGCGGACGGAGTTGCTCTCCCATAATATCAACCCAGCGCCCCATCGTATTACGGCTCAGCTCCACGCCCTGCCGGGCGTAGATTTCCGACTGACGATACAGCGGCAGGTGCTCAGCGAACTTCGCCATGATAATTCGCGCCAACAGACCCGGGCTGGCATAACTGCGCTCGATGGGTTTTGGCGGCAGCGCTGCCTGCACGATACAGTCGCACCGACTGCAGGCCAGTTTTGGACGGACCGTTTCGATTACCCTGAACGCGGTGTTGATAATATCCAGTTGTTCAGAGATGCTTTCCCCCAGCGGTTTCAGTTTGCCACTGCAGACAGGGCATTCGGTTTCTGCCGGGGAGATAACCTGTCTGTCACGGGGGAGTGTGGCCGGAAGCGCTTTGCGGGTGGGAGAGTCTGATGTTTTTGGTACTGCATCTCCGGCCATTGAGGTAAGTTGCGAGTGCGCTTCGCCAAGCCTGTTCTGGAGGTCGGTTATACGCTTTTCAGCCTGAGCGATCTTCTTTTCTATCTTCTCGCGATTTTTCTCGCTGCTGCGGCCAAACAGCATTCTCTGTAGTTTAGCGACCAGCGCCCTGAGTGAGCCGATCTCGCGGGCATAGCCGGTTATTTCACCGGACAGACGAACGATAATCGCCTGCTGGGCGACCAGCAGGGCCTTCAGTTGCTCGATGTCATCGGGAAGTGCACTGTTCATTCCCCTGTTTTATCACGGGTTATATTCGTATACCAGGCCGTTCCGTCCGTTTTGGATGCTGCCAGGCGATCCCCTCCAGTAGCATGGACAACTGGGCAGGTGTCAGATGCACTTTCCCTTCACGGCTCACCGGCCACACGAAGCGGCCCTGCTCGAGGCGTTTGGCGAACAGGCACAACCCGTCACGATCGGCCCACAGTATTTTCACCATTTTGCCACTGCGGCCCCGGAAGACGAAGATATGCCCGGAGAACGGGTCATCCTTCAGCGTGTTTTGCACCTTCGAGGCCAGACCGTTGAAGCCACAACGCATATCGGTGACGCCAGCGATGATCCAGATTCTGGTACCGGTCGGCAGCGTTATCATCGGGAACCGCCTTTCATCTCATGGATGAGAACTCGCAGTATTTCAGGTGTCAGCGGGTCAAAGAGTTTTACCACTCCTGATGCCAGGTGCAGTTCACATCGGGGAGAGTTATTATTCTCAACAACGGGAGATTCGTTGTTTTTGTTTTGCCAGAAGGGATTAGTTACAGGAGCTGCAGGTTCTGGAGTATCAGTCAGTGCAACCGGAACGGGCAGTCCTTCCTGCATATTATCGTCGTTTAACAAGCCATTTTCGTACAGGTTTTTCCAGTTAAACAGCATGTTATCATTGATGCCGTGTTCTCTGGCAATGCGAGCAACAACAGCACCCGGCTGTAATGCCTGCTTAACCAGGTTGATTTTAAATTCACGGCTGTAGCTGGTCCGACGTTTCTTACGCCATTGGGCATCACCAGTATCAACAGGAACAGTATCAGGACGATTACCCTTTTTTCTGTTAGTAAACAGCATCTGGTCGAGCTGGGTAAAAGAGAGCGTTTCTGGTAATGGCCACTTAATGCCGGATGCAATAAATCGCTGGAAAAGCACATGCACCGTGGAATGGCTGAGATTAAGGTGCTGAGCTATTGCCCGGATAGAAAGGTTATCTTCAAACCGGAGTCGAAGCGCATCAGGTAAATAAGCCCGATAGCAAGTCACATCGTTTGTCCCAGAATTCATCGTTCGCGTCCATCAATATTCAGATGGACGCGATTGTTACCAGACAGGACAATCTTCTCAAGACGTCCCTCACGGGGCGCTTACACCTATCCCTGCAAACAGATCGATAAAGCTAAAGTGCCTGTCCTCATAATCAGCAGGTCGTGAAGGTATTAAAGTCTGTAGATAGCGTCCATCTGCGATACTCAGCTCACAATGCTCAGGTATGCATGTAACCTGACGTTTAAGGGATGCACGGGACCAATTACTGCCATTTTCATCATTTAATACCTGAGCCAGATATTTCAGGTCATAAATGGTCGAAGCTGTTAACAAAGTTTTGTGGATCAGAGATGGTGTTTTATCCACATCATTCAGGTCTGTCTCAAGATCATGAGTGTAACGTTTCATCCAAACTCTCTCAGGAATAATATCTTTGAGATAGATTAACACGCTTAATTTGGATTATTTTTTGGTTCAGGTTCTAAATTTATTGTGATTATTCTGCCTTTAAGTTGCAAAAAGATTGGTTTTAAGCCCGCCCATGAAATAATGACTTGTTAAAATACTGCCTGTAAATAGGCTTGTGGATACATGTCTGTACTCAACAAATCAAGGTGAAATGATGTTTTTTTTAACAAAGTTACTTTTGCCCATCATGATTGTTGTATTCCCAGTGGCGTCCTGGGGGAACTCAACAACTTTTGAGGCAAAGGTGGTTAAGATTGTTGACGGTGACACCATAACTGCGTTGGATGCTCAAAACACAACCATCAAAATACGGATGTATGGTATAGACGCTCCTGAATCTAAACAGGCTTTTGGCCAAAAAGCAAAACAGGCCTTAACCACAGCTATAGCAACTAAAATCGTTACCGTGATAGACCATGGTACGGATATCTATGGCCGTATGTTAGGTACCATCTGGTTAGATGGATATGATATCAATGCCTCTATGGTGGACAGTGGATATGCGTGGGTTTATCGGTTCGAAGATAACGCCATTGTCCCTGGCTATATCAAATATGAATCCGCAGCACAAAAGGAGGCAAAAGGGTTATGGGCAGACACCAACCCTGTCCCACCATGGCAGTGGAGACAGGCAAACGAAAAGCCCAGAAAGGTGAAAGAGAAGAAATAACTATGATGAAAGAGCCTCATCCGTTACTTCAGTTGGTACTAAACGATTCCGGTCGTCTAACCATGCCTGTTTATTATAGAGATCAACAGTATTGCCCGACTTGCCTTACAAAGGTGTTGAAGAGTGAGGATGGAAGTTTGGCGCACCTCGGGGAAATAAATCAAAATACATGTAGACCTTCTATTTCAGTAGTTGTGACAAAAGCAATTATTGAAATGTTATGTGACGGGGAAAAAATATATGTAAATCCAATACGACACCGAGGCCGGGTGCTGGCACCCTCAGTAATTTTTTCTCCCGACACTCACACTTTCAAACCGTTTATAAATACAGACTATCAGCCTGTGGGAGCAAACTGGAAAAGTGAAAAGGGATATAAACTCGGTCTGTTTTATCTCAAAGATCGAGCCAACTCTATCAATAAAGAGGAATTTGATTTCATTGCCGTTATAGACCCTGAGGCAATGCAGAAAGAATTTATTTCGGCCTGGTCTGAGGTTGATGAAAAAAATCCATTGGAAACGCTGAAGCAGATCTTACGATCTAAAAACAACTCTTCTTTATGGGTAAAATGGCCTGGCAAAATTGAGCATGCGCAAAAAGGAAATTACAACGAAAATTACTGGTTCGATTATCAATCTGATAATCAGGAAGTGAACTGTACGGTCTCTGTTGTAGGTATCGAAGGTAACAGTTCCGGTGAGACAATTTATAGATTGCAAACTTTGCTAAAGCGTAAGCTCAATGAATATCAACTGGTTCGGTCTTTAGGGACTATTATGCTTCTTGATAATACCGGGAATATGATTCCATCAAACCATCCTTATTTTGAAGTCATCTCAAAAGCATGTATAAATGGAGTGCGTGACTTTGTTCGTCAAAACCCGTGGGTAGTCTGACGGTCAACTATAAAGCATAATATAATTAGTAATAACAAGGAACAGACATGAATGAAAACTCAGTAATCTTAATAAGTTTATTTTGGTTTTTTTTGGGATCGAGTGTTGTAGCTGGTTTTATGGATGCATCATTATATTGCTGGATTTTTGCAGCCATAAGCGCATTGTTTCTTCTTTCGGTGATACAAACACCAAAGGAGTTAACGGTATCTATTAGTCATATGACAAGCAAAACGCTGATCTCAAAGACAGATGATGGATACACATTTAGCATTTCACCTTACGGAGACGGGTACCGCTTATCAGTCTCGCCTGAAAATCGTCACAATGGTACCCAAAGCTTTGACGGCTGGTTCCCACGTTTTTTTTCCGAACCACAGTATGCCAAATCATCTTTAACTAAATTTCTCGGTGAGTCCTTAGTATGGGAAGAAGATTCAAGTAATGCTCTATGAGATTACTTATTATAAATTTTTCTATTAATCTCCATGGAGTGATATATGAATTTGGCCTATTTTTTATTTTTGTCTATAACTGTTATGCTTACGAGCTTTATTATTAAATCACTTGTCGTATTGGTAAAGTTCAAATTACTTCGTGATGAACGTCTCGAATATACCAGCAATAAAAATATTGATGAGATGTACGATTTAATGAATGCGAAGGAAGAAATCCTCATAAGGCATCATAAGCAGATGTTGGCATTGCATCTTTCACTATTAATATTCGTTCTATTTATTGCTTACATTTACTAAAAATAATTTTATTCAACATTTCAACAAAGGGTTTTCAATGGAAAGCTTCGAAACTGAACAAATGATTCAATATGCTTTCTACATAAATATCGTAATAACGACTGGTTTGGCATGGTTTTGCTTGCGGTCAGGATTGCATTACAATTTTTTCAGAAAAGCAGAGAGTGCCAGAACAAAAGGGCTGAGTAGTACCTCTACTGAACACGGTCCAGCAATAGTGAGACTAAAGAAGCTACAAGCATTAGTAGATTTTATTAGTAACTGTGCTTTTCTAATCCTTTCAATTGGCACAGCTTATATTTTGTATGTTTGGAGCCACAGTTAACTCATACGAGGTAACTTCGGCAGGTAACAACTTCTAATGCAGGACTTTAATAACTCTAAGGGATTCTACATGAAAAAAGACGATCTAATTACGCGTTGTAAATTACTTAAAGGCGAACGCGATGAGTCTATCTTTACCATATTAATTGGGATAGTAGTAAAGCTGGGGCTGGTAGGCCTGGCATTCTATCTGTTGCTTGGTTCCACGATTGATTGGTCAAGCTGGAAAACTTATGCCGCCATGTTGATCTTGGGAGCATTTCTCTAAAATCTTGAACCTTTTTTCACTCATTACAAGCCATGGCCTAGTGCGTAGATCATACGACTTTAAACCTTATGTCATTGATTTATAAGTACATATAACAAAGATTATGTTAAATACTGTATGTATGTACAGCATCAACAGTTGCCCCCCTCATATTGAGGTAATTGCTACATTCATACCACTATTCTTCTTATAGTATCGACATCCTGAATTATTGCACCCTACTGCTTTGTCTTTAGCTGTTCCGAATTAAAATTCATTGCTCAATTTGGATCACATGACGATCAGCGTATTCCTTTGCTTTATCAAAGTTAAGTTTTTAAAACATAAGATATGTAATGACAAATTCTCAATCTGATTTTCCTTTGAACGATCAAAATTTTCAGGCAGATTTGCTGAAAATCAAAAAGGTTTTCGCCGACCTTATAACGCAGGCATCAGATGGTAAGATACCCATAAGGTCTTCTCATGTACACGGCTTACACCATTTCGAGGAGCTCTACATCCGGGCAAGAGCAGGCATGTGTTCGGTCCTGGGATATCCGGTCATGGTTGTTTCAACTATCTCAGTTAAAGAGCCCGGCACAGGCATTTTTAGAGCGCTTCTTGCAGAATTGAAATGTATTGCAGATGAACAAAATTACATTTTGAAAATTGAAAATGTACTGCCTCCCCTATTCCGCAAATACCTTATTCAAGAAGGTTTTGTTTTCCCAGGTGAACCTTGGATGTGTGGTTCCGGCTATTGGTTTAAGAACCCACAAGTACTTCATGAAAATATTGAGTTATTATCTGTTTAAGTCGATCTAACAATTTCACTGGAGCTAACATGTCCCCGGAATTGGTATCAGACATTGCAAGAGTGGCGCATGAAAAGCTACTTTCAATTTTAACGGAGTGCGGCATAGAGAAGACGGCAGGCACTTGCCTTTTTGCAAGCTATCTTGTGTGTTATTTAGCAAAAACTAAAGGTCTAGATGCTGTTGTCCGTGGGGGTAACGGTGCAGATGATGGCGGTATATTTATAGAGTGTGGTGGCTTTGGCCATTATTGGTGTGAGTTGAATTTCGAAGAAGTGCAATATTATATTGACATCACTTCCGAACAGTTTGGGTTTCATCCATACATAGTGAAACTCGCCAACGATATAACAGGATGGCCTCGATATATTCCTGGTGATCAGGAAACGGTCGATAGTCATTTAGAACAATTATTACGCGACGGCTATACAGAATAGGCTGCGTATACCCTATCGCAGCCTTTCAGGCTCTTAACCCTTGTGACCTGTTAACGGAACCACTCAGGATGACGCTGCCGATCAACTTTGATAACCTGCGAATTAAATTCAACGACATCCGCTGGAGTAAGCATTAATTCATCAGGATTTACAATAAATGGTCTTAAAACCACTTCGCCACCGTCTTCTTTTGCACCGTAGATATTAATAAGAAAGTGCAGTCGTTGATTTCCTTCAGCATTGCGTTGCCATTCTCTAAAAGTCAAAGTTTGTTTAATATAGTTTGTTAAAAGAAATGCGAATTCAGATTCTTCCGTTTGTGAGATACCGATTTTGTTAGACATTTTTTTTAGTATCTTTCCGAGCATGGACACACAGGCATCTAGACTTAACGATGTTGAAATTTTGGTCGTATTAAAATCCTCCTGCGAAAGTGAAATCATCCATGTATTATCTTTATGATAGTCGGTAATATAAATAAAATGAGATGTAAAAGGCGTTGAGTGATTGAACTCTCCTAAGTTCCATCCATACTGACTCACTGTATTTGAGCTAAGTTCTTTGTCGGTAATGTTCATAATTCATACCTTTCGATAAAGTCTGTAATGATAATTAGCTATCTCAAAGGACCAGAACAACTCTTGAAATAACCACACTCGAAGAATTTATCATATTGAACACCCCTACCTAATAACCTTGCCGACTTAATAAATCACAATAGCCCTCCCCTGACATTTTAAAATGCTACTTGAATTTTTGATAGCTTATGGTTGTTTTATGTTCTTTGTGATACGCATATGTCATCTTCTCTTTCCAGTACCAATCTTGTAGATCCTGCAAGTCTAGCCCATTTTTCTCACGTATGCTTTCGTGTAATTCGCTAAGCGCGAGTTTATCATTAGGTTTATAAATGGCTAATTTTTCTTCAAATAAATCCAGCCAACGTTTCCCCATCTTACGACGCAAAACAAACACCATCGTGATAAATGTAATGAAATGCACAGCAATTAGTTCCAACTTATGCGATTGCTGACCAGATAAAATTACTATTGTAACAACAGGGATGGCCGTATATAAAGCAATCAAAGCGACCATAAGTTGGTATGGTTTTTCCCGTATTACCATGTTCATGGGTAAACCAGAGGACGCTACTGCTTGCCAAAATCTTAAATACCTTCCGATGGACTTAAACCTTGCCGCTGCAACTTCCTCGAAATAGGGCAGCATTCTTTTGCTGGCATTAGCGATTGCCTGCGTTCGTTGTGTGATGATTTTGCTGATGGCTGTGCTGATCTGCCCTTCTTTTAAGGCCGCTTCTCTGATTTGTTCAATGCGGGTATCTGAAATACCAGAGGACAGAGCATTCTGAACTGATCCAATTGCCAAGGAAGTGACCGCCTGCTGCTCTTGAGAGGGCACTAACGCAACGCTAATGCCCGTCACAGGGTTTTCACGGTCATCTGTACCTAATTGCTCAATCGCGAGGTCACGGAGCCCCTGAGCATCACTCACGAGGGCTGTAAGCGATGCCTGTAGGCTATTCACTTCTTCCTGAGCTTGTCTGAGTTCAGCATCCCGGATTACCTTATGGTCGGGTTCAAATACAAAACTGGACAGAAAATCCTTAACCAGGAAGCGATGCTCTCGCATTTCTTTGCCACGTTCCCTACGGTAGCCACTGCTGTCTTCAGTGACAATAGCAACAGTCTGACCGTAAACGCGGGGATGGGCGCGTAGAATTACTGTATGCAGCTTATCTTCAACGTAACGCAAAGACGTAATGAGCAGTGTATCCCCTGCCACAATACCCTCTTCAGGGATGCTGTCAGTGGACGTCCAGTACTGACCCGCCAGCAAAGAATGAAATCGCTCTAAACGGTCAATGCTATTTTTGCTGACTAGGTCACCCATATACTTTTCCTTCCAGATTCGTGTGTTAGGTGAATCATACCAGATTGCCCTTGCCGTCTAATAACGCAGAAAACTGTGAATCCAAAATTCCTTAAATTCAAACCTGTCCAATATAAAAGATGGCTCTTTTTCTTATCCAGTGTTAAGCGATAATGCTCAATTTTATTTCATTATTGTCAGAATCAAAATAATCTGAAAATAAAAAAGGCTTCAGAATTGAAGCCTCTATATTATACAACGTGAATGTATTTTATTTATCTTTCACCGGGTTCATTTCCCAGTATCTTTCACGTACGTTTTCTTGGCAATGGTCCGCTCGCTCCGGCGTGTCCCTTTTACGAGTAGCAAATGCTTCAATTACGGCATTCAAGTCTTTTTCTTTGATTTTAGATCCAACAGGCAAGTTTTCTTCAAACTCAGTCCTTACCAGTTCTTTCGTTTTTTTATAATCGGTTTCACTTTGGATTTCAGGTTTTAAACAAATATCGGCAACCATCACATCTGATTTGCCCGGGATCGGTTTTTTCCCGTTTTCAGATGCAAGGACCGCAGAGGAGGTAAAGGCGACAGACAGAGTTGCACATAACAGAAGGTATTTTAATTTCATGACTCACTCCATGATTATCAATGATGGTTGCTCAGACACATCATTTATACCATGCCTGTCACCGAATACGAGATCCCCATATTTTGGCTTTAAATATTATCCAATAGGGTTTCATACACCTAGCTTCTGAAAGCAAGGTTCAAGGAGCTTCAGGGGGAAATCAGATTGTTGTCGACCCAGTACTTGTGCAAACCTACCACCCAATTCCTGGAAATGGACGAAAGTTCATGCGCCAGTTCACGACAGCATTCAGGCGTAAAAATACGTATGGGTCCTGAAGTACCGATATCAACAGACATGATAAACTCCAGAATGTTGCCATGGCATAGGTTGTTTCTCAGCCTGACAATTTCTGCTTCAGGTGTTCTCCCGGCTGCTACCTTAACCAACATATCCTGCTCGGCTGGAAATGAAAGTAATTCTACCGGCACCCCTTCCTGCTTGGCCTTTCTCAGTAAGGCATTACTCATTACGGAGATACCCTCCAAGTCCACCAGCTCAGGAGCTGCATGCTGATCGTTAACTGTTGGTTTCAGCATCAGCGACTTCAACGTAACCATGAGTGATGTTTCAATCCCGTTCAGGAAGCTCGTACAGGCCGGTATCCATAGTTCGTGATGCAACGCCTCGGTTGCTTGTTTAAAGAACCAGTCAATCACGGGGACAGTGTGATAATCATAATAGTGATTTATCTCGCTGAATCTTGACATATAAGCATCGTACTCAGCCTGGTCTTCAGGAGATAAAAAATTTGGTGGGAGGGGCATCAGAATCCTTTCATCCTAGCTTGTATACCTTCTTCGTAGGCCAGCTCGCCATTATCGGTAAAAGATGGTTTTTGGTGTTTGTGACAAAGCTTAATTTTTCGTCAGGCTCGATAGCGTTACCGGAGAGATTTGATCTTTTCTCTGTAACTCGCAATACTGTTTATACATACAGTATAAGAATTCGAGTGTAGCTATGTCTGTTATCCTTGAGCACATTAGCAACAAACCTTACGAAATGGCACCTTTTTTCAGTGATTTACTGAGCTGTGGAGTGATGAGTCCGTGCGCCGGGCATGAAGATAATGAATTAAATTTGCATGAATATGTAGTCCGTAACCGCCCCTCAACCTTCTTTGTCAGGGCGGCGGGCCTCAGTATGATCAATGCCGGTATCAATGATGGTGCAATACTGGTTGTGGATCGGTCTTTAACGGCACGACACGGCTCTATCGTCGTTGCGCTGGTGGATGGAGAGTTTACGGTAAAGATCTTACACACGTATCCTGAGCTGCTTTTGATGCCTTCTAATCCAGCCTATAAGCCGATACGTGTAAATCCCGAATCCCTTGAGATATGGGGCGTCGTCACCTTTGCACTGAATCAGTTTAGCCATGTACATGCACGTTGATATTAACGGGGCCTATGCGGCATTTGAGTGTGCGATGGATCCCAAGCTGTCAAAAAAGCCGCTCATCATAGCCAGCAATAACGATTCGTCCGTCATTGCAATGAATAAACTGGCTAAAAGCGTTGGTATTAAGCGTGGGACCCCAATTTTTAAGTGCAGGGATTTGATTCAGCAACACCGGATCGAAGTCCGGAGCTCTAACTTTACTTTGTATGAAGACTACTCAAATCGCTTCCATGAAACGCTGGAAAGCTTCGCGCCTCAATCGAGTCGATATAGCATAGATGAAAATTTCATGTTATTGAAAAACATGAACAAGATAATAGATTATGAAGATTACGGCCGGTTGATCAGAAGTACACTTCTTCATAATCTGTCCCTTACCTGTGGTGTGGGGTGTTCAAGCACCAAAACCCTGGCTAAATTATGCACCTATGCGAGCAAACGATGGGCAGCTACAGGCGGGGTTGTAGTTTTGACTGATCAGGCCAGGATCAGGAAGCTCCTGGGCCTTATCAGTACCAGAGAAATATGGGGTATTGGTCAAAAGATCAGTGAACGCCTGTCGGCTTTCGGGATCATCACTGCCGGTGATTTTTATAATAGCGACGTTCGCTTTTTACGTAAAAGCTTTGGCGTTGAAATCGAGCGTACCTGGCGGGAACTGCATGGCGAACCATGTTTCCGGCTGCATGAATCCCCTCCTGTCCGGCAACAGATTATCGTTTCCAGAAGTTTTGGTCAGCGCCTTAATGAGATAGGCAAGCTACATGAGGCAGTTTCATTTTTTACCGCCCGGGCGGCAGAGCAGCTGCGCAAGGATGGCTCGTGGACCCGTCAAATCACAGTCTTCATTCAGAGCAGCAATTATGCGCAAGGTGAAAACCGCTACAGCAATTGTGGTATCGAGCCGCTTACCGCTACACAGGACACCCGCGATCTGGTTGATGCAGCCATGACCATCCTGAACCGCATTTACAAACCCGGGATAGCGTATGCGAAAGCTGGGGTAATGCTCTCCGCTATGACTGACGGCACAGAGCAACTCAGCCTGTTTGATGAGCGCCCGGCCAGGCCTGGCAGTCAGGCACTGATGAAAGTTATGGACCGGTTCAATAAAGAAAAGCGCGGAGCTCTGTTTTTGCTGGGGGAAGGCATTCAACAGGATTTTCGTATGAAACAGGCCATGCTATCACCGAGATATACGACCCGCTGGGATGAATTACTCGTTGTAAAAGCGTAGCGGCCATGACCGGCATGGCCGTACTCATCAAAAGTGAAAGTAACTTTAGGCCCCGCGAGCTTTTTCGATTGCGCCCTGCAAAGTTGCTGCGTCCATAGCCCCGGGGATAAATGTGGTAGTCGCCGCATTCGGCTTTTTCATATTCATAATGATGAAGCCGGGTGTGCCGGTGATCCCAAGCGCTTCGCCCAGCTGCATGTTGCCGGAGATCACGTTTTCATATCGGTTTTTTTCCCTGTCAGAAAACGTGCTGTTAAACCCTGACTTATCCACCACAGTATTAAAGTCGCTGAGTTCGAATTTGCGTTGAGAGGTCATGAAGGTATGAGCCACAGCCATCAGGTTGTTGTGGTATTTACGATAGGCTTCAGCACCGAAATTCTGATAGACGTGCAGACCCGTAGCGGCCCCCATGGCAGATACAGGTTTTGAACCGGCAAAAATCGGGAATTCTTTAAAGAAGAATTTTACATCTTTGCTCTGATTCATTACCGATTCAACAACAGGTGTAACCCGCATGCAGTAAATACACTGATAGTCGAAGAACTCGATTACCGCGACGTCGGCGTCATCCGGGCCGATGTTTGGCGTCTCCTTGGTATCCAGCAGAGCTGGCGCATATGGAATTATTCGTTCCACTGAGGCACTTACGTTCTGATTTTCCAGCGCCTTACCTGCTTCCACTAAATAATGGGGATTTTTTACCAGGTAAGTAGCGGCAATTTTGCCAATTTCTTCCTCACTGAGCACCTTCGGTTTAAAATAAGTTGCCGCGATTAACGCCGAGGCAGCGGTAGCAATTACCGCAGAAATTAAAATCGTGGCCATCGGTTTTAAATAAAATTCTTTAGACATAGCTACCTTTATGCTTTTCAGCCTGTTAGTTATTAACCTGCGATGGATTATACTGGCCCGGTAAATCGGAATTATTCGTGAAACAATGCTTTTTGGAGATTAAAGGATGATTAGGCAGGGCTTTATACTCACAACCGCAATGCTTTTGAGTGGTTGTGGATATCATTTCGCAAACCAGGTAGATGCGTACGATCTAATGCCTCGTCCTGTTACAAATAAAAGGTTTCAGATAGTCCCTCCGGACGAAAGTATTCAGTCCAGAATGTTTTCAGGCCGTTTTGCTGATGGATTAGCAAAAAAAGGAGTCATTATTTCCACTCACCAGCCAGATTATGTGCTCAGGTTCCGAATGAGCAGCTCACAGGAGAACATGCAGTATAGCGAGCAGCTTCTTACTGGGGTGACAGGCTACGTTGTAGATAAAAAGACAACGAGAACTGACAAGCATGGCGAATCGCATACTGACTATGACTACAGGCCGGTCGATGGGGTAATAGGCACTGAGACGATGTCGCAGATGCACTATATGCGACAGCTGGATGTCGAGGTATACCCGTCAGCGAAAGGAGCAAAGCAGGTTCTGAAAGTGAGTATGCAAAGCAATGCACCTGTGCCGTCAGACAGCATTGCTTATTCAGCAATGATCGACGCCTTTACTGATAAATTTGATGCGCCGCTGCGTTCCGGAAATTATGTTGCAGTGATCCCCTGGAACTGAAAGCAGACGGCGGGAAGAGAATGTTCAAAAGTGACTTTTGGACACGCACATAAACGTGGCTATCGCCCTCCCCCATTAAAATCATAAAGTCGGTAAAGATCGCCCATCGTGATGGAATTGGGCTTATTAATGAATAGATACTGTAACTGTTCTTTATGTTGAGTACTGGCGGCTGCATTCATAAGCACTTCCAGGTAGAACTTGTAGCCTATGCTTCGCTCTGAATACATATACTGGAACTGCATCAGTAAAATGCCTGACATAACATACAACAGCAGCAGACTGAGTAACACAGTGCTATCAGGCTGTTCCAGTGCCATACTGACATACCCTGAACCCAGAATGCACAGAAGCCAACCCGTCATTAGAGCAGGCACCCTACGACTCAGACGTTCATAACAACGTTTTATTACGGGATCCCGGAGATACTTTTTGTCAGGTATCCCCGTTGCCCTGATGACGAAGTTACTGAGTATCGACATCTTTTTTCCTTCTGGACGCTCTCAGTCAATAAATCAGGCCAGGCGCTCATTGAAAGCTACCACGAGCTGCGAATCGGGATTTTTTACCAGTTCGGGCCGGATAACTTTTAGTTGCCTCGTTGGGGCGAGCTCATCTGTAGGCCTGATGGTGGTATTACCCGGCCCCTTGCGGGTACTGTCGGTGTTTACCTTGAGCTTTTTATTTCCCAGGTAGCTTTCCATCTTTTTAGAGATGGTGTCACCTGTGGTCGCAACACCAGAGAGTTCCTTTAGTTGTTCACCTTGATCCATTTGTACCGATGACATCAGAAATACGATTCCTGGATCGTTTTCCGTTCCACAGGCTCCGTACTGACATTGTGCAGCGAAAACGGGCTGTACACCTACAGCAACCAGCATTAACGTACTCAGTAAAGTAGATTTCATACACACCTCTTACAGTCGGAAAAGTTACTTTTGCGCAGCGCCCATTTGGGTCACCAGGTTTTCCGGGCTCAGCCACCCCGTAAATAACTGCGGTTTGCCGCTTAGTGTCACCATGGTAGGAGTACCTTGCAGCGGGATTGTTGAGGCCACCTGGAAATGCGATTTGATAATGTTTAAGCAAGCCTCATCAGGACGTCCTTCCGGGATAGTTGAAACCGGATTCATCGCTGCATCCAGAGCTTCGTTTGGCTTTGCTGAACACCAGATTTTGGCCATGTTCCCGGCTACTACCGAGTTCAGTCCTGCACGTGGGAATGCAAGAAACTTAATCGAAATACCGGCATCAAGATAAGACTTCAGATCATGATGCAGTTTTTGGCAGTATCCACAGGTTATATCGGTAAAGATAGCAAGCCGGTAATTTTCGTTTGGTGATTTGTAGTCGATGGATTTTGTTTTGGATGCGAATTCCCGGACGCCCATTAAAATGGCCTGCTCAGTGGTGTTTACCACATCTTTACCTTTCACGTGGAATAAGCTTCCGGTAAAAATGTAATCTCCGTCTTTGCTCACGTAACTTACCCCCTCCCTGGAAATCACCGTAAAAATATCTTTTACTGGCGAGGGTTCGACGTGCTCGATTGAAAGCCCAATGGCTTTGAGCTTATCCCGGGCTGCATCTGGCAGTACCATTGTATTAACCGGCTCGGCATTCATCGTGAAGGCGGTACTTAATGAAAGAAGTAATACCGATGCCTTAATAATTTTTTTCATTTATGCTCCTTAAATCGAGCACTAATATTATCACGCCCAAAAATTCCAGAATTTTGCTTAAACGCTTAAATCAACGGGTAAAGCCGAAAGAAAGTCGATAGATATATGGGAGAATAGATAAAACGTAGATTCAGTGGAGAAATCGTTGTGTTTACACCACCAGCAGATGATGTGAAACCTATTCCCGTTCCTGATGAGATTTACACTCAGTGCATTACGGATGCCGCCCGCTTCTTCGGAATTGATGCCGAACTGGTTTTTACGTTGTTTGACAATGAAGGCGGTAAGGTTGGTACTTTCAGCAGGAATACTAACGGCACTTATGATATTGGCCCGATGCAGATCAACTCATCCAATCTGCCTGAAATAAAAAAGCATTTCCCGACTGTAACGTGGCGGGTTCTGGCTTACGATGCTTGCGCTAGTTTCTGGGTTGGAACATGGTGGCTCTACAGAAAAATTGTTGATCGCAAGGGCAATGTGTTTGAAGGGATTGCAGATTACAACAGCAAAACCCCAAAGGTACGTGCAAAGTACATATTTAACTTCATGGTAAAGTACAATCGCCGGATCCAGCAGCGTAACGGGATGGGTGAGCTTTATCAATGGACCCAACAACCTCCTCGATACAATGGCCATATAGCTAAAAATGTCCCGGAGCAAAACCCGACTCCTGTTGTTAAATAAATTCAACCTGATATTACAGAAGATCATCGAGTAGCTTGGGTACCCCCCCCCGCAAAAAATTCGCATAGACTCAGGGGTAATAAATTGTCTTTTTCTGCAAGAAATATATTTAAGATTCTCTCTTCTTTCTTGATGCAGAAAAGCCCTCTTCATGAAGAAGTATGTGTTCCTGAAGAAACAACAGCTGGTTTATGGGGCCCTCTCCCTGATTCGCATGTCGTGCTTTTCTTAGATTTCGATGGGGTTTGTCACAGGTGCAAAAATGAAACCTTTGAGCGAATGCCATTGGTGGAAAAATTACTGGATAAATGCCCTTCCATGGTGATTGTCATCTCCAGTTCGTGGCGTGAATGTGCCAGTATAACTTACCTGAAATCTCTTTTCCGGCTACCTTATAGAGACAAAGTCATAGGTGCTACCGATTCGGTATATTTAAAACCTAATCAGTCAGGTGTGCGGGCTGCTGAGTGTGAGGACTTTGTATTTTCACATCGAGTTAAAGCATTTATCTGCCTTGATGACGACGAATCATTATTCCCGGTCGGTTATCCACATTTGCACAAAACCAATTATTACACCGGCCTCACCGAATCTGATCTTGCAGCTCTTAACACCAGGTATCATCTGCTTATGAAACGTTGGGCTTCCTGAATTAAAGTAACTTTTACGGAGAGCATGCCCGCATTATCAGTTCTATGCTTCTCCATTTCTGCCCCGGGTCAAAGCATTGCACAGTTGGAAGAAAACATGCCGGTCTCTTAAGCTTGCTGCTCAGTTTGGTTCCGGTGCTGAAAAACCTGCCAACGGTGCTTTAGGAATTCAGTATTGATGGGTTTACGCAGCGGCTTAATAAACTCTCCTTGATATGCCGCTAAATCATGATCTACCGCCAAAGCTTCAGCGAGAATGTTAACCTCCAACGTCACCGGATGAATGGCAATCATGTTTGCGTCGAAAAGATCGTGTATATCATGGCGTAAGAGCAACCCATTTGTATAATGGTCTACTCCTCCGTTACGATGCTCCATCAGATGAGCAGCCTCAGTGCGCTGGCGCAGTCTAGAGCCTGTAATCACACATTGGTCATAACAGTTGTTGCGGACGGCTTCTGCAAATGAGGCCTGATCTGGTCGTGTCTCGACAGTTGTCTTACTACCCTTACGCTTACCCGGTACAGTAGTTTCATCAGGAATATTCGGCTGAAGCTCCTTTTCTTCTATACCATCAGTCTTCATAGCGACCATAATCGCGGCCGGTGGAGATTTAGGCTGATCTTCCTGCGATCTTTCGCGGCCACCAACTGGATACCCTAGAAAACCCTCAATGATCTCTAGTGGAGGTAATGTAGCGTTTGAACGTGCATAAATAGCGAACTCTGCGGCACGTCCGCCGGGAATATATCTACGTACCAGTATTGGAAGAGAGGCTTCTTCATCTGGTTCCTCTTTTTCCGACAGGATTATTCGTTCGGTGAGACGGGCTGAATTTTTTTTCATTTCACTCAACAGTCTATTGCGTTCTTTTACCTTTCGGTCATTATCCTCCAACATCTTACGATGACTAACCTTAGCCAGATGGTCTTCCAGTTCCTGTATATATTCGGGATCGATAGTGTCAATTAGACCGAACGCCATCAACCGCTCCCCCCTTGTTTTACAAGATTCTAGCCGAACGCGAATGTACTCCTTACGCTTGGCCATCAAATGTTCTTTTTGTTTTTTTTCTCGAATTACACGGAGCTGAGTATTGTAATTAGAATAAACGGTTTCGCTATTCTGCTCTGTCTCTAGAGCAAATTTTTGTAGGTGTTCACGTAGTTTTTTACGGGTATTTTTGGGGGCATGCATTACGGTACGCTCAATGTATGAGCCTGTGCAGCGTAAAGAAAGTACAGTTTCAGCATGGGAATAACCAGCATTGAGACGATAGCGGGCAATTTTAAGCAAATTATTAAAGTGTGCACCATTACATATACCTAGTTCTTCCAAGACACGACGTTCTCTATCATTAATAGATGGATGGTTAATATCTTTTACTTTGTTTGCCATGTCCTGTGTCTCAGTGCCTATTCAGCCGGAACATCTACTACATAAAGAACGAGATTGTACAGAAATCAGCTAAGTTTATGAATAAAAAAGGCCGCAAATTTATACTTTGCGGCCTTCACTGTTTAACACCATATTTTAGTAAATACGTTTAATTTTCATTAGGTTATATTTGAAACTCACCTACCTTTTATTTTCATTAAGCCACTGATCCGCTTTATCGACACGTGACTGGTAAGGCTCATTTGTGTTGCTCAGCTCTGACTTCATGTACTGAATGAATTCATCTGCTTTCTGAGGCCCAAAGCGTGGGTCATCCGTCAATTGCTGCCGGATAGCCCTTTCAGAGTTCTGCGCTGCATTCGCATAAGTCGAAACGCCGTCGCTGCTAATACTCTGATACCGGTCACTTACTGCTGCGACGCCATCAGACATCTGCATGTGATTAAGGACCTTACCCTGGAGAGAATCAGGCATATTTGCAGGGTTAGAGGCATCATTTGCTATCGATGTCTGGGTTTGAAGGATGCCCGCTCCCGTAAGCATCTCATTTACCGGTTTCGCCCCAACGCTGGTTAGCGTATCCGAAACAAATTGCTGGCCCCCGAGTAGCGCACCAGAAATCGCGCCCCGCTCAGTGTTGGCCTCTATCTTTTCCCCAACCAAGCGATCTGTGACGGTCTGAGTGCGGTTACCAACGAGACCACCGCCCGACCCACCCTCTCCTAGGTTTGCCCGTACGACTGACTCAAGTGAACCATCAGCTCTGTTATGAGTGTTGAAACTGCTATGGATGCTCTGAACGTCATTCATACTCCAGTTAACGTTATAGTTACCCAGTTCATTAAGGATCTTCTGGGTATCCGCTTTGAGCTGCTCTCTTTCGGCACCGGTAGCCATGGTGCTGGCACCATAGGTAAAGACAGCTTGCTGTGCCAATTCAGCTCGCTTATCGTCCCGGCTTAAGTTCGGGTTGTTGGCAACACGACTAAAGTAGTTATCAGTGTTATTAGATAAGCCACGAACTTGACCGCTCTGATACATACTGTTCAAAGCAGTGGCTCGTTGATCCATTCCATCACCAACCACCCGACCTCCGGTAGCCTTTTCCAGATCGTTAAATGTGCCTTCTGCATTTCTGACATCCTGACCTGAATTGACGACTTTCTCTACACCCTGATTATTCAGTACAGGTCCATTCGTTTCGAGAGAATTAAGCACATTCCTTTCTTCATCAGAATAAGTGCGGCCCACGTTGTTGTTATGTATTCCCTGAATATCGCCTTTGCCCGCGTTATCAAGGTTATACGGAGTAAAGCCAGCTTCACTTTTTCCAGGGACACGCTGTGTCGCGTCCTGAGCGTTGGAGGAAAGACCGAGTTTAGCCTGCGAATCTACACTTCCACCCAGTTCCCCTACGCGTGACGCACTCATCACGCCAGACGTATTTACGCTGTCAGGAGTTCTATCCTGTGCCTGAGTGATAGTATTAATTCCTGACCCGTCGCCTGAAATTCTGTCGAGCTGATTGGTGATAGGTAGCAGCTGCTGTGCATTACCACCGAAGTCGGAAACCAGACTTTTAAGCAGGCTGGAGGTTTCACGGAGATCCTGTTTATTACTTTCGGCCGTCTCTCCCCGGGCGGTATCAATCGCAATTTTTTGCTCACTGAAATCTCGTGTTGCAGCCACAAGCGCGTCAGTACGTTGAAGCTGCGAACCAAGCTGATTACTGGCCTTGAAGGTATCGTTATAGGAGTTGAATTTCTCCATAAACGCATTCTCATCCAGCCCATTCTTACGAGCAAAATTCCTTACATCATCATCACTGAAGTTTTTGTTGCGAATAGAATCGGAGAACCTGTCCAGGTTAATGCTTTGTTTAGAATCAAGGCTCATTCCACTATTGGAGCTGGCGTTAGTCGATACCGATGTAGAAATGTTTTGCGCCATCGTCTGTGTCGCCTGGTTCATTTTCGACGATGCTTCTTTAAACGCATTAGTATTGGATATCTGATCGCTGCTTACCTGAGACGCCGCTTTACTGAACTGGTCAGTCAAAGCAGAATCCTGGCTAAGCTGATTCGTGATTGCTTTTGAAAGGTCATTTGAAAGCGAGTCACTGCCTGTATTGGTCTTAGATGCGCCGCTACTCAATTGCCCTGCTACAGCTGCTTTCAGCCCGGCTCCGTTGCCAGTTCCAGCACCTCCATTAAGCCCAGCGTTTAGAATAACATTTGAAGCAATGCTGGCCATCTGAGACGCACTCACCCCATGTTTCGTTGCAATACCTTCTGCTACAGAGGCACCAATCTTATCCGAGATCTGCTTCATTGTTTGCAGGTTGGTTGAGAACTGCTGGCTCGACTGTCCTGACCTTCCAATTTCACTCATCTGACTGTAACCAGCCTGGAATGAATTACTTGCCGCACTCATAACTGATGAGGTTACAGCTGATCCTTGCCCCTGGCTGTTAGCGATACTTGAACCAGCATTCCACATTCCAAGACGGAAATTACTTGAATCAACTGCGCCGCCATCGCTGTATCCCTGACCGGTACTGGTCAAGGCGGTTCGTGTCACGTCACCAAATGAAGATTTACCGCTGTTAGGGCCATCCCATACTTTGGGCGTTACATGACCAGTATCCACCGGCGCATCGGGGGTCACTCCCTTAACCGCATTCATCATCGGGTGAATCGACTGTGTCATCAGGAATAATGTGAGTACCGGAATCAGAGCATAAAGCGCGGAAGCAACAGACAGGTATGAACTGTATGTTTCCGCAAGCCCTGGGAGCCCCATCCACGTGACGGCATTATTCTGGCTGTTGAGGGTGCTCCAGGTATCCAGATCGGCCGTCGCGACTTTCTTCACATACGCGTTGACCATTACTGCCGTAAGCGGCCACATATTCACGAAGAGAATAAGTTGCAAATATTTCGCCGCAGCGGCAACACCATTACCACCTAACGCCAGCAGCATAAGCAAAGCAAATGGAGCAACCATGTAAGCAAACATCTCAAGGAATGCGATTGCTGCTCCAGACAGTTGTAACCACAACTGGCCCTGTGAAGCCATTGTGTTGGTTCGCTTCAGAGAAGCCTCAAACAACTGCATATCGGAAGCCAGACCGAGTGGGGTCTTATATTTGCTTGCGCCATTTCTGAGCTCATTCATTATGAACAGGTTCAGGGTGGCGTCATACGAACCAATAGCCTTACCGTACATACCATTTGCTGACGCCATAACATCAGTAAAACTTGCGCCGGTAGGTGCACCATTTGCTTCGTCTGGAGTAAGGATGCCGTTTGTCTGTCCTATAAGGGAAATAGTCTGGCGAGCTTCAGCTGTACTGGTAACCTGTTTCACAGTTGACCAGACCTCATCACACGTACCAGATTTTGAACCGTTAGCGCCAACAATACTGGCAGAGGCATTCTTCAGTGCGCCTTTCATCGCCTGATTAATCCGGTCCATGCTATCTGCCAGATTAGCTGAGAAAATATCGTTAAAAATAGTTTCTTTACCGGCAATATTTGCGCTTGAGTTTTGGGTAGCCTTCAGGCAGTTGTATGCAAGAGACTGAACGGTAGCACATACGTTCATTGGCCCTAGCCCGCTGGCCGGTTCAGGAAATGCGGAACAGTAGCCCTGGCTATCGCCGCCCCATTGCAAAAACTTCACGAATCGGATCATCGGACCGAGGGTGATGTCATCGTCCAGAGTTGTTGCAGACAGGTCCACCGGAGAAAGCGGATCAAACGCTGTTTTATAATCCTTCAGCAAACCCTGGCTTAAGTTAGTGGTGACGGTGGCCATCGCAGCAATAAAAATTGGAATTCCGTCGACGTTTCTGACCTCTCCCGACTTTACAGATTCAATAGTTACATCCACTCGAACCATTGCCATCATGAAAAGGATCAACCCCAAAAACCATGAGAAAAACGGTAATTCATTTTTGGTCGGAGCCTGGAGCCATAGCCACGTTTTATAGAATAGGCTCACACCTGCTACAACGGCGGCCGTGGTCAGGAACTCTTTTACACCAGTATATTGAGAAAAGATTAGGGCAATACCGGTAAAAGCCGACCAGACAAAATCAATATCACCAAGGGTATATATGTTGTAATCCATGTCAGACCTCAGTTACGTGTGCCACGAATACTTTCAGTGAAAGCCTTCCGTTGCAGGCGACGGTTATCCCAGGTTGAAATGACGTCCGAGCTGGTACCGACCTGGCTGTGCGATAGCTCATAGGCGGCTTTAACCTGTTTTGAGAGATTGTCTGTTAATCGGTTGAGATCATCCCTTTTACCCGACAGCGACTCACTCGGTATGCTCATGGTTGAAATTTTGGCCTCAACCTGGCGCAACATGTTGATTACGAGGCTCGTCGCAGCAATAGTGCTTATGTCCTGAATGTATGCGTACCCTTCCGGTGCTTCGAATGTTTGCAAAGAGTCGATAATGGTCGGGATGCCGATATAGGAGATAATGCGTAATTCATCATCTGAAACACGAACGTCGTTGATGATTTTTTTCTGTACGTTTAAAAGAAGATCAGAAATGGTATCCTTCAATCCCTTAAAACCACCGTCATTAACTTCTGACATGACAAGGCACTGAGCCTTTCGTGGGGATGATGGATCTGGTGCCGGAGAACACTTGAGCATTTTAATTGATCCGCCAGCTGGTGGCCCCATGATGTAATCCGTGACAGTCATGGTAGACGGGCGGACTTCCATTCCCGCTTTTTCGCCTTTGCTATCCCAGTTGATAATGACAGTACCCACGAGAGACATAAGTTGTTCTGCCAATTTATAACCGGATAACTCCGTTACCCCTCCGATGTTCATTGTTCCCTTATCAATATCCATGAACGACATATAGAAGAGGTTACCACTGAATTTTTCAGCGAACTCTTCGGGATCCTTTGCTTTAACCTGAGAAGTGACAGCTTCAGGTGACTTTGTCATCGATGAGCCAAAATCAGGAATGAGACCATTAATCGATCCCAGAATTGAGGCTGGTCCAGAGCTAACTGAGTTAGCGAACTGGCTTGGCGTACCCACGTTTTCAGAAAGGAAAGAGTAAGTTGCATTGCATGAATCTTTCGCAAATTTATTTAGCGCTTGCAGTTTGTTTTGGATGTCATTAATCGTTGCAGCACAGTCAGCACAAATAGCTGAAACAGCAACGTTAAAAGCATAGATAGCCGCACCCTGGGCAATACCACGGGCCACCTGCACAAGCTGGTCCCCGTTGATCATGCTGAAGGACCCAAGAAAAACGTCAATACCATTACAACCGACAGAAGCTTTTGGAAACGACATGGAAACAAGGTTGGTATTAACGTTTGTTGTTCGGTAAGACATTGACCCGCCAACTATGCCTGTACGGGTTGCTGTGGAAAAGGTGGCCGGGCTGGTAGACGTCATCATGCCATTGAAAATGTTACGCATTGCGTTGTCTGCATTTGCAGTCGGGGCTAAAATTGCAGCACAAACAGAAAGAGACAAAAGTAACTTTTTGAAGTTGAAAACGGCATTACTGCGCATAAGTGCCTCCAAAACTGCCGCCAGCATTGAGATAATTGACCGGATCGGCCGTAGGCATGTCATAGCCTTCGAGTTTTTGGTCCATTATTTTTTGAAGTAAGAATGGGTCTGATTCCATTTCGGATTTATTAACGGTAATAACGCCATCATCACCGATGGTATATTGCCTTTTAATATCTAGAGTTGACTGAAACGAAGCGTCATCGATCAGATTCATGCCCTTCGCGGCAAGTATAATAGTGTTCTTTAATTCATCAGCGGAGATCATGCCTTCACTAATGCGCTGAGCTGATGTCCCATCCTTTGAAACCAGGAAAATTGTAGGTACCTCTCGAATTTTAAATTGATCAATAATTTGTGCATTGGGGATGTTAAAATCCTGAAAAAGGCCATTATGCAATGGCCTTCCATCCATACTGATTGGAAGAATATCTACCGAATAATAGTTCTGCATAAATTGAAGTATTTGGCTCTCTTCGTGGCAAAACTGGCAAGTACTCTGGAAAAAGAAAAATAAACCTGACTTAGTAAAGATATCTTTCATTACCGTTTGCTGATTTTTTTCAACAACAGTGCGGTGAGCATCCAGTGCCACCTTTTCCACTGGTTGCCTGCGTTTTTCAGACATCATCGGGTTTTTAAGAAAATAATCTTTTGATTTGTCAGAAAAACGCGTACTGATATCCAGCATTAACCTTTGCGCCGTGTAATAACGTGATAGATTTTCTGCGGTAGGGTTATCCATTGCCTGCGTTAACAGTCGAGGCATATTCTCTTTTAGCCATTTTGAATTTAAATCTACCTTTTCCTCTTTTGAAGGCGAGCTAGCAGCACCGGTTGGTGGCAAAACCTTTTCTTCTTCAGCTTCGCTTTTTTTAGCAGGATCGTCATACCAGAAGAAACCCTTCTTATAAGCCTGGCCTGATACAAAGGGCGTATCTTTTATTAGGGGTTGCTCAGGGCTGGCGTGGGCACCAGTAATTACCAAAGACATAAGCAAAACCATCTTTGAAGGCGCTAATGCAATACGAGTCATAGACCGTTCTCCTTTTCTGATGCGGTTATGATGGCATACAAAAAAAAGGTTAGAGCTCGTATAGCATGGTCGTTTTTATGTTGAAAAGGACGGAAAAGGAGTGCTGACTAAGAAGATAGTCTCGGTGATGGAAAGATCATCCATCTTGCACATTGTGAAAAATCCGGTGTAACAAAAACATGGTTTTATCGAATATCTAAAAGCAAATATTGCTTTGAAAACAGGTGTATTAAGAGCTGAAAAAAATCATCACCAGTAACGCTGTTTCTATATTTCAAAGAAGGAATAGCTAAGGATCAAAGAAGCGAACTTAGGCAAGAATATAAAATATATTAATTGAAAGCGATTAAGAAGTCGTCATGCATAGAAGGTTTTAGAGAACCTAAGTAGTTTTACGTTTTCAACAGAAAAAAAGGTGAACATTTTTTGGAACGAAGAAAGACTGTATAAAGAAAAATCAAATTATAACTTTACTTGTCAAGAGTCGATATTTAAGTTGTAACTAATATTTGACTGTAAAGCAAACAACAGAATTTGACTTAAGTCAATATTTAGATTCAGACAAGGCAAGTTTCGCGATATCTTTTTTAAATTTAATCTAATTCTTCTTGAGAATACCTCTCTATGGCTGAAGCAGTTGAAGATAATCTGCAACGTGGACAATGAGCATCATTTGTCACTGGCACAATGTATGGGCGTTTACATTTTTCGCAGGCACCTAGTTCTTCAATTTCTTTCATAGAAGTAAGGATTTCTATTATTTTATTAACTTCCGGTGCGCATACAAAGTATCCCAGATTATGAAGGACACTCATTATTCGGTTGAAGTCAATTTGCCGAAAACTCGCTTCCGGATTTATTGGATCAAAACCAAAATAGTTAACTGCGACATCAATAACAGCAGAAAAGGCTCGGCGGTTATCTGTGCGTTTGCTCCAGCCCCGGATACCTTTTTTGAGTTTTGTTTTTGCACCAGGCTCAAAATCGATATTTTCAGCAACATGATTACCGTACAAAATTCGTATTGTATTTTTATTTGCCCCAAGCGACATAGTCCTTGCTGCTCGCAATAGAGCATTAGCTTTTGTTTGATCGACCTTTGCCATATTAATAATCCTTTAACATAACTTTATTTGTTAAAGTGTTGAACACATCCTGACGGTGACTGGTGAACATAGTGTCATAACGTAATAGTTCCATCAAATCATCACTAACTTTTCCTAACCGGATGTCAGCAGACAATTCATAAGCCCAGGCAAAAACTTTCATTTTAAGTGAAACACTCTCTTCAATATGCCCTTGTGAGAAAGCAATTGTACGTGGGAAAAGAACGACATCGTTAATTGTTTTTAACGATGAATAACCAATGTCTTTAATAGCATCAGCTGTAGTTGGTTTTAAACCAAAGAAAACACTTACAAACTCTGGTGCGAGCATTGAGATAAAGAACACCTGCATAAAGTAGTCATTCTGTATATCAACACATTTAGAACGCAACTCATGAATCTTCTTGGGATTATAGATATCCACTGTACCATTCAGAAAAGTCACTTTTTCACCGGCATCGTAAATACCATAGTCAATATCATTTGTATCATATTCACGAATTACATTGGAATCACCGTCCAAGACCGCAGAAAAAAACCTCTCCCATGTAATTTCCTTTCCGAGTGTACGCGGAACCAAAAAACTACCTGGACGTGTTTCCACTTCAAAAGCTAAATCAGCGGCTGTACTAAATCCTTTCCCAAATAGGCGACGCTGGAGAAGAGGAGTCCCAGTTTGATATGCAGAAGATCCATGCACAGGCAATAACATTAAAAATGCACGGTAACTACGAATAAGCGAAATCTCAGTGCGGAAAAGTTTACCGAGTAAGCTACGAGTTAAATTATCAGATTCTGACATGTGCTGATTGTCCTTGCGCCATTACAATTGTTCAAATCTTCAACATGGATTTTTTGTTAGGTGTTCGGTAGGGTGAAAAGTAACTTTTAGTATTTTCTTAAGGCTTGAATAAGCCTTAAATCTATCCCTTCAACCACACCGCTTACTTGTAACACTTTTTAACCAAACTGACCAGAATTTTATCAAAAATTCCTGCGCATGCTAACGAAATGTGAAGCGATTAAAAAAAAACCTAAATCCAGCCCCTCCCAACGTTGGATTAGAATAACGACGTCTTTCACTGACCGTCATAAACTGACATTTTTACTTTTCATCAACCTCATGCTTACATAGGATCACTAAACAAAGAAAAGTGACCCTATGAATGCCTCACATAGGGTCACTTATGTTTGAAAAGTGACCCTATGTAATGTCGTCATAGGGTCACTTTTTATAAAAGTGTCACTATGGACAAAGTTCCATAGGGTCATTTTTTTTGGAAAAGTGGCACTAGATATATGTATAACTTTAATAGAGCAATGCACATTATCAAAAGCAATAATCCACAATGGTCATTCCCTCAAAAGTAACTTTAGAGGGTAGCGATGGAAGTGAGGCTAAACTCGCTGTTACTGTTTCTGAAGGCCCCTCCCGAATGGGGGAAACAGCGAGTGCATTACATCTGTTCAATTCCCTCATCAAAGAGCATTCAAAAATCTTCTGTTCGTGAAAAAAAACGGAAATTTCCTCCGGTATAGTAATTTCACATCAGGAGGCGTCATGAGTAATTCGAATCTTATAAGTTCTATAGAGCTAACACGTAAAAATTTACGTGCTCAGATTGAAGGTTTGCGTGTTGAGGCTGAAGATCTCATTACAAAATACTGGATCAAGTGGAAGGAACGAAACCACCAAGAGATTAACCTTACCCGACATAGCAAAGTTCCAAAGAGGGAGTATCTGGGTTCTTACGCACCAAAAGTTGAGCTAATTGGTAATGCCAGAAAAGTAACGATCACTTGGCATCAGTTCAGCCCTTATAAAACAAGAGCGCCTAGCCACATGTCAAAACGGGTGCAACCAATGAAAAGTGGAAAATATTCTAAGAACTGTTTTGTAAACCATGCCAGCTGGGAATACGAAATGATTTCTGAAACGGAAGCATTGCTGGAGCCTTACAGAGAAATGCTTGAGCTCTATCATTCAGCATATATCGAACTTGGACGAAAAATCCGTCAATACTCAAAAACTAAGGTGGCACAATGACCGACGCAATTATCACGGACAATGAGCGTATTAACATTGAACCAAAAGATGTAATGGTAAAAGGTTCAAATAAAAAGCAAGGCGTAAACGCTCAAACTTCTACTCAACGTAGACCAGAGCACCAGGGTATGGCCAAAGTTATTATTAACCCCGGCACCCCAGATTTTAACCGGTTTTTAACTGCCAGAAATGGAGCAGTCATCAGAGGTTTTGATGATGTGAGTATCGCTATTTCCTCTCTCTTTAAAACGGTTGATGCAGTTAAACATCCTGACCTTGTTCAGGCTATTCAGGATTGGTTCAACGAGCTGCATGAAGAAAACAATAAGATGAAAGAAAATCTTGTTGCTTATATTAAGTCAATTGAGTTCGACAAGAATGACTCATTCATGTCATCAACTCAGTTTGTACCTTTCAGTTTTGAACCAGTACAACTCAACTTCAATAACCACAACACCATGAGGTTTTACAAGTACATCTTCGAGATGAACCAGCTCATGAACACAATGTACGAGTACAACTCATTGGGTTTACTGGCTGTAAGCGACTATCCGGTTATGTCTCACAACATTATAAAGAGTATTAATTTATATGTTGAGAATGTGAAAAAGACTCTGAATGTTTCTCGCCGTAAGGATGGGCCATACAGTCCAGCAGAGTTCATCACCAAAGTAATGCAATATAAAAGTGTGCAGGCATACATTGCAGCCGAACTGTCAGGCAAACGTCGATAAGGTATGATGATGAATTTCAGGGCGCTGTATTTATGTATTAAACGGATTTTGGGGATATTCTCATCTCAGGAGAATGATGCAACCTCTGTAATGATTGAGGATATATCAAGCCTCTCTCCTTTTGCGCAGATTCTAGGAGATCAGAAGTACACTGTTCCTGATCATCCAAATCCAGAAGTCCTGAAATTCATCGAGTATCCAACTCGTCCGACGGGCATACAGACATTTAATGAACAGTCAATCCTGTCTCTGTATCGGGAAAAGCTGCACTCAATTTCAATGATGTTAGCTATCAGCGATAGCGACATCAGGGACGATGCATATACATTTACTAATTTAGTATTAAAGCCCTTGGTTGAATATGTTCGCTGGATACATCTTTTGCCAGCTTCCGAAAATCATCATCATAATGGTATTGGTGGGTTACTTTCTCACAGCCTGGAAGTGGCCATACTCTCTTTAAAAAATGCGCATCACTCAGAACTGAGACCAATCGGATATCAAGATGAAGAAGTAGTCCGTAGAAAAGTATATCTCTATGCTGCGTTTATCTGTGGTTTAGTCCATGATGCCGGAAAGGTTTACGATCTCGATATTGTAAGCCTGAATTTAGCTAGTCCGATCATTTGGACGCCAAGCTCACAAAGTCTTCTTGACTGGGCACGTGAAAATGACGTGGTTGAATACGAAATCCACTGGCGAAAGCGTATTCATAATCAACATAATATCTGGTCCAGCGTTTTCCTTGAGCGAATCCTAAACCCGGTATGTCTTGCATTTTTGGATCGGGTAAATAAAGAACGTGTTTATTCAAAAATGATCACCGCCCTAAACGTTTATACTGATGGGAATGACTTTTTGTCTAAATGCGTGAGGACCGCTGATTTCTATTCTACTGGTACAGACCTTAATGTTTTACGTGACCCTATCATGGGTCTGCGTTCTAATGATGCAGCAGCAAGGGCCATTAGTACCATCAAGCACAACTTTACCAGTATCAATATCAACAATTACAATGCTAAGCCTATGCACATCATTATCGTAAATGGTGAGGTATACCTTAACGAGAACGCATTCCTTGATTTTGTTCTCAATGATTTCGAATTACATAAATATAACTTCCCTCAGGGAGAGGCTGGTAAGACGGTATTGGTAGAATCCCTAGTTCAACGTGGTTACGTCGAGCCCTATGATGATGAGCGTGTCGTTCACTACTTCATTCCGGGTATCTATTCGGAAAACGAAATATCAAACATCTTTAGAAATGGGATAGGGAAACTAGAATTCTATAACCTTCTTAAGCTAAGGTGGATTGGTTTAATCTTTGATTCCTATAAAATCCCTGACTCAGTGCCGGGTCTTTTTAGCGTTAATGCCAATAAAGACTTTATTTACATTGACGAGCAAAAAACAGTTACTGAATACAGAAGACCAGTGCCCGGTCGGGACGCTATAACTAAAATTACTGATACTGTTGAGACGGCTGTTCTTAAGGTTAATGATTTAGGCCGCTCCACTGCCTCTATTGATGTTGATATACATTCTAAGAAAAATGAAGGCTCATCCGACGATTTTGAGAAGAAAGCCGAAAGTGATAATGAAATTGATAATGACACGCAGATAGTTAAATCTGAGGGTGAGGAAGCAGCTGATCCTGTCATTCCTGATATAGAAGAAAGTGAAGATGAATCGGCAAAGGACACGGAATCCCATGTCCTGGTCAACCAACTTCATGAACTCCTTTTAAGCGCTCCACTTTCCAATGACTATATAGTGTGTGTAGATGCTGTCCCCTACCTCAACATAGATGCCACTATGGCATTGCTGCCGGGATTAGATGAAAAAGCATTTAGTGAAGAGCCCTATTTCCAACTGACATTCAGAGAAGGCTCTCTCGATGGAATGTGGATAGTAAGGGACATTGACGATCTGCGTTTAGTCCAGCTCGGCGATAACTGCGCCGGGTTCCAGCTCACCTATCATGAGCCAAGAAGGCCAACAACTTTAAAGTCACTTTTCAATACTTCTATGTATCAGGCATTAGTGATTAATGATGAGTCTTCTGTTGAAAACTCTGCCCCACGTCCAAAGCAAACGCTTGAGCTGCCTCCCCCACGTGTAAATGCAGTCGAAGAACATTCTGGCGACGTGGAATATCATGGAACCGATAGTGCATCCGCGACTGGTCCGCTGAAAACTGAGGCTGTGGAATATGAACATTATCAACATCTTTTTGAGGAAGAAGATGAAGAGCATGAGATCATTGATTATACCGATTTCACACAGCTTAGTGTTTCTCGGCCAGAAGTCGGTAGTTGTGCAACAAGCTCTTCGGTCCATAATGAAAAGCTTCTCCCCGAGCCGTCAGAATTACCAGAACTTAACCGAGAACAGAACGCTGATCCCCAGGGTACGATTGAACGCTCTATGGATGTTTCTGTAGGACAAGAAAACTCAGAACCAGATACTGAGGGTAACTGCCCACCACCAGCTGAAGTTGTGTATTCCCAGACCGAAGCAGCCGCAACCAGTGTGATGGCAAGTGAAGAGCCCGCCTTACCTCCTGTACTTGAAGAATCAAATGGAGAGCATGCGCCCACAGACGCTAAGGGGCATCATCTTTCGCCAGCACTGGCCAGACTGTTCGCCCCAACAGCACCGGTAGAAAAACAAAATCCCAAGCGCAACCGGAATAAATCATCGGACAAAGCAGAAGTACAAAAACCAGCATCACCTGTTTCTGGTCACAATCTGAACAGTAAAGTCTTTGCAACTACTGAATCAGACCAAAATGGTGAATTCTCGCTTATAAGCGAAGGTGACGTTACAGAGCTTGAATTTGTAGAAATTGCGTCAGTACTGCATCAAATTCTGTCCAAAATGGAGGTGGCGTTTAAAAGAAAGCGCAAAAACAGATTTATGGTAAGTACTCCTAATACTCTCTATCTGACCCAATCTTGCGTGGAAAAATTTGGGTCGCAGTTAGAGGCTCAAGATCTTTTCAATAAGCTTCCTCAGTACCTCGTTAATTCTGGTGCTGTGATCAATACAAAATGCCATGCATTTAACATGCCTACTTTGCTGGCCGCATCAGACCGGGCGAAAGTGGACATTGAACGAATTATCAATAACCTGAAAGAGGCTGGGAACCTATAATGTCAGATTCGAAGAGGACTAACCTCCATGCACAAGAGAATTTTTATCGGCCTATTCTTGAGTATCGTAGTGCCTCAATACTTTTGATTTGTTCGGTTTCTATGCTTTATATGGGACTTTCTTCAGACGGACTGGACATCGCCCCAATAGTTCTGTTCACCTCAATATTGCTTTTTTTGCTGTGCCTTTATCGTTGCAAAACAGCAGCGCCATTCTTGATGGCTCATTGGCGAGTATTCAAGCGACATTTCATGTTCGTTAGTCTTGATTCACTGCGTGTAATTAACAAAAGTAACTTTTTCTCCAATGAGCGAAAGTATCGTCAACTGGTTCAGGATTATCAAAATAAAAATAAGGATATACCCGAGCGAAAGTCCTATTTTTGTGATGGGTTTGAGTGGGGCCCGGAACATGCGGATCGGGCATATCAAATAGCTAACCTCTCCAGTGATAAACGTGAGATCGAGTTGCCATTCGTCTTCAACCCAATTAAGAGACATTTTGACGCAATGGCTCGTAAGATGGGCGGCAGCAATGCAATTTTTGCTGTGGAACGTAGGGAACCCATATTTGTAACTGAAGACAATTGGTTTGGTCATACTCTGATAACCGGAAACGTGGGTACCGGGAAAACGGTGCTACAGCGTTTACTAAGCATTAGCATGCTTCATCTTGGTCATGTTGTTGTTGTCATAGATCCAAAGAACGATGCAGAGTGGCGAGAATCTCTAATGGAAGAGGCTAAGACCCTCGGTCTTCCTTTCTATAAATTTCATCCTGGCCAGCCAGCATCTTCGGTCTGTATTGATGTCTGCAACACCTATACTAATGTTTCTGACCTAACATCTCGTCTTTTGAGCTTGGTGACAGTTCCCGGTGAGGTTAACCCATTCGTTCAGTATGCCAAGGCTCTCGTTTCCAATGTGATTTCCGGGCTTTCTTACATAGAGAAAAAGCCTTCTATTTATCTGATTCACAAGAACATGAAAAGCCACATGTCTATTGTGAATCTTACAGTCAAGGTAATGGAGTCATGTTACGCGAGATATTATGGTTACGATGTCTGGACCGAAAAAGTTAAGTACGTCGCTAACGAAACCTTGCCGGTACGTTTCAAGCGTCTCGCTGAATGGTTTACGGCTCATTTCATGAATTACGAGGGGTCCGAACAAATAGACTGGTTAGATACTGTTTCCCAGCTTATTGATTACTCAATGTCCGACCCAGAGCATATGGCTAAAATGACCGCAGGTATTATGCCTGTTTTCGATATGCTCATTGAAAAACCTTTAAATGAGCTTTTATCTCCTAACCCGAACTCAGTATCATCAAGAGAAATTGTAACAAGCGAAGGGATGTTCAGCACTGGCGGGGTGCTATACATTTCGCTTGATGGCCTTTCAAACCCCGATACAGCAGCTGCTATTTCTCAATTAATAATGTCAGATCTGACCTCCTGTGCCGGTAGTCGCTACAACGCTCAGGATGGTGATATGTCAGCTAATTCCAGGATAAGTATTTTTGTTGATGAGGCACACTCAGCCATTAACAACCCTATGATTAACCTTCTGGCGCAGGGTCGTGCAGCGAAAATTGCACTGTTTATTTGCACCCAAACCATCTCCGACTTTATTGCTGCGGCAAGTGTTGAAACTGCCAATCGAATTACGGGGCTCTGCAACAATTATATAAGCTTGCGAGTCAACGATACTCCTACTCAGACGCTTGTTGTAGAGAACTTTGGTAAGAGTGCGATAAGCACAAATATGGTCACTTATACGACCGGTTCAGAAACATCTTTGCCGCATAATAACTTCTCAGGTTCAATCTCAGAAAGAAAGCAGACAACTTTAGAAGAGAGTATTCCAAAGGATCTCTTGGGTCAGGTCCCTATGTTTCACATAGTTGCCAGGCTTCAAGATGGCAGGAAGGTTGTAGGCCAAATCCCTATTGCTGTTGCTGAGAAACAAATGAAGCCAAACACAACTCTGTCGGAAATGCTTTTCAAGAAGGCCGGAAAAGTTACTTTGCGTCAAAATCTCGATATCAAAAATCTTAATAAATTTCTAAGGAAGTTGCATTGATGGATGAAAAAATTGTCCTGACGCGCCAGCAAATTTTAAGCTCTGCACTAAAAGTCAGCAAATGTCGCTCGCTCGTAAAAAGGCGCTTTCAGTCTTTGGGTTTAAAGTACGCAGATTCTCAGGAAGTTCGAGATCGGCTAACTAAGATAGAAAAAAACGCGTTTCATCATTTGGGAAAATTTTGTCAGAGCAACGATATCGATTCCCTATTCTCCATGGCAAATACCCTGTCTGAGCTTTTCCTTTTAAAGGGAGAGTTGATCACGACTGATCCCTTTGGGGACCGTGAAACCAGCTACTGGTCGGTACCACAAGGTTCATGCCATGAATGGATTCAATCGCTGACCACCAGCGAAGGTCCTGAACGTAAATTCGTTAGTTTCCGTATTTCTTTCGATAACAATGACGAACGGTGTGATCTTGTAAAGAAGAATGCCCGTATGCTTGGTTGTTATCTTTTGCCTTATTTCGTCGATTTGACACGCACGGTGGGCGCATTCATTAATTTGCCAGGTAGTGTCTCTTTTAAACAAGTACAGCGCATCAAACCCCAGATTCATCCAGAAACAACACATAGTCATATAGTTACTATTGAGGACTCTCCCTTTCTTTCTCGGTTAAAATTTAAAATCATTACTGCCATAGATCGGCTTCCTGACCCTAATGGCCTTTATACAAACACCTTTAACAGCATTATTGACCGTGCACTGCTGACTCATCTCAAAACCGAACAGGAAAAAATAGATAGTCCAAGAGTCTGCAAAAATGTGATTTCGGCTTTTGCCGACTCAACTCTTTCTCTGCCGGTGTTTAACATCGGCCTAAACGAGCAGTACAGATACTGGACGCCGTGGGGCATCAACTTTATAGAATTTTCCCGCCAGGCCGCAAAAGCAAGGACCGCTGTATTTGTTCCTGATGTGGGACAGATCGAGTGGAAAAGCGCAGAGCATAAAGAACTGGCGGAGTTAAGCCTCATCGACCAAATCATACCTAAACAGTACCACTGGCTCCTGGGTATCCCGACGATGTGGCGTAACAACTATTGCAATCACGATCAGAGGCTAGCTCTTTTTCGTGAATGGAGGGAAAGCAATGGCTGCGGATAATACAAGCAGAGCAGCAGTGCTCAGAACAATGCTTTTTTTTGGCATGGTCATTTATTTTGGTTACAGCCTGGCTTTCCAGAATACTGAGGAGCTCAAATATCAGATTACTCAGGAGGTTAATGCAAGCCGGTCCATCATATCAAATGACCGTTGGAAGTCTGTTATTGCAAATAGTGAAGCGACTTTAAATTGGTTGGTACATGACTATAAGTTAATTGACTATCTGAATACTATTCTGATCCCTGACACCAAAAAACCAGCCAGAGGTATTAACATTGTTGCTGAAAAATTTACCTCTATTAATTACACTATGGCCAAAAACATACCCCTCTTACTTTATCAGTCCATTTTCCGGTGGAACTTAATCCTGGGGTGGCTAATCGTTTTTCTGCCCTATCTATTTGCCATGCTAGCAGATGGAATGTACCAGTGGAAATTGAAGAGGTACGTATTTGGTAAGGTTACAGTTCAGTTTTATCGTATTTGGTTTCGAGCATTTTGGGCGATCAGTGCTTTAACGATGGTCTACCTGGTCATGCCGAATATGTCACTATTTAACAATATCGCTCAACTTTTCCCACCAGTCGCTTTATTGATACTGGGAATTGCATTGAATCGCTTGTGGTCTAACTTTCAAAAACTCATGTAAAGGTGGTCAGATGTTAAGCAGTAAAAAAAGGAAGTCCCCTACAAATATCAAAGAATCGCTCAATGATAACGCTGACCGTTTTTATAAGATGTTTCGCATTCATACCACGGCAAAAGTTGCTATGTCGCTAATTGCCATGACCGCTGTAGGGTTTTCTTTCTACAATCTTTACGAACAATGGCAGGACGCTGAAGGGAAGAAAGACCATATAGCTGTAATACGGATTTCTGGCGAGATGGGTACCGGCTCGGAAACGGGCGATGGAACAGTGATCGCAACAGCTCTTGCCAAAGCTTACAATAATCCCCATGCCAAAGCAGTTATTATCGAGGCAGAGTCAGGTGGTGGTGGTCCCTCTGACGCCATCATTATTTACCGCCAGATAAACGCGCTTAAAAACCACCAGCCACAGATTGAACGCGTATCAGATGCCGGTTGCTCTCTTTCATCTGTAGCCGCTGACAAGAGTAACAAAACCGGGAGCACAGAACGTGGCGATGAAGCACGGTCGAAGCAAAACTCCCTCGAAGTACTCTCCAGCGGTACCGGTCGTTTTTTCTCTGATATCGCAGACTCATATAAACCAATCATCGTTAGTGTGAAAGGCATATGCGCATCCGCATGCTATTACGCGGTATCGCCCGCTGATGCAATTTATGCCGACAGTAATGCCCTGATCGGTTCTATCGGTGTGCGTATGGACCACTGGAATCTGTCAGAGATCATGAGCACAGTAGGCGTCAAGAATGAGCCCCTTACGGCCGGTGAGTTCAAAGATGCTCTTGACCCCTTCCACCCATTGTCCGATTCAACGAGGGAGTTCATGCAGAAGGAGATCCTGAACACGATGCATGAAAAATTTATAACTGATGTTGAACTTGGACGGGGTAAAAAGCTTCTCTCGCGTCATGATGCCGATGCTGTTTCTCTCTATTCAGGCCGTGTATGGCCAACACCTCAGGCAGTTAAGTACGGCCTGGTGGATGGAGATCTTACGTCAGTAGAGATCCGTACACGTCTTTCAAAAATGTACTCCACTGACACGTTCAAAAACTACAATGAGCCTCATCGTAATCTCCGTTCTGCACTCGGCATGCTGATGAGCCTGTCTTCAAATATTGAGAGCCTTACCGGTACCACTACCCGCTTGGTAGAATCTGTTAATGCCACCAGCTACCCCTCTGTGAGGTAACATGGATGCTTTCAATCTGCTGTGGAGCATTACGGGGGTAGCTTTCATTATCCTTATTTTCGTCGTGTTGCTGTGTCTGTTGGGTTTTATGACCTCTGCCATAGCGGAACGGCGGACTGCAAAGGCAATTGAATCTGGGCTTCCTGAAGAAGCTCAGGGGCTACTTAGTGATCTCACCTTTCAGTTGTCGGCTCATAGCACTACGCAGGTTGATCACATTCTCGTAGCCCCACATGGTATATACGTCATAGAGCAGAAAAACTACGTAGGCAAGCTCTACGGTACTCTGGAGGAAAGCCACTGGCGGAAATGGACTCAGTCCCGAACCCTCAAGTTGCAGAACCCGTTTAAGCAAAACCAGGGGCACATCAGGGCTATTCAGTCTGCTCTTAAGGCTAGAGAACTGGAATGTATCAATGTCGTCATCATAAACGGACGTTGTAAGTTTGATGGCATCAAGCCGGAATGGTTATGTATGGGGATGGACGATTTTATCCATAAAGTCAAACAACGACGAGGGCTACGGTTGTTCACACCGGAGTCTGTTCAGCACATCTGTTCGGTGTTGAAGTCAACAAGGAAGTCGCCAGGGCTCTATACGGACCTTACTCATATTCACAACATAACGACAAAGTACAAAGCCCCGATGAAATTCGAGCAACGAGTAACATACATTCTGCTCAACTTTATCCATTATCTGTGGGCAAGTCTGTTCACTAAGCAGAAGCCTTAGCGCTCTATCATTGGTAAGGCTGTAAAATGTCTGCAAAAGGCCCCATCGGTAAATTGTTGGGGCTTTTTCTTTGCGTAGTTCTGATACGGTTTATCCTGTGGAGCATTATGGCCACCAGCCAGCTGGTGACTGGCCAACGCTTTGTATGACGTAGCCTACTCAGGGCAGGCTATTTTAGAGGGACCGATTTTTATCCGGGCTAATTTAGAAAGAGATAATTTGAACTTAGGCGGGCTGACCACCAGCAGAGAGGTAAATCACTAGCCGGTGATATTGACAGAAGTCGTCAGGGGTTTAACGCCGGAATATTTTGCCAGGCCTCCTGCAAGGTCTGCAAGACTTCTACAAGTGATAGTGACGGCCACAGGACTGTTTCCGTCATTATCACTCCAGGTGGCTCGCACTCTACTGGTACCAGAATTAAAACAACACGAGTTCCTTTTACCTGGTAGGCAAGGTTTACTGCCGGTTGGCGGTAGGAGGCCAGTACACCCTCACCATATTGAGCAGGGTTACTTGCCCAGTTCCGCACCATTGCATACACCTGAGGCATATACCGACTATCCAGATCCCCTTTGGGCCGTCTGAACGGCACGATTTCTTCTGAGCGGTAGGTGGTCGTTGTTGTATTGGTTGTCATCTTTGTCACCTCCCCTGTTCGTCCATTTAGAGTTTTAAGCTGCTTTACACATCACACTCAACTGATTATTTAAGCTGGTCATCGTCTCTGGCCAGCATAGCCCAACCATTCGACTGGTTTTCGCGGGAGTAAGGATTCATTTCAAAATAACTATCTACCGCGTCGCTGTCCGCAACAGAACTGTTGTTAGCTCTCTTTGAACCCTGAACCACTACAGCATCAACCTCTGCGGCTTTCCCGTTGCGCTGTACCAGGATTTTAACCGTCTTGGGCTTACGTCTTGCGAGCAGTTTGTTGGCGATAAAAAGCACAACAATCCAGGCCAAAAGCACGTATAAAAATTTATTCATAATGCCCTCCTTTGTATGTGATTATTATACCTGCTTCCATTGCAGGCCAAACAGGTTCGGTGCATGAAAAATAGACTTCTCTCCGGCGTATAGCAATCTACTTACTGATCTGTTTTCGTATCAAACTGTATGGCATAACCGAGGGGCGTACGTGGTGAGTCAGAAAGTTACTTTTCCGTAATAGTTAATTTCAGATCCTTCTTCCAGTTACGCTTCAGTATAAAACCGATACCCTCTAATTCAGCATCCTTCACGTTTAATACGCTTCACTTTAAGGCAGGGCTTTTCGGTTGATATGAATTCTTTTTCCGGTTGCTGGACATGGGTTTCATCCTGATAGTTAAAATTGCAGGCTATCAGTCACCACCACCACCACCTCCTCCTCCTCCACCGCCACCATCACAACCACCAGCTATGCTATTTTCACCATTACAATCACCTCCGAGGGGGTTCAAATGGCTGCTCCCCTGTAGATGGTGTCCTTGCCAGATCGAACCCGAACCAGCGCCTCCTGAGCGTCTTTGCTTGCCCTGAGGCAATTGTGCAGGCTCACCAGCACCGGCGGTCCCAAAAATGTCCCGGGCAATTTTATAAAGAAGGTAAAAAGGTACGCCCAGCATCATAAAAAAGATTACTGAAAATATTACACGTTCCATTGATGATCTCCTGTCTTGTGAGAGACCAGTTATATCAGGGTGATTCAGTATTTCCGTTTAGAAAAGAGTACTAATTTGGCCCTGTTCGATCTTAATTTGCCATCCGGGAAAAAGTCATAGGGATAGGCCTGCCAGAGTCAATAACTTCCAGTGATCTGGAGGAGACCCCGGCTCTCTGAGCCCTCATGGATGGTACGGCTTTACCCCCTGTAAACAGATTCACGTTCCGCAGGACAAACATCGACTACTGACGTCTCATATTTGCTGACGCTAATCCGACGTCTCATTGCCGTCTGCTTGTTTTCTTTAAAGGGTGTATTAGACGAATATCAAATCGGAATGGTAGGGGATGTGTGGGCACCATGCCCGGCCCTCTTTGAGCATCTGAGAGATTGGAGACCTAGCCGGGTAAGATAGCTACTTTCTTACGGGTTACCCTTCAAATCCAAAGACGAAACGGACGCTGCCGTTCTCCACGTGGAGACGCTTTACTTCTTCGACAAATTCCTGGATCACCTCTCCGGCGTTATCGGGTGGTATGGCTGACAAAATTTCTTCCGAAGTCAGCCATGAGTATGAATGTTCACCGAATAAATCATCATCTTCGGACGGTATATCATCAGGTAATCCGCGTAATGCGTGGATAAAAACTGCTGATGTGCTCGCCCTTTCACGATCTACATCAAATCCGAGCCAGGCAAAGTGGAGATATGATCGGTCCCCTTTATAATTGCTTGATAAATTAATCCATTTACCAGGCTTTTCTTCCCTTTGAAATCGCCAGCAGATATCAACGCCCATTAAGAAACTCCATTACTATCGTTCGTATGAGATAACTATCATTTCAGAATACTATGACTTCTTCCCGTAAAGAACTAATCGCTCACGCCAACTGGGCGAAGCCAACCGGTTCCGCCACTTCGCTCATTGGTTTTTAGGCGTAAGCACTGAAGCCAGTCTCCATGCTAACTGGCGAGCCTGCGAAAGTCAGACTCGTTGTTATAAAGCGGCATATCGTAAGCGGTGTCTGAAATGAACATGCGGATCTGCTCAAGCGTCATGCCACAATGAAAACGGTTTACGCTCACATTGGCCCGGGGGAAGTCAGCACAAAACGCATTCAAAACATTTTCATGGACAATGCCAATGTTGATCAACGCAGCTGGCCCGTTGTCACGGAAGGATACGACACGGAATCCCCCATACCAGCCTGAATGGGAGAAAAATGAAAATGCGCCGGATGCCAGACCATTAGACAGGTCATAGCGCAATTTCCCGCAGAGAGACTGGCTGTCTTTGCTGTACACACGATTAATGAAAATACCGGGACCAACTTCTACCGGCTGCTTGTTGCTTGCTAAACACGGAAAGCCCACCAGCGAAACCTCCCTTTCTCCTGACCAGTTTACCTGATACCCGGCAGTGAGAAAGTCCGTCAGTTCTACGCCAGAAAGAGCATTAATGGCCGCGATATCGGTAGTCAAAATATTTACGTTTTTCATATTCATCTCATCTTTATTCTAAAGTGCGTTTTTTGTCTATCAGCCCGAGGATTGAAAATTTGAATATTTAATGTGACAGATAAATACCTGTCACTTTTTCAAAAACAGCCTGTAATTGAATATCGAGAGAGTTCATTTTAAAATCCACCAGCTCAGCTTTATTATCGCAAACCAAATAAAAATAGGAGTCAAATGCGTCTGTATCTTCATCTTTAAAAATACGGAAGGAATTAATTTTATCATGCCCTTCAAATTCGGCATGAATACCATAGCGAACCGAGCCGTCATCGAACTGAACAACCCGTCGTACAGAATTAATCCGGACGTACTGTTTTAAGGCCCTCGCGAAATCGGCATTTAACGCCAACGCTCGTAAGATTGAATCAGCGGTTTCATTCTGCTTTTTACGATCGTATTCAAATATCCCACAGCCGGTGTTACGAAAGACCGGCTGAAGAGCATTAACCAGGTTGAAGGAATCCACGTTTCTGTCGTTTCTGTACATGAGATATCTCCTGCCCCTCCGCTATACGAAGGGGCTTGATAGGGTTACTGCCAGGCTGCGATCACTTCTTCGCACTGGAAATGAGATAAGCACTGCTGGAGTAGAAGAGCCAGCACCGCTGTGTTAGGGACGCGATTGTTACACCACGCGTTGAAAAGCAGCTGCCATGGACCGGCATAATACCCGGCCAGTTTCTTTTTTTGTTTAGCTGTACGGCAGCGGGAAATGGCCTGCTGATAAAGGCTTTCATTCTCATCACCAGCCCGTTTTTGCAGAGTGCGATAAATATACGAATAAAGACTGTCAGAACAGTTTGAAGCGTACGCCAGTTGTTTTTTCATAATACCTCCTGTTTAGAAGTATTATATGTAAACAGCCTCAGCGGCTAATAACCCGTAGCAATATAATTTGCATTTTTTCTATTTCTGAAGACGCTTTTTAAATTAATATTTACTGAGTTATCACAACTTATTATTCTTCCCGTCTGCTGTTTTATTAATCCCCCAGTTAGTAATCACGCCAAGTCGGCGCAATTTTTCACGTTGTTCATAAATAAAAAAATCGCCAAGGCAGTCTTTTAAAACTTCACTATCCTGATATTTTATTTTTTGAAGCATCCTCGCAACTATGGCGCGTTTCAGGAATATGGCTGCATCAGACTCAAGCATTTGTGAGGACTGTCTGACGGTCTCCTGCATGTCGACGATACTGCTGAGCTTTCGTCTGACCACGCTTAGCATAGTGTCCGGGAACCGCTTAGCGGCTGAATGTAACCCGCAACAACGTTACGCATTGTTTTACTCACTGCAATGTTCCATTTAAGTCTGTTTGTTCCACCAGCTGCTAACATCAGCGTTATTCATCCTGAGGTTTCGCCCGCGATAGACAGATCAGAGGCAGCATGGATGAAATTGCCAGAGTAGATCACTGCATACGCGAATAGTGGTTTGTATTCAGTTCTGCGTTTGCCTGCTTTTCCAGTGCTGTCATAACCCGGCGGAGCATCGCCAGAGCCTGAACAGGCGAGCTCCCAAACTGCACTTTCACTTCAGCCGTATCATGATCCTGAATCAGGTCGAGTATATTCACTTCGATCCCTGCCCCGTTTTCATCTTTTGCCGTGCACTGAATACTTACCCGGGTCACCGAATCCGTCAGGACTGGCAGTGGGTTAGTTTTGTCTACGTTGATAACAGCCTTCTTCATTGCCCTGTTTCCCCTTGTCCTGAAAAAGTTACCGACCCGTCCGGATGGAGGGGTCGGTCAGAAAATCATGACTGTCCCTTGTTCATCTTATCAGCATGCTTACGCAGGTACTCTTTCAGGTCAGCATGAGCGTTGATGATATCGTTCATTTCATCATTGGTCAGAACAAGCGTGTAAGTATCAGTACTGACAGATTCACCTTCTTTAAGCTTGGCTTCTTCAGCAATACGTTCAAAAATCGGGATCGCGGTGTCTGCAATGACGGTCACAGTCTTTTTGTTCAGAACGCTGGACATGGAAGGTGCTTTACCTGCCGGGTTCTGTTTAGGAGCGCTGTCCTTTGGAGCTGGAGCCGGTTCCTGTACCGGTGGCGTATCCAGCGTCTCCGTATTGCTTTCATCGTTCAGTTGATCCGGTACCGGGGTGTTATCGGTAGTATCATCTGCCGGTTGCTCAGCACCGATGTTTTCCGGAGTCTGCGGATCTGCCATGCGCTCTTCTACCTTGGCAGCTTTGACGAATTTCAGCGTGTTTTTCGTCGCCTTGCCATAGATGGAGATCGCTTTGTTGATGTTATCTACCGCATCCTCACCGCTGTACATATACTCGTCCAGTGCAACGTACATGCTCACCTGATCGCTCACAAGCATGGTCTGTAGTTCAGAAGGCAGGTCCAGTACGCGAACCATCTGGCGAAGATGCTGCTCTGATTTACCACGTTTTTTTGCCAGTTCCGCAAAGGTCTTAGGCTCTTCTTTATCTTCAACCAGACGCTTAATTGAAAGCGCTTCAGCTACGACAGACAGCGCCAGGTTGGAGTTGCCGGTCAGGGTGAAGAGTTCTGCTTTTGAAGCGCTACCGCGAAACTCTTCGCAGCGAATACGAGTAATGCGTTCACGCCCTTCTGCTTCCAGCTGGCGGTTTGCAATAGCGATGGAACGGATACGGCAAGCCCCCTGACGCAGTACAGGTACGCCATTAACCATCTGAACAACGATAGGCGTCACGCTGAACGGGTCTTCCATGTAGGCATCGGCCAGGCTGTTCAGGTGTTCCACAACGTGAGGCATTGAATAGTAGAGCTCGCCCATACCGGCCGTGCGGGTGTTAAAGCCTTCCTGCTCTACAACAACCGAAGGGTCAATGATAAGGCCGTTGCCTTTACGGGCACCGTTACCAGTGCGTTCCAGGTAACCACGAAGGCTGATTTCGTTGCTGTTGTTTTTTACTTCAGTTTCGATTGCGGACATTTTTGTTCTCTCTTTTGGTTGGTTGTTTAACTGCGCTACAACACAACAATACCAGGTTCGACATTTTTCCTAATAGGTTGCGGAGAAGAAAAAGTAACTTTTTTTAAAAATTTTCCTGAGGCAATACTACTCGATCCGTCCGTTTTAAATCTTCACAACAGTGGGCCGTTTTTACGTTTAAGCAAAATAACTGGTTCAGAAGGTGACTCAGAGAGAAAAGTTACTTTTCCGGTTGTCTGGGCCAGTGATGGGAGAGTGGCAGGACAGGAATGGCTAAACCGGTGCGGGTCTCTTGTAAGTCGCAGGGGATTCAGGAGATATAGAGGTAAACTGGTACGTTCAGTTTTTGGATTGAGCCGTGCTTTTGGCCCGGGCTTAAGGAAGCAGAAATTTGAACGAACTGGCAGGTAATGCTTTATGCCGCCGACAGCTGGCCGTCAGTGCTTTGCTGTTCTGGTTTGACAGTTGGGGGATAACCGGCAGTTAGCCGCTGGCATTCCGCATCACAGAAAGCCCTGAGGTTGCTGAAGACGGACTCCATGAAATCAGCATGAGCATACGAGTCTACAGGACGTGTCTTGTTATCTTTCATCTTGTTCTCCTCAATCATTATTAAAACCAGCGGATTTAGTTTCTGGCGCTCCATCTGCTGACCGGCTTTCCCAGAGAGCAGCGATGTGTCGGGTTCTTTTTCTCATTTTATCGTTTTCATCGGGCCCATCCGGGCGTATAAGAGACCGATTTGGCATGTTTAGGAAACGTACTGGCGTAATTAAAAGCTGAGGTTGGATTTGGAATAAAAGGATGCTTTTCCCGTTTGTCGGGTCTTTCGCCACCGCTGCACGATGATTCTGTCAGGCATTCTGCGCCCTCCCAGGCTGCACATCTGGAAACAAGCGTTGGGATGTTCCCTTCCCCTGCTCACCGTAGAAAGATCGGCAAGTCCCGACGGTCGTTCCGTACGAGCCGGGTCCAAATAATGAATAAATAAAACGCCGCTTCAATTGTATTGGCAATAGAAGTCAGGAGGATCATAGTGTCATTCATGGTGCGGCTTTCGCACCACCGCCCCGGCGGTACCGGGCAGAACTGGAGTACCTCATGAAACTTTCCCGTCAGACGACTTCTGATACTTCTGTTGATGGCCGTTCACGCGCATATGCCTGGGGCCGTGTCCATTATTTCATTATCGAACATGCACCAATGGCTGAGCTGGTCGCTATTGACGAGCTGCTGGAAAAAGCTGGCTGGAGCAATGACGGCTGTCCGAACTATGAGAAAGATGACGAGTTTGGTAATGCTGGTTACAGCTGTGGTTACTGGATCGATATTGACAGCGTGGGAAGCTTCAAGGCTGACTACAAACGTCTTAAGGGGGAGATTAGTGCGCATATCGCCTCAAAGGCGGCAGAGGTGGAGATCCGCGTACTGGACTCGATGTCCGACAAAGAATGTAAAGATGTTGCCTCGGTGGCATCTACTGTTCGCCGTGACTTACGTACGCAGTCCGAATCGCTTCATTCACTGCGTACAATCGTAACGGTTGATCATTACAATCCCTATGTGACCACCAGCCGCCCGCTGAGCATTTCCGCCTGGACACTTATCCACGACTGTCTGAAAACAGGCACCATCAATGACGTCTGTTCACGGTTGAGTTCATTAATCCTGCACTCTGAAGCCGCGATTGCCCGTTGTAAGGGAAGCTCCGACTACTCTTCGGAACACGCTCAGCTATCGTTTTTTGCTGGTAACGACTATGTCACCAGACGCACCCTTGTTGATGCAGCTCACGAAGAGGCTCTGCGAATGAACCGCCGCTTTGATGAACGCATTGCAATGAACGCGGATTCTGATGCCAGAAGGCTCCAGTGCGAATTCAACCTTAGCAACCATGTCGTACAGCGTAGGACCGTTGAATCTGCTCATATCCAGGCACTCAATGAAGACGTCACCCGTTCACAGGCGGAACCACGCTGCCCTGGAAAGCTTCTTCTGAATATGACCAGTCATGAGGAAGTGCGGGACTCACTGAGCGCCTGTTAGTCCAGCGACACCCCCTGCGGCTCTACTACCGGGCCGCAGTCTGCTCCTGCCCAGATGGTGCCAGTGGTGTAATGAATTTGTTTAATAAGGCTAAGTATGATGAATAAAGAACAACTAATCGACAAACTGGAACGCGTGGTATGTGGTCAGTACTCCTACGAAATGCAGGAGCTTGCGTATTCGGCCCTCTGCTGCATTAAAGGCACCCCGGACGACTGCGCTAAGTTCCCTGTTACGCGTCCGCTGCCTGACACCTTAGTGGACGTATGGGACGAAATCGGGCAATACCTTGGCACAGGCAAAGCCATTGAAACTCGCAGTTGCGGCGTTTCGCTTCTGCTTCATGGACACTGCTACGATTCAAATCATGTGCTTTACTGGCGCAATGCTGGCGCACTTCCAGCAGCTTGCGATACGCCACTGGCTGGTGGGTCTCGCAAACTGTTCACCTGCTCAGCCTGTGGAGTGGACGGTCTGGATGAACCACCTGAAACCAGTTGCCACTGCTGCACAGAGGGGGCCCACTGGGTTGAGAGCAGGCTCTTCACCTCCGGGCAGGCAGACCCTGAAGAATTTAGACCCGTGGCGGTCGTGAAAGAGTGTGCAGGCTCAACGCCGGATGATCGGCTCATCTGGAGTGTGATTGAACAGCTCAACGGCGAACTGGCGGAAGGCGATAAACTATTTAAGCGACGCTGACAGATCACGGCAGCATTTATAACAGACGAACTCCAGAATAATTTAAAGCAACCATGAACATGAAAAAGCCCAAAGCTGCATTACAGAATGCCATGAAAGAAGATGTGCCAGCTGTGACACAGATTCAGATGCGATCTACGGTTTCCAGAAAGGTTCGCTATGTAAAACAGGCAAATCGAGAGGGTCTGAAATTATCTGAGTGGATGTCGCGGCATCTCGACGCTGTCTGTGATACCGCAGATGAGATTCATAAAGGCAAACGCTCAACTCCGGTTGCGCCTGGGAAGATTCCCCCAGAGGTATACCAGGTGATATACGATCAGTGCGGCGGGTTCGTGGAGTGTGATGCTAATGCCCAGGTTATCTGGGAAGCCTGCCGTAATGCCATTCTTAACGGAGACAAAGGGTAAACGGCAGGTATCGCCTGTCATTTTACCCTTGTGAGGACAATACTGATGAACCATGAGAGCCGAACTGTATACCTGAACACGGCCATTGAGGCCCTGCTGAAAGCTGAGGCGGCTCTGAACGATCTGGCATTAGCCTATGAGCTTAAACCTGATGAAAAGGCAAGCGCATGCCATCCCAGAACCGGCACACTTTCCACTGCGTCCCAGGTAAAAAAACTCCGCCGTGTCCTTGAGAAGCAGAAGGTATGAAGGGCTGCATCAGCCAGGCCCGGATATAAATACATGCTCTGCCAGGTGAGTACCACTGCCCGGTAGCCGAATGATAAGTTTTGATTTCACGGTTGCAATTTCTCCCTCTGGCATCACTGCTCCACGATGCACCCCGATCAGCTTAGCGTCTGAAAATGAAGATGCACCGGACCTGCATGAAGCGGAACGGTGCCCAGCTGAGTGTTTGTGGGCACAATGAACCGCAATTTCATGATGGGAATGAAAGATGGCTGGTGGCCCGCTGATATGAACGCTTACCCTGCATAACGTTACTAACCACAATCTTTTCACTAAAAGAAAAAAGGGTTCCTCCGCTTTAGAGGAACCCTTTCAAAAGGTGCCGATGGCATACTAATCCACACCCTGAAAAGAGGGGGGTTGCCCCCCTCTTTGTCAGCTACTTACCGGATTCGTAGGCCAGGATAGCAAATACCTCCCTTGTTCCGTCTTTCATCCGCAACTCGCAAAGCGAGTTTCGTGTGAGCCAGGTGAATATCAACAGCGTTAAACAAACTATTAATATGCACAAAACAATGGGTTGGTTCGGCATTTTCATGGCCTTCTTCTCCTTGCATTTAAGCAGGCAAGAGGCTACGCTGTGTGTGACTAGCATACAGGGACTATTCCATTTCATCGTCCAACAAAATGGGTGCAGTACAGGTTAATTGAAAAATTACTCGGGGCTTTCTGCTTTTACCACAGTCAAACAGTGTTACCGCTGGCTGGGGCAAAAGCCTCCAGCACCAGCGTCATTATATCACTCTGCCCTGATCAGCCAAACACCCTGCCTGCATAAATCATTGATTTATAATTTATTTGACATGAGTCACTTCCGGTTGTCGGAGACAGTCTTTTTACACTAAAGAAAAGGGTAACGGGCAGCTGCTTGGTCGGAACATACAGTGCAGTTCCTGCCCGTTTAATTTCCGGATGCAATGGTAGGATCAGGAGGCACTGGTTCCGTTGATTAGGGAAAGCTTATGTGCCTGAATACGGCTGTATTCGAGATGGGATGGAATATTACAGATGCGCTCCAGTCGATCATGCAGCCTCGTGTAGGTCAGTCGATGAATACCGGACATTTCATCAAGTAGCCAGCGCTTGATGTAAGGGTTACAGGAAAGCCGGGCAAGATCGTCGTCATCCACTTCGTCAAAGAACCAGTACTGCTCCATCGGGACTACCTGAAATATCCACGGCCGGGGATAGTCCCCTGTGACAACCAAAAACCATGCGAGAAAGCATAGACACAGCTCAACGATCATCAGCATCGAAAATTGCGAATAACTTAGACCAGGCACATAGGGTGAACTATCCGCAACATACCCCCTGAACAATTCCGCCACAAGGTAGCCCAATAGCGACAAGGCCAGCATCAGGGTCAGGATTAATCCCCCATTAAACGCTACCGAAGCCTTTTGAACCCGATCAGGTGCTGTCCGGCTGCGATAGTTGGTCACTACTCTTTCTACAAGTGCCCTTATGGCAGCCTGTTCTTTACTGACATCAGCTCCGGAAAAACCGGACGGGCTTTTATTTAATTCAGTCATACCCCACTCCTGTTATGTGCTCTACTGAACAAACACGTAGATCATACAGAGCTCACGGACGCACTCCTGCCAGATAAAGGAGGGAATTTGGCTGTAAGACGGTTAGCCAACAGTTCAGGTTATGCGTGGGATCCGGCCAGTCAGAAAGGATTCCGTTATTAACAGGCAAGGTTAAAGGCAGATGGACGTTGAAATTGTGGATGCTAAAAGGGGTATTACTCTTTTTCCTGCATAGCGGCTTTTTCAGCCCGGGTGGCCAGGCGAGCATTTCCGAAAGGTTCACGGACAAGCAGGGGCTTCTCCTTCTTCCAGCCCCTGATAGCCGTTTCTCCAAAACGACGTGGTGCATTGCCGTTCCAGCGAGCAATCACATGATTATCATGAATTTCTATAATGACAACGGGGTGGACAATGACCGTTGTAATGGTGGTATTTCCCATTTTGGTACGGGTTACAGACCAAACCTGCATCCCGGATTCCAGCTGGCTGATTTTCATATTATATCCTTAAGCCATCACGAACTGCGCCACAAAAATTAATGTGGCGCAATTTACCATAAACAATAAACATCAGATACCCGTGAAGAGATTTCCCTTTATTTTAAAATTCTTCTGGAGAAAAAATGATATTTCCAGAAGAAGTCAGCGAAATTCAGAAACGGCCATCACAATGGTGCTGCGCTGACGCTGGCGTTCTGCCTTGCGCTGCCTGCGGCGATAGATCTGTTTTGCGCTGACGTAAGGGCAGTCCTCACGGGTATACCAGCAGCAGCCGCAAGGTTCGGGCCGGGGTTTTCCGGCAAGTCCAAATGGTTTCATCAAGTCACCTTTTTAATATTTTTAATGGCAAGATACTTCCCTAACACATTGTTTTATCGCATATAACGCTGTTGCATAAACAGATACAGATAACCCTCAGGAGAAAACATGCAAAGGTTATCAGTGATAACCGCATCCAGATACCGAGTGTCAGTCTGTAAACGTTTTATCACCAGAAAATGTGCTGCCGCAGCCTTAATGCCAGAACTACCGTTTACAACATTATGTATACCCGCTTCGAATAACGAACGAGCATGAATTACCTTTTCCCGGGCCGCTTCGATCTCCGCATTAATAACGCATTGCCGCGCCTGGATGACTGCCTCTCCGGTTAAATCGCGGAAATTCATTAGAGATGTGATCATGATTAACTCTCCAGATTATGTGGAATCATTATAACAACTGGCATCCCGCCACAAATAACCTGAGAAAAATTCTTTGAAATATTCCTATATATAAGGAATTACAGTCGGAAAAGAAACGATGAAATAGCGCCGACCGCTTAAAATCGATAAATTAAAATGGACGGCACTGGAATGAAAAACTGAAAGTAGTAAGACCGTAATTATCCTTCACGGATGTAAGCTTTATAAGAGGAGTACTGGCAAAGCTTTGCCAAGTACTTCGGCGGTTGTGTCTACGATTTTACGGATGTCATCGATCTGCGAAGGCTTATTCAACACCACCGTAAAAAGCTCTCCTTCGTTATCAGCCTGCTCGCAGTTTCCGTATCGGCTCCCGTCGTACAGCTGCACAATACGTGACATAGAAGACTTTGTTTGTTTCATGGCTTTGCACCTGCTTTTAGGCAGTTTGGTTACTGGTTATCAGAAGCTGGTTTCATGCGCTTCCGGCTGGGACACGAACTGGTATTTGACGCCGCCAGGCACACCTACTGCTTCGGCAATAGAGTCGCAAAGCCGCGATAAATCATTTAGTGTCATCGGATATTCAATATCTACAGAATATAAAGCACCTGCATTTTCAGCATCTTCGATGTTTTTATACTGGGCACTAAATATAGCAATGGTCTGAATTTCGTGGTTATGCATGAACCGGTCCTTATTAAATTATAAAAACCACCCGAGAGTGGCCTGAGTTGAAACTTAAATCTGTGAAGTATTTTTGAGAGATTTTTTGCGATCCAGATGCCGGGCAACAATGGTTCCGATAACAAGTAGCGTGATGACCGCACTGAAGAAGGTGCTGTCAGGGACGCCCTGGAAAAAATCACTGAAACTGTAAACAATAAAAATCAATGCGCAAAAATAGAAAACGATACGAACATAAGGGGTAAAAAACATTTTCATCGGTTGCCTTCCATTCAGGGAGAATTCTCAGTAATTACATCACACCTGAAGAGAAACTATTTTCGTATAAATGAGCATTTTCGACATATCAGAGGGGGGGTTTACTCATAAATGAGGTAGTAAGGGTCACACTTGAGGTGAAAGTTACTTTCCTGGCTGCGAACGAACTATCTCAAATGTTAGAGGTGTGCGTTCGCCTTGAGAGCCTCATGCCCTGAGGAGCTCAACTTGAGCCGATAGTATAAACCTGGCTCCAGATGGCTTGCTGGCTGGCATAACTCCACGAGGCCGAGCCGGAACAGGACCGGAGAGCTCCTGCACGTCACATCATCAGGATTCCCCATAAACGTACGCCGTTCTCTGGCCCGTCTGAAATTGCCAGAGATATCATAGACCGTGCCGGATGCCATCCGTCGTAACACGTAAATCTGTGCCATTGTAAGCTTCTGGGCGGAACTGCTTAAACCTGACATACCTTCCCCTCCTTATATAAAACAATCCGCCAGCAGCTCGACTGGCGGACAATGTTTGACTGGCAACAGCAAGGACATACTATTTAGTGACAAGTTTGATCTTGGTTTCACTCATTCGAAGTCGAAACTCCTGAAAACCCTGCTCTACCGCTAACTCCAGCCACTCAACGGGAATGGTATAGCTACAATCAGACCCACCCAAAGCGGCATCACAAGCGTAATCCCAGTCCTCATCCAGTTTTGGATTCATCCCCTGGGCGTAAGCCACAGTATCGCGGGATGCGGGAGAGCCCTCAAGCTCAGCATTAGTGATCAGGTATACACCATGACTGTGCGCGAGAAGCACTTTTGGCACCAGATGTGTGCTGGCAATTTTTGAGGATGAGGGAAAGAAAACCCTACCAGCTTTACGCGCCTCTTCTTCAGTCTGTCCCTCAGCGTTAAGGAGGGCTCCCCCCGGATAGCATGCCGGGTCATAGATCTGATCTGCGGTGACCGAAAACGTTTTTGCGGTGCGAATTTCTTCGATCAGTTTATTAATATCCGCCATTTCAAATACGAGAGTGGTCACAGGCTTACTCTCCCTCTTCAGTGGACAACATCAGATACTTTGTTGCCAGCAGAAGCTCTCCCACATCCTTGAGGGACAATTCAGCTTTGCCTTCTACGGCAAGCTGCAAGCGCTGTCGAATTGCATGAACAGAATCTGAAGATAAAGATGCCATTTTGCGCAAAACGGCATTAGCCTTTTCTACAGCAGGATACAGAATTTCTGAGTTGGTATTATCTTCGTCATTATCAAAGATAATTTCAGAATCCATATTGATGTTATCTTCAAGCCAGCTTGAAAGCACTTCAAGTAATGACATCACCTTTTCAATTTGCATATCGCCTCCTCTGTTAATGTGAAACAAATATAACAAAGTGGCTTACCCGGCTAATAACCTGAGCAGAAAGTTTTCGCACTTTGTTTGAAAACAACTTTTCTGCTCAGGTTAATGTTAAAGTCGCTGTGTAAAAGATAAAGGGCACTAAAGATGATTTAAGCATCAAACAGACTAAATCGGATTCCGTCTTTTATATCGCTTTTAAAATAGAATGAATGAAATATAAATTTAGCGTTTATGATTGAACGCTGTAGAGGTTGATTTATCCAGTGATATTCAGTTTGGGGCCTTAAAAAGGTTTTATTTTGGATTCGAATTACAAAGGGAGCACCGACATTTTTCTGGGGGCTCCCGCAGAGAAAAAGCGGTGAGGCTATGAAGACGAAGAGGAGGTATTCGACGAAATACTGTATGGCCACAGGAGAGCTTCAGCACCCATATCCTGCCGTCTCGCTCGCCTGTAATGATTTCAACATGTACAACGTCATACCACGTAGTTGTATTTCTCACTTTGTTTATGCTTCCTGACACCGTGTGAACGCAATCTTCGTCTGGATGCGTTCATAGATGGAAAACTGCCTTTCAATGGAACCGGCATTAGACAGTAATTCATGAAGCTCAGCAGAGTCTGTATCGGGAACGATAGCTACAGAAACTCCATATCTCCGTCCAATTTTGATTAGGTGCGCAAGCTGTTCTTTTTCGGATTCTGTGAGCATTGCCAGATCTCTTCCGGACACCTGCTCTATAAACGAACCAAGGTTTTTGGGAAAAAAGGGTTCGGCATCAGAGTTATGTGCTGGGCGCGTCTGCGGCTTATCGAAGCTATTGGGCATGAATAGAACCTATACAGTTAGAGAACTGGAGAATGGATAAAGACTCTATGAAAATCAGTTGTGCTACACTCGAATGCTAATCAAGCTTTATGATGGCTTTAGTAGGGATGGCCGTCAACTTAAACCGATAAGAAGGGAGCCATTTATCGTTAAAGTAACTTTCCCGGATGATGCTCTTTTTACGAAATAAGTTTCTCACACTCCTGTATAAGAGTCGCCCTGGAACGAGATCGACTGGCTTTGCTTAATGAAGAGCGTAGTTGATGTTCATCAACCCCATCAGCGATAAACTGACCGATTTTTGTTTCAAGCCGCTGCATTGCCTCGTAAAGCTTGGCATCCGCATTATTTTTAAGAAACCTCAGTATATAATCAGCAATAATTTGGACGGGAGTGAACTTATACATTATGTATCCTTAAGACGTTGTGTTAAATGATTCAAAAAAATTTATAACCAGACGTAAATTATTATACATAAGTAAGCACTTTAGCTAACAAGCTGGAGGAGTGAATTTCGGTTAGCAACTATATTTTAGAAGCTGATTGCTGAATAGACAAAGCCCGGCTTACCGGGCATTCATTTAATTAGATGCTAGAAATCTGACCCGTCGTCTGACTTTTATTCCAGGCAGAGTTAGGAACTAATAATGATGGCCTGGTCAGTTTGAGGAAGCCGGTTTCCTCTGATAAATGCAGGGTGGTTTAAACGAGAAGAAGAAATGGTCATCGCCAGAAATGTCTCTTCACGCGAACGCAGAAATTCCCCCCATGAATAGGTTTCCCATACGTCGTGAGAAAGGTCGGATTCCTTTATGTACCGGGATTGCATTGTTGGCTCAAAATCGACAGGGGCTAAACTGTCATAGGATGGATGAACACGGTACCCCAATCCCTCCTCCGTCTGATGGTATGCATGTGCCAAAAGGACATCGTGGGAGACCAGGTCATAGTCGTTGTCCTGAACGAGCGTTTTTACGGTATGACTAATTTCCCCAAAGCCGTCTATTTCCCAGAGCGTTATCATTGTGAACTCAGCTAAAGTTCGTGGGCTCTTTACCAGAAAGCCATTTAATGCTCGTCGCCCCTTCAGCATGCCAACGTGGTAGGTCTTGTTGGGATAGGGTTTCATTGCCACCAGCGAATCAGCTTTAAGCTCAAGTGACAATTCAGGGACAGACATGGACATGAGAGTACACTTGTTTTTCATATGGTGAAGAATACGTGGCACAAGATGCAGATACATCATTTTCTCCTTTTATGGATATAACTGGCAGATCCTCAGCAGCATCAAAATAGTTAATAGACTTTTTTAATTGGTTAACCACTGTTGATTGACTTGTTTTATGTCTCTGAGAAATTATTCGTTTTGTTTCTGTTCGTTATACTGCTCAAACCAGAAGACGACCGGTTTTACTACAATATGAAGCAAACCAAAACGTTCTGCGGTACGGAAATTCACGCTATATGCGCGAGCCCGTTCAACCTGTTTGGTAATTTCATTTCTCATTCCTTCAACACTAAAAGCTCCTTTAAAAAGGTTGCAGGGAGCGCATGATGGAAATAAGTTTTCTATTGCATGCAGTTCAGGGTGCATAACCTTACCCGTACTTCGGGCAACATGAGTTACGCCGCTGCCGACCGGGGCTCTCACCAGTTCAAAGTCGCGTCGAACAGGCTCAACATGATCGGCATGCCACCCTTTTTCAGGAAGCTTGCAACCACAATAGGCACAACGCCCCCCAAATTTCATTCGCAGCTCAGCTCGCTGTATTTTAGAGATCTTATTTTTAGGTTTTGAGAACCTACCATCAGGTGATTCCGCTTTGGATAACTTTGCTGAGGGCTCAGGTAACTCAACTAAATTCCCGTTGATATTTATCACCTTGACCATATCATTTTCCGCCTTTACTAATCTCACGGGCACAGGAGCTGGCTTAAGTAACCGCTGAAGTTAACAGCCACTGACTGCCTCTACCCAGACCTTCTGTTTATACTCAATAGGCCACCCCTCTTTATCTGCCCGGATGACGCAATCATTTACCGTGGTGCGTGACCGGATACGAACATCAAGCGGAAGCGAATCGTTATCCACACGAGCCTGTGCCTCATTTAAAATGCGTAAAAACATCTCTTTGGTCATTCAGATACCCCCTCAACTTTGCGAATTTTGATCAGATGAGGGCGATTCAGTTTACAAAGTTGTTCTGTCGCTTCATCAATCGAATTGAACCGATGAGCCTCTTCGATATTTAAAGTCCAGTATTTCGCTTTCCCTTCTCCCAGATCGGACTCAAAATAATTTCGCTTTACATCCATTTTTTTAGGCCTGCCATTTATCTTGACGACATTATGTCTGTCATCAAAAAGAAATTCGTCCCCCTCAAAAGTGATTAATACAAATGGCCCCTCAGGCTTGGAAGTCCGGGGACTTCCCATTTTCAAAGTCATACTTCAGCCTCTCGATAGAACTCATGAAACCTCAAATTAAAATGGACTCACACCACACTGATTCAGTATTCCTCCTGAACCCCATTAGGCTCTGTTGTGATTTCATATTTAATACCGCCAGGTGCTCCCACAGCGTCCGCGACCGACTCACACAGCAGCGAGAGATCGTTGAGGGTCATTGGGTGTTCAATGTCCAGCGTGAAGAGTTTCCCGGCTTGCTTGGCGGCTGTCTTGTCAGCATGTTCAGCATTAAAAAGGTATACGGTGTGTTTTTCCTGAGCGGGGGTATTTTGATTTTGCATTGATGATCCTTTTGTTTAGTTCCCCGATTCCGGGGGTGAGTGAATTAATTTAAATTTATATTTGTCTGGTTTAATTAGAACGTTTCCAGGCTATGCGTAAACAGGTAATGCAAAGGCTGTATCAACAGGATTAAAGTTACTTTTCTGGATGCAGCAACGCTTGGACATGATGTCCACATTACATCACGATCAAAGCTAAGTTTTTTTTGTATAACCCCTTCATTTTCGTGTGTTTCGCGTTTCAGACGCTTATACGACCTGCCTGACCATCCTCATCAGAAGGCGGTTTAACAGTCCTTTCGCTGTCGGGCGATTGCTATCGACATAGTAAAAACCTGTTTTGGTCGTACCGTGAGCACTGCTCAGCACCCTCAGTTCCCAGATAACGTCACGGATAACGCCGCCATTTTCTGGCTTAAGGCATTCAGATAAATGGCGCATGAAACGAGCTCTTACGGCACGGTAATAGCGGAACTCCTCTGGCTGGTTAGTATTTTCTTTCACCCGGAGTCGCTGGTTACACAGAGTTAGAACTGCATCCATCATTCCCGCCTTCAGCTTCGCCTGGATCGCACCTTGTTGCTGTTCCCTCTCACCTTCGAGTAACGTTAAGATTCTTTCTCCGAGTGCCGTCTTGTTGTGTACGTGCAACTGTACACAGGCAGCTACGCATGCCCAGAATCTGAACTTTTTTATCTGTCCACGCAATTTCCGGGCTACAACCTGACGGTATGCAGTATCGCTGAGTATTTTAAAACGCCGACTGGCAACCAGCTCTGGAAGCGACACTCTTTCGCCTATCCCCAGGCGGGAAAAGGTTTGTCCCCGTTGTGCGAGACGATGATAGACAGCGCCCTTCCCTTTTGAAATTCGGACCGCGCCATAACGAAGAAGATACTGAGCAGCAGTCGTTGGAGTAAACTCACCGTCAGCGATGCTCTGGCGTAACCCGTCGTATTCATGCCAGATAATCCAGGACGCCGTATCTTCTTCAACAGTCAGCTCATCCTCTTCCTCGAATGCCACGACGACAGAACTGCTCTCTCCGGTCTTTAGGCTACGTGAAGCCCTGGGGTCAGCCTGCCCGTCAAAATAGGTCATCAGCGGCAACGTATCAGTCAGTCCATCATAAGCTGTACCGAACCGGCCTCCGGGCAGTTTCATCCAGAGTGGAGCTGGCATTGGTGTACGGGCCACAGGCAGCATGTCAGGCTCATCCTCAAGAAGGTCCAGATCGGCCTCTTCCCAGACTCTGCGATAGATCTCAATTGCCCGAAACGGGCGAGGGTTGAAACAGTGCAACGACCAGAGGAAATCAACGTGGATCACGTTTGCTTCATGTACAAGCCGAAATTGTGGCTCAGCCATACGACGGTTATAAGCCGTATCGTCCACCTCGCCGGAAAGTAGCTTTCTGCGATGCTTTGCCGCACGTCTGGCTTCAACATAATCAAGGCTGCAACAGACATGAAAAAGACGTTCAGTCAGGGACGAAGAAAAGATATTGGGTTGAAGACGCACATACCCGCCTTCGAACACTTTACGACCGATATAATCCCGCAGGCTCCAGTCGTACTGGATCTTAGAAAGAAATCGCTGAAGACGACTTAGGCCTGCCTGATAACCATATTTCTCAGGGTCAGTGCGAAGGAGCGTTTCCATTGAATGGTCAACCCCTACGGCTGTGCAAAGCGAGCACCCATATCTAGCCCCACAAGCTGAGGTTCGCGTGGGTTTCTCCGGCGACCAGATACACTCTCCGGTGGCGTCTTTATAAAGCGTTGCCAGGCTGAAGTTATCCGGCATAAAGCTTGGTAAAGGGAAGCGGGATTCGGAACCACAGGCCATTAGAAAAGACCAGATGTCCTGAGTGCGCCACTCCTTTACTGGATAGAGTTCACCACCGTGCTCAGTCAGGGTTACTTTCCTCGCCTGCCCTCCCATTTTGAGGATATTTCCGGCCCTTCGGGCACTTTCATCATCCCTGGAGCCCAGCATCAGGCATACCCTGCTTCGTACGGATGCCGGGGCGTTTTTTAGATAACGAGCTTTGGCCTTGCGCAGGGGGGCGATTTTGTAGTCGGTTGAGCACTGACGGGTTGAAGAATTAGTCCAGGTCGGAAGTCCACGTCCAGTCAGAATGCGGCCTACCCAGCTCTGCGTAAGAGACGGTTGGGCGACAAGGACTGTGACCGGTAGCTGGTGTTCAGCAATGAACATTCTAAGCTGGTTGAGAACCTGTGAAGCCTGATAGTGCATCTCAGGGTTTTCGATCAGCGTATCGGACATCTGAATGAAATGATGTTCGCTGATATTTGTGCCGTTACGTACTGCCCTGATCAATGCCATCAGAAATAGGTGAAGAAGAGAATGGGAGTCTTTACCGCCACTGTATCCCACGCACATCGTCCATCCGTCCGTAATAGCCTGATAAATAGCAGATGTGGCTGACGTGACCAGAGAAGAAAGACTCACAGTCTCCTTTTCATCGGTATAGTTCAGATCGGCATCGGTTGTCAGGGTCTCCCAAACATCAGCCCATTTATCATGTTTCAAAATGGCAGCATTAGCCGCCTCAGGAAAAATAACTTCTGAGGGTAATTCAAGGAATGAGTCACTTTTTTCAATAAACATATATTTTCCTGAACCACGGCATATGCTGCATCACTGATATTTTATTAGAACTTTAAAATAACTACAGCGCAACCATTTAGCGAAATTATATTAAATCAAAATCACGCAAATTTAATTCTTAAATAGATTTAAAATAAAAACCCATTGTAATTTAATCTCCCAGCACAGCTATTAGATATAGGTTGGTGGTGTAATAAAAGCCGTGACATTTGTTTTCAACTCAGACAGCGGAATTGAAGGAGTGTTAAGAGTCATGTCATCACCACAATGGCGTGGTAGAGCAGAAAGCTGAAATGAATCTTTCATCACCCTAATAACCGGGCATTCCGTACGTGCTGATGGCATTACTTCCCGCAGCATCGCTTCCTGCCTTGTGCTATCGCTATGCTTATATTCATCCTGGTCTGTTATTTCTTGAATTTCATCTTCACCACAAAATGACCAGTTAGCGTCATAGAAGTAAAACTCAGTTAACTGAAGATCGTTTTTTTTCACGTATGTCGCCAATTTGCGGATACGCTGTTCAAGCATTGTATCTATCCGTAAGGAAACACTTTGCGGAACATCACTTGCAAAGTCATTGATGCAAACAACGGTAGATACTATGAATTTATTGGTCATGGCAGGCTCCAGGCCACCGGGGGAACCGGTGGCTACGGTTATCAGGCAGGCTTATGCGCCGCAAAGGGTGTCAAGGGAAGGAAGAAGCTTGCTCAGCTTGTCGTAATCGAGCGGAGACAGTTCTGTAACGAGTTCGACCGAAAGACTGGTGTTGTCTTCTTCACTCAGAATATAGATTCCGTCTTCTGGCTCTTTTCCGGCACATGCCTTCAGTCGTCTGTTAACGACCTCCTGGGCTGAATCCGCTACGTCGCAGCTCAGGACATAGCTTGCCACATAGCTGCTCTCACCGTGGTAATGCGTCACTTTACACAGAGCATACTGGATACCGGCTTTGTGAGCCTAATTCATGAGACGAGAAAACTGACAGCCATCCTGGTAATAGTGGGTATCCTTTGTGACCAGAATAGTCATACCCCCAAATTCATCTGTCCGGCTTTTACTGCATGTAAATGCAGCAGTAATTGTTACCATTTCCGGGAGGTCGAATACCGACAGCACGGCAGTTGTGAGGCAAATTGCATGGTCAAGATCAATAGTCTCTCCATGAAAAACTGACAGCCCACTGCTGTTAACTTCTGTTGCGAACGACAGTTCATAATTACAGTCTGGGCAGGATGGTTGCCCAAAGCTCGGCTCTGAAGGGTCATACTCAGGGTGGTTCTCAATAATACTGAGAATCAGCTTCTCAGTCAGAGAACAATCTGCCAGTGGCTTATCAAGCAAACGCTCACCTTCTGCAATTTCTGCTTCGGTAACGAATGTGATTGCTTCTTGTGCCATTTTAGCCTGCTCCTGAGTGCAGGGAATAATAAACGACGCCAGAGTATAATTATCTGCCACAGTTGACTCCTTGATTATTTAATTAATGTATTTGATGAGAAGATCATAACAAACACACTACTACCAACTAATAACCTGAAGTCGTTTTTTTAGAAAAAATATTAAGAAGAATATGAACACCACCTCATCTTAAATTAATATTGTTCAGGATTAATATTCATTTTTGCAAATAAAAACCGCCAGACGGCGGCTTTTATAAAGAGGGAAATATCATTGGAAGCTGAAATTACTTCACGGCAGGCCGACAAATTACGCGACTGCTGTGAGCTGAAGCGAAACTTGTAGAGGAAACTATAATCACCTTTTCTAAGTCGTCGGCACTGTCGGCAATATGATGCCGAAAAGCCTCCTCTGCATCACCAGGGGAATCGGCTTCGACCAGGTAGGCCTGATCATCATCATCAAACATAATGCGCCCGGAAATGAGATAAAGTCGGCTCAAATCTGGCGTCGCTGCGCTCGTGCTTCGTTCGTTCAGATTCATTTTTTCTCCGTCTGTTGCTCGTAAAAAGAATGACGCCGGTTTAAAAGGCGTCGCCAGGGTTCAGGCTAAAACGCAGGGTTGCCATCGAGGAAGCTCATTGGCTGGCCAATAGCGGATGCCACCCTGAGAATTTCACCTGGTGTGGCATAGCGCAGCATTTCTGAGCGTCCAAATTTCTGATACTCATCTACTGACATCTTTCTCCACTCGGGGTGAGGATCTTTTCCGCACAGTGACCAGTTGCTTTCAGAGGAATCACGACGGAGAACGTACACATCAAGCGAGGCTGTAAGCCCGCTTCCATATCCCCGCTGCGCTACAATACGAACCTGAGAACCATCGTCGCGTTGCAACGTCTGGGTTAATTTCGTGATAGGATCCTGAGAATGCATGCCATTTACCTCGTTTTTAAAAGAATTACCGTAAGTAAATGATACCGAATCGAGAATTCTGGCTAATAGGTCAGAAGAAAAAATATTGCATATTTTTGAAGTGTAGGATAATGATTAGAATAAAATGGCCTGAATAAATCGTTAGCTTTAACTCTGCTTATTTCAGAAAAACTCTGAATTAGTAGTGATGGAAAACGACGCGGTGAAAAGTAACTTTTACACCGCAATTCAGAAAAAAGTTTCAGTTAGTCACATTACGAATAACCCGGCTTACTTTCGCATGTGCGTTCCCCTGCATGTTAAAGTAAAGCCCTCCGGGCAGACTCGTCGCCCACTTAACGCCTCGCTCAGCCATACGCTTCGGTGTTTCCAGCCAACCACGAGGAATATTGCCCGGAACGTTACCGATAACCCGTCAAATGCATGCTGCTACCCGGATGCCGCCGGGAATATCGCATTTGGATTCAACAATATGCATGACCTCAGATAAAGCACCATGCCGCTGGACATGATCGCCAATGTGCAACTCGATAGGAGAAGCCATTTCTGAATCTGACTTCATATCTGTCCACCTTTAATTTAGAAACCGTCTAAATTACCAAATTAGTTAATCCAACAACATCTGTATCACAACCATCAATTTGTTTTTGTTGGGTCTATATCGTAGAAACAAGTGAATAATGAATACACTCGTTAATACAGACAACCGGAAATGAATGACTACCTGATTATCTCAGCGGTGTATGCTAAGCCGTTAATATTGCCATTCTCTGGTGGAACCACTGCTAAATGAATAAACCGTTTGTCGCTTCAAACCACTTTATCAAAACCGTTAACTTGCATTAAGTCCGATACAGTTCGGCGAGCTCATCCAGCATGGGGTTACTCTTATATCCCGGTGCGGCCGTAAAAAGGTTTCGGGAAATCGCCAGCCACTCCATGATTTTGTCCGTCGCCAGCCAACGTCTGCCAAGTCGCTCGGCTGCGATGGGGACTTTATGCAAGCCAGCGAAGGGATCTACAACAAGATCTCCCGGCTCTGTCAAAAACTCAATCAGAAACGCTGCAAGCCTGGTAGGAGACGTTGCACCGTGCAGCGGAAAACCGAGCTCGCGGGCAATGGAATGGCAAAATCTCGTATCAGCGCAGCTATTGCCGTAAAACAAAGTATTCTTGGGGATCGTTCCTTCTGTTTTATTTCCAAAGGAACCGCTTTTAAGCTGGTACGCCCCATCACCATAAAAGGTCGTGCGATTTTCACCGCCTGCTGCCTGCAATTTTAGATGCTGGTCTGAATGCGGTTGTAGTACACGTAAGTTGTTTGAACGAACCTTACTCGCATCATTGGTAAACCACAGCACAGGCTCATACGATGAGCAGAGCTGCACCCGTTGCTTACATGCCCAGTGCGTTGGCGATGGGGGCTTACTGCGATTCACCCACTGAAGCCTGTCCATGAGCTCAAGCCCCAGCTTGTCACATAATGCCAGTGTCAGACGCTCCAGATACAGAGAACGTGAAGGCCTACCCCTATTAAAGCTATCTTGAGTGATATTCAATGCCACACTTGCGCCCGGTACAAGCTGTTTCACGATCGGTTCGAGGATACGCAGAAGCCAGTCAATATAAGCCTGCTCGCCACGCCCCCCTCCGTGCCCGTAGTCTCTTGAATTTCGAAGGAGGTAAGGTGGCGAGGTCAGGCAAAGATGAATTTGCTCGGTGATATTGCTGAAGAAGGCATAGGCGTTTCCAAAAACCGATGCCCCAAGAGAAGTTGAGAAACCGACAACACAGAGCTTTTCCCATGACTCATGCAGGTTTGTTTTCGTCTTAGAGGCGTATCTCCAGACGCCCCGTTTTTCTGGAACGCGTTCGATGACCCCGGCCTGACGGAGAGTCTGCTGAAACCAGCGAACCTTATGTTTGACGCCGCTGGTTCTGGTTTTATCTGACCCAAATTCTTTCAGTTCGTGCAATTCGGCATCCGACATGCCAGTTTTACGCTGCACTTCGCGATAAAGCTCGTCGTTGGTCAACGGCGATTCGGAGGCAGCGTAGATATGCGCAATTAAGTCCGTATTAATCGTACTCATCAGCCATCCTAATGGGGATACAGTTATTATATCGGCCTGATGTTTGGAAGTGAGATTACTAAATCAGACCGATCTGGTTTGTTGAAGACTTTGCCAAATCATGCAGCACAGCTGGGCTTGCACAGAGCGAGCCGGGCTCCTTTAGCGGAGACACCTTCGTAAGTTGGATTAATCAGCCTCAAGATTCTGGAACTCAATGAGCTTTTGCTCACACTCCTCCCTGCCCCACGATCCCTGCCAGTCACAGATGTCCCGGTACTTACTTTCCAGCTTATCCATCTGTGCGAGATTAGCTGTTGCGAAGTCTGTCCATATGTCATGCCAGCAAGCGTTGTACGTAACGCCAGCTGGTGGACAATACTCCATTGCATCAGCATTAATAATTTCAACGCGAAGATCGGTTGCAAACGAGGCTGCAACGAGGTTAATAACATCCTGTTCTTTTTCGATTACCGTGACATGGGTTACATCGTCTTTCTGAAGAATGGCGTGGAGCACCATACCAAGACCAAGACCATTAATGAGCACCCGCCCGGTGGCTCGCTCTATAAAATCCTGGCAGGTTCGGATCTCCATCGGGGTATTGGACATCACCACATCCCAGCCGTTGGACAAGCGGCGATATCTACCGGGCGGGATAAACTCATCTGTATTACCAGTACACTCGGCACGAAGGGCGAGGGTCAGCGCCTTATCTGTGGTAATTTCGAAAGTGTCCAGTTTCCAAGTTCCGGACTTGCCGTCTTTAACGGGTAAATCAGAAAAGCAGCTCTTCATCGAGGCAACCAAAATTCCAGTAGTTTTGTTACGCTGAACCTACCACAAACCCGCTCTTAATGCAGGCATCAGGAGCGATAGCGATCTTTGAGGCATCGTTTAAAACAGCGGCATCCTGTAACAGACACCCGATATTTTTTTTAATGCCGCAGGTGTTAAAGGTAGCGTTGCAAAGTTGCAACATCTTCAGGGGCAACCTCCACGCAGCTCCTGACACTGTAGTGATTTTCGCCGTTGTAGTCATAAACCCCACCGTCTTCAAAACTCAGCTGTTCAACCTCGCCAGCACACTCGGAAATCAGTGCCGTCTGGCAAGCATTTTTCTCACAATCGCTGACGAGTATACGAACATAGCTTTTCTCATGGTCGCCGTTACGGTTCTGGATCTTTACGATAAAGTGTTTTTCAGACATTTGTGCCTCCAGCTCAGGTTGAGGTTAATTTAGCGTTGCCCCGGTTCACCGGGGCAAGAATAAATCAACCCTTAATGAAATTGTGCCCCCAGGTGTTAGGCTTAAATGCCTGCTCTTTGATATATGTTTTCATTACCTTGCAGGTTTTTTTCAGGGCTTTGGTATTGGCATCGGTTACTGGGATAAAATGGCGAGAATGACGGTTTTCCCGGTACTGCTTATCAGCGTTTGGGTCAATTGCTTCGCTTTGCAGGAGCCCTTCGTGCCTGCCAATTACTATTACGTAGTTCATTTCACCTGAAACACGATCCGTGAGTAATTGAAGGGAAATATCAGCTGCTCGCGTGGCCTGGCTTGCAGATATTTTTGCATGCAAGAAAGCCCCCTTTCTGAATTTGGCCGGAGTTAGCCCTGTAATATCCTCAACACTAAAATTAAGTGAGAAAAGAATTGAAAATAAGTCGCAGCTAATGACTTCAGTATTATTAGGCATTTTACCCGTCCCCGTCCATATTCATGATACGGTAATGATACCAGGTCGATATCATTACCTAATAACTTGGTGAAAGAAAATCTGTAATTTTTAGTTAACTAAAATTAATAGTCTCAATACTGCTCAAGAATTCTTTTTTTACGTCCGGTGTAAAAGGTATACGTTCAATGTATTTATAAAGTGTCGCAAATGTTTTGGGTTCAATGTTTCGGGAGATAATGTCATCAATCGGATCTTCGAACATATTGATAAAGATATCGACATGCTGCTCTCCGCTTTCTGATGCCTTTGAAAGAAGACTGACCACTTCAATGTAGCGATTATCCTGCTCTGCAATGAACAACCAGTGCCCTTCGTTAAAGGCGGGTGCAGCGCTGTAGCGTTTAACAACAATTTCTGAAAGATTATATCCTGCCTGATTCAGCAGATTATTAAAGTTGAGTTGAGTTGAAATCACGTCTAACGTTTTCATAAAACCTCCTTTTCATCTGTACTTATTATACTGTTACCCAACCCCCAGCTAATAACCTCCCAGCAAATTTTCAGAAAAAAAACACCGCCTTTTATTTAAGATTGAACACATCCTTTTTAAATACCAACAATGATTATGAAACCACAATGTAAGTGAAGCGCCATTATGGAAAAGTAACTTTTGTGCAGCTCATAAATTTTATTTATTAGTTACGTTCCTTTGTCTTGTGGTCGAAGTTCATCAGGCGAGGCCTAAGAAGAATATGTGTGGTTTCAGCCAATGCGGTGATCGGGCATTATAATTTGGTCGGGCTATTATACGTGGGTAAAGGTAGTGGTAGGGAGAGGATCAGGTTAAATTGCATTTTCCCGGTTGCCTTCCCTGGCCTACCGGTTTCAGGTCAGACGCTAAGACCAGCGGTAATACTTAAAGTAGTCCTCATTTACAGCCAAAAACTCCCTTAAACCGTTCATTAATCCCTTTTCAAACGCTGTAACGATAAACCGGTATCCGTCCAGTGTTTCAATGTAGTAGATCCCGCCCGGTGTTATTCCGACATGCAACACCTCGGCTGTCATCATAAACTGGCCTTCCGGAAAATCATGCGACAGGTATATAAAACCCGTCGTGGCCGGTGCGGGTGTGGCATTCACTAAGACACCGTTAAACTGCTGCCCGTGCCTCGCCGGTACAAGCTCACTTCCCCTGGTTGACTTATCGAGCAGCCCCTTAACATCTTTTTGCTCTTTAGATGAGGTATAGCCCCGCACATCACTCCCATCACCTGGGCGAGAGCCGGTGCCGACATGTGCAAGACGACGGTAAGCGCTGCGCATATTGATGTGGCAGGATGCCCCGGCTCTACCCTGAAGCCTTACGCCAAAATCTTCGCAAAGTAATAAAATCTGACGTAGCTGGTGTTCATACACGGACGCAGAAAGTGAAAGGTTGAAACTGGAAAAGGTCAGTTCTAAAACCTTTTCCCGTTTGTCATTGAAATGTGCTTCCAACCTGATGATTGGCTTTTCCGACATTGCAAAAGCTTTGTCCGTTGCTCTGTACCGGCATTCATCTCCGAAACATTCTTCAACAACGCTGGCTATAACCGTGTCGTGATCGCCATCTTCCGGAGCTGGCACAAAGATTTCAAATTGTGCCGGTGTCTCCGGCTCCAGCAGAACGGGATATAAACGCGGAGAATTAAGCAATGCGCATTCAGAATTAATGAGCTTAACCCAGGCGCTTTTGTCGTCCGGATCCTTAAGCTGCTGTCCAAGGTTATCGCAAAAGTCTACTATCTGACGGGTATGCTCATCCGTGACTGCACAGATCAGGTTAAGACCATGCGTGGCCATACTCAATTCCCGGGTTCTGGACTGGGAATTGATCGACCAGGGGTTAAGTGAAAGCGAAATAGGGCTTATGGAAGGGACGACCGTCTCATTCTGCAAATCTGTAAGCTGGCAGTTCGCAGTAGGCTTCGGGGAAAGGGTACTAAATATGTAACTTGCCTGTTGTTTAGTACTGGCCTGGATATAAAACATCGCGTCCATGCTTGTATCCCGGGATGAAATTGAAAATAGCTTCATTTTTAACCTTAATGGATGAGCGATTTATAGTCATGTGCTGACAAATGGACATTATGTGCGCCATCATTCCATTCAAAGAATAATCGATACTTAGAGTTTACTCGAATGGAGGAATAACGGTTTGACGTCATTCTTAAGCGTTCATAACGCAAGCTGTTGGATAATAACTCCCGCTCACTCTGGACATTATCCAGCGTTTCGAGTCGACACAGAATCGCGTTAATAATTTCAGAAGGAATACCTGCCGTTGTTTTTCCATTACGGAAGAACTTTTCAAGCCGTCTGTCTTTAAATGAATGGATCATAGTTCCTCCGTAATAATTGACCTTAAAATTAAATTAAAAGGGCTTTGAATTAATGAATCCCTAAAATGCGGGCGGCGACTGCCAGCTGCTTATCACTTAACTGACGCTGGTGGGTTAAAGAAGACTTAAGGCTTTCCAGAAAATTATTACTGCTGGATTGCTGGGTGATTGCATCAACCATTTTTTGATGAGATCTGCACCATGCATTGAACGCAGAGTTGTGGGCGTTTTCAGTCCTCAAACGCTCGTTTTGCAAGGATGCTGACACTTTGCGGGCAGCTTGAGCATTAATGCGGTACAGCGCATTCAGCGTGTAAGCAGTGCGGGTCGTTTCGAGGCTGTAACCCGTGGCTTTACAAGCCATACAGCGACTTCTATAAAAATGCTTACGCTCTCCCCGACCATTGCATTTATCGCAAAGAATACGAAAAGTATATTCCGCAGTACCTTTTACAGAATCAACACAGCGGATTTTTGCGCTGGAGATTTCAATTCCACTGCGATCATAATATTTGGTCATAATGTGATTCCTCCGGTTAGTTCTGGAGTAATCATGACAGAATGAATCTACTGGCTAATAACCTGAGAGTAAATATTTTAAAAAAACATTGAGAGAGGGTCTGCAAATTTATACACGAAGGATTCAAATATAATTTTGTTTAAAAAATTAAGAGCATTCTGAAGTAAAAGTGCATCAAAAAGCATTCATGGATAAATCATGTACTGGTGCCAGCCATTTAAACGCGGGCATTGTTCCGGAGTGATTAAACGGTTTAGCATCATAGATTAAAACCAAAAGGAAGGCGTCCTTCCCGTCTCGGGAATATTACTTTCCCGTTTGCAATTTAAGAGCCACTTAATGAGAAAGTAATAATTAAGTCATGCTCAACTCTACATATTACATTGAGGATGGCGTAACAGGGTACGGCATACTACCGCACCCTTCTGAAGAGCTTATGTTTGAGGGAATTCTATAGCAAATGTGGCCGTGCCAGATTGACCACTTACAGCGGGAGTAACGGGATACGTGCGCTCTTCACCATTACCAAGATCCAGTGACAGCGATTTAGTTTCACCAGGCTGGACCGTAACTCCGGCAACCGTAACGCCGAACTGGGCATTTTTCTGAACAGTCAGGGTTCCGTTTAACTGTCCGGTAATGATAGAACCGTCCTGACGCCGCAACACACTGGTTCGGATGATGGCCAGCGGCGTGTTGTCCGTTGCTTTCAGTGCTACGGCTGTGGCCAGCGTCTTGAGATTATCCAGCATAATCAGATTCGCAGGCTGGTAGGTAAAATTAAGCGTTTTAGTGGTCCGGTTACCTGATTCGTCAATAGCCAGTGCCTCCAGATGATACATCTGTCCCGATTCGTCAGTGTTGGGGAAGATTCTGGGGTATTCCGGAATAAAGACATCCTTGGATAACGGCGTGAATGCCAGGGTGACCTTTTCAGAGTTAGGTCCACCAGCGAGCTGAAGCGATGTCAGGGAAGCATCCCCAGAGGCATCAGTAACGCTTATGCGAAGGTTCTCAAGCCCTTTAACCAGTTTTCCTTCTGCGTCTGCGCCATTAAAACTGAACGCGATAACCGGAAGCGTTGAGTCAATTTTCAGCGGTGCATTAAGCGTTTTGGTTCCGGTGTTTCCAACAAGATCCGTGGCAGAGACGCTAACCACCGTATAATCCCCGTCCGGTAGACCAGCGTATGAGAAGGTGGCGTTTTTGGTTTTATAATCGCTTTCACTGACGGTCACAGGCTTCAGCGTGAAAGGTTCCCCCCGGGCATTTTTAAGGGTGGCTTCGAAAACTTTGGTATCCCAGTAGCTGATGTTCCAGGCGTTGACGCGATCATTATCGGTGGCCGTCATAGTGATTGTCTTGGAGGCCTTGTTTACCTGAGCGACATTAACCACCGGTGGGTTGTTATCCCAGATAACCGTAAAATTACCAGCAAGCGCATCGAATATGCTGTCACCATCTTTTCCCGAGTAAAGGTGCAGATACTCAAATCCTTTGTCACTGGTGTAGTTGAAGTTAACCGTCATCTCGCATGAACTTTGTCCGATAGGTATAGTGCAGAACCAGGCTGCATTTTTTACCGTTCTGAACTTTTGCACGTATGGTCGGGGTTCAGCGGTTACCTTTATGCGGCTAATGGTGGCGGTTTTAACGCTGATTGAGGCCTGAGTTAACCACTCACTGGTATCACTCCGGTACATCTCTTTAGCCACTATCTTCGGGGCTATTTCCATCGCCGGGGCTGGAGTGAAGTTGAGGGAGTTATGATGAATTCGTCTTACTCCTCCTGCCAGAGTCTGGAATTCATGATAAGTATCCCCCACATTGGGATATATGTATTTGAAAGTATAAATATTATAAGTGCTATCGGACGTCTGGAAATTCGAGTCCGCCCAGCCATATTTGGAACCGTTAACAGCAGTAAAGTCACTTTTTTTCCTTAATACCCGTACGGAAATAGGGTTCTGGAAGACGGTCATGCCAGACTGATAAGTGACCCATGATCCGGTAGTGGCGTCCTGCACCTGGATGATATCGTCAGGCTTAACCCGATCAATTACGCTTCGGCGGCTTAGTTCGATCCTGTTTCCCGCTTTGTCATAAAGGTAGATCCCCACTTTATATTCAGAGCGGTTTTCCGGTGCCAGGGCATTGCTGCTTGCGTCGGCGACTTGAACGGTTACGCTACCTTCCACTGTATTAATTTCCGCTGGCTTTTTACGCTCCACTCCAGCGGCATCGGTTATGAAATATTCAGCATTAGCAAGCCCGGAACCTTTATCACTCAGTCCATTAAAGACCAGTGCCTGGACGCTGGCGTACTGCATACCGGCTGGTACTGAAGTGAAGATCGCTTCGCTGCCAAAGTTCCACCCGTTTCTCGTATAACTTATGGTACCCGTTGCCGGAGGCGTTCGGTCAATTGCAAGCGGGTAATCCTGCCGGGAGACCTCCTTCCCTTGCAAGTCGGTAATCACCTCTCTGAGGGTGAAGCTATCTTCTCCCATCGCTGGTACGGTCAGAGTCTTGCCGTAATAATCAAAGCCTGTCGAAGATGTGGTACGGTCATCTACGGTAACCAGGCTGCTTTTCGTGCTCCAGATGAGGCTCCCGTCACTTTTCAGCAGACTGAGCGTAATATAACGGTCCAGACCGGAAATAACGGCAACGTCAAAGCTCGTTACCGGATTAATCCATACGGATGCAGGCGATACGGTCTTTTTAACGTTCAGGGTATCTTTAAAGCTGAATTCTGCGATTTCAGCGGAAGCTCCTGCGCTGAAACCTGCAAATGCAATAAGCAGGGCTAGTTTGATTTTCATGGGTTGTCTCCTGATCAGGTTCCCCATGATACTTTTTCAGTGTTCGAGATCTTTTCGGGAAAATAGCTAATTTTAATGTTTTTCTTTTCTGCCCGGCGGGACTTGTTTTGTTTACGTAAATGCAAAAATACAAGAAAAGTTACTTTTTGATAGGGTTAAAATTAGGTTTTCCCAATTTCCAGAAGCAAGCGAAAGCAGAACTAGCTTAATAGCCATTAAAAACGCCATGCCTATTGATAAATAAAGCTCATTACATTTAATGATTAGAGCATTTAAAACTGAATTAGCGAAAGAATTTCGGTTAGCTTTTTATTGCATGAGTGAAACAGTATTAATAATCCGGAGCCATCAGAACGTACTCTAAAGACTCCGGTATACAGATATCTTGCCAGTAAAAATGGCCTTACTCCTCATCATCCCCCAGCGCTTTTTTGATGGCGCGGCGGCGGGCTGCATCACCTACACGATATCCGACTGAATATACGTCATTCAACCGGCGCAGAATAAGATTTATTTCCTCATCCTGAATGTAGGCAGGTAAACACAGAACTACGTCGCCATCTTCATCATAGACTCGAACAACTTCCTTCTGCCCATCTCGCTCGCGAATAATCTGGACATGCTGAACCCTGGTGTAATCTGGGATTACGCTCATTTTAAATATCTCTCTTTAATTGTTGTTACCAGTTAGCTATAAGCCGGTTTATTCAGGTACTCAGTGTTCTGCACAGCAATCGCCTGTTCGTGGATCATTAACACTGCTGGGCGGGCTTTAAGGCGCTTGCTGGTGAGAAAACGCTTCACTTCTTTAAGTTCGCTGCCAGCCGACAGCATATTGAAGACATGCTGTTTGAGACTGTTGTTATTTTTGGCCACTTGTTTCTCCATCATCTTTGTACATGGTTGTGTCGGGCTGGCCTGCCAGATCACACACGTTATCCATATGCTTTTGGACCCAGTCTGTTAGACCCAGGCCTTCGGCCTTTGCCTGATTGACGTAACGCAGTTTCCGATCAGGGGTAACCCGCATCTGTAGTTGTGCCGTCGCTGGAACCGCCTCTTTCAGGGCGTTAAGGCCCCTCTGATCACGGGCCTGATTTGATGGTTTACCGTTTGGCATCTGAGGTATCGCTCTCCCGGCGAGCGGTGGACGACTCTAATTCTTTTGCGATTGCTTTATCTACGGCATCCAGCTGCATAGCAAACTTGATTTCAAGCGAACAGCGTAATGCCTTCAGGGCGCGTTCTTTGGTGCTGTATTGTGGTATGCCGTTCTGGCTACCATTCATGCCTCGCATGCGGCGGGAGGTTGCATCGACAACCTCTCCCTCTTCCCGTGTGCCGTGAACCGTAGTTCCGCTCCATGTCGGATAAACAGTGCCAGTGGCGGTGTTGAAGCTCCAGCCGTTTTGGTATTCCCCCGAGACCTCTGGTACGGGCATATCGCGTTCAACGCTATAGTCAGACCAGCGTAAAGCGCGGTTTATTCTGGCCTGTGCCACCAGCTCATCATAGGCGGCTTGTTCTTTTTTATTCATCGCCATTTAGGGCAATCTCCTTAAAGGGGAATTAGGTGTTATATCGGTACGTAAGTGCTTTTCAGGCCTAATCTCTGACAAGGCCTGATGTGCCAGACTGCCGTTGCATTCACCGTTTTATGGCGGTTGACTGAGCCTCATTAAGAGCCGCAATTAGTTCAGGCGAAGTCGGCTCCAGATTTTTGGAAGCGTTCAGCAGCTCCTTAAGTGAAGAGATTTCCTTTGGCTCTACCTGGTTTGCTTCAGGAGCCGTTTTTTGAACTTCATCCAGAGTACGCTGTGCACCGTTATCCAGCACCAGCACACCCCCAGCACGAATTTCTGAAATGGTGCGCACCGTATACATCATTTTATCCCAGACACGGCTACCAACCTCGATCCCGGAATCAGCTACTTTTTTTTCATTATGCTTTTGAAAAATTTCTTCTAACCATGTGGTGAAGCGCTTTCCAAAAGTATTGGCGGCTAAAGAAGTGCAGGAATAAACCTGTTCGACCTGTTTTGTTCCATTTTTATCAGTGAATGTAATGAGACCGATTCGTCCACTGTTAACAGTGTAAAAGCGAGGTTGAAAGCCAGCTTTGAGAAGGTTTTCAATAGCTGAAAAAAAATCTTTTTTGAGCATCGGTTTCAAGATGGTTTTCCTTTTATGCCCGGTGCCGCCGGGACGGTGGCATTAAATATACGCCATGTAAGTAAATTAATTTTTACCCATTTGATTGTCAATACAAACAAAAAATAAACCATGTTTATTATTTTACCAGCGATGCTATTTTAAAGTCCGTCTAAAATAAAAAACCAAAAAGTTAAATTTGAAGCCATCCTTCCTAAATTCATTTCTTGCGCATATTAGCCCCTGCTTTAAGTATATAATTTTTGAAAAAGTTGTCTGGAGGTTATTAGCTCGTGCATCTGGATTGTTAATATAAAGCCAACACAGAAAAGGAAAACAAAATGTATAAATTAGTATCTCCTCGTGAACTGACTGAGATTATTACCGGTTTACTGCTTAAACCTGAACTCCTTGGTGAGCTGGACTCACCAGAAAAGCATCGGATGTTTATGGCAGATTTAGGCCGGGTGGTGGCAGAACATTGTGGAGGTCTGGTAAACAGCGTCGTCTTGCCAGGAGCTGAAGTTACAGTGCCGGATGGGTTACCGCTTAACGGCCAGCCAGTACGTTATCTCGGAATCAAAGAGAGCATCCCTCACCTCCTTGTAGAGCCTGATGCTTCCTTACCTTCGCTCGCTAAAAACGTCTGGATGTATGCAGATCCTGAAGGCTGGAAAGAACATTTTGGAGCTGAGGAAGACTGCCTTACTCATGAAATGATGCAGCTGTTCCGTAAAGGTATCCAGGCTCTTCAGAAGGAGCATGATACCCCTGAAATTAGCCTCACACTTCAGGACTGGCGCCTGGAGGAGGAAACACTGAGAGAAGAGGACAGTCAGGCCTATCAGGTCAGCGTTACCGGCCAACATAACATCCACTGTGAAGTTGTTAACAAGGAAGGTAACCCCTGTTTTGGTGTCATGTTCGAAATCGATCAGGGTGTGCCTGCCTTACACATCAACACCGGCGGGGATATGTTGCTCCACATTCATTGCGCCCATAACGGACTCGTTCTGACCCCTGATGCAAGCGGTCAGCGATTTGAGAAGGCTCCCGTTGACCGCTTCGCTTATAACAGCCCATCCCTGCTGTTGTCTGCCGACTAACCAAGGCCAAATCTGAATTGTCCTGTTTAAGTAACCAACCCGCTGCCGCCAGGCGGGTAAATCCTCTTAATGGAGTTTTAATGCAAATCTCAACTGAAGTTCTGAACGTCTTATCTCGCTGCCGTGCTGAAGGGAACTTTCTTTTCCTGGCCGACCAGCTCGACCGCAGCATTTATGTTAAGACAAACAAAGTGCTGGAAGCTGCCGGTGGCAAATGGAACCGAAAAGAGCAGGCACATATTTTTACGGCGGATGCAGCTGAGCGTATCGAGCAAATCATTCTGACAGGTTCGGTCGACATCCCACGTGATTTGTTCAATTTCTTCCCTACCCCTGAGAATTTAGTCACAGATATGGTTCTACGCGCTGAACCAGCTGCCGGGGAACGTGTTCTGGAGCCTGAGTTTGGTGATGGCCGCATTCTGAAAGCCTTAAAACTGGCGGCTCCGGATGCATTGATTACCGGGATCGAATTGAACGATGAGCGATTCCTTGCAGTGAAGAACGATAGTGTCCTTAGCACAGGGGCCGAGCTGGTGCATACCGACTTTCTTGGGTACCAGCCCGATGAAACTTTTGATGTTATCGTTATGAATCCACCATTCCTTAAACGCTCTGACGTTAAACATGTCATGCATGCCATCGCAATGCTCGCTAAGCGAGGTCGCTTACAGGCCATTCTGTCAGCTGGGGTATTGTTCCGGGAAGACACACTGACAAAAGCGCTCAGGGAGCGAGTCAAACAACTTGGCGGACAAATTTCGCCTCTTCCGGATGATACATTTAGGGAGTCCGGAACAAAGGTCAAAACAGCCCGCCTTGAAATTGATCTTCGCCGCTAACTGACAAGCAACCGGAAAGAAATCTTAATACGAGTAGCCGGTTAAAGTTACCTGACCGGCTTAACTGACTAAATCAATAAAGAGTGAACAGAAATGACGCATACTGCCGTTTCTCAGGCTAATAGTGCTTTGCAGCTACCCACGCTGGAGCATGTCTACGCACTTCTGAAAGCAAATTGTAAACCTGACCGCTTTGACGGGCGTGACGGCCCCGTGTGGGGCCAGGAATACTCGTGGAATCTGGCAAAAGATCGCTTACAGGATCTGGAGAAATACGGTAAGGCATATGTCTCCCGTCATGAAGACCGTATGGGGGAAGGATTTAGTTTTGGTCCTGACCTGTTAATTATTCGCTAACGCTCTTAAGGCCTGATGATATGGTAAGCACAACTGGAAAAAATATGTTTTCAAAGCCTATGACCACTTTCACACCAGAACGTATTGAACAAATTTTGGAATTTTCCGAGGGTAGTAACCCAAGCGAAGCAATGAGTCTTAGAGCTGACGAAGTTGCTGTACTGGCACGTATTGGAAAGGCAGTTATGTCGATTGCGCCTGTTTATCAGTGCGAGTTTTGCCACCATGACGCAACCGGGCAACTTCAGTGGCACTGGGAAGATGTGAACAAAGCTTTTTATGATAAATACGATCCAGACAGACGCGGAAGACGTCGAATCCTCTATACCGCCCCGCCGATGCCTTTAGTTTCGGCTGACCTGCTTAACATGGCTTCATCTGCTATTGAAGACTTGCTCACTAACAAAGACAGAAGTGGTGCGGGAATGTGGAATGACATTCCAGAACAGCTACGACGCGCAGCAGAACTGGTAATGGATAATAGCCGGGCCGCTGAAATAGAAGCGATGCTGATGCGTCTTTATGTAGAATGTGACACCGGTGAGCGCAGAGGCAACGGCAGTCAATCTGGCGTAGCAATGCCTTCGTGGCAAACCGTTGAAGAGGCACGTGTGTTGCTGGGGGTGAAATGATGCAGTTCTCGCCAGGGCAGTTTGTAATTCACAACAAGAAGCGCCTTGCGGAACGAAGGTAGACGTACTGACTGAGGTTCACTCCCCTCTCGACTGGTGGCGTAATACCGCCAGGTTTTGATTCATATATGCCGTCCGTTAACGCATTTATATCTGTCATACCTAATTTATCCTGATTCTTTTTTACACAAAGTAAAAGCATCACTTAATGCGATATGTGGATGCCGATAGTTTCAGGCTAATGTTATAAGTTTTGCAATCGTTGCCAGTTTGGATACCACAGCAATGTCAGATGTAATTCCAAAAAGAAAGATTTACGTCCTGAACGCACAATAAGGTTTGTCGAAAGGCAAATTATAGATTTGTAATTTCGAGCACCATATGGAGAAGTTTTTTATACTTTTACGAACATAGTGACCTTTAGGAAAAGCTTAAAATAACACCAAACCTAAAGGGGAATAAGAATGAAACATCTCGCTTTTATTACTGCTGTAGCCGGACTCGGTATGTCTGTTCAGGCCCCAGCTCAGATATATGAATCGGCCTTTAAGGACACGAACGGTATTGAGATCCACGCCCCGTCTTCTCGTCTTATGCTTAATCCGGCATCACCGGTAACTTTGACACTTATTTCAGGTCTTGATCGTTTCGTTAATGTCAAAGTCACGAAAGACACTGGAACTGTCATTCTTAATACTACGACTACACGGACGGGTGTATCAGACCGACTAACAGCTGCTGACGGTAGTGAGTTCTACGGCAAAAAAGTAACTTTGCCTGCTTTGGGTGAAGGCAAATTTGTCGTTCAGATAAACGTGTTAGATCTCAATCAGAAGCCTGTAGCGACCTATAACTATAACTGGCTAATTGATGTCACCCCTCCAGCGGCAAATGCTCTTACCGCTAATACTGGTTCTGGCTCTACCGCTGGTGACGTGTGGAAGCTTGGATTAGAGGCAACGGGGCAGTATGACTTCACCTCTTCGGGCGTAAGTGATGCAAATGGTATTGATAAGGGCCTAATATATATTTACAGGCAGGACGGTAGCCTCTACAGCACTACACAGATGCAGTATGACGTATCCGGCCAAAAGATGTACCACACTTACTCTAAGAATTCAGTTAAGGGAACCGGAATACCAGACAGCAACCTGGATGAAGACTTTACTGCAAAAGTTGTTATCTTCGATAACGCAGGTAATAGCCGAACGCTGCCAACTCAAAAATTTCGCTACGACAACACGCTGGGTGAGATGACACTGTGGGCCGTTCATGATCCAAATACGTCTTCCAGCGTCGTACCCGGGGTTTCTAATTATCCGGCTTACAAAGCCGGTATGGTCGTTAACGAAAACCCTATTCGATTAGTCTACCGGATCCCAAAATCTAACTACCGTGCTTATTCAGAAGGTGGGCTTCAGTTCATCAATCAATATTCCGCCCCCAAAGAGATAGCTGTAGACAGCACTTATGCTTATGTTGAAATGACTCTTCCCTATGGCTCAATTAATGGGGATATGGCTCGTATGGCGAACTTTGGCCAGTGGGGAGGGTATTATCCGTCATACAGCCTCGTTCTAAACCCATCTGCAAACCAAACGCCTGCATTTGCGGGTACCTGGGTAGATTTCCTCGATGATAAGGGGAACTGGGTTAAGTGGAAGGATTTTGAGAGTGTGGCTTCATCACGACTGCCAATTAAAATTTCCCGACTTCGTTTTAACGTTGAAGCCCGGCCCTTTGCACAGGAGATCGGCGGTAAGGCGACCTGCACCATTCCGGCAGGAAAAACCTCGTGTGAAGCGCCTGAGACGTTTGATATGGCCTTGGGTACCCAGGGCTACAATAGAATCCTTTACTTCGTTCGCAGCATCAGCAATCCCATTTTGCGGTCTGAGCAATGGATTATGACACGCTGGAACAATAAACAACTGCCGGTAATAAACTCGATATCATATGACGAGACTAACAAGCAGCTGGATGTACTGGCGTCACTTGAAGGCGATGGTAACTGGTTCGACTCGGTCTCATTGAGGGAATTTTATCTTTCCGATAAGAACACCGGTACCCGGATGTCACCAACAGGCGTAATCAAATCTCGTATCTCAGGTAACTACACGATTGCTTATGATTTATCCCGTCAGTCTGAAGGAAAATACAACGTTGAGGTCAACATCAGGGACTTCTTCCAGAACCAGACCAATAAAACTTTCGGAGAAATTGCTCTGGATAACACTCCTCCGACAGTGGCCATAACATTCGACGGAAAGCCGGTAAAAGACGATACGGTAGTGTACGGCCTGGAGAACCTCAGGATCGCTCTGGCAGATAATCTGACAACCCCGAGGATAACCCGTCTTCAGCTCGTAGGTGGCCCCACAGCTGATAACGTTGAGCTTACGTGGTCACCGGCAGGCAAAGATACATACATGCCTGAGTATCCGAGGCTGTTCCCAAATTTCGAACCATCTGAAAATTATTCAATTAGCGTAACAGTTGCCGATAGTCAGTCGAATACCAAAACCTATACTCAGAAGTTCAGTTATCTACCGAATAACCTTGTGCAGTTACATAATCTACGCACATTGTCGGTCAGTTCACCTCTCAAAACGACAGATGGCGTACCACTTGCGTACCTGTCCACTAACGTTCTGCGTAAGACAAATGGAGAAATTGCTAAAGGGGTCCAGAACGCAACGCTGACTGTGCGGAAGGATGCAGCCTTCGGTATTAAATTTAATGGGGCACAGGCGGCTCCAGGCGAGTCAGTTGAGGTGCAAATAGATATGGGCCAGGGGGATAATCTTCTGTTACCCGTTTATCCTTCCGAAAATGGGAAAGTTGGCACCTCAGAATTCATGATTCAGATCGACGAGTTGAAGTAACTACCCGGAGCCGACAGTAAAACTGACGGCTTCAATTTTACTGCCCTCCTCGACTCCGATCAGCCAGTACGTCTTCAGAGATTCGCAAGGAAGAACCGAAAGAAAAGTTACTTTAATCGTACGTTTCCAGCGATGCTTTCAAAAGACAATGCATACTCGTTGATTACGACAATGGGAGTGAGTGTCGAACCCCTTGAGTAAGGATACTTGGTAAATATACAGCCCCGGGGATTCTCTTCCTTCAACCGGGGATGACAACGGGAGTGAGTCCGGCAACTCACACCTGTTGTCACTTCTCTGACATATCGTCATACGAGCTTACTCAAGCGCATCCACAAAGATGGGATCGTTTTGAATCTAAACTGGTACTGGTTAGCCAGTCACTTGCATCTACTCCCCCGTCGATATTTAAGTGACAATTGTAGTGATCTGCAATACTGGTGTCTCAGAAACACTGACGACGGTAGAGACTCAATACCCTAACCCCTGACAACAGAAGTGAGCTTAGAGGTGTTACGCTGCTGTCACCTAATGCTTGGGAATTGCCTGACTCACAACCATTGTCATCCGGAGCTACTGATTAACGTTGAACCGCTGGACTTTAATGACAGTGGTAGTGATGGATAGGCTCATTTCCATTGTCGTCATTTTATCGGACAAGCCTCTTCGTCCTACAGGTTTAAGCTGACAATGGTAGTGATTGGATGATCTCACTACTGTTGTCACTCAGTTCTTTGAGCGGACCCTTCCCTCGGTTGGTCGGCATTAACAACGGTAGTGACTCGATTGGCTCACTGCCATTGTCATCGTGTAAATGACGTACCTTATCAGCTCAGCTGAAAGCAATGACAACGGTAGTGACTCTAATTGCTCACTGCCATTGTCGTCGTGTCTATTGAGAGCCTTATCAGTGCACCTGAAAAGCAATGACAACGGTAGTGATTCTAATGGCTCACTACCGTTGTCACCGTGTGTATTGAGAGGATGGTCCACTTAACTGGACGTATATGACAATGGTAGTGACTTTAATAGCTCACTACCATTGTCGGTGTGTGAATTGAGAGGATGAGCAGCTCAGCTGTACGTCCATGACAATGGTAATGACTTAATGAGCTCACTACCGTTGTCACCCTGTTAATTAAGAGGCTCATCTGCTCTTCTGGAAGGCTATGACAACGGAAGTGACTTGCTGGGCTCACTGCCATTGTCGCCGTATGAATTGAGAGGATCATCCGCTCTTCTGGATGGCAATGACAACGGTAATGACTTAATAGGCTCACTACCATTGTCACCCTGTGAATTGAGAGGATGATCTGCTTAACCAGACGGCCATGACAACGGTAGTGACTTTCTGGGCTCAATACCGTTGTCACCCTGTGAGTTAAGAGGTTGACCCGCTCTACTGGACGGCCATGACAACGGTAGTCACTTTCTGGGCTCACTACCGTTGTCGCCATATAGAATGAGAGGAGCATCAGCTCAACTGAACGGCAATGACTACAGTAATGAGCTGGATGAAGCATAACCATTGACATCTGGCCCAACCGGAAGCCGTATTCGCCAATCCAATCGAGATTCACAATGGCCGTGACTCGCCGCATTAAGTTCCGGTGTCCTCCCAAAGCTGAACGCACACTCGGAGGACAATGACAATGCCAGTAAGGTACACATCATTACCATTGTCACTATAGCTACCAGAGAAGCCGGGATTTGAATGTCGATGGTAGTGAGTGGGTCAACTCACTGCCATTGTCACCCCGTTACGATATTTTCCGTTGGATGTACTGGCCAATGAAGTAAAGCGTAGAAACCGGGTGTTAACAGGTGACTCAGGAGAAAGCGTTGAATTTCGCAATCTCGATCTACATAGGGTGGTAGAGAACAATGACAACGGTAATGACTTTTGACTCATTACCGTTGACGTGAAAGAGCGGGCTGGGACTAACGAAAATCGAAGAAGTAATTTAGCACCCGGAGCCTAAACCGCCGGGTTAACTTTAGCTGGCGTTGCTGTTCTTTTTCTGGCTTCGAAGACTACGAATATAGCGCAGTTCTTCAGCGGTTAAATCATGGACGGTAAGAACATCATCGCCGTCAATCGGGTCAGCTGGTGGGCATAACTCACCTTCTAAAACAGAAGACCCTGAGTTCTCTTCTTCATCTTCAACCACTTCTAAAGGAGGCTGAGTATTGTTCAAATTCAGATCGGGATCCCGCTTATGAATCTGGAAGTATACTTTTCCGTCTTTCTTAATTTCGGTGTACTTGAGGTATCCTATCGATGCCAACTCTTCAAGAGCCTTTCTCACGGTAGCATTCTGACTATTTGCTCGTGTTTTGAGGTTCAGACGATTTTTCAGCCGAGTAAGGGATATCGGTATAGGATTTGGCGGTAATGACTCTATGAACGTATAGAGAGCCTGGGCGCTTTCCTTCTTGGCCAACTCCTTAATTGCCTTCAGCTGCATCAAAACCTTATGATCGTATTGATAGAGCTCGAAAATCTTAGGATCAACCTGAAGGACAACCTGATCTGATTCCGGGTCTAACAGGGCAGACTGTACCAGATGCGTTGTATAGACTTTGGACGAGTTATTACTGGTGAACGACAAGGTAACGGATGCTAACCTGCGTAAGGAGGCGTCTATACGTTTTCTGGACGCTGTAGATGAGCGATAATTTTCAGGCGTACATAGCTTGAGGAATTCAGTGAATTTTAAGCTTATCGTGTCATTGTTAATCGGATGATTGGCATAGGTTCGAATGATGCCCATCCACGTCTTAAAATCTACTGACATATTAAGACGCTCACCGACAATTGAAATATTGGTGAACCCCTCGCTCTCCATTAAAGAGAGCGTCTGTAACTCTTTCGTTGCGTCAAAGCCAACCGTTTTATATTCCCGATTTTGACGCCCCACACTCTTTGGTGATGGGACGAACAGCCCGAGCCGCATCAAAGCAATAGACTGCACCGTACGGTTGCTGTTAGGACGCAAAATGATGTCTTTACCTGATTCTTTCTCTCTAACAGAGAAAGCCCTGGTGACCAGGTCCTGCTGCTCAGTATCTTTCTCTTTAGTCATAATAAGTTATCACTGAATGTGTAAACAGATTGGTGAATAGTAAGCCCCAGCGAACTCTATGTCACTGGATGGATCATTGTGATGATCCATATCTGTGCATAAGTTCTACCTAAAAAAACGACTCCACTCATTAAAACTTGGCAAAAACTCTTTGCATACAATGACCTGCAACTCTTATCAACAACGGATCAGATCAAGTTAAAAAGATCTAATGAAAAGTCACTACTATTGTCGCTCTGATCACTACTGATGTCAAAAAACTCATTACCAACGTTATAATAATCACTACTAATGTCAAAATAATCACTACTGTTGTCACTGATCACGTCTCAGGCCTTGTGCCGTCTGGCCTGGAGGCAGCGGGGATCTCTTTTGATCTATCAGGAACACTAAGGTACTAATTATTGGAACTACCTTGTGGAAAATGGGGATAAATAAATGCTTAGTTCTTATACAGGTCTCAACTTGCCTCCCTGATAAAAACTGTCGTCAAAGCTAAATCACAGCCACAGGCATTTTCGGTGGATAAATTTTTGAGAAATAGAAGCATACATGCAGACTCGTGTCGCAAGTAATTGAAAGTAATGATTTATTTAAATAATGCGAGTCACCTTACCTCACAGTGGAAGTTTAAGTCTAACCTCACTACCATTGTCACTTAAAATCATTACCAACGTCGAAATAGTCTCTACCATTGTCTTTTAAGTCACTCCCGTTGTCACTTATGTCGCTACTGTTGTCAGTGACAATGCTCCAGCCCAGTAACCATGCGGCCTACAGCGTACCGGGATCTTCTTTGTACTCTCTGGCACCTTTGGGATCATTTATTGGATCTACATGAGGGATAAAATCTTTTGACGATTTCGTAGTGCAGTTATACCAGCGACTTAGCAAGACAAAAGCTGCAATTTAGTGACGAGTTACTAGTCTGCCCAACAAGAGCAATGCAGAGAAGATATGTGGTGAAATGACCATGGTAGTGAGTCTAATCACTACCATGGTCCGCAGTAAGCGTTACTTACGCAATGAACGTCGGACTGATTTGCAACAACATGGGCTACGGCGCATCAGAAGGCGGCCGTTGTGCTTCAGCAAAACAGCCCTGCTTTATTTTAATTCTTCAATGTTAATCATGAACTCAGATCTGCCAGTAAGGCCGGATACAGCAGGGAAAATAGGAAAGCTACGGCTGTCCCCGAGCCCCAAATCCAGTTGAAGCTCTTTGCTTTCACCTGGCATCGCAGAAACGCCATTTACAGTCACGCCGAATGCAGCGTCCTTACGGACAGTAAGCACTGCGTCCTGAAGCCCTGTAGCGATTGAACCATCCTTTTTACGCAGCTGGCTGGCATACAGAACAGCCAGAGCAGTATTGTCAGATGTTTTGAGAGAAGCATTGACAGCTAAGGTTTTCAGATTCTCTAGCCTGACGAGATTGTTTGGAAGGTAGTTAAATTCGACTGAGCTTTCTTTAACGTTGTTCATCTCATCTTTGGCCTGAACTGTGAGAGTGTATGTTTCGCCTTCATTAAGAGACGGAAAGATCTTGGGATAATTAGGTGCATACAGGTTGTTTCCCAGATTCACCCAAGACAATTCCACCGCATCAGAAACAGGGCCACCGCGAAGAGTCATACGGCTTAAGGATGGTTTAGTTAGAGCATCGGTGAGCTGTATACGGACGTTCTCCAGCCCATATACTGTTACGTTTTTGCTGATCGGTTTTCCTTCGTAGCTAATACTTACAGATGGTGCTGTATTATCAACGACAACTGTTTGATAAGGGAGGTTACCGGTATTGTTGAATGTATCTTGGGCATTAATCACCACGTTATAACTGCCTTCTGGTACCTCTTTCATGTTGAACTCATACGTGTAGTTCCCAGACGCCATATTTCTACCTGTTTGTTTGCCGGTTACGCTTATTTCTGCGTTGTTACGGTTTTTATCTGACAACCAAACTCGATTTACATAAACATGGTCGAAATATGAACCATCTCCAGGTTGATTCACGTAAACCTGGAGAATGTTGGTGGTTTCATTGTAATCAAATCCAGTGACGGAGGGACCCAGTGTATGCCAGGCTATATTCTCCCATATAGGGGCAAAGAAGGTTGCTTCGGTGGTTGACCTTACTTCATAGCCACTATGAAGATAACCGGTAGTGCCATTTATAATATCCTGGGGCAAAGAGACGGTACAGGTTGTTGAGCCAGCTGGAATACTGCATGTTGCTCCGCCAGTGATTTTTTGATCATATGGCCTGGCCTGTACATTGAATCGGATATTAGTAAGTTTTATAGGCATATCAGATGCCTTGAACAGGTTCCAGTTTACGCTGTTGAACCATGTTCCATCAGCCTTTTGTCGTTCTATGGGTGAACTTCCCCAAGCCGGACTCTTTACAGAGGCAGGATCCCAGTTGAGCCAGCTGGCATACTGACCAAGATCTCCTCCAGACCATTGATATGTATTCACAGGTCTATAGTAGTTTCCATCTAAGGCACCCTGTGGCAGCTTAACTTCCACGTAGACATAGGTGGCATCTTCGGAAAGGACCTGTACTCCGCCATAGTTATTGGTAATGCTCATGCCACCATTTCGATATGGCTTCCAGTTAGTTCTTGGGATACGTATAACCAACTTGTAGGGGTTTTCCAGCACTGTAAGGCCTCGTTTAAACGGGACGTATCCCGAAGAAATGCCGGGTACAACACTGGTGCTTACACGTGAGTCATGAACTGCAAATGGCGTAAATTCTCCCATTTGATCGTCATATAAAAACCGCTGGGGAGGAATGTTAAGCGTATTTCCTGCCAGGTCCGTAACGATGAAATTGAAGGTGAATTCTTCATCAAGATCACTTGAGGGCATGCCAGCCTGGGTGTTCATATCTTTAATCCACGGATAGAACGCACGTTTATTGGCTGTGTCATAACTCAGGTTATTGTCGGAGACCACAGAACCATTACTTCGTTTAATGACAAGACGGATCTTGTCAATTCCACTAGCATCCTCAATACCGTCTGCAAATATAGAAAACTGGCCACTACCGCCTCGGCCCAACTCCCAAAGTGGCCCAGAAAGTACCATGTCGTAACCTGCGTTTTGACTCGGATAAATACTCTTATAGCGTGGAGGAGTTGTATCAACGATGAAATGATAAGTAGATGTGCTCACTACAGTCTGGCGAATATCCAGAGTTTCATTGACTACAGTAAAGGTCCCTTCTCCGAGCGCCGGTAGAACCATATCCTTTCCATAGTATTCTGTTCCATCGGCAGCAACGATACGATCTGCAACGCTCGTTTTGGTCGAGACGGAGGAATACATAACCTTTTTATCGCTGTCTCGTGTGACCGTCACTCGCTCGTACCGATCAAGACCCGATATCAAGTTCAGAGTCAAAACACCAGCGGGATTAAGATATGTTTGTGTTGCAGGTTTGATATTCCGAACAGCCTTATTGGTATCTGTAAATGAGTAGCTAAATACCTGAGCATGTGCCGAAGATACAGTAGCAAGGGCAGTTGCAACCATGCAGCCAATTAGAGTTTTACGCATATGATGCTCCGGGAATAGGTTATAGCCTTATTCTACGGATTCAGCCTACAAGGTCCGGTCGGATAAAGTGATAATTTGCCTGTTAAAAGAGACATCAAGTGAGAAAGCAACCAACGTACAGAATGCAAAATGGCGGCAGTGCATCTGGATGACGCAAAAGTAACTTTTTGTATCCACTTTTTTGGATTTTAGCCTTCAAAATGAGTATTCAACCAATCATAAAAGTAACTTTTGATAGACGCTGCTCCTTTATGTTTGCCAATTGTGCTGATATGTTTGTAAATTCAAGGAAGCGAGATTTTAAAAGCATCTGTTGAGTCAAATTTATGTAAAATAACAGGGAAACCATCACTTCTAGGTTGAGGAAACCCAATGTTATACATGCTCTTATGCTGTTTTCTGATGCTCAACAGTACATTCGTTATGTTCAGAGCAATGTCTGCAATAAGTAAAGGATCCGCTAAAGAAAACCGGTCTGAAATATCGCTGATAGTCCTAGCAACACTTGGAATCGCATCACCATTCATTGTCGCAATGATTACTATTAATGAAAGTATGACATCTAAAACAGTAACAGATTTTTCTTTGGGTGCTCAGTGGTACGGAATGGTTTCAGCGGTAGCGCTAATGGGGTTATATGCTCGACGCGTTTGGAAAGAGAAGAAGTCCTTATTTACTGGCGCTTTCCTGGCCTCTTCCTTAATGGCCTTTATTTTTACTGACAGCCTTGTTTTCGTATCCCAGAAGGACACCGGCGTTCTGGCTACTTTCGTACTCGATAAAAACGCTGGAGATATTGATTGTAGTCGCCCGGCTATGATTGTCCATTACAGTAAAGGTGTTCCAACGGACTGGCGTTGCCCAACCAGTATCATGTTGATGGCGTATTCTTCATATCCTTTTTTACCCTGGCCTGAGTATAGCCATGGTACCAGCCAGTCTCTTACGGTTGTTATTGATACATTTATGGAAAACGCTGTTAATCTCAGCCAAAAATAAAAAATAAACCTCACTAGTGAGAGGTTTTATAAACCTGAGCCACCAATCTAATTAACTCTATATTTTTGTTTTAGCTTTTTTAAAGATAGACTTACCGAATAAAACAGCAATTATAGAGCAAAGGCCTGGCGTTAGGACAAAAGCTAATAATGCACTGCCAAAACTTGTCATTTCAGGCACCAGGAACCAGCTGATAGGCCACGTCAGGGCTGGTAAATTTAGCGGATCATAAAGCGCATGTAGAGCGCTTAACACACAGTAAAGTGCTAAAAAGCAAACTAGATAAACAACGATCCACATTTTAATTTGCTCAGCAATTTCAAATTTTGGACTGCCCATGCTTTACCTCAGTGGCTGAATATTGATGGTTAATATCTTTAATCACCCGTAAGCACTTAGTGCATACCTTAGTTCGATTTGTCTGCTTGTCCAGAGTGTATTTAACTTCAAGTTGACCTCCAGCATTAAGCAAAGTGAGCATCTCATCTTCTAACACGCTTCGGTAAATGGTCTTGGCCGAGAGTGTGCCCGGTAACGAGTACTCAACATAATTGTTTGAAACTCTTACCGATTTAGGGATTTTACCACTGAGCTGGGTTTCATTCGTTGAAGGCATTACAGTTACTTTAATCACAGTTGCCGGTGACCAGAAATCCTGATAACGCACTTTATGAATTTTATCAGCTCTAAGGCCTAACGTAAGCGTGCAGTGAGAACCGTATTGACGAAGTGAAGCTGGTCAGGCAGGCAGAGTAACCCGCCACGGGAGCAGAGCACCCACCCGGTTCACAGGCCAGTCGGCGATGACATCAAGTACATGATGCAGATAGCGTTCCGGATCCACGCCGTTTAATTTGCACGTCCCGATAAGACTGTACAGTGACGCACCGCGCTCACCACCATGATCCGAGCCGAAGAACAGCCAGTTTTTTCTCCCCAGACTGACCAGTCGTAGGGCGTTTTCGGCAATGTTATTATCCACCTCCACCCAGCCATCTTCTGCATAGCGGGTCAGCGCCGGCCACTGGTTCAGCGCATACCCGAACGCCTTCGCCAGTTCTGAGTGCCTTGAGAGGGTTTTCTGTTTCTCCCGCAGCCACCCCTCCAGTGACGCCAGCAGCGGCAGCACTTTTTGGTGCCGGACTGCCTGCCGTTCCTCTGCTCTTTTACCTCTGAGCTCCGACTCGATGGCATACAGCTCGCCGATCCGTTTCAGCGCCTCCTCCGTCAGGGCTGACGGGGTACGGACGTGAACATCGTGGATTTTTCGGCGGGCATGGGCCCAGCACGCGGCTTCCTTTATATGGCCGTCGCGGTAGAGCTCGTTGAACCCGGCGTAGGCATCAGCCTGCAGTACGCCACTGAAGCCTGCAAGATGGGTCTGAGGGTGGATACCTTTTCTGTCCGGGCTGTAAGCGAACCACACTGCGGGGGCCAGCGCTGATCCGGCGTTGCGGTCGTCTCGAACGTACGTCCATAAGCGCCCGGTCTTCGTCTTCTTATTGCCTGGCAACAGCACCGGGACAGGCGTATCGTCAGCATGGAGTTTGCCGTCGGTCAGGACATAGTGCTGAAGGGCTTCATCCAGCGGTGCCAGCAGACGACAACACGCATCCACCCAGCCCGACAGTACAGAACGACTCAACACTACACCCTGGCGGGCATAGATCTCCGACTGGCGATACAGCGGTGTGTGCTCTGCATACTTTGAGGTCAGCACTCGGGCCAGCAGCCCCGGTCCGGCGATCCCCCGTTCGATGGGGCGCGAAGGAGCCGGGGCCTGAACGATGCGATCGCACCGACGGCAGGCATGCTTTTCACGGACTGTCCGGATAACCCGGAAGGCGCTGCGCATCAGCTCCAGCTGTTCGGCGGCATCCTCACCCAGGTAACTCAGCGAACCACCGCACTCCGGGCAACACGGCTCAGTCGGCAGCAGCCGCTTCTCATCCCGTGGGAGTGACTCAGGGAACGGTTTGCGGGTGCGGGTCTGACGCAGCGGGCGCTGCACTGCCGGGTCATCCACCCGGCCGGTCAGCGTATCGCTTTCCTGCTGCAGCAGGTTCAGGTCAGCTTCCATTTGCGCGATACGGCGGGATACCTTTTCGGAACGACTGCCGAAGTTCATCCGGCGCAGCTTATCCAGTTGCGCCTGCAGATGGTCTATTTCGCGTTCCCGGTTGCTCAGCTTTTCCTGCAGGGCGTGGATCAACGCTTCCTGTTCGGCCAGGCGCTGTTTCAGCAGAAGGATGTCGTCAGAAGAGGTGTCGTTCATAAGCCTGTATTTTACCAGGCTTATTCTGCGACAACCAGGATAAAGAGCGCTACAACATGGTCAGGGATGTCAGTAACCGCTTTGGCTGTCGCCAGTCGATACCTTCCATCAGCATCGCCAGTTGCGCCGGCGTCAGGAACACTTTGCCATCGCGGGCTGAGGGCCAGGCGAAGCGACCACGTTCCAGTCGCTTTGTCAGCAGGCACAGACCATCGCCGGTGGACCAGAGCAGTTTTACCTGACTGCCGCTGCGTCCCCGGAAGATGAAGACGTGGCCGGACATCGGGTCATCTTTCAGCGCGGTCTGCACCTTTGCGGCGAGGCCATTGAAGCCGTTGCGCATATCGGTGATACCGGCAACCAGCCAGATTTTTGTGCCTGCGGGAAGATTTATCATACAGGCCCCCGCATCAGTTCGCGCAGGACAGTGCTCATGAGTTCAGCAGAGGGATGAGTCAGTGTTATTTCTCCTCCCCGACATTTTATGTGGCAGGTAGCGGGAGGAGAGCAGGATGGTAGTTCGAAGGTTGGGAGAGAAGAGCCCGCCTGAAGCTGCACGGGTATCAGGGCAGGAAGCGACGATGAGTTTTTTCGGGGCCGACAGACCCGCCCTTCACGCTGCCAGAGCCTTATCCATTTAAAGAGCAGGTTATCATTGACGTCATGTTTCCGGGCCAGTGCGGCAATACTGCCTTCTTCTTCAAGAGCCAGCCTGACCAGTTCCATTTTGAATTCAGGGGAATAGTGTTTCCGGGGAAGTCTTTCTTTAGCGCGCATGAGGTGTCCACCTGCAAAATAAGTGGGTGCTTAAGTTACAGGATCCTGGATTCGGGACCAGACGGTACTCAGACGACGCTTACGGCCTAACCACACATTTCCGGCGATAAGAACAATAAGCAATCCATAAACTGATCGTCGAATGTTACGCCTTTTAATCACAATGTCCCCCATCCCTCAAATATCATTCTAAATAACTGCACCAGGATATCATGAGCGTAATTAATAGAATTCTTCATAACCGGGGTTTTCAGTTGAGTTTGCGGACTCTTTACTTTGCGGTTTCTCACCCTCTAGTTGAGTATCCCTGACAGGCTTGGATTTACCCATGCTCCTCTGAAAGGTATCCATAACAAACTCAATATCTTCTTCTGGCAGGCTGGTGGGTTGGTTGCTCATAGGACTTCCTCTTGTTGAATACGTTCGGCGTACAGGATGCGAACCGAAACGGTCGTGTTTTCAAACTCGTTCTCAAAAACGTCCATCCATTCCGTCCGGAATTCTTCCCCCAAAAGGTTATCGAGCCCCTGAAGAGATAATGGAAGAACGGCTGCTAGAGATCCCCCGGCTGCGAGATGAGATGCAGCTGCCTGGAGATGCAGCCTGGCCCGGTTATCGGCAAAAGGTGGGTTCATCACGACATAATCAAACTTCTTCTGTTGATTAGACTTAGACCATGTGAGGAAGTCAGCTTCTGTCGTATCGTATCCCTTAGCCCGGGAGATAAGGCAATTCAAAGTATCAAGCTCGATGCCAGTAACGATCACACCGGCAGGGAATGATTTAAGCAAATCCGCATGGCCAATATTAGGCTCCAGGAGGGTATCCCCTTCCCCTGCACCAAGCAGGGAAGATACATATTCGCTGATTCGGCAAGATGAAGGGTAAAACTGATGCGATACAATATCAGGCATCTCCCCTATCTGGCCGATGTAACGAATAACCTCACACGGATCATAGGAAAATGTCACATCGTATTTTGTTACTGTTGCCCCTAAGAACCGAAGGGTGTCAGCGGCAACACTCGAAGATTTGCGTTCGGCGAGAGACCCTAAAGATGTCCAGCAACTCCATTTATTGTCCCCGTCATTTTTAAACATCAGTTCAGAAAGCTGCATCCGGGTATCAAAGTCGATGCACTGCTTAAGTACAGGGAATGCCTCCAAAGATTTCTTGCTATGAGCCATACGGTCGGCAGGTAATGCCAGCGGTACGATAGCTGATAAAATATTGTTAAGCCGCTCGGCGATATCAGGGTGGACGTCAATATGCATTGATCCATTTTTGTAAACCCTGAAACGAATACTGTTGCCATCGATGCAGATCCATTTTCTGAACCCCTCATGTTCGACCAACGCCTCAACCAATGATTTGGTGTTATGGATCGCCTTCACCTGTTCGCCACGGAAGAATGCGCATATAACGCGGAGCTCGCTCAGCGGTGAAATGCCAGACTCTTTAAAATCCACCCTTAATTTCTGCCAGGGGTATTTAGACGGCTCGCAAACTCCGGTAGTGATCATGCGGGTGGAGAACCCAAAAGCTTTGTTTGTCTTGTGACTGCGGCTCAGAGACTGGAAGACGTCGTAAACCCTTTCTTTAATAAATTGATTGCGGTCATTAAGCAAAGCAACGACTGTGCCCACTACAGCGTCAGCTGTGAAATCAGGGATCACCTGAGGCGGCATAATATAACGGTCGGCCGTAAACTGCTTATCCCATTCGTTACGTTTGGCATCCGACATGATAGGCAAAACATCAGTGAGTGCCATAACGCGTTTCCAGTATTCTGATCTCAGAGCGTTTTCTGCGAACAAAGCATCCGCTTCTGAGATGCTGTGGTTGTAGCCTGAGAGATAAGAATAAAGTTTCTGGTGATTGTGGGTTTTGAACTGGACAGCCATGAGTTTCAACAAGCAGAGTTCATCATTATAGGACTCAACAAGATCCGCGATAATGCCGAGCTCTTTGCGCATATCTGGAAGAAATGTTTCAGGAGAGCTAACCACCAGGCTATGAGAGGTTGTTAAAGCCAGTACGCTGTGACCTGCATTATCGGGTTTAGCTTCAGAATCAAGAGATGACATTTTACCGGTCCTTTAGAAAAAACTTTTACCAGGATAGCAACGTCGCTCAGTAACCTAATAGGTTCAGTGACACGAAAAAGTTTTTTATGTCTCTGAATAAAACTTAAAGATGTCAACTCATAGAAAGAAGCAAAAAAAAAGCCCCGCATAAACGGGGCAAGAACGATACATGGAGGTTTAAAAAAGGCGGGCAAAAAGCCTGAATCCTTAATGACTCTGACAAAACCAGCACTTTGCCAAAAGTAAATTATTCTGCGTCCGGCTGTGGGTCAGTATCCTGATCGGTCTCTTCCCCTGCCTTCTTAGCATTTTTTTTACGTGGGTATTTTGGCTTCTCACCATTAAGTTTTGCCTGACGATTCTCCGCACGGCGAAGCTGCTTGTTCTCTGATTCTGTGATCTCTTTTGAAAGATTTCTCAACATCTCCAGAGTACTGCGGTTCAACGTAATGTTGATTTCTTCGTCAGCACTTGAATCTGTCAGCTCCGGCAATTCAATATCCCCCAGTTTCTGTAATAAGCTGGTGGTGATGAGTTTGACGCCTTCTACGGCTTTTGTGGCAATAACCGGCGGAATCCGTGCTGGCTTGAAGTCTGAAGGTCTGACTCGTACCTGACCATGTTGGGTTTTTTTCACCGTGATGCCATTCGCATCGGCCTGCTCAAGTTCTGCGATCATCTTCTTGATACGTGAAATTGCTTCTGTTTCGCCGAGCTCATCGATCAGTGAAAGCACGTTAACATACGAAATAGCGTCAGCATGAATCCATTTCTTGATAACAACAGAACAGGTTGTCAGGCGGATAAGAGAACTGATGGTCGTCGGGCTTTTATTTTCACGTTGAGCAATTCGTTCGAGTGACCAGCCAGCAAGAGAATGTAGGCGACGATAGGACTCGCCAAGCGCAACAGGAGAAAGCGCAAGACCACGGTTACCATCAATGGTCGCGAGCTCACAGCCAATTTCATCTTCTTTAATCTCAACGCAAAGGATTGTGATGTCATGATCTTCATCACATGCCATCATTGCGGCTTTTAAACGGCAGTGCCCCTGGCGAACAAAAGGTACCCCATCAATGACACGTACTCGGATAGGGTCTACATAGTCACCTCGAATGTAGGCATTCTTGATGTTGTAGATGTGTTCTTCAACCTCAGGGAGCTTATAGTAATCGTCACCCATTCCCATTTCGCGGGAGTTGAAGCCTGGCGTGACCTGAATTACTGAAGGGTGGATAGCCCATGCTTTCTGGTCACTTACTTCAGTACAAAGTTCAGGGTTTGCATCACGGAACTGTTTAAGCCCAGTGACGTAACGGCCTGTGCCAGTAACTACTGAAAAGGCAACATGGGCCGTTTTAAAGACCTTGTCATTAGCTTGCTGTGTAGGTTCTGTCAGTAAAACACTCATAGGGGCTCCGTTACATTTTTCTGCTTACTTTCTGCGTAGCGGGGATACTACCGAAAAAAAAATTCATAATTTTTCGCAAAAAAGGTACTTTTTGAGCCTATTCTGATTTTTTACAAAAAAAGGTGGCTCCCCATTACTTGTGATGGCATAAAAATCGCTTCATAAACAAATACATAAATCCAAAACATAAAGTTCAGGTATAAGTGAGGAAAAATCTTATAAATCCGAAATGCTGAAAGTCAAAACTGTGCGTCTTAAACAACTTTTTTTTGCTCCCTAAGTTATTAGTTAAAGCCCGTGGTTAGGTACGATACCAGCACCTAAATTTCTCTCTCAGGTATAGACACTTTGACTCGACATCTCAGACACATGCCGATAATCAAATGGGCTGGTGGAAAAACGAAACTGATGCCTTTCATCAGCCATCACTACCCACACGATCATAGTTGCCGGTGGGTAGAACCCTTTATAGGCGGTGGTGCCGTTTTTCTGAACATGTTTGCACAAAATGCATTGCTTGCAGATAGCAATCCAGACTTGATCAACCTATACAGGACTATTCAAAGACAGAAAACTAACTTTATAAATCAGGTCCAAAACTTGGCGGATAAAACCTTTGTCGAAAAGGACTACTATGAGATGAGGGACCGTTTCAACAAAACCTGTATTTCTGGTCAATCGCTTCAAAGAGCGGCTTTGTTTTACTCCCTGAATCGCCTGGGCTATAACGGTATGTGCCGCTATAACTCAGAAAGAATCTATTCAGTGCCGTGGGGGAAACATACAGAACTGAAGCTTGACCTCAATAAAATAGACTACCTTTCATTTCGTCTTTCAGGTATTGAACTGATCACCGCTGGTTTTGAGGAGACTCTGGCCGCAACCGGTGAAGGAGATCAGATTTACTGTGATCCGCCATATGACAAAACAAGCAAAACTAGTTTTGTCAGTTACGATGGTAAACCGTTCAGCCAAAGCGACCACGTGCTGTTAGCAAATATGCTCGTTGACGCTCACAGAAAAGGCGCTGCTGTTGCGATATCAAATAGCCTGACATCATTCACTTTGGGCCTCTATGAAGAGCGTGGATTCGTCATACACAGACTCAGCGCTTACCGATCCGTAGGAAGTAAGCCGAATACACGGAAAACGGAAACAGAAATACTGGCCGTGCTGAAATAGAGTAAATTCTAATCAACTGGGCTAATCCATTCCTCAAAAGTTAATACCTCAGGGTAAGTTCGTTGAACATAAGGTATAAACTGAAGCTCTTCTATTCTCCGGTCGCCCCTCTTTCCTTCGCAAATAAATGAAATGAGTCCTTGCTGAGAAAGGCCAGTAAGGACGCTCATAAGTCTTATATTTAGACTTTTAAGCTGTAAGTCGTTATTAATGTCCTCCACTTTATGAGAGCTCTGGCCTGAACGTTTAAGATACTCGTAAACCATGAAATTCGAATTTCGTCGTTTTAACAATTTTTCGGTTATGCATTCCTGAATGAAGTCGCCAAGAGCATCTAAAAGCGGACTGAGAACTACCGGGAAAGTTAATGTGTAACTTTGAGAAGTTTTAGACAAAGTGAATGAGTTTAGAAAGCTAAAGTTTAGTCTCTTTTTTGAATATGGAACATAAGCGACAAGAGTAGTCGACATAACAGTAAGTAAAGCTTCAAGATGGTTCACTGTTATTAAAGTGGCTTTATCTGTATTTCTAAGATTATGGAAATCAATAAACGCTACTCTTGAACGGCTAAGCCAATCTTGTACTTTAATGTCGATAGAAAATTGCGAGATATGATTTGAACATTCATTTTGGGTGATAGGGCATGCAGACGAAAGATGGTTATGGATTATCATGCATAGCACAAAAAAAGGAAAACGGCAGGCTGTGGGGCATTGAAAACCGGTTAAAGAAAGCTTAGACGTTTCATATGCGCTTACCGGAAAAGTAACTTTTCTTAACGTTGGCTTTGACGATGTTCTTGCATTTTTACAAATGAAACCGAGACCCAGATCATTGTGCATTTTAAAGTCCATCTCCATCATCACCTTTTAGCCTTAACTGTATGGTATTGGTATACAAAAAATTAAAATTATAATTAATAAGATTATCATTTTTTTACAATAGAAAAGGTTCTGATAGAGGAGAATTTAAATGTAAAAGATTTATACTCGCAGATCTTTATGAGGGATAAAACCCATTGCGTAAGCAACAATATTACGTGAGTGAGTCCTAACGACAGTTAAAGTCTTGGCTCTATATTTAAGCAGCAAAAACATTTAACTGTCTTGGAGTTTATTTAACTTAAAAACTGTTATTGCAGCATAATTTTTCGAATCAAATTCATAGAATTTTCTGACTTTTCCAGTCAAATGATAACGTTCACCCAATAAAATGTGATCCTGTTTATCGGCCGTTAAAGCGATCCCGTCATTTCTAACTTTACCAGTAAATGTAAAAAAATAACTCCCTTTACTTTTTGCGTACGCGGCCCTGACTTCAGTAAATGTTAGTTCAATGCTTATGACCTGGCCGATATTGTAGCTATGTTTTAAAATTTCTTGTTCATTTTCCGGAGTTTCAGACAACATCACATCAAAAGTTGTAAAGAAACAATCCAGCTGGCGTTCTGTCAAGAAACGGTTATTGTCTAATTGCGCCAATATACTATTAGAAAACTTAGTGTTAGCCTTTTTTGCTTTCTCAATAAGGACGTGGTTTCTGGATTTCCATGCTTCGAGTGTTGGGTTAACACGCAGTTCCGGAATGTTATCGAGAAAGGTAATTGGCTCTAGTGCCACTAATTTTTCAATAATGGGTCCAACTGTTTGTACCCCATGACACTTTTCACATAAATCAGCCCCTTTGTGGCCTGTGCCCGCACATTCGTTACATTCTCTTTCGATAGGTGCATAATAATTTCCATCTCCGTTAAGTGATACATTCACTGAGGCTGGTACCATATGACCATCAAGAGTAAAGAAAAGAGATTTCATTTTCGAAACACCTCCAAACGTGCCTCTACGATTGCTACAGCTTCTTTCACAGTTTTTTCATAGTGGTCATGCCCTTCAGGAAATTGATCAAAACGTTTACCGTGTTCTAACTCTTCCATGTTGCGTTTAAGGACTTCATGAGTTAGAAGCAAATCACTATAATTATCGATAAGAGTCAGCTTTATAGGTTTAATCACTCAACTAATCCTCGTTTTTAATATTCCTTAAGGAGATCTCGAATTTCCAGAAGCTCTTCTAATTTTGGTTTAGAAACAATGATTGCTGTATTTTCGTCGTTAAGTAAAGACAATAAAATATTTAGCTTTTCATCATTCAAGATTATTTGAACACCATCATTGGAAAATATTACATTATTACTATTAACATTTTTGAACAAGTGTGCACTATCTCTACCAAATTTTAGTTCTGTTTGAGTATTCGTTATAGATTCCGTATGTGTACTTTCCACAAGCTCAAGAAATTCAGATTTTAGCCGTTCTGTTTTCTTATGCGAGAGGCGCTTAATACCCAAAGTCTTACGAGTGACTGCCGAATTTTTCTTTTCTGGTCCGCCTTTATTTAAGGTGTCTGGTCCTGCTCCAGCTGCATTGTGTTCAGGTATGCCTACAATTTTGCTCGTTGTAGTCTCAATATTCTTAACGCCAGGTAAGAAACCTTCTATATGTTTTAAAACCATTTTGTGATCGTTGGAATATTTTAACATTATTTCAATGGCGAGCGTTTTTTTGATTAGATTTAGGCTAATCAAACGTTGAAGCTCTAATGGCATATCAAGGATTTTTAGCATATTACGAATTGCGGTAGTTGATCGTTGATATCGCATTGCTAGTTCTTCAACCGAATACCCGAGACTAACAGCATGAGCTAATGCATGAGCTTGCCCAACCGGATTTAGCCCATTGCTTCTGTTACCATCGAGGTTCTCAAGGTATTCTTCAATTTCGTTTTTATAATCGATTAGGATAACAGATAATTTTGGAATATTAGCACCTTCAGAAATTGCTAATTTTAAGCCATGAAAACGAGTATGACCTTGACGAACTAAATATTTACCTTTTCTTTTTACGACCTTGATCATATCAACCTGCCTTCCTTCCTTAAAGGCTTGTTTGATTGACACAATCATCGACTTGACAGGTTCTTGTTCGTAACACAAATCTCCGATTACCGCCTCTCGGGGATTAAATCCCTTTTCAATTTCAACTAGATTAGTATCCACTTCAATGACTGTATGTTTGCTGTTGTTCATATCTTCCTCCTGTTTACTACATGATACATGAACCTCAAATTTGCCAAATAGGGCTGATACATCTAAAAGGTAAACTCAAAAAATTTGCTTAATAAAATTAAAATAAAAACTGTCTTGAATAAAACAATGATAGTAGACCCTCGTTCATTTCCGTTTGCGATCTGTAGATATTGTTAAAGGAGCGCTATTCCTTGTTTTATATGGACTTATCATTGTTTTCAACAGGATAGATCAATTCTTTAGATCACTAAAGATCAATAGAGTTCAAGTAAAGATCACGGCATCTTTAACTCATTGATTATAGTGACTTTATGAAAGGATCCGGCATTCGGATGCATGCGAAAAGCATTTGAATGAATAAGGAAGGCATTTACTGGAATGCTTATGGCATTTAGGTTAATGCGTAAAAAGCATTTGCAAGAATATGTTATAAACAGTTTGCCAAATGAAAATCTTATCACCGACGAGTTAAGTTAATGATTAAAAACAACGAGTTAATCCATCCTTTTGACGTAACCAGTAATGAATCAGGTAAGACTTATCAACTGACGCCTAACTCGTCCAAGTCGGTTCAGCCCGTGGCCCTGTTGAGATTGAGTGTATTTACCCCTGTCGGCACAAAAGAAAACCGCGACCGAAACTTTGAAGTTGATGCCTCTGATGAGCTTTCGTGTATGGAAATTGCAAGATCGGAGGGTTATGACGACATCAAGATAACTGGTGTCAAACTATCTATGTCTACCGACTTTAAGTGCTGGCTCGGGATCATCATGGCTTTCAGTAAATATGGTTTTACTTCCGAGAAGATTACCCTGACTTTTAACGAGTTTGCGAAGATGTGTGGTATCAGTTCAACAAACATCAACAAACGAACTCGTGCGCGCTTTAAAGAGTCATTAATGAACCTTGCATCGGTAGTGCTTGCCTTCTCAGACTCTCGGAGTGGTCGGTTCACAGTAACGCATCTGGTGCAGAAGGCTATGATTGATCCAAAAAGCGATACTGTTGAGTTGGTTGGGGATCCTTCTATGTGGGAACTGTATCGTTACGACCATAAGACATTGTTAAGCCTTCAGGTTCTATACATTTTGGCTAAAAAAGAAGCTGCGCAATCTCTCTATATTTATTTTGAAGCAATGCCAGCTGGTACGTTGTTCGTTAATATGAAACGGTTGAGGGAAAGGTTGCTTCTTACAACCCCTATTCGTACGCAAAACCAGATAATTCGTAAAGCAATGCGGGAACTTGAATCTATCGGATATCTCGATTATCAAGAAGTTAAGAAAGGTCGCGACATACAATTTCAGATCTTCAAAAGAAGCCCTAAGCTGGCCCTCGCCAAACAAGGTTGAAAGCTACCAGGTATGCACTGGTTATAACATGCTGAAAAATAAGTTATTTATCAGTGCTATGCTTAGTGCTTCTTTTACTACTGGTCTTACATCTCGGCTTAATGTGCAAAAAAGTAACTTTTCAAACGAACTCCTGACTATTCATCTGTATGCCTTTCTGACTCAAGCGTACATGCTAGCCCATTCATTAAATGCCGTGGAGCAAGATGGTTTCGTGCGCACTCTATTCACGTGAATGCCTTTTGTGGATTACGCCTCTTACATTCATACAAATGCTTTTGATGTCGGTATCCCAAAAAATCATTCATTGAAATGCTTTTGTTTGCCACTGTATCCCGAGCATAGCTATGCAGTGGTATAAAAAGGCATTTTGGTGAATGGCATTAGGTCGAATGACACACAGTACAGCTTTGTTAAGAGCGAGAATGGTCCAAGACATCTATGACATTGGGCATCAGAAGGACTATGTGTTTGATATGAGATCAAAAAAATATCAGAAGCATCACAACTCCAATGGCATTCAAAGAAATGCCTTTGTTTTGTTAGTACACCAAACAACCCAAAATTCATGCAGTTATATCAAAGACTCATTCGCAAAAGGACTCAGCCAGAAAGCATTTGCTTAAATAGCATTGGCCAAAAGCATTCGAATGAATGATGTTCATATGGACAAGACAAAGTCCCACTCACGCCCAGAGGTGTAAAAGGCATTTAGATGAATGACGCACCGGCCGAGGATTGTATGTAGTTTCTCCAACTGATAGTTGCCGAACCAGGGAGCACAGTGATATGCGGCCTTCTCAGAATCAAGAGATAGATATTAAGGGAACAAAAAAGATTAGATATGAAGCTTAGTTACCTGCCCGATATCTAGTTAGAGCTTTTCAAACCATCAAAAGTGACTTTTATGCTTGAGGAGTCTCATCAGCTTCAGGATTGAGCTTAACGTAATCTTACCCCCTCCCCTCTTTCAAACTTTTACTAAGCGTTCACTGGTACTTTTCAAAGATTATGCTTTAGGCCCCTTTGCTTAAAAATTCACCAATCGCTAAACGTTAAAAAAAGGGGGTTTATGCGAACGGAAGGATCGGAATAAAAAAGTATTATTCATTCGCGTTTACGTGAACTCAAATCTACACGGAGTAATTATGGAACTTTCTTTAAATATTGGCCTTAGTGAAAAGAAATCTAACACGGCTGCACTTTTTAAAACAAAAAGCGCAAAAGTGATTTTGTTTGTTCTGCTGACCGTGCTTTTTTGCGGTCTGGCATATGCGGGTTCAGATGATGGGGCACTGGGAGATATTTGGTCATACATGAGTGAAAGTATGACTGGAGCTCCGGGCAAAATTCTGGCAGCCGCGATGTTGATCTCAAGCGTATATTTCTCTGTCCTTAAGCCTAACCCGGGCCTGGCACTGGTTTCATTATTCATGATGCTGGTAATGGCCAACGGCGAGAAAATTATCAGCACCTTTATGGATGCTGGCGTACCGCTGTAATTTATTGTTAATCATGCATGAGGGGGTTCATCCCCCTCTCTGGATTTTTAATGAGTAAGCAGAACGACGTTCCTCAGCATACCTATAGATTCCCTTTCAGGATCAACATGCCTCTACTGATTTTGTTTTGGGATGCAAAAAAAATAGGGCTTGCATTCATTCTGGTTGCATTTGGGAATATCTTCGAATGCTTCGGGTTTTCTGTTGTAGCAGCGGTTGTATATTGGATTGCGTATAACAAAGCAGCTGAGTCAGGAATAAGAGGATTGCTAAAACACAGACTCTGGTGGCTCGGTTTTTTGCCAGGTAAAGCAGTTTTTAGTAGCCGTTATTTCAACGATCCATTTATCAGAGATTTGTATTCTTGATGGAGCTATGAATGAAAATGCTAAGTGGCATTAACATCCCTTTTTTCAAAAAATCTAAAAAGGATGAAAACGGTGATCTTGAACAGTCATACGTAAAGAAAGATGAAAGTGCTAAGGGACGTTTTTTGGACATTAAAAAACGATTTAGCCCACAAGCTGAAGCGTCAGGTGCTGGAATTACATACAGCGCCCTGATTAATCGTGATACAAAACTTATCCGCATTAATACTGTTTCAATAGCCGTCATTGGGTTATTGGTTGCAAAGATTCTTTTTTTCACTGACCCAGTGACGATTGTTACCCCTCCAAACATGAATGAAGAGATCACGGTTGTTGGTAACAAAGCATCGGAATCTTATAAAACACAATGGGCTCTCTTTTTTAGTACCCTTTTAGGGAATATTAATCCAACTAATATTTCCTTTGTGACGGCCTATGTCCTCGATGCCCTTTCACCTGAACTACAGGCTAAAACGAGTGAGTCTTTACAGGAGCAGATAAATATCATGCAGGCTCGTGGTGTTGAGCAGACCTTTAAGCCTAATGATATTTACTTTGATCCAAAAAATGACATGGTCTATGTCTGGGGTACCAAAACGACTCGACTTGTAAATGTTCCGGACAAAACTGAATCATCGAAATGGACTTATGAATGGGTTCTCGGGATGAAAAATGGTCGCCCAAGAATTGCATATGTAAATCAATATTCCGGAACACCGAATATTAAAAAAATTACGATAAACGGCAAAGAGCAACTGGCAACGCTGGATAATCCGCCACCGTCTACAGGTAACAAGTGATGATTAAAAAAAAGGGCTTAGGGTTCAACGCAATTACCGCATTGATCATGCTCACGACTTCGAACTGCGTAATCGCTGAAGAATACCAATTGCCAGCAACAATTAATAACCCGGTTGTAATGCCAGTTGGTGCTGACGGATTTCAGAATGGAGCTGCAAAAGCCATTATTCCGGGTCAAGCTGGTTCTGAACAGTCAGGTGCACAAACAAACCTTAGTGAAGCCGGTAATGCGCAGGGACAAAAACCTACAACTGATCTCCCTACCGTGCAACTTTCCCCAGCCAGCAATGCTTCGCCTGCGGTAAGCGCTATTACTGGAGCATTATCAAATAATCCTAGTCTCCCCGGATTTGACGCACAGACCCGCTCTGGTGCAATTGATAGCTATGGGAGACCAACAGGTACCTCTTCCCAGCAGAATGCAACCAATGCGACCGCCACGTCAAAAGCCGATGAACTTTATGTCGAAGCTCGTAACCGATATAAAGAAGTTCAGCGTGTAAATGTGCCGCCTGGTGGGAATGTGGTACTGCCAGTTTCACGAGGACTTCAAAACAGAATATCGACCAGCTTCAAGAATGCTTCTGTCAGCACTTCTACCCCTGCTGAAGAGGCAAGCATATTTGTTAATGGTGGCGATGTCTTTATTTCAACTAATACCGATAAACCAATCGGGATTATGTTGTCGGAAGATCAGGTACCTGAATCGACCTATAACCTGACCCTGGTACCGCTTGATGTTCCCGGTGCGATGATTTCAGTTACTACATCTTTAAGCCCATCTATGCAAGCCAAACGTGAAACCTCATTGGATAAGCAAAACTATGAGGAAATGTTGGCCCGCTCCCAGTCAGAAGAACTGGCTCCATCGGATCCAAAACAAGACGATCATAAACAAAGAATCATTGATTTATTGACTCCTGTGGCTCTTGGTGAGGTCCCTTCAGGATTCAGTTTACAACAGGACCGACTTTCTCGTATTCCTGCGTCAGAGCAGTCCCCATGTAACTTTAATATGTATGCAAAGCTCGGTCAGAGACTGGTTGGCTCACGTGAACTTATTGATGTAATTCTTGTGAAAAACGATAAACCATACGGTCAAATCGTTGCTGATCAGCAGTGTATGGCAGAAGGCGTTATTGCAAGTGCTTTATTTGATAAAGCATACCTGCAACCGGGAGAAGAAACAGAGCTTTACATAGTCCGGGATAAATTGTTCAAGGAACGCGAGGCCCGGGTTACAACCAGACCAAGTCTAATCAGAAAATAATATGGGAAAAGTTACTTTGCCTGCTCTGCTTGGGGCCACCGTGATTGGTTTTGTCGTATTTGCTTTAACCAGCTTTTACTACAGGTCAGAATATATACCAAAAAGGAGTGTATTAATCGTTCCGGACGCACCCATTAGTATCGAAGATGGCAGTAACGCTTTTCCCGTTCAGACAGTAATAATGAACGATCCAACTCTTATTGATAAATTTGTAGGAGAGGACAATATTAATGAGGAGAATGCTTTTGACTATCACAAAAGTAACGTTTTGGAACCTAATTACAAACATGAAATATCTAGAACGAGCCAGATAGATAAAGCTGAAATGAATCATCCATCTGTTCGTGAAAACTGGGCCAGAGCAGGTGATCCCTATATCGTTCCTCAGATGTCTGACAGCGAACGAAATCTAAAAATTAAACGATTCCAGAAACCTACAAGTGGAGCTAATCATGGACATTAAAAAGGCCTGGGAAAATAAGACCGTCAGACTTTCTGTTATTGGCGCTCTGCTGGTAGTGATTGTTTATATTATTAGCCAGTCTATTTTTTCCACACCAGTTAAGAAAGAAAAGAAAACACAGAAAAAAGACATGCAGACCAATTTGTTGTTAGATGATTCGCAAATGAACAAATTGAGTAATGAAGAAAGCCAGAAAGTATATAAGGAAATGGTTAAGCAAAACCGACTTGATCAAAATGCGGCGAAAGAGGACCGCGAAAAAGCAGAAAAAGCCCAACAGGAAACTAAAGCCCAAGTTGCAAGTTTAACTTCTCAACTTCAGCAGCTGTCTCAGCAAATTAATGATATGCAGACTAATCGAAACGGCAATCGTAACTTGGATGCTGGTAGTTCGCGTAAAACGATTAATGAGCAGGCACCGGCAGCTCCTTATCAGCTTAATGCTAATGCGCCGATTAATGGCGTAAACCCTAATTACGCGTCTATCACACCTACGCGTAATAGCCCGATGAGAACAATCACACAAAGTTCCATTAAGACTAATGGTACCGATGGTGTCATTCAGGTTATGCCCGTGTCTGAAAACAGAATCAAGGAAGGCAGAGAGGTCATTGCAGGAGATAAAGCGCCTACTCGGACTGTACGAGGTGATGGTACTGCGCCAGTTGATAGCAAAGCGCGGCATGCTGCCCGAAAAGATGAAATGTTTCTTCCGGCAACATCTATTATCACTGGTGTTCTGATTACCGGGCTTGAAGCGCCTACAAGCCTTTCTTCCAAATCAGAACCAATGCCAGTAACAATGCGTATTAAAAAAGATGTCATCATGCCCAATAATTTCACCATGGATTTGCGTGACTGTAACCTTCTGGGTTCAGCTGTTGGTGATTTGGCGTCACAGCGTGCTTACATACGTGCCACTTCTATCTCTTGTGTTAATTCAAAAGGGAAAGCTTTTGACGTAAAACTGGAAGCATATGCTGTAAGTGAAAATGACGGAAAAAATGGGATCCGAGGCACGCTTATCAGCCGAAATGGTAACGCAATTGCAGGAGCTGCATTTGCCGGTGGACTTTCTTCACTTGCCGGTAGCTTAAGCCCCAGTAAGGTATCTTCACTTAACATCGACCCTAATTCACAGGCTCAGTATCAGTCCCCTAATTTTGGTGCACTTGGGGCATTAGCCGGGGCTGGTGCAGCTCAAGGTGGCCTTAATCGACTCGTCGATTACTACACCGCAATTGCAGAACAACAGTGGCCAATCGTAGAAATTAGCCCTGGCCGAGCTATTACATTTGTCGTTCAGACCGGAACTACAATTCCAACGAATCTGACCAGTCGCTGAGGTTTAAATGGATAGTTTAGAAAAAAAAGAATCGACTGAATCAGCTGGACCTGAAATCACTAAAAAAATGGTGCGAGAAAGGACAACAAAAAAAATTACCTTCGAAATTGATATTGAAAAAATATTGAAGTATTTATTTTTCTTCGCCTTTGCCGTTTTGGTCATTATTTATGGTTATAAAGGCTTTATGAATGTTTACGATTACTTCAATAAACAATCACAGCCTTCGTACAAGATTGCAGTGCTTGACATGCCTGAATTACGTAAGGAATTTTTCAAGCATCACGGAGGCCGTACTGCTGACAATGATAGAACTCAATTCGAAGAATATTTCAGAACATTAATGAAGATCTACCGTGACCGTGGCTATTTAATTATTGATGCAACGCTTGCCGTTACTGTACCGGATAGTGTTGAAATCGTCACTTATATGGAACTTGAAGATAGCTCTGAAGCGGTACAATCAAGTTCTTATAATGCAAAGAAGTAGAGGGCACCCAATAGTGAAAAAGTTACTTTTCCCTTTAATGGCGGCTTTCGCCATTATGGCGAATACGGTCACTTATGCTTCAGAGCAGGTCCTAACTAATAGTGATGCTGCTGCGTTAATGGCAAAGGCAAAGGAAGGCGGCGTTTCACCCAGTCAGATCTCGGGTGCGTTATCAAAAATGAAAGGATATAAACCTAAGGATGCCATATACATTCCTTCTGGTGGGCTATACCTCTTTCAGGACGAGCGTTCGCAGCTAATGGCAGTAACGACCGATGGCCGATACTCCCTTACTGGGGGAAGCCTTGTTGATGTAATTAAACGTAAACCTGTTCTGACTGTAGAAGAAATCAGAAATTCCTATTTTATTAGTCTTGATGAGGCCCCCTTCCCTCTGGAAACTGTAGCGTCCATTCATCTGGGAAATTCAAAGCTTAAGAGACAAGCAGCCATTTTCTTAACACTTGATTGTGACGGTTGCATGGAACTTGTTAAGAAATTTTATGCAGATCGGGACAAGTATCGGATAGATATTGTTTTAGTTCCCTCACCCGGTGAGCCAAAAGAAGAGCTTAGAAGGCTCTGGTGTAGTAAAGAAAAAGGAAAAATAAACAACCTCGATATTCTTCGTTGGCTAATGGGAAGCAAATCCGACATTGAAAAAAGATTGCTCTCTCAAAAAGAAGCAGAAGAATGTCCGGCGGAACCTTTGGTAGCGTCATTGATGCTCGCAGGAATTTATAAATTGCAGGGTGTACCTTCAGTTGTCAGACAGGATGGTTTGGCTGGTAATGGCATTCCAAAAGATTTCGACTACTGGTTGAACCAAAGCGTTGAACCTCTCTTAAAAAATCCATTTGAGACAAATTAAGGCTAGTTTATGAACATCAAAAGATTGGTACTCAGTGCTCTGGTTGTAGGTACATCCTCATATCTTACGGGGTGCTCCATCGGGAGTTCCGAATCCGAATGTCCAGGCATTGAAAAGGGCGTTATCTGTAAAGGTCCTCGCGAAGTTATGGAGTTAACTAATAATCGAGATGATCTGTCTGCACTTGCGGGGGAAGAGTCGGAATCGGGAAAGGAGAAATCGGCTGTCAATGACAGCCGTTATCCAACTGAAATTAGCCCTCCAGGGGAAGTCAAATATCCACAGTCTACAACCCTTAAAAATCAGCCTGTGGCTTATTCAAAAACCGAAATTAAGCCAGTTGGTCAGTTACCTGTCATGTACGATAAAACTTTAAAAATGGGTGCCCCTACTTCATCCATTGGACCACGGCCTATTTCTGGTGTACCGGTTAATTCAAACGTAAGGATGACTAGCAGTTATAGCACTGCCTCTTCAGCTGGTAACCCTTTCGTTCATCCGGCTGCGGAAGTCGTTAAACAAACAAGCTATCCGGTTTCTGCTGGAAATGCACCACGCTACGTTGCACCTAATTCTGATATCAGCCCTGGCAAGGATATGTACTCTCTTTACAATGGCCAGCCCGTTAACCCTACTCTCAACACTGGGCAGATCCAGCAATACCGTTCGCAAGGTTATAAACAAGCTGTAGTGGCTCCTGAACCACTTGCTGTTCTGCAACAGGGGAAAGTAATGAGAATTACTTTTGCACCTTATACCGATGATAACGATGCGCTTAATCTTCCCGGCTACGTTTATGTCAACGTAAAACCGCAAACATGGATTGCTGGCAAGAATTCGACCTCAAACCCAGCTCGCATAGTTCCTTTAGAAGTACAGGATGCGGCCCGGGAAAATATGCAGCAGCAACAAAAAGCAACTAAAGCTGTCTCTTCGAACGGCATTGTTAGACAACTGTAAGGTCAAATATGGAAGCTATCAATAATTACAATAGCGGTTTAAATCGCCATCAATTAGGTGGGTTTATCCCTGTTTACGATCAATTAGCAGGGACTCACTATTTTTTGATTGATGGCAACAGATTAGGGTTTATGTTTATCTGTAATCCATCACCTGGAGTTTTTGATAATCAGCAAGATGTTCTTGCTGAAATGTTCAAAATGGATTTTCCTACAGATACTGTCTGTCAAATATCTCTGACTGCATTGCCAGACTTGACTTTACAGCTTAGTGCTTGGTCAGCTGTGCGAGGTGGGCGTATGACTGGGAACGATAAGCTTAAAGCAGATCTGCTTAATGGTTATCAGTTGGACTACTACGACAGAAGTATGCATAAGCCTTTAAAACCTGATCATGATAACCTTATGTTGAGGGATTTTCAGGTATGGATCTCGCTATCGATTCCTTTACAGTCTGCCCTTCCTACCGAGCTGGAACATTCGCGTATCGATTCACTTTACTCTGAACTTGTAAGTAAGTTAATTACGATTGGACTGCATCCGTTTAAGGTCGATGCAGAAAACTGGCTCTATTGTATAGATAAGGTCGTAAACCCCGGAAAGAACTCTCGGTGGGCTGAAGGTTTTATAGACGTTAACACTATGAAAAGGCTTAATGAACAAGTTAACGTTCCCGGCCGAAAGTATACAGTCACAGAAAATCATTTCTCATCAGTCACACAAAGTGACGACGAATCTGAGCATCGTTACTTCAAACAACTTTCCGTTGTAAAGTTTCCTGAATACGTCAATTTCGGTTGTATGTATGAGTTAGTAGTTAACTGGATGCATGGACGTAAGACAATTTTCAGCCCATTTATGATCACTCAGACTGTTCAGTTTGCCGATCCGCTCAAGTTGTCAAAAGAAAACGTCCGCTACAAAGCAATCACTAATAAACAGGCAAGTATACCTTCAGTTGTCACATTCTGCCCTCGCCTGCGGGATATGGATAATGACTACATGGCCGTAACTCGCGAGCTTGAGGATGGCGCAAAGCTTTTAAGAGGGTATCTTACTTTCACTGTTATGGGTAGTAATGCCAATTCTGTGCAGACAGCAGCTAACGATCTCAAATCCTTTTACCTCGAAAGCCGGGTCAAAGTAGCAGATGATTCCTTTATCGTTTTCCCGTCATTTATGTCATGTCTGCCAATGTGCAATGACCCAAAGACAATTTTCGACCTTGACCGTTCCGAAGTAGTGAGCAACACCGGAGCGGCTCATATGACGCCGATCTTTGGGCCCTGGAAAGGTAATACAGATAGACCAGTACTGAGTTTAGTTTCTCGTGAAGGTCAACTCATGGGACTTGATATTTTCAAGACTTCTGCAAGCTATAACATGGTTATTGGTGCAACGTCAGGTGCAGGCAAGTCATTCTGGACAGCATATCTAATCAATAACTATCTTGGAGCTGGACCGCGATCTAATAACCTCGTTCATTATCGCTCAACATTTAAGCATTTTTTAGAAAACGAATACCCAGATGATGATCCTGATGGTGCTCAAGTTTTTGTAGTGGACGTGGGGCGTTCTTACCAGGGGATTGCGGAACAATATACAAACAGTCAATTTATTGATTTCGGTAAAACCCCTGACTTCACCCTAAATCCCTTTGCCTTCCTAACTGACATCACTGTTAACGACGATGTATTTAACGAAGCACCTGAATTTACCGGTGAATCAACTTCAAACGATGCAGAAAAAGACAAAGTTGCTCAGACCATAATGGTTCTGAATCAGCTAAAAATTATGGCTTCAGAGAAAGGCCTTATCGATGATTATCAACAATCAGTGATGCTTCAGCTTATTGCAGAAGAGTACCAGGAATCCAGAAAATCAGGTCGGACCGGTTCAATAACCGGCTTTGCTCTGCGTTGCAAGAAGCATGAAGACAAACGTATAAAGGATATTGGGGAGCAACTCGGAGCATGGTGCGAAGGTGGAATTTATGGGCACCGGTTTACCGATACGTTGCCTCCAATCAACTTCGACAGCAGATTTATTGTTTTGGAACTGGAGGAGCTAAAAGGCACCCCCCACCTTCAGACAGTTGTTTTAATGTCTATCATTCAGGCTGCTCAGCATGCAATGTTCATCAAAAAAGATGGGCGTCGTCGCTTGTTCATCCTAGATGAAGCTTGGGAGTACATTCGTCCTGATAATTCATCAGGTGCCGGAAATCAATCAAACCAATTCTTCTCTTCCTTCCTCGAAGCGGCATGGCGTAGGTTCAGGAAAACAAACTGCGCTGGCATCTGTATCACACAGTCGTTTGAAGATTATTTTACTTCTTCTGTTGGCCGGGCCCTGACTGCTAACTCGCCTTGGAAGATAATCATGAAACAAGAAAAAGAAAGCATTGAAGCAATGAAGGCTAATAAATATTTTTCTACTTCAGATGCAGAATATGAACGAATGAAAAATATTCGTACAGTCAAAAAGGTGTTTTCAGAGATGTTAGTCAGGTTCGAAAACTTCCAAGAGATCTGTCGGTTATACGTAGACCGGAAAATGGAGCTTTGTTTTACTACGGATAGTGCTGACAGGAGTAAATTATGGGAAATTCAAAGCCGCGAGAATTGTAGCTATGGCGAGGCAATAGAAATTCTCTATGCTCAAGAAGTAGCAGCGGGTTTGGCCGCGTAGAGTAAATATCTTCAAGCAAAAACAATTAAACCAGATGTCTCATAAGAATCTGGTTTTTTATTGTATGCCTTAAGTAAACAAATGAGGTTATGACTTAATGAGTTCATCACTGTGCTGCAAATTTTGGTTTTATAATTAATATGGCTTAAAAACAGTGACATAATTACAAATCGCATTTAGGTTGTGTACGCATTAAGTAAACAAAATTTATAACATCAATACTGACTTTATAAGATGAAATTCACGTAAATTACATTTTTGTTTACCAAAGGTAATCAAAGGAGCGCGGCATTATTAGTGAAAACAGATCACTGGTGTCATATTGCATACAAAACTTAATATCCTTTAATCATTCTTCTAAAAGTTTAATATTAACGCTTTGGTTTATGAAAATTTATCCAATTTGCTCACCGAAGACTTTTAACTTATTTAACCCCCTTTATCGCCAATCTGTGATTTTCTAATGTTAGCCTACAGTTCTAGGGCCCTTGCTCCCATGATGCGAATCCTTCCACCTAATAAAGATTAACGCCTCATTCCTGTATGCCGGTCTTACGACGCCAGTGCACGGACAATTTTTGGTCATCACAAGGCCAGGCGGGAGATTTAATCAGGGCGTGGTGTTCCTTAGCAGCAGCTGCGGCACTGTAAGCCGAAGGCGGAATTAACTCCTTTATCGCCATCTGGGGACGTCATTAGGGGTACCCCTTTTAACTTGCTCAGGACCATTAAGCTAAAATTCCGGATAGTGATTGACGTAAGATTTAGGCTAAGCAGGTAAAGTGATCCCCGCTCCCGGGGTGACCACTTTATACAAAAGGCCGATCGGAAGATTGTCCTTAGGGAAATATTCCTTTAACACAGCACGGGCACTTACTGCCGCTGCCGGATTTAACCCCCTTAATCGCCAAACTGGGGTACTGTCCTGATGCTGGCCTTCAGTTCTGGGCTGGGTGGCTATCACTTCCTCCCATAATGCGAAATGTAACTGCTGATACAGATTAACGTCATATTCCTGCGTGCCGGTCTGCCAACACCAGTGCACGGGCTTTTTTCGGTCATCACATTACCGGGCAGGAGATTTTATCAGGGCGTGGTGTGACTGAGCAGAAGCTGGGGCACTGTCAGCAGCTTGCAGATTTAACCCCCTTAATCGCCACACTGGGATTCTGGTCTGATATTGACCTTCCGTTCTGGGCGGGGTTCGGTTTGCTAACACTTACTCCCATGATACGAAATGTGCCTGCTGATACAGATTAAAATCACATTACTGCATACCGGTCTGCCGACACCGGTGCATGGGCGATTTCCGACGATCTCAAGAACATATGGGAGATTATATCAGGGAGAGTAGTATGCCTGAGCAGCATCTGAAGGCACTGTCAGCCGCTGTCAGATTTAACCCCCTTAATCGCCAAACTGGTGTTCTGTCCTCATGCAGGCCTTCAGTTCTGAGCTGGGTTGCTATCACTTGCTCCCATAATGCGAAATGTACCTGCTGATACAAATTAACGTCGTATTCCTGTATGCCGGTCTGCCGACACCAGTGCTCGGGCTATTTTCGGTCCTAACAAGACCTGGCGAGAGATTTAATCAGGGCGTGGTGTGACTGAGCAGCAGCTGGGGCACTGTTATCCGCTTGCAGATTTAACCCCCTTAATCGCCACACTGGGGTTCAGTCCTGATAGTGTCCTTCCGTCCTGGGCTCGGTTGCTAACACTTGCTCCCATTGCGCCTGCTGATACAGATTAAAGTCACATTACTGCATACCGATCTGCCGACTCCGGTGCATGGCTTTTTCCGATAATCACAAGGACGGACGGGTGATTTTATCTTTGCATAGTATGTCTGAGCAGCATCAGAAGGCTCTGTCAGCCACTGGCAGATTTAACCCCCTTAATCTCCAAACTGGGATCAGTCCTGATAGTGTCCTTCCGTCCTGGGCAGGGTTGCTAACACTTGCTCCCATGATACGAAATGCGCCAGCTGATACAGATTAACGTCTCATTACTCCATGCCGGTCTGCCGAAACTGGTGCATAGCTTTTTTCGATATTCGCATGAACAGACGCTTGATTTTTTCAGGTTGTAATATACCTGAGCAGCATCTGAAGGCACTTTCAGTCTCTGTCAGATTTAACCCCCTTAATCGCCAATCTGGGATTTTCTGATGTTAACCTACAGTTCAAGGCCCTTGCTCCCATGATGCGAACCTTGCAACCTGATAAAGATTTAAGCCTCATTCCTGTATGCCGGTCTTACGACTCTAGTGCACGGGGACTATTTTCGGTCATAATAAGACCTGGCGGGAGATTTAATCAGGCGTGGTGTGACTGAGCAGAAGCTGGGGCACTGTCAGCCGCTGGCAGATTAAAACCCTTTATTCGCCATCTCAAGACGTCATTATGGGTAGTCCTTTTAACTTTCTAAGGACCATTAAGCTTAAACTCCGTTTAGAGAATGACGTAAGATTTAGGCTAAGCAGGTTAAGTGATCCCCGCTCCCGGGTTGAACACTTTATTCATCGTACGAGCGAAAGATTGTCCTTCGGGAAATATTTCTTATACACCGCTCGGGCACTTACAGCCACTGGCGGATTTAACCCCCTTAATCGCCAAACTGGGGTACTGTCCTGATGCTGGCCTTCAGTTCTGGGCTGGGTGGCTATCACTTGCTCCCCTAATGCGAAATGTGTCTGTTGATACAGATTAACGTCATTTTCCTGCGTGCCGGTCTGCCGACACCAGTGCACGGCCTTTTTTCGGTCATTACATTACCGGGCAGGAGATTTTATCAGGGCGTGGTGTTACTGAGCAGGAGCTGGGGCACTATCAGCAGCTTGCATATTTAACTCCCTTAATCGCCAAACTGGTGTTCTGTCCTCATGCTGGCCTTCAGTTCTGGGCTGGGTTGCTATCTCTTGCTCCCATAATGCGAAATGTATCTGCTGATACAGATTAACGTCATATTCCTGTATGCCGGTCTGCCGACACCAGTGCTTGGGCTATTTTCGGTCATAACAAGACCTGGCGAGAGATTTACTCAGGGCGTGGTGTGACTGAGCAGCAGCTGGGGCACTGTCATCCGCTTGCAAATTTAACCCCCTTAATCGCCAAACTTGGGTTTTGTCCTGATGCTGGCCTTCCGTTCTGGGCGGGGTTGCTATCACTTGCTCCCATCATGCGAAAAGTGCCTGCTGATACAGATTAACGTCATATTCCTTCATGCCGGTCTGCCGACACAAATGCACGGGCTTTTTTCGGTCCTTACAATACCGGGCAGGAGATTTAATCAGGGCGTGGTGTGACTGAGCAGCAGCTAGGACACTGTCAGCCGCTGGCAGATTTAACCCCCTTAATCGCCACACTGGGGTTGCCTCCTGAAGTTGGGTTTCAGTTCTGGGCTAGGTTGCTAACTCTGCTCCCATAATTCGTAGTGGGCCTACTCAAGAGATTAACACCTCATATCTTTAGACTGGACTGACGACAACGATTCACAGTTAGGAAACGTAAATCAGCACACCGGTGAGATAGATTTTAGGGTCTAAGCAAGAAATAGGGTAGGCGTGAAGATTCATTAATGGAGCTCATAACGTCAAAGCGTAGAGAAGTCGACAAGAATCGTGGTTTAAAAAGAATGAGCATTAGGTATGGACTAGAGAGTCTGAGCTCTCATCTGCAAGTTAAGCTCACAAAAAATCATAAAAAAGTAAACAAACATTAGCTTAGGATTGAAACAAAGGATAGAATTGTACGTATAACAATGAAATGGACGCATTATGCGTAAAGTTTACATATATGCGTAAAAGTCGGTTTTCAGTGCAAAAAGGTCATAACCATGAATTTACTTGAAAAGATCGCCCTCGTTGGTCAGCGCATGAAAAGCGAGCAGATTTCTCTTAAGGAATCTCTGATGGCTTCATCAAGAGTATCTGTTTCTGATGATAGTGTTGATGGTGTTGATAGACTGATCTACAACCACTGTTTAAATAAAAAAAATCTCTCTGATTTTTTTGGGAAGTCACGAGTAACGTTCAATAAAATACTTTCGGACTTAGAAGAAAAAGAACTTGTTGGTGCACCTATTTATCAAAACAAAAATCATCTTTACACCCGCTGGGATGTTCAAAAAATAATGGATGCCCTGGGTTATCCCAAGTACCGCGATCATTACTTTAGCAGAGCTATTGTTACTCAGAATCATAAAGGCGGTACAGGGAAAAGCACTACATCTGTAGCTTTAGCAGTAGCAGCTGCTTTAGATCTACAACTGAATGCACGTGTATTAATGATCGAATGGGACCCACAAGGTTCGATTGGAAGCAGCATGATTCAAAGTGTCTCAGAAGATGATGTCTTCCTTACAGCAATTGATGCAATCCTTGGAATTTATGAAGAAAATTCTGAGTATAAAAAATATTTAGATTCAGGATTCTCTGAAGAAGAAATCATCACTAATATGCCTTTTTCAACGCATCTGCCAAACTTGGACGTGATAACGGCATTTCCGACAGATGCTCGTTTTAAAGATAAATACTGGCAATGTTCTAGAGAAGAACGAACGTCTTTGTTACTACGTTTCAAGGAAGTTATCTTACCGGTACTGAAGCAGAACTATGATTTGATTATTATAGACACTCCACCTGAAGATTCACCTTTGATCTGGGCTGCTGACGAAGCGGCCGATGGGATTCTTGTCGCAGTGTCACCACGTGAATATGATTACGCCTCTACTACAGACTTCATGCTTACAATAAGTGAAAGGTTTAAACAATCACCAAGTAAGGGCGATAATTTAAAATGGTTCAAAGTTCTTGCTGTCAATGTTGATGACAAAAGTCCATATGAAAGAATAGTTTTGGATAAATTAATCAGAACTGTTCAGGACCTTTTGATGTCCGCTAACATAAAAAATTCTGAAGCATTTAAGGCAGCTGCTTCCAAAGGGCGTACAGTGCTTGATATCAAAAAATCAGAGGAACTTTGTTCCGCAAAGCAACTTGATGTCGCAGAAGAATCTGTATTACAGGTATATCAACAATTTATAAATGAAATAAAAAGTTTTTCAGCTAAGCAAGGAGTTAACGCATGAGCGATGAGCAACATATCGGGAATGATAAATCTCGATATTTAAACGCACCAAAGCGGACAGAAGTCGGTCACCGTTCAGGTCTTGCGGGTTTGAAAACAGCACCTCGCATAAAAAAGTTATTCACTCTTCATAAGGGCCGAAGACTTGAAGCGGAACATGTGATTGTTCCAGCCCAGAGAGTGGAGAAGGAGACCTTAGTCCATCCAGCAAACCCACGAAATCAAGAAGCCCTTACAGATTATTCTGTTAGAGATATTCTTAAGCAGATTGAAGAAAGAGGGGTCGATACCGAAGGGATCGCTGTAAAAAGAGATGGGGTTTATTTATTAATAGAAGGAAGTCGCAGACGTTTCTGCTGTATAAAGGCAGAAAAGGATCTCCCCCTGTGGGTACTACCGGATGAACTAACCGAAGATGATATAAATTCAATTATATCCGCAGCACAAACATCTCGAAAATTTTCATATAGAGAAGTTGGGTTTCAATTTATCAAGAAAATGGAAGAAAAGGGATTTTCTACTAATGAAGAACTCGCAGCATATCTTGGGATTAGTCATGTATCGGTAGCCAAAAGAATCCAGGCGGCCCGTATTGACGAAACATTGATCTCTTTATTCCCGGATTATGAAGGAATACCGAACTCCTATTATAGTCGCTTGTCTCGTTTACAGAAATATGTGCAAAAAAATCTATTTCCTTTAGATGAAGTAATAGATAATGTTAAAGAGGAAACAAAAGATTTAGACATTGGAGATCTCCAAGTTGCCCAAAAAGTTGTAATGGAGAAAATCACACAAGCTGTGGAAAGTGTTTGTGAAAAATCTTATTCCACAAAATGGGAAACAAGTGATCTTATTACTTTTGATAACAAAGATAAGTATGCAAGAATCAGTAAAAACAATACTGGAAGAAAAATTCGCATTGAATTCAATAGGATAAGTGCGGGTTTTATTAAGGAGCTAGAGGAGTTCATAAAAGAAAAATTAAAAGTATCAGAATAAATATTGAACTGCATCTTTATGATGCAGTTCATATGATTTATATTTTTAATTTCTTGTTATATTAATATGGGGTGTGCGCAGGTTCAGACATATAAGGTCTTAGTTCTATATGAACAGAAGCGCCATTCCCATCATTTACTACGTTTAAAGGTGCTTTGCCCGGCAATGACATAGTTGCAACGTCAGGTCCAGAAACAGCAAAATTATTTTCTGCTGAAGGCATTACTGTAAAAATCTTTATAGCAACATTTTCATGTCTAAATAAAGAAATCCCAAAAGTAGAACCAGCTTCGGTATTGCTCACGTCCACAACCACAGGGGTTTTTCCTAGATATTCATTAGTTAGTATGTTTTTTACTAATGCCCCTTCCGGGACAGTATAGATACGGTATGGATATGCTAAAACTGAGTGACAAAAACATAATAAAATAACAATTAATGTTTTTTTCATAGATTATCCTCATTCAAAAATAAAAGATATAACTCTTGAAAATCGTGGTTATTAATTAGGTCCGCTTTTCCGGGAAAATCGTAACTAACAGAAAATAAAAGAGAAAGAGAATCTTTTCCTTTTGCTTTGGGAGAGATTCTGCTAAAAGCACGGTTAATAAACATAAGTTGATCTTCATTGTTGAAGCAAAGTCCAAGCATTCCAACCGTAGGAACTACGAATGTGCTTACGCTGCCTGGGGGCAAAAGTTGCTTACTACGGGCATTGTAAGCACAACGACTACCACCTAGCGTTAGGCCTGAAAGCTCAATAAAACTTCTGGTTCCATTCTTGGCGACAAGCCAAACATCAGTTCCTGAACTTTCGACACGTAAAGTAACTTTTCCGTCAGTAAAGGCCTCACTTTTATTGTATAGAATAGGGTCAAAACCAACTGTCGGGAGTTCTTCGATTTTACTTTCTACTGACTGACAACCAGTCAGTAATGCAAACAATAAAAGTGTGATAACTTTAATCATCCCGCTTCCTTAGATTGTTTTTGGCGCTGGTTATAAAAGATAATGATTCACCGGGGTAGAGAATTGTTTCTTTCGTCCAATAACCATAACCACCGAGGATATCTTTTCTTTTCTCAATATAAACCGGTTCAGAAAATTCTAAATGTTGATATTTCGGAAGAGATAAGATTTTATATTTTACTTGTCCAACTAAGAGGTAATTCTTCTCTTTAGGATTGATGGTTACTGAATTACCAACACTTTGAGGTATGTTAAGTTTTTTTATATTTAGATCAGAATCGTCAGGAACGGACACTTGATCATTAGATGTCTTTCCGGGAAGAGTAAACCCTTTATCCTGATCCGGTCCAAAGATGGCAATTACATCTTTGTTGTTTCTTGTGATCGAAACGATAGCCTGAAGGGGCGTATTAGCAAGGTCATTTATAAACGATATAGTTATACTTGATTTAGGCTCGACCCAAACAATGCTTTTTCCGGATGTGCCTTCGCTTAATGCAATTTTTTCATTTAGTAAGATTTTATTTTTGGCAATGATATTATACTCAAGTTTCGGTATCACCATAAAAAGTGATTCTTTATTTGAAACATTCATGATTTCTAAGAAATTGGTTTTGGTCATGCTGGTCTTTAGAACAGGCCTATATTTACCATTTATAAACCACCTTCCGTTTATAAGCTCCGCTTTAGCAGATATAAGTGAATCACTTTTCTGAGCGGCAGAAGAAAAAGCATCTTTTCTTTGCTCTTTCTCTTGATGTGGTGCAGCTGCTGCGTGAAGATGCAAAAGTAATGTTGAAATTGAGATAATCTTCCATTTTATCTTCATCTTGTTACCTCAATGTTGTTTTCAATCGAATCGAGTTCTAAAGGATAGGTTTTAAGTGAATAAAACTTGTTTGTTGTTTGTATTAGCTGATGACACAATAAAACTGGATTGTTCTTCATGATTATTTCTACTAATGTAAGTGCTGGTGAGTCAGTTGGCGGTATACCCGGAGCAACTATTACCTGGTCTTCTAATTTTGACATATAGAGTGATCCAGTATTTATATGTAAACAATTACCGATCAGTACTGGAAGATTGTTTTGAGTACGACCATGGGCTTTTCGAATGCTGTTTACAGGATTCCTACCTAGGACCATAAGGTTGACGTCATTTATCATCATTGGTATTACGGCATGGTCCATACCGAATAGAAACTGGCTCTGAAAAATATTCACATTGGCATAGTTGAATGCTTGAAGCGCATTATAAGTATCAGTGAATGATGTGCGGATAGGGGCGTAATCAGAAGGGCAAACCCCAATTTTTATATCGCCTTTGAGTAAAATCTGCATCATCGTACCAAGCTGGGTATTAAGAAGTTTTTTTACCTCTTCCTCTAAATAGTAACGATTTACAGCTTTATGCCACTTTCCGCCCATTACACACCATCTCTCATTGAGGTATGTGCTGGGGTAAAATGTTCTCCGGTCTTTGTTTAATGGTAACAATTTTTTTAACATTTCTTCTCCGGCTCCGGCAGCTGAGAAATGCCTCACAAAACGTCCATCGAAAAAGCCACTGTTTATCGCCTTCATCAACTCTATGGGTTCCGGCCCATAGTCAAACAAATTTCCAGTAGAGAAAATTACTATCTCTTCTTCTGGCTTTGTAACTGATTGAATCAAGTTGCACAGCGCAGAGTAATGTCCATGAGGATCTGCCAGAAAGAAAATCCTTCCCGAGAAGTTTGTAAGGTCTATAGTTTGGACGTGCTCAGCTGCCATAAATTCCTCTACGTATGTTTACATCGATGATACGGTATTTCGAGCTATGATTTTTTTACATAAAGGCGTCATTTTGGATTCTAAGCCTAAGGACCTTTGTTACTTACTGGTAAAGGCTCCAGTCCTGGCTCTCAAACAGTTCATACTTAGGATGCAAAGTAACTTTCTGATTATAATTGGCTCCTTTATAAACATGTTTACTTCATGAATACAGGATATTTAACGGTAATGTATTTAAAATGGAAGGATGCTGAAATAACATAGAGTTACGTATTTTTTTAATAGTGTTGATGTTGATAATAGGTCACCATTAATGTATAAAGTTAATATCTAATATGGTCCTATTAATAAAAGAGAGTTTTTATGGCTGAACTATTAAAATCTGAAAGTCCTGTTTCACAATCATTGCAGGATATCACTGAAGCTTTAAAAATCGTTGTCGATGATGGAAGTAAAGCTGCAAAACTGGTTTGTCTTAATGAAAGAAACGAATTAGTTCCCTTGCTCACACAAAATAGTTTTGTTCCAGATTTCCGTGTTCGCCATGAGGGTCTCAATCCTTTTAACTATCTTATTGATGGGCTGGAAAGGTTTTCGCATCACAGCGAATCTAGTAACTCACTGGAATCGACTGATGTATCTCACCAATACGATGAAATTAGCCGGTTAAATGTTCACCATGCACTTCATGCTTCTGGTTTAGTTCCTCAGGATGTTCACCTCTTTGTTACTTTACCTCTTAGCCAGTTCTATACTGCTTTAGGGGAAACGAATATTGAAAATATTCAGAGAAAAAAAGATAACCTGATGAAACCAGTTGAGCGTTATCTTGACGGTAAACGCTATTCTTTCAACGTTTTGTCTGTGACTGTTTTCCCTGAATCTTTACCAGCTGTGACCCGGGCAGATGAAATTGAGGATATTGCTTCATTTGAATCAAGTTTGGTAATTGATCTTGGTGGTACTACTCTTGATGTTGCAAGTATTACTGGGCAATTAGAACAGATTTCGAAAGTAAAAGGTTTTGACCGTATTGGTTGTTCTATTGTTTACGATGAGATCAGCAGGTATCTTGAATCTGAGAAACTGAATACGAGTAATGCTTACATTCATCATCTTGTTGATAATCGTCATGATAAATCAGCTTTGAAGGTTGCAGAGGACAAGCGTGACGGTGTTTTTGATGCGGTAAACTCTGCGGTACAGAAGTTGCAAAGTAAAGTAATCAGAGCGGTTACACAAGTCGAAGAGAGGCCTCATAATGTTTTCCTTGTTGGGGGAGGTTCATATCTCATCGAAACAGCTATTCGTAAACATTTTGAAACGGCTAAAGTTATCATGGTAGACAATCCGCAGTTCGCATTATCTTTGGCAATTGCTGATACTATTTATTCAGAATAATGAGCTAGAACATGGCTAAAAACCCTATCTCAAATAAGGCAGATAACGACCGGATTCAGATCCGGTCTTTCTGGATATCCGAAAGAAAAGCACCCTATGTTTATAGTTTCTTGAAAAAAACAGAACTTTCTCATAGGGGTGACCAACTGGATTTAATTAGGTCGGCTATTAGTACCGGGTTGGTATTGAATAATTTATTTCCTGACTTGGCAAATTTTATAAATGGTTTAAACGAAAGATTAACACTTGCAGATCTTAATAGGTTTCTGAATGATGGAAATACTATAGATACTGAACCTAAGCCTCCTATTAATGTATTGCTAGAGAATGTCTTAGATCAAAAGTTTAAGGAGTATTTAACACCTCTACAATTAGATAATTCAAAGCAAGATTCTGTTTCTGTAAAAGAAACCTTCCTTGTACAAAAGGAACATGCCTGCTTTGGTGTGAAGATTGAAAATGAGGGAAGCGATACCTCTATACCATCTGAAAGCCCACTTTCTTCAGATGCATCCAAAATTTCAAAAGAAAAGTCCATTTCCGCTGTGGTGCCAGTGCTAGAAAAAGTATCGGATGAAAATCAAACCGCCTCCATAAGCATAAAATCTAAAGCTAAGGCAAACAAGCGACTGGCAACTTTGGCAAGATAGGTGAGAGACAGTACAATCGACTTCTGAGTTCCAACTTGTCTTACCAGGAAAGCCAGCATACTTGCTGGCCTTTTTTTTTGTTATAATAATTTAAGGCTTCACCTGGGTCTGTAAAATTACTGTTAATGAAACGGTATTTTAGGTTAATTTGGGTGCTGTTACAGGAAGTGCGGATTTTTCCTAAATTTGTAAAAAACCTAAGAATTATCTTAATAAATCTGGTACTTAATTATTATTTTACTTATAAAGTCTCTGTGCTTTAATGGTTATGTAAGGATTTTTTGATACCCTTATACCCGATGGACCTAAGGTCACTGACAACGATGTTCATGTAGAATCTTCGTTTCTGTAATCCCTTTTGTCCTTGTCCCAAATGTTTGATTATTATAATAAAGGCTGATCGAATGCTATCTCGCAACTCACTAATACATGGTTTACGCCGAGACCAGTTAATCGGAGTTCTGACTATTTCAGAGTTTCCGGTAGTTATGGTAGAAAGCCACTTCATTCAGTCTGAGGTTATGGGAATAAAACCCGTAATTTTTAATATTGATGAGCTTCTTGTTTCTATATCCCCAATTTCCTCTCTTAAGTTCGATTGGGAGTGGGCCCCAGTTGATACAATACTCATTGAAGTTATCATTCCACCTGTAGAGTCAGACCTTGTAAGTGCAGAAAATGACTTCCTCCGTGATTCTGGTATCGGCCATATCCAGTGCGAGCCTGGCGGAGCATCAATACGACGTACAGTTACCTTCGTTGGTGGAATAACCGCTGATAACTTACTGTATCAGTTGAGGCTTATGTGCGTAAGTGCGTTAAAACTTTTAGGAGAGGAACTGGGGGATGAAGTCTAAGATTAGATATGTTTTATCTGGTTTTGTTGTGATATGTGCATTTGCTGGAGTTTATAAAATCCTAAACAATGTTCCGGTTAAACCTGACCTTTTGGACTTCACTGGAAACACATTTAAAAAGACATCACTCTTCCTGCCATGTGATAAAAGCTCGCCTTCTTTAAACATTAAAATTGCTGATAACGAGAAAATCGTGATCAACGGCATCGCTTCAAAAGTAACTTTTGTTGAAAAGGCTGACCCCGTCAAAAGCCCTGGTTTTTGTGATGATCTTGATCTAAACAATTCTCGCCTTGTACATACGGCATCTTACAGCATGGTGATTTCTGAAACCAAAACAGGATATACACTCTCAAATTTCAAGCATCTTGCCGATGATGAATCATTAGGTGGTATGTGGTTTTATCAAAAGTGACTTTTTATATGGCAACTTCAGACTTCTCTCTTAAAAACCATAATGTAAAAGCTTTTGGTCAGGATGCAGCACTTGTCATTGAGATGAACAATGAAGATGTTAGCTCATCAAAACCTTCACCTTTTTCAAATGAGATTGATAATTATTATCTTACATTGCACGTCGCTCCGAGGAACGCCAAAAAAGATTATGACTGGGGCTCAAACCGTTCTGTACTTCTAAAATTGTCGACGAATGAAGTTATGCAGATGGCATCTGTATTTCTTAGAATCATGCATACTTTAAAAATTGATAAGAGGAAAACCTCACATCATGGCCACGTCGTATACAAAAATATAAGCGTTACCCCAAACGAGAGGGGCGGTTTGTTGTTATCAGCAGGGATAGTTCCAGTCGATAAAGACGGCTTAAAACCCTTCATGCACATGGTCCCCGTCTCACAAATGGACTGCGTTAAAATTGGCCTCTACATACTTGGATATCTTGCTCAAAAAACGCCTTGGGTAAGCTCCGAGTCTATAATTACCGCGCTTCGCTTATCTGAAGCCAAGAATTCAAAATAGCGTATTAACATACGGAATACATGGAAAAATACAGGTTTTTTTAAATGTTATACGAACGGATATTTCTGTTTTTCATCGTAAAGTGAGTTTAATTTTGCTCAGAAAAACAGGTATTCGTCATGAGAAAATCAGGTTTAGGTTTAGCCCTGTTGTTTTCTTTAATTGCTCCGATTAAAGCGGTCTATGCCGAAGCGATTATGATTTCAGGAAAGCTACAGGCTGATTTGCCAGCCGTATCCTTTGACCCGGGGCCGGGCGACTTTGTTGCATACGTTAATTCTAACACTATCACTGCCTCAGGTGCAGGCACAGCCTGTAATGTAACGGTTGATGATCGAGCGACTTCCTCTGTTGATAACCTCGTTTGTTTTTTTGAGTGGTTACCCAATACCTTGGGATTTACTTCTAACGGTTTCACTCTTTCAGGCGTTCCCAACACCACCGGTGATTTAAAACTACCTTACAAGATTTCTTACTTCTCTGGTTCTGAACGGAAAAAAGTTGAAATAGTAAAAGGTGAATATTCAATCAAAAGTGTGGCACCGGTAAAACCTACTATCACCGGTCTTAAATCATCCCTGAACGGATTAGTCTATGACGGCTTTTCTTTCAAATCGTATTTAAAGGATGAAGCGATCAAAGATATCGCTGTTTCTGTTGAGCCCCGCAATTATATTCAATACATCTCAATAGGTTCAGGCTCCGCCTGTGAAGTTCCTATTGGCGGAACTTCCTGTACCATTGAAGTTGGAAGCATTAAGGCCAGTGATACAGATGAACTTTTGGGTTCACGTGATATCACAATTACAGCAAACTCTAAGAATAATTATTTCGCACCTCCTGAATCCAAAAAGCTTGTTGTTAACTGGGATTATCGGCCTCCTGTAGTAGACCATACACTTTGGAATTTTACCGATGAGGCTAAAACAATCAAAGTAGGTGGCCAGGACATCTATACCGGAGCCAAAACCGTTGCTGTGGCCGTTAAGGTACCCCAGCAAGAAACAGAAGGTGAATGGTGGCTCCCAACAGCTATGTCGCTCACTATGACTCCGGATGGCGTGTTTAAACCGACGACTAAAGTGACTTTAGATGATGGCACTGAGATTGATTTCAAACAGTCCTGGGCAACCCCTTTACGTAGAACTTTACAGCCGGTAAGTGGACCTCAAAAAGTCGGTGATGAGTACCTCTATATCTTCGACTTAACGGATCTTATAAACGGGTCCTACGCAGCGACTTTTACAGTAGAAAATACGAGCAAAAACTCTTCTACGTACACTGAGCCTGAAAGCAAACTGATGCTGTCTGATAACCCAACGCTTATGGTTCTCAAAGATGGGCAGGTATTAACTAAACGAGCACCCGTATACTTCCTGAACGAGATTATCGTTGCAGCTTTCCAGGGGCAGGCTGGGGTTGCTGACATAAAATCAGTAACAATAGACAACAAAGTAGTTTCGTTAACACCTACAAATTATAGAGGTATTTACTACCTGCCGGTTGGAGACGATTTAGCAGTTAATTCGGATCACGAGATTACTGTGGTGGCTGAAAACCTTTATGGAAAAAACGTTAATTTCAGTACCGTTTTCACTTATCAACCTACTGGATTCACTCTCAAGAATCTGGAAAAAAACGTAACTCTTTACTCGCGTGTACGTCAGTATACGGACCTGCTTAGTCAAACAGCTGGTGATAAATGCACTCTGTTTACCACAGAGGAAAATGCGAATGCTTACCTCGCCTGGTATGGGGAAAAATCAGATGTTACAGCATGCTACCCTCAGTGGAACAATGTCCCTGATGGGTTGGAGTTCTATTTTAAAGGACGTACCCCGGGTCTAACTGGATTCTTTAATAAAACAGGTGAGAATCTGCTCGACTATCAAGTCTATATGATTAACGGGAAGGGCTCTAAAGCGGTATCCGCAAGGAATCGCCGTACTCTGACCACACAATTACCATACAACCCGATCATCTCTTACAAAAAGAATAAAGTCATAGCTGGCATCAATCCGAACACTGCTCTGGCTTATACGACCGGGGGGGAGGCCGCTCGAATATTAGCGAAGGTGGTACCAGCTGACGTTACGATGATCGTCTCTCAAAACGGCTCTGAGGCTGTCAAAACGTCATTTAAAAATCGTTCCTCAAACAACGATGCAACGACCTTTGTACAAAGGGTTAAGGTTGCTGCTGCACCATTGTGGACAAAGAACGTCTTTGACATAGCTGTAGAATACTCAAAGGATCCAGAATTAAGAACTACAGACACACTCAACGTATATACGGTGCCTGATTTCAATATTCGAGCATCGATGGAAGTGGATGACAGAAAAACAGCCACATCTCTTGAAGTGCCCTTAAAGGTAACAGTGGGGCGTTATAACAACTCCACACGTAAAAGTGCATTTGACCGTAAAACAATGGGAGAATGGGACGTCACGATATACTCGCAAAAAAGTGTATACGGCAAAGATCCAGAAACAGGCCGTTATAAAACTACATACGAAAGAACTGCGCTGACTGAAGCATTGCCGGTCAATGATGCGGGCATTGTCGAAACCAAGATTAAAATTGAAAATATGGATCTGGGTAATATGCGTCTGGTTGGTGTGGCTAAGGTCAGATCGCCATTCTCTGATTTTGAAATGAAACGTGAGACCAGTGCTGTAGGCATTCGAATCTATAAAGGTGAGGAACTGGAGGGTAACCTGTCGAAAAGCCTTATTATCGGAAGGATCCCACTTAGTACTCTGGTAAGCTTCAAATCTGCCAGTACTGCTAACTCTGACGCACTTGCCCCCACCGAATGGCAGCAGTCCTCTGATAATGGTCAAACCTGGAATATGCTTTCCGACATGACCGGAAAGAGAAGTGTAAGTATCAAAAAGACAGAAGTAGGAAAGTGGCTTTATAGGGCAAAAATGACCAATAAATTCACATCTAAGGTTTCCTACACAGATGCCTTAACGGTAGTTACCTACAAGCAGCCTAAGCTCAGTATAGATGTGACAGACATTCTTCAGGGCTCAGATGTACCTGTAACCCTGCTTGATAACGATGAGCCTATACCAGCAGGCACCGCTGAGGTTCTCTGGTCAGAGGATAAAGTCAACTGGGTGCAGGGAGATACAACTTACACTGTGGCTTCAGCTGATACCCTACCGTCTACGATTTATGCCCGGATGCGTTACCTTGATTCCGATGAACTGGCAGAGGAGTCTTCATGGAAGGAAACGTCTGCTCGGTTGGCAGCCGCAAAACCCAAGCGCCTTTCTGTCTCGGTAACGGGGGTTTCTAAGGTAGAGGTTGGTCAAAAAGTTACTTTGGAAGGTAAGTTCACGAACCCTAACAGTAAGTACCAGAATGGTAATAACGTAGTTGAAGAATGGAAAACACCGGATGGCCAGACATTTAAAGGCTCTACACTGTCTGTTACCCTTACTGAGCAAATGTTGGATAAACAGGGATATGCTGCTTTTGAATACAGTGCATGGTTAGCGGACAATAAGGAGAATACGGTTTCTACCCGTAGAGTTTCTGTCAAATCGTGGGTTTATAAATTCCCCGAAATGAAAATAAGCTCCAAACTTAAATACGACATGGCACCGACCACCCTACGCGTTGCGTTGAGCGGTATTAAGGATGGAGACTATCCTGGTGTTACTTATTCCCGAGAATGGATTTACGACAAAGAGAATCTGGTAATCACTAAAGATGAAGGTGACACCAAAGAATTTACAATTGAAAATCCTGGCAAATATACATTGATGGTTGTTTTCAAAGATAACCGCAACAATGAACAGCGTATCGAAAATACCTTTGTTGTCGATGAACAAACGCCAATGAACGTTGAGATGACACCCAAGTTCTCTAACAAATATATGAGAGCTCCACTCGATGTAACCTTAAGGTCAAACATCAAGCTATCTCATTCGGCGGACTCGATAGATACGGTCACATACAAGGTGAACGGTGAGGTAATACCCAGCGGCAAAAATTATTGGGCTCAACTGATTTCGGGTTTAAAAGAAAAGAAATACGAGATCACAATTGATGTTGTTAGTAAACTTGGACAGAGAGGTTCAGCATCTGTTGAGTTTGATGTCGTTAAAAACGCAGTGCCTAATTGTACATTGAGCTACACGGAAACCAACCTAAGCTGGAGCTTTACCAATAAATGTGATGATACTGATGGAAAAATGGTTAGATATGAATGGTTCATCAACGGCGAATTAAGGAACGTTTTCGGTAGTACGGCTACACTTTCTAAAAACCTTAACCGTGGTAAGCAGGACATAAAAGTAATTGCTTATGATGATAGTGGAGACTTTGCAACGCAGCACGTGACAGTTTTCGGACCGGCTGAAGAGGCAAGTAAGTCTGAAAACACTGTATCAATACCAAGCAGTGAGTAATAAATTTTTAAATATAAAGCCGGGACATTTTGTCCCGGCTTTTTTATGCCCAACAATTGGACCTTTGAAAAATTAATACCGGAAAGTAACTTTGCTACAAAGGTATCTTTCATGGCCGCTAACAAGGCTGCGTCTACATGCTGAGAAATTAACATCCTTATAGGTGAATATTAGGTTAGTTTGCAGACTTCCGAGCGTTGAAAAACATGGATAATAGTTACTTGGATAGAGGTGTATCTACTTAGTAAAAATATTCTTCAGTGCCAGTGAGAAAAATATGAGCGACTACATACCTAAAAAGAGAGGGCTGCTTATACTGGATTGGTATGTCCCCATTAATATTTTATTGCTGATTCTCGTTATGTGTGTCTTTTTCACCCGTTATACATTTGGATACGGTTTATTGAATGGGTGCCTGCCTGCTGATTTTTATATGATTGATCATTCGGATAAAACTATTAAAACTGGTGAACTCATAGCTTTCAACATGCCGAAATCGGTTCGTTTTATCCCAGAAAATGAACGAGTCATAAAAATTGTTGCCGGTGTGGGCGGTGACAAACTCAAAGTAACAATGGATGGGGTTTATAACGGGGACAAATTTTTTGAAGCTAATGCACGTCGTATTTCAAAGAAATACAGTATTCCGTCCATTTTGATTGAAAAAGAATTGATAATTCCTGAAGGCGAAGTTTTCCTAATTGGGCAAACCGATCACTCATGGGATTCCCGTTTTTGGGGAACAGTAAAGCTGAATTCAGTAATTGGGAAAACATATGCGATCTTTTAATGTAAATAAAAAATATTTACCAATACTTCCTGGACTTGCGTTATGTGCAGTTTTAAGTAATACAAATGCAAGCACTGAGTATCAACATGATGCTGACCTAATCGCTCAGCAAGCAAAAGGGCTTGGCGCTCAGGCTAAAGGTGCACAGCAGCCAGATGGGGCTCTTAGCCTTGATGCTACGCTAAATTCACCAGATGTGCAGAAGTACATTGCGCAAGCTGAAGCACTCAAAAAAAACCAGGACCTGAGCAGGCAAACAAACCGTGGTTACGTGCCCGGTATGAATGCGGATAGTGTTCAAGCAGTTATAGACCATACCCAGGCTATAAGGGCCCAAAGTAATAACTCTGATGCTGTCAACGATATAATTAGAAGACGTGATGAAATTCAGGAAAACGCCAGCCTTAATGAAGCGGCTCTGAAAGCTGTGGAAAATAAGCCGGAAGTCATGCGAGGACAATCTAAAAATATCGAAAAATTGTTTGGTTCCTCGGGCATCACAGCTGCTGACTTCGAAAGAAAAATGGATAGCACACGTGAAGAAGCACTATCAACTGAAAATGGTATAACGATCTTTGCTTCATTTAGCTTACCGGATTATGTACTGGAAGACCTTTTACGTACGGCCTCAGAGCATAAAGCTCGTGTAGTTTTCAATGGTCTAAAGAAAGGAACTACTCGGCTACCAGAGACACAGGCAGCAATAAACCAAATGATTGTCAAAGGAAAATTTGAATCTCCTTTGATTACAATTGATCCTGATAGCTTCAGTCAGTATCAAGTAACTCAAGTACCGACAATTATTTCTCGGGAGCAAGCTCGTTTTGCAAAAATGGTAGGGTCCTTCAACGTTGAGTTTTTTCAGCGAGAACTTGCTAAAAAACCCGATCAGGACATTTTTCCTGTTGCTGGTACGATTTATCCCGTTGAAGAAAAGAGCATCATTAAAGAACTGGAAGAACGCGCACAAAAATATGACTGGGAAGGTGCAAAAAAAAGGGCCGTTGCGGACACCTGGAAAAATCAATGGATGGTCGATCTCCCTCCTGCCCAGGAACACAAAGAATTTTTAATTGACCCTACAGTGAGGGTCACTCAGGACGTAAAAGATAAGCAGGGCCGTGTAATAGCTTCCGCCGGTGAGTTGATTAATCCACTTTCGAGATTTCCTCAAAACCTGACGATGATAATTTTCGATCCACTCAATCCGGGCCAGCTGGTATGGGCTGAGCAGCAGTATCGACAACGTCTGGGTAGTGGAAAAGTAATGCCAATGTTTACCCGTATCCAAAAAGATAATGGATGGGATCACCTAAATGATTTACGTGAAAAATTTAACGGTAAGGTGTTTAAAGTAAACGAACAGATTATCTCACGCTTTCAGATTAAAAATACACCTGCGCTTATAACTACTGACCAAGATAAATTCCGGATCACCCTGTTTAGCGAGGCAGAAGTCCGTGGAATCGGAGCCCCAAATCTTTCAGAGGAAAAATAATATGAAACTCGGATTTATTATAGGCGCTCTCTTTGCAACATGGCTGACGCTAAATTATCCGGACCAGATGAGAAGTTATTTTACCAAAGCCGTCGACTATATCGAAAGTGTTGCAACATTTATTACATCCAAGTGAGCATGATGGTGAAAAAATTCAAAAAGTTACTTTTAGAGTTCATTGTAGCAGTTATGCTTTCGCTTTCTATACCTGGTATGGCTATGGCAGCAGATGCTGGAGTCCCTGGGGCTATGTGTCAGTCAGCTGGAGTGTGGCAGGGCTTGATTAAGAATATCTGTTGGAGCTGCATTTTTCCCATGAGGATAATGGGCATAGGGGCTGCTCCAGAAGGCGCTGCACCTTCACGTCCGGGTTGCTACTGCACAGATCAGAACGGCGTACCGGAAATAGGTTGGCAATTGAGCTTCTTTCAGCCGGTGAAGATTGTAGAAGTTGTAAAGAGCCCCTGGTGCAGCCCCTTTCTTGAAGGCACGATGCTTCAAAAATCGCAGTTTGATATTGGTAAAAGCAACACTAATCAGCCAATGACAGCAACTGAAGCCGGATTTTACGATGTTCATCTTTGGGAGTTCCCAATCATGACAATGCTCAAATTACTGATTATTGGCGAGTGCACTGCTGAACCCTATATAGATGCCAGCCTGACCTATATAAGCGAAGTGGACCCTATGTGGGAAAGTGATCTGCTTACACTCGTCCTGAATCCCGAGGCAGTAGTTTTTGCAAACCCAATTGCCTCAATGGTGTGCGCTGCTGACTGTGTAGCAGTAACAGCAGGAAAGGATAATCTCGCTGCATACTTTTGTGCCGGATGCGATGGCAACCTTTACCCATTAACCGGCCACATTTACGCAAATGATGACGCTGTAAGGACGAGTTCACTGATTACCCAGCGTCTTCTGACAAAACTACATCGCCAAGGCATGCTGATGCGAACGATGGGAGCAGACGCAATGTGTGAGAAAACGTGGGAATACTTTACACCACGTTCCCAGTATCGGCTTTCAATGCTTTTCCCTACTCCTGAGGCGAAGGGACCGGATTGCTGTCATCGTCTTGGTGATTCGGTACACGACTGGTCAACCCTTAAAGGTGGGCGCAAAAAAATAGGCAACGATAATTATGTCTATATGTTGTGGCGTTACAATGACTGTTGTGTTCGCTACGTTCCAGGCGTTTGATTTCTAAGGAGAAAATAAGTGAAACTTAGAAAAACAATCACCTCAGCGATTATTGCATCAATGGTTGCCAATACTATGAGTTGGGCTTTTTATGTCACACTCATAAACATGGTAATGACACCACGTGTTTACGCTGCTGACGCTATATTTGACCAGCTCGAAAATAATTTTAACCTTGCAAATCCTAACGCAAATCGCAATGCAACCACCAGTGCTCAGGACATTGTGGAGAAATACAAGAACGCGGATTCAGGCGAGAATGTCAGTGGGAAGATCACCGAGAAATACGTGGGTAAAGCCGAATCCGCTAATCTTAATCTCGGGAAGTATGGGGCAGGGAACTCTAATGAAAGTGTCATGAAAAATGCCGCATCCGATGGAAAGTCTATTGGTAGCGCCGTACAACTGCCGAGTATGTCTGGAGGGACAATCAATTCAAACTACACCAAGGAAGGGGCAAAGCTGCTCTCTCGTGATGCTAATGGCAACATTGGTATAAGCAGTAATCCCAATACTACTCCTGGAACCAAAACAAATACGGGAGAGATTTTCAGCTCAGAGCAAAAGCACAGCGATATAAAGTTCAACGCCGCAGATCGTTATGGGGATGAGGATGGCTTTGTTAACGATATAAAGAATCGGAAAAGCCAGTTATTTGATGCTCAAAGTTATGATGGCGTTGCCTACCGCACCCTCGTAAATGCTAACAAGGACAACCCGGCATCGTCTGTAAAGCCTAACGATCCCATGTTTACTGCGGGGAGAAATGAGATAACCAATGCTGGTACTGGAAACTGGCTTCAGAACTGTAATGTTGAGACCTCCAAAAAAACAGTAACCACACACTATCCTGATTACAAAGAGTTCTACTGTAACTCGCCTAAGCAAGATAACTTCAGCAGCTGCACGATAACTCGTGACTTCTCTGTTCCTGTATACATTTCAGGCGGAAACGGAGACATGTCGATGTGCGGCGATAATTGTGTGCGTATATGGTTTGGTCGCCGTGATGACAACTACTGGAGTGACGGGGTATTTGATAACGAACTGACATTAAAATTCCATCCGGATGCAAAATTGGCCTCAGCAAAGATTGTTAACGCGGAGTGGGATGACCACATGCGGGTAACACTTGATGGCACGCAGATTTTTGCTCACATAGATGGTGCATATCGAGAAAGTGACTATCCGGCTCCAAAGGGATCTTGGGAGTTAAAAAAATCGTGGAAACTCGACAAAGTATACGATGTAACTGAAAAGGTCAGAAAATCAGTTTATGAAGAACCTGATCGTGAAGTGACAATGGCATCCAGAGTCTGGGTTGGTGGGGGAGGTGAAGGGTACTTTGAGGTTGAGCTGACGTTTGAAAATATGAAGCTCGAAGATAAGCACGTCCAGGAACCAGCTGGTTGTTACGATGCTGTACAAACACCAAATACATTCTGCCGTTTCGATCGGTTTAAAGATATGGATGTTGGCACGAAGCGGCTTCCGGAAAGCGTGCTTTCTATGGCAAAGCCGCTGTATGAAGGCGATAAAGGCTTTCTTACCTGGAAGACTAACCTTGAAGGCTATTTTTGTGATCCATTGGCTAAAGACAAGATTTGCTCTTATGACGCTAGTGGGAAAATTATGAAAGACGCTAATGGAAAGGACCTCTGTTACAACTACGAAGAAATTAAGAGTATGCCTGATGCATGTAGTTCTTATAAAAATGATGCAGCATGTGTACTCGATAAACAAACATGTGCAGAGGGTTGGTTCGATGAGGGCACTAACAGCTGCTACATGTATGAACAGAAATACACCTGTGACAGAGGTAAGGATGTAGTTCGTGAGGTTGAATCTTCTACAAATGCCTGTGTTGGCATGATCCCATGTTCTGGAGGAACATGCGAAACTGGGCCAAAGGAAGAGAACAACGATTTTGGAAAAGTTGCGGCTTATTCAAACATGGTTCAGTACATGCAGGGCGAAGCCAAATGCGAAGACCCTAACGATGCCAATTCCTGTTCTGTCTTTGAAGGAAAACCTGAATGGTGTGGTCGTTCAGTAGGCTTTGTAAATGGCCTGGCAAAGACGGACTGCTGCGAAGCACCGCAGGGAACCGCAGGAGCACTTGAAGGTATCATGCTTGCCGGATCTATGATCAGAAACACTAACTGGACCAGAGTTAATGCTCAGCTAATAAAATGGACCGGCGGTGATACAGGTACATGGGCTTCTATGTCCAATGCGGTCGGTGAGTGGACTGCATCAGCTGGTAAAACAGTAGGGCAAATGTGGAACAATGTCACGAGCTCCTTAACGAGCGTATATGAAAACGTCGCTGGTAATCTAAGCAGGGCAGTTGGGTCTTCCGCAACTTCTGGAGGGGCAGGAGGTGCTGGCCAGTTGGCACAGGAAACAATGTCCAGCTTCGGTATAGGTCAGCTTAAGCAGATGGCAATGAAGAAAGCCTACGAATTGCTACCAGATACAGTTCGAGACTTTGTCTTTAAGAACGTTGCTACTACCGGAGGAGAGGTTGTCTTCTCGGCTGCGGTTCAAAACTTTATGCTTGCATTAAACGTGATCGGTTGGATTTATACAGCCTATCAGGTCACTAAAATGCTTTTAGAAATGTTGGTAGCATGCGACCAGAAAGAGATGGAAGCTTCTATTCATAAGAATCAAAAATCCTGTTTTACATTAGATACGGAACGATGCGTCAAATATCTGAATGTTGGTTTCACAAAGAAATGCGTTAAAAAAGCAACAGACATGTGCTGTTATAATTCCATGTTGTCACGCGTTATTATGCAACAAGCTTATCCGCAATTAGGAATAGACCCTGTCGCCTCTAATTGCGTGGGGCTATCAATAAAGCAAATACAGCAACTGGATTTCGATAAAATTGATCTGACGGAGTGGATTAATGATGCAGTTCAGGTAGGAGAAGTTCCTGATCAATATTCAAAATTCTCCGAAGAATCAATTGTGGAAAACTTACCATTCCAGAATGAGAACTATCAACTTCCATCAGAACGTACCAAGGAAGCAATGGGCGGTGAAGAAAATATGATAAAGGCCAGACAAGAAAATGCTCAGGCTATAAAAGAGGAAAATGTAGATTGTAGCTATTTACCTCGACCGGCCATATGTGAGGTAGGTTCAACTACGCTGGATCCGGTTACGGGCAAGCAGTTGCCGAAATATTGAAGAAGGGGCCGTTAGGCCCCTTTTTTAATTACTTGGCTTTCAATGTTTTTTCTGGGAAGCCTTTTTTACCGTATTCACCGGTAAAGAGGTAATAATCTTTTCCGTTGATGGAGGCTGCAACACCCCCTGGAGTTGTTGTATTTGGGCTATCAGAACGGAAAATGATACCCGAAAAATCAGCGCTTGTTTCGTTTCCTTTAAATGGGATGAACACATAACGAATTACAGCGTAATCACCAGCGGGAAGGTTTAGCTGAGGAATTTCGGTTCCTGTTGCGGGGCGAATCGCCTGAAAGCTGTACATTGAATCTGTAGGGAAAACATCAGCATCAGGCTTAGAGGGCAGATCACAGGTACTCCATTTATTGACGACTGCCATATCAATTTTACATGTGGCCAGAGCTGCTTTCTGTTTTTCAGGGTTGTATCCAAATGAGGCCTGAGTTGCTTTTGTATGCTCAAAAACATACTTAGCTCCTTCACGTACCAAACTTTCATCATTGTAAGGCAATTTTTTTGGATTGGGGACGAACACTAGGTATTGATTGACCTGGATGTATTCGGCGTCAGAAGAACTGTACAAAGAGCCGAGGCTCATGATCCCAAAACCTTTTAGACCGCCTGTTACGTAGCCCATCGAACTATTGATGAGATACTTAGAAAGAAAGTTGTCGGCATCCCCTCCAGGAGTAACCTCTTGCTCCTTAAAATTAACGTCGAAACCAGCAAACGAATAGGCATTCTTGGCGACAGAATCATTTGCTTTAGCATGCCAGTACTGGCCGTGACTGTACGCATTCAGAGCGGTGCCTGGCGTAGTGCCGGTGTCACCGGCACAACCCGATAGGGAAAAACCAATGACGACAGAAGAGACCAGAGATACTAAACGTAAAAGTTTCATTTAAAGCCCTTTTTGTAATGTCTTTTGGAGATGGAACCATTATTCCATAGTCACGCGTTTCACAAACAACCTGATTGCATAAAAAAGGAAAAAAAGTGATTTCCAGTAGAACCAGCAGTACACAAGAAAAGCGCTTTTATAAAAATGTATAATTATTAAAACGAAGTAATGAGGTTGAAATGGGTAAGCCAACAGAAGAGCAAAGACCTGTTATCGAGAATGCTAGCGCAAACAATATGGTGATAGCAGCGCCTGGATCAGGCAAATCATTCACCATGATAGAAGCGGTTATATCGATTCTCAAAAAGTATCCATATGCAAGAATCGGGATGGTGACCTTTACTCGCGCTGCAACAAACGCACTTGCAGCAAAGTTACAAAAGCGATTGAGCAAGAAGGATCTTGACCGGGTGCTGGTGGATACTTTTCACGGACTCGTTAAGAAGCAACTGGACATGATTCGCTGGCCGGGAAAGATGTTGATAGGGCCAGCACAGAGATCTGTCATTCACCGGGCTTTGAAAGAATCCGGTGTAACGATGAAGTTTGCTGAAGCTGAATTCGTTATTGATGCTATCGGCAGAGAAATGGATACGGATGTGATTTCAGTTCGGCATAACAGACAACAGATCCATTTATTTAATACCTATCAGGCGTTATGCCAGAAAGACCATGTGGCGGACCTCAATGCTCTTTCAAAATTTGTTGTCGGTCAAATGCATTCGGGAAAAATGCGCACGTTAGATTTGACACATTTGATAGTAGACGAAGTTCAGGATACTGACTCTATACAATTCTCATGGATAGCATTGCATACAAGAGCTGGAGTCTATACGAGTATAGTTGGAGACGATGATCAGGCCATCTACTCCTTCAGATCCTCAGGAGGAGTCAAAATATTTCAACAGTTTGAAAAACACTTCAGACCTAACATATTTTACTTAAACACATGCTTTAGGTGTGAACCTGAAATTTTAGAGGTGGCCGGAGCACTGATAGGAAAGAATGTTTACCGTTATGCCAAAGAGTTACGCTCGGCAAAAAAGGGAGGAGGAAAGGTCACTTTTCGTTCATATGTAGATATGGAGGAACAGATACAGGGTATTTTAAGCCTTATAAATCAGGATCCACATGGATGGGCAATTCTAAGCCGCAATAATGCTCACTTGGATGAGCTAGAAAGTTTGATCGAACAGCCAGTAATTCGTTACGGAGGTAAATCATTCTGGGATGAAAAAGAAACAAGCGATGTGTTAAGCCTTATGGCCTTTTTCCGACAATCAAATGATCCTCGCTTAATGAAGAGAGTATTGGCATTGTTTGGAGAACAGGAATCAGTTTTGGATGAAGTGGCATTGAGTATGAGAGGAAGAAAAGTTACTTTTGGCGACCTTGCCATCCCGGAGGACAGTTCTCTCGAAACAAAAACATTACATTCAAACTTCGTGCGCTTTACCCAGGAAAGTACTGATAAAGTTGAGATAGCAAAACGTTTCGCCAACCTTACGAAATGGATGGAATCGTCGTCAATCAAGATGAGGAGTAATAAAGGTACAGCAACCTTAACAAAAATTGCTTTAGACACTTGTAAACAGTGGGCAGAAAAGACTGGTTGGATGAATATGATCAATCGTGCTGCTGCAATGTCATTAGGCCCTAGGAAGAAGGACGAGGAATACAGCCCAGAGAAAGTAGTCCTATCAACCTTGCATGGTTCAAAGGGTCTTGAGTGGAATAAAGTAATAATAATGAGTTGTAATGCGGATCAGATACCAAGTAAAAGATCAGTTGGGGAGGAGGCAATAGAAGAAGAAAGACGTTTGCTTTATGTTGGATTTACGCGTGCAGAAAAGCAACTTTTTGTAATGTGGTATGGTGACCCTTCTTTCTTTTTAAGAGAATGCAGTGAAGAAAAGATAAAAGAAGCAGCTAATATTCGAATTTCTCCAGTTTATACAGAATAATTCGATATGGGCATTTACTTATGCTTAAAGCTATAGTATAAAAACAATGAGCTTAAATATCAGCTCCCAAATTTGAGTAACTTTGCTTAAAGTTACTTTCGCGTTAAGCGTTGATTTAGCCGTGAAAAGCGGCCAGCTTAAACAAGCTGTAAGACACCACCGGCAAAATGTCACCTTTGTCGCTGGTGCACTTCCCATGCCTGAAAAAGGCAATCTGAATTTACCAAACCGTAACTAATTTAGCTCCTCCTGGAGCTATTTTTGTTGCGTACTTCTAATGCCAGATAGTATAAATCAGGCGGTTCATAGCTTACGGGAGATGAATGACAGGCTTTGCCTTCGTGTTGAAACAAAAAATTGTTTCTTCCTTCTTACTATATATAGGTGACCCCAAATGTCTAAAAATAAAGCTCGCAGTAAAGCCCTTCATCAAACCTTTAGTGAAATTATTCCAGAGATGGATAAGGCGCTAAACAAACAGCTCTTAGAAGTTCTGATGAAATATACAGAACGTGATAATGAACTGATTGTTATTTTGAATGAGGACGGCCAAAATATCATTGAACTTAAGTCTCTTAAGCCTGTGTCTTTGTTGGCCGAAAAGCTTTCTGCTTATTCAAGCTATTATCATGTGGATGTTGTGGAGCTCGTGGTCAAGAAAATTGATTTCGAAGGAGCTTATAAGCTTCTTAAAGCTTCCCCAGATGTACCACTTTTTAAAAGCTTAACTGAACTGGATAAATATCTTGTTGAGGAGTTTGAAAAATACGGATTAAATTCATTTCTTGACGTGGATAATCTGGATTACTCACTTGAAAAAGCCAGTGAACTCAAAAATGAGCAGTTAATAAATTGGGTTTCGGACATCATTTGCAAACGTGAAAAATTAACTTTACGTAAGCGTTTTGATGTCGCAGTAAAGGCCCACTACGAAAATGTAGAAAAAATGTATGATACCATTCGTCCGTTAATGAAAAAACTGGGTTTCCCAGAAGATCTCATGACGCACACCTTTAGTGAGTTAAGCGTTTTTGAAACTAAAGGATGGGACCATGCAATAAAATCGAAAATTGAGACTCTCGCTAAGCGTGAAACTCAATATTTAGATGATGCGGCTAAAGCAGAGAATCGACGTCTTGTAACAGAGAAGTTGGAGAACTCTTTAGCGATTGCACCAACTAAACCAACAAGAAATTGGTTACATATTGCCGGAATTGCCTGTTTGGTAGTCTGCACGTTCATGTATGTAACTAATAAATTTATTTAATCCTGTTAAGGGGGAACCCTAACGGGGCTTCTCTTTGAACAAATCGAGGAGCGGAAAATGTCATATCTTGAATATATCAATGAAGTAAAAGTGTCCGGGATAGTTATCAGTGCTGTGGAGAAAAAAATGACTGACCAGAGTATAGGTTTGTTAATAAAGCTCAAAAATAGGATGAAGACAGAAGTTGATGGTGAAATCACTGAGAGAGAATTTTCAGTTCAAATCAAGGTGTCGCCTGAAATGTATTCAACCTGTTTCACTGGTATAAATCAGGGTGATGAGTTGATGGTCTCCGGTTATATTGTTGTCGATACTATTATGATTGAAGGGAGAGAACATCCTCTTGACTACATGAGAGTGGTAGCAACAAGTAAGTTGGCTCACATACCTAAACCTCTAAAAGGTTTTGGACAAAGTAGCTTTAATCAGATCTGACATTAAACCCACCCTAAAGGGGAGAAATCCCTTCATGGGATTTCTCCTTTTGGAGTCCCCATGAAACAAAAATTTAGGGCTACTGCAATAAGTAGTAATCAACTTAGTTTTTTTTCTATACTCGATATAGATGAAGATGAAATAACGCAAATAGTTGATTCACCCAAAGAGCATTTAAATGATGCTTACACGTCCGGATTAAACTTTAAATCAGAAGAAAGTAACATTTCTGAGATAAATTATGATTCTGAAAGGCGTGAAAATCACCTTTATGAAAAATCCAAATTACTTAAAAATCAGATTTTGCATACAATTAATTTTGCAGCAGAAACAGATTATCTATATACGGTTGAAGAATATAACCCAGATTTGGGTGGTCTGGTAATAGAATGGACCCCTGAGGATGTGTATGTTGTTTTTCTATCCGCTATGGAAGAGTCTTTGGAAATCATTAAAGAACTAGTGTTGAGGAGAAAGTTATTCTTCAAAGATGACAATGGTAATATCACAGTGAATCCACTTTTAGAAGCTGAAACACGGTGGTATATGTCAAAATCATTTGAATACACTTGTTTATCTCATGGACTTGATGCATGTGAATTTAGAGCGGAATTAAAATCATGGCTCTATTATCATTCGCATCGTTCGATTAGTGAAAACACGAAATTAGCTGAATGCAGGAATGATGATGAAATCATTTTGCATGATTGCAATGACGATATGGGCTGGGACATCTTCTTTGATCAGGATTATTTAATGTCAGAAAAAAAACTGGCTGTTAAATGGACTGACAGGGAAATTATGGATGTTTACATAAAAGCTTTTAAATCCACATTAGAGTTGTTTGACGAGCTTGTTTCATGTGATCTGTTAACTAAACGAAACGCTTTTGGCAAGTTAGAAATCAATCCAATATTCGAAAATCATTTTGAATGGATCATGTCTGAAGCTTTTGAAATAGTGGGAAATCATCTTGGTTATAATGTGCCTCAAATCAGGAAACTGATGGCAACTATTTGCCAAATGAATCTCAAATAAAATGCCACTGGCAAACATCTGCCAGAGGGCGGTGTTTGCATTTTACCGGAGTTAAAAATGTCTAATGCCGCTATGAAGTTAAATGAAACATCTTCTGATGCTTATGAAAAATTAGAAGCTCTTCTTTCCCCGGATGTTATAAAGTTAAAACATTATGTGGATAAAGGTGAGTATCTTTTAGTTCTAGCAAAGGACCTTTTTGGTATTCCAGAAATGGATCCAAAGATGGCTGTGCCTGTTTTCAAAACTAAAACCTCGTATCGAGCTCCGCTGAACAAAGACTACATACCAAATCCCCGAATACTTGAACAAGTGGTTAAACTGCTTATCAGTCCGGATATAGATTTAAGTGTGTGTCTTAAAGGTGAGTCCGGTTCTGGCAAGACTGAAATGGTAATGTACATTAGCCACATGATGAATTGGCCGCTGACAATTAAGCAGATCAACAGCAATATTCGAGTTGATGAGCTTGAAGGTGAGCGCAGTCTTAATGGTGGTAATACAGGTTTTGTACACAGCGATTTGGTAACGGGATTTCGTAATGGTCACCTCATTCTTCTGGATGAAGTGGACAAAATCGATCCTGATACGGCAGCAAAACTTCACATGCCCATTGAACGTAAGCCCTGGTCACTCAGTGCTAATGGTGGTGAGGTTATAACTGCTAATGGCTACACGCGATTTATTGGTACTGCAAACACAAACATGAGTGGAGGCGCTCGCCGGTTCGTTTCTTCTCAACGTCAAGATGCAGCTTTTATAAAGCGGTTCTTGATAGTTGAAATGGAGAAGCCCGACAAAGTTGCTTTAACCAATGTGCTTACTAAACGATATAGCTCTTTGCCTTTTCAGGTCATTGAGAAGTTCGTAAGAGTAGCGATTGCAGTAAATGACTCTGGTACAGAAGACAGTGTGATGGATATTCGTCAATTAGTAGCTTGGGTTGGCACGTCGATGACGTTAAAAACCTTTAGTCTTCTTGACACTTTCAAAATAGCTTTTGCTTCTGCTTTACCTTTACATGTGGTCGATCTTGTTCTTCAAGCTATAGATCTTTCTCTTGGCGAAGACAAGGATAAATCGCTGGAGTATTTCACAGCAAAAAAGTCGAGTTAGATGGGATTTGTTATGAAACCTCTGATATTTGTATCTCAGAGTTATCCCATCTTGAATTTAGTGCGTTTTTAAGTACGGATGGTGCTGCTACCATTGCTATAGCAAAAAACGGAACTAATTTTACTGGACTTATGCAACTGAATAACGACTATTCTTTATTGTTTTATCATGATGGTAAAATAAATATGGAAGGTCTGATTAAACAAATGGAATTAAAAGGTTATATGTATCAGGGAGCAATGGGCAATGATGATGTTGTTGCTGAGTTTCCCGGTATTCTTTTAATTTCACCAGAGTAGCTTTAATATCAACCCTATCGGGAAATCTTTCCCGTTGGGGAGGGTTTCCCCTTTTTTTTGGAGAAACCCATGACTTTAAATACTTCAATGCTTAACAAAGTATCTGCAAAACAAATCTCTGAGAATTTTGCAAAATCATATCCAGATTTACTGGAAGGTGCAGTTATAACAAAAATTGAAATAAGTGGCTGTCAAGGATCGCGTCGAACCGATAAAATCGATTTGTCTTATGATGGAGATGATATTACGGATCAAAAAAGCGTATCTAAAAGCGAAGTACGCTGGATTGACATAAAAGCCCTTAGCTTCAAAAGTACGATTACCAGCAGAATATCAACTCTTTGCTCACGCTTGTGCATCCGCTATAGCAATATGTGGATTTTACCAGTATCCAGTATGGAAGAGTTTCTGGAAGGGGCCCAAGAGATTGAACGAGAGTTTCAGGCAGGTATTCAAAACGTTGTAGACAATTATGAGATGCATATTGAGGCTGAAAAAAATAGAAGCCCAAGAATGTCTTCTTTGATTGATCAGTTGAAATTAACTAAAGATGATTTCATAAAATCCTTTAGATTTAATATTGCTCACTTTATTCCTTTTACGCCTATTAGCGTTGAAGGTGATGAAACCCAGGACTACTATCAGGAACAATTGATAACAGATCTGGCAGAAGAAGCAATGAAGGTTTATGAAAAAATTAGCAAAAATAACAATTTGCGCTCAAGTACTATTGACCGACTGAAGCAAATGCAAAATAAGATCATTAGCTTCATGTTTATACATAAAGAGGCGGCAGTACTTGCAGAAGCTATAAAACACATAATGAATAATTTACCTAAAGGTGCCATTTCTGAACCTCGCGACGTTGCGGTGTTACAGCAGTGGTTTTATTTCATGAGTGATGCTTCAATGTTAAAGCGTATTATTTCAGGAGAGCAAAAGGTTACTGACTGGTTGGAATCTATTACCAGATCATTTAATCAAAGCTCACAAACAGAACCGAACGCGCTACAGAACACAGGTATTGAAGCTATTTTAGATTCAACAAATGTGTTCCAGGTTGAACCTGTCGTAGAGAACGATATAAATAACAGCACGTTTTCAAACACTGATCCTGTAGCTGAACCTGAGAAATCAGTTTCGCAACAGGAAGACAATGTTGAAAATGGTTTTGATATCGAGCTCAAAGGCTGGTAACTGTTTGCTTTATTAAAAACCCCAGATGGGTACTTCACCATCTGGGTGAGTACCCCTTTTTTATAAAGAGGTATTCTATGAAATTAGATCTTAAATCATCACCGCGCCATATTAAGCGTTTACAGAATATAGCAAAAGTCATTAGCGGCTTAGGCGATGTAAGAGTTGTAATAGACGACAATACCAAAGGACCGTATTTTGATCCTGTAAATAAAGTTTGTGTTTTACCAAACGGCGATTATAGCGATGATGACTTTGTCAGTCTGATTGAAGGTTTTACCTGTCATGAAGCTGGTCATGGTCGCTATACCGACAGCGAGGTTTACAGTGACGCCTTTAATAGTGTTCTCAAGTCATCTGAAGGGTTTACACGCTTCGATGACGGAATGAATGCAGAGTTTGAGAGCCTCGCTGAGAAACGTAAAGCTTATAGCAGGGCAAAACGTCTTACCGGGCTTATAAATCTGTTCGATGATGTACAGATGGAAGAGAAGGTTGGTAACGATTATCCGGATGCAAAGCGGCGGCTTGCAGCCACTTACGCACTGATGGTTAAAGCCGGAAGGATGACTCCTGATATATCTTCTCGTCCGGAAAATCCTGTCCTATTTATTGAGTGGTATCTGCTTAACTCATTGCGAGTAAAAGTCCTTCAGCAGGCAGGTCACAAAGAAACACTCGATCCGTTTTTTGACTATGCCCAAAAGATACTTTCTCCAGTAATTTCTGATGTTGAGGAAATTTTTCATGATGCTCTTGGTTGTGAAAATACTCAGGGCTGTGAATCCCTTGCTCGTAAGACCCTGGCTCTTTTAGAGAGACTGCGGGATGAGGCAAGGGAACAACAGCAGCAGACAGAGCAGGAGGAGCAGGAGGCATATGATGAATCCGAGACCGAGACCGAGACCGATACCGATACCGATACCGAATCAGAAGATAAATCGCTTGAGTCGACTGATAGTCGTGAGGATGATTCTGAGGACGATAGTGAAGGTCAGGCAGATACTTCCGATAACTCTGATCTTGCTCAAGAGGGATGTTCTGAGCCTTCAGAACTTGCTGAAGATAACGAGGGAAATAATGAACCCACCGGTGGCAATCCCACAGGTGATAACATTATTGAAGACGATACTGATGCGATTAACCCTTCCGAGAGTGAATCAGATGAAGCCAGTTCGACTAACGTTGAAGATGAAAGTAACTTTTCATCGGCTCAATGGGAGATACTGGCAGATTTGTTGGATGCCTTTCTTGGCAGTGATGAGGATAGCGAAGATTATCACGATGCTTTGGCTAAAGAGATTGAAGGTATTGCATCAAAAGTATCCGATGACGTGAAAGCCGAATTCGGTGCTTCTGAATGGGATATCCCTGATCTCCTTATCGATTTGAATGTTTACAATGAGGCTTTGTCTCTGAGTCATTCAATCGGTAGCGACTTGTCTGTTTTACAGCAGGTTAAAATGCGTGGCCGAAACAAAACTCATGAGCGTGGAATTACCTTCGATGGAAATCGATTAATTCTGTCACCAATGGGAGTTCGTGATGTCTTCAGAGCTCAAAGCGAATCTAAAAATAGAGGGCATGTTGGCCTCGTATTAGTTCGTGATATTTCAGCGTCAATGGCTAATGATGAAAGATATATTCATGCCATTAAGTCAGATCTTGCTTTATCGATGGCCGCTGAAAGTTTGTCAAAAATGCATGTCTCCAATATAGTCTTTCCCTTCAAGGAAAGTGAATTTGAGATTATCAAAACGTTTGATCAAAGCGTTGAGGAATCTCTATCGAAATTCACTCTTGGATGTAAGGGTTATTATACCCCTACGGGATCGGCTTTAATGGCAGCTGTTGATCTGTTACTTGACAGCCAATTCGATAGGAAAATAATTTTTCTTATAACTGATGGTTATCCGAATAAATCGGAATTTACTATCGGCGAAGTTATGGAAAAGGCTAAATGTAATGGAATAGAAATCGTTGGTGTTGGTATTAAGACTGATGAAATAATTGGTTTTGAAACGGACACTTTCGTAACAGTTGATGATACTTCTTTATTGTCTATTGAAGTCAGTAAGCTAGTTCATCAAATACTTTCTTAATAAACTCTACCCAATCGGGGCAAAAGGCCCCGGTGGGTCTTTTTGCTCCATGAAGGAATAAGGAGCAAAATATGACTCAGATAAAAACTTACCGTGTAGAACATGAAAAAGTCGGTGCGATGCATAAAGTCCGTATTTTCGGACGTGTTGGTGAAGTTATAAGCAATGATAGCCCTCAGGAAAGAATCTTCCGCGAAGTCACTATAGCGGAGGGTAATAGCCAGCAGGCTGCGTTACTTGTAGATAACTACATACAGCGTCTTGAGAATAATGGCTTCACGACTGAAGCATAAATGTTGAGGGCCCCCGGGCCCTCTTTCTTAAATTCTGCGTTGTGGGTTTCTCCCTGTCTTCTGCACCGCAGAAGGCATTGAGAAACTCACAATGCCAGATAAGAGAGATCATCATGACTTATGCATCCCCGGCTCTTCGTCGTAATCCACAGGAAGTATCTGAACACTTTATTAAACTCGTTCATGCTCGAATTGCTGAAGTGTCTGGCTGGAAGTATATATTCGAAAGAATACCTGCTTTCAAAGACGCTTGTGCAAAAGCCCCGAGCCAGGTTCCTTGCCCGTTTACTGGCGCAGGGAAATCGAAGTTTCGTTTCCGACAAAAAGACCTTTATACCGGATGTGCGATCCATAATGACTTTCCGGTAAATGAGTTTTGCGACGGAATTGATGTTCTGGCGAAATATTATGAATTAAGTAAAACGCAGACTTGCAAAAAGATTCTCTCAGATTTTTTCGGGATGGATCTGCATGCTCCGTTAACTGACGCCGACATTGAAAATGAACGACGCTATAAATCAGCAGTTCGTGCCACAGAAACTCTTGACCGAGAGGAAGTGGCAAAGCGAATGCGAAAACTTGATGTGATGTATCACTATACCGGTGAAATCAAGCCTAATACTCCTGTTGCTTTGTACCTCCGTAATCGTGGGATCTCCCGCTTACTGAGTCACTTACCAAAGGATTTAGGCTTTAATAACCGGATCTACTATTGGGATAAAGATAAGCAGAAATCGATTATCTATCCGGGAATGATTGCGATCTATCGTGACACCCGAGGTCGGCCTCTGACTATTCATAGAACATACGTAGACAAAAATGGTGATAAGGCACCTGTAGAAAATCCAAAGCTGATGATGAAGCCTCCTGCCGATATGACAGGTGGCTCAATTCAGTTGTTTGACCCTCACTATGATTCAGGTAGTTCGACCTGGACACTGGGAGTGGCTGAAGGGATCGAGAACGCGCTTTCTGTTGTAGAAGCGACTTCAACACCATGCTGGGCAGCCAGCTCCGCATGGTGCCTTGAAAACGTTACTGTTCCTGATTTTTTACTGCCTCCGCCGGATGTAAAATCTATAAACTTTTATATCTGGGCGGATAAGGATATTGCTAACTCACAAGGCACTCGTGCCGGTATTGAAGCTGCTCAGCGACTTCAAAGCCGCATGGTTGAGTTTTTGGCTAAACGATATCCCGCATCAAAGCTGACAATTGAAGTCTTCGAACCAGCACAAGATATTCCTGATGGGAAAAAGGGTATCGACTGGAACGATGTTCTCCAGTTAACAGGGCAGGATGGATTCCCGATTCACTGGGCTCCTGAATGTCTTAATCAGCTGTAACAACGATAACTCCCCCGCTTTTTGCGGGGGGGGTTATCTTATCAATATTATATTTTAAAATTGTATTGATAAGATAACCGCTTTCCTTCGTGATAATTACCTGCCTTTAAGGTCTTTTCACGGCTGAGATGCTTGCTCAGTTAAATAAATGTGCGGTACTACTGGCTATGGTCGGTTGTATGACATGGTTATTCCATAAACTATTAAAACCCATAACGGGAGTATTACCGTTATGGTGATGCTCGTCGTTTTACATCGGAGAGCATTTTAATGAATTTTCAAATTAACGAAGTTTTTAATAAATTTGCTGCTGTTATAAAATCGCGCATCGTCAATGAACCATCGTCATGCTATTTGCTGCATGATAATGAGATAGATATAACGATTTTGAAACATAGCATATTAGAAAATGACAGAAACCTGTTGTACGTAGTTCGTCCTTCAGGAACGTGTTTGTTGCGTTGTGACAAATATTTCTATCCGAAATATTATCTTCGTTGCCGTGGAGATTATAAGTCATTCATATATGTCCATCTTGATCTACATAGTGGTGAAGCTAAAGAAATCACATGGGAGCAAGCAGACGATATGCTGTCTAGTCCAGGAAAACCCCCATTAAAAGGGAATCTTGGACGATTTGAGTATATAAAAGTTGTGGTTGAGGACCTTCGTATTCGAGGTTACGCTGATTATCTTCCTGCGTATAATCTTGATGACCTTCGCCGTTTTGCCTTACAGGACGACCGCCCATCCCTTGTCAGATACATTGACAATGTCATGGCAACGGTCTGATTGATTGCTAATTGATTTACATATTTTCCCTGATGGCCAACCTGCATCAGGGAGGCCTCAATAACGAATGGAGGCTGTATGAAGTTAGCTACGGACCTGGTAAAAGCTATTTTGATTAGAAATGGCGTTGAACCAGTAAATATAAGCGAATCATCTAAGTTATCTTTGAAACAACCACTGACAGAACTTAAATTCAGTTTATATTTGCGAACTGAGCATTTATCTCACTTCCTACCCGGTTATGTTTATTCTATAAAAGAATGTCCACTGTCATATGACATCGGGATCGAAATTCAGAAAATCTTCGAAAGTTTACATTTGTTAAACGAAGAATTTGAATCCCTCGGTTTTGTTTCTGTATGGATAGAAATGCATCAAAGCATTTTTGAACAAAGTCGGTTTAAGAAAAGTAACTTTACTTTTCGGGAGGAAGAGGTCGAGCTTGCTAAAGGGCTTGTTTGTTCTCACAATTCACAAATAAGTAATGCGGCTTATTTCTGGCTTCAGCACTTTGAGGAGTTTATGATTTATGTTCGTAATAAGCTTATCGACCTCTTTCGAGAGGCCTATGACCTGATCCTTGGAATGCAGCAAGTATTTTTCATTCGGGAAAAGGAAGAGCTGTTGAAAACTATAAGTTATGGCGATGAGCTGTATGAGGTGAAATTCATGGCGGCTGAGCTTTACTCTATCGAACAGAACTTAAAGTGTTCTGAATCGATAAGTACAAAATCTCAAGCTTCGGCATATATTAACCGCATCCGTGAGTTTGTGCGTTCGGGGTGGAGGCAGGGCTATATAGTCTGCCATCATAAGCGAAGTAATCAAATTTCATCATTGTCATTACCGATGTACTTGAAAGATACGTCAGGCCGAAGTGCTCGAAAGCGAGTAAAACGTCTTATATCTTCTACAGTTTGTGGTAGAAATAAAGATTTAGGTCTTACAGATTTTTAATTAAATTATACCCATGTGGGGATCACACCCCATATGGGAGTGATCCCTTTTTTTATTGAGAGAGGATCACATGAAAATTATCGAAAAAATCATTAATGCCTTTTTGGTTGTTCAACATAAAAAAATACAGGTTAAAAACATTACATTTTTAGACAATGGGCAGGGCATGTTCTCTGGTATGTCTTTTGATGCTGATGTTTCACTGGAGTTTATGTATGAATCAGCAAAAGCATATAGTTCTTGTTTCTGTGATATTCCCTTTCCAGGTTTTGAAGATGCAAATCTGGAGGAAATTACGAAATTTCAATTAGATGCTCTGAAGCAAAGAAAGAATCATTCTTTCTTTGTTAACCATTTGAGGTTTCCTATAGTTTTAAGGGAAGGGTGCAAAATCGAAAGAGGAGAAGTCTATTCAATTTCGAATTGCACTTATAATAAAGAAAGATTGCAGTATCTTTTTTCTCAGGATATTTACGGTAAGTTGTATAATTCCTTAGAGAAAGAATTAAGCTCGTTTTTCTCATTTATCAATGTTGAGGTGCACGAGTTGTTAAAAGATGCTGTATGCTTTGCATTAAAAATCCTGAATAAGATATCTTTGGATACACCTGAAAGACTTATTAAAGCTTTTAATTATCGTGACTGGTATTGTAGTTACGATGTTGAGCTTTTTAGGAAAGGCTTACCTGGTCATATTCTGGAAGAGCTCATTGCTCCAGATATCTTACTTTCAGACCTTAACGGTTGTAGAAAAATACTTAGAAATGCAAAACGATTTCTAAATGGACATACACAAACCAATTGTGTTTATATTAAATATGAATGGTGGTTGGGGCCTGTTGATACCTCACACTCAGCTAAGTTGATGTCTGACAAAGAAATTAATAACCGAAGTGACTTGAAGAATTTTTCAAAGGTCTTTTTCAAAGAGTGTTTAAGTTCTGGTAAGTCGGAATATGAAAACCATCTTAGTGAAAAAGAACATGCGCTTCGCTATAATTATTAATTAAAATTATTTTCTCCCATAGGGATTTCTCCCTATGGGAGAAATCCCTCTATTAAGAGGGTATTGAAATGAATGCTATACAAAAGTTAGTTGAATCTATTCTTGTTAAAATGGGTTTTGTTGGCGCTGTAGTGGAAAATATATATTTGGATTCAAAACCATTTCGGCATATTCGATTTGTGGCTGATATTCCAGTAATATCTTTTCTACCTCATTTGGTGAAATATCTTAAGGGTGCAGACCATCTTTACAGTGGTAACGATGATTTGCATCCTCTTTTCATTTATTTTTCCGAAGCGGCTACATTAAAAGCAGGTCCTGTAAATCTCGCGAACTTTCGTTTTGAAGTTTCTATAGCTTCAACTCATTTACGACTGGTCTCAGAGCAGCCTGATTTGCTTTTCAAAGGATTTAACCGGGATAATCTAGAATACGTTTATTACCGCTCAGATTTGGCCTCTAAGGATCTTATACTAGGCCTTGTTGAACACGGTTCTCCTTTCATAAAACATCTACATGGACTTATACAAAAGCGAATTTTAAACGAGTTCTCTCTGATTTTTTCTGTTCTTGAAAAGATTTTAGAAAGCGCGAAGCCACAAATTCTTGCTTGCTTCCATAGTGTTGATTATGAAATGAACGTAAAAATAATAGCCGAAGCTATACCTGAAACTGTATCTAATCAGATAGTCACATCTGATTATATAGTTAATTCTATATCAGATGCGGACAAGTTTATAAATCATGTTCGTCGCTATTTAGCAGGCAGGGTAATGAAGAGGCGGATATACGCTGAATTAGATGTTTGTGAAGAAACATCAAGTATTTCACTAGTGAACTTAGGATGCTTTACGTCTCCTCTGCTCGTTACGGAATATCAAATGTTTAAGCCACACTCTTCAGGGTTATATCGAAAAGCTATAAACAACTCCTTAAAACAGTTCAAACCAGAAATGCATGTACCTTCTGAAGAACTCTTTTATAATTAATCTAACCCATCCGGGAACCTGCTTCCCGGTGGGAAGCACTTCCTTTTTAGTCATGAGGTAGTGTAAATGTTTAAAGAATCTGACCACGTGGAATTTGTTAGTGCCTTTCTTTATCAAAATTTAGGCCTTAATGTTTCCGCTGACGATATAACCGTTCAATTATCTGATACTTCGTTCGACAAAGTAACCTTTGATTACGATGTAGATATCGATAATTTAAATTGTATGTTGGATCTCTACATATCTGAGCTAATAAAGCACAACGCATCTTACTCCGATTCTATTCTTTTGAAACAAAAAATAATTTATTTTCTTGGAGTATTTAAGAATTTCGGATTTTTTACGTTTGATATTCGCGGATATAGTAATACTTTAAGCCCAGTTAAAGTTATTGATATTGTTTCAATGATTATTAATGACTGTGAAGAGTTATCTAAAGCTAATTCTTCTACTGATGCTATAAGAAATCTTTATCTCGATAAAATGAAGGTGGATGGGAAAGTGTTAGTTGCGAAATTTGCACTTAAACAGTTTTTTCATTCCGACTTTGGTGACTTTATCTCATTTGTCGAGAAAAGAATTACAGATTGTCTTAATGAAACTTTAAGGATTATCAAAGCTGTTGAACATGGCTTTGTACGTGTAGGGCAGCATAAGATTAATCGCCGTATTAATGATGACTTAAAGTTATGCATTGATTTCAATACTGATGATTATCCGGCAAATATGCCAGATATATATATTAAGTTTAACGATACATTTGATGGGAACGGGGCGTTATATTGTGACAATGATGCCCTCATATCCCTCTATACCGATGTTGCTTCAATTATCAATGTGCCGGTGATGATGGAAGTAAGATTGATCAATAAAAGAGGGCGTGTTGTCTGTGATTCTTCGCATTCAACTTACGTATCTCTCGAAAGTAATGACCGATACAGAGTAACTGATCGCACATTACTAATAACTGAAGCTTTTGACGATTTTCGTAACGCGTCTCAATGATCCTTTTGCTTCAGTCCAAAAAAGTAACTTTGGTTGGCTGAAGACACTTGTCTATGACAATGTAAAATCTGTCGCTGGCATCTTCTTTTAGCTTAACCAAATTTTTATCTAACCCAGTGGGGAAGTCGCTTCCCTTCTGGGGCACTTCCTCTCAAATTCGAGGTAGTGTATATGACACATTCATCTGATGATAAAAACTATGTCCGAGCAGTTCTGAGTTATCTTGGCATAGATTTTGATGAGGCGGATATAGTATTAAGTGTTTGCCATTGTCAAAGTGACGAGCTTTCTTTTACCTGTAATATCAAAGCTATTGAACTCAAGAATGCTGTTGATTTATATGTCGATAGTATCTCTGAGAATGAAATAGAAGCTTTAAACAGAGAATCTTTAAAATCGCGACTCTGTTACTTTCTTGAGGTGTTTGACGCAGTCTCTGGTCAGTACCTTGAAATTTCAGGAAAACACTTTGCAACTAGTCGTTTTGAATATGATGATGTTTGTAGTGAAGTTCTTAGCATGTCTAATGATGTTTCTCAGTCGAAAGGTTATGACCGGGATGAATATAACAGACTGATGCAGGTTGATGGTCAGGTTATGATTGCCCGTTTTGCTTTGCAACAGTTCTGGGATACTCATTTTATTGGACTAATAACATTTGTATCTGAGTCTATAACATCGAGCCTCTATAAAGCTTATGAAACTTTTAGTGATATTAGTTTGGCTTGCTATAAACTGAGTGAATATTCTTATTCACGCTCTATCAACAGTGAATTGACCCTTAATATTTCACTTAAAGAAAATGACTTCTGTGAGGACCTATCTGATTGCTATATGGAAGATGAGGCTTTACCTTCTGGTAGGGTAATTTCTCGACGCAACAATGACTCCATAATAAGTATTTATGAGAGCTATGCTGCGGCTTCTTATATTCCGATGATTGCATCTTTGGAAGTCGTTGATGAATACGGCGAAGTGGTTACTGACCTCTGCCATACCGTTTATGTTTCAGAGTTAACCGGTGGGCGGATTAAAATCCACGACCGTAATGACTTAGTATCTGAAGTTTTCGATAACCTAAGAAATTTAAATCTTGCAGTTGGAGATTCAGTTTCACAAGCTGCTTGATTCTTTCCCTGATTTTGATTTTTTCTCACATACTCTTATGGCACGGTTTCCGTGCCTTTTTTTTGCCTCGCTTACAAGCGTCTACTCCTCTTCTACCTATCCCACCTTACATCACCACTTAAAATCTATCTTTCTAATTCCATTATCCTTTTCGTAGCCTCTAATGCTCTGGTATGAACATACTCTTTAAACTCAAAAAAGTGCTATTAACGAAAAAAAATCCCTAAAGAGATTTGTATACTGTTCTCAACCAAGGAGAGCTCATGAATGAACTAAAATCCAAAAACGAGAACAGTACCAAAAGCAACTTTCCCCCGGTTGATAATCAGTTTTGCTTTTACCATGTTGATTTCAGCATAGAACGACTACTTTCTACGGCCGAGGATCTCCAGCTTGAGTACATCTTCCAGAAACCTGGAAGTGAAGTAAGAAAGGATTTGGTTGAGCGATTCGAACGTGGAGAGCGCTTTGTTACAGCTTCACACTGTGACAATTTCTGTGAAATCCTTGGTTGTCAAGGCCATCAGGAAAATGCATAAACCCATAAACCTACATTTCCACTTTTAAGGATGTTCACTAAAGAATGATTGGAGAAAGTATTTTTGACTGGGTAATTTACGGAATATCCATTTTGATATTTGCCTCAGCACTAATTGAAGGAAAGACAACTCGCTACCCAGCACTTTTTTTCTATGGGAGTTTAATTTTAATGTTAATCCTGATAGTTGCTGGAGGCCTTAACTGGTGGTTCTACAGGTCAAAATATGGCGCAGTAATCGTTATCTTCACAGTGGTTTCTTTACTGATGACTCGATTCCGCCTGGTCATATATAAATTAAGATTAAGAAAGTTAGTTTCAGAGATCAGATTTCGTATAAAAACGGGTTTTCGTATAATTCTTGTTTTGTCGGATAATGAGGATGAGCGTAATGTTCTGCTGTCTATGCTTAGCAACGTATTGCCAGAGCAAACGCTTATTCACACGCGTGATGCTCTCGGACCTCATTCAGGGCCTATCCTAAAAGCTCTTGAGCTACATCATCAACAGGGAACAGGTTACATACTCGTCTGTGAACAACAAATCTCAGCGCGTACGTGGTTGAGTATCGTAGAAAATGGGAAACCTGATACATCTATAGCTGTTAATTTTCATTCGATCCCAGAAATGGAGTGATTTTTCAATGAGTAGAACCGTTTCACAAAGTGTCACAGAAGATTGTCTTTTTGATACCCGCACACAAGTCAGATTACAACTAAGTCGAAGCGTTCATAAAACGCTGGCATCTGCTAAAGAAATTTTACAGGGAAGGGGGGTTGATTCGGTCTCTATTGAAGATCTTGTGCGAGCCTGTCTTGAAGAGAACCAGCCAATTGATCTCGCCTCACTTTACCTTGAAAATCTCTTAAAACAGAAAGGTACCAGCATTTGCGATTTTTAGTGTTTTCAAACCTATTAGATAAAATGCCGGTTGTGTTTATATAACATCAATAATTTCATGCAACAGGTAAAACATGAGTACTCAAAAGCAACTTTCCAGAACAACCGGCACTGAACGTATGTTTAAGGAAGAGCTGGCGTTATCCTTAATTTGTTGGGTTTTCACCAGTCCATTTACCAACTGGACCGATAAAGTCTTCAGTGGTATTGAAGTTCCGTCTGAAGGACCGTCAACATTACTGGGTGAGGCTGAAAAATTCTTTCGTTTTGTCGTTAATGAAGAAGGCTACGACGCAGGAAGGGCTGCTCTTGGTCTTGACCTATGTTGTTTTTCACTTCCGTCGTGTTTGTTCCCGGACGCTGCCCTGTCTGAGGAAGAGGTTATGAGTAAGTTAACCGGAGAAGTTATCCATGGGATTCTTCTTTCCTTACCTGAATTTATTGATATGCCAGAAGTGCTCGCTTACCAGGTCAGGGATGAAATTCTTGCTTTTAACACTCGCTGTGGAGACGGGATCTTTCATGGTTGGAACACGGCTTCAGAATTGTGGAAGTTTGAAATCTTTCCCCGCACCACCATCATGATGCAGCATACTTCGGCAATACATTAAAATTAGGCGGGGCAGAATGCATAAAAAACTTTTTCTTCTCGAATGGAAACCCTGTCAGAGCCGCGTATGGGCCGGTTGGATGGCCCTGTGGTTGACTATCAGTTTTCTGATGTTATCTGCCTTGCTTATGACAGATCATCTCCTGAACAAAGTCATCCTGCCGCCAACATGGTTGTTGATCTGGTTTTCGCCAATGCTGGGGTTTTTGATAAAAGTTCGCGTCGTCGAAACTCAACATTTCCTGGAGCATGACCTCTGTGTTGCAGGTTTCTCTTTTTACCGCTGGAAGAGGTTAGTTTCTCCCGGGCTTTGGTCAGTTGACTGTATAAATGGTCGTTTTCGCCTCAATCGGATCACCCAGGTGGGTAAGACTATCCACTATCCATGGCGTCTCCATTATCATCCTTTGTTCATGAGCCCTATCGAACATAAATCGCATGCTGTGAAAGCTGTTTCAAAATGACTTCTTTAGAGGTTTACATGACATTTATGTTCTGCAAGGTCAGCCAGGGCAGCAAAATTGATTTGAAATAACATGAGCCTGGAGAAACGTATGAGTTATGACGATTTGCCCTATTTTCGTGACCAGATTCTGGAACGTATCGACTCGCTTAAGTGTTTTCTTTCGAACACCCCCCCGCTGATGGCAAACCTGATGACTGTCTCCACCGTATCTCGAACAGAAGAGCGACTGAAGCAGGTTAAACCCATCAGGGTTAGTGTTAAAGACGATGCTTCGGTTGAGGAAATTATTCAGGCACTTACTGACATCTGTGTGGATGACATAGAGTCATTAAGTCATGATTCCACCAAAGTGACCACTAAATACCCGGGTCTTATCATTGTCCCAGAAAGAGCAGATCTTCTCGAAAGCTTGATCACATCTATAAATGAAGCAAAAAATGATTTTGCTGCGGCAATGAGGCGTATCGATAATAAAAAGAATGTCCGTTTTGATAAAGTGCACAAGAAGCTCCCGGGCCTTGTCGCTATGCACTCAACAAGAAATGTCCTTTTCATCAAGTCCCAGCTTAAAAAAGTTACTTTTTCATGGCGGCTAAACCGAAACCAGGAAGTTAAAACAGCAGAGCAACTTGTGAGTTTGTTGGAGCGCAGGAGAGCCTCAGAAGTAAAAAATGTAGCAACTACCAATTTGAATGTCGTGTCTAATATCGATAAGGCTTTACACCGTCTTGAATTTCACCCACTGAAGCAGGGCGAATCTTATCGCCTTTGTCGAACTAACTCTTTCCCTGTTCCGATTGCTCACATTTTTGCATTTAGGCCTGAAGGGCAGGAACGAAACGGGAATAAATATGCTGAGACTGATTATTCAGTAGTAAAAGCATCCTTGCCCATTTTCGCAGCAGGCAACATACCTCAATTAAAAACGCTCTCTGACTGGGCTCCTGAAAACAGCCAGGGCCCGTCCAACCAACGGAAGCTGAGCCTGAAATATACAGAACTCGTGCCGGGGGCTGAGCTGGGCATTTTCATTGTCAGCCCCGAAAATTAAGGAACAACAATGCAATGGATTTCCACAGCCAGCCAGAAAATCGATGAGCGTCTCTATCGTGTCTGCGTCTGGGTAAAAAAATATCACGCTGATGCGATTAACCGCGTTGTGCTTACCGTTGATCTAAGTAAAGCCCGACATGACCCTGACGAGGACCAGGTAAGAGCAGAGCTGCTGTGCGGCCATTATTTTTTGCTTCGTAAGGAAAACGCTTCGAACTCTGCGCCTGACGATCAAAAGTTTGCTTTCCTGCCTGACGGGCGCAATCTGTGTTGGCAGACCGCAACCCCGGTGCTTCAGCATCTCCTGCTCAATAAAAACGTTCCTGAGTCGCTGAGGTTGCTTACGGACTACATACATATGCGTCTGGCCAGGCTGACAATGGTACCAATGTCCGGAACCATCATGAACGAGGCTCTGCTGGACAGCATCAGCTGGGTTAAGGTGGATTTGACCTACTTCTGGCAGTACGAACAGCTCAGCTCTCATCTGGGACCCATCCAGATAACCCACAAGGCACTAGTACGCTTCGGGCATCTGGCAAAGAATGATGAAAACTCCAGTGCCATAAGAATCCTGCGTCAGCGTCTGTCTTCAGAATTCTTACAAGAATTTCAGATGGCTGAGGATGAGCTAAAGCGCAAACAGTCGTTGATGGGCACCATGGACGTGAAAATGCTGTTTCATGCTCATTACCCCAGCCAGAAGATGCTGGTGGCTCGATATAAAAATGGTTGGGTAATGGTGGATTGTTTTCTGTTTCATCATACCAAACCTAAGAAAAAAGCAAAAAACAAAACTACTGTGGCTAAGCCTCAACTTAAAGAGACTAAAAGAGAAGGGAGTGAAAATGGAACTGGGCATTATGGTGTGCATCGTGTTGTTACTCTCCGTGGCGGCGGCGTGGATCAGTAATAAGACAGTTGATTTGCTCGAAAGATTCTATTTCAAGCGTCCGCTGAGCATGGAGTACGCGGCATGGCTACGTGTAATGTGTGCAGGCTTGTTATTGGTTTTTATTCAGGTTGCTCCACAATTTACACTTCTGTATACCCTTAAACTTGTCACGCTTATTAATCTTGGAATCCAGACAATGAAATTAAATGGCGTGTACAAATATAAAAGAACGGGAATTTTGCCTCCGGGAGGGGCACTCTCTAATCTCACCAGACTTAACCCGTTCAAGAAAAAATAAAGTTATGCGCCCGTGAGGGCGCTATTCATCAAAGGCATTTCGCATAAGCTTGATCATTGCTTTTTTACCAGCTTCAATATTACGAATGTAGCGCATAACCATTTCTTCATTCGACCAGTTCCCCATTTCCATAATCTGTGGTAGCGAGTAACCTTCAATATTTAGCTGTATCGCTCCGCCTACACGAACGCTGTGCCCTGTCCAGTAACGAGTTTTAGTCTCATTTGGATAAAGCTCATTCCACATCTCTTTAAATGCTCGTAAAAGGGAATTTTTGCTGAGCATACCGGCATCGTCCACAGTGTCTTCTTCATCTTCATCGTTCAGAAGACTTTGCTTAGCACGATAGGGTAGGTTATGCCTTTTAAGAAGTTCAGATAGCTCATTCCCCTTACTCCGAAGCTTCCAGCCGGGTGGCATATAGCCTGTATCATGGAAATTTACGGCCTGGAAAAGGAATTCATCCGGATGACTGTGCTGATCCATTTTCACGAGGTTCATCAATCTCAAGAGGCAGTTAGTTAACTGACGTGTCAGCCGGTAGGTAAGAAGTGTACTAATGTTCGTTTTTGTACGGTATACCGTCAGGTTAAATTCACCGGTCATACTATCCAGAGACAGATCTTTCAGACGTATACGTCGAATTTCGGATGAACGGAGCAGTGTTTCAAAGCCTGTCCAGATCAGGCACAGGTCACGAAGTTTACGAACTGAGTTTGTAGTACTGCGTAACTTTATCAGAGCCTTGAGATCGCCAATAAGAAAGGGAGTTGCCTGTTTAGTCGTCTTTCGCTTCCGGGCTTCCGATTGTTTTAAGGCTTCCAGCATGTACCATGCTTCAGACGTAATAATCCCGGGCAGGTTAAGCCCTTTTTTATGGATACTATTTAAGGCCTGAAGACAGCTGTTTATGCTGCTTCGTGACAATTTGCCTTCAAGATGCCCCATAAACGCAAGCAGAGCGTCCTCAGACACGGGGAGCGAACTTACTGGCCAGTCTGTATGCAACCGGGCATTCGCCAGATACCATTCGTTCCATACTCGTAGCCAGTGCAGATAGGTTTTAGCAGTGTTGTATCTCAGATGGGAAAAGTAACGGATCAAGCGTGAAAGCTGTTTATCATGGTTGCCGAACGTTTCCAGCTGCTGATGCAATTCGCTTTCCGAAAACTGTCTGATCACTGATTGATTCTTCATCCTGCTCACCGGGATACACTGGTTTTAATTACAGGTCATTTTAGCACTCATGTACCTGGTTATGAACAGGGTGGAAACAACGAAAAAGGTTGTGAAATCGTTAGGCTTAAGTGAAAAATGATATTAAGATTATCCCTGGCCAGTTGAGGCCTGTCTAAAGAAGGTTGATTATGTCTGACACAAAGCAGTCTTATTTAATGAAATTCCGTAAGTGTAGTTCGTTCGAAACGCTCGAAAAAGTATTTGAAAGGTTATGTGAAAAAAACTCGGGTGTCGCCTCTCTTGAAATTTCTGGTGCTTATGATCATCGTAAAGCCGAACTGACAATGAAAAAGTTATATGACAAAGTTCCTGCGAGTGTGTGGACCTTTGTTCGCGAGTAATTATTAATATTGGCACAACAAAAAGACTGTGCCTGGATTTGAAAATAGTTTATGCCCCTTTCGGGGCTAAAGGCATTGTAATAGCCTGTCTTTTAAAGTTGTTTATTAAGTTCGGAGAAAAACTTTAATCATAAGCCAAGCCCACTGCTAAATACATCCGATATTCTCCTTCATTTTATTAGAAGTGATAAAAGTTACTTTACCTAAACTTCTCTCTCAATATTTGTAAGGCTCTCATTTGATTTTTGTCAAACATTAATCTGGAAGACGGAAAAATCATTTCTTTTAATACGTTTTACAGAAATCCTCCTCCGTTATTTCGGATATAGTTTGAATCATTATCAAAAACGGGGTGCAGCCATGCGTAAGAGTTATACATTTGGTATTCCATTTGGACTCCAGCGAGAATCAGGACTCTTTTTAGATATTACAGAGGTCAGCCGGGGTATTGACTGTAACTGCATCTGCCCCGCTTGCAAAACTGATCTGTTAGCAAAGCAGGGGGAGGTCAAGCTTTGGCATTTCTCACACAGTACAGCTGTAGCCGGTGACTGTGATGGTCTGATGGAAGCCATCCGGGGAAAGATTATTGAAGTCATCAACGAGCACCAGGTTCTTGGTTTCCCAAATCTTCTCGCTGGCGACGATGGTGGGCCGGTTTCACTGAATGAGGTTAGTGGAAGCGGCAGTATGTTCGGAGGCACAGCTGATCTGTTCGTAAAGGTTAATGATTTATGTGTGGCCGTCTTTCTGGACAGGGATCGCAGCATTTCAGAGAAGTTAACCTTTGACCATCTTCATCCTTCCGAAAGAGTTGCCGCATTGCGTATCGATCTTCCTGATATTGAATATGAAATCAGTCAGGTGCAGCTCGGGCGACGTAAAACAACATACAGTGAGTGCATTGAAAGCCTGATCATTGATGAGACCAGTTCCCGGGAATGGCTATATCATCCATTAATGCATGAACTTGAATCTGAACCTCTTCAGGAGTATCGGGGACGGGAGCCTTCAGAGGAAGGGCCTCTTCTTCAGCGCCTTGCTGACTGTAAGATGAAATTGCCTGATATCCTTCCGGGCAGTCATAACGCGCTAGTCAGGTTACAGCAGGATACGATTGTATGTCTGTGTCGGTTAACGGTTCGGGCTTATGACATCGCTCAGACCGATGAATTTCCTTTGTTCCTTCGCTATTTCAGGTTGCACTGCCTGGAAAACAGCGAACATGTCAGTTACGAAAGACTGATCTGCTGGCAGGAAATGATTTCAAAAACCCAGGAAGGCCAGTCCTTGACACAAAACGAACTTGAATATCTTCATGAGATTGTCCGCATCGCCTTTTACAATCACCGGCTTAACAATGTCAGTATTTCAGATGTTAAAAACCATGACACTGGAAAGAAGAGCGGCAGGGTAGAGTCACAAAACTATTCACTTTTATAAATAACTTGGGCTTTGCGCATTAAACCCTTGCCGCAGGCGGTGTACCGCATATCCGGCACAGACAGTCAGTTTTTTCTGGCAGCTTAAATTTGACACTGCTTAATATAGTGATTCATTAAACAGGTTCAGTATGCTGCCAGAACGTTTTAGTCGTAATGGGCGTCCGTTAGTTTTCAACTAACTGAACGACGACCAGCCTGCCGCCTTCCTCCTTTGACAGAACAAACTGAGCGTTATTCGTCAGTTCAATTTTTTCCCCAATGGCAATCTGTCGTTTATCCGGTAATGACATAAGCCCATTTATGCCTTCATTTACTAACCACCACTGATCGTTATGGAAAACAAAATACCCAACTCGTTTCCTTTGTGCATCGGTTGTGCGCTCATTTGGCGCAATGAGGCGATTCACATGCCACGCATAGATTGACTGCCCGCTCCACACCATCAACCGGTGGTCGTCAGGACGATAACTGCCTTCCTTTCGGGATGAATATAAATTTAGAACCGGTAATTTACCCTTGTATGGCGTACCGCAGTAGGGACAAACCGGCTTTGTCTTACCTGAGAAAACGTACCATTTCTGTTCACACGCCTTGTTCTGGCAGGGCTGTATCAGATCGACTGTTTTAACCAGGGCACTTTCCCACTCATCGGCGGTCGGGCGTTTATTGGCATCGTGTAAGCCATCAATAAAGGCGCGTTCAAACAAAGGCGTCAAATAAGGGCCCATGATGGTGTAAGGAATTTTCTCCGGGTCAGCCCAGGGCAGTGAAAAGGAGGATAGCTGACTGACTTTGACTGCATTGCTTTTGTCTGTCGGATGTTCAATGAAGAGTGCCTTCTCACCCATAGATAAGGTCTCATCACGTACTTCATCCGACATGTCATGTATTTTTCCGCCACGTAGCGGATGACGGAAGAACAGATACATGTAGATAAGCACCGACAGCGCATGACGGTCAGTAGAAATGCTTGGCAATACGCGGTTCGGATCCTCTTTGGAAAGATGGCTGGTTTTCACCACTTCCGGAGCGATAAAATCCGGGGTGCCCACGACGTCGGGAGGATACTTTCCAGGGACAACCAGGCCGTCTACGTCAATGATGCAGGCATGTCCCATTTCTGGATCGATAAGCACGTTTTTATAGCTTAGATCGCTGTGACAGAGACCTGCCGCATGCATCCTTCTGACGGCTCTTGTTAGCAGCAGACAGACCTTGAGATAGGTAAGCGTATTGCCTCGTTCACGTGGGTCGAGAAATTTATTCTGGTTGCTGGCGCTGGCAAACCATTTGCCTTCCTTTTCACGGCCTTTTATGCCAAGAAAATCATCGTTTTTAGAGCCGTATTTAAAGAAAAAGTAGCTTTTGTAGGTTGGAACCACGATGCCGATTTTATCCCCATGCTCAACAACGTGGGTCGGCCAGCAAAACAGGTCCTTCCAGTATTCACCTCCGGACTGGCCAAAAATGTTTTGCCTGTAGCGTCCGGTGATCATATCAATCCGATCCCGGGCCTGCTCGTTCTGCGGTTTATGATAAAAAGCGACGACGTATGATTTATCAGGCGAGAAGTAAACATCCTTCATCGAGCCCGAACCAATTACCTCGTCAACATACTGGACTGTTTCGCCGTCCTTTGTTTTGCACGTAACAATATTTGCCATATTGATCACCGAAGAAGCGTATCCCTTACCACAACACCGCAATAGTGCGGTCATCGTGGTTCCCTGTGGAGAAAAAGTTAAGCCAGTCGCCTAACCTCTCAGGCGCAATACTGGCGTCTGTAAGGACAGGGATGAGCTCATCAAGGAGACGGGTCCATTTTTCGTCACTGCGAAGCCCGTTATCTGTCTCAAACAGAGGGTCTGATACGCCATCTGTCATGAGGATCAAGTGAGATACATCATTCCATTTACCCACGCTGATGCGGCCGCTAAACGAGGGGTCTGCGATAATGCTCTGGTCAAGAAAGCGGGTTTGTCCTGCGTATTCTCCGCTATCGGGATTTCCCAGTATCCTGACTTTACCGGAAGGGCTGTATGCACCTATCGCACCATCACCAAGCCAGAATGCAGCCGCAAACAGCTCGTTATCAGTTCGTAGCGCTACAGTTGCCAGTAGGGTTGTTGAATAGGATTTCACAGGTTGTTCTGCACAAATGGCTTCGTTCTGGATACTGTTGACCGCGAGCGTAGCTGCCTGTTTAAAATGATGAAGCATGGCGTTTATGGTTGCCTGCTGATCGCTCCCTTCCCACGCCGTGATGTGCTGCTTTAGATGGACGCCTTTCAAACCACTGAGCTGATTGAAAAGGTAATCGCCAGCCGTTTGGACTGCAATCCGGGAGCCTTCCCGGGAATTTACCGCACTACCGGCCCCGTCTGCGACCAGCATGACAGACCATCCTGTTTCCTGGCAGTGGTTGATATAGAAGTCGTCATCTCTGAAGCTCCCGGCATGCTCATGAGATCGTCCCCGGCGACTGGCGGCAGCAATACGTATGTCACCCCTGACCAGGCCAGCAGCGTCCAGATGGGACTTAGGGTAGGAAGCGTCTGCTGGTGGCTCTACCACCTTCCACAGGCTTCTCGGATCGGGATTGACTATAAAAAGCTGTTTTGTTTCGCATTCGTCGTGCGAAGCGCATGACCAGAGTACTGAAAGCTCTATATCGCCGCTTTCGGTGGGTGTACCTGTCAGCAACTTATGCTCTTTGTCAAAGGTCAGGCCAATGTTCCTGGGAAAGACAACGTCCCTGACAGTAGCCTGCTGGCCCTCATCCAGAACTATAGCAACCGGCGAAGAGAAACGTTCGCCTGCGCGGGCGTTGGGAATAACTATTTTAGCTCTCGGGGGAACGGCAGGTGGCACAGCTAATCCGGCCCGCTGCTGGCCTGTCGGTATCTGCCCGGGTTTTAATACCAGGGAAGACAGGTTTTCGTCTTCCCTCTGTGCTGGTTTATCAAATTCGTAATAAGGCATCAGCTTCCAGAACGGAGGATGAGGTTCATTTTCTGGCAGGGGTTGCAGTAATGGTGTATCGGTAGCGTCAATGCCCGGGTTATCAGCATCACTTACGACCGTTTGTTGCTGATCGGAAAGGCTGGATGCTGACGAGGGGGCGATCTCTGCGTCGTTATAACCTTCGCTAACCCGCGCAGATAAACCCTGTGCAAGGCTCTCAATCCGCTCTTTAAGCCGCATAATCTCTTCAGTAAGGGAAGGGTCGTGCGATAGAAGAAAAAGCCGCTCACCTTCTACAGGGTGGCCCAGCTCAGACAGCACTAAGCGGATAATCTTCTCTTCAAGTAAAACATTTTGCGACATCAACCTCTCCCTCTGTTTACGTCGAAGTTAGTGTTTCCGCCATCATTGCTGAATGACAGACCTGTTTCACACCACGGGCAGATCACGTCATCCGGGCCGTCAATGCACAGCAATTTTCCGCATGAGCACAGGGCAAACGCACTGGCATTACCGCAGTGAGGGCAACCCGGTACGCCATGCAGTTCGCTGGTGTTTACCTGCAAACCGGTAGCGGTGGCATCTGACCATGCAAAATAGTCTTCATCGATGGGATAGCATCCGGCAATATTAAAGCTGTTCAGGTTCAGGCTGAAATCGAGCCCGGAAATCCTTGCTGGTGGCCGTTCATACTTCATCAGATACGGACGACGGGTCTTGCTGCAACGGCCGGTAAGCGTAACGCAGTTTTCGTCGTACGCTTTTACTGGCTCGTCCTTGGCCAGCCGGACTATGTATTCAGTCTGGCTGAGCTCAGGTTGTTTGTCGTCTCCGACGCTGCGGCTGTGCGCCGTAACCGAGGCTGTGATCCATTTGATGAAGCGGGTAAAGTCCCCTTCCTGAGACTCGGTGAACAGCATGACATTCTCTGTCAGTTGCCGCAGGGTATTCAGGTCCGCTGACGGCCCCAGGCCAACGGCAATGAGATTCACTTTACTCGCGTAGTGATCCTTCCAGCGCTTCACTTCTGCGGTTGTGTCGTCAGTCGGACGTCCGTCGGTAAGGAGATACACGACGGGTTTCCAGTCGCCTTTAGCCTCATGAGTGGTTTTTCTGACCTGGGTATCAATTTGTACGGTCAGCTCACGCAATGCGGCCCCAAGGCTCGTACCGCCGCCAACGGGAAGGCGGGGAGGGTAGAACGAGGCAATTTCGTGAAGAGGTACAATCGTACGGGCTACACCGGCAAATGCGATTACCGAAACCCAGGCTGTTTCAAGTGCGTGTGGATCCTTTCTTAAATCTCCGATGATCATTTGCAGACCATCAGTCATTTTTTTCAGGTTTTCACCAATCATGGACTCTGAACAGTCCAGGACAAAAAACACGGGAAGGCGTCTCATAATTTTCCTCGTACGGCTGGTACGGCCAGCAGAAAACGTTGCTGTACAGAAAGGTGCTGCCCGGAAAGCAGCACCTTTCTGTCTGTCAGAGCACCAGCTGGATTTCTGGTGGAGGAGGGGGAAGGGTATCAGTTCCGTTATTGATCCCCGCGCTTGTGCTGCCGGAAGACACGCTGGCCGATACCCATTTAAAGAAACCTGCAAACGCGGTTGAATCTAGCGTCTCCAGAGACACAACCTTATCGGTGAGCTGTTTTAAGTGCTCATGGCCTGCTTTAGGACCAACGGCGCAGGCAATGATGGATCCGAATCCCCGGCCGCGAATCGCTTTTACCGCTTCACCGTACGCCAGGGCATCAGAAGGGGTTCCATCAGTCATCAGGAATACCAGAGGACGCCAGTCTCCTTTTGTATCACCATCTGAGCGACGTACATCCCGTTCAACACACTGCATCAGACATTCAAGGGCAGCACCGGTGAACGTCCCGCCTGCGCTTGGCACAACGATGTCAGAAAACTGGAAGTCTTCCAGCGGCGTGAGAGGAATGAACTCACGCGCCTCATTGTCATAGGTGATAATGGAGATATGAACGCTTTCGAGGGCGTAGGGATCCTGGCGAAGAGCGCTAAGCATCGCCTGAATTCCAACGTTAACGGAATGGATGGACTCACCGCGCATCGAGCCGGATGTGTCGATAACAAGGTAAACAGGCAGGCGGCGCATCACATGTAATTCCTCAGGTGCGAGACAAACGAATCTGATTCTGAAGGCTCACCAATTGCCCTGAGTTTCCAGCCTGTAGCCTCGCGTATCAGCTCGGCAAAAACCATGGAGCGCTGGCTGGCGAAGGCGGGTCCGCCAGAAAGATCGAATCGTGCCATTTCAATATTACGGGCATCTACTGCCCGGATGAAGGCATTCTGAACTTTACCAAAGTGCTGCTGGAGCTTTTCACCATTGTAGATCTGAACGATGAACACAATTTTCTCGTACTGAGCGTCAAGGGAATTCAGGCGCACAATAATTTGCTCATCGTCACCATCACCGGCTCCGGTTCGGTTATCGCCCGTCAGCCAGATATTTCCTGACTTATGGCGAAGGCTGTTGAAAAAGATGATATCGCCATTCACAAGCGTTGGTTTACCATTTTCCACATTGCCGAGATCGGTCACCTTTCCGGCTGAATTACACAGGAAAGCGATCACATCAAGGTCGTATTCTTCTTCTTTTTTACCAAAGATCCCGCCGAGGAAACCTTTCTTTTCCTCATTAATATCCCAACCCAGGCCGATAGTAACGGACGAGAGATCGTATTCATTTTTTTTCAGGCTTACGCCCTGGCCTTTGCTCAGACTGACAGACATGACATCCCCTTAATTAATAAAATTATAAGACCACGTTTACTTCTGGCGGCGGCGGTGGCAGGTCTTCAAGACCGATCACTTCTTTTTTGCTGGACTCCACTTTCTGACTGCCTACCGAAATGCTCGCACTGACCCATTTAAAGAAAGCTTTAATCGTCGAACTGTCAGCTGTATCGAGCTGAACCACGATTTCAGTGATTTCTTTGAGGACGCTGGTATCGGCATCATGCCCGGCTGCACATGCCACAACAACGCCGGTTCTGGCCGCTTTAAAGTCATTCAGGCCTTTACGCCAGTCATCATTCGGACTTCCATCCGTCATCAGGAATACAAGGGGACGCCAGTCACCTTTAGTGTCAGCCGTCGTTTTCTGTACTTCTTTGGCAATGGAGCTGGCCGTCAGGGTAAGCGCTTCGCCAAGAGAGGTGGTGCCGCTGGCTGTTAGTGCTGGCATCTGGAAACTCAGGAGGTCTGTCAGGGGGACTGCCTGTCGGGCTGAAGAATCAAAGGTGATCACTGACACGTAAGCCGTTTCGAGTGCATACGGATCCTGTTTCAGCGTGGTAAGCAGCGTCTGAACGCCATTCTTAACCGCTTCGATAGGCTCTCCGTGCATAGAGCCGGACGTGTCGAGTAGCAGATATACGGGTAAGCGTCTCAAATGTAATTCCTTCTTAAGAGATCGGAAGAGGAGAGTAGTTTCAGGAAGAGGCCAGAGTTTGTAGATTTGATAAAACGGCACGACATCTGTCGGGTGGAGATTAAATACTCAGAAGCGGCATTAAAGAAATAAGTTAACCACCATTGAATTACCGACATGTGAATGGCCTCTTATCAGAGAAAAAAATTCAGACCGTACTGGAATATAAATTTCTGAAAAAAACTCCGGCAAAAATAAACTTTCTTATGTATGAAAATCATCATACATCACAGATCTGCATGAATGGAGTGTAAATCGCCCAAAGATTGATGTGTAGCACAAGAGGATGTCAAGACACCAGGTTTTGTAGGCAGAAAGGCGCTGCTGACATTGCGGGAGGAGAATAGATCAAAACTCCGTCACGCAGATACAGAGGTGAAATATGACAAAACCGGGGTTTTCACCCCGGTCTGAGATTTAGCGTCAGGACTTTTTAGCGCTGTATTCTTTTATCAGTTCATCAACGGAGTGCAGAGCCAGCTTCTCTACCGCTTCACTTCGGGTCGAGCCACTCAGCGCAGCCAGACGGTCAATTTTTCTTAAAATCCGCATGCGTAGCGATAATGACACGGCTGTTTTTTTATCCTTATCGAGTACGACCTTCCCTGTGGACTCACCGGTTTTCAGTTCAGCATTCTGTGCGAGCGCTTCATTCATCCGGCGAAGGGTCTTTTTATCCAGCTGGCCCGGATTAACGAGATGGTAGGAATGACCTGCCTTGCTGTATTTGATCTCCGCAGAATATGACTCGCGTAGCTCTTTGAGTGCCCGGGTTAATGTCGGCTCTGAGCATTCCAGACTGGTTATAATGTCGGCAGCGGAAACGGGCTTGCCGGTGCCCAGTAAGTTGGCAAGCTTAAAAATCCGGGCCTGTCTGGTATTTAATTGCATCGTAAGATTTAGCCTGCTTAAAGGGTTAGTGGTTCAATAGGCTGAAAAATGAAGGTACTGCTCATCTTTCGAATAACCGGGTGATCGCCTAACGCTTCAACCGGATCAATGTGTTCTAAGCCTGCAAAATTTACTGACGACATCTGGCTGCGACTGCATTTGCAGGACAGGATATACTCATCCTCCAGATAGCCGGTCCGCTTACTGACCCGTTGCGTAAAGCCTGACACAATCACGTTGTCGAACGGTAGCGTATGTAAAACGATACCGACCAGGCGGAACAAGCAGCCATGGACGTGGCGGGCATAGTTTTCGCGTACGGCTTTTTGCGTCATGGCTTTTTCCGTCAGCTCCGTGCCCCGGGCATTAACGCCGTAAATCTTATCAGGGAAATCTTCAATCTCAGCTAAATCAACATCCAGCAGGACTGCTGATAGCTCCGGCTTTACTTCAAATGCAACAAGCGTTTCACGCGGCCATTCAGTTTCTGCCAGCACACCCGCCAGGTATGATTCGAAAAACGCGGCGTCTGTCCGGAACTGCTGCCGGGCATCTGCCTGAGCCGTGGCGAGCCGTTTTTCATGTTCTTCAGCCTCAAACTTCCAGTTTGCATACTGTTCGGCCCAGGCCGTCCGTTGTTGCTGGTACCGGTGCTGTCGAAGGGTATTCTCACGCTCCACATCAATCAGCTCCTGCTGCCACCGGCGAAGATTTTCGGCGTGGCGCTCAGCTTTAGCTGATTCCGATTCAAACCATTTACCCAGAAAACTAATGCCTTCGCTCTCGGCAGGCTTTTCCGGCAATGCAAGATAGTCTGGCTTTTCTGGACGCACCGGTGCCGGAACCTGAAAAGGCGACGTTCTGTTATGCAGGTATACTGCTTCCAGCTCTGCCCAGCTGATGCCTGTTTTAGGATCCGGCGTCAGCTCGTGAATATTACGGATTGCGGTCACCGCTGACATGAGATCAGCGGCTTCCTCCTCAAGCGCCTGTCTGAGCCCCGGGTCGGTAGCCGTCCGGTTCCCACCTCCGGAACGCGCGGCCCGATCAAGCCGGGTACGGTAACTCAGCCCGGTACCGGGCAAGCCCAGATTGGCATAGGTCCCCCGGCTTCCAAAAGAAACGGAAGCACCTCTCGGCCCGACACTCAGGCTCGGTGCACCGTTACTCAGGTTGAGGCGAACACCAGGAATAATGTTGATCGACTTTCTGAATCTGAACCCCATTATGATTTCCTTAATGATGCTGGGTCACGGTAAGTAATCTGATTCCATCAGCGCTTTGCTCGTTCTGTAACCCATAAAAACGAGCTCTGTCCAGAATGCCAGCCGCCCAGCGGCGATGTGTGGCGGGTTCACACATTGCTCCCTGCGACTTAAACACGGCCTGGGTAGAGTTCAGGATCCGCAGAGCGTCAGAATGCTCACCCTGAGTGACCATCAGCGCGTTTTGAATGACCTCTATCTGACCCGGGTGAATGGCCGTTTTCCCAACAAGCCCATGTGCCATATCAAGAGCCAGCTCTCTGGCCATTACGGCATGATCGTCAATATGCTCACATACGGGCGCGGTCAGGGCAAAATCACGCGGGCCGAAGACCGAAACGAGCATTTTGATGACGTAGCCCATCGGGCTGTCATACAGCGTCAGGTCCCGGGGACGGCGAAGCGACACAACGTTCATAAGATCGTTGCCGCCGATTCGAAGCGCAATAATGCGGTCGTGGCAGGGATGTTCCACCAGACGGGTGGCCAGCTCCCGCATCTGAACCACGTCAAAGACGTCTTCTGTTTCCAGCGTTGGCATCATGCACAGGTGAGTCCCGCCCATGATATCCCACCATTCAGCTAACGAACTGAGGGTAAATTTCGGCAACACAAACCCGTCGACAGCGGAAAGATCATAATGCGCTTTTAACCATCTGCCCATTTCGGCATGCCGGGGGCGAATGAACACCAGAGGCCAGTCATTTTTACCCAGGCTATGCATGCTGTTACTGAGCTCGTGCAGCAGGTGCTCCAGATTTTTGAGGGCGACGGGGATGTCTGCTTCACTGACAGCATCCTCCAGGCAAATCACCAGAGAGCGCAAACCCGGGATTTTCCCGTGCAGGACGGCATCAGCAATATCTTCCCGTGTTGCAGGCATGTATAGCGTGGCTCCCAGATTCCAGGGAGAAAGACGATTTTTCATCAAAGTACCTTCTTGATAATGGTTACAGCCCGATACTGGCCGAGGGTTCCCCCCATTTCTGTAACAACTATTCCCTTTTCACGAGCAAGCCCTACAAGCAAGGCAACGTCCGGGTCGTCAATAGAACGCACAAATACATGGTCCGGTACCCGACGTAATACAGCCCGGGTTGCTTCAGCAATACCGGGTTTTATACGATTGACGCTGTCCACTTTAAATTCATCGGCCAGGAACGCGATAACGTCGCGACTTGTCTGCCATAAGATCCGGGCTGACTCCGTATTCCAGCTCAGGGGAGCGAGGGATGACGGGGTTAACTTCTTACGGAAATGAGCGACGGTATCGACAAGCATCCGGCTGCATTCGAATTCACTGAGATGCTCGCAAACCATGCACCCGTGTAATCCTTCAGAGGACCACACTGACCGGGAGATCAGGCCTGACACCGGCGCACCCATGATGCCAAAAGGAATGAGCCAGTCATCATCACTGGCTGCAAGCCAGGAGCAGCCACAGGGATCGGCCAGGACAACCAGTCGCGGCTGCTCAGGATAGCCCGGGCGATCTTTCAGTGCGCGTACAAGCTCTCCGGTAATTGCGCCTTTACCTGTCCATCCGTCAACAAAGACAATACCGCTGGTACCATGCCGCTCTTCAATGACGTCGAGGGCTGCACCGTCAATTCCACGATCCCGGATAATGCTGATACCGTAATGCCATGAGGTTTTCCCCATGTCACGCAGGGCCTGGTGCAGCATAACGCCGAGCGGCACGCCAGCCCTGACAAGACTGGCCAGTACAATGGGCTCATCACCAAAGCGTTTGGCCAGAGCAATAGCGAGCTGTGTGACTTCTTTTGCAAGTCTCTCTGCGCCCCGATCCAGCGCCCGGTGAAACAAATCAAGATGCCATTGTGTTGGCGCTGGCTCCTGACTGAGCATGTCCGAATAATGTTTCTTCCCTGACTGAATCAGCTCTTCTTTTTGCTCAACCGGCGTCATCTCAATGACAACCGGCTTTAGCAGAAATTCCACGTCACCGGGCTGGTATGAGCCGGTAAATGTGTCATGTGGCTGCATTTTAATTTTCTCCAAAAATTCGCTGTGAAATGGCATCTGCAAACTGACTCTGACGCGGGATGCCAAACCAGCTGCACAGTTTCATAAAACGATGATCGCTCAGGCTGTCGCCCAGGCCAATTACGGGGAAGACTCCGCGTTCAGCCCGAAGTTTTTCAAGCAGCCATCTGACTGCCAGCCCTTTCTCAACCGGGGTGGGAAGCCAGGCCACGTTATTACTGTTGCGGTGGATGTAGAAGCCCTCGGTCGGAAACACCGTTTCTATCTCATCTGCAATGGCATTGAGCTCGTCAAGGCGGGTGCTGTCGCGGTGCTTCATCACCATATAAACCGCCGTTTCACCGTATTCGAAGTTCAGCCTTGCCCAGGCATTGATCCCTTTTGCGTCCATCATTTCAGTGATCAGACGCTGCATCGATGTCAGCTTTTCCTGGTAGGGAGCCAGCTGGCCAAGCATATGGGCCTTCCACTCCTCGTCGGGTTTGCCTTCAGGCGTGAGAATGACGGCCCCGTGCGTGGTGATTGCCCAGGAGTGGAAAGGGATCCGGACGCGGCTGATTTCTTCAGTTCCCCGGGCGGTAACAGGTATGAGTTCAGCCTGCTCCAGGAGCCAGTCCACCAACATGGACTGTTCTTCCGTCATAAAGCTTCGTGGATTCAGGGTGCGATCAACGGCACCGGTACGGAATGGCTCCAGGGCCAGCTCGTCCACCATTTTACGACGGGTCTGAAAGAGCGTGTCGTCAAGGTCGCTCAGAACAACGGGTTTATTCATAGGTAACAATCTCCACGACGGGCGCAACCTCAGCCAGGGCTTTAAGAAGCTGCGTGTCAATACTTTCTGCGGGTGTCTCAGTACACACAAGAATACGGTCAAACTGCTGGTGGGCGACGTTATAGACAAAATTGGGGATGCCCAGCCCGTAGTTATCCGTAAAGGAAATGGCGGACTCAATGGCATAACCAACGGCGATAGGGGAGCGGGTGGTCGAACCATAAAGTGCCTGTGCTCCGGCAGCTTCGAGCCGTTCAGCAAGCAGGAACGGCTCCCAGACGAATTCCCCGGTCCCGAGAACCAGAATACGTTCCCCCTTGCGGACGGAGACCTCATGGCCGAGATCGGCCGCAGGTGCGAGCATCCCCAGTCGACCCCAGGACTGTTTTCCCAGGATGTCCCATTCTCCGCGTGAAGTTACGTTGACTTTCGGCATGTCCGGGACAGGTGCATCAGGTAATGGGGTCCATCCCCACTGACCGCTTACAAGCGAAACCGAAGTGACGGGCAAGGATGTGCGCTCCGACAGGGCGTTGCTACTCCAGTCGGTAAGCGTAACGGCGATAACCTGTTCAATATGTTGAAGCTTGCCGGTATTACGCAGGGCAGAAAGCAGGTTAATAAAGGTATTACCGGTGGTTGCCTCGTCATCAATCAAAACCAGCGTTCGTGCGTTGGTAACACGACGTCTTTTCTCTTCATCATCTGGCAGATAGATCAGATGATCGGTGGCGTGGCTGTGTTCTTCCTTGAACTCGCAAAGTAACGTGCCATCAACCGGGTGACGGGTAGAGGTCAGATAGACAGATTCACGATGCTGGTGGCGCACTTCATCAAACACACCGGCCCCTAGCCCAACGGCGGTTTCAGCCATACCGATAAAAAGTACGGGCCCTGTCAGCGTTGCGGGGAACTGGCTGGCAAGCTGTCTGTAGGCCTGCCGCATGACTGAGGGTGGCACGGGAATGTGCCTGCCGAGTACTTTGCTGACAAACAGAAAGGCGCGTTTCGGGTTACGTCTTTCAGCGATATCAAACAGGTCATCGAGCGAAACATCACCCTGGTCGCGGGTTACCTGTATCGTACCGCATGAGAGGGTACGGCGATAAATCATATCTTCGAGGGTATCAGACATAAACACGCCTTAATTCAGATGGTTAGAGAGTGATTCCGGGTAAACGATGACATCTGTGATGGATCTCACTGCAACCGGAGAAAAGGTATTTCTGGCGCTCTGGATCACCGCATCTTCAGACATCAGACCGAGCTTAAAGGCAGCAAACAACCCGGGAAGGTTCACCCCGCTGTGAAGGGTATAACCCACCCCGCCTGACGGACGCATGTTGGTTTCAAGCAGCACCGGGTTGCCATTCACATCGTTTCGCGTCTGAACATTCACCAGCCCGTCGGCCTTCATAACCCGGGCGCAGTCACAAGCCAGTTCCCAGGCGCTTCCTTCGTTTACCAGATACTGGATAGCCCCTTCCTTACGGCGTCCCACGGCTGCGAGTATTTCGCCCTTATCCGCGAGGATATCGACGGAAAATTCCGGGCCTGGCAGGTACGGCATCAAAACAAGGGGTTTAAACGACTCAGAAGCCGATGCTGCTGCAATATACTGTTGCGGACTGACCAGACGATGTTCGGGATGATTAAAGACGGCCATGGGCGAAGCACTGTCATCAAAGCGCCAGAATCCCATGCCATAGATACCCGTCACCGGCTTCACGCATACCGGGCTGTCCGAGAACGGCGGGGCCGCGAGGTGCGTCTTTAATTCTGCCAGCGTATTCACCCGCCAGGACGGTACGACCGGGAGCCCGTTTTGCTCCATAAACTGAGCAAAAGTAACTTTTTCGTCAGCCAGAGTTAACCAGTCGACGCCTGTTGCACCGGTAGTAAGGGTGGCTCCGGTCGATTCAATGGCTGAACGGTGTTCTTCAAACCACTGGCTGTTACGGCCAGTATGAATATGGTGGATGCCGTAGGTCTGAATGGTTTCCTGAATAAACTGAAGACGTTTTTGAGGATCTTCAGGTTCAGTCAAAGAATAATCGGCAACGGAAAGAATTTCATGTCTTTCGTTACGGTGGGAGGCAAATACGGTAATAGCAAAATTATTTTTTTGTGCAAATGATTTTACCCCCTGAATAATATCTCGCTGGGAGGACAAACCTTCCATAAACCAAATTTTCTTGTTCATTTTTTTTAATTATCCGGAACGCCATGCAAATTTATGATTGAGAAGTGAGTCTATGAGTGTCTACGCTACATGTCAATCATAATATGATTAATAACTTCAGTGGTTATGGAGTGCGTCAGTGTTTTTTTAGTACCTTATAACGTATTGATATTTAAATTAAAAATAGAAAAATGAACACCATGAAAAGGATTTATTTTTGTGTTTTTGAAGAAAACTACCAAAATTTCCCTTGTCAGAGAACTTCATCATGATATGATTTTCTTCGTCAGTTACTAAATATACCTTTGATTGTCTCGGTCATTACCATTTTAAGGAATAAAACATGGTTTCATTAGTTAAGAACCAGACGGTATCACTCAGCAAAGAATCAGCTGCATTAAGCCAGCTTCATTTCGGTCTCGGTTGGGATCCGGTTAAGAAAAAAGGTCTTCTTGGAGGATTGTTTGGAGGCAACGACTCAATCGATCTCGATGCTGGCTGCGTATTAATGGACAGCACCGGTAAAACAATTGACACCATCTGGTTCCGCAAACTGGAATCCACCTGCGGCGCTGTTGTGCACAGTGGCGATAACCTGACCGGTGAGGGTGACGGTGACGATGAGGTGATTAAGGTCAACCTCTCCCGACTGCCTGCAAACGTTGAATACCTGGCGTTTACGGTAAACAGCTTCCGTGGTCAGTCGTTCAATGACGTCGAAAACGCGTTCTGCCGCGTTGTCGATCAAACCGGCAAAGAGCTGGCTCGCTACAAGCTGACTGAGCAGGGCTCACATACCGGGATCGTTATTTCTTCGCTGCGCCGTAATAACGGCAACTGGGACTTTACCGCCCTTGGCCATGCCTGTCGCGGCCGCACAATTGACGATATGCACTCCGATATCGTTTCAGCGGTTATTCGCTAATGAACCTGACGCCGGGGGGCAATGCCCCCGTTCCAGCCCAGGAGTTGCGGGTCCGGATCACCTCGGGCGGCCAGGTGGATGCTTCGGCGTTTCGCCTGTATGCCGACGGGAAGGTGCAGGGTGATGCGGACATGGTGTTTTATGGTCAGCCACGTAACGATGATGGTACCGTCAGCCTGGTCAGTGAAGGCCAGTACTCAACCTTTACTGTCGCGCTCAACCGGCTGAAACCTGATGTCCAGAAAATTGCGTTCACCGTGACCTGTGACGGTGGGCAGACGGTGTCCGGTCTTCGTAATCTTTCCATCGACGTGGAGCAAGGGGCTACCGGCCTGGTTAGCGGCAGTGTCGAACTGAGCGGCCGTCAGGAAGCAGCCTTAATTCTGGGTGAATTTTACCGTCGTAATAATGACTGGAAATTCCGCTTCGTTGCGCAGGGGTTCAACGGTGGACTTAAACCGCTGGCAGAGCATTTCGGCGTAAATATTGCCGACGAACCGGCTCCCGCAGCCCCGACTCCTCCGGTTGTAACCCCTCCGCCAGTTGAGACAAAAATCAGCCTGAGCAAGGTATCGCTGACAAAAGAGAAGCCTGCAATCAGCCTGACCAAACGGGATAACTTCGGTGAAATCCGGATCAACCTGAACTGGCACCGGGGCAGCGGCAAATCAGGCTTTGCAGGCATGTTCGGCTCCAAAGGAATCGACCTGGATCTGGGGGCCTTTGTTGAGCTTCAGGACGGGTATAAATCGGTCATTCAGGCGCTCGGTAATGCATTCGGTAATTATCGCGATGAACCGTATGTTCAGCTCAAGGGCGATGACCGGACGGGTGATGTATCAGACGGCGAGTGGCTGCATATCAATGGACGTGAATGGAAGCATATCCGCGAAGTGCTGATTTACGCCTTTATTTATGAAGGTGTTCCCAGCTGGGACAAGACTGATGGTGTGGTCACCATTCATGTGCCGGATCAACCGCCCATTGAGACCCGCCTGACCGAAGGTGAAAACCGTCGCACATTGTGCGCCATTGCCAGACTCGTAAACGAAAACGGCGCAATTAAAGTCGAGCGAATTAACCAGTACTTCAAAGGCCAGGACGAAATGGACCGGGCATTTGGCTGGGGATTTCGCTGGAGCGCCGGTTCTAAATAACACAGCAACAAAGGAAACAGGTATGAGCTTTTTCGACAAGGTAAAAGGTGCCATTAACTCTGGCCGGGACGAACTGACCCGCCAGGTTGGTCGTTTCAAAAACAAAAAATTTATGCACGGCACCGTTGCTGTATGTGCCCGTATTGCCGTATCGAGTGACGGCGTGAGTTCGGAAGAAAAGCAGAAAATGATGGGCTTTCTTCGCTCTTCAGAAGAGCTGAAGGTCTTCGATACCAATGAGGTGATCGAGTTCTTCAATAAACTGGTTTCAAGCTTCGATTTCGATGTTGAAATCGGCAAGGGCGAAACCATGAAATACATCCTGGCGCTGAAAGATCAGCCTGAGGCCGCTCAGCTGGCCTTACGTGTTGGTATTGCCGTTGCGAAAAGTGACGGTAACTTCGATCAGGACGAGAAACTGGCCTCCCGCGAGATCGCTATCGCGTTGGGCTTCGACCCGGCTGAATTTGGCCTCTGATCCACATCCCTAAGGGTAAAATATGGTTTCCACACACATCGGCTTCCCGACTGAAACGGTCATTGTTTTCATTGCGCTTTCAGTCGGTGCCATCTTTATTGACCTGTTTATGCACCGTGATGACAAGCCCATTTCCCTGAAGAGTGCGGCGCTCTGGTCCGTATTCTGGGTTGTGGTTGCGATGGCATTTGCCGGTTTCCTCTACATCCACCACGGTGCTGAGGTTGCCAGCCTGTTTGTAACGGGTTATGCGCTGGAGAAAGTGCTGTCGGTCGACAACCTGTTTGTCATGATGGCCATCTTCTCCTGGTTCGCCGTTCCTGATCGTTACCGCCACCGTGTTCTCTACTGGGGGATCATTGGTGCCATCGTCTTCAGGGGCATCTTTGTCGCCATCGGTACGAGCCTGCTGAGTCTGGGGCCGTATGTTGAAGTTGTCTTCGCTATCATCGTCGCCTGGACGGCGGTCATGATGCTTAAAAGCGGTGATGACGATGATGAAATTGAGGATTATTCCCAGCATCTGGCTTACCGCATGGTTAAACGCTTCTTCCCTATCTGGCCGAAGCTCAGAGGTCATGCTTTCCTGCTTAACCAGAAGGAAGTGGATGCCGAACTGGCGAAACCAGAAAACAGCGATGTCACCATTGGCCGTGGTAAAAAGGCGGCGCTGTATGCGACCCCTCTGTTCCTGTGTGTGGCCGTGGTTGAACTCTCGGATGTTATGTTTGCGTTTGACTCGGTACCGGCAATCATTGCCGTCAGTCGTGAACCGCTTATCGTCTATAGTGCCATGATGTTTGCTATCCTGGGCCTGCGTACTCTGTACTTTGTCCTTGAAGCACTGAAACAGTACCTGGTTCATCTGGAGAAGGCCGTTATCGTGCTGCTGTTCTTCATCGCGGCAAAACTGGGCCTGAATGCGACCGATCACATTTGGCATCATGGTTACAGCATCGCGGCGACAACCAGCCTGTATGTTGTACTGGGTGTTTTGGCGCTGGGCATTCTCGCAAGCGTCATGTTCCCGGGCAAACCTGAATCTGAGGAAAAGGGGAGCTGATCCCCTGAAGTGTTAACCTGAACAATTACTAATCGAAGAGGTTATTTTATGAGTGTTTCTCTTTCCAAAGGCGGGAACGTCTCCCTGAGTAAAGCAGCTCCGTCAATGAAAAACGTCCTGGTGGGCCTTGGCTGGGATGCGCGTTCAACAGACGGTCAGGACTTTGACCTGGATGCTTCAGCATTCCTGCTGGCCGCAAATGGCAAAGTGCGCGGCGATTCAGATTTCATCTTCTATAACAACCTGACGTCATCTGACGGTTCCGTAACCCATACCGGTGATAACCGTACCGGTGAAGGTGATGGTGATGATGAATCGCTGAAAATTAAACTGGACGCCGTCCCGTCTGATGTTGACAAGATCATCTTCGTTGTCACTATCCATGATGCTCAGGCTCGTCGCCAGAGCTTTGGTCAGGTATCCGGTGCGTTTATTCGCCTGGTCAATGACGATAACCAGACTGAAGTCGCTCGCTACGATCTGACCGAAGATGCGTCCACTGAGACTGCCATGCTGTTCGGCGAGCTGTATCGCCACAATGGTGAGTGGAAATTCCGCGCAGTGGGCCAGGGTTATGCTGGTGGTCTGGCATCTGTATGTGCTCAGTACGGCATTAACGCGTCCTGATCGAAAAGTAACTTTTCACCCGGGGCTGTTAATGCAGCCCTCATTCAACTGTTTGCAGGAGCTAAAAATGGCAGTTTCTCTCGTAAAAGGCGGCAACGTATCTCTGACCAAAGAAGCACCAACCATGAATATCGCTATGGTTGGCCTCGGCTGGGATGCCCGTGTAACTGACGGTCAGGCTTTTGACCTGGACGCTTCCGTGTTCGCAGTAGGCGAAGACGGTAAAGTGCTGTCAGATGCGCATTTCATTTTCTTCAATAACAAAACCAGCCCTGATGGCGCGGTAGAGCACCAGGGCGACAACCGTACCGGTGAAGGCGACGGTGACGATGAGCAGGTCAAAATCGATCTGACCAAAGTCTCAGCAGATATCAAAAAACTGGTGTTTGCCGTTACCATCTATGATGCAGAAGCGCGTAAACAAAACTTCGGCATGGTGAGCAACAGCTTCATGCGCGTTTACAACAACGACAACGGCACGGAAATTGCCCGTTTCGATCTGTCTGAAGATGCCTCAACCGAAACCGCTATGGTCTTCGGTGAACTGTATCGTCATGGCGCTGAGTGGAAGTTTAAAGCTGTCGGTCAGGGCTTTGCCGGTGGCCTGGCGGCTCTTGCCTCCCAGCACGGCGTTAACATCTAAAACAACGCTGAATCATACCCCGGCAATGCCGGGGTTTTTTTTGGTTGCGATCCGCTTTCAGGAGGGAGTAGTAGAAAGGGGACTGGAAATTTCAGAAAGCAGGTCATGTTAATTCAGACCTGAGCCTTTTAAAGGCAGGAAACGGATTTATCTCTGGTTGCTGGTTAAAGCCGGTATTCCGTGCCTTTTATCAACAGAATGCCCCTCTGATATATGTTACTTTTGCGGTTTATGAAGGAACGGGATCTGGAACATAAGATACCCGGTCAATCAAAATTCCAGTTCAACAGGTATAGAAACTTCAGCGTGATGAAATATGGTGTCACACCATATATACGCCTCACCAGAAATCCAGCGTCCTGAACTAAGCCTGGGGAACATATATAAGCGCTGCGCTTTAAAAATAATCAAAAATCAGGAGAGTTAATGTGAATCTACAATCCGGACAAAACATACCGCTTCAGCAATCTGCGATCAGGCTGAATCTTCAGTACCCTGCCAAATCCGGCTTTAAAGGCGAACCCGATACCTGCCTCTTCCTGCTTAATGCTCAGGGAAAGGTAACCGGCGATTCTGACTTTATCTTTTATAATAATCTGTCTTCTCCTGAAGGGGCAGTAAAGCTCGTTACCGGTTCTCAGCAGTCCAGCATTGAGATAGCACTGGATCGTGTTCCGGCGAACGTCAGTAAGATTGCGATCACCGTTGTCATTGATGGTGAAGATACTATCAGTGGGCTCAGTTTATTGAGCATTCAGGCTCCTGGTATCGCTGATTTTCAGGCTGAGACTCAGGGCCGCAGTGAGAAAGCAATCATCCTGGGTGAAGTATATCGGCACAATGGCGCCTGGAAGCTTCGTGCGCTCGGGCAGGGTTTCAACGGTGGTCTTGAGCCTCTGGCCATTAGCTTTGGCGTTGATGTCGCACAGCCAGCTCCGCAGCCAGCAAAGCCTGCTCGTATCAGTCTGGAAAAGAAACTTGAAACCAGATCTCCGCGCCTCGTAAGCCTCGCTAAAAAAGCCTCGGTCAGTCTCACTAAAAATAAACTGGACACCCTTGAGGCAGCGGTTGCATTTGTACTTGACGCATCCGGCTCAATGAGTGGCCAGTTCAGTAAGGGCAACGTTCAGTCTGTGCTGGACCGCATCGCCGTTCTTGCCGCCCAGTTCGACGACGACGGTGAAATGGATGTCTGGGGATTTGGAGAGAAGCACAAGAAGTATCCAAACGTCACACTGGACAACCTGGACACATATATTCAGTCCATTCGCGGGTCTGGAAAGCGTTCAGCCTGGGAGAACCTGCCGGGACTTGGTGGGACAAACAATGAGCCCCCTGTGATGGAAGAAATTGTCGACTACTTTAAGGACTCGAAAATCCCGGTATATGTTGTATTTATTACCGATGGCGGGATCAGCAAGACCCGGGCGATTAAAGATGCAATCCGGCGTTCTGCCAACTACCCCATCTTCTGGAAGTTTGTCGGCCTGGGTGGTTCAAGCTACGGTATCCTCAAAAATCTGGATGACTTTACTGACCGCCGGGTTGATAACACCCACTTCTTTGCCATGGATGATTTCGGTTCGATCAGCGATGAAAAGTTATATGATAATTTACTGGAAGAATTCAGACCGTGGATCGATGAAACAAAAAGGTTAGGCATCCTGTAATACGCACAGTTTTCGCATGGTTAAAGGAGCTCTACAGCAGCTTAATACTGTAGAGCCTTTGTTCACTGGAAATCGTACAGGGAGGAGCATATGGACCGCATCAAGTACCTGAAATGGATAGCTGAAGAATCACCAACTGATGATGAAATCGACAACTACGATAGTATCATTAGTCGGGGCGCAGAAAGGGCCGAGAAGGTTCAGTTGTCTTTAAGACGTTAATATACGGGAGTTTAAATGTTCGCAGAAATCAAAGATAATTATTCGTTAGGTGGATAAAGAAAGGTTGCCATTACCAGCTTTCGACGAGTCGAAAATAAAAACCTTATTTATAGTGACAGGGAGTATGAGCTGACGCTTGCCAATGGAACAATAATTAAAAATGTACTTAGAAAAGAAGAGTGGGAACTGTTAGAAAGCAATTCAATTAAGGTTATATTATAACGAAAATATATTTACAGTTTTGGATAGGTTTCAAACGAGTCCGGACATTTGTACCTGAAGTATCTGACATTACAGTTAAGTGACGATTATGCCAGCACGTCTGTTGCTGGCAGCTTAGCTATCGGTCTAAAAGCTGATCCATTAATAATTCTTCGTAAAGCCCAGAGGTATCGGGCTTTATTACAATATCCGTTATTTCGAAGCGTTCAAGTACAAATTGCAGATATTCCGGAGTAACGTAGTAGGGATCAGGTTCAGCCAGATTAGTATAGAGTGGGTCTTCTGCTGCATTAATGTCATAATCAATGCACATATGAAACCACTGCAAAGGTGGATCCCAGCCTAACATCACCTGAACAATTCCCTGATTGCTTTTCACCTCATACCAGTGCTGGCTCATACTTAGTCCTTAAGAAAATTTGTCATCGGAAAATAACACGAAGCCTGCATCATCGAGGCGCATAACCTTCTTCCCTTAACGCCTGTTGTAATTTATCAACTGCGCTTTTCATTACCCAGGCTTCTTCGTCACTCACAGCACAACCACGTAGATCGCTCCAGCTCAGACGTTTAACAAATTGAGCAAGGGCCATAGTTTCGTTCTCATCAAGCCGCAAACTCAGTGTCTCAATACCTTCCACTATCTAACCTCCCTTATAATGAAAAATGGCGCTTTACTTCTGACCAGATGCCGAAGCCTTGAATGCAGCCGGAACTGTCGTTGTTTCTACTTTACAGAAATGGAATTAAAAAGTGGTGATGCTGGGCACGTTTCTTTTCCAGCCGGGGTTTAAGCCAGAGCTGAAACTCATTCAACTTCTCAGCAGCCAAAACCGCTTCAACGGGGAAAACTTTATATTTACCCTGTTGCTGAGGTTCACCCAGCCATCGCCTGATGGCTCCGTCAGTCCATAAACGAGTCTCTTTTAGCCTAGTTACAGTGACCCATTTTCTGGACCATTCATCAAATTGTCGCTGGCGATCCCGATAACGTTGTTCTTCCTGCTGCCGAAGCCACTCGCGATCAACAGCAAATTTTCGGTATCCAACAAAGAGCCCTTGTACTTTGGCCATGTCATATTCCGGTTGCTTAGAGTTACTCATTCAACCAAAACCTAAACGTCGATACAAACTCTGTTTCATAACCAGGGTTTTATCCTTACCGCGACAGTAAGTAACAGGGGCTGCATAAACCGGTCATTTAGTCCGTTATGCAAAAATTATTGAGGATCCGGGCTGTTAAACTGTTCTTCCTCTTTCGCTTCCGGTGAAAAGGGGAGGTGTCACCCTGCGAGCCCGTGTAGTGAAAGGGATTCGTCGTAATACAGGCCAAAGGCTAACATGACCGCAAAGGACGCCCGGGCGACCGGATACCTGCCGGGTTGTGCGATGTAAAATCCGGAAGCAGTGATAACACAAACAGGCCCCTACAGCGTAAGGATTGTGATGGACGATAAAGAGCAGTTTACGAATCTTGTGGCAAAGCATGCCTCCGGACTCACCGAAGAGCAGCTGGCCGGGTACGATGCCTGTTCCCTGGATGGTGAATGCGTCACGCCTTCATACGAGGTTTTCCGGGGGTATCGTACCCGCCACACACTGGATGAATTTCTGGAGATGGCCATATCGCTGAATGCCATCCACCCGGATGAATATTTAACGGATATGCTGCTGAAGCCTCATGAGGTGATCGGCGCTCTGGCCGATGAAGGCGACCAGCTGAACAACGCCACCCCGGTTTATTTCTTTCCGGATACCGGCGTCTATGCAGCGGCCGTTAGTGAAACCCGGGTGCTCGATGCCTGGCTTTGCTGGCCATGCTACCCGGCGAACTGGTAACGCGGCCGTTGGAATTGCACCGGCCGGATACGAATTTAACCGACCCCGTGGCGGGAAGGCTATCAGAGTTGCATGTCCTCATCCCTCAAGCCCCCTGCCAGGCCCCAACGTGCTGTCAGGCTTCGCCTGATTCCCGATCTGCGCCGATACTTCAGCCGATAACTTTTTGTTTTCTTTTTATTTTCTTCCCATTTCCTCAAAAATCGCGGGCGGCGTGGACAGGGCACCATTGCCGCATGTGGGGTCTTAATAAGGGCAGGGTGGTCAGTTTTGCTCGATGCCAGGGGTAGGCCCTCCCCTTCATGGGATGAGGACATGCAAGTAAGCTAACTATCTGAAATGACGAAGGTTCATTTGGTGAATGTCGCTTCATATTAATGTTGTGTCACTTATGATCGTATGTAGCTGGTTGCAAAGAGGAGCGATGAGACAATAAAGTTGTATCGCTAACAAGATTTATGCTGCCACATAGTAACAGCCTAAAAGTTGTACGCCCTATTTAACAGCTTTTAGGCTGTTAATTTGATATTACAGCTTTTAGGGTGTATGTTTAGGAAACAGCCTGCAAGGTGTATCAGAGGAAACTACTGAGGCCAGCTTATGATCAATAATGATTACCCGTTAAACACGCTCAACCAGCTGCGTCCCTTGCTCATTGGTTTTCGCAAGGCGAATGGCCTGACGCAAAAAGACCTGTCCGAAAGGTTAGGCGTCACTCAACAGACATACTCACGTCTGGAAGCCAACCCTGCCAGTGCGAGCATTGAACGGCTATTCAAGGTGTTTTCCATCCTGGGCGTAAAAATCAGCTTCTCCTCGGCAACCACCTCTTCAGAGAGGAAGCAGACGGAAGAAATGCTTAAATCAAACTCACCTGCACGACAGGAGGATTGGTAACGATATGAGCCGGAAACAGCAACGTCTGGTAATTTGGATGAACGGCATCAAAGTCGGGTACTGGGAAAAAAGCAAAGGGGTAGACAGCTTAGAATACCTTCCTGAATGGGTTGCTGACGAACAGGGAAGGCCGCTGTCATTGTCCCTTCCTTTTACTCCCGGGAACCAGGTCTGGCGTGGAAATGTGGTACGTGACTATTTTGATAATTTACTGCCGGACAGCGAAGGCATACGCAGACGTCTGGCAATGCGTTACAAGGCCGATAGCCTGGAGCCTTTTGATCTGCTGACGGAGCTGGGAAAAGACTGCGTGGGCGCGATACAGCTGCTTCATGACGGAGATGAACCCACTGATTTATATTCCGTGAAGTATCACCCGCTTACTGAATCAGAAATTGCGGCAACTTTGCGTAATACCACGGAGACATTGCTACCGGGCAGGCCAGAAGATAACGACGACTTACGTTTATCTATTGCCGGTGCTCAGGAGAAAACAGCCCTACTGTGGCATGAAGATCGGTGGTGTATGCCGGAGGGTAATACACCAACGACGCATATATTCAAGCTACCGCTCGGACTTGTGGGGAACATGAAAGCCGACATGAGCTCGTCGGTTGAAAATGAATGGCTCTGCTCGGTACTTCTCGGCCAGTACGGGCTCCCCGTGGCAAGAACGCAGATTGCTCACTTTGAAGATCAGAAAGCGCTGGTGGTAGAACGTTTTGACCGAAAATGGTCAGGAGACGGACAATGGATCATTCGTTTACCCCAGGAGGATATGTGTCAGGCCCTGGGCGTTTCGCCATTACGAAAATATCAGGCGGACGGCGGGCCAGGTATATCGGAAATTATGGAGGTTCTGAGTAATTCAGACCGTGCTGAGCGTGACAAAGCGCAGTTTTTTATGACGCAGATAATTTTCTGGATGATGGCCGCAACAGATGGCCACGCTAAAAATTTCAGTATTTCTATTGGGCCACAGGGACGTTATCACCTTACACCAAACTATGATGTGTTGTCGGCATGGCCGGTGATCGGTCATGGGAACAATCAGATATCCTGGCAGAAGTGCAAACTGGCGATGGCCGTACGTGGCAGTAGCAACTATTACCAGATATATCGAATACAACGACGCCACTGGATCAGGCATGGTGAGATAACCGGCCTGAGTAAACAGCAGACAGAGGCGATGATAGAGGAAATCATCGCCAGAACCCCGGGTGTCATTGAACGTGTTAGCGGGCTTCTTCCGGACCAGTTCCCCCAGCAGCTTGCGGAAAGTATTTTTGATGGAATGAGGCAGCAATGCAGGCGCCTGGCTGAGAAATGACAGCCGCAATTTATAGTGTGCATGTTTTCAGAATAGCTGATGTAAGCGTGAGGATTCAGTATGACTGAAGAACAAAAAAGAATAGAGCGGGCTATTGAGTTGGCTTGTCGTTACGGCGGAACCGATGAAATGCATCATCTGCAATGGGTCGTGGATCAGATGGTAAGAGAACTTGCTGGAGAACGTTATGCACAGATTGTAGCTGATGCCACCAGCGGAGAAGATGGGCCTGATACTTACAAATGGAGTGTTGGGATCGCGCCTTAACAGCTGTCGGTCTGGGGGTGAAAACGTATTCTTCATTCAGCGAATTCCCAGGCTTCACATTAAGACTAAAGCGGCGGCCGCAGTAACGTAAGAGAAAATAAATGGCTATTTTAGCAATCATTGCAGTTATCGCCCTGGGTGGGTACGCCTACGGATTTATTAAAACCCGTGAGCTGAGCGCTTTGCGTAAAGAAATGAAACTATACGTGGATCGCATGGAAGCGGCGGAGCTGGACTTACACGCAATCAGAAGTGTAGCGGAGCACCGGTTGCACGGTGCAGGTAAACAGTTTGCCGACCTTTACAGCCGTATCGACGGTGCAACTGTGACGCTGACACCCGAAGATCAGCTGTTACTGGCAACGATGCCATTTAATATTCAGGATGTAGAAGACATCGTAAACGAGCGCGGTCCAAAGACAATTAGCGGCCGTCCATTCTGGGAAGTTGAGCCAGGCCCGCATGATTATGAATATGGCCCGCAATATCCGTATTTCCCAGACCAGCGCTAGGAAGAGATCAAGATGAGAGAGCCAAGACCACGCCATACCTTGCAGGTCATTCGTGTACCTTCTCTGGAGGTTCAGGACCTGGGGCTGACCAGCTTTGATAGCTGGCTTGACGAGCACGGGTATGACAAAACGAATGCCAGAAATAACCGTACCATCTGGGCGAGAGAAGGCGGATGGCATCTGAAACGTTGCAGAAATCTTGAAACTGGCACGGACGATTTCTGGTTTATCGCTTTCGATGGTAAAGGCGGGAAGATTTACCCGCTGAAAACCCAAAGAGACTACCGGGCTGCATATCGTAAGCTGGAAGCAGAAGGTTATGCGCCTGCGGTCATCGAGCAAATGACCACAGGCGCAGCATATAACCTGGCCTATCCACGTTCCACCCTAAAACAAGCTGAGACGGCCACCAGCGAGCCAATTCGGAAACCTGACGTAGATATCCAGGGTGAGCACTGCGAGCGCGTAGTGACGCAACGTAGTGGCGTGGCACAGGGTAAATTCAAAGCTCTGCTCATCGAGAATTTCGCAGGCCGTTGTGCGGTAACCGGTTGGGTTAATGGAGGTGTCCTGGATGCGGCACACATTGAACATGGAACCCGGTACAATCCGTCTAATGGCATCCTGATGACTCCAACAATGCATGCGCTGTTTGATGCCGATCTTATGGGCATAGATCCGGCCACCCTGACCGTTCATTTTAAGCCAGGCATTGAGGTGGGCGAGCTGTTTGAAGGCCGTAAAATCACACCGCTGGTGTACGATCTGGACTTAGAGCGGCTGGCCGTACGCTGGGCAGAATACCAGGGCCTTGCTCAGGACCAATGAAGGGTGACAGCCAGGTTGTGCCTAAACCTGGCAGTAAAACCTGCATGCCACAAACCTTTAAATTCTGACTCAAGAGCCTGGCACAAGATAAAAGCGAAATGAAAAGGTTAAAACCGGTGCACCAGACCTCTTAGGTTTAATACCTGAGCCAGTATACTGGCAGTCTCAGGTAAGTGGGTATCATACACTTCAGAAATATCCACACCGAGATAACCGCAACAGTTAAAGAGCTAAAAAGGACGGTTTTAATTTTATGAATAAAACAGCTTTAATTATGATTCTGGGAATCCTCGGATGTGGTAAAGCATTTGCAGCCACTGAATTACAGCTCCAGCAAAAACGCGTTATGCATTTCTGTGCCAATGCCAGCCTTCCGTTGTTGATTGCCGGTACAACTTATGCGAATACGTCTGACAATGGACGACCAGAAAAAGAAAGAGTGGCAATCCTGAAAAATTCAGTTGCAAGCTCGACAGCTTATAAAATGGCATCTCCCGGAGTTCAGATGGCCATGATGAGCGTGGTGGAAGATATTGCCGATCCGAAAGAATTAGCTCTACATCAAAAAGAAGTTAGACGTCTTGGGGCTAGTTATCTTTCCGACAGCGGTGTTTCATGGGCTTCAAAAACTGTTTCACCATTTACAGCCTGGTGTAACTTTAACCGTTTAGAAAGTTAAGGCTGGCAAGGCGGTTCCTGTTCAGGAAAGTTACTTTCCGTGCGGGGACCGTAAGATACAGATAAAGCTTAAGGCCTTTGAATTTTTGGAAAGCATTTGAAAATTTCATTGCGCTTGTCTGATATGAAACAGCCCTGCATTTCTGCAAAGGCTGAAAGAGTGTGTACGGACTTTGGAAGGAGTGATGATATACGCCTGAGCCATCCCATCACCGCAGACAGGGTAATTAACCCTGACTAAAGCTTTCACCTATTCCGTCGCTCGCAAGCGGCTTTCGCACACTAACGAAGGTATGGCCTTTCGTCGGTGTTAAATTTTTCGGCTATTTGCAATCTGAGGTTGGATTGTAGATTTTAGTTAGAAATGGATCAAAGTCCGTTTTGTGCAAAACTTGGTTGACAACCCTCTTTTGGATGATGTGCCGTTTCGTGCAAAAGTTGGTTGGAGGCCAAGATGGCAGAGTTCGTAGGTTCGGCTGCTTCGCAAGCTGATTTCATTTGGAAGAACGCGGAAGACCTGTGGGGGGGGGGATTTCAAGCATACCGACTTCGGCAAGATCATTTTGCCGTTTACCCTGCTGCGTCGATTGGAGTGCGCACTGGAGTCTACACGGGAAGCATCGCTCGATAGCCAACCAGCCACGATTGAGTTCTTAGAAGCAGAGTTCAGTGTTGATTTCGATGCGCTGCTATCTTGACCGCCAATCAGACCCGCATGGTTCAGGTTTGTGTATGAGAGTCCCCAAATGGCTGTAGTTCTAACCAAAGCCTTGATTGAAGCCGGCCGCACCGGAAATAGTGGGTACAGAAAAAAGCAGTTGCTTGCGCTGGGCGTAAGTAACCCGCCGAAAAGCGGCTGGATCGAACGACTGATCGGCACTGAGGTATCTGACGAGCAGTACGAACGCTTTCTGGGGCACAGCACGAGCAAGCTGCATATTCCGGTCGAAAATGAACACCTATTCCGGTTTAAAATGAACGCTGATTCCGGCTTGCGTGTACACCGATTCCGGACACCTCAGTGCACGTACTCTGATGTCAGATGAACCGTCCTGTTCCAACGTCTTGGATCCACAACTGCCGCGCTGCGCTTGGCTGCTGGCTTGTTCAGTGAGTCGAAAAGATGCCTCCCCTCAAAGCTCAGCTTCTGCTCGAAGAATCCCTGTCCGCAAACTTTCCGGAATCACTGTTCAACTTCACCGGAATACGCACAAGCAGGCTGAACAGATCCTACGCGGAGAGCAGCCAGCCAAGGGGCTTCAGTATGCAAAGCGAGCGAAGAAGCTCGCTTCTGAAAGAAAAGCCACAATTGATCTGGATAACGAGCACCTGTCTGAAATCGAAAAGTATCGGTAGCCCTAGACTTTTAGCCGCTGAAGATCTCTTAGATACCATTGGTGAAACTTGCTGAAGTCAGCCTTCTGTTTCTCTACCGTGCTTTTATAGATCGCATCACTGGTAACCGCACAAGCAGTCCAGCCAGCCTCATAGACGAAGCGAGTAGCTATCGGTGACTTCTTCGGGGTGCTATCCCAGCGGTTTTTGAGCCACCGCGCAAGCCCTTCATCAAGAGGGACAACCAGATTTAGCTGCTGTTTTGTGCGAGTGATACCGACATAAAACAGCCGACGTTCCTCCTCGATTACCTCTTCGGTCGGAGGGGTGTTCATCGATGTGCGAACGCTGTAAACATCATCGGGTTTGCCGCCAGGAAATTCCTGCTCATTCAGCCCGACCAGTATTACGTTATCCCACTCCAGCCCCTTGGAACCATGCAGTGTGGAAAGGATGAAGGGATCGCAGTCAGTTGCAGCCTCGCCTGGATTCAAGATAAGGTTTAAAAACGTGCGGGAATCGATCTTACTGGAGACAAGTAGCTCCTCGATCCTCTTGACCCCTCGTTGCTGGTCGTTCGATCCAGTGCGAGTTACACCCTCAGAGCCAACACTATCAATGAAACCCTCCATACGCAGGCGTAGTAACACATCGATAGCAGGCGTTTCCTCTCCGTCTTTCTGGCAGATAGTGGCGAGCCTGCCCAGCCGATCTTTTTGGTTTTGTGCGCCCTCGAATAACTGGCCTAGAGCAGACCATAGGTCGGCGTGCGGAGCCATCAATCCACTGAGCGCCGCTTTGAATTGCCCTTTCTGCCAGCTAAAACCAGCCTCCTTCAGAAAGCCGTAAACAATCGCTTGTTTGTTGGGATGGTTTTCCAGTAGCCGCAGATCGCCGTACACAGACAGCAAGACGCCAACTACCAGTATCCCGATTTCAGTGCGGGTGTGTAATGCGCTTGAACCATTGAGGTAGCGATAAGGTAGCCCACACAGGCGTAAAGCAATTTCCGCCTCAGCAAGGTTCGCCTTAGTGCGGGACAATATGGCTTGTGTTCCACTGCTCACCGAGAGGTTTGATAGCACCTTGGATAGGCAGTTATCAAAGTGCAATCTGACCTCTGTTTTGGGGGTGCTAGGATGACTGACACAAAGCTTGGTCAGCTTTGTAGAGTTGCGCCGAATTACCGAGTTAGCCATCAAGGAAAGCTCATGGCCAAATCTGAACGTGCATGACAGTTGAAACACCTTCGTATTCGGGTAGTGCTTTTCAAACAGTCCGCCGATAAAGTCTGGTCGAGCACCACGCCACTCATAAATACACTGGTTAACATCACCAACAGCCATAACTGACGTATCCGACTTAGATAGCAAGCGGGTCATGTCATGCTGTATCAGGTTAACGTCCTGATATTCATCAACAATGATGTGCTTGAAGTGGGCACCAAGGCTGCTGTCATTACGCAACAGTGCGACAGCCTCAACCAAACAGTCATCAAAGGTTCGCAGACTGTTTTCCTCCAGCAGCTCACAATAGCGGCCATAGGCGCGAATAAACTCCCGTTTGATGTTGCTGAACGTTGGATCATTGGCAGCATCAACAGGAGTTACGGCCGCCGCCCGGCAGCGAGCAATAAACAGCTCGAAGTTTTCAATTTCATTGGGGTCAATAAAATTCGCCTCATGGTCAAAGCCATAGCGGTAGGCTTGCTTTACCAGTTGCTCATAGCGGTAGTCGCTTGGAGTAATGAGGTCTTTCTTCTTGATTATCTGTTGGCGTTCTCCGTAACCAACAATCTTTAAGGCCAAGCTGTGGAACGTGCGGATTTCTGGAATCACGCTCGACATCAGTGCCGTCTTCAACTTCTCCGTGAAGCTCACCTGCGCCGACTTGTTGTACATCAGGATCAGAATGGAGCGAGGATCAGTTCCCGTCTTGACCAGCCGCTCAACGCGCTTTACAAGTATGGTTGTTTTCCCGCTACCAGGTACGGCTTTTACCAACGCATGTCCGGTGTCATGGCTGACAATACTTTTCTGCTCCCAAGTCAGTCTTTTTGTCATGCCTTAACCTTGTAATTGGCGCACTGACGGGCCTCGGTGTAGGGAACGATCTTTGCTTTACTGTGACATTGCAGATAGCCATCCTCCCATCGGCCTGCTTGCTCGCACATAATGCAGTTGGGAAATAGTGAATGAGGATCGGCGTGACGGATAAAAGCTCGTAAGTTATCTGCCAGCTCAGCGGCCCCTAACGATCTAGGCCATGTGTTCACGTCAGAATTGATTGTTAAATCCACTTCAGCGAGCGGCATCGTTTGTTCGTTGAGTCGGCCGGAACCACTTAAACTCCAGACAGACATATCCACGTTACCTACTGAGCAGACGCCGCTACAGGTGTCCACAGATTGAAACGGGGGAAGCCAGTTGAATACTCTCAGGATCTTCTCCTTGATCGAGTAGGCCCCGGTAAGCAACATCTGAATATCAGAGGCAGATTGGACCTTAAACTCAAGAATCGGGATACCGGCTTCGATCTTGTCTTGAGAGCAGGGGTGTGTGACACAAATCTCTACGTAGCAACGCCTTTCGCCAGTCGTATCATACAACATCACGTCTGGTCGCAGCCCTGTGACCTTATCGTGTTTTTCCAGCTCTGCCTGATCGAAAAATTGAGTCAAGTTGTAGCGTGCAGGCACGGATTTTACGCACTGACGTGCTTCGTCTCTAACTAAGGCTAAATGAGGACCATTACAGGCAACCCGGCGCTCCAGCTCAAGGCTAATAGGCATTTCACGGCTGAGAGCTTGTTGGTAGCGATAGAAGAATGCTTCTTTGCCGCACTTGTGAAGATAGGTTTCAAGGGCACAGCATTCTTCCGAATGGCGAAAGTGCTTAGCGTTGAACTCGCCCATTACCGGGGTCAGGGGGCTCTTACAACCTGGGCAGGTGTAAGTATGTGAGCGCAGGGCAGCGCCAATGTGCGTGAGGGTGCCCTCGTCGTCTAGCGCGTAAGCGTATTGTATTGAGCTGGATTGAGTTGTCATGACTGCGTAGCCTCCCAAAAAAATCCAGCTAAGAACAGACCTTACGACAGGGAAATGGTAAGTAGTGCTTCTTGAAGCAGTCGAGTGTACAGCGGCTCAGTGAAAAAGCTAATCGCCCGCTCAACAACCTAGTGATACTGGTGCAGATTCGACAATGAGTTAATGCCCGGAGAGCATCTGCAAGACTTCTAGCTGGAAGGCATTCCAACCAGCCCTCGCTTCTGAAAAGCCGTCAGGAAACGGTAAAATCCAACCAAGTGAGCAACTTCACTTGATCAAAGATCTAAGGCTAGAATGATGGAATTACAACCTTAGTTTGCAAATAGCCAATTTTTCAAACTTTGCTTACTTTGTCAAGGAAGGTGACCGCAGTAGCAGGCACAACTACTTTAATCTGTATGAATAATAAGGTAGAACCGGCCAGTGAATGAATGCTTACCCTGAAATCAGGCGGACAACCTTCAGGAATATTGATAGCAAGACTGAATCTCTCGCTGCGGCGATAAACATTTCGCCATAACCCTGAACGAGAGTGGTTCATCCATCATATACAGGAGCGTTACATGCGCAAATTTAAGTACATAATCTGTCACCAGTGCGAAGGCCACGGGACCATGGAAAACCCGGCCTTTGAAAATGGATTCACCCAATCAGAAATGGCTGAGTGGGAGCCAGAAATGCGTGAAAAGTATTTTGCCGGAGCATTTGATGTTCGCTGTAACGTTTGTGCCGGTGACGGTAAGCTCAGCGTACCAAACGTAGCGGCTATGTCTTTTTCAGAACGACGGGTTCTGGCAGCACGGCGGCGTGATGAGCGTCTTCAGGCTGCTGATGAACGGCTGTCCCGCCAGGAACGAGCAATGGGGTACTGAGGTGCTACAGCAAAGATGAAAATGACGAAGCCAAAACCGGTAAGCCGGATGAAAAGACCGTTTATTAGTGAGCTTGCAGAGCTGGGTTTATCGGGTGAAATTCTTTCAATTCGAACTGACGGCATGCAGGGGACGCTCATACCCGATCTTACCGCAGGGGTGAGTGAAGCAGGCCGTGTGAAAACCGGCAACTGGGTAATCTCTGACAAGAGAACCTTCGACCATGTCGTTCTGTGTGTTGAAAGACAAGATGAGAACCATGATGTGTACGTAGGTAAATTCATCCAGTTACATGTAGCCGCTAATAAGAGCCTTAAGATCGTCGAAATGGGCGATGTGAAACTGGTGGCCATAACCAGCTCGATTCCTACCACTTTTAATGGTGGGATAAAGAGATACAAAGGGGTTACGTATGTGTCACTTTCCCAAACAGCTCAAACCACTATCGACTTCCCGAAGCGTATCTACAAAGAGGGCCAGGAATGTACTTCTGTCACCAGTCCTGACCAAGGTCCTTTCGCCCGGGATGTTAGGTTGAATTGCTACGGGCGATGTGTTGTCACCGGCGTAAGGTCCCCCTGGCGTACTGAGGCCGCGCACTTAACGCCACGTCATGAAGAAGGCATTCCCGACGTAACGAACGGAATTTTACTTCGCCGTGATATCCATACACTGTTCGACAATGACCATTGCGCCATAAACCCTGACACTATGAAAATTTACTTCAGCCGGGAGGCCCGGGAGTTGGATGATGATCTCCTGAAATGGCATGGGAATGAGATAGAGACGACACGCATGCAGGTTCCGGTTAACATCGAAAACCTTCGGATACGATGGCAAAAATTTAAGGCTAAGGATCGTCAGCGTAAATAAAGCCATAAGCTGAACCACGGCGAGGATTAGTCTTGTTCACTAAATGACAGCGAGAGATTAAATGCAAACCCAAAAAGAAATTACAGTTGGCCAGATCTGGGAAGAAGTGGATCCAAGACTGATCCGGAAAGTGCGGGTTGTTGAGGTGGCCTCGTTAGAAGGGCCCAAAGGCATCCTAATCGAAAACGTGGAGTCTGGTCGTAAGAACTGGGCGTCGTCATCCCGCTTTAATGGAAAGCGTGGAGGGTATCGTCTTATTTCCTGACGGTTTTGCCAATATGGGAAACTGAAGAGGTTGAAACCATCCCGGTGAGGGAGCATATCTGGTAAAGAAGAGTCTTTAAAAAGGTTTTACGCGACCTGGGATAATAAACGGGAAAACGATACCCAAAAAAAGAATACAGCGATGATAACGATAAGGAATGGTAAGGGCTTCAATATTTTGAGAAATGCCCTGGCTTCCTTTGCATCTGCATTTCTAATCAAACTGTCCACATAGGGATCACAGCTCTTAGGTTCTGAATTTTTCATATGTTCTGTACCTGAAATTGATTCCGTATGAGAAAAGGCCACCGAAGTGGCCTCTATCAAAACTGGTGGCAAAAGTTAGATCAGGAAATCATCAAGACTTTTACCGGCTGCAATTTGTTCTGCCAGAGCTTTGGGGGTACGGCCCTGTCCAGTCCACGTTTTTGTTTCGCCATTTTCATCAGTAAATGAGTATTTGGCCGGGCGTGGTTCACGGCTTTTCTTGGTAGCCGTAGATTTGGCCTGGAATGAGCCAAGCAGCTCTTCCGGGTTGATACCATCTTCTTCCATTAACTTACGCAGGGCGTCAATTTTCTCCTGACGAGCTTGCAGTTCGGCAGCTTTGGATGATTCTTCCTGACGACGCTCATCAACAATGACATTAAGCTTTTCGAGGATTTCCTCAAGTACTTCTAAAGGCAGCTCGCGGCCCTGGGCGCGAAGAGTACGAATATTGTTTAACGATTTGAGTGCTTCAGACATACGACCCCACTTTCTAATTCTTTGATAAGGATTTACTTAATCATAATACACTCTATAAGGAAAAAGATGCCAGCTTTATGTCTTCAGGTACAAAGATATCTTGCTAAGAATACTCCTTATCTTCCTTGTGCAGACTGTTTCGTGCTTTCGATGTTGTTCATGAGTCTTAAAATCTGCTCACTGTTTAGGGTACTCATGCTGTAAATCAGCAAGAAGGAAGCGCAGAACAACATAAGCAATCGGAAAAGGAAACCATGCCAGTGACAGGCCATATATAGCGGAGATAAACATAGGGTAATTTAACTCACTTACAAAATTCGCTTCATTGTATTGTTGAATCGAAATGGCAGAAGCAAAAATTATAATTAAAGTAAGAAAAATCCACTCTAGCCATCTCTTTTTATAACAAGCATAAGCGAAAGCTGTAGGGTAAAAAATAAAGCAAAAAAATTCCAGCTGCAATTACGTTCATAAAAGTAACTTTCCTGATAGCGCCGTTATTTTTCGAATGCAGTATCATGAACAACTGCCATAACATTGATGATTGGCTTTCTTTTTCTGAAGAACCTTCCGCGCGGCAAAGTTTCTCCCGCTTTGAGACGATAAAGCCAGAAAACATAAGCCGGAGGAACATTGCTGTCAAAAATATCTGAACAAGTTTGAACTGTGATGCCTACTGTATTGTCTTTCCTCATCTCTTTAAAAGTGCCTTGCAATGCAGCGGATAACGTCATTTTTAAGAAACCTTTTTTCTGTTTGAACGGATAGACTTGACTTAGCTGGCTTGACTGTAATGTTTGCCACTAAAGATCCCTCGTTCTGAGGATGCAGGCACTACAAAGTTACCGTCAGGTCTAATCATACGAGTTTGGATGAAATTTTTGCCGGATTTGGTTTTTTCAACCTGGTGCTCGATCTTCCATTCTTCTTTGACGGGACCGGATGACAAATGAACTAGAACCGGTACTTTTTTACGTGTTCTATCCAGAACAATACAATTTGATTTATCCGTATCAAAGCTTCCCTGAAGAGTATTCAAAGAGCAATTATCATATCCCTCAACCGGAACTGCATTACCTTGGATATCAATTTTGAATCCTCCAGCTATTACAATTTCGGGTGCGTTATCATTTAAAGTCTCGTCATAGGCAGCATCAACTACATCGCAAGCAGTAAGAGTAAGTGACGATGCCACAGCAAGACACAATAAAGAAAATCTGTTTTTGAACATATTTGAGACCTTTTATAAAAATAAAATAACAGGAGAATTGTATCATTAACAGTCTAGTTCTAACGACTACCACTTTTAAGTATGTATTGAGCCAGTTTTATATTCAGGCACACCATATTGCACTCTAGCTCTTTCATCATTCTTGAAGAACTCTTAATTAAGTATTCTTCAAGTGGGCCAGCATATGCCCCTGATGTCACGATCGTTAGTTGCGTAAGAGGATGAGTCAAACTCTCAATGCCCTTCAGGATGTCATTCTGGACAGCAGCAATATAAACAGGCGAAGCCGCAATCAAATATTCATCATTCGGGCTGGACTGCATTAACTGGCTTATAGTTGCGCAACGGTTATGCTTACCTAGTGATTTTGTGATGGCTTTCCACCAGAGATCATGCCTGAATGGTACTTGATGAAATGTCGCCTCGTAAGAGGGCACCCGATCTCGACTATTTAAAAACCCCATCCCGGCAGAGATTATCCACAACTCCAGATTTCTGGTTGAGTTTAAAATTTCCTTTGCCGTAGACCAGTGATTACCTGAATACAAGGACAATGCCGGTACAGCCTGATTACTTCTGGCGTCGTCTACAATGTTACTCCAGGCATATGCTGCGTCGTCCGGGGTTTGTTTTGGATCTATGTCCAATGTCGGCCAGACGTGGCCCTGATGATTCTTGCCCTTTGTACAGGAAGTGATTAAGTGTACTGAGCGTTCAGAGAACATTATCTTCCTTACATACCCATAGAACAGCTTTCTAAGAACGGTGGGCTCGCCTGAAAATTACAAATCAGCCCCTTTCACGGCATCATTTTGATTCTTCGCGTCTGCCCCCAGTAAGATGACCGGTTTTCTGCATGACAGTGTTATTCCTAACAAACGCAACACAAAACCACGCCAGCCAGAGCAAATTTTTTCATTTGCTGCGTAAAGCCTATTGTTTTCTCTTTTAAGCTTCGCCCACTCGTTACAGAGGGTAACATCATCAAGCGCTGTTATATGCTTCGCCTCACCTTCGACGATAACGGTATGGATACCGTATGCTGTAAATCTCATACTATTTTCCAGAACCCAGTTGCGGTATTCGTCGAGTCCACCTTCGGAACCGGTAGCTCTGCGCCACATTTCAATTTGCTTGTGTGATGGGTCAAGTGTACTTGTCATTGAAGCCTCGTCTCAGCGATAACGCTTGAAATAGCCCGCTTTGGTCATCATGAAATTAGCCATCTGACTGGCGATTTGATTGTATCTTACTCATAGTGCCCTACCTATAGGTTAAAAAGGGGCATTTTCGCTTTATAGCGTGTTCAGCAGCATCAATCCTCCCAAGAAAGGCTGGCTTATTAGGGGTCAATTTGGATATCGAAAATTATTGTACGTTAAGGTCGTTTTTTGACCTT
>ERZ827496.18-NODE-18-length-204202-cov-13.702812_pt1 | contig 204202 bp, 167 predicted proteins | sample MGYA00519769_ERZ827496 | MGnify/ENA primary metagenome ERZ827496 (study PRJEB31778, sample SAMEA3449327) | human gut metagenome | biome: human gut; feature: human-associated habitat; material: faeces | place: United Kingdom | collected 2010/2012 ...
CAACCCGCGGGAGAGTAGGTCGCCGCCTTTTTTATGGATAGTAAGATCCCGTCCCCCTCACAGGCCGAGTGGCCCGAGGGGGGACGGGATCATTTTTTGCCTGATTTCACCGAGGCAGACCGCGATGTCCTCGTCATGCAGAGAGGGAGTGTCGCACGCGCATGGAGGAAATCATACCATGAGCCCGCCTTGCGGTCGGTTTAACCATCGCAAGGCGGGCTCGAGGTGTGCTGAGGTTGTGCGTGGTTTATTCTGCTGTATCAGTGTTACGTTCTGTGTATCTTGTGACATAGCCGAGTTTACTGGCCACGTAGCTGAGTGCGCGGTGCGCGCGTTTTAGGGTTTCGATGGCTAATGTGTCGTCGGCCAGTACGAGACGCCCGTCGTCTGTCAGTATGGTATCTCTGCACTTTTTGCGTACTTTTTCAAGGCGAGATTTCCCTTGGCCTTTCTGTTTCTTGACGTCGTCGGGCCTATTGTTGTGCACGAGGTGGTTACGGAGGGGACGGACTAAGTTGTCGAGAAAGTCGATATCCTCTTGCACCTCCTTTTCGATGAGAATTTGCTTGCTGACGCAGAGAAACTCCAAAGGCGTGAGCTTCTTGGTGTTACGGCAGAGCAGTTGGACTGCGGTGTCGTAGTAAGAATAGGCCATGACGAGCATGGCGCTGCGGAACGTGTCGGTCGTGCAGTCGTAGGCGTCAAGTCCGTTTGCGAGCGAACGATAGACGTCAAGTCGCACTTCGTCATCGCCCTCGGCCACTTCGGCGGCTTGCTCCTCAAACTCTTTCAGTGTCTTGGTTTTCCACTCGTCGTGCAGCGCAGGAAACTGGCGGATGAGGAGTTCGAGGAACGTGCATTCATCGTCGATGACCTCCTGATGGGATGTGGAACTGCAATCATGGCCGCTGGATGAAAACTTTCTTCGTTGTGCCGTCTGCCTTGCGGACGATGTTCACTCCAAGCTGCGGGCTCGTGAGCAGCTTCCCTTCAATAGAATAATACTTCGGAACGCCCGCTTTGTTCGTCCGCATTGGCGTGTCGATGCCCACCGCGTCGAACTCCACGAGGTTGTAGTTGCCCCAACCGGTTACCCAATATGACGTATACGACCCTTTGGGAACGTAGATGATGACGTTGTCGCTTAGTTCTGGGAATTCGCTTGGAATAGGCGGAATTGATGAGAAGAAACGGATAGTCCGCAGGTTAGGACAGTCTTTGAACGTATCGCCGAGATATAAAGCATTTCCACTTAGTTCTCGTATGTTGACAGAGTTGAGACTGGTGCAGCCTTTGAAAGTGCTGTCCAAGTGTTCCACGCCTATAGGCAGGTCTATCGTTTTGAGGCTGGTGCAGCCTATGAAAGTGCCGTCCAAGTATTTCACGCTTTTAGGTAGGTCTATTGTGTTGAGACTGGTGCAGCCTATGAAAGTGCCGTACAAGTGTTCCACGCTTTTAGGCAGGATTATTTGGGTGAGACTGGTGCAGCCTTCGAAAGTGCTGTCCAAGTATTTCACGCTTTCAGGCAGGATTATTTGGGTGAGACTGGTGCAGCCTTTGAAAGTGCCGCTCAAGTACAAGTGTTCCACGCTTTTAGACAGGTCTATCGTTTTGAGGCTGGTGCAGCCTTCGAAAGTTCCGTCCAAGTAACTTACGCTTTCAGGCAGGTCTATTGTGGTGAGACTGGTGCAGCCAATAAAAGCATCGCTCAACATCGTCACGCTTTCAGGCAGTTCTATCGAAGTAAGGCTGGTACAGCCAATAAAAGTTCCATTTGCGTACTGCGTTCGTTCTTCTTCAAAATAGTCAGGTAGTTTAACATCCTTTATATTTTTACATTGGTAAAACAAGTAGTCCAAACCATAATTATCTCCCCACGAAGAACCAAGACCGTCTATACTGTACTTGTCGTAACGTCCTGTACTATAGACGTATCGAAAAGTTCTGCCTAGAATAACACGGTAGACCACGACATAAAAGGAACCACCTCTGACAATTGTAACCTCGCTGATGTCGAGGGTTTCGAGTGCGTAGCCTTGCGTGGGATTGCCGTAACCGTCAGCTCCGGCCATTTCGCGGATCATTAGGAGGTCATCACCGTTCAGCTCACCGGTGAGTTTGAGGTTGGTGATGAGTGGTCGGAGGCTCGGGTCTATCATGTCTTGCAGTGTGCCTGCCGTGGCGACGTGCAGGGTGACTTGTTCTGTGATTGGTGCATTCTGCGCTTGCGCATGGGATACGGATAAACAAAGGTATGCCACGAGGAGTGTGATTATCTTTTTCATTGTCTATTTTTTAGTTGTGTGGAAGTTTGAGATAAGAGCGAGGCCTTCAAAAGCCTCGCCATTTGAGGCATTTTAGATGTCCGAATTCATGCATTGCGGGTCGATGGCGAAGAGGTTGTGTGTCTCGTCTTCCTCCACCCATGCGATGGTGAATTTGCGGGCTATGCCGTCTTTGTCCCATTCGTAGGATTCTCCCATTCCTTTGAGGATTCCTTTTCGTTTTTTGACGGCGTTCATGGCCTCGTTGGTCGTCAGGAAGTTTTCGGCGGCCATTCCGGAGCGTCCCAAGATGAAAGTCACTTTTTCCATGTTTGTTTTTCTTGTTGTTTCCGTCAGACTCCCCGGGGCGGAACGGTTTTGATTGAATGGGGCATATATACGAAAAAGCGCGGGAGTCTGTACCGTTGCCGTCCCGCTCTTAGAGGCCTTCGCATTGCCCATACAGTCAGAACGAGCAACGCAGAAGCCCACGCCGATATGTATATGGAGCTTCCCTGCCGCCCTTTCCGCACAGTCAGGCGGAAAGATACGGCAAGGGCTGTCATATAACATACCCAGTGGACGCCTACCGTTGCGATGTTCGTGGACCGTATGTCGGAGTTTGCGAAGTTCCTAAGAGCCACGGACAAAGCGCCAATAAACGCCTTTCCTTATATATCGGACTCCCGCCCATCCTCCACCGTTGTGGCTTCGGCGTGGAATCCATGGGCAAATATAGTGTTTTGCGGCGAAAAGATGGCGTCGGTGACGACTTTTTTACGAATCGGGCGATGGTCCGCTTGTCCGGTGGCGGCCGTGGGCAGAGCTACGGCGCGGCGGAGTCGGGTGGCTGTTCCGCCGGAGCATGGGCAGGCGTTCCCCGCGTTGTTTCGCGGGGAGTCTTTTGCGCTTTCCGTTACGGCGGAGCGGCGACGGCGGTCGGGCCGGGGTGAACGGTTTCGGATTATTTTCCGATAGATTGAATTTGACTGCGGACGCCTTTCGATATTTCGAGGAACATGTATCCTGCGCTGTTGTTGAGCAGTTTGTTGCGGTTGCGTTCGTAGCGTACGGTGGCGTATTCCATTGACTTATCGAAAGTCAGGCGCGACATGGCGGAGCGTGATTTGCCCAGCATGGTTGAGTCGAGCTGTTCGGCGGGGAAGTAGTCATCGAGGTTGATGTCTCCAATCATTGTAGTTTCCAGGAATTTGATGTGGCTGTGCTTGTTGTCAGTATAAAAGCCGACAAACATGTGTCCCGGAATACGTACCAGTACGGGGTCAATGTTAATGGCACGAAGCAGTGAGGCGAAGAGTACGCTGCCGTCTACGCAGTTGATCTGCGACGAGGCGAGAGCGTCGTCGAACGTGCGGACGCGCTGGGCGAAGACAACGTTTGAGGAAAGACTTGAATTGGATATCGAACTGTATTTGAACTCTCTTCGTTGCAGCACATTCCATAGGGCATAGACTTGGCGTACCACCTGTGCCGAATCGCCTTGATAACCTTGGAAACGGTTGACAATACGTGTGTTCAATGCTTCGCGCAGCACCTTGTCGATCATCGGGTTCTCTTCGTTGACGTATGCGGCAAACAGTAGGCGCGTGCTGATGAATTTGCTGCCTTTTCCGACGGGTTTCATGTAGCCTAAGAGGCATTCGTTGACACTTCGCATGGAGAAAGTGCGTACCCGTTTTCCCATTTCCTCCTCGTTGAGTGTCACTGTGGCAATGACGCTGATCGGTTCGGCCTGTTGGTTGTTGCGCAGGGCGTCGTAGTCCCATGCGATGTCCGGATAGACGATGTAGTCCGTGCGATGTCGGGGCAGGACGAATTCCGACACCGAACGGGCGTAGAATGGCGTCGGTTCCACTTCGATGCGGATCCGGCTGTTTTTGCCGCGCGAACGCACTTTGATGCCGATGAGTGATTTGGGATTGCCGACATAGGGCGTGTCGACCGGTTCTACGATTTCGACATCCGTCGTGGCCACCGACAGGATGGCCGACGGGAATATGTTCCCTCCGAGGGCGTCGACTATTTCAAAGTCCGCGTTGCCGTAAGTCGTGCGGTAGAGAGTGATGCCACCGCCTACAAAAAGCATGATGGCCAATAGGATGAGCACGTCGCGCCAACGGATAGACAGGTATATTTTCAGCATGATGCAAGCTTTCTTTTCATTTAAAGGCAAATATAGCGAAAGGCGAGAGCCACGCCAAGGGAAAACAGTTATTCTTTCCGCCGAACGCTATTTCCTGTTCCACGTTTTTCGGAATAACATGGCGTTTGGTCGACAAAAGCTGGCTTTTGGCCGAAAGGACTTAAACGTTTTCCTTCCGCTGTAATCAAATGAACAGTTGAACCTCAAAAAAGAATAGAAGTTATGAAAAAAGTGATTTCCAGTATGGCTCTTATGCTGCTTGTTGCCAGTGGTCAGGTCGCAATGGCTCAGCGGGCAGACCGTGATTCCCGGGCTGCTCAACGAGTGGAACGTCAGGCTGAATCTTTGGCTAAGTCGATGGATTTGGACGGCGAGCAGAAAACCACGTTCGTCAGTCTTTACAAGGAATATCAGGACACGCTGCGCGCCGTGCGGCGCGACGCTTTCCAGCCGAAGCGCGACAAGGACGAGAAGCTGAGCGAGAAAGAAGCCGAGCAGCGCATCCTTGCCTCTTTCGAGCGGGAGGCGAAAGTGAATGCCCTGAAACAGGAATACTACAAGAAGTTCCGCGCCCATTTCAAGGCCTCGCAGTTGGTCCGTGTGTTCGTGCACGAATTTCCTGCACCGCAGCGCCGCATGCCCAGCGGCGGGCCGGGCTTTGGCGGACCGATGCAAGGCGGCCCGGGCGCTCGTGGTGGTTTCGGAGGCGGGTGGTGACGCTGTCATCCCCGGCTTCAGCAGGCCCGGGTCGCTCTTTTTCATAGGCGAGAGGGCGCCGACAGTCCCACACAGTGGGCGTCGGCGCCTTCTTTTGTGCCTTTCAGTCGGCTCGCGGCGTCAGTGCGCGCTTTCGTCAATCTGGTAGTCGTTCGCCACCATGACGTTCTGGATGAGCGTCCCTTTCTCGATCACGCCCTGTCCGCCCTTGATGGCCAGCAGCGACAGGAGGGGCCAGGCGAACAATCCCAGCCCGACGCCCAGGCCGATGGCCAGTCCTTTCTTGTTCTTCCCTTCGGCCGAGGTGCTGCCCGTCAGGGCCACCATCTGCCCGTCGGTGGCCGTCGTGCTCACGCACAGGGCTTCCACCCGTCCGGCGCGGCCGCAGCCGCGTGCTTTTGCGCCTTTCACTTCGAGCACCACGGGCGTGCCCCGGCGGATGACGACGATGCCGTCGCTGTTTTTCACGTCCATGTCGACGTATCCGGTGGCGTTTTTCCCGTTTTTCAACTCGATGTTCTCGCTTGTCCGTATGTTCACGGTCGTTCCGCGCCGGAGGGGAGTGGCGGCGAAGACGGACAGGTTCAGTGTGGCCAATGCTGTGGCAATAATGAGGAGTTTCTGCATAAGTGATAAATTTGGTTGTCTTATGCAAAGATATGTTCTGAACCGCCCGCAGTGCGAAAGGCCAGCGTGACGAAAATTCACGCTTCGGTGGCCGGATTTTCACGCCCGGCCTGTTCGCTTCTTGCCAAGTCTTCGAAAAAGTTGTGGTTCAGCGCCTGCCCGATGCGGGCCAGCAGGGCGGTATCGAGACTTTCGCGTTGGAAAATCTTGTGCACATTCGTGCGGTCGCAGCAGATTTTCCGTGCGAGCCAGGCTGGCGTGCGTTCTTGGCGGGCCAGTTCGAGCTGGATGAGGTGGCCGAGGTGGAGCATGAAAAAAGGCGGAACCGTTTACGCTCATCCTCGTCTGAGGCACCGCCAAGCGCCTTCGCAAATAGATAAGCACAAACAGTCCACGCCCTATCGGGGCGTGAACTTTTCAGGCTTATTCCCATTTGCTTCAAATTGGCGGTTTTCAGACGAGGGAGTAAGAACCGAAGTTCAGCTCAATGTGGTAGCGTTACGTCGTGATCGTGTCTGGTTCTTCGAATGCGGTTTTAATCGGGTTCGACAGTCGTTCTTGTGCCGCCCGGCGAACTGTTCGGACGTCGCGCGGCAGCGACAAATATACTGCCTTTTCGGCGAACAGCATCGGCCGGGGCATGGAAAAATGACGCCGAACGCCGCATCGCGTCCGCACCAACGGTCGTCAGACGCCGGTAAGGCATTCGTGTCGTTAGGCGGACATCGTGCGGCGATGTACGTAGGGGCGCCATTTATGACGCCCTGTGCCCGTGAGGGCGGGGGCTGTCGTTGGGCTGGCGTCGGGTGGTGTTCGTTGTGCCCCGTCGGGGCGCGGGCTTCACAAGTGGAGCCCCTACGTTTGGCGGCGGTCGTTGTGTGGGCTCATGCGGGCAGGGTGAGGATCGTGTTGACTTCGCGCATCAGGCGGAGGGTCTCGCTGAGGGCGCGGAGCGTGCGGGCGTAGTGGGCGATGTCGTCGTGCGTCAGGCGGCGGCCGCGCCGGTCTTTCAGCCATTTCTGCGCGGGTTGGTAGCCGCCGATGGCCGCGTTCCAGACGGCTTCCGCGACGCCGCCGACATACTGCGTGTCGTTCACGTAGGCCCGGCCGTCGGCCCAGTGCGGGTCGGTGACTTCGTTCGAGCCGCCGACGGGGTAGGTCATGCCCGGCGGCCAGCCCTCGGCGTCCTCCATGAGGTGCGTGCGCCGCAGCCGGGCGCCAATGTCTGCGAGCTGGTGGTACGCTGCGGCGTCCGCCGGGTAGGGCACGCGGGGGAAGTCGATGCGCAGCATCTCGCGGTAGCGTTCCCGGTAGCGCGGGCTGTAGAGTACGGCGTAGACGTAGTCGAACAGTTCGAGCGGCTCAACCTTTTCGCCCAAGCCCCGCTCAATCCGCGCGACGACTTCGGGCCGGAAGTTGGGGACCAAGTCTTTTTCGTCGAAATTTCGCCCGGCTTCGCCGGGAATGATGAAAAGCGGAAAGACGTAACCGCGTTCTTTTGTTTTATTGGAAATAAAGCAATTGTCTACGATGTGATTTGCAACATATATATGGGACCAATCGTCACAGGCGAGCTGCCGAACGGTGATTAGGGCAAAATTTCCTGAATTCACCAAATTGCGCATTAGGCGGTATCGTGGCCAGGCCACGATACCGCCTGTTTTCCCTGTATAGTAGAGATACTTTTTATCAAAGAGGCGATAGTCAATTGGCATGATGCAGTTTTCATCCACAAAGGTGCCGATATCTTCTTTGGCTTTAGCGATGGTCCAATCTCTCGTGTCTTCTAAATTGTAGCGTCGCTTCAATTCAGATTCTGGTAGTTGTATTAGATGGGTGATACGTTGCCTTACCTCATCGGGATTGTCGCAGATAAGAAATTTATCTTTAGTCGTGGTTATGCCTAAGGACGTTTCCACAAACAGTTCATTCACTCCAAATCCTTTCTGGTACTCCGCTTCGACGGTGAAGTCCTTGGGGACGAAGAAGTACATCGGCGGTTGAGGCGCGAGGCGCTGGAAGGGAATATCGGCGAGGTCGTGATGGTCGAGGTAGTCGTACTTGTCGCTGCGCAGGCCGTAGAGGTCGTAGTGGTAAACGTCGGCCATGTGGTCGCGGTCGTGCTTTTCCTGCGTGCGGATGAAGAGGTTGATGCTCACGCCCTGCTGGATGTCGAACACGTTCTCGTCCTTCGAGCCGTCGGGGGCGGTCTCGTGCTTTTTGCTGTTGCCGTGCAGGTCTATGGTATATATACGGTCGAACGTGCGGAGCAGTTGCCAGCGCATTCCCCGGAACGTCGGGTTGTCGAGGTAGCCGTGCGGATTGATGAAAGCGACGATGCCCGTCCCCGTGCGTTCTATATAATAATGTGCGAGTCGGATGAACTTCACGTAGTCGTCGTTCAGCCATTTCGGGTTGCGCTCTTTCAGTGGCGTCTGTCCGCCCGGTTCCATCTTGTAAGTACGCATCAGGTTCATGATCCACTCTCCCTTGTTGCGGCTGGCACCATTGTACGGCGGGTTGCCCATCATGACCATGACGGGTGCGTCGCGCTTGACGCGGTTGGCGGCCTCAGCTTCCTCGCTGAAGAGCTGGTCGAAGAGGGTGCGCTCGTCGGCGGGCGATTCGAGCGAATTGGTCAGGTAGACGTGGAGCCGGCGGTCGGAGCGGTGGCGGTAGCCGGTCTGTTCGAGCAGGAGGTCGAGCTTCAGGTGGGCGATGGCGTAGGAAGCCATCAGCAGTTCGAATCCGCCGAGGCGCGGCAGGAGGTCGCGCTCGACGTAGTCCTGCCACAGGCCCTCGCGCCCCTCAAAACGGTTGCGCACGAGGCGCACCGCCTCGGCCAGGAATGTGCCCGTGCCGGTGGCAGGGTCGAGTATCTGCACGCGGTGGAACGAGCGGTCGACGCGCTTGCGGTGGTCGGCGGTGCGGCGGTCGACGGCCTGCGCCTCGACGACCTTGCGGCTGACGCGCGAGGCGTCGGCCAGTCCCTCCGTCAGGCCGAAGTCGCGGTGCAGCAGGTGGTCGACGGCGCGCACGATGAAGCGCACGACGGGCTGCGGCGTGTACCATACGCCCTTGGCCTTGCGCTGGGCGGGGTCGTAGGCGGTGAGGAAGTCCTCGTAGAAGTGGATCATGGGGTCGTCGCGCCGTCCGTCGCGTCCGTAGTCTGCCAGGAGGCGGCGCAGGTCGACGGCGCGGAAGGTGGCGGCCAGGTCGTCGACGAGCCAGGCGATGCGGTCGTCGAGGTCGTAGCCCGCGATGCTTTGGAAGAAGCGGCGCAGGAAGGGGTTGGTCTTCGGGATGAGCGAGGCGGCCTCCTGGCGGGAGAAGGTGTCGGGCGTGTCGTCGTGCAGGCGGGCGGCAAACATGCCATAGACGAGCGTCTGGGCGTAGAGGTCGGCAAACTCGGGCGGCTCGACGTCGTGGATAAGGGCGTCGCGGAAGGCGCGGAACAGGCCGTGGAGCTGGCGGCCGGCGTAGTCCTCGCCGTCGTCGTCGAGAGTGCGGCGCACGGTCTCGGCCAGCAGGCGGGCCTTGGCGGCCATGGCGTCGGCCAGGCGAGCGGACGACGTCAGGAGTTGCGGCCCGCCGCCCGTGAGGCGCGCCAAGAGGGCGTCGAAGGCCGCCTCGGCGTCGCGGCGGGGCAGGATGCGGCCGTCGCGGGCGTCGCCGATGCGCACCTGAGCAACGGGCTCGCCGCCCTCGTAGAGGTGGAAGTCCAGGTAGTCGGTGAAGACGATGTGGGCGAGCGAGCGGCGGTAGCGGTCGAACTGCTCGCGGTGCTGGCGGCGGCCGTCGAGGTCGGGGTCGTCGATGTCCTTGGCCTCGACGAAGGCCACAGGCAGGCCGTCCGAGCGGCGCGTGAGGATGAAGTCGGGCGCGCCGCAGGCGATGCGTGCCGGTTCGTTGGTGACGGTCAGTGTGGGCAGGCGGTCCTGTAGCAGGCGTTGCAGGGCGGGGCGGTAGCTGTGTTCGCGGGCCAGCCCCGTGCGGTACTGGCGGTCGAGTTCGGAGATGTATTCGCGGAGGTTCATGGCGTGCGGTCTTTACCTTACGGGCAAATATAAGTTTTTTTTGCGAAATCCTTATCGCCTGCTGTGCCGAAAGTGGGGGCGCACAAGTGCTGCCCTCGATCGGCAGAGAGGTTTATTACCCCGCCAGAAATCCCGGACGGCGTCCGAAAGTCTGTTTCACGTCGTGAAATGTGTAATTCACGTCGTGAAATATAAAAGTCACGCCGTGAAATGTACAAATCACAGCGTGAAACAGACTTTGTCGCCCTGACAGGGATTTTTGTCGGCGTGCGGGTGATTCCTGCCGGGGCGTGGGCCGGGTCTGCCGGGCTGTGCGGCGGTGCGCGCGTCCTGCCCGCCGCGCCGCATGGCGGGCAGGGCCCGTTAAAGTGCTGCGCCCGTGGCAGCTATGTCGCCGGGAATCGCTATCTTTGCTCCGCAAAAAGCGGGACGCGCCCCGGCTTGCCCGGGCAGGGCGCCGGCCGCCCGCTCCCGCGACCCGAACAGAATCAACATCCAAATCATCCATAAAAACGAAAGAAGCAATGGCCCAAGAAGATGTGTTCAAGAAAATCGTCTCCCACTGTAAGGAGTATGGTTTCGTCTTTCCCAGTAGCGACATCTACGACGGGCTCGGCGCCGTGTACGACTACGGACAGAACGGCGTGGAGCTGAAAAACAATATCAAGCAGTATTGGTGGCAGAGCATGGTGCTCCTGCATGAGAATATCGTCGGTCTCGACAGCGCCATCTTTATGCATCCGACAGTCTGGAAGGCGTCCGGCCACGTCGATGCCTTTAATGATCCGCTTATCGACAACCGTGACAGCAAGAAGCGCTACCGCGCGGATGTGCTGATCGAAGATCAAATCGCCAAGTATGACGAGAAGATCAACAAGGAGGTGGCCAAGGCTGCCAAGCGCTTCGGTGAGGCTTTCGACGAGGCCCAGTTCCGTTCGACAAATGCCCGCGTGCTCGAACACCAGGCCAAGCGCGACGCCCTGCATGAACGTTATGCACAGGCGATGAACAACATGGACCTCGCAGAGTTGAAGCAGATCATCCTTGACGAGGAAATCGTCTGTCCCATCAGCGGCACGCGCAACTGGACTGACGTGCGCCAGTTCAACCTGATGTTCAAGACAGAGGTCGGATCGACGGCAGAAGGAGCCTCGACCATCTATCTGCGTCCCGAGACGGCACAGGGCATCTTCGTGAACTACCTCAACGTGCAGAAAACGGGCCGCATGAAGCTTCCTTTCGGCATCGCTCAGATCGGTAAGGCCTTTCGTAATGAAATCGTGGCGCGGCAGTTCATCTTCCGTATGCGCGAATTCGAGCAGATGGAGATGCAGTTCTTTGTCAAGCCTGGCACGGAGATGGAATGGTTCCGCCGTTGGAAGGAGACGCGCATGAAGTGGCACCAGGCACTGGGCTTCGGCGCGGAAAACTACCGCTTCCACGACCACGAGAAGCTGGCGCACTACGCCAACGCCGCATGCGACATCGAATTCCGCATGCCGTTCGGTTTCAAGGAAGTCGAAGGCATCCACAGCCGCACCGACTTCGACCTGAAGCAGCACGAGAAGTTCTCCGGCCGCTCCATCAAGTATTTCGATCCCGAGACGAACGAAAGCTACACGCCGTATGACATCGAGACAAGTATCGGCGTGGACCGCATGTTCCTCACCGTGATGTGCCACTCCTATGCTGAGGAACAGCTTGAGGGCGGCGAGACGCGCGTGGTGCTCCGCCTGCCGGCCGCTTTGGCACCCGTGAAACTGGCTGTCATGCCGCTGGTGAAGAAAGACGGGCTGCCCGAGAAGGCGCGCGAAATCATCGACGAGTTGAAGTTCCACTTCAATTGCAAGTATGACGAGAAGGATTCCATCGGTAAGCGTTACCGCCGTCAGGACGCCATCGGTACGCCGTATTGTGTGACTGTCGACCACGACAGCCTCACCGATGGTTGTGTCACCCTGCGTGACCGCGACACGATGACGCAGGAGCGTGTGCCCATCAGCAGCCTGCGCGGCTTGCTCGAAGACAAGGTGAGCATCACGTCGCTGCTCAAAAAACTCTGCTAATCCTCTGACAGATGAAACGCATTCTCGACCTGTTCCTTCTTTTGGTCTTTGCACTGCCGGCGTTGACGGCGTGTGACAATTCAGAAGACACCGACGCCCAATGGACCGGCTGGAAAGAACGCAACGAGGCATATTTCGACGAGAAGATGCGCACAGCCCGCGCAGCCATCGCCGATGCCCAGGCGCTCTATGGTGACGACTGGGAAACGCATTGCGCTTGGCGTGTCTATAAAGACTATTCGCTTGCGGCCGACCAGCCCGGCACAGCCACCGACTCCGTCTGTGTGGAGATTGTCCGGAATGGAACGGGAAGCGGCTGCCCCATCTTTACGGATTCGGTCCGTGTCAACTACCGCGGGATGCTCATCCCAAACGAACTGGCTGAGACGCAAGTGTACCGCGACGGTTATGTCTTCTCGTACACCGGCATCTCGAAGGATTTCGACGACGTGTTCAACCCAGAGACGGCCATGCCGGCGATGATGTATGTCGGTTCGCTCACAACGGGATTGTGCACGGCGGTACAGTATATGCACATCGGCGATCTTTGGCGCGTCTATGCTCCGGCCAGTCTTGGCTATGGCAGTACAGAACATAACGTCATACCTGCGTGGTCAACTCTCGTGTTCGAAATAGAGCTTAAAGCCTATTACCACGCAGGCATCGTGCCGCCAGTCTGGCGGATGGGCATGATGCAGTAGTAACCCGCACGTGACACATATAATTATAAGGGCCATCCGGAAGTATAGTCGGATGGCCCTTTCTGTGTGGGTGTGGACGGTTGGTCCTTCGCAAATGATTTATCCGGGGAAATCGGTCTTGTAGAGCGTGTCGATAATGCCGTCGCAAAGACCGATGACCGGGACGACGATGTCCTTGGCCCGTACGGCTGCTGCCACGGTGAGGAAAATCTCTGCGGCCGGCACGATGACGTCGGCACGGTCGGCTTTCAGTTTGTACTCTGCCATGCGCTGTTCCGGTGTGAGGGGATTCAGGACTTCGTAAAGGCCGCGTAGCTCCTCGATGGTGAGGACGCGCTTCTTTTCCTTCTTTCCTGTCAGGCGGTAGAGCTTGTTGATGTTGCCGCCCGAGCCGATGATATGCACGTCCTCGTATGGCGCGGCCAGTTCTGTGAGTTCGGTCCGCATCCGTTGCCATGCCGTTTCATCGACTCCGCCGTTCAGGATGCGGATAGTGCCAATGTTGTAGGAGCGCGAGCAGACCAGCTCTCCGTTGGTGAGAAGATTGATTTCCGTGCTGCCACCGCCGACGTCGACATAGATGTAGTTGCCGTTGCGGTCCTCAAGCTGTTCGACGTGATTGTTATATACGATGCTGGCCTCCTCTTCGCCGGCGATGATTTCAATCTGTATGCCGGTGTCTTTGAATATGTTCTCGATGAGTTTGGGGCCGTTGGCCGCGTCGCGCATGGCTGAGGTGGCGCAGGCGCGGTAGCGGTCGACGTCGTAGATTTTCATCAATTGGCGGTAGGCCTTCATGAGGCGCTCCATCCTTTTTGCCTTGGTGTCTGAGACACGCCCGTCGCGGAACACATCGAAGCCCAGGCGCAACGGAACGCGCAGGAACAGTTGTTTGGTGAATTCAGGTGTTGTGCCGTCCGTCTCTACCTTTTTGATGAGCAGGCGGGCTGCGTTGGAGCCGATGTCGATAGCAGCGTAGTTGACGGTTTTCATTCTTTCAGTTCTTCTTGTTCAAGTTTGAGGTAATGTTCGTAGAGCTCTTCCTGCGAACGGAGAGGCTCTTGGCCGGGCGGGATGAGGGGAGCCGTGTCGCCGCCTTGGCCGTCGACGAGGCGGCCTTGGCTGGTGTCGGCCAGACCGAGGTCGACAATTGTGTGCAATTCGGCACGGATGGCCGGGTCATAGACCGGCGTGACGACCTCAACGCGGTAGTCAAGGTTGCGGGGCATCCAGTCGGCTGAACCGATGAAGCACTGCTCCTGTCCGCCACCGGCAAAAATAAAAATGCGGGAGTGCTCGAGGTAGCGGTCGATGATGCCGATTACTTTGAGGCGGTCGCCGAGCTGAGGCTGGTCGGGTACGAGCGAGCAGTTGCCGCGTACGAGGAGGTCGACCGGTACGCCGCTGCTGGCTGCCTCGTAGATTTTGTCAACCATGATGGGATCCGTGATGTGGTTTACCTTCATCTTAATACCCGAAGGCAGGCCTGCGCGGTGGTTCTTTATTTCCGCATCGATCAGGCGCAAGAAGCGTTTTTTCATTTCGTTGGGCGAGACGAGGAGCTCGCGGAACTTGATGGGCGAGTAGGGACGCTCGATGAAACGGAAGACGCGGTCGACGTCCTGCACGATGGCCCGGTTGGCCGTCATGAGCAGGCAGTCGGTGTAGACGCGGGCGTTGCCTTCGTGGAAGTTGCCCGTGCTGATGCAGGCGATGTCCGTGCCGTTCTTGAAACCGACGTGCGTGATCTTGGAGTGCACTTTGAGGCCTTCGACGCCGAAGATGACGTGGATGCCGGCGTCCTGCATGCGCTTGCTCCAACTGATGTTCGACGCCTCGTCGAAGCGGGCGAGCAGCTCGATGACGACGGTCACTTTCTTCCCGTTGCGGGCGGCGCTGATGAGGGCCTTGACCACTTTCGAGTCTTTGGCCAGGCGGTAGAGTGTCGTCTTGACCGACTTGACCGCAGGGTTGATGGCCGCTTCTTGGAGCAATCGGATGTAGGAGTCGAAGCTATGGTATGGCACATGGAGGAAGCGGTCGCGCTGGCGGATGAGGTCGAAGAGGCTTTCGGCGCCTGCGAGTTCATGACGCAGGATGCTGGGCCACGCGGGGTATTTCAGGTCTTTCCGCCCACAGTCCGGGAAGCCCATGAGGTCACGGTGGTTCTGGTACTTGCCGCCGGCGAGGGCCGTGTCGAGACGCTCGTTGTCCAGCTTGTTCATCACGCGGCGCAACATGCCGGCCGGCATGGCGCCGTCGTAGATGAGCCGGAGCGGGAGGCCGAGGCGCCGACTTTTGACGCCCTTCGAGATTTTCTGGAGCAGGCCGTTGCGCAAGTCGTTGTCGATTTCCATCTCAGCATCCTTGGTGAATTTGAAGCTGTAAGCCTCGTAGTGGTCGAAGTGGAGGCCCGGGAAGAGCAGGGGCAGGCAACAGCGCACGACATCGTCGAGATACATCAGGTAGCTGTGCCCGTCGCGGTCCGGAAGGCGCACGAAGCGTCCCACGCGGCTGACAGGAAGCGGCAGTAGGGCGTAGTAGCTGCGTTTGACGCCCTCGCGGTCCAGCTTGACAGCAAGGTAGATGCAGTCGTCGGCTTCGTCGTCGAAACGCTTGATGTTGTCGAGCCAGATGGGAGCCAGATGGCCGTTGAGTTCCCGACGGAAGAAGTCGTGCACGTAGGCCTGCTGTTCGGCGTCGATTTCTTTTTCATTGACCAGGCAGATACCCTCCTTGCGCAAGCACTCCGTCACGTGGGCCACGGTGTCCTGATACTCTTTTGAGTAGGTGTTGTTGAGCTTGTTGATCTTTTTAAGCAACGCGCGGGCTTCCTTGTGCTCTTCGCGGGCATTTTTGTCGTCGTATTCGGCGATGCGGCTGATGCTGGCCACGCGGACGCGGAAAAACTCGTCGAGGTTGTTGGAGTAGATGCCGAGGAACGAAAGGCGTTCGAGCAAGGGGACGGTTTCTTTCTGTGCCTCTTGGAGAATGCGGTGGTTGAAGTACATCCAACTCACATCACGGTGAAGGTATTTCATGTGCTTGTCCATGGAAAAGGGTGTTGTGGTTATGGGGCAAAAGTAGGCGTTTCGTGTGACGATTCGGTTACATTCTGCCTTTAATCCGGCTTTTCAGGACGCGTGGCACGGCTTTGCCCGGTTGTATGGCCGGTTTTCTGTCCGCTGTGATGGCGTCTTTGTTTTTCTTTGCGTAAGTTTGCGCCATGAAAAAAGCGTGGCGTGTTCTTCTGGTTGCTCTCGGCACGGTGGCCTGCCTGCTCGGCGTGGTGGGCATTGTGGTTCCGCTCTTGCCGACTACGCCTTTTCTCTTGCTGGCTGCGGCGCTTTATTGCCGAAGTTCTCCCCGGCTTTACGACCGTTTGCTGGGACACCGCCGCCTGGGGGCTTACATCCGGCATTTCCGCGAGGAGCGGGCGCTGCCGCTCCGGGTGAAGGTGGTGTCGGTCAGTCTGGTGTGGCTCACGCTCTCTTATGCCGCATGGGAAGCCGAGGCGTGGGGAGCTTGGCGCTGGCTGTTGCTTTTGCTGGCTCTTGGTGTGAGCCTGCACATCTTGCGTTTCCCTACGTTGCGCCGCCCGAGGAGCTGACTCGCCGGGCGGCACTTTCGCTCAACGCACGTTGTGGTAGCCCCAGTCGTCGATGGCGAATTTCCAATGGCTTTCGACCAGTTCGACGGTGCGGTCATCGTACTTGTACTTGTTTTTCTTATATCCTTTCTTGCTTCCGACGTAAGCTTCGATGTCGGCGCGCGCGTCGTCCCAGCCCGGGAGGTTGAGGTTGCGGTAGATCTTTTCCGTCATGCCGAAGGCATCGGCCTCGAAGTCCTCGAAGCGGACCTCGACGAGGTTGCCGGCGGGGATGCATCCCTTGTCGGCCTCGTACTTGCGGTAGAGTTTGGCATAGACGTCGAGGATGTTGGCTTCGAGTTGCTCGGGTGTGATGTCTTCCAGTTTGAGCGGCTGGATGGTGTTCGTGAAGAAGCTGCGCGTTGACTCGAACACGGTGTACGGGTTCCTCATCAGGTAGATGAATTTGGCGTTCGGGAACATTTTGACCAGTTCGCGCACGCGGCCCGTGTGGGGCGGGTTTTTCGAGAGGAACTGTGTGCCGCCCGTGTTCCAGAGCGAGATTTTGATGAGCTTCGTGAATGTTTCCTCGAACGTTTGCAGCTCCTCGGGCGTGATGCCCTCGAAGAGCATGTAGCGGTCGCAGTACTCCTGCATGTACTTCGGCAGGAACCAGAAGTTGTAGTACGTGTAAGGCATCATATTGGCCAGCGCGAATTCCTCTTCCTGCGGAAGGTCGACTGACAGTTCCATGTTGTCGGTCGGCCGTTTGTCAGGCATCAGCCACGACATGTTTTTCTTGAAGAACGGCTGTCCGAACATCATCAGGTGTGGGAATACTGTCTGGTATGTCGTGTTGTAGCCGAAGTGCTTGTCGCAGGAAAAGACGTTGTGCACGAACGTCGTGCCCGACCGCCAGTGTCCGAGAATGAAAACCGGATCGTGGAGCAGGGGGCGGTAGGCCAGCATCTCGCGGTAGCGCTTTTCCTGGATGGGGGCGAGCGTCGAGAGCAGGCGGCAGACAGCCTTTGTCAGGCGGTACTTGCCCCGGTAGGCCGGATCGATATCACGGCCTTTCGTGATGGCCTTGAACGTATGCCAGTCGGCGCCGACCAATGTGTTGATGGGGAGTTTGTTGAATTCGAGAAGTCCCATGGTTCTTTTCAGGGTTGAGGTTCGGGGTTCCATTGCTGCCGCAGGTCTGTGTGTCAGTCCCGGGCGATGTGGCAAAAGTACGATTTTTTTCCGAGGCGTCGCGCCCGGCGGGTACATAAAGGACACGAACTGTCCCATTTCGGCTCTGTTCCGGTGCGTCGGGGCGATGGGCGAAACGGTCGCAGTGGCGGGATTTCCTGGACGGCTGACCGCTATTTCTGGCGTAGTGACAGGATTTCCAGCCAGGACAGCAGGTTTACGGCCTCCGCCTCAGGGGCAGCCTGGGGAAGAGGCGGCGCAGGCGGATGAGCAGAGGAGTCAGGCGTCCGCCGGCCACGACGAGGGTGACGGCTGCGATGATGAGTACCAGGCCGACGGCTTCGCGTACGGTGAGCCGTTCGCCGAATACGGTGAGGCCGAAGAAAATGGCCGTCACGGGTTCAAGGGCGCCGAGGATGGCTGTCGGCGTCGAGCCGATATACTGGATGGCTTTTGTCGTGCAGAGGAACGACACGGCAGTCGGCAGGACAGCCAGAGCCAGGAGGTTGCCCCAGAAATACCATGTGCGGGGCAGGGTGAGCTCCGTGCCTGTCAGAAGGCGTCCGGCAAACAGTGCAAGGCCGAAGAGCAGGACGTAGAGCGTCACTTTGAGCGTGGCGATGTCGCGGAGGCGCCGGTGATTGACACCGACGATGTAGACGGCATAGGAAAGCGCTGAGACGAAGACCAGCAGTGTCCCGGCGAGGCTGAGGGTGGCGCCGTCGCCGCCCTTGTAGAGCAGGCCGATGCCGGCCAGGGCCATGAGAATGCAGGCCATCGTCTGGCGCGAGATGCGCTCGTGGTAGGCGGCGGCCATGATCAGGGCGACGAGAATGGGGTAGACAAAGAGCAGCGTCGAGGCAATGCCGGCCGCCATGTAGCGGTAGCTGAGGAAGAGCGCTAACGAGGAGAGGGCCATGAGCAGGCCCATGACGGCCAGCGGAAAGACAGCAGTGCGGCTGACGCGGAAACTGCGCCCCCGGGCTTTGAGCATTGCGGCCAACAGGGGGATGGCGAGCAGGTAGCGGAAAAACAGGACGGATTCGGGATTCATGCCGTCGGCGTAGAGCGGTAGGGCGAACAGTGGGTTCATGCCGTAGGTCGTGGCGGCGATGATGGCGAGCAGGTATCCTTTTGCTTTTGGATTCATTGGTGTCAATGCTTGGAGTCACCCATAAAAGCCGGACACCCGTGCGGGCATCCGGCTTTGTGTAAGAGGGTTGGGACGACGGCGAAGGGTGTCCTTATTCCTTGATGATTTTCACTTCCACGCCTTGTCGGTTGAGGTCGGCCACAGCGCGCTCGACGGCTTCGTAGTGTTCCGGGGCGATGCCGAGTTTGGGCAGGTCGAGCGTGGGCAGGCCGGTGTCGGCACTGAGCAGGTCGCGTTCCTCGACGGGGGCGATGATCATGCCGACGGCGCTCGTGTTGTTCGTTATGGGGTCGATAAGGATAAAGGCGCCCGTCGGCTTGTTCTCTTTGTAAGGATCAAAGAAGAGTTCTTTGGCCGTGGTGATGACAACGCGCCCGATTTCGTTCAGGTTGAGTGTCTTCACCTCGGACTGCGCCATGGTGTTCACGTCGACCTTATATTTAATGTGGTCAATGTGGCAGCGGCTCGTGTTGGTGGTCTTTTTGATGTAGAACGACTTTTCGGGGTCCATCACCTCCTCGTCCATCCAAACGAGCATGGCTTCGAAGTGGCGGCCTACCTGGGGCAAGTTGTCGGGGCGGACGAGCATCTCGCCGCGCGAGATGTCGATTTCGTCTTCCAGCACGAGGGTGACGCTCTGAGGAGGGAATGCATAGTCCAGATCGCCATCGTAGGTGACTATGCGCTTCACGTGCGATTTCTTTCCCGAAGGTAGGGCCATCACTTCGTCGCCCTTGCGGATGACGCCAGAGGCTACTTTCCCCGAGAAGCCGCGGAAGTCAAGGTTCGGGCGGAGCACGTACTGCACGGGATAGCGGAAGTCTTTCAGGTTGTGGTCGTTGCCGATGTGGACGGTTTCGAGGTAGTCCAAAAGGCAAGGACCGTCGTACCAAGGTGTGCGTCCGGATTTTTCGACGACGTTGTCGCCGTCGAGAGCAGAGAGGGGGATGCACACCACGTCGGGGATGCCGAGCGGAGCGACGAAGGCCTTGAAGTCGGCAACGATCTTGTCGAACACGTCGCGCGAGAAATCGAGCAGGTCCATCTTGTTGACGGCAAGCACGACGTGCTTGATTCCCAAGAGGGAGACGAGAAACGTATGCCGCCGGGTCTGCGTGATGACGCCTGTTCTGGCGTCGACGAGGATAATGGCGAGGTTGGCCGTTGAACCGCCGGTGATCATGTTGCGTGTGTACTGTTCATGTCCCGGCGTGTCGGCTATGATGAACTTGCGCTTGTTGGTCGAGAAGTAACGGTAGGCCACGTCGATGGTGATGCCTTGTTCGCGTTCGGCTTTCAGACCGTCGCAAAGCAGTGCGTAGTCGATGTGGTCGCCGGCGTTGCCCATGCGTTTGCTGTCGCGTTCAAGAGCGGCCAGCTGGTCTTCATAGATTTTCTTGCTGTCGAACAAGAGACGGCCGATTAGGGTCGACTTTCCGTCGTCGACCGACCCGGCGGTCAGGAGCCGGAGCAAGTCTTTCTTCTCGTCACGATCGAGGAATTCCTCGATTGACAATTTATTTTGTTCCATATCGTTGGTTTTCAATGGTGCACTGTTCGTTCTTAGAAGTAGCCTTCGCGTTTTTTCTGTTCCATGCTCGCGTCTTGATCGAAGTCGATGACGCGTGTCGTACGTTCGCTTTTGGTCGTCGTCATCATCTCTTCGACAATCTTTTCGATGGTGTCGGCTTCACTTTCGATGGCTCCGGTCAGCGGCCAGCAGCCCAAGGTGCGGAAACGTATCTTGCGCATCTTTATCTCGCTGCGGTACTTTTCAGGCAGACGGTCGTCGTCGGGCATAATGAGCTGTCCGTCAATTTCCACGGTGGGACGCTCTTTCGCAAAGTAAAGCGGAACGATCGGGATGTTCTCCAAGCGGATATATTGCCAGACATCGAGTTCCGTCCAGTTGCTTAGGGGGAACACACGAATGCTTTCGCCTTTATGAACGCGGGTGTTGTAAATATCCCATAACTCCGGGCGCTGGTTCTTGGGGTCCCATTGATGAAAACGGTCGCGGAAGGAAAAGATACGTTCCTTGGCGCGGCTCTTCTCTTCATCGCGGCGCGCACCGCCAAAGGCCGCGTCGAAACGGTATTTGTCGAGCGCATGCAGAAGCGCCTGTGTCTTCATCAGGTCGGTGTGCACCTTGCTGCCGTGAGTGAATGGGCCGACTCCGGCACGGAAGGCCTCCATGTTGCTTTCTACGATGAGTTTCCAGCCGTGGGCTGCGGCGTATTCGTCGCGGAACTTCAGCATTTCCTTGAACTTCCACTTCGAGTCGATGTGCATCAACGGGAATGGCGGCTTGCCCGGGGCAAAGGCTTTCTCAGCCAGCCGGACCATGACGGAAGAATCCTTGCCGATGCTGTAAAGCATGACAGGGTTTTCAAACTCCGAAGCCACCTCGCGGATGATATAGATGGATTCTGCCTCTAACTCTTTCAGGTGGCTTAAACTGTATTCCTCTTTCATCTTTATATATTAAAAGGAGTTCTTATTTCGTTGTCAGTCTGTTTTCGAGCAGTTTCATCAGCATAGCGACGCCTTCTTCAACGCTCAGATGCGTCGTGTCGATTTCGAGGGCCGGATGTTCCGGTGCGTCAAAGGGCGCCGAAATGCCTGTGAAGTCGGGGATTTCTCCCCGTCGTGCCCGCGCATAAAGTCCTTTGACGTCGCGGCGTTCGCATTCGGCCAACGGAGTGCTTACGTAGACTTCGAGGAAGTCTTCGTCGCCGATGATGTCGCGGGCCATGGAGCGAAGGTCGTTCGTGGGGCTGATGAAGGCCGCTACGGTGATGATGCCGGTATCCACGAAAAGCTTGGCGACTTCTGCAATGCGGCGGATGTTTTCCCTGCGGTCCTCAGCCGAAAAACCGAGGTTGTTGTTGATGCCCGTGCGGATATTGTCGCCGTCCAGCACGCGGCAGAGGTTGCCGCGGCGGTAGAGTTCGCGTTCGAGGGCTACGGCCAAGGTGCTCTTGCCAGAGCCGCTAAGGCCTGTGAGCCAGATCATGGCTCCACGCTGGCCGAGCATCTGTTCACGCTCGCGGCGGCTGAGCAGACGGTCGAAGATGGGGTAGATGTTTTCGTTCTGTGGCATATTTCTTTTAGAATGGCCAGAAAATCGGGACTAGCACGACGGTCAGCACGAAGGTGATGAGGTTCAGCGGGAGGCCGATGCGGGTGAAATCCTGGAACTTGTAATTGCCCAGACCTTGTACGATGAGGTTGGTCTGGTAGCCGATAGGCGTGGAGAAACTTGCGGACGCCGCTACGCAGATGGTTACGAAAAACGGTGTCGGGTCGACCCCCATGTGTTGTGCTATCGACAGTGCGATGGGGAAAGCAAGCGCCGCTGCGGCGTTATTGGTCATGATTTCTGTGAACAGGTTTGTGATGAGGAAAATAACGGCCAGCATGACGATAGGCCCGTGCTCGCGACTCATTCCTGTGACGAACGCTGCGATACCGTCAGCCATGCCTGAGTTCTGCATGGCGCGGCTGATTGCAAAGGCACTGGCGATGGTGATCAGTATGTCCCACGAGATGAACTTGGTGTACTTTCGTGCGGGGAATATGTTGCAAAGCGCCATCACAACTGTTGTCACGCAGACAAAGAAGAACATGTCGAGCTGCATGTCGGGGATGACCTCTTTGACGGCGGGAAGTTCGCCCACTGTCGCTCCGATAATCATCAGTCCGAGCAGGACGATGGCCAGCCATCGTTTACGGGGGCTTAGCTTGGGTTCGGCGTCCTTTCCGTTGGCCAGCATGACGAACACGGAACTCTCGCCCCACGTTTGCATGAACGAGTCGTCGGCCATAAGTACGAGCGTGTCGCCTTCGCGGAAGCGTTCCTTGTGCAGGCCGCGCGAGATGTTGCGTCCGCCACGCTTGATCTCGACAAGGGTGGCGCCGTAGTGGCGTTTGAAGTCGAAGTCCTCCACACGGCGGTTGATGCCAGGAAAACGGGGTGCCAATACGGCCTCCACACGGTGGTAGACGCTTTTCCCGCCGCTGCCTTCGGCCGGTTCGGCGCTGTCAGGCCGGTCTTCGGGCAGGAGGCGCTTCGACGCAAAGAGGATGTAGATCATGCCTGCTATGGCGACAGGCAGGCCGATCATGCCGAGCTCGAACATCGTGAAGCCTTCGTAGCCGGCGTCGAGCACCATGCCGTGGACCACGAGGTTGGTCGACGTGCCGATCAGTGTGCACATGCCACCGAGTATAGTGACGTAAGAAAGTGGGATTAAGAACTTCGTTGCTGGAAGTTTGGCCTTTTCGGCCCAACGCTTGATCATCGGGGCGAAGATAACGACGACCGGCGTGTTGTTAAGGAACGCCGAGACGAAAGCGATGACCGGCATCATGCGCAGTTGGACGCGTTTTACGGTCGAGCTTCCTTTGGGTAGCAGGCGGGCAAGCAGTTGTTCGAGCAGTCCTGATCGCCGCACGCCTTCACTGACGAGGAAGAGCAGTGCCACGGTGATCATGCCTTTGTTGCTGAATCCTTCGAGCAGGTCTTTGGGCGTCAGGATGCCCGCACAGAGAAAGATGACAGCACCCGAGAAGAGGACAAGGCCCGGCCGCATCTTGTCGAGCACAAGGGCTACGATGAGCAGGGCTAGTATGGCGATGACAAAGAGCGAGGCTAACGTCATGACTGCATGGTTTTGGCGTCGCGGCGGACGATGAATGACGGATTGTGCAAGTCGGCCTTGTTATAGCGGAGCGGCGTGCCGCTCCCGGCTTCGACAACGCTGCTTCCGGCAGCCCGGGCGATGGCATCGCCGGCTGCCGTGTCCCACTCCATCGTGGGTGCCAGGCGGGGGTAGGCGTCGGCTGTCCCCTCGGCTACGAGGCAGATTTTGATGCTGCTGCCGCTGCTGAGCGTGCTGACATGAGCGTGCTCGCGACGGGCTTTCTCAATGAAAGCCTCAGTTTCCGGTGATAGGTGTGAGCGCGAGACTACGACCACATAGTCCTCACGCTTTGCGCTGAGCGGCAGCCGCTGTCCTGCCTCGGACATGGTGTCCCACATCACCGATTCTACGGCTGAGGCATTCGCTGTCTTATACGCTCCGAGTCCTTCGGCGCCGAAATAGAGCGTATCGGTTACGGGTACGTAAATCACACCGCCCACGGGACGCCCGCCGTCAATGAGGGCAATGTTGACAGTGAACTCACCGTTGCGTTTGAGGAACTCTTTGGTGCCATCGAGCGGGTCGACCACCCAAAGTGTGGTCCATGCGCTTCGTTCTGCGTAAGGAGCGTGGCTGCCTTCCTCGCTAAGCAGGGGGAAAGGCGTCTGTTCCGCCAATCGGCGAGCTATGAGGGTGTGGGCTTCACGGTCGGCCCGCGTCAGGGGTGAATTGTCGGCCTTTCGCTCCACTTCCCAGTCGGCGTCAGGCGCATTGTAAACAGACAGGATGGCTCTGCCTGCGTCGAGGGCGGCGCCGAGCGCCACAGAAAGGTAGGATGTGATATTTTCCATGCGTACGCGCAAAGGTATAAGAGTAGGCAAAAGTAGAAATAAAAAGTGGGGTGAGGAAATCTGAGGAACTAAAAATGGAAAAAGGGACACTATGTGTCAATTTTTGCCCACTCTGGTAAAAAGGCAGTCGCCGTTTCGTAAAAACAGTCACTGCGACTGTTTTTACGGTCGCAGTGACGGAACGAACAGGTGCTGCGACCATTTGTCTTGTTGTCGTTCCGAAACAGTCGTTCGACTTTCTTGAATTTTCCTTTCTTCTTGAACGGTGATATAGATGGCTTTTTGCTTTTATTTTTTCTGTTTTCGTGGAAATAATATGTGGTAATTGATTTTTTTATGGTAAAAGTTGAAATTTCTTTGTCTTTGTTTGCCTATTTGAAGTTAACCATCTATTTTTGCAACCGATTTGAAAGAGATAGTGGAAATACATTAGAAAATAAAATCATCAGATATGTTATTTGACGGAATAATGTCAAAAAAATCAACTTGTCTGCTGGCCGGTCCGGTCGGACTTTACGACCCGATGACCGAACACGATGCCTGCGGCGTTGGTATGGTGGTTCACCTGCGTGGAGAGAAATCGCACATGCTCGTCGAGCAAGCCTTGACCGTATTGGCCAACATGCGGCACCGTGGTGCCGAAGGAGCCGACTCGAAAACGGGCGACGGTGCCGGCATCCTTGTCCAGATTCCTCATGAGTTCATCCTGTTGCAGGGCGTGGCTGTTCCTGAACGCGGTTACTACGGGACGGGACTAGTTTTCCTGCCCAAAGACAAGGAAGCGCAGCGCGACATGCTCATCGCCATGCGTGAGGAGACCGAAAAGCTCGGCGGGACCTGGCTGGCAGTGCGCGACGTGCCCGTGCGGCCCGAAGTCTTGGGCGAGGCTGCCCGGGCCAGCGAACCGGCCATCAAACAGGTGTTCGTCGCGGGTTTCGGCGCCGGTGACGCAGCCGAACGCCAACTCTACCGGCTGCGCAAGCATATCGAGCGACGCATCGCGCACGATGTCCCGGAGGGAGCGGCGGATTTCTATGTCGTTTCGCTCTCTTCGCGCACACTTATATATAAAGGCATGTTGTCGTCCGTGCAGCTCGGAGATTATTTTCCCGATCTCAGTCATCCTAACTTTACGAGCGGACTGGCCTTGGTGCATTCGCGTTTCAGTACGAACACGTTCCCGACTTGGGCTCTGGCACAACCGTTCCGCCTCTTGGCTCACAACGGTGAAATCAATACAATCCGCGGTAACCGAGGATGGGTCAGCGCACGCGAGGCTGCGCTTTCCTCGCCGGCCTTGGGCGATGTGGCGGACTTCTCCCCGATAGTTCAGCCGGGCATGTCGGACAGCGCCTCGCTCGACAACGTGCTCGAATTCCTTGTGCGCAGTGGCCTCTCGCTGCCTCACGCCATGTCGATGCTCGTGCCCGAATCGTTCGATGCGAAGAATCCCATCAGCGACGCCCTGAAAGCCTTCTACGAATACCATTCCATCCTTGTCGAACCTTGGGACGGGCCGGCAGCCCTCCTTTTCAGCGACGGCCGCTATGCCGGCGGTATGCTTGACCGTAACGGTCTGCGCCCCGGACGTTACTTCATTACCGGCGATGGACTCATTGTGCTGGCCAGCGAGGCCGGTGTACTCGACGCTGACCCAACCGACATCTGTCAAAAGGGCCGGCTACAACCCGGTAAGCTCTTCATGATTGACACGCAGGAGGGACGCATCTACTACGACGGCGAGCTCAAACAACAGCTGGCCGACGCTTATCCTTATCGCACCTGGCTTGAAAACAACCGCCTTGAACTCGACAAACTGCACAGCGGTCGTCAGGTCTCATCCCGTGTCGACGATTTTGACCGCAAGCTCCGAGCCTTCGGTTACTGTCGCGAGGATGTCAGCCGCATCCTCGGCCCGATGGCACAGCAGGCCGCAGAGCCCACGACGGCTATGGGGAACGACACGCCGCTTGCTGTGCTTTCCGCACGGCCACAGCTCTTTTTCAACTACTTCCGTCAGCAGTTCGCGCAGGTGACCAATCCGCCCATCGACCCCATCCGCGAACGTCTGGTGATGTCCTTGGCGGAATACATAGGTCGTGTCGACGGGCAGTTACTCGTGCCCGGCGAAAGCCACTGCAAGATGGTGCGCCTTCCTCACCCCATCCTGAACAACCGTCAGCTTGACGTGCTTTGTCACATCCGCTACAAGGGTTTCACAGCCGTTCGGTTGTCCATGCTCTTTGAGCGCGAAAAGGGAGGAAAGGGCCTGCGCGACGCCTTGGCCGGACTCTGCCGCCAGGCGGAAACTGCCATCGACGGCGGAGCCAGCTACATCGTGCTCACAGACCGCGATGTTGACGCCACTCATGTCGCCATCCCTTCGCTTCTCGCCGTGTCGGCCGTCCATCACTACCTCATCCGTGTGGGCAAACGCTCACGAACGGCGCTTATCGCGGAGTGCGGCGAAGTCCGCGAAGTGGAACACCTTGCCTTGTTGCTCGGCTTTGGCGCCAGTGCCGTCAATCCGTATATGGCGTTCGCCCTGCTCGACAGAATGGTCAGTTGTCACGACCTTCAACTCGACTACGAGACAGCCGAACGCAACTACATCAAAGCGCTTTGTAAGGGCCTCCTGAAAATCATGAGTAAGATGGGAATCAGCACCTTGCGCTCTTATCGTGGTGCCCGCATTTTCGAGGCTATTGGTCTCGGCGACGAGTTGAGCCATGACTATATGGGAGGGCTCCCCTCACCCATCGGCGGAGTGGGGCTCGACGAGGTGGCACGCGATGCCATAGCTTTCCATGCGGCGGGATATGATGACGAGATTACCGAAGGTTCTCTCTTGCCATCCAACGGCCTCTACGCCTATCGCAAGGACGGCGAGACGCACGCCTGGGACCCTGACGCTGTCCGTCTGCTCCAACTCGCTACACGCTTGGGCAGTTATAAGAAGTTCAAAGAGTTTACCCACCATGTCGACAACCGTGAGCAGCCTGTTTTCCTGCGCGACTTTTTCGATTTCCGCCGCAATCCGATTTCCATAGACCGCGTCGAACCGGTTGAAAGCATTGTGCGTCGCTTCGTTACGGGAGCCATGTCATTCGGAGCCATCAGCCCGGAGGTTCACGAAGCTATTGCGGTGGCCATGAACACCCTCCACGCCCGCAGCAACACCGGCGAGGGAGGTGAGGATGCCGCCCGCTTCGGCACCGGACGCCGTAGCGCCATCAAGCAGGTTGCCTCTGGACGTTTCGGCGTGACGACGGCCTACCTCGTCGACGCTGATGAAATACAGATCAAGATAGCCCAAGGTGCCAAACCGGGTGAGGGAGGGCAGCTTCCGGGCTTCAAGGTCGACGAAGTCATTGCCCGGATGCGTCACTCGATACCAGGTATCTCGCTCATCTCGCCGCCGCCTCATCACGATATTTATTCCATCGAAGACCTTGCCCAACTCATTTTTGACCTCAAAAACGTCAATCCCCGTGCCAAGGTGAGCGTGAAGCTCGTGGCTGAGCACGGCATCGGCACTATCGTGGCCGGTGTGACGAAAGCCAAGGCCGACATCGTCGTCATCTCCGGTGCGGAAGGCGGGACGGGCGCTTCGCCGGCATCGTCGGTACGCTACGCCGGCAGTGCGCCCGAACTGGGATTGAGCGAGGCGCAACAGACGCTCGTTCTCAACGACCTGCGCGGGCGGGTGACGCTCCAAGTCGACGGACAGCTCAAAACCGGACGCGACGTCGTCCTCATGGCCATGCTTGGTGCCGAGGAGTTCGGTTTTGCCACGGCAGCTCTTGTCGTCATGGGATGTGTCATGATGCGCAAATGTTCTCAGAATACGTGCCCCGTCGGTGTCGCCACGCAGGATCCGGCGTTACGCAAACACTATGCAGGGCGCAGTGAATACCTCATCAACTACTTCCGCTTCCTGGCGCAGGAGGTGCGCGAACTGCTGGCTGAACTGGGCGCCGAAAAGCTTGACGACATCGTCGGTCACACGGAGCTGATTGTCCGCAAACCGGATATGAAACAGCCCAAGCACGCCCTGCTCTCGTTCGACCGCCTGCTGGCCCGCGTCGGGGGCGGCCACGCCCTGTATCGTGTCGGGGCGCAACAACTCGACCTTTCGACCGTGAAAGACGTAGGCATTCTGCGTAAGATAGACGAAACGCCCGGCTTGCAGCGTATATCGATGGTGATGGATATCCGCAACACAGACCGCTCTGTCGGTGCTCTCCTCTCGGGTGAAGTGACGAAGCGCCGTGGTGCCTCCGGCCTGGACAATCACGAAATCGACGTGAAGTTCACCGGGTCGGCAGGCCAGTCGTTCGGAGCCTTTCTCGTGCCGGGCATCCACTTCGTTCTCGAAGGTGAAGCCAACGACTATCTGGGCAAGGGGCTCTCCGGCGGCCGCATTGTCGTCGTTCCGCCAGCCGGAAGCACTTTTGACCCTGGGGCAAGCGTCATTGCGGGCAACACGCTCCTTTATGGCGCCACCAGTGGCGAAGTCTACATCCGCGGGCAGGTCGGCGAGCGTTTCGCCGTGCGCAACTCTGGGGCCGTGGCCGTCGTCGAGGGCGCCGGCGACCACTGCTGCGAATACATGACGGGAGGCCGGGTCGTCGTGCTCGGTCCCACGGGGCGCAACTTTGCTGCCGGTATGTCGGGCGGCATCGCCTACGTATGGAATCCCGACGGTGATTTTGACTATCACTGCAACATGGAAATGGTGGAGCTCTCATTGATTGAAGAGAATGCTGCACGCAAGGAACTCTACGCTCTTATCCGCCAGCATTTCCTCTACACGGGTTCGCAGCGGGCCGGCAGGCTGATCGACGAGTGGGACGAGCGAGTGGGGGAGTTTATCCAAGTGACGCCCGTGGAGTACATGAAGGTGATGCACGAGCAGCAGATGCAACGCTTGGCACGCCGCATTGCCGACGCTGACAGTGAGAATGTATAGTCAAACCGACAAATAGCATTACAAAATATGGGAGATCCGAAAGCTTTTCTGACTGTGCCGCGTAAGGAGGCGGGCTATCGCCCCGTCTATGAGCGGATCAGAGATTTCAGCCAAGTCGAGCAGACACTCAACAGCCACGACCGCCGTCAGCAGGCGTCACGCTGCATGGACTGCGGCCTGCCTTTCTGTCACTGGGCCTGCCCGTTGGGCAACAAACCGCCAGAGTTCCAAGATGCCCTTTTCCGGGGAAAGTGGGAGGAGGCCTACCGGCTTCTTGCGGAGACGAACGACTTTCCCGAGTTCACCGGTCGCGTCTGTCCGGCACTCTGCGAGAAATCGTGCGTGCTGAAACTCTCGTTCGATGCCCCTGTTACCATCCGCGAGAACGAGCTGGCTCTGGCCGAGGCTGCTTTTCGCGAGGGTTATGTCGTGCCCCTACGTCCACGTCGTACGGGCCGTCGTGTGGCTGTCGTCGGGTCTGGGCCGGCAGGTCTTTCGGTGGCCTGTCGCCTCAACGCACGGGGGCACGAGGTCGTTGTCTTCGACCGTCAGCCACGCCCCGGCGGCCTCCTGCGCTACGGCATTCCGAACTTCAAGCTCGACAAGAGTGTCATCGACCGCCGCATCCGGGTGATGGAGGCGTCGGGCATACGTTTTGAGATGGGGCGTGAGATGGACACCACGCATGTGCCCGAAGGATTCGACGCCTGCGTGCGCTGTACCGGCACTCCTGTGGCACGCGACCTCCCCCTTCCCGGACGCGAGGCTGCCGGCATCTATTTTGCCCTTGACCAGCTCGGACAACAGAACCGCCTGCTCGACGGCGAGGACATCCCCGAAGCTGACCGCGTCAGTGCCAAAGGGCGGCGCGTACTCGTCATCGGAGGTGGGGATACGGGTTCCGACTGTGTCGGCACAAGCATCCGACAGGGCGCTCTTAGCGTGGAGCAAATCGAAATCATGCCCCAGCCGCCCGTGGGCGCCAATCCGCAGACGCCATGGCCCATGTGGCCCGCCGTACTCAAAACGACGAGCAGCCACGAGGAGGGTTGCCGTCGCCGGTGGAGCCTAAGTTCGCGCCGGTTTCTCGTCCGCGACGGCCGGGTATGCGGTGTGGAGGTAGAGCAGGTGGAATGGGAAAAGCGCGACGGCGACAGCCGACCCACAATGCGGCCCACAGGCCGCGTAGAGGTCATCGAGGCGGACATGGTGCTTCTTGCGCTGGGCTTTCTGCGGACTGAGACGGCGACGGAAGCCAGAGGCCTTTTCACAGCCGGCGACGCCGCCCAAGGACCTGGTCTTGTGGTGAGGGCTTTGGCCGATGGGCGTAGGGTGGCTGCCGAGATCGACGCCTACCTCAACGGACTGAACCGCTGAATCATCGACTGAAAACGAACAGCCACGACACAGGAAAAACGGATGCCGTCGGGAAACGGCCGGACGGCGTGAAAAGTCAAGGTCCCGCTATGATTTTAGTTTTTCCTTCCCTGACAGGATTTTCTGTCCGGCTGACTGCTTCTCCTGTCCGGCTGATTGAAAAACCTGTCGCCCTGCCCGGCTCGTTGGACAGGGGAAGAGTACGAACAATAAAACAACTATAATAAAACAGGAAACGTTATGTGTGGAATAACCGGTATTTTCAACATCAAGGAACAGACCCGCGATCTGCGTGAAAAGGCTTTGCAGATGGCCCGGAAACTGCGCCACCGCGGGCCGGATTGGAGCGGGATTTACGTGGGCGGCTCGGCCATTCTGGCGCATGAGCGTCTGGCCATCGTCGATCCTCTCTCGGGCGGGCAGCCGCTCTTCACGCCTGACCGTAAGGTAGTGTTGGCCGTGAACGGTGAAATCTATAATCATCAGGATATCCGCGAACGTTACGCCGGGCGCTATGCCTTCCAGACCGGATCGGACTGCGAGGTCATTCTGGCGCTCTATCGAGACAAGGGCATTGACTTCCTCGAAGAACTGAACGGCATCTTTGCCTTTGCCCTCTACGATGAGGAACGTGACGAATACCTGATCGCCCGCGACCCCATAGGCGTCATTCCGCTCTACATAGGACATGACCGCGAGGGACGCCTCTACTTCGGCAGCGAGCTCAAAGCCCTTGAAGGCTTTTGCGACGACTACGAACCCTTCCTGCCCGGGCATTACTATTGGAGCCGTGAGGGGAAGATGCACCGCTGGTATCACCGCGATTGGGAATGCTACGACGCAGTGAAAGACAACGGAGCCCTGGCGTCTGACGTCCGCACGGGCCTCGAAGCCGCTGTGCGCCGGCAGATGATGAGCGACGTGCCCTACGGCGTGCTGCTCTCGGGCGGTTTGGACTCTTCCGTCATCGCCGCCATCACGGCCCATTTCGCAGCCCACCGCGTCGAGACCGGAGGACGGGCCGCTGCGTGGTGGCCGCGGCTCCACTCCTTTGCCGTGGGGCTCGAAGGATCGCCCGATTTGGCCAAGGCGGCCGAAGTGGCGAAGTCTTTGGGAACCGTACATCACGAGGTGAAGTATACTGTCCAGGAGGGCCTCGACGCCATCAGGGATGTCATCTATTTTATCGAGACTTACGACGTGACTACCGTACGGGCCTCGACGCCCATGTACCTGCTGGCCCGCTTTATCAAGTCGATGGGCATCAAAATGGTGCTCAGCGGCGAAGGGGCTGACGAGATTTTCGGCGGTTACCTCTACTTCCACAAGGCGCCGACGCCACAGGCGTTTCACGAAGAGACCGTGCGCAAGCTCTCGAAGCTCTATCTCTACGACTGTCTGCGCGCCAACAAGAGCCTGGCGGCTTGGGGTGTCGAGGGGCGCGTCCCTTTCCTCGACAAAGAGTTTCTTGATGTGGCCATGCGCCTCAACCCGTCGGCCAAGATGTGCCCGGGAAACGAAATGGAGAAGCGCATCGTCCGCGAAGCGTTCTCCGACATGCTCCCGGCCGACGTCTGCTGGCGACAGAAAGAGCAGTTCTCCGACGGCGTGGGCTATTCGTGGATTGACAGTCTGAAAGCGTGGACAGCCTCACAGGTGACAGACCGGATGATGGCTGAGGCCGCCGAACGCTTCCCCATCAATCCGCCGCGCAACAAGGAAGAGTATTACTACCGCAGCATTTTCGAAGAACACTTCCCGAGCGACAGTGCTGCCCGCAGCGTGCCGAGTGTGCCGAGCGTAGCCTGCTCGACGGCCGAGGCGCTGGCCTGGGATGCCTCGTTCAGCCAGATGAACGAACCCAGCGGCCGTGCCGTGCGGGGTGTCCACCACGACGCTTACGATAAATAGGAAGACAGAAAGGATGAAACACACGATAGCATTTACGAAGATGGAGGGTGCCGGCAACGACTATATCTATGTCGACGCCGCCCGCTTCCCTCTTGACCATCCCGAGGCATTTGCTGAACAGTGGAGCCGGCCGCATACGGGCATCGGAAGCGACGGTCTCGTGCTCATCTGCCCCTCGGACGTAGCGGATTTCCGTATGCGTATCTTCAACGCCGACGGCTCGGAGGCCATGATGTGCGGAAACGCCAGTCGATGTATCGGAAAATACGTTTACGAACACGGGCTTACCCGCAAGACCGACCTCACACTCGAAACGCTTTCGGGAGTCAAGCGGTTGCATCTGCACGTCGAGGATGGCACGGTGCGGCGCGTGACGGTCGACATGGGCTGTCCCGTTGTCGGTGCTGAATTGGCGGGCGAGACGGCAGTCCTGACAGCCCGCGGCCGCTACGAAGGTACGGTCGTTTCGATGGGTAATCCGCACTTCGTTATTTTCACGTCTGACGTAGCCGGCGTCGATCTCTCTGCCGAAGGTCCTTTGCTCGAACGCCACGAACGCTTTCCCGGCCGTACCAACGTGGAGTTCGCACAGGTCAGGTCGGCCGGGCACATACGGATGCGGGTTTGGGAAAGAGGCTCAGGCATTACACAAGCATGCGGCACGGGAGCCTGTGCTACGGCTGTGGCCGCCATTCATGCTGGCCGCTGTGGCCGCCGCACCGTAATTGAAATGGATGGCGGTCTGTTGGAAATCGAATGGCGCACCGACGACAACCACGTGTATATGACTGGTGAGGCACGAACGGTATATGAAGGAACTATAATCACGAATTGAAATATGGCAAACGTAAACGAGCATTTTCTCGAGCTGCCCGGCAGCTATCTCTTCTCTGACATAGCCCGCCGCGTGTCGGCCTTTCAGACTGCCCATCCCGGCGTGAAGCTTATCCGCATGGGCATCGGCGACGTGACGCTTCCCCTGCCCGCCGCTTCTATCAAGGCGATGCACAAAGCGGTCGACGACCTTGCCTATCGCGAGACCTTCCACGGATATGGTCCTGAGCAGGGTTATCGTTTTCTCGTCGACGCTATCTGTGAACACGATTACCGGCAGCATGGTCTGACGATAGCGCCGGACGAGGTATTCGTTAGCGACGGCGCGAAGAGCGATACGGGCAATTTCGGCGACATCCTCGCTACGGACAACCGCATCGCCGTGGCTGATCCCGTCTACCCTGTCTACGTCGACAGTAACGTCATGGCGGGTCGTGCAGGCTCCTTGCAGCCGGACGGACGGTGGAGCCGCATCACCTACCTGCCTTGTACTGCCGGTAATGGCTTCAAACCGGAGCCACCGTCGGAGCGGGTGGACGTTGTTTATCTCTGTTCGCCCAATAATCCCACAGGGGTGGCGCTGTCGCGTGGCGACTTGCAGAAGTGGGTTGATTATGCCCGCGCTAACGACGCACTGATTCTTTTTGACGCTGCTTACGAGGCATTCATCCGCCACGACGACGTTCCGCATTCCATCTACGAGATAGAAGGAGCAGAGGAGTGTGCGGTTGAATTCCGCAGCTTTTCGAAGACGGCGGGCTTTACCGGCGTCCGCTGTGGATACGTGGTTGTGCCGAAGAGCGTCAGAGTGCGTTCGGCTGGTGAGGCGACGGTCGCGCTCAACCCGCTGTGGAACCGTCGCCAATGCACCAAATTCAATGGCGCGTCGTACGTGACGCAATGTGGTGCCGCAGCAATCTTCACACCAGAGGGCCAATCTCAGGTGCGCCAGCACATCGATTATTATCTCGAAAACGCCCGGACAATCCTCGATTGGGCCCATCGCACCGGGCTGAAAGCCTATGGCGGTGAGGACTCACCTTATGTCTGGCTTCAAACGCCCGACGGTTGCAGTTCGTGGGAATTCTTTGACCGTATGCTCAACGAGGCCGGAGTCGTCTGCACACCGGGTGTCGGTTTTGGTCCCTGTGGTGAAGGTTACGTCCGCCTGACAGCATTCAACACCCACGACGCCACGCGTGAAGCGATGGAGCAACTCGCAGGCCTGTCATTATGATAAGATAATTAAAACATTCAATAAAAAGAAAGTTATGTCCGATTTAAGATTCAAGGTCGTTGAAACGGCCTTCAAAAAGCGTCCGCTCGAAGTGAGCCTACCGATTGAGCGGCCGACCGCTTACTTTGCGAAATATGTGTTCAACCGCGAGAAAATGTTCCGCTACCTCCCGGTCGACGTATATAACCGGTTGGTGGATGTCATTGACCATGGCGCACCGCTCGACCGCAGTGTGGCTGACGCCGTAGCCGCCGGCATGAAAGCCTGGGCCACCGACATGGGTGCTACGCACTATACCCATTGGTTCGCTCCGTTGACTGAGGGCACGGCCGAGAAACATGATTCGTTCTTCGAGCACGACGGGAAGGGCGGCATGCTTGAAGAGTTTACCGGAAAGTTGCTTGTGCAGCAAGAACCTGACGCCTCCTCATTTCCCAACGGCGGCATCCGCAACACGTTTGAAGCGCGCGGTTATTCGGCTTGGGATCCTTCGTCGCCGGCCTTTATTGTCGATGATACTCTTTGTATCCCGACCGTTTTCATCGCCTATACCGGTGAATCGCTTGACTATAAGGCACCACTGCTCAAAGCCCTGCGCGCCCTTGACCGGGCTGCTGTCGATGTCTGTCACTATTTCAATCCCGACGTCCGTAAGGTTATGGCTTATCTTGGGTGGGAGCAGGAGTACTTTCTCGTTGATGAAGGTCTCTATGCCGCCCGGCCAGACCTGCTCCTCACCGGCCGCACGCTTATGGGCCATGAAAGCGCCAAGAACCAGCAGCTCGAAGATCACTATTTCGGTGCCATCCCCGACCGCGTGGCGGCTTTCATGAAAGAGTTGGAGGTGGAAGCGCTTGAACTCGGCATACCTGTCAAGACACGTCACAACGAGGTGGCTCCCAATCAGTTCGAGCTAGCGCCCGTTTACGAAGAGTGTAATTTGGCCAACGACCACAATCTGCTCATCATGTCGCTTATGCGGAAGGTGGCACGGAAGCATGGATTCCGCGTCCTGCTCCACGAAAAACCATTCAAGGGCATCAACGGTTCGGGCAAGCATAACAATTGGTCGTTAGGCACGGACACCGGCCTGCTTCTCATGGCGCCAGGACGAACTCCGACGGACAACCTGCGCTTCGTGACGTTCATTGTCTGTACACTTATGGCAGTCTTTCGGCATAACGGACTGCTGAAAGCCAGTATATCCAGCGCGACCAACGCTCACCGTCTCGGGGCCAACGAGGCGCCGCCCGCCATCATCTCGTCGTTTCTCGGCGAACAGCTCACGCAGGTGCTGCGCCACATCGAGGAGCATCCCGAGAACGTGTCGCTCCAACTGGACGGCAAGCACGAGATGAAGCTCGACATCCCTCAGGTCCCCGAACTACTCATCGACAACACCGACCGCAACCGTACGTCGCCCTTCGCTTTCACAGGCAACCGCTTCGAGTTCCGTGCCGTCGGCTCGGCGGCTAACTGCGCCGCTGCCATGATTGTCCTTAACACCGCTGTGGCAGAGCAACTGACTCAGTTCAAGCACGATGTCGACGCCCGCATAGCTGCCGGCAGCGAGAAAGACGACGCTATCCTCGGTGTGCTGCGCGGTTATCTGAAAGAGTGTAAGGCTATTCACTTTGAAGGAAACGGTTACAGCGAGGAGTGGAAGGCTGAGGCTGCGCGACGCGGACTGGACTGCGAGACGAGCGTACCCGTCATCTTCGACAACTATCTGTCGGACGAAAGTGTCAGGATGTTTGAAAGCATGGGCGTGCTTACCCGGGCGGAACTCCAAGCGCGCAACGAAGTGAAATGGGAGACTTATACGAAGAAAGTGCAGATAGAGTCGCGCGTTTTGGGCGACCTGACGCTGAATCACATCATCCCCGTGGCCACGGCCTATCAGACTTCGCTCTTGACCAACGTAATGGACATGCGCAAGCTCTTCCCCGGCGAGGAGGGCGTCCGGCTGACTGCAAAGAACGTCGAGCTCATTGAGGCTATTTCTAAGCACTTGGCTTTCATTAAGGAGCGGGTCGACGCCATGATTGAAGCCCGCAAGCGGGCCAACGTCATTGCCGAAGAACGTGCCAAGGCTGTGGCTTATCACGACACCGTCGTGCCGATGTTCGACGAGATACGTTATCACATAGACAAGCTCGAACTCATCGTTGACGACCGCATGTGGACATTGCCGAAATACCGCGAGTTGCTCTTCATCCGCTGAGCCGCGGCCTGTCCGCGACGTGGCGTTCCCAACTCGTCGCAGAGGCCGCATCCGTCCGGCGGACAGAATGGTGCGTCGCAGTCATGGTCCGTTCCGTGGCTGCGGCGCTTTTTTGCTGTCGGCGTCAGGGAACGCCCGGGGCGGTGACGCGGTCGAAAAAGTCGAAGAACAGGGCATAAGCCTGGTCGCGGGCGGGACGCCGCGAAAGGAGAAGATCGTGCATGCCTCCTGGGACGACAGCACGTTCGACATGACAACCCAGCTTGGCGCCGCGCCGCTGGATGTCGCTGACCGAAAGCACGATGTCCGAACGCAGATAGCGTTCGTTCCAGCGGGCGCCGTCGACGGTCGAACTGTCTGAGGAGAGAACCAGCACCGGACACGTAATGCCTCCCCGGCAGACACGACGCTGCGCCCGTGTGACCGCACCAAGCCAGCCGGCACGTTTGGGCCATCCGTGCGGCTTTTTCCAGAGTGTGTCGTAGGTCCATTCGCCCTGCTGACCGGCAAGCAGCGTGCGGGCGTAGTTGTCGCCGCCCTCGCCTTGTACCTTCCATCGCGGCCAAAGTCGTCCCAGAAAGCCCACCGCCGGGATGGCTATGCGCTTCATAGCCCACCCGAAGTTCCAATCGAGAAACGGGCTGTTCAAGGCCAGCGCCACTATGCCTTGCCGCTTGCCGTGACGACGTACGTAGTCTGCCGCGATGAGGCCGCCCGTCGAGTGTCCCATGAGGACGACGCGTCCGTGGCCCTCGCGACGGATGACGGCAAGGGCCGAGTCGATGTCGGCGTGATAGTCGCGCAGGTCGTCGGTGTAGAACGGGTCGCGCCCGGGGCGGATAGAGCGCCCGTAATCGCGCAGGTCGATGGCATAGAAGGCATAACCGCGCCGCGTGGCCGTGTCGCCGAGGGCAGATTGGAAGAAGTAGTCGTTGTAACCGTGCACGTAGAGCAGGGCGGCGCGGGCATGGGCGGGCGGCGCATGGCGCACGAGTGTGCAGACGGGCGGAACGTCGCCGCCGTCGGCTGGTAGGGCGATGGTGAGCCGGGCGTAGTCCGGGCGTAGGATGTCTGGGGTGTAACCGTCGGCCCGGAGGCGAGCCGGGAGAGTCAGTAGCAGGCCGAGCAGCCACAGAAGCGTGAAGCGATGTATCATAAGCGTATATATAATTATGGTGTAGTAGCGAAGCACGCACCGCCGTCGCGCATAGCGTTTGCACCGCCGTTACCAGTAGAACGTTACATGTTGGGGCGCCATTTCTGACGCCCGTCGCCCTGCCGGGCGAAACCACAGGCGAACGGGATGCTGCGGTGATGTCTACGGTCATTTCGGCGTTCATCGTTACGCCGTTCCGGCGTGCGGGCGTCATATAATGGCGCCCCTACGTTTACGCTCTACGGTCTTCGTCGTGGTTCGACATGCGTTGTGGTCGGTTTTCCCGTCGTCCGTGTGGCAGTTTTCGCTGTCCGCCTCAATGTTGGGACGCCATTTCTGACGCCCGTCGCCCTGCCGGGCGTAACCACAGGCGAACGGGATGCTGCGGTGATGTCCACGGTCATTTCGGCGTTCATCGTTACGCCGTTCCGGCGTGCGGGCGTCATAAATGGCGCCCCTACGTTTACGCTCTACGGTCTTCGTCGTGGTTCGACATGCGTCGTGGCCGGTTTTCCCGTCGTCCGTGTGGCAGTTTTCGCCGTCCGCCTCAATGTTGGGGCGCCATTTATGGCGCCCGTCGCCCGACAGGGCGAAGCGCTGCGTGCGTGGGGTGGAACGATGGTTTTTCCTGTCGCAGTGATAGAAAATTCTGTCGCGACGACAGGATTTTCTGTCAGGGCGATAGGTTTTTCTGTCGGCGCAGGGAACGTCAGAATCGCACCGTCTGCGATTTTCCCCACGCCGTCGGCCGTGTCCAGTGGACTGCGTGCCCGTCTTGTCGTGCGCGGCGAGCGTTTCAGGGCATCCATGTGTCGACCCCGTCGAGCGGATGAGTCCGTCGCCATGCCATAAAGTCGTCCCACGTGCGGACGCCGCCGTCGAGCACGGCGCGGTAGTACTCCACGCCTGCAATCTTTGTGTCGCCGGGTGTGGCGGCTTTCATGGCGAGTACGGCGAGGCGCGTTTCGGGCGTCAGACGGGCGGCAATGCGGTCGGCCACACGCTCGAAGAAACCGGCGAAAGGCGAATCTGATGGCATGTGGATGAGGTCTACCTGCCACGTCCGTCCCTCGTGGTCGGCAGCGTGCAGGTGCCATTCGAGGCACTGTTCGTCCGTGTCGAGGCTGTTCGTGAACCAAGCGTTGCAGACGCCGGGCCGCGCGGCTATTTCGGCCACGGCGGCAAAGCTGTCGCGGACGCTGACAGAGGGGGAATAGATGTGGAAGTCTACGTCGAGGTGCGTCATCAGCAGGCCGGTGCGCAGCGATCCCACAAGGTGGGCCTCGGCACCTATGCGGCGGAAAGCCCCCTCGACGTCCAGCTGTTCAATGAGCCGCCGCGCCGCGCGTTGGTTGGCTTCGGCCAGGGCCAGCAGGGCGTCGATGTTGTCAGGAGTAGAGTCCTGCTTACTTGTCGTTTCGTCTGTTTTCATGGCGCCAAAGGTAAGGATGTTTCGCATGACGGCCAAACCGCCTTTGTCTTTTCGGCGAAATAGTATCAGCTTTTCCATATTGACGGAGGGCATGACGCTGGTGTGCCGGGCCCATCGCCTCCGCTCCGTCAAGGATTGTGTGGCGGCAGTCGCGGCTGCACCGTTTTTTCAGTCCGGCCATGTATTCCGTGTCGCGGTTATTGCGTAAATTTGTTGCGCTGCCCCATCCTCATAAAAGAATGAAAATAGATCACATCGCCCTTTATGTCGCTGATTTGGAGGCGGCCCGCGGTTTCTTTGAACGCTTCTTCGGCGCGACGGCCGGCCCAGAGTACCACAACCCGGCGACGGGTCTGCGCACTTACTTTCTCAGTTTTGGCGGTGGGGCACGGCTCGAACTTATGACCCGCCCCGAGCTGGCCGCCACGCCGGGCCGCGACCTCCGCATGGGCTACGCCCACGTGGCCTTCGCCGTCGGCAGCCGCGAATGCGTCGACAGCCTGACCCGCGAGCTGCAACAGGCAGGCTGCGCCGTGGTGAGCGGGCCGCGCGTGACGAGCGACGGCTACTACGAAAGCTGTGTCGAAGGCCCTGAAGGCTGCCTTGTCGAAATCACCGAGTGAGCGGCGCCGCTGTGCGACGGCAGGCCTGCCCCCCCCGGCGGGCTGGGGATTGACGGGAGGAGGGCTGCCCTGTTTTCTACCTACATGTGGTGATATTGCGGTCGCAGCGGCGGGATGTCCGCACAGTTGCGTGGATTTTTGCGTAACTTTACGCCGAAATTCAAAAAGGCACATGAAATTATCTGACTTAAAGACGGGCGAATACGGCATCATCGTCAAGCTGCACGGGCGCGGCAGTTTCCAGAAGCGCCTGGCCGAGATGGGCTTTGTCTACGGAAAGCGGGTGAAGGTGGTGCTCAACGCGCCTTTGCAGGACCCCATAGAGTATGAAATAATAGGCTACAAGATTTCGCTGCGGCGGGAGGAGGCCGACCGCATCGAAGTGGTCGGCGAGGCTGAGGCCCGTAACCTGGCACACGTCGAGACTGTCGAACTGTCGCGCGACGCCTCGGACTGCGACGACGCACGGCGGGTGGATGAAGAGATGGAGCGCTTGGCGCAGCGGCGTAACCGAGTGATCCGCGTGGCGTTGGTGGGCAACCCGAATTGCGGCAAGACGTCGCTTTTCAACATCGCCGCCGGGGCGCACGAGCACGTTGGTAATTACAGCGGCGTCACCGTCGACGCCAAGGAGGGCCATTTCGAATACGGCGGATACCGCTTCACGCTAGTCGACCTGCCCGGCACATACTCCCTCTCGGCGTTCAGTCCCGAGGAACTCTACGTCCGCAAGAGCCTGACGGAGGAGATGCCAGACGTGGTGGTTAATGTGGTGGATGGCTCTAACCTGGAGCGTAACCTGTATCTAACGACGCAACTGATAGATATGGACTTGCGCGTAGTGATGGCGCTGAACATGTATGACGAGTTCCGCAAGCGGGGCGACCAACTCGACACCGAGCGCCTCGGCCAGCTGCTGGGGATGCCTCTGGTGCCTACGGTGAGCCGTACGGGCGAGGGCATCAACAGCCTCTTCGATACGCTTATCCATGTCTACGAGCGTCAGCAGCCGCCTCTCTGCCGCCATATTCACATCAACCACGGCGCCGAGCTGGAGCAGAGCATCGCCCGGATCCAGCAGCTCATCAAGCGTGACGGCGGCATCCGCTACAAGTATTCCACCCGCTTCCTCGCGATCAAATATCTCGAACGCGACAAGGACGTAGAGGGTATTGTCGAGGCCCTGCCAGCCCGCGAGGAAATCATCGCCACCCGTTTTGAAGAGAAAAAAAGGGTGGAAGCCTTGATGCACACGACGTGCGACAGTGCCATCGTCGATGCCAAGTATGCTTTCATCCAAGGTGCGCTGAAAGAAACCTACGTCCCGGGCACGGCTGAGGCGGCCGGGAAACGTACACCGACCGACCGCATTGACGCCGTAGTCACCAACAAGTGGCTGGCCTTCCCTCTGTTCTTCTTCCTGCTTTATGTGATTTTCCAAGGCACCTTTACGTTGGGCAACTATCCGATGGAGTGGATCGAGTGGCTCGTCAGCGAGTTTGGGAACTGGATTTCAACTTATATGGCCGACGGCATGTTGAAAGACCTCATCGTCGACGGTATCATTGGCGGCGTGGGGAGCGTCCTGGTGTTCCTGCCGAACATTGTGATCCTCTATTTGTTCATTTCCCTGCTTGAAGATTCGGGTTACATGGCGCGGGCGGCATTCATCATGGACAAGGTGATGCACCGCATCGGACTGCACGGAAAATCGTTTATACCGATGATTATGGGCTTCGGCTGCAACGTGCCTGCCATCATGGCTACACGCACCATCGAGAGCCGCCGGAGCCGCCTGATCACTATGCTGGTCATCCCGTTCATGTCGTGCACGGGCCGTATGCCGCTTTATATCCTTTTGGCCGGGGCTTTCTTCCCGCGCAGCGCCAGTCTCGTGGTGCTCGGGCTCTACGTGCTGGGCATCGTGGTGGCCGTCTTGTCGGCCCACCTCGTCGGGCGTTTCGTCCGCGAAGAGGACCTGCCCTTCGTCATGGAGTTGCCGCCCTACCGTGTGCCGACGGCGAAGTCCGTCTTCCGCCATACGTGGGAAAAAGGTAAGCAGTATCTGCACAAGATGGGCGGCATCATTCTTGTGTGTTCTGTGATAATCTGGTTCCTCGGTTATTTCCCGAATCATGACAGCTATTCCACTGCGACGGAACAACAGGAAAATTCTTACATCGGTCATATCGGCAAGGCAATCGAACCGGCGTTTGCGCCGCTCGGCTTCGACTGGAAGATGAGTACGGGCATCCTTTCGGGCGTCGGGGCGAAGGAACTCGTCGTGAGTACGCTCGGCGTGATGTATAGTGTTGGCGAGGTGGAAGACGAAGGCGACATGGCCGCGGGCGACACCGCCTTGCAACGGGCCCTGCTGCATACGCTCACGCCGGCCGCCGCTCTGTCTTACATGGTGTTCGTGCTGCTTTATTTCCCTTGTATAGCCACGTTTGCCGCCATCCGTCAGGAGAGCGGGGGGTGGCGCTGGGCTGTCTTCTCGGCTGTCTACACGGTGTGTGCAGCGTGGATGGTGGCGTTTGCGGTCTACCGGCTTGCCCTCCTGTGGCTGTAATTCATGCGGCGCCCTGTCCTTTTCACCGGGACAGGGCGCCGCACGAATGAGCCGTCGGTCGTGGGCATTTTCCTGTGGCAGGATGTTGCGAGTTGGGCGGACATTCGGAGAAGCCGGCAGTTGCCTCTGTCCTTGAGGTCAGCCGTTTTGTTTTTTTCTTCCGCCGTGAAAGGAAGAACAGCCAGTTATTTAAGAAATTCAGTCAGCCGTCCCGTGAATGCTGTCAGCCGTCTTTTCACAACAGCCGGCCTGTGCATCCTGTCCGGGCATGGAGCCGGTCCGTCAACGAGGCCAGGCGGCTTTTCTTTTCTTGTCGGAAGGGAATGTGTTTCACTGCTGCCATAAACGAATGAATCGCCGCAAGCTTTCATCAAGCATGCGGCGATTCATCTGGCTGTGACCCGCTTGGGGCTCGAACCCAAGACCCCAACATTAAAAGTGTTGTGCTCTACCAACTGAGCTAGCGAGTCTAACCTCAGTGCTGTTAAGCGTGTGCAAAGGTAGGGAGTTTTGCCGGAATGGCCAAATGTTTTGCTTATTTTTTACGTCAGGGCTTCTTCCGGGGCTGCGGGCGGGTCGTCCGGAGTGTCGGGCTCTTTGACCACGTACCTTTTATAATAGGAGATAATGAGCGTGGTAAGCGGCAGGGCGATGATGAGGCCGATGATGCCCATGATGTATCCCCATACCGACAGTGAGAAGAGGACTATGGCTGGCGAGAGCCCCATGATCTTCCCCATGATTTTCGGTGTGACGACGGCGTCTTGTATCACTTGCACTACGCAATAGACCAATACGACGCTGCCCATCAGCCACCAGAAGCTGTCGCCGCTGTCTGCCGTGCGGAGCAACGCCAGAATAAGTGCCGGAAAGAAGCCGATGAGCTGCAAGTATGGCACGAAGCTGATGATGCCGATGAAGAGGCCCAGCCCGACGGGCATGGGGAAGTCGACGAGCAAGAAACCCACTGAGAACATGATGCAGTTGCTCAATGCCACGAGCGCCTGGCCACGGAAGTAGCCGCTCATGCCGTGTTCGACGTCGCCAACCAGTGCTTTTGCGAATGCCCTGCGCGATTTCGGGACGAAACGTAGCCATCCCGTGGCAAACTTCTCGTAGTCCATGAGCAAAAAGAAGAGGTACAGCAGGGCGATGAGCGACGACACAATGCTGAAAATGACGTTTGCCGTCGACCAGACCACGTTCCACACTTTCGGGGCGGTCTCTTTGAGGACATCGATGAGGTCATCCTTCTTCAGCATCTCGGCGAGGTTGAGCCGCGAGAGGTGCTCGCTGATGAACGCTTGCAGCCCATGTGGGATACCGGGGGCTTTATATCCTCCCTCCAAATACCGCAGGGCTACGTCTTTCAGGTGTATGCACTCGTCGACCATCGGCGGGATGGCCAGATAGAGCAGGCCGGCGATTACGCCGCAGAGCAGCAGCAGCGTGACGATGATGGCCACGATCCGGAAGCGCAGCCGGCACTTATATTGGAAGAAACAGACGATCGGGTATAGCATGTAAGCCACTACCCAAGCTACGGCGAAGGGGATGAGCACACCGCTCAGATAGTTGATGGCGGCGAGGACCAGCGCGAGGACGGCGATGAAGATGAGGCCTCGTATGAAACGGTCGAACGTGATTTCCTGCTTGAACATACGTCGGGGGCGGTTGAAAGGTTGACCGCACTTGCAAAAATAAGTATTAACTTTCATAAAAAACGAAATATCGCCGCTGATTTGTCTGTGACTACGGGGAAATCCATATATTTGCATCATGGGAATGTTATACGTAGTCCCCACGCCGGTGGGCAATATGGAAGACATGACACTCCGGGCGTTGCGGATTTTGAAGGAAGCCGACGTCGTATTGGCCGAAGACACCCGCACGTCAGGCGTATTGTTGAAACATTTCGATGTGCGTGCCCGTCTGATGTCTTACCACAAGTTCAATGAGCACCAGGTGGTCGGGATGTTCGTCTCGCGCATGGAAGCCGGCGAGACGATGGCACTTGTTTCCGATGCCGGTACGCCCGCGATTTCAGACCCGGGATTTCTGCTTGTCCGCGCTTGTGTGGAGCGAGGCGTAGAGGTACAGTGCCTGCCTGGTCCGACGGCTTTTGTCCCCGCCTTGGTCGACTCGGGCCTGCCTTGCGACCGCTTTTGTTTCGAGGGCTTCCTCCCCCAGAAGAAAGGCCGTGCCACACAGCTAGCCGCTCTGGCTTCGGAAGAACGGACAATGGTGTTCTACGAGTCGCCTCACCGCATGGTCAAAACATTGCAGCAGATGAGCGAGGTGTTCGGCTCCGGACGCAAGGCAGCCGCTGTGCGCGAGATTTCGAAAGTTCATGAAGAAACCGTCCGCGGGACGCTGGCCGAGTTGGCTGCCTATTTCACGGAAAACGATCCCCGTGGTGAGTTTGTCCTTGTAGTGGCCGGAGCCGAGAGAGACAAACGGAAGAATAAAGAAAAAGCGAAAGAGAAACGCACCGAAGAGGAGCAAGATTAACTTATGCCTATGAAAAAGATAATGATCTTAGTGGCAGTGGCTCTTACCGTAGCGCTGACCGCTTGCGAGAACAAAGCGACACAGGAACAGCAGGCACAGGCCGACATGTCGAGCCGCGATTCGCTGCTGAGTGTCATCGCCCAAAAAGACAACGAGTTGAACGACATGATGACAACGCTCAACGACATTCAGGAGGGCTTCCGGCAGATTAACGAGGCAGAGGGACGCGTCAACCTGAGCAAGGGACAGCCTGAGACGTCGCAGCGTGAGGAAATCATGGAGAACCTTGCCTTTATTCAGCGGACCATGCAGCTCAACCGAGAACTCATTGCGAGGTTGCAGCAGCAGCTGAAGACCAACACGTCGGCCAGTTCGAAGCTTAAAGCCACGCTTGAAGCTACCATTGAGGGGTTGAACAGTGAGCTTGAAGCCAAGAACAAACAGATAGCAGACCTGACAGCCGAGTTGGAACAGAAGAACCTTTACATAGCCAAACAAGGTGAGCAAATCACAGCGTTGAACCAAAACGTCAACGACCTGACCGCCCAGAACGAAGCCAAGAGCCGCACCATGGCTGCACAAGACAAGGAACTTCACACGGGATGGTATGTTTTCGGCACGAAACGCGAGTTGAAGGAACAGAATATCCTGCAACGCGGCGACGTCCTCCGTTCGGATCAGTTCAACAAGGATTATTTCACGCGCGTCGATATCCGCGTCGACAAGGTCATCAAACTCTACTCGAAGAGCGCCAAGCTTCTCACCAACCACCCGGCGGGCAGCTACTCGCTTGACCGCGACAGCCAGGGGCAGTACACCTTGCGCATTACAAACCCGCAGGAATTTTGGAGAGCGAGCCGCTATCTTGTCATCGTTGTGAAGTAAATCGAGTGGAAGCAGGAACGCTGACGCCACGCCTTTTTGTTTCAAAGCGGAAAGAATACATCATGTCCGGCACCGCAACTAAACGTGGTGCCGGCCTGACATTATTATATAAGACTACGATATGAAAACCTTACTTTCTCACTTCCTCCGCCGTGCCCTGCTTGTGTGCATGGCCGCATCGCTGTTCGGGCCACTTGCAGCCCAGCAGAATCAAGTGCAACAGCGTTCGAACACGATATTCGCTTATCCGAAGTTCCAGAAAGCCAAAATCTTGCAGCCGTTCGGGCGTTATGTGACAGCCGACGCCAACATCTTGCTCAAAAATGCTTCCCTTTGTTATATGGAAGGCGACACCGTGATGCAGGCCAACGTGGCCAATATCCTTGGTGTCGAGTTTAATGATTCCGTCCGTTACCGGAAAGTAGAAGGTGTGGCTATGGGGCGCGTCATCGCCGAAAAGAATTGGCGCACGCTTGTTGTCGTGACTACGATCGATATGGAGAAGTATCGCGAAGAGACTGTTGGCGGCGACAACCTGCCTTTCTTCGAGATGTCAGACCTCAACGTCTTTCTCGAAATCGACGGCGACTCGCGTGAGGAGGCCAAGGGCTATCCGCTCGAAGAGCGCTATTATTTCCTCATCGACGGTGTGGCAGTCCGTGCTACGGAGAAAAACATCAAGAAGTACGTGAAGCCTGAAATGAAAGCGGCTTTCAAAAATCTGATGCACGACAAGTTCTGGAGCTGGAACGACGCGAAGTCGCTCGCCGTTCTCTTGGCTTATATTTAAGGCCTTGCGGGGTGGCCCGCCGATATTCCTGAAAAAGCGAATCCCTCGTGGCAACTGCCGGTTGCCGCGAGGGATTCGCTATGTTTGCACTGGAAATCCCGGTCTGGCGGATTGCTCCCGTGCTTATGCCGCCGCGTTGCCCAACGTGGGCCTCAGGCGCAGCGTCTTCCTGAAATACCAGGCGAAGAGCGCTGCGGCTGTGAACAACGACACCGAGAACGAGAGGAAGATGCCTGTTTCGCCCCATCCGCAGACGAAGCCCATCGCGTAGCACGACGGGATGCCGATCACCACGTAGCTTACGAACGCCACCCACATCATCGGCATCACCTGTCCGGTGCCCCGGAGCGCGTTGGCAAAGCAGATCTGTGTGGCGTCGCCGAACTGGTAGAGCATGAGCGGCACGATCAGTGTCAGGGCGCAGGCCATGACGGCCGGGTCGGTAGAGAAGAGGCCGATGAACGTAGGGCCAAAAAAGAGGAACGCCAGCGACGCTGATGCCGCCATGGCCAGCAGGATGTGGCAACCGGCCCGGGCTGCATCCCGCACACGCTCCCAGTCGGCCTGTCCGACGAAAGTGGCGACGCGAATCGACATGGCCGCCCCCATGCTGTAATAGAACAGGAAACCCAATGTCCCGATCGTCACCATCACTTGGTAGGCTGCCAATTCGATAGCGCCGAGCCAGCCCGCCATGATGGCGCTTGTCGTGAACGAACCGCACTCCATGCCCATTTGTAATGATATAGGCAGCGACAGGCGGTTCAGCCGTCCGACGCGCCGCCACGTCATGTGGCCTGCCATGAAGCCCAGACGGTATGGGCGATAGCTTCGCCCGAAGGCCACGATGCCTGCGAGTACCACGGCCATGACGATGCGCGAGAAGCACGTGCTGATGCCGGCTCCCAGCAGTCCCATTTCGGGAAACGGACCGACTCCGTAGATGAGCAGCCAGTTGCCCAGGATGTTCAGGAGGTTGCCGCCGAGCAGGATCCACATGCCCGTCGACGTCCGGGTCAGTCCGTCGGTGAACTGCCGGAGCACGTTGAAAGGCAGGACGAAGAGCATCGACACCAGAACGACGATATAGTATGGCCGGATCAGTGGAAGCAACTCGGCGGGTTGTCCCATGCGGTCCACGAAAAAGTAGAGCACGCCCATCAGTGCAATGAGCGGAAGGCCGAACAGGGTATTTGCAACCATGGCACTGCGCAGGTGGTAGCCTGCACGGTGATGTTGCCCCCGCCCGAAGCAGGAGCTGACCAACGGGGTCAGGCCGTAGCTGTAACCCATGATAAGGAAAGTCACAAGGGTGAACAGGTTGTTCACGAAGGCCGCCGCCGCGAGCGCGTCGGTGGCGTAGCGGCCCACCATCATCGTATCGGCAAAACCGAGCACAATGACACCTACCTGTCCGATGGCTATCGGCAGGCCTAGCCGCAGGGTGGCCCCGTAGTGGGGGCGGAGTTGTCGGATTTGATTCATGGCCGCAAAGTTACGACTTTTTCCCTATCCGTCCATCTTCCAGTACTATCCGCCATGTCGCGAATCCCTTCATTCTGTCCGGCCGCACTGGTGGGATATTCTGCCAGCCGTCCGGAAAATCCTGCCGCTGCGACAGAAAATCCTGTCAGCCGTCACGCGACGTCTGTCGGCAGCTCCGTAGGCAGGAGAAGGGACGGACGGCGCCTGGCCGGTCCGACAGCCAACCGCAGGACGGTAGGGCATGACACCATCCGGCGTAGGTAGAGGCGCGGCGGACAGCTGCGATGAGCGGGTGGGGCGGCGGCATGTCCGGGCTTTGTGGCAGGTGTTTGTATCTGCGGGCTGCTCTTGTCTGTGTGTCCAGACGTTCCTCCTGGGCGTTGCGGTGTGCTTTTTCGGGGTAGGCGTCCGTGTCACGTCTGTTGAAGTGGCCATGAAGCCTCCGGTATCATTCCGAAGCGCTTGGCTTCGGGGCGGGGCGTGTGGCTTTTGTGTATAGTTACCGTGTCTGCGGGATGAATGAGATGGAGGTAGTTCCACGTATGAGCTTACGTCCGTTTGTGATGTAGGAACCTTTGGCAGGATGCTTGAAGCCTTGGTCCGCGGGGGTGTTGCTGGCATTGTCCGGGTCGGCCTGTACGCTTTTCCTGTCAAGGTGCCGGAAATGGCGGCATAAATCGTCACACATTTTTTGTGTTCCCCCGAAAAAAACGCTACCTTTGCCCAACAAGTCTAATAATATCAAAATCTAATCTATGGATTGGTTTCAAGCTTTATTCGTCGATACAGGCTCTGTGGCCCATATCGTGCTGATTTTCGCCGTAGTCATTGCCGTGGGTGTGCTCCTGGGCAAGATCAAGGTGGGCGGCATCTCGTTGGGCGTCACGTTCGTCCTGTTCGCCGGCATCATCGTCGGCCATCTCTACACGGCGTGCGGCATCGCCGACCCCTCTCCCGGGGGCTACGCCTGCCCTGCGAGCGTGTTGAACTTCGTGCAAGACTTCGGTCTGATCCTCTTTGTGTATTGCATTGGTCTGCAAGTGGGACCCGGCTTCTTCGAGTCGTTCAAACGGGGAGGCATCCAGATGAACCTCGTGGCCGTGGGCATCGTGTTGCTCAACATCGCCGTGATGCTCGGGCTCTACTATTTGGTGTTCGACACGAACGACCCGAAAAACCTGCCGATGATGGTGGGCGTGCTCTGCGGCGCGGTGACCAACACGCCCGGCCTCGGCGCGGCGCAGGAAGCCCTGAAAGACGCCGTGCCCGTGCTGAAAGACCTGCCCATCGCCTCGGGCTATGCGTGCGCCTACCCGCTCGGTGTGCTCGGCATCATCGGCGCGACGATCGCCCTGCGCTTCATTTGCCGCATCAAGTTGGACAAGGAAGAGGAAGAGATACGCAATGAGGAGGAGAACAACCCCCACGCCACGCCCCAGCACCTCTCGATCCTCGTGCAGAACGAGGCGCTCGTCGGCAAGACGATGCGCAAGGTCTTGGAGTTCCTTGGCCGCGAGTTTGTCTGCACCCATATCAAGCGGGGCACCACGATTTTCATCCCCAAGCCCGACACGACGCTCGAAGTGGGCGACGAACTGAACGTCACCTGTGCGCAAGACGACGTCGACGCCATCACGGCTTTCCTCGGCACGGTGGTCGAGGTCGACTGGCAGGCTGAGAAGACGCCCAGCGTGTCGCGGCGCATCGTGGTGACGCAGAGCGAGGTGAACGGGAAGACCTTTGGCGAGATGCATTTCAGTTCGCTGCACGGCGTGAACGTGACGCGCGTGACGCGTTCGGGCATGGAACTCTTTGCCAACCGCAACCTGCGCTTGCAGATCGGCGACCGCCTGATGGTGGTCGGCCCGGAAGACGCCGTGAACCGGGTGACGCGCCTGTTGGGAAACTCGGTGAAACGCCTCGATCACCCGAACATCGCGTCTATCTTTATCGGCGTGTTGGTGGGAATTATCTTCGGAAGCATTCCCTTTGCTTTCCCCGGCATTCCCAACCCGGTGAAGCTCGGCCTCGCAGGTGGTCCGCTGATTATTGCTATCTTGGCCGGACGCTACGGTTACAAGTTCCATCTTGTCACTTATACCACCACGTCGGCCAACTTGTTGCTGCGTGAGGTCGGGCTGGTGCTCTTCTTGGCCAGTGTGGGCATCAAGGCGGGCGCCGGGTTCTGGCACACTGTCGTTGAGGGCGACGGGCTATGGTACGTGTTCTGCGGCTTCCTCATTACGATAATCCCGATTCTGATAATGGGCGTCATCGCGCGGATAAAGTTCAAGATGAACTACTTTATGCTGATGGGCCTCATCGCAGGTACGAACACCGACCCTCCAGCCTTGGCTTTTGCCAATGCGTCGTCGAACACCGACGCACCGGCTGTGGGTTACTCCACGGTCTATCCCTTGGCCATGTTCCTGCGTATCCTGACGGCACAGATCATCATCCTGTTCCTCTGCGCATAGCTTGCGTAGCCGACAGGTTAGTATGAAAAGGACGTCCCCGGCTTCATTCAAAAGCCGGGGACGTCCTTTTTGCTGTGGCGTTTGTTGTCTTGTCCTTCCTGTCAGCCGTCTTCCTTTTTTTGTCACAGCGACAGGATTTCCTGTCAGCCGTCTTGTCCCTCCGGTCAGGCTTGGAGGAAACGCTCGAGCAGGGGAATGTCTTCGGGATAGGTGAGTTTCATGTTGCGTTCGTCGCCGTCAACCAAGTGTATAGGCGTGTCGGGCAGGTAGCGGAATACCACACCGCAGTCGTCCGTCGTGCGGAACGATGGGTCGGCCAAGGCGAGAGCGTAAGCACGGCGCAGGGTACTGCTGCGGAAGCCCTGCGGTGTCTGCATGCGGCGTAGGGCATTGCGGTCTGGATAGGCGGTGACGTGTCCATCGTTGCTTTCGATGATGGTGTCGACGACAGGGAGGGCGGTGGCGACGACTTCGTGCTCCAGCAAGGCTTCGACAACTCGTGTGATGACGTCTGCACCAACCAAGGGGCGGGCCGCGTCGTGGAAGAGCAGGTCAGCTTCAGTGTCCTCGTACAGGCGAAGCGCGGCCAGCGTCGATTCATGACGTTCGCGGCCGCCTGCGATGATGTGCGTCACTTTAAGCCATGCGTTGCGTTCCGCCATGCGGCGTATGTTGGCCAGGTGTTCGGCCGGACCGACGATGACAACCTCATCGATGTCCGGGTGGTCTGTGAAAGCCTCCACTGTATGCTCGAGGACGGTGTGCCCGCCCAAAGGGAGAAACTGCTTGGGCGTTTCGCAGCCCATGCGTCGGCCGCTTCCTGCCGCCAGCACGACGGCGATGCGCTTGCGTGCCAGCCTTGTGCTTGTCGGGGCAGTCATTTCTTGGGACTCCGTTTTGCTTGAGGTTTCCGGCGGCCGCGACCTTTGGTTTTCGGTGCTGCCGGCGTAGGCTCTTCGGTTGCCACGAGGGCGAAGTCGAGTTGCTTGCGGTCGATGTTGGCACGCGCCACACGGATGCGGACCGGATCGCCAATGGCGTAGACTCTCCCACGTTTGCGGCCACGCAGGCAGTAGTTGCGCTCGTCAAATTCGTAGTAGTCACCTTCAAGGTCGCGAAGCGGCACCATTCCCTCACATTTGTTTTCGTCGATCTCGACGTACAGACCGAATTCCGTGACGCCACTCACCTTGCCGTCGAATTCCTGACCGACACGTTCAGCCATGAACTCGACTTGTTTGTACTTGATGCTGGCGCGTTCTGCCTTGGCTGCGAGTTGTTCCATCGCCGAGGCGTGTTCGCAGAGTTCTTCGCACTTATCGGCGTTCACAGACCTTCCGCCGGCCATGTATCGCGTCAGGAGGCGGTGGACCATCGTGTCAGGATAGCGGCGTATCGGTGAGGTGAAGTGTGTGTAGTAGTCGAACATCAGGCCGTAGTGGCCGATGTTGTGGACACTGTATCGTGCTTTCATCATGGCGCGCAGGGCGATTGTCTCGACGAGGTCCTCTTCTTTTTGCCCCTTGACGTCTTCAAGGAGTTTGTTGAGGCTTTTGCTGATGTCAGTCTTGCTTCCTTCTGTTCGCAGACGGTAGCCGAACTTGCCGATGAAGGCGCTCAGCTTTTCGAGCTTTTCGGGATCGGGTACGTCGTGGATGCGGTAGGGGAACGTCTTGGGCTTCTTCCCCTTGCCTGGTTTGCCTATTTTCTCGGCGACCGAGCGGTTCGCAAGTAGCATGAATTCCTCGACAAGCTTATTGGCGTCTTTCGCCACCTTGAAATAGGTCGAAACGGGCTTGCCCTGCTCGTCGATTTCAAAGCGGACTTCGGCGCGGTCGAAGCCGATGGAGCCGTGGGCAAAGCGCCGTTTCCGCAGGAGCTTGGCCAAGCGGTTCAGGGTGATGAGTTCGGTGGCATATTCTCCGACTGGCTTGCCGTTGGGGCCAGGTTCGACGCGTGCGGGATGTTCGCCCGGCTGGTGGAGGTCTTCTTCCGAGGCCTCGCCGTTTTGTTCGAGGATGTTCTGCACTTCTTCATAGACGAAGCGGCGGTTCGAGCGGATGACCGTGTGCGCCGGGTGCCACGTCAGGACGTCGCCCTTGTCGTTCATGGTGAATATGGCCGAAAACGCGAGCTTGTCTTCGTCAGGGCGGAGCGAGCAGATGTAGTTGCAGAGGCGTTCGGGGAGCATGGGGATGGTGCGGTCGACGAGGTAAACGCTTGTGGCGCGTTGCTGGGCTTCGCGGTCGATGATATCGCCTTCTTTGACGTAATGTGACACGTCGGCTATGTGAACGCCGATTTCCCACAGTCCGTCGTCGAGGCGCCGTATCGAGAGGGCGTCGTCGAAGTCTTTGGCGTCGCGTGGGTCGATGGTGAATGTGGTGACGCTCCGGAAGTCTTCACGCTCTTTGAGGTCTTCGGGAGTGATGTCGGCGGGGATGCGTTCGGCCGCTTCTTCCACTTTCTTGGGATAGGTGTACGGAAGGCCGAATTCGGCGAGGATGGCGTGCATCTCGGCGTTGTTCTCTCCTTCCTTGCCGAGAATGTCGATGACCTTGCCGATCGGGTTTTTTGCCTCGTCGGGCCATTCGACAATCTTAACGACCGCTTTGTCACCGGTCTGTCCGCCGCCCAACAGGTCCTTTGGTATGAAAATGTCGTTGGCCAAGGCGCGGCCTTCGGTGATGAGGAAACCGTAGTCGTGACTGACTTTGAGTTTCCCGACGAATGTCTCGCGGGCGCGTTTCAGTACTTCAATCACTTCGGCCTCGCGCGTGTGACCTGGCCGGCGGGCCAGCATCGTGACGCGGACGCGGTCGCCGTCGAGCGCGTGGCCCGAGTTGCGTTCGCAGACAAGGATGGACTTACCGCCGTCGTCGGGAATGAAACTGTTACGGCCGTTACGCTTGCGCATGAATGTGCCTTCCATCACCTGCGAGCGGACGGCGTAGCGGTAGTGGCCCCGCTCGTCGGTCGAGAGGTAGTCATCGAGCACAAGCTCGCGCAACACGTCCATCGTGAGCATCTTAGCGGGATGTGTGTCAGCCTGTATGGTCTTGAAGATGTCCTTGACGTCGAATTCTGTCGATGCGTGGCGTTCCATCAGGTCAAGGATACGCTTCCTTATCTCTTTCTTTGTCAGGCGGCGTGCGCCTTTCGTTTTTCCTTTTCCCATGTCTTTTGTTTTAATGGCAGTGCCAGATCTGAATACAAAGTAAGTGGTTTTCTCGTCTCGGCGTGCCGGATTAAGGAATAATAACGTGGAAAACTTTCCGCGTAGCGCCGCTCGTGTGTGTCAGAAGTGGACCTCGCGGAAAATGGCTTCCGTGGCACCTGAGTTGCGGCGGATGTAATCGCCGGCAGCTTGGCCGCTTTTGGCAAGGGCCCTTTCGTCGGCCAAGAGGCGGTCGGCTTGTGCCTGGAAGTCGTCGGCCGAAGTGACTTCGAAGCTGCCGCCTTCATTGATGAGGTCGCGGGCTTCGCGGAAACGCTGGTTGTTCGGGCCGAAGAATACCGGCACGCCATAGACAGCCGCCTCAGGCACGTTGTGGATGCCTACGCCGAAACCGCCGCCGACATAGGCCAGCGTGGCATAGCGGTAGAGGCTCGAAAGGAGGCCATAGCCGTCGATGATGAGGCAGTCGGCCTGCGCGGAGCTTTCGGGGGTGGCTTGGGAATAGCGCAGGGCCGGTCGTTTGAGGCGCTGTTCGATGCTACGGAGGCGCTCTTCGTTCACCTCGTGCGGCGCGATGATTAGCTTTAACTCCGGATGACGGTTGAAGTAGGGGATGAGTATTTCCTCGTCCGGGGGCCAGGTGCTTCCGGCCACAATAGTCCGGCTATCGCCTGTCAGGGCGGCAGCCAGCGGCAGGGACTTGGCTTGGTTCCGGATGTCGATGACGCGGTCGAAGCGTGTGTCGCCCGTGACGCTTACCTGTGTTACGCCAAGGCTGTTCAGCAGCCGGCGTGAGGCCTCATTCTGTACAAAGAAATGGTTGAAGTGGTGTAGCACGCGGGCATAGCCTCGGCCGTAGGGACGGAAGAAAATCTGGTCGTTGCGGAAGATGCTCGATACGCTGTACACCGGCACGCCGGCGCGGTGGAGTTCGTCAATGTAGTGGTGCCAGAACTCATATTTGATGAAGAACGCTTTTTCGGGTTGTACCAGTCGGACGAAGCGCCGGGCATTCAGCGGTGTGTCGAACGGCAGGTAACAGACGAGGTCGGCTCCGGCGTAATCCTTGCGTACCTCGTAGCCCGACGGGGAGAAGAATGTGAGCAGAATGCGCTTTTCCGGATGCTCGCGGCGCAGTCGTTCCATGAGTGGACGGCCTTGCTCGAATTCGCCGAGCGAGGCCGCATGGAACCAGACGTAGTGTTGTCTCTCTTTCGCGTGGTCACGCAGGGTGCGCCACGTCTTTCGGTGCCCCTTTATCATCAGGCGGGCCTTGCGGTTGGTCAGCGAAGCCAGTCGCACAGCCAGCGCGTAAAGATAGATGGCGATAGTGTACATCTCCGGTGGTGTTACGAACGGTTATTTCAGCGCTTCGATGGCGCGGTGCATACGATTGAGCGTTTCTTCCTTACCCAAGAAGGCGGCGAGTTCGTACATGTCCGGGCCTTTCCCGGTGCCGACGAGGCATACCCGCCATGCGTTCCACGGCTTGATGCCTGTTTGTTCGGCCCATGGGTCGACCGTGGCTTTTTGTGTCTCGGCGCTGAAATCGTCGAGGCTTTCGAGCAGGCTGGCAAGCTGGCTCATCTCGGCGCCGGTCGTCTCTTTCCAGTTCTTGCGGGTGAACTTGTCGTCCATTGAATAGGTGCTGGGGGCAATGAAGAAGAAGTCGCAAAGCGGCCATAATTCGTGGATGAAATTGATCTTCTTCATCTTCATCATGCCTACTACGGCCGTCACGCGGTCTATCGGCGCTGTGATGCCGTTCTGCCGGAGGATTTTGTCGAACGCAGGGGCGAGCGCGTCGTCATTTGTTTTAAGGATGTATTCCCGGTTGAACCACATCCCCTTGACGTAGTCGAACTTGGCGCCCGCTTTGCTGCAATGACCGATGTCGAACAGGCGGATAAGCTCGTCCATTGACAGGATTTCCTGGTCCGTTCCCGGGTTCCAGCCTAATAGTGCGAGGAAGTTGATGACGGCTTCGGGGAGGTAGCCGCTCTCGCGGTAGCCTGTCGAGATGTCGCCCGTCTTCGGGTCGTGCCACTCCAAGGGGAACACGGGGAAGCCCAAACGGTCGCCGTCCCGTTTCGAGAGCTTGCCCTTGCCGTCGGGTTTGAGCAGGAGGGGCAGGTGGGCGAAGCGGGGCATCGTGTCGGCCCATCCCAGCGCCCGGTAGAGCAGCACATGGAGGGGGGCCGAGGGCAGCCACTCCTCGCCACGGATGACATGGGTGACGCGCATAAGATGGTCGTCGACGATGTTGGCCAAGTGGTAGGTGGGCAGGTCGTCTGCTGATTTGTAGAGGACTTTGTCGTCGAGGATGGAAGAGTTTATCTTGACGTCACCGCGGATGAGGTCGTCGACGTGGACGTCTTCACCCGGCTCTACCTTGAAGCGGACCACGTATTGCGTGCCGGCGTCGATGAGGCGTTTCACCTCGTCGGGCGAGAGGGTGAGCGAGTTACGCATCTGGCCACGTGTCGAGGCGTCGTACTGGAAGTTCTTCACCTCTTCGCGCTTGGCTTCAAGCTCCTCGGGGGTGTCGAAGGCGATGTAGGCCTTGCCGTCGGTGAGGAGCTGGTCGACATAGCGTCGATAGATGTCGCGGCGCTCCGACTGGCGGTAGGGGCCGCAGTCGCCGCCGATGCCGACACCCTCGTCGAAGTGGATGCCAAGCCATTTGAACGACTCGATGATGTATTCCTCCGCTCCGGGAACGAAGCGGCTCGAATCGGTGTCCTCGATGCGAAGAATGAGCTGGCCGCCGTGTTGGCGGGCAAAGAGGTAGTTGTACAGGGCGGTGCGCACGCCGCCGATATGTAGGGGGCCAGTGGGGCTGGGCGCAAAGCGCACCCTTACGGTAGGTTCGGTCATGGAACTGATGTCTTTTTTCTTTGTATTACCCGGCAAATTTACAATTTTTTTCGTTATGCCGGTTCTTTTTGCCGTTTCATCGTGTGGGTGGACTCCTGTCGTCGGTTTGCCTTCGAAACGGGCAGTCGTTTTGCTCAGGGAAGGGCTGAAAACGGTCAGGGCGACAGAAAATCCTGCCGGCCGTCCAGAAACTTTCGGGCGGCTGACAGGATTTTCTGTCGCCCTGACCATACTGATGGTTCAGGTTTTAGATGTTGGCCACGCTCATGATGTCGGCAAAGACACCGGCCGCCGTCACGTCGGCTCCGGCTCCGTAGCCTTGGATGAGCATTGGGTATTCGCGGTAGCGCTCGGTGGTGAGCAGGATGATGTTGTTCGAGCCCGCAAGGTCGTAGAACGGGTGGCCGAGAGGGATTTCACGCAGTCCTACACGGCCTTTCCCGTTGCGCCATTCGGCCACGAAACGCCATCGTTTCTGCTCATGAGCGAGGCGTTGGCGGTCGGTTTCAAACTGGGCGTCGAGGCTGGGCAGGCGGTCCCAAAACGTGTCGAGCGTGCCGCCGAGGATGTTGTCGGGGACGAAAAGGTCTTTTTCGATATCGTCGGCCTCGACGTGATAACCGCTTTCGCGCGCCAGGATGACGAGCTTGCGCACGACGTCCTGGCCTGAGAGATCGATGCGGGGGTCGGGTTCGCTGTACCCATTCTGCTGTGCCATTCGTACGGCGCGGCTCAGGGGCACCTCGGCCGAGAGCGTGTTGAACACATAGTTGAGTGTACCGCTCAGGACGGCTTCGATGCAGAGAATGCGGTCGCCCGAGTTTATCAGGTCGTTGATGGTGTTGATGATGGGCAGGCCGGCGCCGACGTTCGTCTCGAAGAGGAACTTGACGCCCCGTTCTCGCGCCGTCTGTTTCAGGCGGGCATAGTTTTCGTAGGACGACGAGGCCGCGATCTTGTTGGCTGCCACGACCGACACGTTGTGTTCGAGCAGGGTGGGGTAGAGTGCGGCGATTTCCGGGCTCGCCGTGCAGTCGACGAATACGGAGTTGAAGATATTCATGTCGAGGATTTCACGGCGCAGACGTTCGGCCCCGCCCGGTCCTCCGGCCTCCATGGCTTCGCCGTAAGTGGCCGGGTCAATGCCCTCGTCGTTGAAGGCGGCCTTGTGGCTGCTCGCCACGCCTACGAGATTGATTTTCAGTCCCCGCTCGTCCATGAGGCGCTTGCGCTGTGAGGCGATCTGGCGGAGCAGGCTGCCGCCTACTGTTCCTGTGCCGCAGACAAAAAGGTTCAGTTCTTGGTACGTGCTCAGGAAACAACTGTCGTGGATGACATTGAGTGCTTTTCGAAGCTGTTTGCGGTCGATGACGAACGACAGGTTCGTTTCCAATGCACCTTGGGCCAGCGCGATGACGCTGATTCCGTTGCGGCCGAGTACACCGAAAAGGCGTCCGGCAATTCCCGGGGTGTGTTTCATGCGTTCGCCCACGACGGCCACAGTGGCCAGTCCGTTGTCGAGCTGGGCAGGATACATGGCTCCGTCGGCGATTTCATTGGCAAATTCGCGGTCGAGGGCGTTGCAGGCGCGCCGGGCGTCGGCCTCCGTCATGCATATGGATGTACTTGTTTCAGACGAAGTTTGCGCCACCATGAACACGCTGATGCCTTCGTTGGCAAGGGTGGTGAAGATGCGGCGGTTGACGCCGATGACTCCTACCATGGAGAGTCCCGAAACGGTCACCATGCTTGTCTCCTTGATCGACGAAATGCCGCGGATGGGTTGTGCCGACGGGGGTACATCCTGCCGGATCGTGCTCCCCTTGGCGTCGGGATGGAAGGTGTTCTTGATGCGGATGGGGATGTTCTTGACGCAGACAGGATAAATTGTCGGCGGATAGATGACCTTTGCGCCGAAGTTGCAAAGGTCCATTGCTTCGCTGTACGTGAGGCTGTCTATGGTGTAAGCCGTGGGTATAACACGCGGGTCGGCTGTCATAAAGCCGTCAACATCTGTCCATATTTCCAGTTCGTCAGCTCCCAGTTCTGCGGCCAGTATCGAGGCGGTGTAGTCCGAGCCTCCCCTGCCGAGGTTGGTGGTCACGCCGGTGGCGGCGTCGCTTGCGATGAAGCCAGGTACGACAGCAATGCCCGCGAGGCCGGACAGCTTGTCGTGGATGAGCGGGGTCGTGGCGTCGAAGTCGACCAGACGTTTCCCTCCTTTCATCGTCGTCTTGATGAAATGCCGGGCGTCGTAGCGGATGGCGCCCGGTATGAGCGTCGTGACGATAAGCGATGAGAGGCGTTCGCCGTATGCTACGATGGCGTCGGCTGTCTTGGGAGTCAAATCTTGGATAAGTGAGACCCCCTTGTAGATACTGCCCAATTCTTCGAGCAGGGCATCGGTTTTCGCCATGAGGGCTTCGCGTTCCGCACCAGCTGGGATGACATCGAGAATCATGCGGTGGTGGCGTTCGACGAGGGCGGTATACGTGTCGAGGTAAGCATTGTCGCCGTCTGCCGCCTCACGCGAGGCTTTGATCAAGCTGTCTGTGACTCCGCCGAGGGCGGAAACCACCACCACTGCGGGATGGCTGGCGTTTTCGACTATTTGTTTCAAGTTGAGGATACTCTCAGGCGAGCCGACCGAGGTACCTCCGAATTTCATCACTTTCATCGCTGCATCTGTCGTTTAAGGCGGAGCGCGTCCGCCGTGTGAGTCGTATTTTGGCCAAAGCCGTTGCAAAAGTAGGAATAAAACTTTATCGGGCTAACACTGAGGGCATAAAAAAGGGCGAACCCCGCAATCCCTGCGCCGTTCGCCCGAAACATCTCTATAAGCTTAATATAAACCTAAAACAACTATCTTAGAAAAAGCAACAGCCGTGCCAAACTTTTCAGCGCATGGCGATAAAAAGGCGTTGCGCGCTTTATTTTGCCCAAAATAAAAGGGAAAAACCTTTTTGAGGCGGGAGAAAATGGGGAAACGGATACACTGACGTGCGTCGTAGGGTGTGGAAAGGTTGTGGAAGTGTAGAAAAAATCGCCAGCATGTTCCCGCTTATTCCACAGCATGGCGAGGCGACTGATGACGGCTTGCGGTCGGGTGGGGTGTGGGTTGAGAAAAAATGCGTAACTTTGCGCCAGGTCATCTAAGCTTGGAAAAGACTTGAAAAAGGGATGAGACGTGAGTTCGTACACATTATTATATATATAGCAGCCATAAGCGTGTGGCTTGCTGGCTGGCAGGCAGACGCTCAGACTTTCACGATTCGCAGTGTGATTGCCGAGCGCGAGACGCAGGCTGCCGCCGACAGTTCTCTTGACTGGCCGGACCACTTGCAGGCCCGTCTGTCCGAACTGGTCTGCAATCCGATGTTTGAGCATAGCCAGTTGGGGTTGTACGTGTACGACCTGACCGCCGATTCAGCATTGTTCGAACAAGGCAAACGGCAATTGTTGCGTCCGGCTTCGACTCAGAAACTCCTGACAGCGATTACCGCACTCGCACAGTTGGGCGGATCCTATCGGTTTGAAACGTCGATCTATCGTACGGGCGAATTGGTGGATTCCGTGCTCCATGGCGACCTTTATGTCGTCGGAGGCTTCGACCCTCGTTTCGGATACGACGACCTGCGTGCTATGGTCGACAAACTGGCATCTTCCGGCGTACGGCGTATCGACGGACGGCTTTTCCTCGATGTGTCGATGAAAGATACGCTCGCCTGGGGGTGGGGATGGTGCTGGGATGACGAACTCGCGCCTTTATCGCCTCTTACGGTGAATGGTCACGATGATTTTTCAGCCGCTCTGTTTCGGGCGCTTGGTTCTGTGGGGATTTCTTTTGTCGGAGCGACAGAAAACGCTGTGCGCCCTGCCGGTGCCGTGTTAGTCGCGTCGCGTCACCATAGCATGGATCAAATCTTGACCGAAGCCCTGAAAGAAAGCAATAACCATTATGCAGAAGCTCTCTTCTACCAGCTTGGTGCACAAGATGGTATGGCTTATCCTTCGGGCGAGGAGTCAGCACGATGCGTCGAGCGTCTTGTGACGAGCCTTGGATTGCCGTTTTCGGACTGTCGCGTAGCTGACGGCAGCGGTCTCTCGCTTTATAATTATCTGACGCCGGAGGTGCTCGTCGCAGCGTTGCGTTATGCTTATCAGAACAGCGAGATCTACGCTCACTTGAAACCCGCGCTTCCTGTGGCCGGCTGTGACGGAACCCTACGTCGGCGTATGACGACGGGGAATGCCTGTGCGAATGTTTTTGCGAAGACGGGTACGGTCGAGGGCGTCAGCACGCTGGCCGGCTATGCCGCAGCTGCAAACGGCCACCTACTTTGTTTTGCCATTATGAACCAAGGTGTGTTGAGCCAGGCTCCTGCACGGCGTTTTCAAGACAGTGTCTGCGAAGCACTCACGTCCCCCTGACGGTGCCGGAACCTGTCCGTTTCCAGTCCGGTGCGGTTTGGGGATACGGGTGATAATAGATAAAATTCACTAAAAAAGAGAGGGAACCTACTGTCCACGGAGCAATTGTGACTATCTTTGCAACCTGTATAACCATTGCAATAGTCTGTACATTTCATTTCTTATGACGAAAAAGTCAACAGTAGCCGCCATGTTGAGCGTGCTGGCTTGTCTTTTACCCATGACCGGATGCATGGATGACAACGTGGTCAGCAGTGCCACTTCGGGCCGATGTGCGGTGACAGCCGTGGCGCTCGGCGGGATGCACGTGCGTGTGAATACCGTCACTGCTTCTGGGAACGACACCTCCTATTTGACCACCCTTTCGGGTAATTACACCCCGATGCAGATAGACCAGCACGCGTTGCGGATATATAATCGTGACTCGCTTCCCATAGGGACAATCGTGAGCCGCGTCGCTTTCTCCAGTTTCAGTGCCGACGGCGTTCTCGCTCTTCGCACACTTGCCGGGACAGACACCTTGTTCAGTACGAGCGACAGCATCGACTGTTCGCAGCCCAGGACATTCGTGGTGTATGCAACTGATGGGACCTCGAAGAAAGAGTATACCCTTACGCTGAACGTTCATCAGCAAGAAGGTAATGAGTTCACTTGGGGACGCACAGTGGCCGCTCTGCCCGGTTTGGCGTCCTTGGTGAAACCGAAGGCTGTGGCTTTGGACAACGGCGTGCTTGGAGTGTATGGTTTGCAGGGCAGTGACCCGGTTCTCTTGAAAGCTACGACGTCCGAAGCGGACGAGTGGACAACGGTTTCGCTTACAGGCGACGTGGCAGGTTTCGAGCCTCGTTCGGTGACTGAAATGGGTGGACGTTTTTATGCCAACGGCGATGCGGGGCTTATCATGTCGGCCGACGGCCTTGCTTGGAGCGCTGTGGCCGGCGGTATGCCTGTCGTTGCTGCTTCGACAGATAGCCTGTTCGCCATTCAGGGCGGCGCTTTTTTCAGTTCGGCCGACGGAACGAACTGGGTGCGGAATGCGCACGAAGCTGACGGCATCCTGCCGACGTCGGCTTATGCGGCCGTATGTACGCCTTCGACGATGTATGAAACTTACGAAGACCTCCTTCTGACGGGTACTCATGAAGGAGATGTCGTTGTGTGGAAACGAAACCTTGATCGGCTGAACTACAATACTTATCCATGGATATATTATACGCCTACTGAGGAAAACACGCTCACTTTGCCGCTCATGACGTCGACCACGCTTGTTCCGTATGATGACAAAGTGCTGGCTTTCGGACTTGGTGCGGCGGGCGAATTGGAAACTTACATCAGTTCCGACGGCGGGCGGACTTGGAAAGACGAGGCAAGTGGCTATACTTTCCCTGTCGTATCCGCCCCGGCAGATATTTCCGCCGTAAGCGACACAGAGGGCTTCCTATGGATTGTCTGCTCCGGCAGCGGAGAAGTGTGGCGGGGACGGCTCAACCGTATGAGTTGGAGCGAAGACGACGGCGCTTTCGAACGAAACGTTGTGCAGTGATGGCAAGGCGGCGCACATCGACACTGTGTTTGCTTGCAGCGTGTCTGGGGCTGTTTCCCCTCCGCGCGGTGGCACAGGATGATGTGCAATATCGCATGGAACTGGGTGGCGGAATCGGCGCTGGCTTTGCGCTGACAGATCTAAATAGCAAATTTTACGGAAATACTACGCTCGCAGGCGGGGCCGTGGTGCGTTTCCTCCTGAACCCGCGCATGGCTATCAAGACCAATCTCGTCTATTCAGGAGTAAAAGGCACGACAGCGGATGCCGCGGGATTTTATCCGGTCACTCCCGAAGGTCCGGCCTCTACCGACCGTCTAAATTACTCGTTCAATGGCGGAGTCTACGATCTCAGTGCCACGTATGAGTTGAACTTCCTTCCGTACGGCTTTACGCGCGGTTATGAAGGCTACTGCCGCCTTGTGCCCTATTTCCAAGTCGGTTTCGGCCTTACGTATGCAACGTCACACGCTTTTTCCGTAAATTTGCCCGTGGGAATAGGCCTGAAATACAAATTGGCCCGCCGCTTGAATGTTGGCCTTGACTGGCTGGTTCATTTTACCGTCTCCGACAAGCTTGACGGCCTCGAAGCGCCGACGGGCATACGCTCTTCGGGATTTCGCAACAAGGACCATTATTTTACGACCCTCGTCACCCTGACATACGACATCTTTCCCCGGTGTGTCGATTGCAATAAAGGATGATGCCGGCACAGGAGTGAACAAATTGAGAAAAGAGATAAGGATGTTAGATAAAGCGCACATACCGGCCCACGTGGCCATCATCATGGACGGAAACGGACGTTGGGCCAAGGCTCGCGGCCTCTCGCGCAGCATGGGGCACCAGCAAGGTGTCGAAACGGTGAAACGTATCACCGAGGAGGCCACCCGGCTGGGCATCAAGTATCTTACGCTATATACGTTCTCTACGGAGAACTGGCGACGGCCTGCCGACGAAATTGCCGCCCTCATGGCTCTCATTCTGGATTCCCTGGAAGAAGAAATCTTCATGCGGAACAATGTGCGTTTTCGTGTCATTGGCGACACCGGTCGCCTGCCGGTCCCGGTGCGTGAACGGTTGAGCCTTTGCGAAAGGCGGACAGCTGCCAACGATCGTATGACGATGGTTGTCGCCCTAAGCTATTCGTCGCGTTGGGAACTCACCGAGGCTTGCCGCAGCATTGTCCGCGAAACGGTCAAAGCGATAGAAAAAAACGGAAGTGCGCCAGAAATTACGGAAACTACGATCGAAAGTCACCTCACTACATCGTTCATGCCTGACCCCGATTTGCTCATACGTACCGGCGGTGAGCTGCGGCTGAGCAATTATCTGCTTTGGCAGTGCGCTTATACTGAACTTTATTTCTGCGACACCTATTGGCCCGACTTCGACGAGGCGGCCTTCCGTGTCGCCATCGAGGAATATCAGCACCGCCAGCGGCGATATGGCCAGACCGGCGACCAGGTTGAACAACAGTCGGAATAACTCTCATGATGATGAAGAAACTAACAGACATACTCCGTTATGTGGCGGCAGGCTTCATTTCCCTTCTCGCCCCGACCGCGTTCGCACAGAACGGCCACAAAGTAGACGTGAGTCCTGATATCGTATATACCATTGAAGCCAACCGTTATCTCATCGGCGGCATCGTAGTCGACGGTATACAAGGATATGACCAAGAAAGCTTGCAGGCCACTTCGGGCTTGGAGATCGGGCAGGAAATCGCCGTTCCCGGCGAGGAAATCAGTGCCGCCGTCCGCCGCTACTGGCAGCAAGGCCTTTTCTCCAATGTGCAGATCGCGGTGGACAGCATCGTAGACAATCGTTTAGTTTACTTGCACATTCATCTCACTGCAAGGCCGCGTATTTCCAGTATCAATTATACGGGCATCAAAAAGAGTGAGCGTGAAGATTTGGAGGAAATGGTAGGCCTAAGGGTGGGCAACCAGATCACACCAGACATGGTAGACCGCGCCAAACTCATCATCAAGCGCCACTTTGAGGAAAAAGGATATCGCAACGTGGCCGTCGACATCGTACAACGCAATGACGTCACGGGCGATAACCGTGTCTTGCTCGACATCCATATCAAGAAAAATTCGAAGGTTAAGGTGAAACACATCCGTATCAGCGGCGTGACCCCGGAAGAGGCCAAGAAGCTCAAACGGGCCATGAAGAAGACGCATGAACCGACCCTGTTGAACCTTTTCAAGTCGAAAAAATTCCTTCCCGAGAAATACGAGGAAGACAAGGGCTTCGTCGTCGACAAGATGAACGAGTGGGGCTATCGCGACGCCCTCTTGCTGCGTGACAGTGTCGTGAACATCGACGACAAGCACGTTGACATCTACATCGACCTCTTCAAGGGTGACAAGTATTATATACGAAGCATTGAGTGGGTGGGTAATACAGTGTTCACGACCGATGCGCTCAACATGACGCTCAAAATGAAGCCGGGTGACGTCTATAACCAGACGTTGCTCAACAAGCGCCTCAATGAAGACGAAGACGCTATCGGTTCGCAGTATTACGACCACGGCTACGTCTTCTACCGCCTTGATCCTGTCGAAGTCAACGTCGTGAACGATTCCATCGACCTTGAAATGCGCATTAGCGAAGGCCAGCAGGCCACCATTAACTACGTGCGCATCACGGGCAACGACCGTGTTTATGAAAACGTTGTCCGGCGTGAGCTGCGTACGAAGCCGGGCGATTTGTTCAGCCGCGAGGCTCTTCAACGCTCCTTCATTGATCTCAGTGCCATGGGGCTGTTTGATCCGGAGAAACTCGTGCCCAACGTCGTGCCTGACTATTATAATGGAACCGTCGACATTGACTACCAGCTAGTCTCCAAACCCGGCGATCAGGTAGAGCTTTCGGCCGGTTGGGGTCAGACTGGTATCGTTGGCCGCGTCGGCCTGCGCTTCACTAACTTCTCAGTGCAGAACCTTTTCGGGAAAGGAGCCAAACGTGCCGGTTTCATTCCTCAGGGCGACGCGCAGACCCTCGCTTTGAGCGGACAGACCAACGGAACATACTATCAGTCGTATTCTCTCTCGTTCCTCGATCCATGGTTCGGGGGTAAGCGGCCAAATCAGTTCTCATTCTCGGTGATGTACTCCAAGCAGAGTGACGTCAATTCCAACTTTTACAGCAACAATTACTATAACTCGTACTATAACTACCTTTACGGTTATGGCACGACTGGTAATTATTACAACTATACGGACTATTATGATCCCGACAAATATGTCAAGATGTTCGGTGTCTCCGTTGGTTTCGGTACGCGCTTGCGCTGGCCAGACGATTACTTCACTTTCATGGCTGAGTTGGCCTATACGCGTTACATGCTCAAATCTTGGCAGTACTTCCTCATTACCGACGGAAACTGTAATAACGTCAATCTGACCTTGACCCTGTCGCGCAATTCTACGGACAACACATTCTTCCCCCGCCGAGGCTCCGAGTTCCTCCTGTCGGTGTCTGCCACGCCGCCATTCTCCCTGTGGGATGGCAAGGACTACGCCAATCTGGCAACCAATTACCGCAGCGCGGCCTATCAGCGGGAGTCGCAAGAAAAGTATCGTTGGATTGAATACAACAAATGGAAGTTCAAGTTCCGCACCTTCACCGCCTTGACCAGCGCGGTCAAATGTCCTGTGCTCATGACCCGCGTAGAGTTTGGTTTGCTCGGTGCTTACAACAAGCATAAGAAGTCTCCGTTCGAGACGTTCTACGTCGGTGGCGATGGTATGTCGGGATATTCCTCCGGCTACGCCACCGAGACGATTGGCCTGCGTGGTTACGAGAACGGCGGGCTGGCTGGTGCTTATTCCAACCCGGCTTATGCTTACAGCCGTCTGACGCTCGAGCTGCGCTACCCGTTGATGCTTGAAACGTCCACTTCGATGTACGCCCTTGCCTTCCTCGAAGGTGGTAACGCTTGGGACGAGGTGCGTAAGTTCAATCCTTTCGATATGAAGCGGTCTGCCGGTTTGGGCGTGCGCATCCAGCTTCCTATGGTCGGCCTGCTCGGTGTCGACTGGGCTTACGGCTTCCAGAAAACCGTGAACGGCCGGCAGATTGGTGGCAGTCAGTTCCATTTTATCATCGGTCAGGAGTTCTGATCCCGTCCCGTTTCAGCGAAACAGCAACTGTAAAAACAAGATAGCGTATGAAAAAGATTCTTTTCCTCATCTGTCTTTTGGCCTGCGGAGCTACTGCTCTCCATGCCCAAAAGTTTGCCCTTGTCGACATGGAATATATTTTGGGCAACATCCCTGCCTACGAACGGGCCAACGAGCAGTTGAATCAGATTTCGAAAAAGTGGCAGGCTGAGGTCGAAGCCCTCGACAACGAAGCCCAGACCCTTTACAAGAATTATCAGAACGAAATGGTGTTCCTTTCAGAAGCCCAAAAGAAAGAGCGCGAGCAGGCCATCGTCGACAAGGAGAAGGAGGCGGCCGACTTGAAGAAGAAGTATTTTGCCCCCGAGGGCGAGCTCTTTAAGAAGCGTGCCAGTCTGATCCAGCCCATCCAAGACGAGATTTACAATGCCGTCAAGGCCATTGCCCAAAGCAAGGGTTACAGTCTCATCCTTGACCGTGCGTCGGATGAAGGTATCGTCTTCGCCTCTCCCACGGCTGACATCTCTAACGAAGTCCTTGCCCGGTTAGGTTATTCCAACTAAAAGTCGTACCTTTGTCCGGTTGCAATAAGAAAATACGTAGTCATAAAAATCAATTCAAAAACCATACAAAAAAATGATCAAGAAGATTCTTATGCTGGTGCTCCTGATGGCACCGCTTAGCCTTTGCGCACAGAAGTTCGCCTACTACGACCACTTCGACGTCATGCAGTCTATGCCCGCGTTCCAGACCGCCCAAAAAGAGTTGGAGGAACTCGGAAAGAAGTACGAGAACGACCTGAAAAGCATGCAGGACGAGATTATTTCCAAGCGTGACGCCTATCTGGCCAGTGCCGACAGCCTGCCCGAGAACATGCGCAACCGTAAGGAACAGGAGATTAACGACCTGATGAACCGCTTCCAGCAGGCACAACAGGACAACCAGACGGCTTTCCAGCAGGCACAACAGGATAAGCTGCAACCTATCGTTGCCCAAGTGGCCGAAGCCGTAGGCAGCATCGCTAAGGCCGAGGGTTTCGTCTATGTGATGGACCGTCAGACGGCTTCTACGACTGGTGGAATCTTCATTAACGAAAGCATGTGTGAGAACATCACCGCAAAGGTGAAAGCCAAGCTTGGACTGAGCGCAACGTCGGCCGCAAAGGCTACTACGTCGGCAACGTCGAAGTAAGGCTGTTTGAAAAGGTATTGGATCTTTTCCGACTGAATAGGAGTAAGCGGGTGGACGTTCATATGGAGTGTCCATCCGTTTTTTCGTGCTTCCCGTTCGGTTCCTTAGGCGTTGTAGCTCATCTTCTCTGGCGGATAGGCCGTCGTGTGGTGCGGAAGTGGAAGAATGTCGTTTCTTCCACTTCCGTTGTCAGTGGCAACCCGTGCGCAGCCCGTCAGGCCGTGTGATCGGACGGGGCGGGAGCTTTTCCCGATCTTGACCCAATCCTCACGGAAACTGGGGTTTGTCAGGATATAGACGTATCCGGGTTCTTTGTCTGGCTTTTTCTCTTTTCCGGCCATATGTTTTTCAGAAATTGGGCCGTGGCAGGAATGCGCAATCGCTACGCACGGATGTTTATAAGTGCAAATATACGTCTTTTTACGGACTCGTTGCGAAACAGGTGGTCGAATCTCGGAACGTGTGAGGACGTAATTCATGCGGGGCCAGCGCCATGAGTCTCCTTGTGCCGTTTAGGTCGACGTGAACCGATGAGTCTTCTTTTGGGGTGATATGGGTGGAGTTTCCTACTCCGGACGAGTGGAATGGGGCAGCCGTGGCGGCATCCCGTCCATAATGACAAGTCCTCTGCGCACTGGCGCGCAGAGGACTTGTCTGTCTTATAATGTGTTTTCAAAAGCAGGGTGGCCTGTCTGAGTCCGTGTGATTTAGAGCACGCGGCTGAGGCGTTCGACGAAGTCGTCGGCTTCGGTTTCGCTGAGCGTCAACGGGGGAAGCAGACGCAGGATGTTGGTGCCTGCCGCACCGGTGAAGACGTGCTCCTCGTGGACGAGGCGCTGGCGCATCGCTTTGATGTCGTTTTCGAATTCCAAGCCGATCATGAGGCCTTCGCCGCGCACCTCCTTGATGCCGGGAAGGGCTGCGAGCCGGGCTTTGAGGTGGGCGCCCACCCGGGCGGCGTTGTCGATGAGGTGCTCGTCTTCGATGACGTCGAGTACAGCCAAGGCGGCTGCGCAAGCCAGGTGGTTGCCTCCAAAAGTCGTGCCGAGCTGGCCGTAGCTGGGCTGGATGTGCGGGGCGATGAGCACGGCGCCCATGGGGAAGCCGTTGGCGATGCCCTTGGCACAGGTGATGATATCGGGGCGGATGCTGGCATACTGGTGGGCGAAGAAACGTCCCGAGCGGCCGTAGCCGCATTGGATTTCGTCGCAGATGAGCAGGGTGCCTGTTTCATTGCAGGCGGCGCGCAGTCCTTGCAGGAATTCGGGCGTTGCCACGTGGATACCGCCCACGCCTTGGATCGGTTCTACGATAGTGGCAGCCACATCGCCCTTGGCCAGTTCCGTGCGGAAAGCTTCGAGGTCGTTCAGAGGAAGGAAGGTCGTGTGTCCGTTGGCGTTGATGGGAGCCGTTATCTTAGGATTGTCCGTCACTTCGACGGCGAGCGACGTGCGGCCGTGGAAGGCGTGGCCAGCGGCCAGCACACGGCTGCGGCCCGTGTGGAACGACGCCAGTTTCAGTGCGTTCTCATTGGCTTCAGCGCCGGAGTTAATGAGAAAGAGCTGGTAGTCATCGTAGCCGCACAGAGGGCCTAGGCGTTCGGCCAGTTGACGTTGCAGGCCGTTGATGACTGAGTTGGAGTAGAAGCCCAGTTTGGCGGCCTGCCGGGTGAGTGCTTCCACATAGTGCGGATGGCAGTGCCCGATGCTGATGACGGCATGACCGCCGTAAAGGTCGAGGTATTCTTGCCCCTTGTCGTCCCAGACATGGCAACCACGGCCGCGGACGATGTTGATGTCGAAGAGGGGATAAACGTCGTAAAGTTTCATTGTCGTTTTTTCAGTTTGAAACGTAGGGCTCAGAACGCAAGGCTTTTCAGCCGGAGGCCGGTGGTCTGGTCGAGTCCGAAGAGGAGGTTCATGTTCTCGACGGCCTGTCCCGATGCTCCTTTCAGCAGGTTGTCGATGGTGGCCGTGATGATGATTTTCCGTCCGATGACGTCGGCATGTACGAGGGCTTTGTTCGTGTTCACTACCTGTTTCATGTCGATGGGACGGGAAGAGTAGTGTGTGAAAGGGGCTTCGGCGTAAAAGTCGTTATAGAGCCGTTCTATGGCCGCCGTGTCAGGAAATCCTGTCGCCGTGCCCGTTTCTCCTGTCAGGGCGACAGGACTTTCAGTCAGGGCGTCTGTTTTGATGGGCACGACAGCGGTCAGGAAGATGCCCCTCGGAAAGTCGCCGCGCCAAGGGATGAAGTCGAGCGCAGCTGTGAAGTCCGGTTGCAGTTCGCTGAGGCTTTGCCGTATTTCGGCCACGTGCTGATGCGTGAGCACTTTGTAAACGCTCATGTTGCCTGAGCGCCAGGAGAAGTGTGTCGTGGCCGAGGGCTTGACGCCGGCGCCGGTGGAGCCTGTGACGGCGTTGACGGTGATGTCGGCGGTGAGCAGACCGGCCTTTGCCAGCGGCAGTAGGGCCAGTTGTATGCATGTGGCGAAGCAACCCGGATTGGCCACATGGCGGGCGGTGCGGATGGCTTCGCGGTGGAGTTCAGGCAGGCCGTAGACGTAGTCGTTGCCCGGTGCGGCCAGCCGGAAGTCCTGCGCGAGGTCGATGATCTTCACGTGGTCGGGCACGGGGTGTTCGCTCAGGAACTGGGTGCTTTTCCCATGGCCGAAACAGAAAAACAAGACGTCGACTTCGTCGAGCGGCAGGCGGTCGGTGAAACGTATGTCGGTCTCGCCGATGAGGCCGGCGTGCACATCGGTGACGAGGTTGCCGGCGTTGCTCTCGCTGTTGACGAAGACGATCTCGACGGCCGGGTGGTTCAGGAGGATGCGCAGCAGTTCGCCCGCCGTATAGCCGGCGCCGCCGATGATTCCCACTTTGATCATAGGTTCGGGTTTATGGGGTTGAAAGCACGCGCCCGCTGCGGCGTGGACCGTCGGCGGGCGCGGCGCTTGGGGTTACTGTTCGATTTCTTTGGCTTCGTCGGGGTGGTTGGCGTAGTAGACGCGCAACGGTGTCGAGAGCACCTTGATGAAGCCTTTGGCGTCGTCGGCGGTCCAGCCTTTCTGCGTCTCGCCATATTCGCCGAACTTCGACTTCACCAAGTCGTCGGGGCTGTCGACGCCCACCGTCGAGAAGCCCAGCGGGCGCAGCGCGAGGATGACCGTGCCGTTGACGTGGCGCTGCGAGCTTTCCAACATGGCCTCGATGTCGCGCATCACGGGTTCCATGTACTGGCTCTCGTGGAGGAACATGCCGTACCAGTTGGCCACTTGGTCTTTCCAGTATTGCTGCCACTTGCTGAGCGTATATTTTTCAAGAAACCTGTGCGCCCCGATGATAAGGGCCGGTGCGGCGGCCTCGAAGCCTACGCGGCCTTTGATGCCGATGATGGTGTCGCCCACGTGCATGTCGCGGCCGATGCCGTATGCTGCGCCGATTTCCTCGACGGCCTGGATGGCCGCGATGGGGTCGTCGTAGGTTTTCCCGTTCACGCCGATGAGGCAGCCTTTCTTGAAAGTGAGGCGGAGCTCCTCCGTGCCTGTGCGGACGACGGGTTTGAGATACGCCTCGTCGGGCAGGCCCTGGCGGCTGTCGAGGATCTCGCCTCCGCAGATACTCGTGCCCCAAATGCCGACGTTATAGGAGTATTTGAGTTTCGTGAAGTCGGCCTTGAAGCCGTGCTTGTTCAGGTAATCTACCTCCTCCTGCCGCGTGAGGTTGCGGTCGCGCGTCAGGGTGATGATTTCGACGCCCGGAGCCATGACCATGAATGTCATGTCGAAGCGTACCTGGTCGTTACCGGCGCCTGTCGAGCCGTGGGCGATGGCTTCGGCGCCGATTTCTTTGGCGTAGCGCGCGATGGCCATGCCTTGGAAGATACGTTCGGAGCTCACGGAGATCGGGTAGACGTTGTTGCGCAGCACGTTGCCGTAGATCATGAAGCGCAGGCTCTTTTCGTAATACTCGCGGGTGACGTCGAGCGTCACATATTGCTTGGCGCCAAGCTTGTAGGCGTTCTCCTCGTTCGTGCGGAGCTGTTCGGGGCTGAAACCGCCGGTGTTGGCACACGCGGCGTAGACTTCGTAGCCCATCTCGCGGGCCAGGTACATCACGGTGTAGCTCGTGTCGAGCCCGCCGCTGAATGCCACTACTACTTTCTTTGCCATGGTTTTGTCTTTCAGTTGTCGGTTCTTGTTTGTCGGGGGTTATCGCAGGTTCTTGCTGGCGGCCTCTTGGGCCATCTTGACCACGTCGTCGGGCAGCTGCACCGGCAGGGGGTCGCCGGGGTGCTGGGCGGGGTCGTAGAGCATGCCCGTGCAGACGCAGTACTTGCGCCCGGTGCGTTGGAGCACGTCGTAGTTCACACAGCAGGGGTGTTCGGGCGTGCCGCATCCTTTCCAGTACTCATCGTCTTGCGTGAGCTCGGAGAACGGCACGGGCACGTAGCCCAGCATCGTGTTGATGCGCATGACGGGGCCGCTGCTCGTCAGGCCGAAGATTTTGGCGTTCGGCCAGCGCAGGCGGCTCAGCGTGAAGGCCGCTTTCTTGATGCGCGTGGCCAGGTGATGGCCGCGGAACTTGGGCACCACGATGAGGCCCGAGTTGGCCACGTAGTGCTTGTTCTCCCAGCTTTCGATGTAGCAGAAGCCGGCGAACTCCTCGCCTTTGAGGGCGATGATGGCTTTGCGTTCTTTCATCTTCGTGGCCAGGTATTCGTGCGTGCGCGAAGCGATACCTGAGCCGCGCACCTTGGCGGCTTCGGTGATGGTGGTCAGTATGGTGTCGACATACTTCTCGTGCGAGGCGTCGGCCACGAGGACGTCTATTCCGTCGTTGTACTCTTCCATGTGTTTTTATGTTACTGTTCTTTTTCTTTGTCTCAGTGTCTGGCCTGCGGCTCAGGGCATCACCGACTTCACGGCGGGGAAGAGCCCGGCCAGTTCGTCGACGACGAGCTGGCGCGGTGTCCGCTCGTCGAGGACGATGAGGATGGTGTCGTCGCCCGCGATGGTGCCGATGACGCCCGGCAGGGCGTGCGTGTCGATTTCCGAGGCCATGCCCCCGGCATAGCCCGGCCGCGTGTGCATCACGGCCAGGTTGCCCGTGAACGCCAGCGAGACGAAGCCCGCCGGGCGCAGGTAGTCGGGCACCGTGCGGGGGCTTCCGGTGCGTTCGTAGAGCGGGTTGTCGGGCAGGACGTAGACGTAGCCCTCCTCGGTGGCGAGCTTCACGGCTTTCAGGCGGCGCAGGTCGCGCGAGAGGGTGGCTTGCGTCACGTGGAAACCGTGGCGCCCCAGCTCGCTCAGGATCTCGTGCTGCCCCCCGATGCGTTGCGTCGTCAGGATGTAGCGCAAGGTTTCAATGCGGTCGTGTCGCTTCATACGGTCTGGCTGTTTGATGGGGCAAAGGTAGGTATAAAATTTCAGAAATGGCGAAGTTATGCGTATATTTTCTGAATAATTTTCTTCCGCACGCCTGTCGCGTTTCCCGAGGGGACGGCTTCGCGGCGCGGCGGGAGCGCGCGGTGTGCCTCCGTCTGCCGGCGTCGGGGCTGAGAGGCGTCGCGGGTCCGCAGGCCGTGCAGGCTGTCCCTGCTGCCGCAGCGGCGGGCGCAGGGGAGCAGGGGGCGGATGTCCGGTGCGCCCGTCGTTTTCTTGTAGTGCTCCCGGAAAGTCGTCTGTCGGCCTCCAAAAGTTTCCTGCCCGGCTGGAAAAGCCTATTTCAGAGTGTGAAACAAGCTTTTGCCGCCCGCACTGTCGCCTTTCTCCGCCGGACGGCCTTTTCGGGACGGCGACCCGTCGTTCCTGTCCGGCGATTAGGAACGACGGGTCGCCGGCTTGTTTTTTCTCCCCGCTGTGTCGTCGTGGCGTAGCGGGGAGCTGTGTCTCGCCGGGCGCGGCGCGTCGGGTCGTCCGCCCCTCGCGGCGTGGCAAAAAGGGGCGCCGTCGCGGCCTGCATGCCCGCATTTTTCCGTAACTTTGCCTCCCACAACGAGGAGATGCCGCTGTGCCTTTCCCGGAACTTTCCCCGACGCCTCTGCGGCCGGTGGGGCGGGCGTGGGCCGGCGGGTTGTCCTTTCAAAGAGAGATAGCAATGAAAATCATACATACCGCCGATTGGCATCTCGGCAACACGTTCCACGGTCACGACCGCCACGACGAGCAGGCCTACTTCCTTGACCGTCTGGTCGACCTCTTGATTGAAGAACAGCCCGACGCTCTTCTCGTGGCGGGCGACGTGTTCGACACGTCGAATCCCTCGGCGGCCGCCGAGCGGCTCTTCTTCGATTTCCTCAGCCGCGCCACGGCCGAGGTCGACGGTCTGCAAATCGTAGTCACTGCGGGCAACCATGACTCGGCCGCCCGGCTCGAAGCGCCTGCTACGATGCTGAGCACGCACCGCGTCTTTGTGCGCGGCACAGTGCGTCGGACGGCTGACGGCGAGGTCGACTACGGTCGCCACCTCATCCCCCTGCGCCGCCGGGGCGACGACCGCGTGGCCGCCCTCTGTCTGGCCGTCCCTTTCCTGCGTGCCTGTGATTACCCGGCCGGCCTGACTCCGTCCGAGGGTGTGGCCCATTTCTTCCGCGGACTCCGTCAGGCTGCTTCCGCCCACCGCAACGCGGGCGTGCCGCTCGTGACGGTGGCGCACTTCTATGCCGCCGGAGCCGACGTCTGTGCCGACGAACACAGCGAGCGCCTTGTTGTGGGCGGACAGGAGTGCGTCGATGTGGAGCGTCTGCCCCGGGGCTTTTCCTATGTGGCTTTGGGACATATCCATAAGGGGCAGGCCGTGGCCGGGCGTTCCGACGTGCGTTATGCTGGTAGCGCCCTCCCCATGTCATTCTCCGAGCGTGGCTATCGTCACGGCGTGGTGCGTGTCGAAATCGACGAGGCCGGTCACGCCGTCGCCACACCGGTCGAGCTGCCGCCCCTCCGTCCGCTTCTCTCCTTGCCCCGGCAGGGGGCGGCCACGGCGGACGAAATGTTCCGTGCTGTCAGTCGTCTGCCCCGAATAGGTCCGGATGATGACGGCGCTACGTGGCCTTATCTCGAAATGCGGATTGTCGAGACGCAGCCCGACCCCATGCTCGTCACCCGGCTGCTCGACGCCCTGTCCGACCGGGCCGTCCATTTCTGCCGTGTGGTGCGCTCTGTGCCTACGGTGTCCGAACCCGATGCTCCGGCCATCCGCACGACCGACGAGCTGGCAGCCATGCAGCCCTTGGACATGGCCCGTCTGCTCTTTGCCGAGCGTTACCACAACCCGATGCCTTCGGAACTCGAAAAGCTCTTCCGTGTGGCCGAAGCAGACTGCCACGAAAGCGAATGAGTCTTTAATTGTCAGCAAAACTACCGATGAAGATAGAGAAAATCATACTCTGCAACCTGACGTCGCTCGAAGGCGAGCAAATCATTGATTTCACCGTTGAGCCGCTGCGTTCGGCAGGTCTGTTAGCAATTACCGGCGACACAGGTGCCGGCAAGTCGACCCTGCTTGATGCCATCTGTCTGGCGCTCTACGACCGCGCGCCGCGCTTTGACGGCGTGGAGCGGCTCGAAACCGACGCCAAGGAGCGCCTGGTGCAGGGAAAGGTGCGCGCCATACAGACAGACGATGTGCGTAACCTGCTGCGGCGCGGATGCAGCGAAGCGTACAGCCGCGTGGCTTTCACTGCCCGCGACGGCCGGCGCTACGAGGCAGAATGGCGCTTGCGCGTCAACCGCAACGGGAACGTCGAGCCCGCCCAGCGCCAGCTTCGCCGGCTGGCTCCCCAGCCCGAAGAATTCGGTGGGACAAAGACTGAAATCAACCGCCAGATAGAGGAAATCACCGGCCTCACCTACGAACAGTTCACGCGAACCGCGCTGTTGGCGCAAAACAGCTTCTCGAATTTCCTGAAAGCGCGCCGCAGCGAAAAGTCAGGCTTGCTCGAAAAACTGACAGGTACGGAGATTTATGGCGAAATCTCCCGCCGGATTTACGACCGGACCCGTGCCGCAGCCTCTGTCTGCGACAGCTTGCGCGAACGGCTTCGCACTGTGGCCGGAAGCGGTTTGCTCGACGAGGCCGACTACGCCCAGACCGTCGAAGGCCGCCGGCTGGCGCAGGCCAGCCTTGACAATGCGCTCTCGGACGTCGAGCGGTTGACGGCTTACGGCCGATGGTTTGCCGCCTACGACGGCGCGCTGGCCGATCAGGCCAGATGTGAAGCGCAGTACACTGCCGCTCACAAAGCCTACGTGGCCCGGCGCGATGATGAGGCTGCCCTCGAACGCTATGACCGCGTGCAGCCCATGCACGAGCTTTACCAGCATGTCCTGACCTGTGCCGCGCAGATTGAACGCAACAAGGCGGCTGCCGCCGAGCTCGACACGCAGATCGGACGCCAGAAGGAGGTGGTCCGCCAGGCTGCCGAAGAGCAACAGCGCGCTCACGAGGCCGTCGCTACGGCCGAGAGCCGCCTTGCCGTCCGTCGGCCGGAACTCGATGAGGGCTACCGCCTTCAAGGCCAGCTCGATGATGTGAACGAACAGCTTCGCCATCTTGCGGTCCGCTGCGACCAGCGGCGCAACCTCCTCAACAACACGCGCGACGGCTATAAGAATAAAGGCGCCGAGTACGACTCGCTCATGCAGCGCCTGGCAAAAAACCGCGCCGACCTGCAATCGCTCGTCGTGCATCGCCGGATGCTCGAGCGTTATGACCTCGTGTGTGACAAACTCAACCAGCTGAACCGCGCGCATGCCGAGACGCGCCGTCTGGGCGAACTGCTGGAGGGCAGCCGCCGTCAGCGCGCGGAACTGGCTGCTACGGTCGACACCGAGCGCGATGCCTGCGAACAGGTGGAGCAGCAGATCCGTTCGAAGCGTGAGGCGCTCGACATGGCGGGAAGGGCCAACCAAGGACGCGACGGCCTGGAACTTCAAACGCGCCTTGCCACCCTGCAACGCGATGCGGCCAGGCTCGAATCAGCCCGAGCGTTGTGGAACCGCATCACTACCGGTTATGCGGACGTGGAGCGCCTGCAAGCCGAGGTGGAGCGCGCCGAGCGCGAGCTGAAGCAGGTCCAGCAAACCGTGTCCATGCAGGAAGAGGCCCTCGTTCCCCTACGGCGCGAGCACGCCCGCCTGCTTGAAGCCTGCACCCTGAGCCGCAGTAAAGACATCGAGGGACTCCGCCATAACCTCCGCGAAGGTACGCCGTGCCCGCTCTGCGGTGCGACGCATCATCCCTATCACACGGAAACTGAACAGAAACTGGGGCACATCCTCTCAAAGTTGGAGCAGGACTTTACGGAGGTCGACGGCGAACTGACGGCGAAGGTGGAGAAACTCGAAGCCTTGAAAAGCGAGCAGACGCGCCGTGAAGTAGCGCTCAGTGCCGGACGTGACTACCTGTCACGCCGGCGCGAGCAGCAGGATGCCGACGTGTCCGAATGGGGCACGTATGCTGCGCTCGACCGGACGTTTGCCGACTGTTCTGCTTCGGTTAACCGTGAAGCCCGTCGGCTGATGCTGGGGCAGTTGTTGGACAACACGCAACGTTCGCTCGCCGAGGTGCAGCGGGCGTGGACGGCGTTCAACGCCAACCAGCAAGCCATCAATCAGCTCAACGCCGATTTGCGCCGGCTCAGCGAAGAGGCCGTCACGATGCGCGAGCGTTTCGAGCGGCAGCGCAGGGAACTGGCAGCGCTCGACCAGACTATCGCGCAGACGCAACAACGCATTGCCGAGGCTGACAATGCGAGCGGGCAACTTTATAATGAACTGGACAAGTCCATGACCCTTTCCGCGTGGTATGCCACTTGGAGTCATGATCCTGATCACTTCCATGTGATTATTGAGGGGTATTATAAGAAATGGTGTGAGTTGACTGTGGCCATCGAGCAGGGCGATCGCGAATCCGCCGTGTTGAGCGAGCAGCTTGCGGCGATAGGGCGCGACGTGACGCTCGCAGAGAACGCCCTGCGTGAGGCCGAGGCAGAACAGGCCCGCACGGCCGAACGCCGCGAAGCCCTGACGGCCGGGCTGAAGCGTCTTTTCGGCGAGAGTTCGCCCCGTGCCGAGGCTGAGGTCTTGCAGCGCGATGTGGATACCGCCGTGGCTCGCGAGCAACAGCTGCGCCGCGACTGCGACGCGGCCCGTGCCGTGCTCGACAATCTGACCGGCCGGTGCAAGAACCTCGCCGAGAGCGATGCCGCAGTGAAAGCCGAGTGGCAACAGCATAACAGCCGGCTTGACAGCGCGATCCTGCGTTTCAACGGCCGCGGAGAGGGTTCACCTTTGCAGCGTGCCGAGTTGGAACGCATCTTTGCCGACGAGCGCCATTGGTATGACTTGCGCGCTGAACTCAACCGTATCCGCGAGGCCCGCATTCTGGCCTCTGATCGCTTGGAGCAGGCCCGCACGGCTGTCACGCGGCTGATGGGCGAGCCCGGACATCCTTCGGGGCAGGGCGACGAAGCGCCTGAGGCCGTGGCCGCCGCACTCCCGGCCGCCCGGCGCAGTGTGGAGGAACAGCGTCAGCAGTTGGCCATGTTCGACCGTAAGCTTCAAATTCACGAAGAGCGTCGGGAGCAAGTCGAGGGCTTGCAGAAAGAACTCGACGAGGCGGTCGCTGCGAGCGAGAACTGGACCCGGCTGAATGCCATGTTCGGCAGTGCTGACGGAAAGCGCTTCCGGGAGCTGGCCCAAAGCTATACGTTCCGTTTCCTCGTCGAGCATGCCAACCGCCAGTTGCGCCTCTTCTCTCCGCGCTACCGTTTGCAGACCATCCCCGGTACGCTTGACCTCGAAATCATAGACCGCGACATGTTCGACCGCCGTCGCTACGTTTATTCCCTCTCTGGTGGTGAGACGTTCATCGTCAGCCTGGCGCTCGCCCTCGGTTTGGCGTCGCTTTCGGCAGGCAGTCTGCAAATCGGGAGCCTTTTCATCGACGAAGGGTTCGGCAACCTCGACCAAGCGTCGCTCGAACTGGTAATGGATGCCCTGTCACACCTTGAAAGCACGCAGGGACGGAAAGTCGGAGTGATAAGCCACACCGAGCAGATCCGCTCGCAGATCAGTCCGCAGATACACATCGTCAAACTGCCCACAGGTGGGCGGAGCCGCATCGAGATTAGCTGATCCCCCGGTTGCGCTGGTCTTGGATCCGACCGCCGGATCGTGAACTGCAAGTCGGCTGACAGGGCTTGCGGGACGGCTGCCAGGATTTACAGGTCGGCCGACAGAAAATGCCGGACGCCGCGAGGAGAAATCCAGTCGCGGCGTCCGGCGTCTCGGTCGGGGCGAGGGGCGGGTCAGGCCTCCTCGTAGGTGTCGAAAAGGAAGTCGTTGTAGGGGTACTTCTGTACGTGGAGTTCACGCACGCGGCGATAGAGCAGGTCTTTCAGCGCTTCGATGTTTTCGCGCTGGCGGGCAGAGATAAAGATACAGCCTTCGCCCATCTTCGACATCCATGTACGTTGAAGTTCTTCCAAGGAAATGTTCTCTTTCGTGGCAGGCGTGAGGTCGTCCGCCGCTTTCTCCGTCCACGTGTAAGCGTCTATCTTGTTGAACACTATGATGACCGGCTTTTCCGCACAGCCAAGGTCGGCCAGCGTACGGTTGACCACGTCTATCTGTTCTTCGAAATCAGGGTGAGAAAGGTCTACGACGTGCAGCAGCAGGTCAGCCTCGCGCACTTCGTCGAGCGTGCTTTTGAACGAGTCGACAAGATCGGTCGGGATTTTGCGGATAAATCCGACCGTATCGCTGAGCAGGAAGGGCAGGTTGCCGATGATTACTTTCCGCACGGTGGTGTCGAGCGTCGCAAAGAGCTTGTTCTCGGCAAATACGTCGCTCTTGGCCAGCAGGTTGATGAGCGTCGATTTCCCGACGTTCGTGTATCCTACGAGTGCTACACGGATGAGGCGTCCGCGGTTCTTGCGTTGCGTCGCTTTTTGGCGGTCGATGTCAGCCAAGCGCTGTTTGAGCAGCGCCATTCGGTTCAGGATGATACGGCGGTCCATCTCGAGCTGCGTTTCGCCCGGTCCGCGCAGTCCGACGGAGCCCTTTCCGCCTCCCGAACCCGAACCGCCGCCCTGGCGTTCGAGGTGTGTCCAAAGCCGTTGCAGCCGCGGCAGCATATATTTGTATTGTGCCAGTTCTACTTGCGTTTTGGCATTCGCCGTCTGCGCGCGCATGGCGAATATGTCGAGGATGAGCGAGGTGCGGTCGAGGATTTTTACTTTCAGTTCCCGTTCGATGTTGCGCAGCTGTTTGGCGCTCAGCTCGTCGTCGAAGATGACCATGCCGACTTCGCGGTCGGCTTCTTCCTCCTCTTCGATGTACTGGCGTATTTCGTCGAGTTTCCCTTTGCCTACATAGGTGGCTGCAAGGGGCTGGTCGAGTCGCTGGGTGAAGCGCTTGACGGTGCGGGCGCCGGCTGTCTCAGCCAGGAAAGCCAACTCGTCGAGGTATTCGTTCGTCTTGCGCTCGTCTTGTGTACGAGTGATGAGGGCTACCAGTACGGCGGTTTCGGTCTGCGCTTCTGAGAGTACAAATTCTTTCATCGTTCGTTCTTTCTGTCGTAGGGGAACAAAAGTAAGAAAAAGCGCTCATTCGTCCAAGTCCGCCGCCGCTTTATTGCGGTAGTGCAGGATGAGCGAGCCGAAATGACGTTCCGTGTGGACGGGATGGCCGCACGGAACGACGGGGGCTGCCACGCCGTCGCCCAATGCCGTGCCGGCCACTTCGACGCGGGCTTCGTCCCACACGCCATCGGCCAGGAAGGAAGCCAGCGTCTGCGCGCCGCCTTCGACAAGGAGCGACTGCACGCCGTCGCGGTAGAGCGTGTCGAGCAGCTCGCTGCGGTCGGCGAATGCTTCGAAGCCTCCGGGGAGCTCGTCGGGGCTGACATGGCCCAGCACCAGCCGGCGCGGCGAGGCGCCCGGCCAGCAACGCACGTCGAGTCGGGGATGGTCGAGGCGCAGCGTAGTATGGCCAACGAGGATGGCGCCATGTTGAGCCCGCAGGCGGTGGACCTCCATCAGCGAGCGGGGCGACGAAAGGCGCGCGGGCATCCCGCCGCTGCGCTGGCGGTCGATGAATCCGTCGGAACTCTGCGCCCATTTCAGCGTGATGTAGGGACGGTGGTGTGTGTGGAAGACGAAGAAGCGGCGGTTCAGCTCGCGGCATTCCGCGTCGAGCACGCCGACGGTCACGTCGCAGCCCGCCTCGCGCAGCATGGCGATGCCGCGCCCTTGGACGCGGGCGAAGGGGTCGACGCATCCCACGACGACGTGCGGGATGCCGAGGCGGGCGATGAGTTCGGCGCAGGGCGGCGTCCGGCCGAAGTGGGCACAGGGTTCGAGGCTGACATAGATCGTGCTGTGGCGGAGCAGCGGCCGGTCGGCCGGTCGCACGGAGTTGACGGCATTGACTTCGGCGTGCGCCTCGCCGCAACGGCGGTGATAACCTTCGCCAATGATGCGCCCGTCGCAGACGATGACCGCACCGACCATGGGATTGGGCGGCGCGCCGTAGCGTCCGCAGCGCGCAAGGTCGAGGCAGCGCCGCATCCATCTCTCGTCAGAGTTCTTGTCGTTCATGGCTGTCATTTTTGGGGTAATATAATAAATGCACGTCGCCGGCCGGCTTATTTGCTATGTCTGCGTCTTATGGAGATGACTGTCATCAGCAGCCACGCCACGAGACCGCAGCGGGCGCCGAGGCTTCCGGCGCGGCCGTCGAGGTCGAGTGTGAAGGCGGCGTCCAAGAGTTTCATCACGATTATGCCGCAAGCCATCAGTGCGAGCAGGCTGAGAAGATAGAGAAGGGCAGTTCGGATGTGTTTCATTGCGGTCGGATTTTGATTACGGCGGATGGGTGGAAGTGCGTGCGTCCTGACCAGCCCAAGAAGAAAGCTGGCTTTCTCTTGCTCCGGCTCACGCCTTTCGCTACCTTTGCACGCATGGACACAGATGCTCATACGCTTTCCACGCTCTGGCGGCGGCTTGTCCCGCTTTACGATGAGCGTGAGGCTCGCGCCATTGTGCGCGTGGTGCTCGACGACGCGTTCGGCCTTCGGCCTGTCGATGTATATGCAGGCAAAGTTAGGCAATTTTCGGCAGACGAGCGGCAACACCTCGCACGGATCTTGGAGCGCCTTGAAGCCGGCGAGCCCGTGCAGTATGCTTTGGGCACGGCGCGCTTTGCCGGGCGGACGTTCGAGGTGGAGCCGGCGGTGCTCATTCCCCGGCCCGAGACCGAAGAACTCGTGGCTTGGGTGGAGGCAGACGGACTCGCGCCGGGCAGCCGCCTGCTTGACGGTGGCACGGGGAGCGGTTGCATTGCCATCACCCTTGCCCTCGACTTGCCCGGTACCGAAGTTGAGGCGTGGGATGTTTCGCCTGAGGCTCTCGCTGTGGCGCGGCGCAATGCTGCCCGGCTGGACGCCGCAGTGAAATTCGTTCGGGCTGATTTGCTCAGCCCGCCGTGTGTGGCAGAAGGTTTTGACGTCGTGGCGAGCAACCCCCCCTACGTGCGTGAGTCAGAGCGGACGGCAATGGAAGCCCATGTCGTCGGGCGTGAGCCGGCGTTGGCCCTTTTCGTGCCCGACGATGATGCGCTTCGTTTCTACCATGCGCTGGCCCGTTTGGGCCGGCAGTGCCTGCGTCCGCTGGGCCGCATCTACGTGGAGCTGAATGAAGCGCTCGGCGAAGAAACCGCCGGGGTGTTCCGCAGGGCAGGCTACGATTCTGTCGAACTGCGCCGCGACCAGTTCGGGCGGACGCGCATGCTTCGTGCTGTCCTGCCTTCAACCCCCAGTTTGAAACAATGAACGACTTTACTCCTGAAGCTGCATATCGCTATGCCACGGGGCGCTGTGCCCGTGCCGAGCTCTGCCGGGCCGACTTGCGGCCGAAGCTGCTGGCGCGTGGTCTTGCGCCGGACGTCGCTGATGCCCTCCTCGACCGCCTTGAACGGGAGCGTTACATCGACGAGCACCGCTATGCCGCCGCTTTCGTGCACGACAAGGTGACGTATAACCATTGGGGCCGCCATAAGGTGCGTCAGGCACTGCGTTTGAAGGGTATCGGCGACGAGGCAGTCTGCGAAGCCCTGGCCGCGGTGGACGATGACGCCTATGGTGCCGGCCTCGACGCCCTGCTGGCTTCGAAACTGCGTACCGTCCGGGCTGCCAATGACTATGAGCGGCGGATGAAGCTGCTGCGTTTCGCAGCTTCGCGTGGCTTTGAGCTTGAACGGGCGGTCAAGGCGGTCGACCGCCTTGTCGGAGACGATTGACGTACGGGACGTCGCCGTTATCCGTACGACCTTCTCTGTTTTCTTGTATCCGTATTTCTTCTGTCAGTCGTTGCCGGTAGTCCCTCCCGTCGTCGGTGTAGCTTTTCTATACTTTCCGATTGGAAAAACAGGCCGGCTGACCATCTTGGCGGGATGGCTGACGGAAGATTCTGGATGGCTGACTGGATTTCCTGTCGCTGCGACGGCTTTTTCTAACCAGCCGGCAGTCTTTCTTCCGGTACTCTTAATACGCCGCAGGGGCGCCCTCATAACGGGGCGCCCCTGCGTATGTTTGCGAATCGCGGCGTTCGGTTAAGCCGTGGCTACGGCCTTTCCTTCTTTGCGTTCGCGTTTGCTGAGTGTCAGGTAGGCAATCGGTGCGGCCAGGAATATGGACGAAAGTGTTCCGAAGATTACACCGAGGATCATAGCGAACGAGAACGAGCGTACACTGTCGCCTCCGAGGAAGAGGATGCAGAGCAGCACGAGCAGTGTGGTGCCCGATGTCATGATGGTACGCGAGAGCGTGTGGTTCAGCGAGTCATTGAACAAGCGGCGACGTTCGCGGTTGGGATAGAGTCCGAGGTATTCGCGGATACGGTCGAAGACGACGACTTTGTCGTTGATGGAGTAACCGATGGCCGTCAGGACGGCGCCGATGAACGTCTGGTCGACTTCGAGGGAGAACGGCATCCATCCCCAGCAGAGTGAGTAGATACCGATGATGATGAGCGTGTCGACTGTCAGCGAGATGACGCAACCCACAGAGAACGCCACATTGCGGAATCGGATGAGGATGTAGAGGAATATGGCTACGAGCGAGAGGATGACGCTGACGATGGCGCCGCGTGTCATGTCCTCAGCGACCGAGGGGCCGACCTTCTGCGACGAGATAATCGAACCGCCCTTGTGGTTGTCGCGGTCGATGAACGTGGCATAGTCCGCCTTGATCAGATTGTGCTCTTTCAGGCCTTCGTAGATGAAGTGCTCTACCTGCTCGTCGATACCGTCGGCGTTGTCCTCGATACGGTAGTTCGTGGTCAGGCGGACGGTGCGTCCGTCCGTGCCGAGGGCGAGAGCCGATACGTTGGCCTCAGGGTCAACGGCGTGCACCTTGTCGGCGATGGCGCTGCTGACTTCTTCGGGCGTCACTTGCTGCTCGAATTGTACGACGAAGTTGCGGCCGCCAGTGAAGTCGATGCCTTTCGACAGGCCGCGCACGCCGAGCGAGACAAGGCAGACGGCGAGGAAGACAGCGAAGATGGTGAACGAACGGCGGTAGAACGTCATGAATTGCACATTCGTGTTTTCGATGAAGCCACGAGAGAGTTTCGTGTTGAACTTCAAGTTCAGCCACTTGTCTTTGTTCATGAAGTGCTCGTAGACGATGCGCGTCATCCATACGGCGGTGAAGAACGAGGCGCAGATACCGATGATCAGAGTCGTAGCAAAGCCTCGGATGGGACCTGTACCGAAGTAGAATAGGATAACGGCCGTGATGATGGACGTAAGGTTGGAGTCGAAGATCGCCGAGAACGCGTTGCCGTAACCGTCGGCCAAGGCTTGCTTGATGTTCTTTCCGGCGCGCAACTCCTCCTTGGTGCGTTCATAGATGAGCACATTGGCGTCGACTGCCATACCGAGCGACAAAACCATACCGGCGATGCCTGACATGGTCAGAGCGGCCTGGAACGAGGTCAGCACGCCGAAGGTAAAGAAGAAGTTGAGGATGAGTGCGCCGTTGGCGACCATGCCTGGGATGAAGCCGTAGTAAACGCACATGAATACCATCAAGGCGACGAAAGCGACGACGCATGCCGTGAAACCGGCTTGGATGGAGGCAGCACCGAGCGAGGGACCGACCATCTCTTCTTGCACGATCTTTGCCGGGGCTGGCATCTTACCGCTTCGCAGCACGTTGGCCAAGTCCTTGGTGTCTTCGGTGGTGAAGTTACCTGTGATGGATGATACGCCGCCTGAGATTTCGTTCTGAACGGTCGGGGCGCTGTACACGTAACCGTCGAGCACGATAGCGACGCAGCGCTTGATGTTGTTGCGCGTCAGGACGGCCCATTCGCGGGCGCCTTCGGTGTTCATGGTCATTGAGACGCAGGGACGGTGGAACTCGTCGTAGTCGTCGCGGGCGCCTTCGACCATGTCGCCGGCCATGGCGGCTTTTCCGTCAGTGGCTTTGAGGGCATAGAGCTCGTAGTAATCGCCTTTGATCATGTCTGAGGCTTTCACGCCCCAGTATGTGCGCAAGTCGGCCGGCAGGATGTCTCGGGCCAGTTCGGATTGCAACATGCGGTTGACAGCAGCTGTGTCGCGGGCCTGGGCAATACCGATGACGCAGTTCTGCGGGCTGACCACGTCTTGCAGCAGTACGCCGAAGAGCGGGTGCTGGGCCTTGAATGCCTCTAACTCCTTGTTGGCAGCGGCGTCGGCTTTCTTGTCCGCGTCTTTCTTGAAGGCAGCCAGGCTCGGCTCGGCGCTGGTCTTGGCGGTGTCGGCGGCGGCTTTCACTGTGTCGGTGGCAGCGACGGCCGTGGCAGTAGTGTCGCTTGCGGCCTTGTCGGTTTGTGCCAGGCGGTTGTCGAGGGTGGCCAACGCTGCGCTGATTTCGCCGGCGTTATACGTTTCCCAGAATTCGAGGTTCGCGCTACCTTGCAGGAGCTTACGTACGCGCTCCGGTTCCTTGATATCCGGCATCTCGACCATGATCTGGCCGAGCTGGCCCTTGCCTTCAAGGGTCTGGATGTTGGGCTGGGCTACGCCGAAACGGTCGATACGTGTGCGGAGCACTTCGTAAGAGTTACCTACGGCGGCTTTCACCTCGTCAGTCAGTACGCGCTGCACGTCGGCGTCGGTGCTGTTGGGCGTGATGCCCTCACTACGGAGGCGGGCGGTGAAGACGCCGCCCAAGTGATTCATACCGCTAAGCTGCTGATAGTTCTTGACGAAAAGCTCGATGACGTCGCCCGTACTCTCGTTGGCCTGCTTTTGCGCTTGGGCCAAAGCTTTCTGGAACGTCGGGTCGGCCGCGTTCTCGCCAGCCAGCGACTTGATCACGTCGGGTACCGACACCTCGAGGATGACGTTCATTCCTCCTTGAAGGTCAAGGCCAAGGCTGATTTGGAGTTCCTGACAGCGTTTCAGGGTGTAGACGCCGAGCCATACGCGCTCGTTCTTCATCGAATCGAGGTAGGCCTGTCCAGCCGGTCCCATCTCAGCTGCCTTTTTCTCGTAGTGATGCGTCACTGCGGAGAACGACAGGTAGAAAAGGCAGACCAGCGTCAAGGCGACTGCGATTACCTTTACAAATCCTTTGTTTTGCATTGCTTATTTTTATGTTTATGTTTAATTTGTTTTTCGTGCATATGAGCGTGCAAATATAGGCATTTTTTCGGTTTTGCACTGTCTTTGTGGCTTATTTTCGGGCGTTTGCGACGTCGGGCGCGGGGCGCGGCCTTTTTGCGCGCTTGCTTTTTCAAGCCTGCGGCAAGTCGCCGCCTCCCCTCGCTGCGTCCGAAACGACGGGCAGGGCGCGAGGATTTCCTGCCAGGGCGACAGTTTTTCCGCGCAGGGCGGGCGGCGGCCGGCGGGCGTGTCTTTATGTTTCGCCCCGGCCGGTGGAGCGGTCGGGGCGAAACGTAGGGCTTTGGGGAGGTTGTCCTTAGTGAATGTAGATTTTCTCGGCGTGGACTTTCCCGCTGCGTACCGTACGGACTACGCAGGCGCCCGGTGTGCTCACTTCGATGCGGGTCTCGCCTGCTGGCAGGTGTTCCCGTCGGGTGAGGCGACGTCCAGAGGCATCGAACACCTCAATAACGTCCAGTCCGTGTGGGCTCTGCACGACAAGGATGCCGTCACGGCTGCTGAGTCGGACATCGCTGTCGTCGGCCGGCGTAGCGGAGATGCCGGTCGGCCGGGTGATGGCGAGACTTCCGTTGTGCAAATTGAACGTGTAGCGTGAATCATATCCGCCGCTGAGGTAGATGGTGTATTCGCCATACCACGAGCTCTCCGTAGCGGAGCACGTGGCCGTGGGGCGGCGCTCCAAGTCGTCCGCCGTCTCGCCGTTCTTGAACCCGACGTAGGTGAGCACGAAGTCGGGGTTAGGTGTTCCGTAGACTTTGGCCGTGTCTGGTGCATAGACGTCGAGCGGCGCTTTCTCTATGGTCAGGTAGCGCGATGCCGTCGACAGGCTGAACGCATAGTTGTCGTCGAGCCCGCCTTCGAGCGTCAGGGGATAGCGCCCGGGGTAGGAGGCGATCGTAGCCTGTGTCACCACGCGGGGTGGGAAGTCGAGGTCGTCCTCGTCGTCGTTCAGTTTCCATCCGCTGTATTGGGGAAGCAGTTCGGGCTGGTCGCCGTATTCCACGGTTTCGTTGTCGATCCACACGTTCAGCGTCGCTTTGTCCACAGTGAGCGTGCCAGGCGCATAAGTGATGGCGTAGTTGGTGGCTTCTGCGCCCGAGGCCTGAATGGGATAGGTGCCGGCGGGACTTGATGTGCGGGCTGTCGTGGTCACCGCAGGCTTGACGCTGAGTGCCGTGGAGGCCGTCTGCCCCAGTTTGAGCCCTTCGCAGGTGTAGTCCAGCGTCGGATTGGCCTCGCCGTAGGTGCGGCGGGCGTCGTCGGCGCGGACGGTGAGCGGGGCTTTCTCCACGGTGAGCGTGCCGCGTAGGGAGGTGATGGTGTAGCGGTGGTCGGTGACTGCCGTGGCGCTGATGTCATACGCGCCGACGGGCGAGTCGCGTCGGGCGTCGGTTGAGGTTCTCGGACGTTGGTCGAGGTCAAACTCCGTGTCGCCGTTCTTGAAGCCTTCGTAGCTGAGCGTCAGTTCGGGATTGTCGTCGCCGTAGAGGCGGGTGGCGTTGTCGGGCTTCACCGTCAGTGGCGCTTTGTTCACGTGCAGCGTGGCGGTGGCTGAGGCACTGAGGTAGTTCTTGTCGCCTGCTTGCGTGGCCGTGATGGTGACGTCGCCCGCACCGACGATGCGGGCGGTTTGTCCTTCGATGAGGATGACGCTCGAAGCAGACGAGCGGAACGTCACGTCGAGCCCCGACGTAGCGGTGGCCGCGAGGCGGACGGGGTTGTCGCCATAGGTACAGTCTTCGAGCGGACCGAAGCTGATGGTCTGCGTCGCCTTGTTCACTGTGAGTTCCTGCGCTACGGGTGTGGCGTCGAACCAGTTATCGCTGCTTTCTGCATAGGCCGTGAGGGTGCAGCGGCCCGCTCCGACGATGAGGGCGCGGTGGCCGGCGATGCGCGCTACGGTCGTGTCGGACGAGACGAAGCGGATCGGGACGCCGGAGTTGCTTTGGGCGTTCAGCTCGATGCTGCCGTCGCCGTAGGTGCACGCTGGGAGCGGTGTGAAGGTGATTTCCTGATAGGCGCGCGACACGGTGAAGGGCAGTGTGATGCTTGCGGCGGGTTCATAGAGGCTGTTGCCTGCTTGCGTGGCCGTGATTTGCGTGGTCCCGACGCCTGTGATATGCACCCGGTGGCCGTTCAGTCGAGCCACGGTGGTGTCGCTGCTCGAATAGCTGACCGGCAGGCCTTTGTCGGTCGTCGCGGGGAGCTCGAAGTCAGGGTCGCCGAACGTTTTGTTGTCTATGTGGCCAAGGGCGATGGTCTGTGTCCCGCGTGTCACGGTGAGGGTCTGCGTAGCGGCCTCGGCGGGGAGGAAATTGGCAGTGCCGGCCTGTGTGGCGGTGATGGCCGTTTGTCCTACGCCTTGGAGTGTGACGATGTTTCCGTCTATGCGGGCGACGGTCGTGTCGGCTACGGTGTAGGTGATGGGTAGCCCCTTGTCGGTCACTTCGTTCAGGGTGACGGGCGGGTCGCCGTAGCGGCGGGGCTCAATGGGGAGGAAGGTGATGCGCTGTGTGGCCCGGTCCACGGTGAGGGTCTGCGTGACGGGAGCGGCGGCATAATGGTAGGCGTCGCCCTCCTGCGAAGCGATGATTTCCGTGCTCCCTGCGCCCACAATGGTCACCGTGTGCCCCTCGACGGTGGCTACCTCGGTGTTGATGACGCGGTAGGTGAGTGTGAGCCCCTCGCTACTCTTCTCGGGGAGGTCGAAAGGCAGGTCGCCGTAGGTCTTGCGCGGCGGGGCGTCGAAACTAATGGTTTGCGCAATCTTGTTGACACGAAGAGTACGCGTGATTGACGCGGCTGCGAGGTAGTCCGTTGTGCCGGCCTGCGAGGCCACGATGTTGGTCTCGCCCGGCCCGACGACGGTGAGGGTGTTTCCTTCGACGGTGGCCACGGCGGTGTTCGTCGACTGGTAGGTCACCGTGAGCTCCTTGTTGGTCGTGGCGGGCAGCTCAATGGGCGGACAGCCGTAGGTCACTGTCTGCAACTCCGGGAAGTTGATTACCTGCGGGCAACGGTTCACCGTGAGTGTGGCTGGCACCGACACGCTCTCCGAGCACGCGTTGCTCACGCGGCAGGTGTAGCTCCCGGCGTCGCTCGTCTTGATGGCGTCGATGGTGTAAGTGTTCTGCGTGGCGCCGTCAATCTCTGTCCCGTCTTTGAGCCACTGGTAGGTGTATCCATGGTCGGGCACGTCGAGCGTGAAGGTCACCGTCTCGTCCACGGTCTTCACGTTGTTGTCCACGCTCGTCTTGACCTCTTCGGGCACGGCGTCGATGTACGTCACGGTGATGATGTCCGAATACGTGCCCGCCGCGTTGACGTTGCGGTAGAGCACCGTGCCCTCCTTTGTCTCGGTAACAACATAGAATTTGTTGGTGTTTTCAACTCTATCCCAGTTGACTCCACCATTGTGGCTGACCTCCCAATAGGCTACATCGGTATTGGGAATAACAATCACGTATTCCTTATTCGTCAGACAGGTCTGACTCTCCAAAATCCCTTTGTATACAAGGTATTCAGGAGAGTTGGATACATAGTCACCGTCTCTATCCTTTTCTTCAATTAAGTTGAGCCCGTCTGTAAGAGTGTTGAAGTTGATTGTTATAGAGGAGGAAGTATAATAATTACCATATTGACTACCATTTATATAAATATACCGAGACCAAGAATTATAACTCTTAACATACGTTCCACCTACTATGGCGTAAACGGTATAGCCATTATGAGAACCAACTTTTATTACATTTTCATTATATCCCCTGTCTATCGCTTCTTTAATAGAAGAACGCGCTGGAGCTATACTTAGCAACGCGCAAAGGAGTAGTAGAAAACGTTTCATAAGCAATTCGTTTTTCGACGCGCAGGCTCGGCTACGTCTGTTTGTAAGGAAGAAACTCCGGGAGCGGCATAAAAGAAAAGTGGAGCCCTTAACCCTCGTTTTTGTTCAACTGTGTGGGGGCTTGGACTCCCTGGAATGGATGAACAAAAGGAGGACGGCTCCACCGAAGTGCCGTCCGTGCGCATGAAGCACACAGACGTACACAACGATGAGCGCCCATCTCCCACGTTTCTCCTTCTTGTCGTGAAGTGTCCAAGTTTCACACAGAAAGAACGCAGCGATGTTACGCTAATCTCGTATGTCACTGTCGTTGGCCAGCAGGCCGGCGACCCTGCCAAGATACGTTTTTTATGTGTTAACGTGGTGAGAAAATGTCCGCTTTTGTTCAGATGTTTTTTGATGCCGTTGCGGGAAGAGCGAGGATGAAGGCGGAAAGGTTAATCTTCTTGGCGGAGTGCCGACCGTTCTTTCGAGTCCAGCGGGTGCCCTGTTCGTGGGAATGTTGACAGCCGGAGGCCTTCCGGGACAGGGCGATGGTTTTTGCGTGCCGGGGATGACGGCCGACGGCAAGGGCGTAGGTAAATCTTGCGGGCCTGAGGGGGACTGGGTGTGGGGGAAGTCCGCCGGACGCAGGGAAAGTCGTACCTTTGCAGCCGCTATGTGGATGCTGATTTTGACTACGATGTGCCTCGGCTTCGGGGCGGGATGGGTGCTGCGGCGCGGGCGGCTTTCGCTCGACGGGCTCACGGGGCCGCTGGTGTGGCTGTTGCTCTTCCTTTTAGGGGCTGAGGTGGGGGCCGACGAGGCCATCGTGGCGGCCCTTCCGCGGCTGGGCGGCTGGGCCGTGGCTTTGGCGCTGACGACTGCTGTGGGCAGTGCGGCTGCGGCGTGGGGCGTGATGCATTGGGCCGAGCGGCGGAAAGGAGGCGGGCGTGAGGGGTAGTCTCATCGCTGTGGCCTTCTTCGTGGCCGGTGTGCTGTGCGGGCGGTTCGGCGTCTTGCCCCTTTGGCTGGTCGGGGGACATTTGAGCACGGCGGCGCTGTGCCTGCTGATGTTCTGCGTGGCGTTCGGCCTCGGGCGCGACCCTTCGGCCTTGGGCCGGGCGGTAAGGCTCAATCCGCGCCTGGCGCTCTTGCCGCTGGCCACCATTGCGGGCACGACGGCGGGCAGCCTCGTCTTGTCGGCATTTGGACGCTGGACGACGGCGGACTGGTGCGCCGCAGGGTCGGGCATGGGCTACTATTCGTTGTCGAGCATTCTCTTGACAGAGTATCGCGGGGCGGAGTTGGGGACGCTGGCCCTGATGACCAACATCGTGCGCGAGCTGCTGGCCCTGCTGGTGGCGCCGCTGTGGGCGCGGTGGTTCGGGCGGCTGGCGCCCATTGCCGTGGCTGGGGCGACGTCGATGGACACGGCCCTGCCTGTCTGCACGCGCTATGCAGGCCGCGAGTATGCCCCGCTGGCCGTCTATCACGGCTTCGTGGCCGATGCGTCGGTATTCTTTCTCGTTACGCTGTTTGCCGGATGAGGCCTGCCGAGAGGTCGTTTCTTTGGTATGAACAAAGCTACGGTGCATCCTGAAAGGGGAGTTCCCCCTCGGGATGCACCGTAGCTGTATGTCGGCCGCCCGGGCGGACGGCGTGTGGCGGCTTATTTCACCTCGCTGCCGGGTTTGACTTCGCTGAGCGTCGTGATGACGCTGAGCGAGCCGTCGAAGTTTTCGGCGCTCAGTATCATGCCTTGGCTTTCGATGCCGCGCAGTTTGCGCGGAGGCAGGTTGGCGATGAAGCAGATCTGCTTTCCGACGAGATCCTCCGGCTTATAGTGCTTGGCGATTCCGCTCACGATGGTGCGGTTTTCCAGTCCGTCGGCGATGACGAAGCGCAGGAGCTTGTCGGCTTTGGGCACGCGCTCGCATTCGAGCACTGTGCCGACACGGATGTCGAGTTTCTCGAAATCCTCGAAGGCAATGTCGGCTTTCACGGGGTTGGCGTGATAATTGGCTTCGGCATTCTTCCGCTCGGCTTCCTCCAATTTTTTCATCTGGAAGTCGATGACTTCGTCGTCAATCTTTTCGAAGAGCAGCTCGGGCTTCCCGATGTGGTGCCCGGCGGCGATGAGGTCGGTGGCGCCGAGACGGTCCCATTCGAGTTCGCCTACGTTGAGCATGCTGCGCAGGCGCTGGCTGCTGAACGGCAGGAAGGGTTCGAAGGCGATGGCCAGGTTGGCCACGAGTTGCACCGAAAGGTTGAGTATCGTCTTGACACGTTCGGCGTCCGTCTTGATGAGTTTCCACGGCTCGCTGTCGGCCAGGTACTTGTTGCCGATGCGGGCGAGGTTCATGGCTTCCTTTTGTGCGTCGCGGAAACGGAAGTTTTCGAGCAGGCGCTCCACTTGTGCCTTCACGTCGGTGAATTCGCGGATGGTGTCGCGGTCGTAGTCGGTCAGCTCGCCGGCGGCGGGCACCTCGCCGTCGTAGTATTTCTGTGTCAGCACGAGGGCGCGGTTGACGAAGTTGCCGTAGACGGCAACGAGCTCATTGTTGTTGCGGGCTTGGAAGTCGCGCCATGTGAAGTTGTTGTCCTTTGTCTCGGGGGCGTTGGCCGTGAGCACATAGCGCAGGACGTCCTGCTTGCCGGGCAATTCTTCAAGATACTCGTGGAGCCAGACGGCCCAGTTGCGCGATGTCGAGATTTTCTTGTCCTCCAAGTTCAGAAACTCGTTGGCCGGGACGTTGTCGGGCAGGATGTAGCTGCCCTCGGCGCGGAGCATGGACGGGAAGACGATACAGTGGAACACGATGTTGTCCTTTCCGATAAAGTGAATCAGGCGGGTTGAGGAGTCTTTCCACCACGTCTCCCATGTGTCGGGCAGCAGTTCTTTCGTGTTTGATATATAACCGATAGGCGCGTCAAACCATACGTAAAGCACCTTGCCCTCAGCGCCTTCGACGGGCACGGGGATGCCCCAGTCGAGGTCGCGGCTGACGGCGCGCGGTTGCAGCCCCATGTCGAACCAGCTCTTGCATTGTCCCATCACGTTCGACCGCCATTCTTTGTGTTGCTCCGTGATCCACGGTTCGAGCCACTGCTGGTGTTTGTCGAGGGGCAGGTACCAGTGCTTTGTCTTGCGCAGGACGGGCTTGGAGCCGCTGATGGCGCTCTGCGGGTTGATAAGCTCGAGCGGGGAAAGGGCTGTGCCGCATTTCTCGCACTGGTCGCCATAAGCACCTTGGGCGTGGCAATGCGGGCATTCGCCCGTGATGTAGCGGTCGGCCAGGAAAGTGTGAGCCTCTTCGTCATAGTATTGTTCGCTTTCCTTTTCGACGAATTCGCCCTTGTCATAGAGTGTACGGAAGAAGTCGGACGCCGTCTGGCGGTGCACCTCGGAGGTGGTGCGTCCGAAGACGTCGAACGAGATACCGAACTCCTTGAAACTGTCGCGGATGAGGGCGTGATAGCGGTCGACGATGTCTTGCGGCGAGCAGCCTTTCTTCTTGGCCAGCAGGGTGATGGGGACGCCGTGCTCGTCCGAGCCGCAGACGAAGAGCACGTCCCGGTGTTTCAGTCTGAGGTAGCGCACATAGATGTCGGCCGGGACGTAAACGCCGGCCAGATGCCCGATGTGTACACCGCCGTTGGCATATGGCAGGGCGGCGGTGACGAGCGTGCGCTTGAAGTCTTTTTCCATGCTATATATTATATGTGTTTTTGCTGTCGGTGAGGGTCAGGCGCGGACGACGGCGGCGATTTCCTCGGGGCTGACGAGGCGTTGTTCGCCCGTAGCCATGTTTTTGAGTGTCACTTTGCCCTGCGTCATCTCGTCTTCGCCCACGAGGGCTACGAACCTGACGCCAGTGGCGTTGGCGTAGCTCATCTGTTTCTTCATTTTGGCCGTGTCGGGGTAGACTTCGGTCGCTATTCCTGCCGCGCGCGTCTGTGCGGCCAGACGCAGGCAGTATGCCGCTTCGTCCGGTCCGAAGTTGATGAAGAGCAGTTCGGCGCCCGCCGTAGTGCCCTGAGGGTATAGGTCGAGCTGGTTAAGGACGTCGTAGATGCGGTCGGCACCGAACGAGATGCCCACGCCGCTCAATCCCGGCAGGCCGAAGATGCCCGTCAGGTTGTCATAGCGTCCGCCGCCGGTGATGGAGCCGATTTCGACGTCGAGGGCTTTCACCTCGAAGATGCATCCCGTGTAGTAGTTCAGGCCGCGCGCCAGGGTCAGGTCCAGTTCCACGCGGTTGTGGAGGGCAAGTGTGCCGGCCGCTGTGAGCACGTAGGCCACTTCGTCGGCTCCTTTGAGCCCCGCCTCGCTGCCGGCGAGGACGTTGCGGATGCTGGCGAGCTTTTCGTCGTTCGTGCCTGTGAGCGCGATGATTGGCTGGATTTTTGCGATGGCTTCGGGCGTGAGTCCGGCACGGGCCAGTTCGGCGTTGACGCCGTCGAGGCCGATCTTGTCGAGCTTGTCGATGGCCACGGTGATGTCGGTGATTTTCTCAGGCGCGCCGATGACCTCGGCGATGCCGCTGAGGATCTTGCGGTTGTTTATTTTGATGGCTACGCGGATGCCCAGGCGTGTGAACACCGTGTCGACAATCTGCACGAGTTCCACTTCGTTCAGGAGCGAGTCCGACCCGACGATGTCGGCGTCGCATTGATAGAACTCGCGGTAGCGTCCGCGCTGCGGCCGGTCGGCCCGCCAGACGGGCTGTATCTGGTAGCGTTTGAAGGGGAGTTGCAACTCGTCGCGGTGTTGCACCACATAGCGTGCGAAAGGCACCGTCAGGTCGTAGCGCAAGCCTTTCTCACAGATGCGGGCAGCCAGCCGGGCGGCGTTCCCTGCACCGAAGTCGTCAGTGGTCAGGCCATGGGTGAAGTCGCCCGAGTTGAGGATCTTGAAGAGCAGTTTGTCGCCCTCTTCGCCGTACTTGCCCATGAGCGTTGAGAGGTTCTCCATGGCCGGCGTCTCGATGGGACGGAAACCATAGAGAGCATAGACGTCGCGGATCGTGCCGAAGATGTAATTGCGTTTGGCCATCTCGGCTGGCGAGAAGTCGCGCGTGCCTTTCGGTATGCTGGGTTTTTGAGCCATTGTCGTAGGGGTTAAGGTTTCGTTAGCGGCCGTAAAGTTACGATTTTTTTCCGACGCTTTGCTTCGAGGCAGGCCGCGAGGGCATAGAAAGTGAGAAAATAATCCCTGCTGCAACGTCCGGAGGCTGTTCCGGCCATTGGTACGTGATGTGGACCTTGTTTTTTCGGACGGGATGGCTGGCTGGAAAGACGTGACGGCTGACAGTGTTTCCTGTCGCAGTGACAGAAAACGCTCTCGCTGCGGCTGGAAAGTCGGGAGGGGTGGCTGGGAGTTCTGCCCGTGAGGAAGAAGGAGGTGAAGGGGGATTAGCGGCGGCCGTCGGCGGTGAGGTTTTCGAAGACGCAGCGCATGACGCTCTGACAAGTGCGGAGATCGTCCATTGTGAGGCCTTTTAGGGCTTCGCGCAAGGTGACGAGGGCTATTTTCTGGGCTTTGTCTTTCATTTCGCGACCGTGCGGGGTGAGGTGTACGGTGTTGGCGCGGCGGTCGAGCTTGTTGGTTTGCCGCACAACGACGTCCGCACGTTCGAGGATGTCGATGAGCCGTGTCATCGAGGGCTTGTCTTTATAGACTGCGTTGCAGAGCTGTTGCTGTGTGACGCCGTCTTGCTCCGAAAGGTAGAGCATGACAGTCCACTGCTCGGGAGTGAGGTTGACGTCGGCGGCGTTGAAGTTTTTCTGTAACTTCCGGTTGATGGCCGACGACACTTTGCCGTTCATGATGGCGAAAATCAAGCGGATGTCTATATCGAGAAGTTCCATAGGTGTTGCGGTTCTGGCAGCGTGGGCAAAGTTACGGTGTTTTTCCGGAATGCTGCGCGCGGCGTGCTGGCGGTTTAGCAAATTGTTTCGCTTTTTTAATTTTTTTCAGCCCGCCGGACATGAAGAAAGCCGTCCCAGCGGGTCGGGCGGGACGGCTTTTGTGGAAATGGCTGATGCTGTGGGTCAGGCCAGCTCGTTGCGGACAGTGCGCCCCATCTGCATGACGAAACGCAGGTCGAGGTTGTCGTCGAACATGATGATGTCGGCATCTTTTCCGGCCTCCAAGGTGCCTTTGCGGTCGAGTATGCCCATGATGCGTGCCGGGGTTTCCGAGGCCATGCGGCAGGCGTCGGCCAAGGGGATACCGGCCTGCTGGACGCAGGTGCGGACGAGGCGGTCCATCGTGGCGATACTTCCGGCCAAGGCCGAGCGGTCGGCCAGTTTGCAGACGCCGTCTTCGAGGATGACGCGGGGGTCGAAAGCGGTGTTCCCCTTGCTGGCTGAGCAGGCGAGGGCGTCGGTGATGAGGGCAGTCCGCTCAACGCCTTTGATCTGGTATATCATCCGGAGCATCACGGGGGGCACATGGATGCCGTCGGCAATCATCTCGACGGTCATGTCCTTTTCGGCGAAGATGCTCTCGACGGTTCCGCAAACTTTGAACTCACGGTTTTTGTAGACCACGGGCATGGCGTTGTAGAAGTGGGTAGCGTGGGTCATGCCGGCCTCATGGGCGGCGTGCACGTCGTCGTAGGTGGCGCGGGTGTGGGCAATGGCGGGGAGCACGCCGTGCTTGCGGCAGCACTTGATGAACTCGATCGAGCCTGGGAGCTCGGGGGCCTCGTCCCATCGGCGAAGGCATTTCGAGTTTTCGAGCAGGGGTTCGTATTCCGAGGCTACGGGCGGCTTGATCCACTCGGGAATTTGGGCGCCGGCCTGCGCGGGGTTGAAGTAGGGGCCTTCAAGGTGAAGCCCCATCACCGGGCTGTCGGGCTCGGCCATGAGCTTGTCGCAGGTCTTGACTGCGGCTTCGATCATCGGTACGGTCGACGAGGACAGGGTGGGGAAGATGGCTGTTGTTCCGTTTTGCAAGTGTGCGTCGATAGCTACGCGGAAAGCCTCTTCCGTGCCTTCCATGAAGTCGCGTCCGCCACCGCCGTGCACGTGCATTTCGATGCCGCCGGGCACTACGGCACAGCCTTTTGCGTCGATACGCTGGGCGCCTTCGATGGGCAGGTCGGTGTTGACGACATTGACGATCTGGTTACCGTCGATCAGGACGGAACCTCCGTCCAGCCAGCCTTCGGGGGTCAGGATACGCCCGTTGATGATTTGTGTCAGCATAAGCGTTTGATATATTAGAGAGTTAGTCGTTCTTAGCGCAAATGTACGTTTTTTTTATGGAAGAGGGGTGACAGTCAGCGGCTTTCTGCGTATTTTTGTTCACGAGAGGGGCAAGGCTGTCCTGCCAAGGCAGGAAGAAAGGCTGCTTTCTCTTGTTTTAGCGCCCGCCTTTCACTATTTTTGCAAAACCGCGGCACAATAAAACGGCGGTGCGGCGGTTTTTTGTTATAAGGATGAAGAATCGTAAGACGCTATATATAATAATGTGTGCGGTGCTGTTGTCGTTCGTGTCGTGCAACAGTGTCGACAAGTTGCTGCGGCGCGGCGACGCGGCGTTGGCCCTTGGCGAGTATTCGGCGGCGTCGGATTATTACAAGCGGGCTTACACACGGACACCGTCGCGCGAGCGTGAAAAGAGGGGCGCCATCGCTTACAAACTGGGCGACGCTTACCGACTCTTTGGCAACGTGGCCAAGGCTACGGGGGCTTTCCGTAACGCCGAACGCTATAAGCATACGGACACGTTGACCTACCTGCGCCTCGGCGACGCCCTCCGTGCCATGGGCGATTATAAGGGAGCCGTGGCCAGCTACGAAGCTTGGCTCGACCAGCATCCTGGCGATTCCGTCGCCCTAGCGGGTATCGATGCAGCCCGGCTGGCGCCCGGTGTGAAAAAGGCCGGATCGGCTTACACCGTCAAGGAGGCGCAACTCTTCAACTCCTACCGCTCGGATTATTGCCCCGCGCTGACGGGAGATGCTTCTGACCGCCTTTATTTCACGACGACCCGCCCCCAAGTGACGGGCGATGAAGAGAGCGACATTACCGGCGTGATGCCCGGGGACATCTACTGGTCGAAGAAAGACGAGAAAGGCGTCTGGCAACGTCCTGAACCCGTAGAGGGTGAGCTCAACACGGCTTTCGATGAGGGGGCCTGCTCTTTCTCGCCCGACGGGAAGACGATGTATCTCACCGTTTGCCGCACTGACCCGCAGTGGCCGCGCATGGCTGAGATATGGACGGCCACACGTACTGACGCCGCATGGGCTAAACCTCAACTGCTCAAAATCACGGGCGACACGCTCTCGTCGTATGCACACCCGGCCGTCTCGCCTGACGGTCGTTGGCTCTATTTCACGTCTGATCTGCCAGGCGGCTACGGCGGGCTTGATCTTTGGCGCGCCCGTTTTGACGGTCATGGTATCGGACTGGTCGAAAATCTTGGCCCTGACATCAATACGGCAGGCAATGAGGTGTTTCCCGCATTCCGGCCCTCAGGCGAGCTTTACTTTTCTAGCGACGGCTTCGGCGGCCTTGGCGGACTCGACCTCTATTCCGCAGTGGAGGACACCGTCTCCCATCGTTGGACTGTGCGCCATCTGCCCGCTCCGATGAACTCCAACGGCGATGACTTCGGTATCACGTTTGAAGGGCTGCACAACCGAGGGTACTTCTCAACGAGCCGCACTACCGGAGGCCGAGGATGGGACAAGATTTTCGAATTCTCGTATCCCGAAGTGCTCCAAACGGTGAAAGGTTGGGTGTATGAACAAGACGGCTATGAACTGCCCGAAGCACTCGTCTATATGGTCGGAAACGACGGCACTTACCTTAAAATCACGCCCCGCAGTGACGGCTCGTTCGAACAGCCTGTCCAGCCTGGTGTCGACTATATCTTTTTGGCTACCTGCGAGGGTTATCTGAACTATCGTAACAGTCTGCGGCCCGACAGTACGACCGAGAGCCACCAGTATGTCTTGCAATTCCCTCTTCCGTCGATTTCGGCGCCCGTATTGGTGCGCAACGTCTTTTATGCGTTTGACAGCGCCGAAATCCTTCCTGCTTCGCTCCCGGCTCTTGACCGTCTTGTCACGTTGCTCGCCGAGAACCCGAACGTTACCATTGAACTCAGTGCCCACTGCGACTATCGGGGCGCCGACGATTACAACGAACGCCTTTCAGCACGCCGGGCCGAGAGTGTTGTGCGCTACCTCACGGAGCACGGTATCGCCGCCGACCGTCTCACAGCAAAAGGTTATGGCGAGCAGCAGCCTAAGGTGGTGACCAAACGCTTGGCCGAAACCTATCCTTTCCTTCACGAAAACGACACCCTCACTGAGGCGTATATTCTCCGTCTGACGCCGGAACAGCAGGACACTTGTAACGCCCTCAACCGCCGCACCCAGTTCCGTGTCTTGCGTACGACCTATGGACTGTTCGATGAGGAAGGACGTCTCAAACCCGACGCTATTTTGCCCAAGTCCGACGCCCGGAAGGAGGAAGAAACCGTTATTATCGACTGATCATGAGCCGCATACCCGATCTCAAAGCACTCGTCTTGCGCGACACACCGTTCGCCGAGTTGATGAACAAGCGCATTTACAACGTCCTGCTCCTCGCTACGAAGTATGACGCTTTCATGCTTGAAGACGACGGTCGCGTTGATGAGCAGATATTCAATGAATATGCCGCCCTCGGTCTCCGCTATCCGCCACGCTTCACCCAAGTGACTACGGAGGAGGAAGCCCTTGAAGAACTTGACGACCGCAACTTCGAGCTCATCATCGTGATGCCCAATATGGACAACCGCGACATCTTTGCGGCAGCTGGCGAAATCAAGCTCCGCCATCCCCACATCCCCATCGTCGTACTGACTCCCTTCTCGCGTGAGGTGAGTAAACGGGTGGCCGACGCAAAAGACTTATCGGCCATCGACTACATCTTCTCGTGGCTGGGCAATCCCGAACTCCTGCTTGCCATCATCAAGTTAGTAGAGGACAAGTGGAATGCACCTGACGATACAGCTTCGGTAGGTGTTCAGGTGATTCTTTTGGTAGAAGACTCGATCCGCTTCTATTCTTCCGCGCTGCCTCACCTCTACAAGGTGGTGCTTGAACAGAGCCAGGAATTTTCCAAGGAGGCACTTAATGACCACCTGAAAACCCTCCGTATGCGCGGACGCCCTAAGGTGATGTTGGCCCGTACTTATGAGGAAGCGCTCAGTCTTTATGAACGCTACAAGGATTACATGCTCGGCGTTGTTTCAGACATGAGTTTCATGCGTGAAGGGAAGAAAGATCCCGTGGCCGGCTACCGGTTTGCCCGTAAGGTGCTTGACGGAAGTCCGAACCTGCCTTTCGTGCTCGAGTCAAGCGAGGCGGCCAACATGCACTATGCCGACGAGCTTGGTCTTGCCTTTATCAACAAAAACGCCAAGACCTATCCCCAAGAGTTGCGCCGTCATATCATGGAACGTTTCGGTTTCGGCGATTTCGTCATCATCGATCCCGAACACGGGGGGCGCGAGGTAATGCGCATACGTACGCTTCACGACCTGCAACGACGGATTTACGAGATTCCAGACGCTTCGTTACGCTATCATCTTGCCCACGACCACTTTTCGCGTTTCTTCTATTCGAGGGCCATGTTCCCGCCGGCCGCGGTCCTGCGTCAGGTGAACGTCGATGATTATACCGATATGCAACAGGCGCGGGAACTTATTGCCGGGCTCATCGTCGAATATCGTCGTATCAAGAACGAAGGCGTCGTGGCCATCTACCAAAAAGACCGTTTCGACGAGTATAGCAATTTTGCCCGCATCGGCAACGGTTCGCTTGGAGGCAAAGGCCGTGGTCTCGCCTTCATGGGAACGATGGTCAAGCGCTATCCTCGTCTGGAAAGCGAGCACTTCACCGTTAACATTCCGAAGACGGTGGTCATCTGCACGGACATCTTCGACGAGTTCATGGAGACAAATAATCTTTATCCCATAGCGCTCTCGAACACGGCGACAGACGAGGAAATCCTTGATCGCTTTCTCAGCGCGTCTCTCCCCGACCGTGTGCTTGACGACTTGCTTGCCTTGTTCAACATTACGCATGCCCCGATCGCTGTCCGCTCGTCGAGCTTGCTCGAAGATTCCCACTATCAGCCCTTTGCGGGCATTTATTCCACCTACATGGTGCCCCGCGTTGCCGATCGCCATGAGATGCTCCGTCTTTTGCGCGACGCAATCAAGGCGGTCTACGCTTCGGTGTTCTATCGCGACAGCAAGGCTTATCTGACAGCCACGCAGAACCTTATCGACCAAGAGAAGATGGCCATTGTGCTGCAAGAGGTTGTCGGGACGGCCTATGGCGACCGCTTCTATCCTACGCTTTCCGGCGTGGCTCGCTCGCTCAATTTTTATCCGATTGGTGACGAAAAGGCCGAAGACGGCATCGCTCACGTGGCGCTTGGACTGGGGAAGTACATCGTCGACGGCGGCCTGACGCTTCGCTTTTCACCACGTCATCCTCATCATGTCCTGCAAACCAGTACTGCCGAGCTGGCCCTGCGCGAGACACAGACGCGTTTCTATGCCCTCGATCTGAAAAACCTTGCCCCTGGCTTCAAAACCGATGATGCCTTTAACCTGCTCCGTCTCGGCTTGAAAGAAGCCGAGGCCGACGGCGCGCTCCGCTTCATCAGTTCCACATACGACCCCTACGACCAGGTTGTCTACGAGGGGTACTATCCAGGAGGTCGGAAGATAATCTCATTCGTCAACATCCTCGATCATGGCGTCTTCCCCTTGGCCGAGACTGTCGATCGCCTGCTTCACATTGGCGCGAAGGAGATGGGGCGTCCCGTGGAGATAGAGTTTGCAATGGACATCTCTCCCGACGGAGGTTCAGCCCGCTTCTGCCTTCTCCAAATCCGCCCTATCGTCGACGGCAAAGAGACGGTCGACGAGGACCTCACGGCTATCAATCCCGAGGATGCCCTCATCACGACGAAGGTTGCTTTGGGTAACGGCATAGTCACCGATGTGGCCGACGTGGTCTACGTGCGCAGCGAGGCTTTCAACGCTTCTGCCAACCAGCTCACGGCCTACGATATCGCAGAACTCAACCGTACGCTGACGGCCGAGGGGCGCGGCTATGTCCTCGTGGGGCCCGGACGGTGGGGCAGTAGCGACCCATGGCTGGGTATCCCCGTGAAGTGGCCTCATATCAGCGGCGCGCGCGTCATCGTCGAATGTGGTCTTGAACGTTACCGGATTGATCCTAGCCAGGGTACTCACTTTTTCCAGAACCTAACCTCTTTCGGTGTCGGATATTTCACCGTCAATCCTTATCGCGGCGACGGTACTTTCGATGAGGCTTGGCTTGACGCCCAGCCCGCCGAACACGAGACGCCGCGTGTGCGCCATGTCCGCCTTTCCGCACCTTGTGTCATCAAGATGGACGGACGCCGTGCCCTTGGTGCTGTCCTGAAGCCTCGGAATGAAACAAAAACAGACTGTCATGACTGAATTAGAAATTACTGCGGCACGCGAAGAATTCATCGGGCTCTGCCGGGGGCACATCAACCGTTCTGGTCTCGACGAGTTGTTGGACTATCTGGATCGTCGGACGGACTTCTTCACCGCGCCGAGTTCGACGCGCTTTCACCTGAATGAGCGAGGTGGGCTCTGCCGCCACTCTATCAACGTGTTCCGCACGTTGACTGCTTTTTACGAAGCTGCCGTCGGTCCGGCCATCCAGGCAGGCACGTCGCCTTTCGCCGAAGAGGTGCCGGCTGAGAGCCTTGCTGTTGTCGCGCTGTTTCACGATGTGTGTAAGGCGAACTTTTACCATCCCGTCGAACGGTGGCGCAAGGATGAGTCCGGCCGCTGGGAGAGCTACGCAGGCTATGAGGTGAAAGACGCCTTTCCCTTTGGCCACGGCGAGAAGTCATGCCTGATTCTCAACTGGTTTCTCCGCCTGAGTCCGGACGAGCTGCTGGCTATCCGCTGGCACATGGGGCTTTTCGAGATGAGCGAACCGACAAGTTCGGGCCGTGCCTCCTATCGCGCGGCGATGGGGATGAGCCCCTTGGTCAGCCTGTTGCAGGCCGCCGACATGGTGGCTTCGAACTGCTTGGAGCACATCGTGACCGCCTGAGTCGTCCGCAGCATGGGCTGGCGTTGCCTTGGCCGTCTTGTCTGCATTGAAAAACAGTGTGGACGGGGCGTGAGGGGTAGTTGCCGTTCCGGCCGTTGCTGCGGCTGTCATTTCCCCATAGCCGCCGTGCCTGCCCAGCCTCCGGCCAAGGCTGCCGCCAGCCCCGTCGCGACGCTTAACGTGGCGTAGAGGGCGAATGCGCCGTAGGCTCCCTGTCTTAGCAGGGCCAGGTTTTCGTGGCTGAACGTGGAAAACGTCGTGAAGCCTCCGCATAGGCCAGTGGTGAGGAAAAGCCGCGTCTCTTCTGAAAGATGGAGACGGGCAGAAAGGGCATAGAACAGGCCGATAAGGAAGCTGCCCGCTACGTTGACCGTGAGCGTAGCCCAAGGGAAGAGATTGAGGGTGATGCTACGGTGAAACAGGGCTTGGACGGCAAAGCGCATCAGGCTGCCGAACCCTCCTCCTAGGAAAACAGCAAAAATGATCTTAGTCATGAAGAACCGGGGATAAGTGCGGCGCAAAGTTACGCTTTATTCCCGATTTTCCCGCCACGGACTGCTGCCGTATCGGCGGCGTGCTTTGACGGGTGGCTTCCCGTCGGGTGCAGCGGGCTGGCACATTGGCATGTGGCCCGGTGAGGGGGGGAAATGACGGGCCGGCGGCCAGTGCTCGCGAATCGGCTGATGAAAAATCCAGTCAGCCGTCCTGCAAATCCAGTCAGCCGTATAGGTTTTTCAGTCTTGGCAGTCGTCTTGCACAGCCATGTCCTGCATGTCCGGTTTCGGGGCATCGTGCGGACCGATGTTGCGTGGAAAGTGTTCTTCAACCTCCGTGCGCAGGGCGCGTAGGTCAAGGTGTGTGTAGACTTGGGTAGTGGCGATGTCCTCGTGCCCGAGCATGGCCTGGATGGCACGCAGGTTGGCGCCGCCTTCGAGCAGGTGGGTGGCAAAGGTGTGGCGGAAGGTGTGCGGGCTGATTGTCTTCTGGATGCCGGCAGCTTCGGCAAGGCGTCTGACCACAACGAAGACCATGAACCGCGACAGATGCCGACCGCGGCGGAAAGAGAGGAAAACCATGTCACCCTCGCCGGGACGGATGTCGATGGCCTCGCGGTCGGCCAGCCAGTCGTGGAGTGCGTCTGCCACGTGTCGGGCGAGCGGCACGAGACGTTCCTTGTCCCCCTTGCCGGCGATGCGGACATAACCCTCGACAAAATGAAGGTCTGAGAGGCGTAGGGCGCAGGCTTCGCTGACGCGCAGTCCGCAGCCGTAGAGCATGGAGAGCAAAGCCCGGTTGCGCACGGCTTCGCGCTCGGTGGGGTCGATGGCTTCGAAAAGGCGACGCACCTCGTCGGGTGTCAGCACTGTGGGCACGTGGCGCCCTATGGCAGGCGATTGAAGCAGGCGGGTGGGGTCGGTATCGATGTATCCGTCAATGACAAGGTAGCGGTAGAATGCCCTGACGCCCGAGAGGATGCGCGCCACGCTCCGCGGCGCAATGCCCACTTCGGTGAGGGCCGAGGCGAAACGGTGAACGTCGTCGAGCCGTACGGCCAACGGGTCGAGGTGCTCGCTGCCGAGATATCCGAGGTATTTTCCGAGATCGTGCCAGTAGGCCTCACGGGTATTTGGCGCCAGGCCCATCTCCATTATGAGGTAGGCACGGTAGCCGGTAATAATGTTGCGTTTCAGAAAAGGTTCCATGGCGTGTCTTTTCCGTCCGTGGGCGTTTCGTGTCGGAGCGTCTTGAAGTGAGGGCAGCCTGCCCGCCGTGCCGCCCGTTTGCCATTTTGCTTTGTGAAGAAGTGTTGCACTCTGGAATGCCTGTGTGAGTTTCCTTGGTCAACTCGTCCGCCATTCCGCTCGTTTGCACTATCTTTGCAGGGCGGATGCAAAAGTAAAGAAAATCCCGATAAGCCAAACTCCCATGAAGCGAATAATCATCATCAACGGCCCCAACCTGAACCTCTTGGGCCGCCGCGAACCTGGCATCTACGGTTCGGGGACAATGGAGGCCGCCCTCGGCGCCTTGCGGCGCCGATATACCGGCGTAACGATTGATTACTTTCAGAGCAACGTCGAGGGCTTGCTCATCGACAAACTGCAAGAAGTGGGCTTCGCCGTCGACGGCGTGGTGCTCAATGCTGGTGCCTATACGCATACTTCAATAGCCCTGCACGACGCCATCCGGAGCATCCCGGCTCCTGTCGTGGAGGTGCATATTTCCAATGTGCACACCCGGGAGGAGTTCCGTCACCGCTCGCTCATAGCGGCAGCCTGTCGTGGCGTGGTCTGCGGCTTCGGCCTCGACTCCTACCGTTTGGCCGTCGAGGCACTTTTGGGAGCAGACTATACTGAACAAGAACCTAAAAACGCTGACTAATGTATAAAAAAACCAAGATAGTGGCCACTGTGTCAGACATGCGTTGCGACGTCGGCTTCATCCAGCAGCTTTACGACGCAGGTATGAACGTGGTGCGCCTGAATACGGCTCACCAGGACTCGGCTGGCATGCGCCGCGTGATTAACAACGTGCGCGAGGTATCGAGCCGCATTGCCATCCTTGTCGACACGAAAGGTCCCGAGGTGCGTACGACGTCTTGCGCAGCCCCCATCACGTTTGAAAAAGGCGACCGCGTGCGTATCGTTGGCGACCCGTCACGCGAGACGACGCGTGAGTGCATAGCCGTTTCGTATCCCGGTTTCGTCCATGATATGGCCGTGGGCGCTCACATCCTCATCGACGATGGCGATCTCGGCCTTGTGGTCGAGCGGAAAGAGGGCGACTGCATCGAATGTGTCGTGGAGAACGCCGCCACATTAGGGGCGCGGAAAAGTGTCAACGTGCCTGGCGTGCGTGTCAACCTCCCCGCCCTGACGGAACGGGACAAGGCGAATATCCGCTTTGCCATTGACGCTGACGTCGCTTTTATCGCTCATTCGTTTGTGCGCAGCCGCGAGGACGTGCTCGAAGTGCGCCGTTTGCTCGACGACGCCGGGAGCGACATCCGTATCATTGCTAAAATCGAGAACCAAGAGGGTGTGGACAACATCGACGAGATTCTCGACGTGGCCGACGGTATCATGGTGGCGCGCGGCGACTTGGGGATCGAGGTGGCGCAGGAACTCATCCCCGGCATACAGCGTCGACTTGTGGCCAAGGCTATCCGCCGGCACAAACCTGTCATTGTGGCCACACAGATGCTTCAAAGCATGATCAAGAACCCACGTCCGACGCGCACCGAAGTGACCGACATAGCCAATGCCGTCTATTCGCGTGCCGACGCCCTGATGCTCAGTGGCGAGACGGCTTATGGCGCTTATCCAGTGGAGGCTGTGCAGACGATGGCAGCCATTGCGAACCAGGCAGAAAAGGACATCGACCAACTGTTCGGCGATGAGGACGTTCCACTTTCGGCTGAGCCCGACGTGACAGAGTTTTTCGCCAAAGAGGCCGTCATGGCTACCAAACGGATGAAACTCCGCGCCATCATCGTCGACAGCTACACGGGACGGACGGCGCGCTACGTCTCCTCGTTCCGCGGCCAGTGCACCGTGTTGGCCATCTGCTACAAAGCGAAGACCGTTCGCCATCTGGCGCTTTCCTATGGCGTCTCGGCCATCTATATGCCCTTCAAGAGTTTCGGCCATGAATTCCTGCTCGCTGCCCTGCGCAAGCTGTTGGCAGACGGGCTGCTTCATCCTGAAGACCGCATCTGTTACCTTGGCAGCCAGCGTAAGGAGCAGAACACGTCGTTCATGGAGATGAACATCGTTCAGAATCTTTTCGTCTCGGAAGGAGAGGAACCTTATCAGAACTGACAGCATGATGGACGACGCTCTCGATGATTACATCCGCGCCCACACGACGCCCGAACGCCCCGAACTTTATCGCCTCTGGCGCGCTACGAACACGCAACTCGTTCGCGGACGGATGGCTTCGGGGCATGTGCAGGGACAACTGCTCCGTATGCTTGTCGGGATGGTGCGGCCGAGACGTATCCTCGAAGTGGGCACTTTCTCTGGTTATTCAGCTCTTGCAATGGCCGCTGCACTTCCGCCCGGGGGAGAGCTCTATACGTTTGAGGTAAACGACGAGATGGAAGATTTCGCCCGCGGTTGGTTCGATGCTTCGCCTTATGGCAGCCGCATCCGCTTTACTGTCGGCGACGCACTCACTCTCGTGCCGGCGCTGGGGCTTGACTTCGACTTTGTCTTCATCGATGGCGACAAACGGCAGTATGCCGACTATTACGCCATGGCTAAGCACCATCTTGCCCCGGGCGGCTACATTGTGGCTGACAACACCTTGTGGGACGGGCACGTCGTCGATCCGGCTTATGACCGTGACGCGCAGACCCAGGGCATACGCCGGTTCAATGACGTCGTCGTAGCCGATAGCGAAGTGGAGTGCGTCATTCTCCCGTTGCGCGACGGCTTGACGCTCATTCACCATCTCGGTGCCCCGGCGCCGTCCGACTCATGAAAACTACTGCCCAGGCAGTTCATAATACAGATAACAATGGAAACAACACGTCAACAGAAAATAGCCCGGCTCATCCAGAAAGAGCTGGCAGAGATGTTCCAACATCAGACACAGGCTGCGCACGGCCTGCTCGTGTCGGTGAGCGCCGTCCGTATCAGTCCCGACATGAGCGTCTGCCGTGCCTACCTGAGCGTATTCCCTTCGGAGAAAAGCCAAGAAGTCGTGGAGAACATCAACCGCAATGTAAAGAGCGTCCGCTACGAACTTGGCAAACGCCTGCGCTACCAGCTACGCATCATCCCCGAATTACGCTTTTTCGTGGACGACAGTCTCGACTATATCGAACACATCGACGAACTTCTGAAATAGCGGGATGAACGTCTCCTTCTTCATTGCGCGGCGCTATCTCGTTTCGAAAAAAAGTCACCACGCCATTAACATCATCTCGGCAATTTCCGTGGTGGGCGTGGCCGTCGCCACATTGGCCTTGGTGTGCACTTTGTCGGTGTTCAACGGCTTCCGCGACCTTGTAGCGCAGCTTTTCACTTCCTTTGATCCCCAACTCGAAGTGACGACAGCTGCGGGCGTTTCGGTTCAGGCCGACGACCCGGCGCTTGCCTGCGTCCGTCGCGATCCTGACGTGTCGGTCGTCACAGAGTGCATGGAGGACCAGGCGCTCGCCCTGTTCCGTGGCCGTCAAGCCGTAGTGACCCTGAAAGGTGTGGACGACAACTTTGTACGCTGCACCGACCTCGAGGATATCCTCTATGGCGAGGGGACATTCATGCTCCATGCCGCAGACCTCAATTATGGCGTTCCCGGTATCGGGCTGGCCATGCAGCTGGGGTGCGGCTACCGTTATGAGGGAGCCATCACCGTTTGTGCGCCGCGCAAGGGTGAACGCGTCAACATGGCTAACCCCGCCGCAAGTTTCAACACCGATGAACTTTATTCCTCCGGCCTCGTCTTTTCGGTGCGTCAACGCAAGTATGACGACAATCTCCTGCTCTGTCCCATCGACATGGCCCGCCGACTTTTCGATCGCCCCGGCGAAGTCACTTCGCTCGAACTCAAACTGGCCGAGGGCGCTGACGCGGAAACGGTCAAGGAGCGGCTACAAAACGCCCTCGGCGACCGCTTTGTCGTGAAAGACCGATACGACCAGCAGGAAGACGTTTTCCGCATCATGAACATAGAGAAAGTGATTGCTTACATCTTCCTTACGTTCATCCTCCTCGTCGCCTGTTTCAACATTATCGGTTCCATTTCGATGCTCATCATCGACAAGAAACACGACATCGATACCCTGCGCCATCTTGGCGCCGACGACCGTTTCATAGAGCGCGTATTCCTCTTCGAGGGCTGGCTTATCTCGACCGTGGGGGCTCTCATCGGCATCGTCCTGGGCCTGGCGCTCTGCTTGGCGCAGCAACACTTCGGGTGGTTGAAACTGGGGGAATCGTCGGGCAACTTCATCATCGACGCCTATCCCGTTAGCGTGCATGCCCTTGATGTGGTAGCCATTTTCATCACCGTGGCCGTTGTCAGTTTCGTCGCAATCTGGTATCCTGTCCGCCGCCTTACGCGCCGCCTGCTCTGAGGGCGGACGGCGAGGTGGATGGAGCAGAGATCCGAGAAAGCGAGAAAGGAAATCCCCTGGCGGAGCGCATGGATCCGGCGGGGGATTTTTCGTACCTGTCGTCGGGGGTGTAGCAGTTTTTCGGGTGTGGCGCGTCTTGTCTAATGGAGCTGTCGGAACAGCTGGCCGTCCGGGAAAACCTGTCCGGCTGACAGAATTTTCGGTCAGCCGGACAGGAAAAACAGACAGCCGGACAGGTCCTCCGGTCGTATGTGACAGGACGTGCGGTATGCCCGTTCGTCCGTGTCGGGACGCTGTGGCGCGAGCCGGCAGGCAGGCGCGCCGTGGCGTCAGTCCAATTCGGGAATCGTGACAAAACGTGCGTCGGGGTAGCGGGTATCGACGACGTGGCGGAGATACTGTTCCGTGTCGCGGCGGATGCGGTCGTCATCCTCACGGGGGTAGAGGTTGTAAGCCAGCGTATGGAGCGGGATGCCGCGGGTGTCCATCGCTTCGAGACTCAGCAGGGTGTGGTTGATGCTTCCTAGGCGGCCCGACGTGACCAGTATGACGGGGTAGCCCATCCGGGCGACGTAATCGATTGTCAGCAGTTCGCGCGTCAGTGGCACCATTAGTCCGCCCGCCCCTTCGAGCAGCACGGCGTCGTAACGCCCGGCCAGCACTTCTGTGGCGGTTTCGATTTTGCAGAAGTCGACGGGGCGCCGGTCGATTTCGGCAGCCAGATGCGGCGAGCAGGGATAGGAGAATATCTCGGGCATCGTCAGTTGTTCTTCGTCCTCCGGCAGGAGTCCCGTGCGCATCAACCGGCGGTGAAGCTCGATGTCTTCCGAGAGGCTGTCGTTACCAGTCTGAACAAGTTTTTGGGTGATGGTGCGGCGTCCCTCGGCGTTCCATTCCCGGGCCAGGTAGCCCGTGGCGTAGCTCTTGCCGATGTTCGTGTCGATGCCACTGACGAAGAATACGTTATTCCTTTTCATTTTTTTCTGCAATGATATAAATGGGGTGATAGGTGAGCGTGACGCCGCCCTCGGGCGAGGGGTAGGCCGCGCGGTAACGGGCGTCGAAGTCGGCCAGCCGGCTGCGCGTCCATGTGGTGCGGCCCGTGCCGGTGACGCCGGTCTGACGCAGGTGGCGGAGCACGTCGTGTGGTGTGTCGAAGCTGAGGCGGATGCGTTCCTCCTCGGCGTGGCGCAGGGTGTAGCGGGCAGACAACTGTTGCCGCACCTCGTCCATCGTCGGGTAGTCGAGCCGTCTGCCGGTCAGCGCTGCCACTTCGCACAGGTTGTCCGGCCCGAAGAGACTGACGGCCAGCAGACCGCCGGGCCGCAGCAGGTCGGCGCAGCGGAGCAGGAAGCCTTCGGGGTCGTCGAACCACTGCACTACCGCGCAGGCTGCGATGAGGCCGCGTCCGCCGGGCAGGGGGATGCGCTCGGCATCGCCGGCGACGAAACGGACATCGCCGCCCGTCAGGTCGGCCAGGCAGGGTTCCACTCCGGGGCAGATGTCGTTCAGTACTGCACCGTCCGTCCGGAGCCGCGGTAGCCACAGGCGGGTGAACATCCCCGTGCCGCAACCCACTTCGAGCGCCGGACCGACGTCCCTAGGCGCCACGGCCTCGAGCCGCGCAAAGAGTCGTCCCGCAATGTGCCGTTGGGCCGTGGCGTGGGTGTCATACGTGTCGACGGCACGTGCGAAGCGTTGTTGAATCAAGCGTTTGTCCATAATGTTTCCTCTGACAGGAGTTCGTGAAACAATGCCCGGTCGTAGTGGGCCGTCGGGCGCTCGGTCTGGGGCACTCCGGCCCATGCCCGTCGCAGGTTTTCGGGTGGAAAGATGCGGTCTGAGGTGCCGATGAGTGCCGCATCCCAGTTGAAGGCCGGGGCTGGGGATTTCTCCACACGGCGCCACAGGGCGTCCAATTCCTCCCGCAGGTCGTCTAACCTGCGGTGAAGAGGCAACGCGGCGATGCGGGCCGACTCGGCGGAGGAGCCGCACATCCGTCGGCGGAAGCGCAGCATCGATTGTCCGCTGAACCCGGCGAGTGTGGCGCGGAACGTGGCTTCGGGAATTCCCCGCTCGTCGTTGACCGGCGTCATCGTGCCGCCCACGGCCAACCGCCGCTCCCACGGAAGAGAGAGGCCGGAGAGCGTGTCGGCGGCAACGCGCACTCCCATCGACCATGCCAACAGGCGGATGCCGGCGTAAGGGGCGAGGAGTGAGGCGTCAAAACTGGCCGAACGGTAGTCGTAACAGAGCAGGCAGTCATGTCCCTGCATCGTGGGCGGGTCGAAGAGCGCCTCCTCGGCGCCCCAGCCGGCGAAGAAGAGGAGCAGGCACGGCTGCCCCTCATGGCGTAAGAACACTTGCTTCATGAGGTGAACAGTTGGGCGGTGAGACGGTCGATGTCCGCCGCGTCGAGTGCGGCGGTCAGGGAGAAACGCAGGCGCGACGTTCCTTCGGGTACCGTGGGCGGCCGGATGGGCAGGACGTAGAAACCGAGGCGCTGCATCCGGACGGCTGTCCGGACGGCGTCAGTGCTTCCGCCGACAATCAGCGGGACGATGTGGCTTTCCGAAGGCATGGACAGGCCATGTTGCCGGAACGACTCGCGCAGCCGGGCCGACAAGGCGGAAAGCCGTTCGCGCTGGTCGGAAAAGTCAGGGAGCCGTTCGATGACAAAGCGTGTCCAAGCCATGTTGACGGGAGGCAGGGCCGTGGTGAAGATCAGGGTGCGCATCTTGTTGACAAGGTAGTCACGGATGACCCGGCGGCACACTGCGAATGCCCCGACCGACGCCAAAGCTTTCCCGAACGTCCCGCAGAGGATGTCGATGCCATCCAAGCAATCCTGCTCCTCTGCCAGACCGAGCCCGCTCCGGCCGCGGACACCTACGGCGTGCGCCTCGTCGACGTAGAGCAGCGTGCCTGGAAAGTGGAGCTTTAAGTCGACGAGACGGGTGAGCTGGGCGGTGTCGCCGTCCATGCTGAACACGCTTTCGGTCACGATGATCGTGCGGTCGAAGTCGGCGTGGTGACGTGTCATCAGGGCATGGAGATGGTCGTAGTCCTGATGCCGGAAACGCATGCACTTGGCAGCTGAGAGCCGGAGGCCGTCGATGAGGCTCGCGTGCACCAGTTTGTCGGCCAGGATGAGCGTCCGGCGGTCCGCAAGGGCCGGCAGGATGCCCGCGTTCATGTGATAGCCGCTGCTGAACACTAAGGCCGCTTCGGCGCCATATAGTGAGGCGAGCACTTGTTCAAGGCGCCGGTGTTCCGCAAAGTTGCCCGTGAGCAACCGTGACGACGAGGCGGAGAAGCGCATCGCCGCGGATGGTGTCTGGCTGAGGAACTCGTCGCGCAAGGCGGTGTCTTCGGCCAGTCCGAGGTAGTCGTTCGACGAAAGGTTCAGCATCCTGCATTCGCCGGCCGTTATCCATTTCCCCTCTTGTTCGCCGTCCGGCAGGACACGCAGGCTGCCCGTAGCGTCGAGCCGGCGCAGCTCATCGGCATAAGGGGCATATATGTTCTTTTCCATCTTAATCCGTGGTTTCTCTGATTACGTTCAACATGCCTGTCGTCAGCCGGGTGAGTTCGTCCGGTGTGATGATGAAGGGCGGCATGCAGTACACTAATTTCCCGAAGGGCCGGAGCCAGATGCCCTCCTCTACGAAACGCTTTTGCATCCGTGCCATGTTGACGGGACGCTGCATCTCGACCACGCCGATGGCTCCCAGGACGCGCACGTCGGCCACTTGGGACCACTCCCGGGCCGGTTCGAGTTCGCGCCTGAGCTGGGCTTCGATACGGCTGACGCGTTCCTGCCACGGGGAAGCCAGCAAGAGTTCGGTCGATGCCCGGGCGACGGCGCAGGCCAGCGGGTTGCCCATGAAGGTCGGGCCATGCATGAAAACATAGGGGGCGACAGAAGAGATGGTGTCGGCCACGCGGTCACTGGCCAGTACGGCCGAAAAGGTCATATAGCCCCCGGTGAGTGCCTTGCCGATACACATGATGTCCGGTTCGACGCCGGCGTGTTCCCAGGCGAAGAGACGGCCCGTACGCCCGAAGCCGGTGGCGATTTCGTCAAAGATGAGCAATAGGCCGTGGCTGCGGCAGAGCGCGGCAGCCTCCCTAAGGTATTGCGGATGGTAGAACCGCATGCCGCCGGCGCCCTGCACGATGGGTTCGAGAATGAGGGCGGCCAGCTCGTCGGCGTATTTCTCAACGGTCTGACGGAGGGCGTCGATGTCGTGCGGGTCCCAATCGCCGCCGAAACGGCTTTGCGGTGCCGGAACGAAGTGGCGCACCGGCAAGGCAGGCCCGAAGAGCGTATGCATGCCTGTGACGGGGTCACAGACGGACATGGCGTTCCACGTGTCGCCGTGGTAGCCCGAGCGGATGGTGACGAAGTTCGTGCGTCGGCCGTGACCGAGTGCCGCTTGGTATTGTACGGCCATTTTCAGAGCGACTTCGACCGCCACGGAGCCGCTGTCGGCATAAAAGATCTTGCTCATCGACGGAGGCGCAATGCTGAGCAGCAGTTTGCCCAAAGTGACGGCGGGCTCGTGCGTCAGTCCGCCGAACATCACGTGGGCCATGCTTTTCAGCTGCGTCTGGACGGCGCGGTTGAGGACGGGATGGTTGTAGCCGTGCAGGGCACACCACCACGACGACATGCCCTCAATGAGTTCCGTCCCGTCGGCCAGGGTGATGCGGCAGCCCGAGGCGCTCTTCACCTTGTACGTCGGAAGCGGGTGGAGCGTCTCTGTGTAGGGGTGCCAGAGGTGCTCGCGGTCGAAGCGGTCTGTCAGTAAATCCTCACAGAACATAGCCGGCGCGTGTTACTCGTTCTTTGTCTTCGGCCACTTTGGAACCGAGTGTGGTCAGCAGGTCGCCGACGATGGCCGCATTGATGCCCGCGTGGAGCGCCCTGCCGATCGTGGCTTCGTCCAGTTGCGAACGTCCGCCGGCAAAGCGCAGGTAGGCTGTCGGGTGGACAAAGCGGAAGAGCGCTACGGTGCGTATCACCTCGTCGGCGGGGAGAGGCGGTGTCGCGGCGAGCGGTGTGCCGGGAATGGGTTGCAGCAGGTTCAGGGGTATAGACTGCACGTTGAGACGGCGTAGGGCAAAGGCGAACTCGACGCGTTGGGCGCGGCTCTCGCCCATGCCGATGATGCCGCCCGAGCAGATGTCCATGCCTACTCGCCGTGCGGCTTCGAGCGTGGCCGTCTTTTGAGCTTGTGTGTGGGTCGAGCAGAGCGAGGGGAAGAACGACGGGGCGGTTTCGAGGTTACAGTGGTAGCGCGAGACGCCAGCTTCGGCGAGGCGGCGCAGTTGGTCTTCACTGAGGAGGCCAAGCGAGGCGCACAGACCGATGCGGCTGTGGCGCCGGAGGTGGCGCACGCGGTCGCAGAGGGCGTCGACTTCGCGGTCGGTGGGGCGCCGGCCGCTCGTGACGAGCGAGAAGCGCCCGACGCCCTGTTCCTCGTTCTGCCGGGCATGGAGCAGGCATTCTTCGGCCGGGACGAGGGCATATTCGGCAGCCCCCGTGTGGTAGCGGGATGACTGGGCGCACCACTTGCAGTCCTCCGGACAGCGGCCCGATTTGGCATTGATGATGGAGCAAAGGTCGAAGCGTCGTGGCGCCAGCCGGACGGTGATTTCGTGTGCGGCCTCGACAAGGGCGTCGAGGGGTGCTTCGTCTGCCAGGTGCTGCACCTCGTCCATACGGAGAGCGCGCCCGGCGAGCACGTCGGTTTTGAGTGATTCAATCATGGTAGTATGAAGATAAGACAAAAGGGCGGAACGCGGCCTGTCGGGGGCGTTCCGTCCTTTCGTAAGTAGATGCAGAGTATGGGGTGCGGCGTTGTGCACGACGCTGGCTTTCCGGGTGCGGACACAACCGGATGCAGGGTGGGCTGGCGCGGCGGCGAGCAGTGCCAGGCAGTGTCCCGTCTGTCTTGTGAGGACGGTTTGTGCGGCTGTCGGGCCGTCGGGCGGGTCGGGCGGCGGTTCCGTGAGGCTGTCTGGCCCCAGTGTGGGATGCTGTCCGGCAGCCCTGACCGCGGCCACGCCCATGGGCGTCTTGCGCAGCGACGCGTCGGCAATGCTCTTGCAGACATGGCCAATCGTGATGTGGCGGCCGAGGCTGCAAAAGACGGCGTAGGGCTTGCGGCTCCACCGGCGGAAGCGGAAAGTAGGCTGATGGATGGATACAGGACGGCGCATCTTTCTCTTGTTCGACGGACAAAGGTAAGCATTTCTCCTGAGAGCCGCAACCTTCCGCCGCACGCGGAAGGCCGGGCGAGGGACAGTCGTGCCCGTCGGCCGGTCAGATTTTGACCACAGCCAGCTGAAAAATCCCGTCCGGCTGCGAAAATCTGTTTCGTGTCGTGACTTATCTGATTTCGCGCTGTGGAATAGACTTCTTCGGCAGCGGCGTGGACGTCTTTCGCCCGGTCCGCGGTTTTTCCCGCCGAGTCGGGAGCCCCGCCTGCCCAGCTGACCGCAGCGGAACCAGAGCCAGGACGCCGCGGACGCCGCTCCTTGAATCCTGTCACTGCGACTGAAAATCCTGTCAGTTACTTAGGATTTCCTGTCAGCCGTCCCGTTTTCTCCGCCTCGTCAGCCCGTGATGACGGCAGGCTATGGGGCAATTCCTGTCGCGGTGGCTTGGCTGAAAGTCTAAATAGTTGTAAATTTGCGCACTCTATATGCTAAAAATGAAAGGCTTTTTATTCAAACCACAACTGTGGAGCGACCTCCGCCACTACGACCGCAAGACGCTGGCGGCCGATGCGATGGCGGGCCTCATCGTGGGCATCGTGGCGCTCCCCTTGGCCATTGCGTTCGGCATAGCGTCGGGCGTTTCGCCCGAAACGGGCATCGTGACAGCCATCGTGGCCGGGTTTCTCGTGTCGGCGTTCGGCGGCAGCAGTGTACAGATCGGCGGCCCTACGGGCGCGTTCATCGTGATTGTCTACGGTATCGTCCAACAGTACGGCATGGGCGGACTGACGGTGGCTACGCTGATGGCGGGCGCGTTCCTTGTGCTTCTTGGTGTCTTCCGTCTCGGCACGATTATCAAGTACATTCCTTATCCCATCGTCGTGGGCTTCACGAGCGGCATTGCGGTCACCATTTTCACCACGCAGGTGAAAGATCTGCTCGGTCTGACGACCGGCCCTGTTCCGGCAGACTTCGTGGCTAAATGGGCAACCTACGTGCAGGCCCTGCCGACTGTCGACCCGTGGTCGACGGCCGTCGGTGTGCTCAGCGTGGTGGCCATCGCGCTGACGCCGCGCCTCTCGCGCAAAGTGCCCGGCTCGCTGGTGGCCATAGTGGTGATGACCGTGGCTGCCTACCTGCTGCGCACTTATGCCGGGGTAGAGAGCATCGAGACTATCGGCGACCGTTTCAGCATACGGGCCGAACTGCCGTCGGCTGCCGTGCCCGTGTTGACATGGGAAGGCGTGAAACAGCTCGTACAGCCCGCCCTTACCATCGCCGTGCTCGGCGCCATCGAGTCGTTGCTTTCGGCCACCGTGGCCGACGGCGTGACGGGTCGTCGCCACGATTCGAACCAAGAACTCATCGGACAGGGCATAGCGAACCTCTGTTCGCCGCTTTTCGGAGGTATTCCCGCGACCGGGGCGATAGCAAGAACAATGACGAATATCAATAATGGCGGTCGGACTCCTGTGGCCGGCATCGTCCACGCTGCGGTCCTGCTGCTTATCTTCCTTGTCTTCATGCCGCTGGCGCAATACATCCCGATGGCCTGCCTGGCTGGCGTGCTTGTCGTCGTGTCGTACAACATGAGCGGCTGGCGCACGTTCCGCGAACTGCTGGCCAACCCGAAGAGCGATGTGGCCGTGCTGCTCATCACCTTTCTGCTCACGGTGCTCTTTGACTTGACAATCGCCATCGAGGTGGGCCTCGTCATCGCCTGCCTGCTCTTCATGCGCCGCATGGCCGAGACGACGCGCGTCTCGGTCATCACCGAAGAGATCGACCCGAACGAGGAAAGCGATGTCGAGACGCACGAGGAGCACCTGCCCATCCCGGCGGGCGTCGAAGTCTACGAGATCAACGGCCCGTACTTCTTCGGCATCGCCAACAAGTTTGAGGATGTCATGGCGACGATGGCCGACCGCCCGAAAGTGCGCATCATCCGCATGAGGCGCGTCCCGTTCATCGACTCGACTGGCCTGCACAATTTGAAGAACCTCTGCACAATGAACCACCGGGAGGGGACGCACATCGTGCTTTCAGGCGTGGAGCCGGCCGTGCGCGAGGTGCTCGAACATGCCGGATTCGACTCCCTGCTGGGGCGCGACCACATCTGTGTGAGCATCAATGAAGCATTGGAGGTGGCCCGGCACATTCTGAAACGCAAATAACCTTAACCCCAAAAGATATGATCAAACGTTTGACACTGGCACTCGCATGTGCCGCCGCGCTGGCCCTGCCGGCGCAGACGACCGGCGGAATCGACGCCGGCATGCTGGCCCGCCTCAGGGCTGCCCAACCCCGTAGTGCCGCTGACAGCGCCCTGGCCAACGCCGCCGCCGGCGCCAGCTTGAACGCCCTTGCCGCCAACCGCCTGAGGCCGGCGGGCGATGCCTACTTTTCGGACCGTGTCAACTCCCGCGGCATCACCGACCAGCAGTCCTCGGGACGTTGCTGGCTCTTCACGGGGCTCAATGTGCTGCGGGCGAAAGCACAGGCCGAGCACGGACTGGGCGAGTTTACCTTTTCGCAGAACTACCTCTTCTTTTACGACCAGCTGGAAAAGTCCAACCTCTTCTTGCAGGCCATTATCGATAACGCTGCGAAGCCCATGGACGACCAGTTAGTCACCTGGCTTTTCAAACATCCCCTTTCGGATGGCGGGCAGTTCACGGGCGTGTCGGACCTCGTTATGAAGTATGGCCTCGTGCCCTCGTCGGTGATGCCGGAGACGTACAGTGCCAACCATACCGCCACGATGAGCGAGCTCATTGCCCTGAAACTGCGTGAGCAAGCCCTCGAACTGCGTCGGATGGCCGCCGACGGCAAGCCGAAGGCTGACCTCGAGGCGCGCAAGGAAGAGATGCTCGCCACGGTGTATCACATGCTGGCCGTCTGTCTGGGCGAGCCGCCTACGAAGTTCACCTGGACGCAAACCACGGCTTCCGGCGTCCCCGGCCAGACGGCTGAGTACACGCCTCTCTCGTTCTACGAGAAATTCGTGGGCACCGATTTGAAGAAGAACTACGTCATGCTGATGAACGACCCCAGCCGCCCGTATCACAAAACCTACACCATCGATATGGACCGCCACGTCTATGACGGCGAGAACTGGACCTATGTCAACCTGCCCATGGACGAATTGAAGGCCATCGCCATCGCGTCGATCAAGGACAGCACGATGCTCTACTATTCCTGCGACGTAGGCAAGTTCCTCGACAGTAAAGCTGGTCGCCTCGACGTTGATAACTACAACTACGGCGCCCTTCTGGGCACGGACTTCGGCATGGACAAGGCCGACCGTATCCGCACGTTCGCCTCGTTGTCGAGCCACGCCATGACGCTCATGGCCGTCGACCTTGACGCCGAGGGCCGGCCGCGCCAGTGGATGGTGGAGAATTCGTGGGGTGCTGATGCAGGCTACAAAGGGCATCTCATCATGACCGACCGCTGGTTCGACGAATACACGTTCCGCCTCGTGGCCGAGCGCAAGTATGTCCCGAAAGAGACGCTGCGCCTCCTCGAACAGGAGCCTGAGCGACTGCCGGCTTGGGACCCCATGTTCGCTCCCGAACCCTGACGGCACGAGGGATGGCCAGCCGCCCGGCCGAAACGGCCAGCCGTGATGTGAATCTTGTCAGCCGTTTAGAAAAAACAGTCAGCCGTCTGGAAGTTTCCAGACGGCTGACTGTTTTTGCCGTCGCCCCACCCGTAGGTTAGCGGCGGCGAGGACAGTCCGGCAGAAAGATGCCGGCTCATTCCGGATCGCTCACCAGCTCTTTCCACAGCAGTTCCATGCCGGCCGAAGCCGTGGTCTGGAAAAAGTGGAGGCGAGGCGAGCGTGCCACAGGCACCGGCTTGGGATCGATGACGTAGAGCGGCGCCGACGCGGGAGCGTAGCGCACGAGGCCAGCCGCCGGATAGACGTTTAGCGACGTACCGATGACAACGAAGATATCGGCCTTCTCGGCAGCTGCGCAAGCCGGCTCCATGTTCGGGACGGCCTCGCCGAACCATACAATCCACGGCCGTAGCAGCGAGCCGTCGGGGGCGAGTGTGCCGGGTTCCACTTCGGCCTCTTCCGGGGCGAGCGTGCGGATGTAGCGCGGATTGTCGGGATCGCGCGACGAGGCCACCTTCATCAGCTCGCCGTGCAGGTGGATGACGCGGGTCGACCCGGCGCGTTCGTGCAGGTCGTCGACGTTCTGCGTCACCACCGTGACGTCGTAGTGCTGTTCCAGCCGGGCCAGGAGCTCATGGGCGCGGCTCGGCCGTACGGAGAGGAGCTGCCGGCGCAGGTTGTTGTAGAACCGGGTGACGAGGGCGGGGTCGCGCGCCCAGCCTTCAGGCGTGGCCACCTGCTCGACGGGATAATTGTCCCAAAGCCCGCCCGCATCGCGGAACGTGCTCAATCCGCTTTCGGCGCTGATGCCGGCGCCGGTGAGTACTACAATTTTTTTCATCCTTTCGTTTTTTACGGCGGAAGCAGTCTCCGCCAAAGTCATAACAGGGGCAAACTTACGGAAAAATAACCTGTCGCCTCTCGTCGCTACAATAAAAAATTGTACTTTTGCGCCCGGTATATATTAATGTATAGTCAGAAAATCCGAACAGAGATATGGATAACGTAAGCTACGCCCTGGGCCTGACCATCGGCCAGCAGCTTCTCGGCATGGGAGGCAAAGAACTGAACATCGACGACTTCGCTGCCGCCATCAAGGATGTGCTCGCCGGGCGCGACCCACTCGTCAAACCTGCCGAAGCGCAGCGCCTCGTCCAGGCTTTTTTTGCCGAACAGGAAGCCAAGCAGCAAGCTGCCATGGCTGAGAAAGGAAAGGCTGCCCGGGTAGAAGGCGAGGCTTTCTTGGCTGAAAACGCGAAGAAAGAAGGAATCGTCACGCTGCCCAGCGGCTTGCAGTATGAAGTCATTACGTCCGGAACGGGCCGCAAACCGAAAGCGACGGACAAAGTAAAGTGCCATTACGAGGGAACACTGATTGATGGCACGGTCTTTGATTCCTCTTATCGTCGCGGTGAGCCTGCCGTTTTCCCCCTTAATGGTGTGATTAAGGGATGGACTGAGGGATTGCAGCTCATGAGCGAGGGAGCCAAGTATCGCTTCTACATCCCCTTCGCCTTGGCCTACGGGGCCAACGGAGCCGGTGCCTCAATCCCTCCTTACGCAGCATTGATCTTCGACGTAGAACTGCTCGAAGTGCTCTGAGCCGGAAAGGAAAGACAATCAAAACAACAGTACATACAGACATGAAACACGTAATCATGGCGGCCGCTGTGGCCGCAACGGCACTTCTGAGTGCTTGCAACGACGGTACGCCCAAGGCGAACCTCAAAACGGAACTTGACACGCTCAGTTATGAGATGGGTCTGGCCAGTTCTGCCAACTTCGAGAGTGTTATGTACGGACAGTTCGGCGTCGACTCCGCTTACGTCGATGAGTTCCTCAAAGGCGTCCGTGACGGCGCCCTGACTGCCGACGACAAGAAGAAAGCCGCCTACTACGCCGGCATCCAGATCGGTCAGCAGATCAGTCAGCAGATGGTGCGCGGCACGGAGATGCAGATCTTCGGCGACGATTCTACGAAGCACCTGAGCGTGAAGAACACCGTAGCAGGCTTTATCTCAGGCGTCAAGGGCAAGACGGCCATCAAAGTAGACGGCAAAGTGCTCACTCCGCAGATGGCTTTCGAAAGAGCTACCGCCCGCATGGAAAGCATCCACGCAAAGACGATGGAGCAGAAGTATGGCGCCAACAAGGAAGCCGGCGAAAAGTTCATGGCTGAGAACGCCAAGAAGCCCGGCATCAAAACGCTCCAAGGCGGCGTGCAGTACAAAGTCATCACTGAGGGAAGCGGCGAAATCCCCTCTGACACGTCGCTCGTGCTCGTTCGCTATGAGGGTCGCCTTATCAATGACTCCATCTTTGACTCCACGGATAAGAACAACGGCGGCAAGCCTGTCGAGATGATGCCCTCACGCAGCATCAAGGGCTTTGCAGCTGCCCTGACGCACATGCCCATCGGTTCGACGTGGGAAGTGTACATCCCGGCAGACATGGCGTATGGCGACCGTGAGGCAGGAGACATTCCGCCCTATTCGACGCTGATTTTCAAGATTACGCTCGACGGATTCGCTAAATAAGAAAGGTCATGACAACGAAGTCATTATTGATCGTAGCGCTGGCCTTGGCCGTCGGACTGCCGACATCGGCTCGCTCACGGAAGAAGATACAAGAGAAGAAGCGCCCCAAGATCACCTTGTTGCAGCCCGTGCCGGCCGACTCGTTCAGCTACGCGATGGGCGTGGCGCAGAGCGCCAGTCTGAGACAGTACCTCCTCATGCGCGAAGGCGTGGATTCGGCTTATCTCAACGATGCCGTCTGTGGCCTTATGGCGAAGTACAATGAGGAAGCCGTGAAGGGGAAGGTGGCCTATGCTGCCGGTTTGAAGATAGGCCAGATGAATGCAACGAACGTTATTCCCTCGCTCAACAAGATGGCGACCGGGAAGGCAGACAGCGCTTACATCGACCGCGACCTCTTCGTCAAGGGACTCGGCCAGGGCGTCCTCAAACAGCCGACGTCCATCAGCGAGGAACAGGCCCTTGCCATCATCGAGCGTCAGACGGCCTACATCCGCCAGCGCGACAGTATCGCCAACGCCGACTTCCTCTCGAAGAACAAGCGAGTGCCGGGCGTCATCACGTCGAAGTCAGGCTTGCAGTATAAAATACTGAAAGAAGGAACGGGCGCAACACCCTCCGACACAAGTCAGGTTGAGGTGAACTACGAAGGCCGTCTCATCGACGGCACCGTGTTCGACTCGTCGTACAAGCGTGGCCAGTCGGCTACCTTTGGCTGCAACCAAGTGATCAAAGGCTGGACCGAAGCGCTCACGATGATGAAGGAGGGCGACGTGTGGGAGCTTTACATTCCTTACAACCTGGCTTACGGCGAACGTGGTAACCAAAGTATCCCGCCTTATGCTACACTGATTTTCAAGGTCGAACTGATCAAGGTGAAATAAGAGCCGGCGCAGGATTCCGCTCCTGTCGGCCGAACGATGAATCCCGTGCCTGCTTTCTCCGTCTGGGGTGGCAGGCACGGGATTTCCTGTGATGGAGAGTGTGTATCCGGCTGTCGGAAAAAGCGTCGGTGAACCCTGTCAGGGCGGTCAGCCGTTCCGTAAATCCTGTCAGTTGCTTGGAAAATGCTGTCAGCCGACTTGTGAAAACCGATTGCGGGTTAGCCGAGACGGCGGGTCGTGACAGAAAGAGCGCCGCAGCGCGGAGGGAGTCCGTCGTTGCGGCGCTTCTGTTTGTCTGTCTGTGGGTTCTTTGTCTGTCTGCTTGCCGTCCGGCTTTTTTCCGTGGTCGGGCGGCCGGTGTCCGTTCTGTGCGTCAGAGTTGCCCGCTCTCTACCATGCGCACCACCCTCTCTGTATAGCGGTCGTCGCCCTCAGGGTCGTAACGCTTGGTGAGACTGTTCCCGAACAGCCCGGCGAACACCTGATAGAATCCGGCACGCAACGGACCGATAAACGCTTTGACGATTTCGTACGACGTCTGGTTGCACTCCCGGTCCACGAGTTTCACCAGCAGTTTTCCCTGCGAGTAAGTCAGTTTCTTCATCAGCGGGGTGTACTGTCGGCGCAGGCCCTGCTCCACGCGGCGGATGTGGGCGTCTTTGGCCTCTTTCGTTGGCAGGGTTTCGAGGAAGTCGTAGGTCTCGATGATCGTATGCTTCGCCAGTTTGGCGATGGGAAGTACCTTTTTCACATTCGCTACCAGCCGGTTGTAGCGCCGCCGCTCCCTTTCGTTGGCAAATTCCAAGGGCGGATATTTGCTCAGCGTAGGGAGGATGACGTGGTTCATGCTGTCGCCTTCGTAGAACACTTTGCCCACCTGCACTTGCAGGGGGACAGCGGGTGCGATGACGTCGTCCGGGTCTTCATCCTGGGCCGTGGCCACCACGGGCAGGGTTGTCAGCAGCAGTATGAGCCAGCTTCGTTTCACGGCGGCGAAATTAGGGAAAAAAAACGGTACGCCCGGCGGGTCGGGATATAAAAATCGTTATTCTCCGCAGAGCGGCCGGGTTGCCCTGATGAGCCACTGGCGGTCGGCTTCGTCGTCGAGCAGGGGCAGCAGCCGTTCGCGCACCGTCTGGTGGTAGCCGTCGAGCCATTCCACCTCGTCCGGGCGCAGCAGGGCGGCGTCGAGCGGACGCCGGTCGAACGGGCAGAGCGTCAGAGGCTCGAATTCGAGGAAACGGCCGAAGTCTGTCGTGCGCCAAGGACGGATGAGGAGCGTGTTCTCCAAGCGTACGCCGAAGCGGCCGGACACGTAGATGCCCGGTTCGTCGGTCACGGTCATTCCCGCACGGAGCGGAGCCGGCACGTAGTTCATCCGGATCTGATGCGGTCCCTCATGCACGTTCAGGTGGGCGCCCACGCCGTGGCCCGTGCCGTGTCCGTAGTTCAGGCCTTCCTGCCAGAGCCAGTAGCGTGCCGTGGCGTCGAGCTGGGTGCCGCTCGCGCCGTCAGGGAAACGGCAGCGGCTCAGGGCGATGTGCCCTTTGAGTACGAGGGTGTAGGTGCGGCGCTCCTCGTCGGTGAGCGGGCCGAGGGCCACGGTGCGCGTGATGTCTGTGGTGCCGTCGTCGTATTGCGCCCCGGTGTCGAGCAGGAGCAGGCCGCAGGGGCGCAGTTCCACGTCGGTGTCGGGCGTGGCTTCGTAGTGCACGATGGCGCCGTGGGCGGCGTACCCGGCTATTGTCTCGAAGCTCAGGCCGCGATAGTGGGGCGAGGCGGCGCGCAATTCGGCCAGTTTGAGGTCAACGCCCATTTCGGTCACTCCACCTGTCGGTACAGTCTCGTCCAGCCAGCGCAGCAGGCGGACCATGGCCACGCCGTCGCGTTCCATCGAACGGCGCATTCCGGCGATTTCAGCGTCGTTCTTCACGGCTTTCAACGGGGCGACAGGCGAGGGGGAAAGCCGGATTGCGCAGGCGGCCTCCGCTGCGGCGAAGAGGCGGCGGTTCGCTGTGTCGGGCAGGAGCAGTGTGGCGCCGCCCAGTCCGGCGAGGTCGGTTTCGAGGGTGTCGTAGGGGCGCAGTCCGACGCCCTCTCCGTGGAGGTAGGCGGCCACTTCCGGTGTCACCTTCTCCGGGTTGACATAGAGTGTCGCCGTGTCGGTGCCGACGAGCAGGTAGCTGACGAACACCGGGTTGCACGGCACGTCGTCGCCGCGCAGGTTCAACGTCCACGCCACCTCGTCGAGGGCCGCCACGAGCAGGTGTGAGCAGCCCTCGGCCGCCATCAGGCGGCGCAGCTCGTCCAGTTTGCCTTTCGCCTCCTGTCCGGCATATTCCAGAGGGTGGATGCGCACGGGAGTGTCGGGCAGGGCCGGGCGTCCGGTCCATAGGCCGGTCGCCGCGTCGCCTGCGTCGGCCAGGCTGATGCCGTGGCGCAGGAGTGCATCGGCCAAGGCGTTGAACTCGCGCACGGTGCAGGTTGACGCGTCGAGCCCGACGCGGCCGCCTTTCGGCGTGTGCGCCGCGAGCCAGTCGGCGATGGAGGGCGTCTCGGGCAGTCCGTCGCGCATTAGGTCGAACGGTGTGCCGTCCAGTTGCTCCGCTGCGGCGAGGAAGTAGCGCGAGTCGGTCCAAAGGGCGGCTTCCGTAGCCGTCACGACAGCTGTCCCGGCCGAGCCGTCGAAACCCGAAATCCACTGGCGCACCTGCCAATGGGCAGGGACGTATTCTGAGGCGTGCGGGTCGGTGCTGGGGATGAGATAGGCGTCGACGCCGTGGTTCCGCATCCACTGGCGGAGGGCGCTGACGCGCTGAGTGATGAGGCTCTTGTCTGTCATGGCAATAAGGGTTGTTAGTGTGAGGACAAACTTACGAAAAAATAGGGAAACGCCCCGCACTGTGGCGGAATATGTGCCCCCGTGGCGTGCCGGCCGCTGGCCGGGGCTGAAAAACGGGAGGGCTGTCGGCCGCTCCGGCCGCTCCGGTTGAAAAAACGGGCACCGCGGCAGTGTGAACCGGCGCGGCGCCCATGGGAACAAACGAAGTGAAAAGTGCGATCAGTGGTTGAGGCCGGAGGTGTCGACCGACGAGGCGCCGCCTCCGGTGATGGTGGCCTTGTCCGCTAGGCCGCTCACGGTGATATCGCTCGCCGACCTGTTGTCCACGACGAGCTCCTTGCAGTCGACGGTCGCTTCGAGGTCGGCTGCGCTTCCGTTCCGGATTTCGCAGCGGTCTGCCTTGACGTGGACGTTCACGTCGGCCGCCGAGCCGGTCGTAAGTTTGAACGTGCGGCAGTCGGCGTTGAGGTCGAGGTCTGCGGCACTGCCCGCGTCGACCGTCACTTGCTTGCCGTTTATCGTTGCTTTGCCGTCGGCGGCCGAACCGAGCTCGAGTTTGCAATCTTCGCCGCCTTTCACGTTCAGGCGGAAGTCGGCGGCGCTGCCTGCGTGGAGGGCGAAGTGGGCTACGGTGGCGTCGGCTATCGCTACGTCAGCGGCGCTGCCCAGGTTCCACGTCATGCGTTCCATACGGATCGGGAGGGGCACCGATATGGTGGCGGCGCTGCCAGCGTCGACGTGCGTGAGCCTCGGAGCTTCGACGTAGACCACTGTCGGGTCGCCATTCATGAATGTGTGCGTCCCGCGCTTGCGTCGGATGTGCAGGACGCCCGCCTCGGTGCGGATGTCGAGCGCGTCGAGGATCTTGGCCGTCGTCTTGACGCTGACGCGGCAACGGTTGCCCTGACGGATGACCACTTTGAACGCACTGCTCACGTCGAGGCGGCTGAACGTCCCGGCGTCGACCTTGAAGGTCTGCACGCCGCGGCGGTCGCTGGCGTCGGTCCCGGCATTGTCGAAGGGGAAGTCCTTGGCGAAGTTGACGGGGCTGTCGCTGCCGCCGAGGGGGAAAGTGCCGGCCGTTCCGCGCTGGCAGGCCGTGAGGGCGCCTGCGGTGAGGAGGGCGAGGGTGGTGGTGATGATGATTTTTTTCATGGGTGGGTGGTTTTATGGGGTGAATGTTCGTGTTTCTTTTCGTGGGTTTCGCCGTGCCTGCCGGGGTCTTTGCCTTCACGGGCCGGCCTCCCGTTTTGGCGGGACGGCTGACAGAAATTCCGGGACGGCTGACAGGGTTTTCTGTCACTGCGTTCGTCGTTCCTGTCGCCCTGGCCGTTTTCCGCCTTTCGGCATCGGGATTTTCAGGGGGCTATGTCTTATTTGACTTTCACGACGACGGTCACCTTCATGGCCCGGTCGCGGTCGATGGTCAGGCGGTAGACGCTCTGCCGCGTGGCCGACTCGAACGTGAGCCACTGCTGGAAGACGCCGTTGCGCACCACGGCGTCGGCTTTGCGGGCTCGGCGGGCTTCCTGGCGGAATGCCTCGCGCATGTCGTCGTTGAGTCCGGAGTTCGGGGGCGCCGACAGCTCGCGCACGATGGAGCGCACGCGGCGCGTGTCGGGGTCGCGGACGAGGGTCGAGGTGAAGGTGACGCGCCGGGCCGACGAGACGCGGTCCATCAGCCGGTCGATGCGCTCTTGTGCCGACGCTCCGGACGCGAGGCCCAGGGCGAGGGTGAGCAGCGTGAGGGTTATCCTTCGTTTCATCATGTCGTCTCCTCTTGTTTAGGGTAGTTTGCAGATTTCTTCTATCTCTTTTTGCAGTTCGGGGTCGTCGATGCCTTGGGTCATGTCGGTGCCCAGGTTTTCGAGGCGTTCTTGGCGCTGACGGTCGAGCAGTCGCTGTTCGGCGTGGAGCTGGCGCGCGTCGGCCAGCGACTGCCTGATGTAAGGCATGAGGCTGCGCACGTCGGTGGTGCGCCGGCCGTCCTCGATGCGGTAGCTGCCGGCGTAGAGCGCCTCCCAGCGTTCGACACGCTCGTGGTGCCAGAAGGCCACACCGCCACCCACGAGCGCCACGGCGGCCGCCGCACCCGCCACCCACCGGCGCAGCGTCACGAACCGCCGTGGCCGGGCGGGGCGGGCGGGCCGGGCCGGCGCTTCCTGCAAGCCGGCGGCGAAGTAGGCGAAAAGGCCGCGTTCCGCCTCGTGGCGCGCCGGGAGGCGGGGCTGGGCAAAGTAGGCGTAGAGCGCCTGTTCCTCGGCGTTGCTGGTGGCGCCGTCGAAGAACTTCCGGATGAGGCGGTCGGCCTCGTCGGGCGTAAGGTGGGATGTGCGTGTCATTGTCTTTGTCGGGCTAAGAACTGTTCTCTGATTTTCCGTCGTGCCCGGCTGAGGTTCTGCCGCACCGTGTCGGGGTGCGATCCGGTGAGCCGGGCTATCTCGTCGACTTCGAGGCCGTCGATGTGCTTCATCCGTAGGATGGCTTGCTGCGTGCCGGGCAACTGGTCGACGAGTTGCATGAGGAGGTCGAGCCGGGCCTCGGCCTCGTCGCTGCTGTCGGACGGGTCGGGCAGGGCGTCGAGTGCGGCGGTGAGGCCGTCGGTGGCGTGCCGGTCGCGCAGGCGGTTTTGGGCCAGGTGGCGGCCGACGGTCCGGGCCAGTCCCTCTTTCGAATGGTAGGCGTCGAGCCGGTCGCGCAGGAGCCACAGGCGGCACAGGGTGTCCTGTACGACGTCTTCGGCCTCCTCGCGGGGAAGCCAGCGGGCTGCGTCGGCCAGCAGGAGGGGGCGTAGGCGGACGGCCATCCGTTCGAAGTCGGTTCGTTCCATTCTACTTATATGACACATGACTTTGCCAAATGTGACATCCCCGGCACCACTTTTTTTCAAAAAAGTCGCATTTTTTTCGGCAGGAGGGGGAAGATGCGCTTCCGGAGGCCCTGTTCCGCCTGTGGGCGTGGCGGGATTTACGGTCAGCCGTCCCGGAATTTCTGTCAGCCGTTCCGGATTTTCTGCCAGCCGTCCCGGGATGGCTGTCGGCGAGTCTGGGTGTCCCGTCGTTGCGTTTGGCCGCTGCGCTCCCGTCTTGTGGCGCTCAGACGAGGCGCCCGGCCCGACAGAAAGGCGGCCAGCTCCCTCGCGGAAGGCTGGCCGCCACTATCATTAGTCAAGTCTTTGTTTCCAGATCAACGGATGAGTTTCAGCGAAGCCCCGTCTGCCGTGATGATGACCACGCCGCGCGGCATGGCGGCTGCGGGCAGAAGACCGTCGGCCTCGAAGCGCACGAGCCGCACGGTGCGCCCGTCGGGCGTCAGGACGCGCAGGGCGACAGGTGCTGTCACGCCTTCGACGCGGACGCCGCCCGAGGCGTCGGGCAGCAGGCGCAGGCCGCTGGCCGAGGGAGTGGCGATGGCGGTGGCGCGGCCGGCCTTGAACGTGGCTACGGCCGCGACGCCCGACCCGTCGACTGCTTCAGCGCGCACCACGACCGTGCCGCCCGTCTCGTTGGGCAGGAGGGTCAGGAGCCCTTCTGTGTTGACCGAAGCCAGCGACTGGCCTTCGGCGATGCTCCACTTCACTTGCTTGAAAGTGGCATGGAGCGGGTTCACTACGGCCACCAGCTGCAACGCCGGCAGGGCCTCGCTCAGCTCCGAGCCGCCCGTGACGCTCTGGATGGCGATGGCTTCGACCGAAGTCACCTCGGGGGCGTCCGTGGTGCAGACCACGTTCGACGTGCCGCCGTCTTCCGCCGTGCTGCGGCGGGCCTGGGCGGGCGCGGCAGGTTCATAGCTCAGCGCGTAATAGGTGGCGCCGCTGCCGGCCGTGCGGTCGGTGAAACTCATGTCGTTCCCGCTGAGCGTGGCAAAGGGTTGGAGCGTCTCGGGCGACGACCCGCGCAGCAGGACGTAGCTCGCCACGTCACGGCCTTCGTAGGGCGTCCACAGGAGGTTGTACCCGCCGCCCGCGGCACGGTTGATCATCATATGCACCGACGCGTGCGGCGTGCCGGGCTGGGTCTCAGCGGCCACAAACGTGCCGAGCGTCAGGCGGTAGCGGCTGCGGCGCACGGTGGGATCTGACTGCGTGTCGACGAAGCGCCCGTCGCCGATGAGCGCCCGCCCGATGAGGGCATACTGCCCGGCGACGGAGGTCTCCTTGTAGATGTGCACGCTGTCGAAGAGGTCTTTGTCGCTTTCCGGGATGGCGATCTGCCACGTCACGACGTTGTGCCCGGTGGCGGCGTCGGCGGTGACGAGGTCGATGTCAGGCCGCACGCCGTGTCCGCCGACCTGGAAGCCGCTCTTCTGTCCGAGATGGAAAAGCTCGTCCGCGTAACCCACACCAATGCTGTAACCTGTGGCCGTGGCGTTCGCGGCGACGGTCACGGTGGCCGTAGCGCGGCGTTCGTCCATCGTCAGGGTGAGCCCGTCGGGCACGCTGAGGCTGATGCACTCGGGCTTCTCTTGGAACACGCGGGGCAGGGCGAAGGTGAATGTCGAGCCTGCGGCCACCTTCCAAGGCAGGTCGAGGTCGATGTCGGGCTCTTCGACGATGCGGATGGAGCGGCGATAGGTCTTCCCGCCGACGGTGCAGGCCACCGTCTTGACGCCCGGCTCGTTCCAGACGACGTCCCAGCCCGTAGCCGTGGCGGTAGCTGTGGCGCCGGCCCAGTCCCACGTGGGCGTGGTGCCCAGGGTGGCGTCGTACGTGACGGCGACGGTGCGTCCTTCGCCGGCTTCGGCCGGCATCCGCACTGCGGCCGAAGCTTCGACCGTAAAGGTGAACACGTCGGAGAAAGCGGAGCGCGCTCCCCACGGGTCGACGGCCTGCACGGAGAGCTCGTACGTGGCGCCGGCCTCGAAGCGCGCGAGGGGTACCAGCAGGGACGACGCCTCGCGGAAGTAGCGCGCGTAAGGCTCGGAGGGAACGGCTTCCGCGCTGCCGCCGGTCAGGGGCGAGAGGACGTAGGCCCCGGCGCCCGAAGCGCCCGCGCGGCGCAGGCTGACGTTGTAGCGCAGCGCCTCGGACCGGCTCTCGGCGTCGGTCGAGGGTGTCCAGTTCAGCCGTACGCCCTCGTCGGTCGTCACGGCACTGACGGCGGTGGGCACAGTAGGCGGCGTGTTCAGCACGCCCGAGCGCAGCACCGTCCCCTCGAAGTCAGGGCGTCCGTCGCCGTCTATGTCGGCCTGATAGGGCGGCCTCGCAGTATTTCCCATCTGCGACGAGCTGAACGGATGGGGCAGCGTCGTGGCGTCGTAGGGCTCCGTGCGGAGCGTGCCGTCGGCCTGCGGGTAGTAGAGGTTGCGGCCGCGGTCGACCAGCTCGGTGCGCCCGTCGTTGTCAAGGTCGAGGAAGATGGGCCGGAGGAACTCCACGGGCCACGAGTGGGCCGTGCGGAAGTCCTCGGCGGCGTAGTAGAAGCGCATCACACGCTCCGAGTAGCCCCGGACGCAGGCGTCGAGGCGCCCGTCGCCGTCAAGGTCGGTAAAGCTAATATCCGTGTCGTCCAGTTCAGCCGGGAGGGCGATGCGCTCAAAGGTCAGGTCGCCCCGGTGGCGCAGGACGCAGACGCCGTCGCCGTCGCGGCCGTAGAGGTCGACGTAGCCGTCGCGGTCGTAATCGCTCGCGGCCATCAGGTCGAAATACTTACTTGGCAGCGCGTGGCGGCGGAAGCGGTTATCGCCGAGGTTGAGGTAGACGTAAGTGCCCGCGTTGTCTCGCTGGCAGAAGTCGGCGCGCCCGTCGTTGTCGAGGTCGAACAGGATGTCGGGGGTGCTGTACGGGCCGCTCAGACCCTCGTCGCGGACAAACTGCCCGTCGCCGTTGTCGACGAACACGTCGGGCGAGGCCACGGAGAAGTTGAGCCCGCCTGCGTTCAGGAGTCGCGTGTAGTACGTCCCGTTCTTGCTGACCTGCCCCCAGAGATCCGGAAGTCCGTCCATGTCGAGATCGACGGGCAGTCCGGACATATTATATACGTCGGCGTTGAACAGCGAGGGGTGACGGGTGAACGTGCCCCGCCCGTCGCTCACGTAGATGCCCTGGTTGTACGCCTCGGGCCGCCCGTCGGCGTCGAAGTCGGTGAGGGCCATCGCGTTGCGGTCGGTCGTGCCGGGGCTGTACGTCGTCACCTCCACGTCGCGCCGGGCCGCAGACGTGCCGGATGCCCCTGTGGCCGTGACGGTCAGGGCGTGGCGGCCGGGTGTGGTGAAGACGATGTCGGCTGTATGTCCGTCGCAGGCGATGACTTCGCCGCCGTCGATGTCGAAAGCATAGGCGCGTTCCTCAGCCGCACCGTCGGAGAGCGTCGCGTGCAGCGTGTCGCCCGTCGAGAGGGTCACCCGGTCGAGCGTCAGGCCGAGGGCGGCGCTGCGGAGGTTGTAGGTGGCCGGTTCAGACCACTGGCTGCCGCGCCCGAGAGGGTCGACGGCCTGCACGGCGATGCGGTAGGTGCCGGCGGGCCAGCCTCCGGTGTGCAGCCAGGCCGTGCGGTTGTGCCCTTGATTGCCGTCGCCGAAAGCATAGCGGCGTCCGTCGGCATCGGCGCCGCCGGAGATGACCGTGCCGTCGGGCCGCTCGATGCGCAGGGCATAGGTGAAGTCGGCCGTCCGGGTCCCGTCGGCCTCAGCAGGTGTCCACTCCAAGCGGAGGCGGCTGTTGGCCTCGTCGGCAATGAGCCTGGGCGCGCCGGGTGCCTGCGGGGCGGCTGGAAGGGGGATGTCGTCGAAACGCCACACCTTCCGGTTGCTGTAGTTGACGCCTTCGAGCACGCCGTCGCTGTCGAGGTCGGCAAAATAACTCCCGTCGAGGAATGGGGCAGGCAGCGGGGTGGACGAGACATTCCAGGCGTCGTCCCAAGTGAGGAGGACGCCGTTCGTATAGCTTCCATAGCGTTCCGGGTTGGCCACGACACCCCAGCGGTCGCCGAGGCAGTGAAGGTTGATGAAGTAATACTCGTCCTCGAAGAAGCGTTCGACCGTAGTGAAGCCGCCCCGGCCGTCGCCGACGAGGAAGACAAGATATGAGTAGCTGCCCGTGTAGTCGAGGGTGAGGAGGACGTCGGGCGCGCCGTCGAGGTTGAGGTCGCGACAGTAGACACCGGTGATCTGCCCGTTGGTCAGGAGTTCGCGCTCGGTGTATCCGGCGGGTGAGGAGAGGCGCACGCTGACGCGGTCGGCGTCGGGGTCGTAGACGAGGTAGTCCGGCGCGGCGTCGCCGTTGAAGTCGTGCACCGTGACGCGGCCGCCGAAGTCCGCCGGGTAGACGCGGCCGTCGCCTACGGAGAGCATGACGCCCCCGGCGTCGGTGTCGATGAGGTCGGGATAGCCGTCGTCGTTCACGTCGAGCGCCACGGAGAGCGCGTCGAACGCGTCGTTCACGCCATAGCCGGCGTCGGGCTGCGTGGCGCCGCCCCAGATGGTGCCGCCTTGGTAGGGCGAGCCGAAGGCGCTGCTCACGCCGACGCCGGAGGAGCGGGTGACGAGCGTGTCGGTCGTCACGGGCAGGCTGACGTTTGTCCACACGCCGCCGGATTGCTGGCGGAGCAGGGAGTGGCGGCTGCCCTCGCGATGGTAGACGTCGGTGAGGCCGTCGGCGTCGAGGTCGGCGATCACGGGGGCGTCGCCCGACAGGTCGGCGGTCTGGGCCACGCGGCGGAACGTGCCGTCGGGCTGTTGGAGGCTGACGGCGAGCAGATGGTCGCCATCGCGGTAAACAAGGTCGAAGCGCCCGTCGCCGTTGAGGTCGGTCGCGGCATAAAGGCTGGCGTCGGTGAAGTCGTCGCCGGTGAGGGTGCGGACGGCATTGCCCTTTTGGTCATAAAGGATGAAGCTGCGGGCGTCAGACTTGTACTCCACGTAATGACGCACGCCGTCGACCGTGCACCCGTGGCGGGCATCTCGCGGCGCATGGAGGTCGGTGAGCGTCTGGCCCGCCGCCACAGAAGGCGCGAAGAGAGCGGCGAGCACAGCGGAAAGGCTGAGGAATAGTTTTTTCATGCGTAGATAATTAATGTGTGAGTGTCTCCGGAAACACGATGACGCCGGGCGGCGGGCGCTCCGGTGTGCCCGCCGCCCCTCAGGGGCCGCGCCGCTCACTGGGCGGGAGTGGGGTCACTGCCGTCGCCCCATTGGATGGGCACGTTGGCCAGTTGCAGGAACTTACGTTCCTTGCCGTAGTGCGTGGAGGAGTTCAGGTACCACGTGGCTTGTACGAGACGCAGGCTCGTTACGGTGGGCGGAACGCCGGCGATGTCCTTCGCCATTTCTACCTTGACCGGTACGCCGACCGGGAGCTGCACGTTTTCCTTGATGCCGCTGCGATCCTCATACGTGTTGCCGTTGGCGTCGAACGCCTTGACCTGATTGCCGAAATTGGCTTGCGTACACTCTTCTTTCAGTGCCGTCACCTTAATGACGATGCGCACGGTGCGCGCCACGCTGTCGCCGTAGCAGCCGACCAGCTCGACGCCCATCGCCGCCGGGGCGGGATTCGACGTGCCGGATGCGGCTGTGGTGCCGGTGGCCTGTGCGGCTGCGTCGGCGGGGGCACTGAGGATTTCACCTGCCTTTTTGAGGACAGAACCTATCTTTTTGATTTTCAACTGTGCGACGGCTTCCGTGGGCATCACGGCTGTGAGCGTCCACATGGTCGCCAGAGCCAGAATAATGCGGGCTATTCTCTTCATAGCTGTTATGGATTAAGGTTTAACAATCTCTGTCAAGCTCTCTCATGGAGGAGATACGGCTGGTCCGGGTCAGGACGAAAGACGCCTTCCCCTGCTTTTGTGTCCGTTTCTCTCTGTTTTTGCAAAGTTCGCCGCTTTGGCAATGCCATCCATCACGGCTTTCCGTGATTTCGCGACTGGAGCGGGAAAAAGCAGTCCGGCTCAGAAGAACCGCGGACCGGCTGACAGAAAGTTCCGGCCGGCTGACAGAATTTACGGGACGGCTGACCGTTCCTTCCAGTCGGCCGGCCGGAGAAACGGGGCCGCGTCCGTGGCGGCCGCGCCGGCCGGCGAGATGTCCCGGAAGGGGGGCGGAGTGGCTTTTTCAATTGTCCGTGGCGGCGGTTCCGGCTTTTTTCGCTATATTCGCCCCGTTAACCCATTCCGACTGTGCGAGACGGGCGTCTCGGTGTTACGCCGTTTTGCACCAGCACCTAAACCGAACAACGATGAAAGCTTTGATTGCCGTTCTCGCCTTGATGTTGGGCTCTCCTGCCGTTGTCCATGCTGCCCATGGCGACGCCCGGCTACGCCTTGACCGCCTTACGGCCGTGGCCGACAGCCTTTATGCCAGTGGTCAGCCTGACAGCGCCGCCGCAGTCGGCCGCCGGGCCGTCGAAGCCGCCCGGCAGTCGGGCGATCGCGCCGCACAGATTGCGGCCTATGCCTCGCTGGGTGTTTACCTGCGCTCGGGCGGCCACACGGCCGACGCCCTGCGCTCCTACGAGCAGGGACTCAACCTGGCCACAGGCGCCCAGTTGGCCGACTCGGCGACGGCCGAAAACGTGGCCACACTCTATGTGAACCTCGCTACCCTCTATCTTGACGAGGGACAGCACGGGCAGGCCCTGACCTACGCCAGGAAAGTGGCTGGCATGGATGACCGCCTGAAAAGTGAAGCGTTCCGTCGCCAGCTCTACCCGGTGGTGGCGTCCATCTTCCTGTTGAACCATCTTGACACGGAAGCCGAAGTTTACCTGCGCCGTTCGCTCGAACTGGCCCGCCGCGACGGGGCGACCGACGAAGAGCTCATGACGCTCTGTTACTACCTCCCGCTCCTGCAAAGGCAGGGGCGCACCGCCGAACTCCGCCGGGTGGAAGTCCGTGCAGCAGCCTTGGCCCGGCGCACGACGGCGTTCATGCCCCTCGTTAACTACTACCAGACAGCGGCGAGCGTGGCCCTCGCGGAGAAGGACTACCGCCGGGCTGCCCGGCACATCGACGCTATGCTCCGTCTCGACGGCATTGGGGCTTATGGCTACGTCGTCTATGACGCCTATAACAACCTGCACCTCTGTTACAGCCACATGGGTGACTATCGCCGGGCCTATGAGACCTTGCAGCAGGCTGCCACGTTGCGCGACAGTCTCTTTGTCGCCGAGAAGTCGGACGCAATGGAGGAAATGGCTGCCAAATATGACGTCCGCGAGAAAGAACTGAAACTGAAAGAGAGCGAGGCCAAACGGGCCGAGGAGAAGGCTGTGGCCAGTCGCAGGCTGACTGCCCTGGCGGGTGCGGCTGCCGTCCTGTTGCTCGGCGCGGGTTTGCTCGTGCAGCGGCAGCGCATCCGTGCCGAGCGCCAGCGCCGGCGGGCGGAAACGCGCGAACGGGAGTATGCCGACCTCGTCCGCTTGTCCGATGCACGCCTGCGGCGCAGCTACCTGGCTGGACTTGAAAACGAACGGGAACGCTTGTCGCGTGAACTGCACGACGGCGTGGCCAACGACTTGCTGGCCATCGAAATGGACCTCCGCCAGACGCCCGGCTGCGACGGGAAGACGCTGCGCAGGCTGGGCGAGGCGCGGCAGAGCGTGCGCGACATTTCGCACGGCCTCCTGCCACCCGCCTTCCGGGAGGCGACGCTCGACGACGTGCTCTGGGACTATCTCGGGCAGGCCGACGAGCGCGCGACGGTAAAGGTGGCCTACCGCTGCCTGACCCCCGAAGCTCCGTGGGAGCGTCTGCCCCAGACAGCCGCACTCAGCGTCTACCGCATCGTGCAGGAGGCTGTCGGCAACAGCCTGAAACATGCTTCGGCCAGCCGCATTGACGTGAGCCTCGGCCTTAGTCCCGACGGTCGGCTGACGCTCGACGTGACCGATGACGGTCGTAGCATTCCGTCGAGGCCGCGCCGGCTGACCGCAGGGCAGGACACCATGCGCCGCCGTGCGGCCGACCTCGGCGGGCAACTCCATGTGGAGAACGGTTCCGGCGGGATGCGCGTTCACCTCGACGCCAGGGTGGAACTGTCGCCGCCAGCGTGACAAATCACGGAAAGCCGTGAGCGGCGGATGGCTATGTTTCCCTATTTTTGCACTATGTTAACTATCGCGAGCAGTACGACGCACATGCAAGACAAGGAAGGAAAAGGAAAGGACATAGCCGTCGTCGACGACCACGGTCTGGTGGTTGAAGGACTGAGGAGCCTGTTGCGCACGCTGCCGGACATCGGCGAGCTGTTCGCAGTACAAAGCGGGCAGGCTCTGCTCGACGTGATGAAGGTCAGGCTTTTCGACGTCTACATCGTCGACCTCGAGCTTCCTGACATTGATGGTGTCGACCTCATCAGAGCCATCCGCGAACGGCAATCCGGGGCACGCATCATTGTCAATACGATGCACGAGGAGATCTGGACCATGGCGCGGCTCACGGAATGCGACGTCGACGGCGTGATCCTGAAATCGTCCGACCCGCAGCTTATCAAGGAAGCTGTCAGGAGCGTCATGGAGGGCCGCCGCTTCTTCTGTCCCCGCTTTCACAGGCTCTATGCCCGTCTTGTGCAGCGTTCCGGACGCCCGGGGCGCGAAGGCGACGCGCCGACCGCCCGCGAGCTCGAGGTGTTGCGTGCCATCGCACGCGGCCTGCGTACGAGCGAAATCGCTGAAAGGCTGTTCATCTCGGAGAACACCGTGGAAACTCACCGGAAGAACCTGATGCTTAAACTCGGCGCCCGTAACTCGGCCGATCTCGTGATGAGGGCCGTCGAACGGGGCTTCCTCCGTGTGCCTTGTGACTGACGGCCGTGCGTTTTCCTTTATTGGGCCATCAGTCCCGGGCGCCGGGTCTGTTTTTCATCGCAGTGGACGTACTTCCGTCCGCTGCGATTGTTTTGGAGGAGGTCCGTCCTGTGCGGACGGGTGCTGCTTCTGTCTTTCCTGTCACTACTCCGGTTTCAACGGGGACTGCTTCCGTCCGTTCCGTCACCGTGTCTGTGGAAACGTCCGCCTGTCCGGAACAAAAAAAACGGGCTGGCACGTCACCCGAAGGTGCGTCCAGCCCGTTATTATGGCTTGTCGCGAATGCCGCCAGCGCCTTACTTGCGGAGGCCGAGGGCCTTCACGAGCGCGCGGTAGCGTTCGATGTCCTTACGTTTCACATAGTTCAGCAGCGCACGGCGCTTGCCGACAAGGCGAACGAGCGAGCGTTCAGTAACGGTATCTTTACGGTTCGCCTTCATGTGCTCCGTCAGATGGGAAATACGGTAAGAAAACAGGGCTACCTGGCTCTCGACCGAACCGGTGTCCGTGTTAGACGCGCCGTACTGTCCAAAGATCTCTTCTTTCTTCTTAGAATCTAAATACATAGCGTTGATAAAATGAATAATAAATAATGGTTTTGCCGAAAGGCGCGGCAAAGTTACAAATCTTTTCGACAACGGGCGCAGCCGGCGGGGCATTTTTTCGTCCCAAAGGTGAACGAGTGGCAGGCAGGGCGTGGCGGGGTGCTAAAACTTTTGTAACTTTGCGCCCGGTTATTTCAGTATTCTTATGCAAGACATCCGTAACATTGCCATCATTGCCCACGTCGACCACGGTAAGACTACGCTTGTGGACAAGATGCTCCTTGCCGGCAACCTCTTCCGCGAGAACCAGAAGACCGGCGATCTCATGCTTGACAACAACGACTTGGAACGCGAACGCGGCATCACGATCCTCTCGAAGAACGTTTCTATTAACTATAAAGGTGTCAAGATCAACATTATCGACACCCCGGGGCACTCCGACTTCGGCGGCGAGGTCGAGCGTGTGCTTAATATGGCCGACGGCTGCATCCTGCTCGTCGATGCCTTTGAAGGCCCGATGCCTCAGACCCGCTTCGTGCTCCAGAAGGCACTCCAAATCGGCTTGAAGCCTGTCGTTGTCGTCAACAAGGTGGACAAGCCCAACTGCCGGCCCGAGGAAGTTTACGAGATGGTATTCGACCTGATGTGTGCCCTCGATGCGACGGAGGAACAGCTCGACTTCCCCGTCGTTTACGGTTCGGCGAAAAACAACTGGATGGGTGAGGACTGGCAGCAGCCGACCACGGACATCACCTACCTGCTCGATAAGATCGTGGAAGTCATCCCGGCTCCCCAACGCCTCGACGGCACGCCGCAGATGCTCATCACCTCGCTCGACTACTCCAACTACACGGGCCGCATCGCCGTGGGCCGTGTCCACCGTGGCACCCTGCGCGAAGGTATGACTGTCACCATCGCCCACCGCGACGGTTCGATGGAGAAAACCCGCATTAAGGAACTCGATGTATTCGAGGGTATGGGCCGCAAAAAGACCGACGCCGTCGAAAGCGGCGACATCTGTGCCGTCATCGGCCTGGACAACTTTGAGATCGGCGACACCATCTGCGACGCCGAAGCGCCCGAGGCCCTGCCTCCTATCGCCATCGACGAGCCCACTATGAGCATGCTCTTCACCATTAACGACTCGCCATTCTTCGGCAAGGAAGGGAAATACTGCACCTCCCGGCATATTCAGGAGCGCCTTGACAAGGAGCTCGAAAAGAACCTTGCCCTGCGCGTCCGCACCGAGGGTGACAACCGCTGGGTCGTTTCGGGCCGCGGTGTGCTCCACCTTTCGGTCCTGATCGAGACCATGCGCCGCGAGGGATACGAACTGCAAGTCGGACAGCCACAGGTGATTTACAAGACGATTGACAACGTGCGTTGCGAACCCGTAGAAGAGCTCACCATCAACGTGCCCGAAGAGTTCGCCAGTAAGATGATCGACATGGTCACCCGCCGCAAGGGCGAGCTCACGTCGATGGAAAACCGCGGCGACCGTGTCGACATCGAGTTCGATATACCCTCGCGCGGCATCATCGGTCTCCGCACCAATGTGCTCACCGCCAGCCAGGGTGAAGCCATCATGGCGCACCGCTTCAAGGAATACCAGCCGTTCAAGGGCGACATCCAGCGCCGTACGAACGGCTCCATGATTGCGCTCGAAGGCGGTACGGCCTATGCTTACGCTATCGACCACTTGCAAGACCGCGGCAAGTTCTTTATCTCGCCGGGCGACGAGGTCTATGCCGGTCAGGTGGTAGGCGAACACGTGCATGAGAATGACCTTGTCGTTAATGTGACGAAAGCCAAGCAGCTGACCAACATGCGCGCCAGCGGTGCCGACGACAAGGCCCGCATCATCCCGCCCGTCATCTTCTCGCTCGAAGAAGCCTTGGAGTACATCAAGGAAGACGAATACGTTGAAGTGACGCCAAAGAGCATGCGTATGCGCAAGGTCATCCTCGACCATACGGCCCGTAAGCGGGCTGGACGCGACTGACGCACCGGAAGGAACGGCAGACGTAGCGACAGGAAGAACGGTCGCTGCGACAGGAATACCGCACAGCCGGGGAGGCCAGTAGGCCTCCCCGGCTGTGTTGTTTTCAAGCCCTTGCGGGGCAGCAGCGGGCCTACCAGCTCACCTCGTCGCTGAGAATGACGCCATCGGCCGCGTCGTCAGGCGTGAAGGTGTCGGCCTTATATTGCACGCAGAGCATCACGAGCGGTTTCGCGCCGTTGTTGCGCACAGAGCGGCGCCCAGCCTGGGCCACCCGCACGACGCTCCCCTCGCCGATGGGGAACACCTGTCCGTCCACTTGGAACTCCCCGTTCCCGCTAAGGAAGAAGTAGAGTTCCTCGTGCGTCTTGTGGGTGTGCAGGAAACCCGTCTCGGTGCCCGGAGCGAACACCTGGAACGAAAACTCGCCGCCCGTGGCACCCACAGCACTGCCGCCGAAGACCTTGCCGGGGATCTTCACGCCCGGGCCGAGCTGCAACTCATAGCCGCCGAGCTCACTCAACTTTCCGACACTGATAGCGCTGAAATGCTCAGCAGCCGCAATCTTTTCAATCGTTTTCATACGTTATTCTGTTTATAGTGAGACGATGTGCTGATAGCGTTTGCAGGATGCGAGTTGTCGGAGGGTAATATCCCCGTGGAGGTGGCTGTTTCCCCCTGGCCGTGTTTGCTGGTTCTGTCAGTTTGAACTAACTTTGCATCGCACTGCTGCTCTCTTTTTGATAGTGCAAAGGTAAACACTAAGAAACTCATCTGCAAGAACTTACACTGCGCTCACTAAGTTACCCGCAGCTCACTCTTGCTGTGAAACAAGCGATTAGAATGACAAAAAAAGTCGAAAAAAATTCCATCATAGAGGTCTGCCCCATCCGCAACGTCGTGGCGCGTTTCGGCAGTAAGTGGGCGCTGCTCATCATCCACCTCCTCAACGAGCAAAGCCCCGTCCGCTTCAACCAACTGGGCAAGCTCATCCCCGACATCTCCACCAAGATGCTCGCCGGCACGTTGCAGACGCTCGAAGCCGACGGTCTGGTGCGCCGGACGGTGTTCCCCGAGGTGCCCATCCGGGTGGAATACGAACTGACCCCTTTGGGGCGGTCGCTCGTCCCCCTGATCCAGTCGCTCACAGCTTGGGCGCAAGAACACATGCCCGACATCCTCGCACACCGCAAGCGGTATGCCCGCCACCGCCCTGCTTGACGCTCCGGCGACTTGTCCGGCCGTCAGAACAGGTCGGCTGACAGGATTTTCCGGACGGCTGACTGAAAAAACGGGACGGCTGGCGGGATTTTCCGGATGGCTGATAAGGTGACCGGCTGCAATGCGCGGCGCGTCGGGGCAGCCGGGCAAGTCCCTCTGACGGGGCAGCAGGCCTTTTCACCGGTCTCGTCGGGGCGGTTGCATTACCGTGCGGATACGAAAATCCGCTGCACGCCACAAGGGGCGTGCAGCGGATGAAGTTATGTGTGGCCTGCCTATCGTTTTAACGCCTGCCGCACGACGAACCATGCGTGTTGCCAGAGTGTCACGACGAGGCCGTAGTGATGCTGCATGATGTGGAAACGCTCGCGGAGGGAGGCTTTGTGGTGGCGGGTGGTCATACCCTCGTTCAGATAGTCGGCCACGATGATGCGGGCGTTGTGCACGGCCAGATGCTGGCGCTCGGCGGCGTAAAGGATGCGGACGCACCAGTCGAAGTCGGCCGAGTAACGGTACGTGAGGTCGTAAGGATAGAGCCGGGCAAGGTCTGTGCGGGCGAAAAAGGCCTGGTGGCAGACCAGCATGCCGTGGCGCAGCGAACGCCAGGTGAGCCGTTCGGGCGGCGCGAGGCGGCGGTGACGCAGGAAACGCCCCTCGGCGTCGACAATGTCGGTGTCGCCGTAGATAACAGCAGGGTAGGGCTTGCTGCCTGCCAGTTGGGCAGCCACGCATGAGAGTGTGTCGGCGCTGTGGAAGCGGTCGCCCGCATTGAGAAAGAGGATGAAGTGGCCGGTGGCCAAGTCGAGCGCCTTGTTCATGGCGTCATAGAGCCCGCGGTCGGGTTCGCTCAGGCAGGCTACTTCGTGGCGCACGGCGGCCACGCTGTTGCGCTCCTGGTAGCGGTGGACGAGTGCGAGCGTCTCGTCCTGTGAATTGCCGTCGATGATGAGGTGCTCTACGTGGGGGTAGTCCTGCTCTTCGACACTGGCTATGGTGCGCCCAAGGAGGGCGCCGGCGTTGTAGGTGACGGTGGCGATGGTGAATTTAAGCGGAGGTTCGTCCATATCAGGTGTTTAGCAGTTTTTCGTAAACGTCGATGTATGCGCCTGCCACGGCGCTTTCAGAGTAGGTGTGCTCGGCTTTGCGGCGCGCGGCGGCCTGGCGTTCGGCGTAATGGACGGGGTGGAGCGTGTCGAGTAGACCGCGGGCGAAGTCCTCGCTGTCGCGGTAGGCTGCGAGGTAGCCGTTCTGACGGTGGTCAATCATTTGGGGCAGCCCGCCGACGTCGAAGCCTACGCAGGGCATCCCGCAGGCCATGGCCTCGGCGATGGTGTTGGGCAGGTTGTCGTGCAGGCTTGGCATGGCCAGCACGTCGGCTGCGCGGTAGTAGTCCATCATTCCGGCCTCGGTACTGACGTAGTCCACGGCTGTCACTGGGACGGGGACGCGCCCTGCGAGGCTGTCCGCTTCTCGCCCGACGGCCACGAGTTGCCAACTGTCGCGCACTTCGGGGTGGCTGGCGGCAAGACGCCCGAGGGCTTCGCATAGGTAGCCTACGCCTTTGAGCGGGCTGGTCACCTTGTAGGCGACGAAGAGGATGAGCTTGCGGTCGACGGGCAGGCCGAGACGTCGGCGCAGAGCAGTCTTGTCGCCGGGACGGAAGCGGCGTGTGCAAATCGGGTTGGGGATGCTGGCCACGTCGTGGCCGGCGGTCAGCGGGCTGGCTGCGGCAAGGCCGGCGAGCCAGTGGCTGCACGCCACGAACGACAGGCGAGCTCCGGCATAGGTCGTGGCTTTGCGGCGGAAGGTCGTAGCGGACATGTCGTGCGTCCCGCCGCCGTGAAGGAGCAGCTCGCAGTGGTGGCAGCCCGTGCGCCACTTCTCGCACTCGCGGGCATAGTGGCATACGCCGGTGAAGGGCCACATGTCGTGCAGGGTCCAGACGACGGGTTTTCCGGTGCGGAGGATGCGCCGCACACTACCGAGGGAGAGCATCCCTTGGTTGATCCAGTGGAGATGGATGACGTCGGCCTCTCGGAACTCAGGCAGGCGGGTGATGTCGACGCCTGTCCATGCGGGGTCGACGTCGAAGAGATGGTCGCGCCGGAAGCCATTGAGCGTCCAGATGGCGAGGCGTTCGGCGTAAAAGCTGGCCTGGTAGCGCCATGCGGCCGGCAGGCCGACAACTGTCGGGCGGTCGGACGTTTTCCGGGTTACGAGCATTTTGGCTTTCACACCGTTTCCGTTGAGTGCGTCAAGGAGACGCCCGGCGGCGACGGATGCGCCGCCGGTATGTTCCGAGGTGTTGACGAGCAGGACACGCATAGGAATGTCGTGGTGCTATACGGCCGTGATGAATTTGTACCAAGCGTTTTTCGTCACTTCGTCAGTGATCGACGCACGTCTGACGAAGTAGCGCCCCTTGTAGTCGATGGGGTGTACCTTGTCGTTCTCGATGGTGATCTCGCAGTAGAGGTGACGGTCAGCTGTCTTATAGAAATGGATGTGGAAGGCGTCAAGCATGTCCTCGCCGAAACACTGTTTTATCTTGTTGAGCCAGTTACGCGTGATGTAGTCGATGTCGCTCATCTTGGAGAGGTGGTTTTCCAAGCCGACCACTTGGAGCGTCTGGTCGTCGATGCCGACGCGGATGCGGCTGCTTCCACCTTTCTTGAAGTTAGAGGAGCACATGCCGGCCATAGTTTGGAAAATCTTCTCTTCCGAAGCAAACGAACTTTTGTTCTCGACGAAATCGCTTTCCATCTCTGGTGTATATTCTTTTTCCTCCATGCCGTTGAGCAGGTTCTCGCGCAGTACGCCGCGCACGATATCGTTGGCCGCGCGGAAGCGGTCCTCGCCGTGCTGTGTCTGCAACACTTCGGCGAGGTCGGGCATTTGCAGCGAGATGAGCTGCAAGGCGTTCATCGCGCAGGCGTATAGGAGGTTGTAGGGTACGTAGTTGGAATGTGCCTCGTTGTCGTTGTATTGGCGGGACTGCTGCTGGGGATAGGGATAGAGGCGCAAGTCAAGATAAAGCATGTAATAAGTCCCTTCCGTAGTTTCGAGCACGTCTTTTTCAAAGCAATGGTATGTCGTGCCGGTCACGATGCGTCGGCCTTTCAGGCTGATGGTTGGGATAAATCCTCTTTTCGTTCCGTCTTCTGACTCCATGAGAATGCCGCGAACCGGTCGTAAATCTTCTTTCAAGTACAGTTCTTTGGCTTCCTCGCCCTGTGCTACATAATTAGCGAAACTTCCTTTTACAAAATCGTTAGTCATCATTTTTTTATCTGTATGGTACATGAAATTTCGGGTGTTTCCGTCTTTCGCGGGTCAGCGTCGGGGCCACGTATTGTGGCGTCCGCTGCCGAAAAGTCCGCCCAGCGCCGACCGCGGTGTGCGCTCGGGGGTGGGGTCGGGCTTGCGCAGCTCGGGATAGGAGATGCGCGTGTGGTAGACGGTTTTCAAACTTTCCACGAAAACCTCCTTGGCTTTCGTGATGTCGCTGAACGTGATCGGGCAGTTGCGGAAGTAGCCTTCGGCCACCTGTCCGTCGACGATGCGGTTGACGAGGGCCCGTATGCTCTCGTCGGTGAATTCTTTCAGGCTTCTCGACGTGGCTTCAACCGCGTCGGCCATCATCAGAATGGCCTGCTCGCGGGTGGAGGGGTTCGGTCCTGGATAGGTGAATAGGTCATCGTCGACAGCGACATCCGGGTGCTTGTTGACGTATTGTACGTAGAAGTATTTCACCTTGCTGCGCCCGTGGTGCGTGGCGATGAAGTCGCGGATCACTTTGGGCAGATGGTATTTTTCGGCCATGCGGAGGCCGTCAGTGACGTGGCTGATGATGATGTTGGCGCTTTTGGCCTCATCGTTGATGGCGTCGTGGGGATTGACACCCGACTGGTTCTCGGTGAAGAATGCCGGATTAGCCATCTTGCCGATGTCGTGATAGAAAGCGCCGGTACGGACGAGCTGCACTTTCGCTCCTATCTTGTCGGCTACCTCGGCTGCCAGATTTGCCACCTGCATGGAGTGGTTGAATGTGCCCTGCGCGACTTTCGACATCCGTCGTAGCAGACTGTTGTTGATGTTTGTCAGTTCGACGAGTGTCACCGAAGAGGTGAACCCGAAGGCCCGTTCGATGAGGTACATCAGCGGGTAGGCGAACAGCAGGAGTACGCCGTTGACGATCAGGTGTGTGTAGAAATGCCGGTCGAGCGCCGAAGGCGACAGGCCTTGTGCAAGGTCGAATGCGAAAGCCGACAGCACCATTACCGCCGTCACCACAATGGCCGACCGCAGGAGCTGGGAGCGCTGCGAAAGTTCTTTAAGGCTGTAAACGGCCGTGAGTCCGCCCACCATCTCGACGATCAGGAATTCGTAAGGCCCATGAAGCGAGAGCGATGAGAGGATGAGCGTGACGGCTTGCGTGATGAAGGCTGTCCGCGAGTCCATGAAGATGCGCACGAATATCGCCACGATCGTGTAGGGTACGAGATAGACGCTGAAAAGGTTGCGTTCGACCATGACGGATGTGATGACCGGGAAGATCGTGATGAGCGAGAAAAGCAGCGCCATGCAATTAGGCGCGTTGTAATAGTCCTTACGGAACATTCCCAGGTAGGTGACGAAAAGGACAAGGATAATGATGACGAACACCGTCTGCCCAGCCGTCGTCATCCAGAGGCCGTCCGTGTTGTCCGTGCGCTTCAAGCTTTCTTGTTCAAGGGAGCGCAATATATTATAGGTGCGCTGGTCGACGATTTCGCCCCGGTCGATGATTTTCTGGCCGCTCTGTACGAGGCCGCTGGCCGGCGAGACCATCGAAAGGAGGTCTTCATACATGGCGTGGCTTCGCAGGCTGTCGAATTTCAGGTTCGGTTCGAGGTAGTCGTTGATGTGGCAGCGGGCGAGCACCTCGCGCGAGAACGACACTGTGTCGGCCTGCATGATGTGTTGATAAGCCGAACGGATGGAGTACATGTCCTTGACGGGGCGCGAGGTGGCGTCGGTGCCGATCACGGTGCGCACAGCCGTTACGCCGTCGCGCCGCAGGCCTTCGATGTCGTCGCCCGAGAGCACACCGACACCGTAGATGTGATGGAGCAGGTCGGTCAGCCGGGGCAGCAGCGAGACAGGCACGCCTTTCATCCGCCCTTGGTAGAAATCGTTGCGCAGCGCCTTGACCATCTGGCTCTCTACGGTCAGGTCTACAAGGTAGTACGGTTGGTATTGCCGCAGGACGCTGTCTTGCTCCGTCTTGATTTCCGTGTCTGTCTTGGCTATCGGGAAGTCGTATGACGCGATCAGCTGTCCGTACTTCCATGGACGGTTGAGCTCGTACTCGTAACCGAAACGGTTTTCGCGGGGCAGGAAATACACAATCAGGACGACAGACGCCACGACGGCTATCGCCCGGACAAAGAAGTCCTTATATGAAAATTTGTCCATTCCTTAGAAAAATAAGCATCAAGGCCTAAGATGAAGCGAAGATACGACTTTTTGTTCACTACACCAAATCTCATGCCAACCATAAGGCTGACAGGCCTGATGGCAGGCTGAAAAAAAAATCGTATCTTTGCCGACAGACATCTAAAACGCCTTACATTATGGATACATTGGAGAAGCTCTTTGCCGAGAAACTGCTTAAAATCAAAGCCATCAAACTTCAGCCCGACAACCCGTTCACCTGGGCGTCGGGATGGAAGTCGCCCTTTTACTGTGACAACCGGAAGACGTTGTCTTATCCGGCACTCCGCAATTTTGTCAAACTGGAGCTGAGCCGTCTTGTCATGGAGAACTTCCCTGACTGCGACGCCATAGCTGGTGTGGCCACCGGAGCCATCCCTCAAGGTGCGCTCGTGGCCGACGAACTCAATCTCCCGTTTGTCTACGTCCGCTCCAAACCCAAGGATCACGGTCTTGAAAACCTCATCGAGGGCGAACTGCGTCCCGGGATGCGCGTCGTGGTGGTCGAAGACCTCATCTCGACCGGCGGCAGCAGCCTGAAAGCCTGCGAGGCCGTTCGTCGCGACGGCTGCGAGGTGGCCGGCATGGTGGCCAGCTACACTTACGGTTTTGACGTGGCCAAGGAGGCTTTCCGTGCGGCCAATGTCGAGCTTCTCACGCTGACGAACTACGAGGCTGTCGTCGAGACGGCCGTGGCCACCGGCTACATCCGTCCTGAGGACGTCGCCGTCCTGCACGAGTGGCGAAAGGATCCGGCTCATTGGAACGCTTAACCACCGGATGCCATGAGCCTTACGAAATTTGAGAGCGCAGTCAAGCCGCTCAGCCATCCTCAGCAGACTGTCTACGGCTGGCTGTCGGACCTCCGCCATATCGAAGCCCTGCGCGAAAAGCTGAACGACCCTGCTGTCTTGCAACAGCTGGGCGAGCGTGTGCCCGGAACCGATGCGGAAAGCCTGCGTCGGCAACTCGAAACGATGACCTTAAGCGAAGATACGGTCACGATGGACTCTCCGTTGGGCAAGGTCACCCTGCGTATCGTTGAACGCGAGGCGCCCAAGTGCGTCAAGCTCGAAGCCGAAGGCTCTCCCCTTCCGCTCACCTTATGGGTGCAGGTCCTGCCGGTGGCCGACGGCGGGAGCAAGATGCGGGTGACGTTGGGCGCCGAAGTGAACGTATTTATGAAAGCCATGGTCAGCAAGCCGTTGCAACAGGCTGTCGACGGCATCGCCGACTTGCTGGCCAGCCTGCCTTACGGCGAATGAACCGGCCAGCTGCCTTTGGCGGCTGGCTTACTTATACACATTGCAACCATGCCTACGAAACTTTGGGAAAAGAATGTCCAGGTGAACGATGCCATCGAGCGTTTCACCGTCGGTCACGACCGTGAACTCGACCTTTATCTGGCGAAATACGACGTCCTCGGGTCGATGGCTCACATCACCATGCTCGAAAGCATCGGCCTGCTCACGGCCGACGAGCTACGCATCCTGCTGGCCGAACTCCGTACTATTTATGCCGAGGCCGACGCCGGGCGTTTCGTCATTGAAGACGGTGTCGAGGATGTCCACTCAGAGGTGGAGCTCCTCCTGACCCGGCGTCTTGGCGACGTCGGGAAGAAAATCCACAGCGGCCGCTCACGCAACGATCAGGTCCTCCTTGATCTCAAACTCTTCACCCGCGACAGAATTCGCGACGTGGCCGAACACGTCATGGCCCTTATTGGCGAGCTGCAAGCTCAGAGCGAGCGCTTCCGCGACGTCCTGATGCCCGGATATACCCACCTGCAAGTGGCCATGCCGTCGAGTTTCGGCCTCTGGTTCGGCGCTTACGCCGAGAGCCTGGCCGACGATCTCGTGCTGCTTGAAGCGGCCTACCGTACCACCAACCGCAACCCTCTCGGCTCGGCGGCGGGCTACGGGTCGTCGTTCCCGCTCGACCGCGAGATGACCACGCGACTCCTGGGCTTCGATTCGATGGACTACAACGTCGTCTATGCCCAGATGGGGCGCGGAAAGAACGAACGGACCGTGGCATTCGCCTTGGCGGGCATAGCTGGGACAGTGGCCAAGATGGCGTTTGACGCCTGCCTGTTCAACTCCCAGAATTTCGGGTTCGTCAAACTGCCTGACGAATGTACTACGGGGTCGAGCATCATGCCTCATAAGAAGAACCCCGATGTTTTCGAACTCATCCGCGCGCGCTGCAACCGCATCCAGTCGTTGCCGGAGCAGATCACGCTCATCATGAATAACCTTCCGGTCGGCTATTTCCGCGACTTGCAGGAGATAAAGGAGGTATTCCTCCCGGCTTTCGACGCCCTCACCGACTGTCTGGTGATGGCAACGTACATCATACACCGCATGAAGGTGAACGAGCACATCCTCGACGACACGCGCTACGACGCCATGTTCTCTGTCGAGGAAGTCAACCGGCTGGCGGCCGCTGGGATGCCGTTCCGCGACGCTTACAAGAAAGTGGGCCTCGAAATCGAAGCCGGTACGTTCGTCCCCGAGAAGCACCTCCACCACACGCATGCCGGGAGCATCGGCAATCTCTGTAACGACCGTGTCAAGGCTATGGCCGAGGCCACCTTTGCCCGCTTTGGTTTCGGGCGCGTGACGGAGGCGGAGCAAAAACTCTTGCAGCCATGAAACGTCTTGCGTGGCTGGCCGCATGGGCCGGTGTGCTCTTGGGGCTGACTTCTTGTGCGGACGAGGTGGACAGCGTCTATGCCAATTTCCGCGCTTCGTTCAACTTCTCGCCCGTCACGGCTGTCGTACCGCTCAACACGGCGGTCAACAACGCCGGGGAGTTCTGCCGTGTCTGGAAACAGAGCGACAGTTACTACTTCGACAATGCGGCGGGTCAGTCGCAAACCTATCCTATCCTGGCCACTGACGCCTACACCACATGGCAAACGCTTAGTGGATTTATCGTCGGGACGACCAACATTCCTGACATCGGTACTGGGCAGCTCACCCTCGTGGCCTATGACCTGGCCTGCCCCAACTGTTTCACGGAGAGCACCATCACGCGGCGCCTCGACTTCGATGGCGGGGGGGCTGTCAGTTGTGGCCGCTGCCACCGGACTTACGACCTCAACAATTTCGGTGTCGTGAGCAGCAGCGAAGGCGGCCGTTCGCTTTTCCGATACAGGGTGTATTTTGCCAGCAACCGGCTTGTCGTCCAGAACTGACGGCAGGGCGTCACGCCCGGCGGAAGAAAACGGTGTTGCCCCTCTCCGGCTTTTTGAGGTTGCGGAGAGGGGCAATGCTTTTGCGTGAAAACCGATTGGGCCGGCGGGCCCATTCATTCTTTGCATGGAAACCTGTTGTCCTGCCGCTGCGTCGGGAATTCCTGTCGCAGTGACAGGAATTTCTGTCAGTGACCCCGTCCGGACGGTCACTGCACGAGTGGCAGCAGCGACTCCGGACGGATGTACAAAAAAATCCGGCACGCCGCAGCGCGGCATACCGGTTTTTTTCCGTGAATGAAGAAGTGCCTGGCCTCGGCCCGGCATCTGTTTAGTTCAGCGAGTCGGCCAGTTCGGAACCGGCTTTGAACTTCATCACTTTCTTGGCGGGAATTTGGATCTTGGCCTTGGTGGCGGGATTGATGCCTTCGCGGGCGGGGCGCTCCGTGACGGCAAACGTGCCGAAGCCGACGAGGGCCACCTTGTCGCCTTCCTTCATTGCGTTGGCAATGGTCGAGAGGGTTACGTCCAAAGCCTTCTTGGCGTCAGCCTTGCTCAGACCAGCGCCTTCTGCGATTGCAGAGATGAGTTCCGTTTTGTTCATAGACTACGAGGTTTTAGAATTTATAAGTAAGGAATTTGGTTTTTCGTAAGAACCTTGCGACAAATATAAGGCAACTTTCTGGGCTGTACAAAGGAAATGCCTTTTTTTTCGTTGCTTTGTTACAAAAATCGCCCTTTCTTGTTGTTCGCCGGCTTGCTCCTACGGGTGCATGACGCTTTCTGCCGTTTCCGGCGGGGTGTTTCCTGTTTGGACGCGGTGTGCCGCCCGTTTCTGCGTCAGCGGATGATGGTGATTTTTGCGGCGGCACCCTTCTTGCCGTCGGCGGTGGCAGTCATGACGATGTATACGCCCGAGGCGACGCGGTTGCCAGCCGGGCCGCGCCCGTCCCACGTGAAGGTGCCGTCGGCAGCCGTTCCGCCAGCCACAACGCGCCCTCCGGTTGTCGTAATCTTGACATCGGCGCCATAGGGGAGTCCGGTGATGGTGATGCGCCCGTAGTAGCCCGGCCGGACGGGGTTGGGATAGACGCGGATGTTGTCGGCGTCGATGGTGGCGTTCTCGGCTTCGGTGCCCACATGGTAAGCCACGATGCCGCGGTCCGTGCCGATCATGACGTCGCCTGTCTGCTCGTTCACGGCGATGGAGTAGATGAGGTCGGACGGCAGGGGGGAGTTTTCGGTAGTGAAGTGGTGGATGGTGGTCAGGCCGTCGGGCGAGGTCACAAAGACTCCGTCAGAAGCGGTGCCGAACCACTTGCGGTCGTTGCCGTCGACGGCGATGGCGTTGATGGGCACGCCGGCCAACAGATAGTCGGCGTAGTTCGTGCCGTCGTTGCGCGGCACTTTTACTTGGGTGACAGTGAAACTTTCGTCCATCCATTCCTCGGGACGGTCAATGCGGTACGGGCCTGTGGCGGTGCCGAACCAGATTTGCCCGCTGTGGTCTTCGGCCACGGATGTGGTGATGCTGAACGTGCAGAGCGTCCCGTCCTCGTTGTAGGCCGACGTGCGGAAGCGGCTTTGGTCGTCACTCTCGTCCTCAAAGGTGCCGTTCAGGTTGAGGCAGTAGAGGCCGGCACGCGACTCCTGTGCCGTGCGCCGCGAGGTGACCCAAATGAGTCCGCGCGAGTCGATGAGGATGCGTTCGCACTGTTGGAGCATTGTGAATTCTGGGTCGTAAAATCCTTTCCAACTGCCGTCAGGCCGCATCACCTGGAGCATCGTGTCGACTTCGTTGTTGATCATCCACAGGTTTCCTCCGGTGTCATAAGCCAGGCCGTCAGTACGCACGAGGCGGCGGTCGTTGCCCTGCATCGCTCGGAGCGGACTGTTGTCGAGGTTGTGGCACGCCACATAGTGGCCGTCGCGGTATTCAAAGAGGCCGCCGCCCGCTGCTGTGGCAAAATGGTGGGCGGGGTCGGCAGGATCCTGTACGACGCTGGTCAGATTCAGGTAGTTCGTGTTGGCACGTCGCGAGATGTCTTCGTCGGGGAAGTTATACCACGAGCCGGCTGCGTAGCGCATGAACGTGCCGGGGTAGTCGATGCCGGCGTAGTTGAGCGACCCTCCGGCCACCAGAAGGGTGTCGCCGGCGTAGGTCATGTAGTAGGAGTAGTCGTAGGCGGGGCTGTCGGGCGAGATGGGTGTGCCTTGTGCGGCGAGCGTGTCGGCCGCTGCGTCGGGGGCGTAGGCTTGCAGGCCGTTCAGTCCGCGCGAGGCCCAATAGGTGCCGCTTGCGGTGCGTGTCACGTCGTTGAAGTCGTTGGCCTGTTGCCATTCGGTCAGTTCCTCGTCGGCATCGAAGAGCAGCACGCGCGTCGCGTTGCCTGCCAGCATGTAGGTTGTGCCGTCGGAGTGGAGGTAGTTCACCAAGTGTCCGTTGGCAAGAGTGCGGGTGTTGTTCCTGTCGATGCGGTATATGCCTCCGCCAGTGCCGGCGGCATACAAGTAACCGCGGAAAGCCACCATCCCGCTGGCCGTGAGCGTGCGGTCGGCCACGGTCCAGTTGCGGCTGTCGAGCAGGTTGTCCGTGAGGCTGCCGCAGAGGATGCCGTCGGTCGTCGAGGCATACAGCCTGCCGTCGAAGACAGTTGTGGAGAGGGTGTTGCCTACGGCGTAGTAGTTGGCCAGCACGGCCTCGGCCACGTCGACGACCTCAACGCCGCCGCTGAGGGCGATGTAGGCCTGGCTGCCTTCGATGTCGAGGTTGTTCACGGTCTTTTCCGTCAGTTCGCTGTCGCGGAGCTGGGGGATGTTGGTGACGTCGCCGTTGTCGTGGAGCAGGTCGATGTTGGCGTTTTCGTAGACGATGACGAGGCATCTCTCGGCGCGGCAGTAGTCGATGTGGCTGATGCCCGCGTCGTTCAGGCCGTTTTGCCGCGAGAAAAGCTGTACCTCGCTTGTTGCCGCGTTGTAGCGGTAGAGGTTGGAGCTGCTGAGTGAGTAAATCCACTCGCCGGCTACGACGTTGCGTGTGGCGTCTTTGTAGGCCGGGAAAACAGTCCACTCGCCGATGCGGGCGGCGTGGGCGACGTGGGCGGCAACGGCGCAGAGAAGGATTGTGTACAGTGCTTTTCGTGCAGGCATGGCGTACGATTTTTAGTGGATAGACTGGTTCATTGGCGGAGGAACTCGCAGAGGCGGGCCACGGCGCGGGCTCGGTGGCTGATGCGGTTCTTGGCCTCGACACCTAACTCAGCGAAGGTCTTTCCGCTGTCTTCTGGGATGAATACAGGGTCGTAGCCGAAGCCTTCGGTGCCCCGCTTCTCGGTGGCGATGCTTCCCTCGACACGGCCGTCGAACAAGTGCTCCTCACCGTTAAGTATTAACGCGATAACGGTGCGAAATTGTGCACGGCGGCTGCTTTTTTCTTTCAAGGCGTCGAGGAGCTTGCGCGTGTTGGCCTCCGGGTCGTGACGGTCAGGGTAGGCGTAGCGTGCCGTGTGCACGCCGGGTGCGCCGTCGAGGGCTTCGACTTCGAGTCCGGTGTCGTCGGCGAAACAGTCGCAGTGGTAGTGTTCGTAGACGTAACGCGCCTTTTGCAGGGCGTTGCCTTCGAGCGTGTCGGCGGTTTCCGGGATGTCGGTGTGGCAGCCGATGTCCGCAAGGCTGACTATCTCGATTTCATCGCCCAGTATGGCGCGTATTTCGTCCAGTTTGTGGGCGTTGTTCGTAGCAAAAACTAATTTCCTTCTCATGCTTTCCTATATATTAATATGTGTAGGGCAGAAACGCGGACGGGGCGTCCGCTTGAAGCGGGGTGGTGCCTCCGTCCGCGTTGTGGGGACTGAGCGTGCCTGCCGGCTTTTCAGTCGCGATAGGCTTATTTCACCTTGATCTTGTCGAAGCCTTCACCGAAGACGCCGATGACTTTGCTTTGCGAGACAAAGGCGTTTGGATCGATGTGTTTGATGATGCGGAAGATGTTGGTACTTTCGCGTTTTTTTGCCAGTACGACGAGCACCTTGCGCTCGTTCTTCGTGTACCATCCTTGGCCGTCGAGTACGGTTACGCCGCGTCCTGTCGAGCTGATGGCTGCGGCGATTTCGTCATACTGCCGCGAGAAGATGAGGAACTGCACTGACTGCCTGCCGCGATCCATTACGAAATCGAGCAGGAGGTTCGAGATGATAAGCGTGCAGTAGCCGAAGAGCAGTTTCTGGAAACTTCCGACGGGCGTGAAGATGCTTGACGTGATGATGACAATGTCGCAGAACATCATCATCTGCCCGAGCGTTACGTCGCGGTATTTGTTTACGATTGACGCGATAATGTCCGTGCCGCCTGTACTGCCGTTGTTCAGGAAGATGATGCCGAGTCCGATTCCTTCGAGGACTGCTCCCATGACACACGCCATGAACGCCTGGTCGCCCACAAGTTGCGGGAGGTTTTGTCCGCTGAGCTGGTAGACTTCGTCTGTGAGCGTTGGCAGCGCTTCTAACAACTCTTGAGCCACACCGAGCAGGAAGGTCAGCATGAATACGGCATAGATTGTCTTGATACAGAACTTCCAGCCCAGCACCTTGACCGCGACGATCAGGAGGAAGATGTTGACGCCAAAGTAAGTGAACTGGACGGGAAATCCCGTCGTGTAGAAAATCACGGCGCCCAAACCGGCCACGCCGCCCGTTGTGATCTGATAGGGCAGCTGGAAGAACGTGAAGCCGATGGCGTACATAATCAAGCCCAGCGTAATCGACAAGTAGTCGCGGGCTTCTTGGAAAACATTGATGCGGTAGGCTTTCATTTCTTTATGACGATATTGATGATACGCTTGGGGACCACGATGACCTTGACGACCTGCATGCCGTCGAGATACTTGGCTGCCTGTTCGCTGGCCAGGGCTGCCTGTTCGATTTCTGCATTCGTAGCTTCGGCTGGGAAGTCCATAGTGAATCGCGTCTTGCCGTTGAACGACACGGAGAGCGTCACTGTATCTTCTTTCAGGTATGCCTCGTTGAATGTGGGCCACGGTGCGTCGCACACGGTCGCCGTGTGGCCGAGGCGTTCCCAAAGTTCTTCGGCCACGTGCGGCGTGAAGGGAGCGATGAGTGCAACGAGTGTTTCGAGGACTTGGCGCGAGTGGCATTTCTGGCTGCCCAACTCGTTCACTGCAATCATGAATGCGGAAATCGAGGTGTTATAGGAGAATGTCTCGATGTCTTCGCTCACTTTCTTGATGAGCTTGTGCAGGGTTTTAAGCGACTCTTTCGCGGGGGATTCGTCGTTGACGCAGAATGCGCCGTCGGCGTCGAAGAAGAGGTTCCAGAACTTCCGTAAGAAGCGGGCGCAGCCGTCGATGCCGTTCGAGTCCCACGGTTTGCTCTGGTTGATGGGGCCGAGGAACATCTCGTAGAGGCGGAGCGTGTCGGCGCCGTATCGGTCGATGATCATGTCGGGGTTGACGACGTTGAACATCGACTTGGACATCTTCTCGACGGCCCAGCCGCAGACATACTTGCCGTCTTCGAGCACGAAGTCGGCCGAGGCGTACTCGGGGCGCCATGTCTTGAACCGTTCGATGTCGAGGATGTCGTTCTCAACGAGGTTGACGTCGACGTGGATGGGTGTGACGTCATAGTTGTCTTTCAGGCCGAGCGAGACGAAGGTGTTGGTGTCCTTGATGCGGTAGACGAAGTTAGAGCGGCCCTGTATCATGCCTTGGTTGACGAGTTTCTGGAACGGCTCTTCGGTGCAGCTGTATCCGTAGTCGTGGAGGAACTTGTTCCAGAAGCGGCTGTAAATCAAGTGCCCCGTGGCGTGTTCCGTGCCGCCCACGTAGAGGTCTACGTTCTGCCAGTAGTTGTCGGCTTCGGGGCTGACGAGGGCTTGGCTGTTATGCGGGTCCATGTAGCGGAGGTAGTAGGCCGACGATCCGGCGAAGCCCGGCATCGTGTTGAGCTCCAGGGGGAATACGGTGCGGTGGTCGATACGGCTGTTGTCCACCACGCGACGTGCCTCTGTGTCCCAAGCCCAGCGGGTGGCGTGTCCGAGGGGCGGTTCGCCGCTCTCGGTGGGTTCATAGGTTGTCACCTCGGGCAGTTCGAGGGGCAGGCATTCTTCGGGAATCATCTGGGGCATCCCGTCTTTGTAGTAGACGGGGAAGGGTTCGCCCCAGTAGCGTTGGCGGCTGAATATGGCGTCGCGCAGGCGGTAGTTGACTTTCACGCGGCCGAGGCCATGCTCGCTGACGTACTTTTTCGTGGCAGCGATGGCCTCCTTGACGGTCAGACCGTTGAGCGAGAAGTCGACGTAGGGCTTCACGCCGGGACGGGGTGAGTTGCAGACGATGCCTTCCTTGGCGTCGAAGCTTTCTTCGCTGACGTCGCAACCCTCGATGAGCGGGATGACGGGCAGGCCGAAGTGACGGGCAAAGGCGTAGTCGCGGCTGTCGTGGGCCGGGACGGCCATGATGGCGCCGGTGCCGTAGCCTGCCAGGACGTAGTCGCTCACCCAGATGGGGATGGCTTCGCCCGTGAGGGGGTTGATTGCTTCCGACCCGGTGAATACGCCGGTCACGCGGCGGTCGGCGATGCGCTCGCGCTCGGTGCGTTTCTTTGTGGCTTCGAGGTAGGCGTCCACGTCCGCGCGCTGGGCGTCGGTGGTGAGTTGTCCGACGAGCTCGCTTTCGGGAGCCAGCACCATGAACGTCACGCCGAACATCGTGTCGGCACGGGTGGTGAAGATGGTGAAGCGCGTGTCGCTGTCTTTCACTTTGAACTCCACTTCGGCGCCCTCCGAACGGCCGATCCAGTTGCGCTGTGTCTCTTTGAGCGAGTCGGTCCAGTCGATGGTGTCCAGCCCGTCGAGCAGGCGTTGTGCGTAAGCCGAGACGCGCAGGCACCATTGCTTCATCTTCTTCTGGACGACGGGATAGCCGCCGCGTTCGCTCACGCCGTCGACCACTTCGTCGTTGGCCAGCACCGTGCCGAGCTTCGGGCACCAGTTGACCATCGTCTCGCCCAGATAGGCAATGCGGTAGTTCATCAGCACCTGCTGGCGCTTCACGCTGTCCCAGCTGTTCCATTCCTCGGCCGTGAAGCTGAGTTCCTCCGAGCAGGCTGCGTCGATTCCCTCGGTGCCTTGGGCCGCGAAAACCGCCTCCAATTCCGCAATGGGGCAGGCGCGGTCGCGACGGCGGTCGTAGTAGCTCTCGAACATGCGCTCAAAGGCCCACTGCGTCCAGTGGTAGTACTGCGGGTCGCAGGTGCGGACCTCACGCGACCAGTCGAACGAGAAACCGATTTTGTCGAGCTGCTCGCGGTAGCGTCGTATGTTGTTCACCGTGGTGACGGCGGGATGCTGTCCGGTCTGGATGGCATATTGTTCGGCGGGCAGGCCGTAGGCGTCATAGCCCATGGGATTGAGCACGTTATAGCCCTTCTGACGCTTGTAGCGGGCGTAGATGTCCGAGGCGATATAGCCCAGCGGATGGCCCACATGCAGGCCGGCACCAGACGGGTAGGGGAACATGTTGAGCACGTAAAACTTCGGGCGTGTCTTGTCTTCCGTCACGCGGTAAGTCTGGCGTTCAACCCATGCCGCATGCCACTTTTTCTCTATCTCTCTGAAATTGTATTCCATGACTGATTGGTTATTTCGTGCAAAGATAGTGCAAACGAGCGGAAAGCGCAGGGAAAAGCCGTAGGATTTTCACGCGCTTGCCCGAGTGCCGCCTGTCTTGGCGAAGCAAAGGGTGCAAACGAGCGGAAAGCGCAGGGAAAAGCCGCAGGATTTTCACGCGCTTGCCCGAGTGCTGCCTGTCTTGGCGAAGCAAAGGGTGCAAACGAGCGGAAAGCGCAGGGAAAAGCCGCAGGATTTTCACGCGCTTGCCCGAGTGCCGCCAATTCGGATTGACGGCTTTCCGTCTTTTCTTCCAGCCGACCCGTAATTTCTGTCAGTGCGCCGGGGCTTTCAGTCGGCCGTCCCGTTCCGCGCAAGGGGCTGTGGCCCGTCCGGGCCGACGGAAAAGCGGGCTTTCTCTTGCTTCGGCGCTCACCTTTCCGTATCTTTGCGCCGTCGAAACGGCCGCCAGTGCCGCATGCCAGTGGAAAACAAGGTGGCAGGGCGGAAAGAACACGAACAAACGCAGCACGATGAAAGTGATTGACCTGGGAGCCACGAACAGTGTGCTCAACCGTTATATGGCCCAGTTGCGCGATGTGGACTACCAGCGCAACCGCACCCTCTTCCGCGGCAACCTGCGCCGCATCGGACACGTCATGGCTTACGAGCTGAGCCGGACGCTCCGCTATTCCGACAAGACCGTTGTCACGCCGCTTGGCGAGAAGCGCGTATCGACGCCCGACGACCACATCGTCGTCGGCACTGTCCTGCGCGCGGGGCTGGCTTTTCACGAGGGCTTTCTCGACGTGTTCGACGAGGCCGACAGTGCGTTTGTCGCAGCCTATCGCGAGGAAGGCCGGCGCGAGGACTTGAAGATCCGGCTCGAATACATCGCCACGCCGCAGCTCGACGGCTGCACTTTCCTGCTTGTCGATCCGATGCTTGCCACCGGCGGAAGCCTCGAACTGGCTTACAAGGCTTTCCTCGCCGGCGGCAAGCCGGGCCGCCTGCACATCTGTGCCGTCATCGCTGCCCAGGAAGGCGTCGACCACCTGTGCCGCATTTTTCCTTCGGACGACGTCACGCTCTGGTGCGCTGCCATCGACCCCGCCCTCAACGAGGCCGCCTACATAGTGCCCGGTCTGGGCGATGCGGGCGACCTCTCGTTCGGTCCTAAACGTAGTTTTTCCAAAGACTGACGCCCGGAACCGCCGTCCGTAACCTGCGGCTTCACGACCTGCAACGGTTTCCTGCGGCCTGTCCGCTTTTTCTGTTTCCTTTCCGAAAAGCAGAGAAAAGACGGCCGCTTCTCCATTTTTATCTACACCCCCGAAAGACATGATGGGAAAGTACAGACAACGCATCAGCAGCGGCATTGTCATGCCGTTGCAGCAATTCATCAAACGTGAAAAGTCGGCCGGCATCGTGCTCGGCCTGAGCATCGTGGCGGCCATGGCCTTGGCCAACTCGCCATGGAGTGAGGCCTATTTCCACCTCTTCGAACATGAGTTCGGCTTTGTCGTCGACGGCGAGCCATACCTCAACTATTCGCTCCATCACTGGATTAACGACGGGTTGATGTCGATGTTCTTCTTCGTGGTGGGGCTCGAATTGAAACGCGAGTTCATCGGAGGCGAACTGGCCGACCCGCGCCACACCGTCCTCCCCATCGGCGCCGCTGTGGCGGGGATGCTCGTGCCCGCTCTCATCTATTCCGCGTTCAATCTCGGGACGTCTGCCGCCGGCGGATGGGGAATACCGATGGCTACCGATATTGCCTTTTCGCTCGCCATAGTCTACGCATTGGGCGATAGGGTTCCGCTCGTGGCCAAGGTGTTTCTCACGACGCTTGCCATAGTGGATGATCTTGGCGGCGTTGTGGTCATCGCCCTTTTCTATACGTCAGAGATTTCGCTCGTCAATCTCGGCGTGGGCGTGGCTTTCCTCGCAGTGATGTTCACGGCCAACAAAATGGGTGTCAAAAATGTTGTTTTCTACGGTCTGCTGGGCATCGGCGGCGTCTGGACTGCGTTTTTGATGTCCGGTATCCACGCCACGATTGCCGCCGTGCTGGCCGCATTCATGATACCGGCCGACGCCCGCCTGCCCGAGGCCGAATACCTCCGACGCGCCGTCCGCCATTTGCGGGTCTTTGCGGGTTTGAAGCCGAACGGCGTCTCGACGCTCGACGAGGAGCAGGTGGAAGTCATGGCACAGATGCGCGGCGACACGCGTGACGCCATCCCGCCTTCGCAGCGGCTGGAACATGCGATGCATCCCTTTGTCTCGTTCGTCGTCATGCCTGTTTTCGCGTTGGCCAACGCTGGTGTGTCGTTCGCCGGGCTTGATGCCGGGACTGTCTTCTCGACCCATGTTGCCGCGGGCGTCGCAGTGGGCTTGCTGGCGGGCAAGCCGTTGGGAATCGTGCTTTCGACGCTGCTGCTCACGCGGCTGGGCGTGGCACGGCCTGCCGGCCTGACGTGGCGGCGTGTCGTGGGGCTGGGCTTCTTGGCGTCGATTGGATTCACGATGTCCATGTTCATCTCGACGCTGGCTTTCACCGACGCCACGATGCTTCTGCAAGCCAAGCTCGGCATTTTTGCGGCGTCGATAGTTGGCGGAGCCGCAGGATACAGGCTCCTGAAATGAAAAAGCCCGGAGGGAGGCCGTTAGCGTGGTCTCCCTCCGGGCTTCTATGGGGTGGCTTAGTCCTGTTTCGCCGGGGGCGGGTCGAATGGCGCGCGGAATGTGCAGCCGTTGCGCCACTCCGAGCAGCCGTAGGCCGTGTGCCCCCGGATGACCGTGCCGCGGCCGCAAAGCGGACAGGGCTGCCCTTCGCGGATGGCGTCGTGGCGTGCGGCCGGTGTGTGTCCCGGGGCTTTCCCCCTGGCCGCCGTGGCCTTCTTGCCGGAGGCTTTCTTTTTCTTTCCTTCGACGGGCGTCACGCGGCTGTCGTCGCTTTCCGCATTCTCTTTGGCAGCCTTGCGCTTCGGTTTCGCTTCTTCCGGCTCGACGGTGACGCGGCGGCTCGTGTTGTCGGCCAGGACGTCGAGCACGAGCTGACCGACCATCGTCTTGAGTTCGTCGATGAACTGCCTCGTGTCGTATTCCCGGCGTTCGATGCTCCGCAACTTTTTTTCCCAGATACCTGTCAGTTCCGCGCTTTTGAGCAGTTCTTCCTTGATGAGGCTGATGAGTTCGACGCCGGTCGCCGTGGCAACGAGCGCCTTGCGCACCTTTTTGATGTATCGTCGCCGGAAGAGGGTCTCGATGATGGCCGCGCGTGTCGAAGGACGTCCGATGCCGTTCTCTTTGAGCGCCTCGCGCAGTTCCTCGTTGTCGACGGTTTTTCCGGCAGTTTCCATGGCGCGCAGCAAGGAGGCCTCGGTGTAGGGCTTGGGCGGTGTGGTCATTTTCTGGGCCAGTTTGGGTTCGTGGGGGCCGCTTTCGCCCACGGTGAAGGCCGGCAGGGTGCGCTCTTCGTCGTCTTCCTTCTGTTCGTCGGCGTCCTCCTCTTTGTCGTGAGCGAAGACGTCGCGCCATCCCGGCTGGGTGATTTGCTTGCCCGACACCTTGAAGGGAATGTCGGCGGCCTGGCCCAGAACGGTCGTGGTCAGGAAAAGACAGTCGGGGTAGAACGAGGCGATGAAGTGGCGTGCCACGAGGTCGTAGACCTTTCTCTCCTCGGGCGTAAGGGCACGGGCTGGAACTCCGGTGGGGATGATGGCATGGTGGTCGGTGACTTTCGACGAATCGAACACCTTTTTGCTCTTCTTCAAGGGCTTTCCGCGCAGTGGGGCAAGCAGGGCGGCATAGTCAGTGAGGCCGTTGAGGATGCCGGCACACTTGGGATAGATGTCGTCGCTCAGGTAGGTGGTGTCGACGCGAGGATAGGTCGTCACCTTCTTCTCATAGAGGCTTTGGATGAGCTGTAAGGTCTGGTCGGCCGAGTATCCGAACTTGCGGTTGCAGGCCACTTGCAGCGCGGTCAGGTCGAAGAGGCGCGGCGGAGCTTCGCTGCCCTTCTTGGCCGTGACGTCGGTCACTTTGAAGTCGGCCGCTGCCGCTTTTTCAAGGGCCTGGCGTCCCTCGCCCTCACTGCTGAAGCGGCCTTTTGTGGCTGTGAAGACGGTCTGGCGGTAAAGTGTGGTGAGCACCCAGTAGGGCTCGGGTTTGAATTGCTCGATTTCTTGTTGCCGCCGCACGATGAGGGCGAGCGTGGGGGTCTGCACGCGGCCTATGGACAGCGGGCCCGCGCCCTGTCCCTGCTGGCCGAATTTGAGGGTGTAGAGGCGGGTGGCGTTCATGCCTAAAAGCCAGTCGCCGATGGCACGGGCCAGTCCGGCCTCGTAGAGCGACTGGTATTCCGACTGGTCTTTCAGTGTGTTGAACCCCTCGCGGATGGACTCTTCGGTGAGCGAGGAAATCCACAGGCGCTTCACCGGGCAGGTAGCGCCGGCTTTCTGCATCACCCAGCGTTGGATGAGCTCACCCTCTTGGCCTGCATCACCGCAGTTGACGATGCAATCGGCGTTCGCCATAAGGCTTTGGATGACGGCAAACTGCCGGGCGATGCCCCGGTCGGCTTTCAGGCGGATGCCGAAACGGGCGGGGATGAGGGGGAGCTGGCCGAGCGTCCAGCGCTTCCAGGCGGGGCTGTAATCCTCGGGGGCTTTCAGTTCGCAGAGGTGACCGAAGGTCCACGTCACTTGGTAGCCGTTGCCTTCGAGGTAGCCCTCATGGCTTGTCGTGGCGCCCAGCACGTGGGCGATGTCGCGGGCGACGCTCGGTTTTTCAGCAATGCAAACAATCATGGTCGTAGTCGGTTGTGAGACAAAAGGCTTGCGTGTCGGTCCTGAACGCCTCGGCTACAGCGGGGGCCATGCGTCCGGCGTCACCCTCGCGGAGCCCGGTGGCGCTGAGCAGCCAGACGCGGTCGGCCATGCGCAGGGCGAGTTCGACGTCGTGCGTGGAGACGAGGATGGCTTTCCCCTCCGTATGCGCCAAGCGGGCGAGCAGGCTGAACAATCCTTTTTTGGCCGGGAAGTCGAGGAAGGCTGTCGGTTCGTCGAGCAGGATGGCCGGTGTCGACTGAGCGAGGGCGCGTGCCACCATGGCCCGCTGGCATTCGCCGTCGCTCAGCGTGCGGACGGGGCGGCGTTCCATGTCCTCGATGGCTGCCAGGCGGAGTGCCCTGCGCACTACGGCGCGGTCGGCTTCGGAGAGCCGTCCGCTGAATCCGGTGTAGGGCGTACGACCTAAGGCGACGAGTTCGCCCACGTGCAGGTAGTCCGTCTCGGGGCGCCCTGTCAGCACGACCGCCACGCGCCGGGCACGCTCTTCGGGCGGGAGGCTGTCGATGGGCACGCCGTCGATGCAGACGCGGCCTGCCAGCGGTTCAGCCAGTCCGGCCATCGTGCGCAGCAGGGTCGATTTCCCTGCGCCGTTCGTGCCCAGCAGGCACGTGAGCGCGCCCGGTGCCAATGTTCCGCACAGTCCCGTCGAGACGGGATGCGTGCGGTGGCGCGAGCGGTAGCCGGTGCAGAGGTTGTCAAGCGTGAACATGGCTGCAAAGGTAGTCATTTTCCGTCAGACGGCGAGATGGCCGTTCCGCCTGTCTCCCTGTCCGGATTTCCTGTCGCCGTACCTGTGGATCCTGTCGCTACGCTCGTTTTTCCTGTCGCCGTACCTGCGATTTCTGCCACGTACAGCGTGAAAACCCTTCCCGTATGTCCCGTATTTGGCCGTCTTGTGCTATTTTTGCCCATAGAACGAGAAAGACAAAACCGCCTGACGATGTACAGACCTCTTACCGATGCTGAAATACGGCAGCTTGAACATCAGGGCTGCCGCGCCGACGAATGGGCGGCCGTGCGTGTGGCCGATGCGTTCCGCCCTGAGACAGTGGCCATGGTGCGCTTTTGCGGCGACGTCCGCCTGGGCGAGTTCGGCCGGCCCGTCGAGCTGGCGCCTGGTGTCCGTGTCCCTTCGGGCGTGACCCGTGCCGTGTTGTCCGACTGTACCGTCGGCGACGGCTGTCTGGTCCGCGATGTCGGCTGCTACCTGCATGGCTATCGCCTCGACGACGGCGCAGTGGTGATGAACTGCGGGACGCTTTCGGCCGATGCTGATGCCGAATTCGGCATGGATGGGGCGATGGCCGAAGCCTCCGACGACACGCCTCGCCGCGTGGCCGCCTGCGACGGGTTGCAGGCTCCGATGGCCGCCCTGATGCTGGCCGAGTCGCCCGCTGCCGTGGCCATGCGCCGCCTGGCCGCCCGCAGGGCTGTGGCGTGGGCGTCGGAAGAGCGCAACGTCGTCGGGCGCGGGGCCGTCGTGGCCAACACGGTGCGCCTTGTCAACACCTACGTGGGCGATGCCTGTGAGGTGAACGGCGCGTCGGCGCTCAACGAGTGCGCCCTGCTGAGCACCGACGAAGCTCCGGTGTGGGTCGGGGCAGGCGTCATTGCCGAAGACACCGTGGTGGGCGCCGGCTCGACGCTAGATGGGGCAGCACGCCTTTACAATTGCTACGTTGGCGAATACATCCGCGTGCGGGGCGTGCAGGCCGCACGCCGATGCTTCTTTGCCGAGACTCCGCCCGACCACGGTACGCCCGAGATGCCCGCCCTGCGGCTTGATGCCGACGGCTGGACGCCCGAGCGGCCTGCTTTCCGGCGGATGACGCCGATGGCCTACGACGAGGCGGTTTCCGACGTAGGGCCGGGCGACGAGACATGCGGCGCCTACCTCAGAACACTCCTTGATGCCTACATGCTGACGCCAGCCGGCATGAGGGGCGACCTCCTTCCGCGCAGTGCCGACGGCCCTGGCGAATGGGTGGCGCCCGGCGGACGGCTTATGCCCCGCAGTCTTTGGGATGCGTGGACCGAAGATCTGGCGGCTGGCTACTACGCCACGTTTGCCGAGGCCGCTTCCGCCCTCGACGACTTGCGTGCCATGCAGGCCGACTGCCTTTGGGCGTGGACCTACGACCGCCTGTTGCGCCGTTACGGCCTCGACACGCTCACTCCTGACGACGTCGCCGACATCCTGCGTGGCTGACGGCTGCCGCTGCCAAACTTTTCGCGCGGCGGACTGTTTCCGGCGGATAAAAAAGTAGTAACTTTGCAGAGGCAGGAAGAAATCCCGGCTTGCATACCGCACCCGGGGTGCGCCACAGTCCTGTCGCGAAGAGGACAAAACAATTTTGAAAAAATACCATTGTTATGGCACAAACACCTGAATTTAAGTATGCGCCCATGTTCCAGCTGGGCAAAGACGAGACTGAGTATTACCTGTTGACCAAAGACTACGTCTCGGTCGGCGAGTTCGAGGGTAAGCCCATCCTGAAAGTAGCACCCGAAGGCCTCACCGCAATGGCTAACGCAGCCTTCCGCGACGTTTCGTTCCTCCTGCGCCGCGCGCACAACGAGCAAGTGGCCAAGATTCTTTCCGACCCGGAAGCCTCGGCCAACGACAAGTATGTCGCGCTCACCTTCCTGCGCAACGCCGAAGTCTCGGCCAAAGGCCAGCTTCCCCTCTGCCAAGACACGGGAACGGCCATCATTCATGGCGAAAAAGGACAGCAGGTCTGGACTGGCTTCTGCGACGAAGAGGCTCTCTCGAAAGGCGTCTATAAAACCTACACCGAAGAAAATCTGCGCTACTCGCAGAACGCTCCTCTCACGATGTACGACGAGGTGAACACGAAGTGCAACCTGCCCGCCCAGATCGACATCGAGGCTACCGAAGGTATGGAGTACCGTTTCCTCTGCGTCACGAAGGGTGGTGGCTCGGCCAACAAGACCTACCTCTACCAAGAGACAAAAGCCCTGCTCAACCCTGACACACTCATTCCCTTTATGGTCGAGAAGATGAAGACGCTCGGCACGGCCGCTTGTCCGCCTTATCATATCGCGTTCGTCATCGGTGGAACTTCGGCCGAGAAGAACCTGCTCACCGTGAAGCTCGCCTCGACGCACTATTACGACAACCTGCCCACCACGGGCGACGAGACAGGGCGCGCTTTCCGCGATGTCGAACTCGAAAAGCGCATTCTTGAAGAGGCACACAACATCGGTCTCGGCGCCCAGTTCGGCGGGAAATACTTCGCCCACGACGTGCGCGTCATCCGCCTGCCGCGTCATGGCGCTTCCTGCCCCGTGGGGCTTGGTGTCAGCTGTTCGGCCGACCGCAACATCAAGTGCAAGATCAACAAGGATGGCATTTGGATCGAGAAGATGGACGACAATCCCGGCAGCCTCATCCCGGCCGAACTGAGGGAGGCCGGCGAAGGCGACGTGGTACGTATCGACCTGAACCGTCCCATGCCGGAAGTGCTCGCCGAACTGACAAAGCATCCTGTGGCCACGCGCCTCAGCCTGAACGGCACTATCATCGTGGCGCGCGACATTGCGCACGCCAAGATCAAAGCACGTCTCGATGCGGGCGAGCCGATGCCGCAATACCTCAAAGACCACCCCGTTTACTATGCCGGTCCTGCCAAGACGCCCGCAGGCATGGCCTGTGGGTCGATGGGGCCGACGACGGCCAATCGCATGGACCCGTATGTCGATCTCTTCCAAAGTCACGGCGGCAGCATGATCATGCTGGCCAAAGGTAACCGCACACAACAGGTGACCGACGCCTGCAAGAAACACGGTGGCTTCTACCTCGGTTCGATCGGCGGTCCGGCAGCCATCCTCGCCCAGAACAATATCAAGAGTATCAAGTGCCTCGAATATCCCGAACTGGGCATGGAAGCTGTCTGGCAGATTGAGGTGGAAGACTTCCCCGCTTTCATCCTCGTCGACGACAAGGGCAACGACTTCTTCAAGCAAATCAAGCCCCGCTGCGCCTGTCACTGACAGCCGCCGCTGTCCATCTGCAAACAGCCGGAAGATGCACCCCAGCGGGCAGCCTTCCGGCTGTTTCTGTCACTGCGACGCTTCTTTCTGTCGCTTTGAGTGTTTTTACTATCACTGCGATGTGATTTAGTAGGTAAATAATGTGTAAAATACATAATATGATTCACAGGGCACTTTCTTTTGGCGGGACGCTTTTGCTCCTGCTGATGTGGGCTGGAATGGCTACCCTTGTCCCCGCAGTTTCTCAAACGCTTCCGCCGGCAAGGGCCGACACCGTCCGCGCCGCCAAAGTGCTCTCGTGGGCTGTGGAAGGCGAGGCCGACAGCCTCGACAGAGCCATCGTGCCCGTCATGCGGATCCATCTCAGCGGGAAGCAAATCACGGGAGCCTTCACCCATTTCCTGACGAGCTTCGGGGCGTATGAAGGCCACGGCGCGTGGCAGCAAGAGGAGGTGTCCGGCTTGAAGCGCTATGCGGCGCCCATCCGTTTCGGCAGCCGTGAGTTTGAATTTCAAGTGGCGTTGGATTCGGCCGGAATGGTGAACGGGATTTTCATCCGTCCGGCAAACTTCCCGACGTCCGTGCTGCCCGTCAAAGACAAGGAACCCGGAGTGTCGGCCACGGACAAGGCCGCTGAACCCGGCCTGACCGAGCGGCCTGTGACGGTTGTGACCGGCGATGTCCGCCTGCCCGGCACGCTTACGTTTCCTGCCGACACGACAGACGGTGTGCCCTGCGTGGTGATGGTGCAAGGTTCCGGCCCTTCCGACCGTGACGAAACGGTCGGGCGTTACCATCCTTTCCGCGACATCGCCCATGCACTGGCACGGAAAGGTATCGCCACCCTGCGTTACGACAAGCGGACGTTCTGCTACCGTGATTCGCTCCACCTGCCGGCTGATTACGACGGCGAGACCGTCGACGACGCCGTCTCCGCCCTCGCCCAGGCCGCAGGGCAGGCCGGTGTCGACGCCGACCGTGTCTACCTGCTCGGTCACAGTCTTGGAGCAATGCTCGCACCGCGCATAGCGCAGCGTGCCGGCCGGTGTCCGGCAGGGCTCATCATGCTGGCTGCACCGGCTGAAAAGCTCACCGTCGCCTTGCGGCGTCAGCTGCGTCACATCAGTCAGCTTCACGGACAGCCGGATACGGCGGTGGAAGCACAGTATGAAGCCATAGTCCGCACGCTTCCCGTGAGCTATCTGGCTTTTGACGAGACTTACGATCCCATCGCCACGATGAGCCGGCTCGACGGTCTGCCCGCCCTTTTCCTTCAAGGCGGCACCGACTACCAGGTGACGACGGAGAGTTTCGGAAAGTGGCGGGCGGCTTTCGGCCACCGTGGCGGAACGGAATTCCGGCTTTATGAAGACCTCGGCCACCTGTTCGTCGCCGGACAGGCGAAAAGGGAAGGCGTCGAAACAAGTCAGGAAGCAAGCGTGGATGTCCGCGTGACTGACGACATCGCCCGTTGGATACACCGTCAATAGGCACAGGAAGCAGAAAGTAAGTGCGGCGGATTCCGATTCGCCGTTTTTGTTGTAACTTAGCCGCCGTAATAACGTTAAGACATACTGACAGTGACACCTATCCGTAGTTTTTCCTCCTTGCCTTCTCTGATGAAAGAAAGCGGCGGGCGTTGTGTGGCCGTCGTCTGCCCCTATGATGCAGCCACCCAGGAGGCCGTCTGCCGTGCCGCCGCGGAGGGCATTGCCCGCGTAGCGCTTGTGGGCGAGGCTGCCCGAATCAGCCGGCTCGACGAACTGCTCGCGTTTTCAGGGCGCGTCACACTGGTTCCGGCCACTACGCCCGAAGAGGCCGCCAGCGTGGCCGTCCGCATGGTAAGGCAGGGTGAGGCCGATGTCGTCATGAAAGGCCTGCTGAACACCGACACCCTCCTGCATGCCATTCTTGACAAGGCGTGCGGCCTGCTGCCGCCCGGACGTGTCCTGACCCACGTCATGGCCGCCGAGCTGCCCGGTTTCGGGCGTCTGCTCTTCGCTTCTGACGTGGCCGTCATCCCGCAGCCCACCCTCGACCAGCGGTGGGCCATCCTTGGCTACGGGGCCGCCGTCTGCCGCGCTTTCGGCATCGGGCATCCCCGCATGGCCTTGCTCCACTATTCGGAGAAAGTCAGCGAGCGCGTTCCGCTGACACTCGACTACCGCGAACTCATCCGTCGCGCCGACGCCGGCGGCTTGGGCGACGTCACGGTCGACGGCCCTCTCGACCTGCGTTGCGCACTCGACGTCGCGAGCGAGCGCATCAAGGGCATCGATTCGCCCCTCGGCGGCGAGGCCGACTTCCTGCACTTCCCCGACCTCGAAGCCGGCAACCTGTTCTACAAAGCCACTACGCTCCTCTGTCGCGCCCCGGTGGCCGGCATGTTGGCCGGGGCGGCGTGTCCTGTCGTGCTCAGTTCGCGCAGTGACGGCGCCGGCGACAAGTATCTCAGCTTAGTCTTCGCTCTCTTTGCGGCTGCCCGCATGGAGGGCTATGGCCGCGCAAGCCTTTCCTGATAATCCGATGTACATGTACATTCTAGCCATCAATCCCGGGTCCACCTCGACCAAGATTGCCGTCTATGACGACGAGAAACCGATCCTCCTCCACACGATTCACCACAGCGTGGAGGAACTTTCCGCCTTCGTCCATCTGACCGACCAGTACGCTTTCCGTAAGGACCTCATCCTGGCTGAGCTGCGCCGTGTCGGCATCCCTTTCCGTTTCGACGCCATTATCGGGCGCGGGGCGCTTACGAAGCCCATCACGGGGGGCGTCTATGAAATCAACGAGGCCATGCGCCGCGATGCTGAGCAGGCGCCCCGCAAGCACGCCTGTAACCTCGGTTGCCTCATCGCCGCCGAGCTGGCCGCACAGCTGCCCGGATGCCGCGCCCTGACGGCTGATCCGGTCGTGGTGGACGAACTCGATGACATCGCCCGCCTCACGGGGTCTCCCTTGCTGCCGCGGCGTTCCATCTGGCACGCCCTTAACCAGCGCGCCATTGCCCGCCGTTATGCCCGCGAGCATGGCCTGCACTATGAAGACCTGAACCTCATCGTCTGTCACCTCGGTGGAGGCATCACCGTGGCTGCCCACCGCCAAGGGCGTGCCGTCGACGTGAACAACGGCCTTGACGGCGAAGGCCCCATGTCGCCCGAACGGGCCGGCACGCTCCCCACGGGCGAACTCATCAACCTCTGTTTCAGCGGCCGCTTCACCCGCGAGGAACTCCTGCACCGAGTCTCGGGCCATGCCGGTTTGGTGGCTTATCTCGGGACGACGGACATGAAAGAAATCCTCGCGCGCATTGAAGCCGGCGACGAACAGGCACGCCTTGTGGTCGACGCCATGATTTTCCAGATAGCCAAAGCAATCGGCGCCGAAGCCACCGTGCTTTACGGAAAGGTTGATGCCATCCTTATCACGGGCGGCATGGCCTATGCTCCTTATATCACCCAGCGCATCCGCGAACGTGTCCGTTTCATCGCTCCTGTCGCAGTCTTCCCGGGGCAGGACGAAATGTAGGCTCTTGCGATCAACGCCCTCGGCGCCCTGCGCGGCGAGCTCGAAGTGAAGACCTATGCCTGACTCCCGGCCGACGGGACGCAACGGTCGCAGTGACCGTTTTTTCAGTCGCTGCTTCCGTTAAAACTGTCGCCGTGCTTGTCAGTTTTAAGTCGGCCGGAGGGTGAAGTAGGGGAAATTGCGTATATTTGCGTGTTTATTAAGGTATCTGCATAATGGTATTTCGCTAAGTCGTAGCGTTGAAAGACCTGTTTGTCTCACGGATAAAAAGAATAGATAATGAAGAAGCGATGCTGTACATTATTATTAAGTTTGTTATCCCTTACCTGTTCGGCTCAGCAGCCGCGTCACGCACTTGGTGTTCACATTGGACTACTTACTGCAGACTTGGAATATCAGTGTAGTGTCAATGAAAATGATTTTTTTGACGCCACAGCTGGATTGTGCTTGCCTTTGGATGGTGTACATTTCAGCGCTACATATAATTGGGATATCTGCCATTGGGGCTCCACGCGCGCCGATGGTCGCGCATGGAGTTTTTGGGGTGGTATAGGCTTGGCAGGCGGATATAATCCCGGCTGGACGGGGCTTGGCTCATTTTGGGATGAAGAAGGGGGATATATCGGGCCAGCCGGAAACTTAGGGATAAAGTATACGTGTGCCCACGTCCCTATGTCGGTGGGGCTTGATTATCGTCCGATGATTGCGGGTGTTGTCTCATATGACCCTGCGATACTTGTGTGCGGGCTTATTAATTTTGGTCTGTCGGTCTCTGTTCATTTTTAAGTCTCATTCAGACATCGTGCGGCAAATGTTCTTTTGTTTTATTCTCTCTCGCCCATGACCGAACCGTCACTTAAAGAGAAAACTGCCCGGGGCCTTCTGTGGGGAGGGCTGTCGAACGGGCTGCAACAAGGGCTGAACCTTTTGTTCGGCATCCTGCTGGCGCGCATGCTGACGCCGGCGGACTACGGCATGGTGGGCATGCTGACCATCTTCTCGCTCATTGCGGGCACGTTGCAGGAGAGCGGTTTCATCTCAGCCTTGGCCAACCGTCGCGAAGTCAGCCAGCGCGACTACGACGCCGTCTTCTGGTTCAGTGCGGGCGTGAGCCTTGTGCTTTATGTCGTTCTCTTTTTCATGTCGCCGCTCATCGCGCGTTTCTATGGCGAACCGGAACTGACACCGCTGGCGCGCTATTCGTTCCTCGGCTTTCTCATGGCAAGCCTCGGCACGGCGCCGTCGGCCTATCTTTTCCGCAACCTGATGGTCAGGCAGAAAGCCCAGGCAGCTGTCGTGGCCCTCGTCCTTTCCGGGACGGTGGGCGTGGCGCTTGCCTATAACGGGTTTGCCTATTGGGGCATTGCTACGCAGAGCCTTGTCTATACGGCTACGGTGACGGCTTGTTATTGGATCTTTTCGCGTTGGCGGCCTACACTGCGTGTCGACTTCCGTCCGCTGCGCGGCCTCTTTGCTTACAGCAGCCGCCTGATTGTGACAAATCTCTTTACGCATGTGAACAACAACTTCTTCTCCGTCATCCTCGGCCGCTTCTATACGGGCGCGGACGTGGGCAACTACAATCAGGCGAACAAGTGGAACACGATGGGCCACTCCCTCATCTCGGGCATGGTGGGCGGTGTGGCCCAGCCCGTGCTGGCCCAAGTGGGCGACGACGCCGGCCGACAGGCCCGCGTTTTCCGCAAGATGCTGCGTTTCACGGCGTTTGTTTCCTTCCCCGCCATGCTGGGGCTTTCGCTTGTGGCTCCCGAGCTGATCACCATCGCCGTCACCGACAAGTGGGCAGCCAGTGCCGACATCCTGCGCCTGCTCTGCGTGGGAGGGGCGTTCGTGCCGGTCACGACGCTCTATTCCAACCTCATCCTCAGCCAGGGACGTTCGTCATGGTTCATGCGCAGCAACATCGTTCAGGGGCTCGTGCAGCTCGCGGCGGCGCTACTGCTCTACCGTTTCGGACTCTATGTGATGTTTTCTGTCTATGTGGGCATCAACATTGCCTGGCTCCTCGTCTGGCATACCATGGCGCACCGGACGCTCCGTCTTACGCTGTCCTGTGCCATGAGAGACATCCTGCCTTTTGCCGCCGTGGCTGCGGGGGCGATGGTTGTGGCTCACCTGGCAGCCGCCCCGTTGTGTTCCGTCTATGCCGTCTTTGCGGTGAAGGTCGTCGTGGCCGCCGCTGCCTATGTCGGTGTGATGTATCTCTTTGGCGCCGCCACGCTGCGCGAGAGCATGGACTATTTATTCAAAAAGCGTAACCGCCATGATTAGCATCGTCATCCCCCTTTGGAACAAAGCACCCTATGTCCGTCGCTGTCTTGATAGCGTGCTGGCGCAGACCTATGGAGATTTCGAGGCCGTCGTGGTCGACGACGGAAGCACCGACGACGGTCCCGACCAGGTCGCTGCCGTCGGCGACGGGCGCATCCGCCTCATCCGCCAGCCGAACGGCGGTGTCGCCGTGGCCCGCAACCGTGGTGTGGCCGAAGCCCGGGGCGAGTGGGTGGCCTTCCTTGATGCCGACGACGAATGGACGCCCGACCACTTGGCCACTCTTGCGGACCTCATGGCCCGCTATCCGCAGTGCGGCATGGTCAGTGCCTCCTACCAGCTCCACCACGATGCCACCGGCCGCCGTTGGCAACCCCGTTTCGACGCCCTGCCGTTCAGCGGGCCGGACGGTGTGATGACGAACTACTACGAAGTGGCCTCGGGCGCCAACGCACCGGTCAACATGAACACCTTTGCCGTCAGGCGCGATGTCTTCCAGCGCTGCGGCGGTTTTCCCGTGGGCGTGGAAAGCGGCGAGGACACGTGGTTCGAGGCCCGCTGCTGTGCCGAGACCGACCTGGCTTATTCGCTCCGTCCCACGTCCGTCTATCACCTCTTCGAGACGGGCAAGAACTACCGTGCCTTCCGCCGCCGTAACCCCGTGGACGACCTCTACGACAGCCTGCTCCGCATTGGGCGTGGGCGGCCGGGGTTGCGCCGTTTCGTGGCCTCGTGGCACAAGCAGCGCATGACGCACGCTGTCCACTGCGGCTATCCCGCCACGGCTTTGCGCCAGTTCGTGCGGGCGGTGAGCATCTTTCCGTGGGACAAGAAAACCTATTACCAAGCCTTTATCGCGCTCCTTTCGGCCGTGACGCGCCGCGACGTCTACGACCTCATGAAGGCCTTCGGGCGCCGCAAGGGCGCGAAACAAACGAATGAATAACCCTTATGGCTGATTCTCATACTGAAAACCCTGTTACGCGCGTCTCGGTCGTGGTCTGCACCTACAACGGCGCCCGGTTCCTTCGTCTGCAGCTCGATTCGTTGCTGTCTCAAAGCTTGCCGCCTTGCGAAATCATCGTCTCGGATGACGGCTCGACCGATGGGACAGCCGACATCGTGCGCGAGTATGCAGCCCGCGACGCCCGGGTGAAGCTGCACGTCAACCGTCCTGCCTTGGGGTTCAACCAGAACTTCTCGCAGGCGTTCCAGCTGGCCGGGGGCGATGTCGTGGCCTCGTGTGACCAGGACGACGTCTGGCATCCCGACAAGCTCGCCCACATGGTGGCCGCTTTGGAGTGCAAGCCGCTGGCGTTCCACAATTCCGCTCTCTTCACCGACGACCCCTCACGGCCTATGGGACTGAAAAATCCTCACGCCCCGGTGACGAACGAGCTGTTCCTCCTCTTGAAACCCTATGTCCCCGGCCACGAGTGCGTCTTTCGCCGCGGGCTGCTCCGTCCCTACGGCGGCGTGGTGGCCAGCGAGCCCCACATTTCGTACGACACGCTCCTCTGCCTGACTGCTGCCACGCATGGCGGTGTGGCTTATGTGGACGAGGCGCTTGTCAGCTGGCGGCGTCACAGTGCGGCCACGTCCTACGGCAGCGGCCGTGCGGCCGGAAGCCCGTGGCGCGGTTTCCTGTCAGCCCTCCGGGCGCTCCGCTCAGCCGGACGGATGGACGTGACACGGCGCTATTTCCGCGCCGTCAGCCAGTTGCCGTTCCGTTTGTCAGCCTCGCGTCGCGTGGTGCGCCTCATGTCGCGCGGCAGCGTATGGGGCACGGTGCAGGCCGGTTGGGTGTGCGCGCGGAACTACCGCCTGCTCTTTCCCACCGGACCGGCGTGGCGCCGGCGGGTGACCGCATTTTTCACGCCATTCTATTTCGTGCGCGACAGCAGTTCCTTTGTCATTAAATAATCCAAGGCCATGAAGTTCACCCTCTTCCCCCAGATGCCCGTGGCGCCCGGCAAGCGTGCCAACCCCTACGTGGCCGATTTCCGCGCCGCCCTCGAAGCCGCCGGCCACACCGTGGCCAACGCTCCCCACCGCAACCCTTTGCTCAGCCTGCTCCGCCGGGGTAATCTGGCTGATGTGGTGGTGTTCAACTGGTTCGAGAGCATCCCCGAGTTCCGCCACGGCATCATCCAGAGTTGGGTGGCCGTGGGGCTGTTGCTGTGGCTGAGGCTGCGTGGACGGCGCGTGGTGTGGATGCTGCACAACAAGGCGCCCCATGCTCCGCGCCATCCGTGGCTGAACCGCCTGCTGCGCGGCCTTATCGCCCGGTGGAGCACGCTCGTTGTGACCCACGCCCGCGAAGGGCTGGACGTGGTGCGCGAACACTATCCCTATGCCCTGCGCAAGGCCCGCTTCATCGATCATCCGACGAAGAACCGCCTCGCCCTTGTGCCCTGCGGGGTGGCGAAAGACTACGACCTGCTCATCTGGGGACACGTGGCGCGCTACAAGGGGGTCTTCGAGTTCGTCGATTACCTGCGGGTGCATCCCGGGACCGGGCTGCGCGTCTGCATCGTAGGCACCTGCTCGCCCCCATCGCTTTTCGAGGAACTGAAAGCGGCCTGTCCGCCCGGCGTGACGGCCATCCACGAGAGCCCCTCGTTCGAGGCGCTGGCCGGCTACGTGGCGCGGGCGCGCTTCGTGCTTGTGCCCTATCACACGGCGAGCGTGCTCAGCTCGGGCATCCTGATGGACAGCCTCTCGTATGGCGCCGCAGTCATCGGCCCGCAGGCCGGCTCGTTTGTCGACTATGCCTCCGAGCCCGCACTGCGTGTCCTCACGTTCCGCACGTTCGACGACATTCCCGCCCTCGTGGCGGCCCATCGCGACGGGCCGGCTGACTGCGCAGCCTGTGCCAGCTTTCTCGACGAGCACGACTGGCCGCATTTTGTTCAACGTCTAACCGCTTTATTATCCGATAAGTCATGAAAGTCACCGAAGAAGGCCTGCCCCGTTTGCGCATGGCCTTTGTGAAGCAAGATGTTTACCAAGATCTTTATGTGGTGCCGGCCAGCGAGCACACCCCCTCTGCAATCTTGTTCAGCTCGATGGGGCGTGTGGGACCGATCGGCTTGATGGCCGATCTCGGGGCAGACTTCTATATCGTCGAAGAGGAGTTCGAAATCGAGACGCAGATCTACCGCAAGGTGGTGCCCGGCCTGTCGCGCTATTTCCGTCTGCTCAAAACCGAAACGCTCGACAAAATTCCCGGACAGGAGTTCAAGCGGCCCGGAAGTCCCGTGCCCCAAGGGGAGTATGCCGTCCGTGCCGACAGCGTCGACTGGGGCCAGTATGACGTGGTCATCTCTGTCAACGTGAGCCTGCCCACCGGCCTCGTGCGGCGTTATCCGCAGACTCTCTTTGCCTATATGATCGGTGAGGCGAACATGGCTACGCACAAGGCGCGTTTCGGCTACGACGTGACGCTCAACCAGATGGCACGCGGCATCGTGGCCGAGGGGCGGGGCGAGGTAGACTTTCCCTACACCTTCCTGCGCGGCGACACGCTCTTCCGCATCATGCACGCCGCCCTCGGCCGGGAGCCGGAGCGGAAAGGCGTGTTCATGGAAATAAACTCGACGAAGGAGAGGCCCGTCCGCCATGTGCCCGACCATTTCCGTCCGCTCGTCGACGCCGGGCAGCCCGTCAGATTTCACCGCCAGCTCATCCGCGAGAACCTGACGGCCATCTATGATTCCAAATACTTTGTCAAGATGGGCGGCCGCCCCATCCGCGGCAACTCCGTGGCCGAGGCTGTCTCGCTGGGCACCCTCGCCGTGATGGACAGCCGCGAGGTGACGCACCGCGAGCTCATCATCCCCGAGTGCGACGTCCGGACGATGGACGATGTCCTTGCTCTCGTGCGCCGTTGCGAGGCCGACCCAGGCTATTATGCCGCCCTCGTCCGCAAGCAGCAGGCCGTGCTGGACGACTTCTTCTTCCGCTGCCCGCTGCAATCCCTGGCGAACGCCCTCGACGAGAAGCGGCGCCACGGGCCGGTGACCTACGGGTGGCCGCAGCGTATCGGCGATGTCCTTTCAACCCTTAGCATGAAACGCGGATGGAAACACTGACCCTTGCCCCCATCCTGCTCTTTGTCTACAACAGGCCGGAGCATACGCGCCACTGCGTCGAGGCGCTCCGCCGCTGCGTCCTTGCCGGACGTAGCCCCCTCTACGTCTACTCTGACGCCGCCCGCACCGAGGCCGATGCGGCTGCCGTCGAGGAGGTGCGCCGTTACGTGCGCGGGATCAGCGGCTTCGGGAGCGTCACGGTCATCGAGCGCGACCACAACCTGGGGCTGGCCGCCAGCATCATCGACGGCGTGACGCAGCGTGTCGGGGAGTACGGCCGCGTCATCGTCCTTGAAGACGACCTTGTCGTGGCGCCCCATTTCCTCGAATTCATGAATGACGCCCTCACCGTCTATCGTGACGATGAGCGCGTCTGTCACGTCTATGCTTGCGAGTTTACGGGCGACCCTGCGCTGCCCCCGACTTTCCTTGTCAGCTGGATCGGCTCGTGGGGCTGGGGCACGTGGGACCGCGCCTGGCGCCTCTTCAACCCCGACGGCGCCGACCTGCTCCGCCAGCTCGAAGCGCGCGGCCTGACCCGCCGCTTCGACTTCGACGGCGCCTACGGCTTCACGCGGATGCTCCGCCGCCAGATAGCCGGCGTCAACAACTCGTGGGCCATCCGTTGGAACGCCACGCTCTTCCTCGCCGGGCGCCTCTCGGTGTGCGCCGGGCGTTCGCTCGTGGAGAACATGGGCTTCGACGGCAGCGGCACGAACTGCGGCGACGTGGCCATCTACACCTCGCACCTCTACGCCGGCCGCCTCGCGGTGGACCACCTGCCCATCGAGGAGAACCCCGAAGCCCGCGCCGCCATCGCCCGCTACTACCGCCGCACCAACTCTTTCCGCGCCAAGGCCGTCCGCCGCATCAAACGCGAGTGGCGCCGCCTCTGGGGCAGGCGGTGAGGCCTCCCCGTGCCGCCCCGCATGATTAAATCCCGCCCGCATTTGCCCGATGCCGCACTTTTGCGTATATTAGCGGCGACAAACAGAAACCGACCGCCTATGTAACAACCCAGACACAAGGACATCAGATAAAGAAGCGTTAGCTTTATTCTTGCTTATCGAAATTCGCCAAAACTTCAAGTAAGCCACAAGAGTAAAAGTTGATGCTCACGCCTGACGGCGTGGGCTTTTACTCGTATATGTGGCAATGGTGTTTGGCGATACCTCGATAAGCGTAGACGAAGTGACAAGTCCACGCTTCGTGGTTTAATCAAGCAGACTCTACGGGACTGCAAGAGTCTTAATTTATGATGAACAGATATAGCCAGCAAAGTATTTGTATGCTGAAGAATATGTTCGTTAGCAGAAACATTATTAAATGGGTTTTGTTTCTAATCCTTAATTTTTCCCTATGTACGCAATCTTTTGCAGATCATTATCGAGTGACCGCTCCCAACGGTCTTAATGTACGAGCTTCAGCCAATAAAAACGGAAAACTATTAGGACAATTGTCTAAGGATAACGTGATTGATGTTGTATCTATAGAAAACGGATGGGCTAATATCAATTATAATGGCTGGCAGGGTTATGTCAGCGCATCGTATCTGGAAGCCGTAACAGAAACAGACGAAGCGGGTACTTCCACCAAAGAAGAGTCATGGGACTTAACCTCTTGGTTGTTTGATTCCGAAGGAGAATCGGCTTGGTTCACAGCGATAAAGTGGATACTGTTTTTAGGCATAGCCATCTACATTATTAAGATTGTGTTACAATTCTTCGCATTGATGCTGGTTGTAGGTTTGATTGTTGGAGCGATTGGATTGGCAGTAGGTTTTATTCTTGATTGGCTGGGTTGGATAGACTCTGGTACCATGTGGGATATGGCCCAATGGGGATTCAGTATAGGCAACGGGATAGGTCTTATTATGGGTATTCTCGGTTTTAAAGACTTGCATAAGGGAGCGACGGAGTCTTGGAGCGGTTCATCATCAAGCAGTTCAAGTGGTTTGAAAACAGCAAGTTTTACTGATTCTGGAACATTATATCATCTTACACAAGATTCTCCCTATAGCGAGTGTGATTACACCGACCAATTTGGCGGCAAATGGGGACGCGACAGTTCCGGATTTTATCGCAAATAAATGAATAATGTAACGTATTGATAATTAAACAATAAAACTGTATGAAAAAACAAATTATTTTGAGCAGTTTACTATCCGCACTGCTGATTGGCAACTGTTTGGATACACAGGCTGCAAATGAGGCAAGAACTATCAATGATTTGCCTTCGATGGCAAAAGTTTCCCAGAACAAGAGAGAGGTGTCTCCGGAATTTCCCGGTGGTATCACCGCATTGGTACAATTTTTATCAAAGAATCTAAAGTTTCCGACAGTTTGCAAGGAACAGAAAATACAAGGCAAAGTGTTGGTGAAATTTACAGTCAAGAGCGATGGCTCTATCTCAAATATTCGTGTTACCAAGTCTGTAGATCCTTATTTGGATAAGGAAGCTGTCCGCGTAGTGAAGTCCATGCCTCGTTGGATTCCCGGTACACAGGATGGCAAACCGGTAAATGTGGAATACACTCTGCCTATCACGTTTAAACTCTGATGAATCTAAAAACTATAAAACGATATACGTATGAAGCGATTATCTATTTTACTATGCCTCATTGTCTTAGGGGCATTCTTCATGAGTCATGCGACTTTTGCGCAAACAAGTTTTTCCATTCCTCCCAAGAGTTATCCGGTAAATGTGCCGTTCAAATGCGATGCCGGAGTGGATCGTTATTGGCATGTTACCAGCGTTACTTGTACGGGACGCGCTAATGGCGGCTATAAATTTCAGATAAAGGGAGTGGCACAGAAGACAAGCCGCAGTTTGCCCATAGACTTGTTCTACCTGATGCCGGGCAATCGGATAAAAACAGCGGGTACTTATTATTTTCCACGTATCGAGGAGGGAAAAACATTCAGTTTCGAAGTGGTATCGGCATTCTCCGGGTACGCTCCTTCTAAGTTCAACGGTTTTCTTATCTCCAGTGAAGTGTTGCAAAGAACATTACAACAGGAATTGGAAGAGCAAAAAGAAACAGACAAAGATACTCCCGAAAGAAGATTTGGTATGCCAACCACTCCGAAGGAAGATAGACGAGAACCGGCACAATCCAAGGTAAGCCCCAATAAGGTGTACAAAGGCAGCGAGGTGGATAAGGAGCCGGAATACCCCGGTGGAAACCAAGCATTGCTGGCGGATATTGCCCGAAGCATACGTTATCCCATGATCTGCAAACAGCAGAAGATTCAGGGCGATGTGCTTGTTTCCTTTATAGTGGAGAAAGACGGTTCGGTATCTGATGTTACGGCTGTGAAAAAGGTTCATGCCAATCTCAATACCGAAGCCGTAAGAGTGGTCAAGTCCTTAAAGGAATGGACACCCGGAATCAAAGACGGACAGCCTGTACGGGTACAGTCTGCCGTATATGTCACTTTTAGTCTTTAATTTTAACCATATAAAGCAACAGCATAATGAAAAAATTGATATGCCTAAGTTTGATAAGCCTTGTTTGTGGCTTCTTGAGTGTACACGCGTCTATACAAGCAGATGACACAAAACCCTTTGTGGGCAAATGGGAATATTGGGAAGGCAACAGCCAAATTCAGTTGGAAATAGACCTTTACAACACACCGACAGATGGCAGTTACGGTGCTTACAATGTGTTTGAAGGAGGCTATGGGCTTACCTATAGTATTGTAGACGTCTATCACATTGATAATACAGAGGCTTCGGTTGCCGTAGAAAGCAGTATGGGAAAACAAAAAGCGGAGTTCAAGTACAATCCCACCACGAAGGAACTGTCCTTCTTGCCACCCGGTTCAGAGCCGGTAGTGTTTAAGCAGAAAGATAAATGTAACTACGTATTCATCAGTGGAGGAGATAAAATCAATGTCCGTTCCACCCCTGTATCGGGTAGTTCTTTAATGAAAGCCAACCGTGGACAAAGCTTCAGATTCTTGGGGAAAGAAAAGGGATGGTTCAAGGTAGAGCTTTCTGCCCAAGACAAACGTATCGGATATATTTCTCCGAAGTATGCTTTTTACTTGAAAGATAACACCATCCCAGAACATGCTTTTTCAAAAAGTTATGCCAATGCTCTGACATCGTTCACACTGGAAAAGAAAGGAGAACAAGTTTTTATGGTCAAAACGACCATGTATCCTCCACAAGGTGAAAGCATTCCTATGTCAAGCGTGGAGTCGTATGCCGGAAAAATAGAGGGTAACGCACTGGTCTTTACCTATTTTAGTGGAATGCCCACGCAGGACATCAATGAAATGTCGAAAGTAGAGCCTTATGTGGTGTATTACTGGAAAGAGTCGGGAATGTTTATCATGGAGGGCGAGAATTATGCAGCAGATATGTAAAAAGAGCAGCAGCATGAAAAGAATGGTTTACCTTGTCGCTTGCCTGCCTTTTTGGCTGACATCGTGTGAAGAGAAAGTCACCGCCTTGCATTTCAACGAGGCGGAACAGGTATTTGAAATCGGAAAAGAGAGTGAACTGCGTTTCCTGAACGAAACGTTCGAAATCAAGGATAAAAACATGGAAGCACAAACGCTGCTCACCGATGCAGGCAAGGAGATTCCAGCAGATGAAGTGCGGATTAAACTGGTGAAGGACATCGAAATCAGCGGTGAATGGACACCGATTAAATTCCCGGTTAGGGAGTTCGACGGCAACGGACATACCATTACCTTCGACGGAATACGGGTGGTCATTGAAGAGAGCTCCAAAGGAGTATTTGATGTCGGTCTGTTTGAAGAAATGGGTGGTGAAAAAGAAGCTGTGGTCAAGGATCTGACATTGGCAGGTGACATGACCATCGACGCTCAAAAGAGAGAAGACGGTTATAGCCTGCTTGCCGGTTCTCTGGCGGGAGAGTTCAAGAATGGATGTATCGAGAATTGTACCAGCAAGGTGGATATCTCATTCGCTGACAATAAGGGTATCTGTACACTCTGTCTGGGTGGACTTGTCGGAGACCTGGATAGCTACGGCTCCGAAGTGGAAGTGGCTTTGCGTGGCAAGATAATCAATGAGGGCAACCTCACCGTTAATCCGTGCAGTGATGCCTACATAGGTGGAGTCATCGGGAGGGCCACCAATTATGGTAAAATCTTTATCAAAGAGAATGTCTGCGTCGAGAATAAAGGCGATTTGACCGTGCAGTGGAAGGCCGATGCCCAACCTGATCATAGCTACATCGGTGGTGTTGTCGGACTTTTCAAAACCAATGAAACTGATATAGAGCATCTCCATAATTGGGGAAACATCCGCTTGGACACACAGAATACATCTGCTACATTTAATATCGGAGGGGTATGTGGCGAACTGACACCTCACAACTACGAACGAATCTATCCGTTGGATCTGTACAATGCAGGCAACATCGAAATCAAGCATGACCTGCTGGCTGAATTTTCCGCCATCGGAGGAGTAATCGGCAGTTTCGGAGGTTCCTCTTTCCATCAGGTGGTGAATGAAGGCAAAATCATTGTGTCGGGAAAAGGATGCAAATACATCTCCGGATTGCTGGGTTCGGAAAGCTCGATACACGGGAACTGTTATCTGCATTCGTGCTGTGTAGATAAGGTCGGAGCTTATCCCGTCTGGAATATCTCTTATCATCCTGTCACCAAGCAGGTCCCCTGCAAGGAAAATCATCCAACAAATCAAAAATAACGGAACATGAAAGCATTACAGACCATACAAGCTGTCGCTCTTTCTTGCTTGCTGTCGATAGGAGCAGCAAGCTGTGGCAGTGAAGAAAGCAACCAGCCTTATACACCGCTTCAGGTGTATTTTGATCCGGTAAGAGTGGATATGAATGCGGAACATCTGATGCCTTATTTCGTAAACTATCCTACGGATTGGGCAAAGATGGGATTGCGCAACTATCCGAAGCTGGTCACCTACGAATACCACAATGCACAATGGGGGGTGACAAGCACCTCGCAATACGAGTTCTTGCCTAACGGCCGTTTATCCGAACAGCGGCGCACTTCTTTCAATGTGGGTGCAACCGGATTTGATGTCATTTCGTATGAATATAACGGCAATTCCAATCTGACCCAAATCAAATCGGTAGATGACGGACGTTACAAACGCCGGAAAAAAGATGACGGCTTCACATACGACAGTGCAGGTCGGTTGATACGTCGCGACAAGAACGGGCGGGGACATTATGACACAACCACTTTTCTGTATGCCTATCACGGTAATGGGGTATTGCAATCCATCCTGCCCGAAAAAAAGAATGGCACGGTCAATGAATCGGGCGTGACGCTTCATGAGATGCAGTTTGACTCGCTCGCTCACTTGAAGTCTTTTGAAACACCGAAGACCACGAACATGTTCTTGAAAGACATCGACAGTTACAAGACAGGACAATCGGTGACAACCTATGTCTATACAGGCCATCTGTGTACACAAGCCGTAGAGAAGATTCCCGTTGAATTTGACGGGGGGAACGAAACACTGACTTGTACCAGCAGCTTTGCGTATAACTCACACGGAGACTTGGCTACTTGGACGTATAGCGGAGGTGTATATAAAAGTAAAGGCAACAACTGGCGGGTGGATGACATGACGTTTACCGTCTCCTACGATTATGTATATGATGAAAAAGGAAACTGGACACAAGCTACCGTTACATTCCCGGCTAACATCGATGAGATACCTGCATTGCGTACCTACTATAAGGCTTTCAGAGACGGATTTACATCGAATCGGGATCGTTCTTCTGCTGTCAAAGCGGGTGAGACTCCCAGCCTGACAGTTGTCCGCAGCATTGATTACTGGGACGATGAAACGATTGCTTCCATGAAAGCTGCAAAAGAAAACGGTCAACCTGTCCTAATGGGTAGTTTACGCTACAAAGGAACGGATATTTATGGGTTGTCCGGTAAAGTCAAGTCGGTAAACGGCAATGAGGAATCACTCAAATTTGACCAGGCGGGCAATCTGATTGCCATGCAGAACAAGTTCGGAGACGAAGCGGCCTATCAATATGTCACAGCTACTTCCTACAAAGTGGAAGGATGGGGAGATTATGTGGTGAACATCGAATCAAAAGATGGTATGCGGACGGATATTTGTCCGGATGCTGATACCAACACGGAACTTGACCAGACCTATATGTTTGATAAGCGCAATCGTATCATCAGTCATCAGTTTACTTCGCACATGGCATACGTCACTTGGAAATACAGCTATGAAGGTGACAGCAAATACCCGGCCACGATGATACAGGAGCACCCGGAAGAAGGTAACACCACTTATCGCTATACCTATACCAAGTTCGACAAGCACAAGAATTGGATAGAGCGGAAGGTAAGCTACACCACCGAATACGATAAGTATGATGACAATGGGAACTATGTCGGCGATGAATATACTGCTCCAGAAGAATATACAGAGAAACGAACCATCGAGTATTGGTAAATTTGTAAAATCTCTATTGATTTACTTTCTGACCCTTTCTCATTTGAAATTTGCTGATAAATAAACCAAGCCTTATTAGACAAGAGAATCTATTGCTACAATAATTGCTATGGATTCTCTTGTTTTTTTGTACTCATCTGTAAAGTGTACTCGAAGGATTTTTTCTGAAGAATACACTTAATTCTTGCATTTAAAAAGTACTGTAGTACAGAGCAAATCTGCCTTACTGTATAGTATATACTATATTTAGTATAATAGTAAATACTATAATACTAATATACTAAAATTATATATTGTAGTAAATTAGTATATACTAAAATTAGTAATTACTAAAAATAGTATTATCTTTGTATTGAATTTAAAGGCAATATGTTATGACAAAAATAATTGCGGTTCTAAACCATAAAGGCGGGGTCGGAAAGACGACCACCACCATCAATCTGGCTGCGGCCTTGCAGCAGAAGAAAAAGCGCGTGCTGGCTATCGACATGGATGGTCAGGCAAATCTCACGGAATCCTTCGGCCTCTCCATTGAGGAGGAACAGACCGTGTACGGGGCGATGAAAGGCAAATACCCCTTGCCGTTAGTTGAAACGGCAGGAGGTGTTACCGTCGTACCGTCCTGTCTCGATCTCTCGGCTGCCGAGGCCGAACTCATCAACGAGCCGGGACGGGAACTGATATTGAGCGGGCTAATAGCCAAATCGCTCGATCACCGGAAATTCGATTATATCCTTATCGACTGTCCACCCTCGCTGGGATTGCTTACACTGAACGCCCTTACTGCGGCAGACTACCTGATTATCCCGGTACAGGCACAGTTCCTCGCCATGCGCGGCATGGCCAAAATCATGAACGTGATTGCCACCGTCCAGGAACGCTTGAACCCGAAACTCGCCATTGGCGGTATCGTCATTACGCAGTTTGACAAACGCAAGACGCTGAACAAGAGCGTGGCCGAACTCGTCAAGGATTCATTCTGCGACAAGGTGTTCAAGACCGTTATACGGGACAATGTATCTTTGGCCGAAGCGCCCATAAAGGGCAAGAACATCTTCGAGTACAGCAAGAACAGCAACGGGGCTAAGGACTACATGGCTCTGGCGCAAGAGGTACTGAAATTAAAATAACCCCGATATGAGCAAGAGCGATTTACTGAAAGACAGTATGAAGGGCGGACTGGACGGGTTGCTGTCGTCCACGAAAAAATCTACCGGCGGAAAACAGCCGGTAGCAGCCCCCACGGAGAAAGAAACGGCGGTTCATTGCAACTTCGTCATCAACAAAAGCATTCATACCCGTATGAAATTCCTCGCCATCAAGAAGAACATGTCGCTGAAAGACATCGTGAACGAGGCAATGAAAGAATATCTGGAAAAGAACGAACAGTAAACAGGCATGGCTGCCGCATCTGCCCACCCCGGAGACGGTAGCCATGCGTCCTTTTTTATCCGCCCGCTGTTTTCCATAGGGCGCATTCCACCTTTATAGTCTTACCATCTTTTTCTTTTTACCTGCCCGCAAGTACAGGCACATTGCCCGTTTTATCCCTATTCTAACCCTGACGGGCATATCCCTTTTTTACCGATTCCTTTACCGCTGTCCCGGCTTCATTCTCTGCCGTCACCGTTGTGTTTTATCAGATGCAAAGGTCCGCTGTCGCGCTTGATACGGCGGCTTGAAGTGCATTTCCTGCAAATTCTTCCTTTCTACGAAAGAGTAATTGGCAGGAAAAGCCGTCGTATGAAGCTGTACCGACAGCCGTGCACCGCATCCGTAAAACCTCAAAGCGGTTCAGGCAGAGAAAGGAACCGAAAGGAGGGAAAGAAAAAACAACGTAAAATTGACAGCGATATGGATAAAATCAAATTGGTAGTTTATAACGAGTACGCACTGGGTTATATCATGCCCGAACAACCCGACAAAGTTTGTACGTTGGTGGATAGGATAACGCTCGGCGCACCGTTTCGGACAATGAATGAACCCTATTTCATCGGGAAAAGAGATACCGTCAGACTGGCGGGCAGAAAGGACTTTGACACTTTTCGGGTAGTGTTCGACGGGTACGACAATCCGCAGGAGTACGAGTTTGACACCGCACAATAAAGACAATAGTAATCAAACAATCTAATGTAATAACAAATTAAAATTTATGAATTATGGAAACAGCAAACATTCAATCAGTAGTAGAGAACAACATCGTATCGGTTGCATTGATGAATATTCAGCCGAGCAGTTATAACCCACGCAAGCACTTTGACGAGGTGAGCCTTGCCGAACTGGCCGAGAGTATTCGTCAGCAGGGAGTGTTGCAACCTATCGGCGTGCGCCCCATTGCGGACACCGACCGCTTCGAGATTGTTTTCGGAGAGCGCAGGTATCGTGCCGCCCTTATGGCAGAACTGACCGAGATTTCAGCCGTCATCTTGCATGTTTCGGACGAGACCGCCGCCGAAATGGCCGTGACGGAGAATCTGCAGCGCAAGGACGTTACCCCCATAGAGGAAGCCAACGCCTACCAAAAACTTATGGAGAGCGGTCGCTATGATGTGCAGTCATTGGCCGAGCAGTTCGGCAAGAACGAGAACTATATCCGTACCCGTCTGAAATTCGTCTCACTGATACCCGAAATAGCCGAACTTTTGGAAAAGGACGAAATTACAATCAGCGTGGCGAGTGAGATTTGCCGATACGGTACGGATATTCAAAAAGAGGTGTACTACAAACATTTGAAAGACAGCGACAGCATGTTGTACGACTGTTGGCGAGGACTGAAAGCCGCCGAGGTGGCAAAGTTTATCGAACGGGATTTCACGACAGACCTTAGCCGTTACGCATTCGACAAGACCTTGTGCGCCTCATGCCCCCACAATACCAACAACATGATGTTGTTCTGCGAGGGTGGTTGCGGAAATTGCGCCAACCGGAGTTGTCTGGCCGAAATGAACGCTTCCTATCTCGTGGAGAAAGCCGTGCAGTTCGTGGAACAATACCCCTCCGTATCGCTATGCTACCAAGATTTCAACAACAACATGATTGCGGTGGAACGCCTTACCGCTATGGGGTACGAGGTCGAGCACCTAAATACCTATGCCACGCCATACCCCGAAACGCCGGTAGCTCCCGAAAAGGAAGAATACGACACTATCGAGGAATACGAGGAGGCATACAAGGAGTACGAGCAGGATTTCAGCAACTATATGGAAAAATGCAAGTCAATCCATGAACGAATTGACACGGGCGAACTCACGTTTTATATTAGTATCGGACAGAAAGAAATTACGCTGTGTTATATGGCAAGTGCTGCCGCCAATGCGGACATGGCTACCGAAAAACAACTCTCCCCGGTGGAAAAACTGGAGAAGCAGGACAAACGTAACAAGGAAATAGCCGTCGAGAAAACCGTTGCAGACGCTAAGAAACAGATTTTGGACGTCGATATGTCCGAAAGCAAATTCACGCAGGACGAGGAAAAGATGATATATTTCTTCCTGCTGTCGTCTCTCCGCAGGGAACACTTCGGGGTATTCGGTATCGGGGAGAAAAAAGCCTACCAACACCTTGAGGACGAAGAAAAGATGAACATCATCGCCAACCTAACGGCCAAGCAGAAAGCCGTTATCCGCAGGGATTTCTTGATAGACAACTTCAAAGGCGCATACGGCAATAACGCTACTGCCACCCTCTTGCTCGATTTTGCCCGTAAGCACATGCCCGACACGCTCGCCGAAATTGAAAGTGGATATAATGAGGTGTATGAGAAACGCCATAAACGTATCGAGGAACGCAAAGCCGCCTTGTTGGCAAAGGAACGGCAGACAAAGCCCGAAGAAACCGCCGAGGCGGAAAATACACAACCCACGGCAGAGGTACAACCCGAAGAACATACGCAAACCGAAGAGGTTGCTGCTTGACCATAATTCAATAGCAGGACGGAGAAATCCGCCCTGCTGGTTTCTAAAAAGAGGTAATGATGAAATGTAAGGACTGCAAACATTACAACGGTGCAACAATGCCCGGAGCAGGATTGTGCAATGCGACACAGGCACGTACCTTTGCCACGACGGTTTGTTTCAACGGATTGTTTTCTCCGAAGAAACGGAAAGACAAGCCGGATAGCAAGGCCGGAAAAAAATAGCGCAACGCTACAGGGAGATAGCCGCAGGAGTGGCTGTCTTTTTTAGCACTGCCGCCGGCAGATCTCCCTTTTTACCCCTTCGTTTTCCTTTTGTATGGAAATCCCTTCGCCGACGGCTCTGCCCGTCGGGACATGCTTTTTCCGGTGCAAAGGTATTGCCTTGGAGGAACATTCAAGTACCGCTACGCTATTTGAACACAATTTTTCAGCAGCTTTCCCGATTTTCAATCGTCCATATTTCGCGGACGCTCAATACCGCAACTATAAAATTCTGCCCAAATTCCTTGCCTGTTTCTCCCTGAAAGGCAATCTTTGATGCACGTAAAAATCAAATCCCGACGGGAGAAGCCTGAAGGCTTCCGAAAGGAGGGAAAAAATAAACAGATTGTTCAACTGATTAATGTTAAAATTTTATGGAAATTCAATTTGCTATCGTGCGTTCCGAAAACAGAGAGTATTTGTGCTACAAAGCAGGTGAAGCGTATGTAGATGCCAGTAACCCTATGATTGCTTTTGCCGCAGGTGAAGATGAATTTGAAATCGTAGAGCCGGACAGCTCTTTCAGGCAGAAAGAATACGAGTTCAGAGGCGAACAGTATTACCTCGTACCAGAGTTTTACCGCAATGGTTGGTTGGCTCTCACCTTGGTAATGGTGGAAGATGAAGACGAATATATCGTGCTTTCCGTTAATTTGGAGGAAATGGACGCACTCGGTCTGCCGGACCGTACATTTATCGACGTCAATCATTACCCCGAAGCAATGGAGTTCTTGGTGAAAAACGGACTGGCGACCGATTCCGAGTATAAGCGCAGGAGCGGCTTCGTGGAATACCCTATGGCTATGTTGAACCTGCCGCTTCTTTATCAGCATAACCCGCAAATTTTCCAAAAAGCGAACATCGAGCTATTCGGAGAAGAATGTTTTTGAAAAAGGATTGTTCCACGAATAGAAAAGCATCGGGTTCCGAAAATTGAATGTACAAGATAGCGTACCGATAATACAGTCAGTGCGCTGTCTCCTTTGTCTTTATCGCCCGCCTTCGTCCTTTTATAGTCAGCCTCCCGGATACCCCGCCACCGCCCATTTCCTCTTATAATTGCATTCTTTCCCTTTTGTAGCGGTATGAACCGCCTGTTCTTCCCATCCGACTTTTCCGGCCCTCACCGCACGGGTTTTATCCGATGCGAAAGTCGGACGTCGCGCTTGATTCGCCGGCTTGAAGTGCACTTCTTGCAAATTCTTCCTTCCCAAGTGAAGCGTAATTGGCAAGAAGAGCCGTCGTATGAAGCCGTGCCGACGACCGTGCATTGCATCTGTAAAACCTCGAAGCGATTCCGAAGGAAAGGAATCGAAAAAAGGAAAATAAATAATCAATAACTCACAAGACAATGGGAAAATACGATTTTATCAAGACCGGGAATCTGCTTTATTGGCATGACCCGGACAACGGTTTGTCCGACGGGGCTTACCGAGTGATTTCTGCACCGGAAAACATGGAAGACGACAGCATTATTCTGATTTCGTCCGGTACTTCGGAAGCGGAGGTTTTGCCTTCGGAATTATCACCGATAAGTACGGGCAGAAGTCACAAAGAGGATTTTTTGCGCTGGAAAGCGGAACGTGAAGCCGAAGGCATGGAGTTTTACAATCGCCTTTCCGAAGTCATGGATACGGAGGACGATTTGGCTGTAGGCGACATAGTGGCATTTACAAACGATTATGGAGTAGTATTCGGCCCCCAAGAGGTATTAGCTTTCAGGAAGCCTTGGAACGGTGACAGATGTGTGTATCTTGACAGCGACGCCTATTGGTTTCCCGACCGTCCCGACCAGTTGACCCTCCTAAGCAAGAAAGGGGCGGAATGACAATGACAAGAGAGTGTGTCAAAACTCAATTTTTGAAGCTATGAACTTAGAATTTGAAATTTGAGTACCCTCAAAGGCTAAAAAAGGGTCGTATCATTACTCAATACAGAGCTTAATACGACCGTTTTAAAATGTCATAGTTACAATCTATAACTTTTCGGAGGGGACATTTTAGTTTTGACACACCCCCTCATTTCCCCTACATGAAATCCCACGCTCTATTTTAATCGGTCTGCCCGGTTGTCGCTCACGCACTCTATTCGTGCGGCGATTTCCTTTTCTATCGTTCCTATCCATTCCTCTCCGACACCGGCCTCCCGGCCGTATTCCGGGTAATGCGAGACGATACCTATGGCCTTTTCTATGAACGGCTCTGCGGCCTTTATACCATACCGGCGGGCTACTTCCAGCAAATCCTCCGCAGTAATGCCCTCCGTCTTGTTGTTGACTGTCATGCTGTGGCGGTTGACGTAATACGGTGCGTCCGGATCGACCGAGAACGTGTAGTCATAGGCCGGAGCAACGTGCCAATGCCCGTCGTCGTCCATCAGGAAGCTGAAATTCTTGTTATGGTCATCGACGTTCCCGCCCAGAACGTTCAGCACCATCGAGCGGAACAGTTGCCGGAGTTCCCCCGGCGGCACGCCGATACGGCAAGCTGCCTCGAACAGTGCTTCGTAAGAATCCGCCGAGGGGTTCATGGCAGCCAATGTCTGGATATGCACCTTCTTGCCGTTCTGGCGGTCGAAACGCTCGGTCAGGAAGTGCGCTGTCTGCTCGCCTTCAAGCAGGCGGCTCGGCATCATCTGAAGCTCGGCATCCACAGCCATCAGGTAATAGCTGTATTCTATCCGTGTCGTCGGCATCTTCTGGTGTTCGTCGAACTTGACGATCATCGGCGTGTAGCCCGGATAAGGGGTCGCCACCTGTCCGGAGTAACATTGTCCCTCCTCGAAATTGACGTTGACCACTGCCTTGGGCCGTCGCCCTCCTGCGGACGTACCCACCTTGAACAGGCTTTCGACCATCAGGTTGCCCGATACCGGGACGTTGAACCGTCCGGCTTCCTCGAAAGCCTGCCGGGCCAGTTGGTAGAGATCGGCGATCTCGACCTTGAACGGTGTCTCCAGTTCCTCGGCAGTGGGCGGGACGAACTCCAATGCCCCCATGCCACGCCGTCCGATATAGGCGAGACGGTCGAGGGCGGACAAGTCCCTCATACGGATATGATGCACTTTGGCCCATTCGTTGAACACGGTGTTTCCCCAATGGTCGGGCAGTGAATCGGCTATGAACGACGGCAGGCCGCCGAAAAGCCGCTCTTCATCGGGATAGACCGGCAGGCCGCGCTGTGCGGCAACCCCTTTTACCGGCGCACGGAGCGGGGCGATATCATAGCCGTTGCGGACATAATCGCTGTCGAAGTAGAAACAGGCTTTGCTGCGGTGTCCTTCCCGGTTGGCGACAAGCGTGCCGACCTTTTTATCCCATAGGATTACATCGAGACTTTCTATCATTTCTTGCCCCTCCTAACTCGTTTAGGTATCAGTTTCTCAATTTCCCGAAGTGCCATCGGCGGCATGGGCAGTTCCGGCAGGATTTCCGCGAGCCGCTGTTCCTGACCGAGCGCACGCAGCAGGGAGATGAAATTGGCCAAGGTTAGGTTACGGCTGACCCCTTGTTCAAAATGGCTGATTGTCGTCTGGCTCACGCCCGACTGTTCGGCCAGCTCCTTCTGGCTCATGCGAGCTGCCAGACGGTACTCCTTGACACGCAACGCCAGAAGCGTCAGCATATCGCTGTTTGTGGTATAGTTCGTTGCTCCCATAATATCAATATATCACTATTTATATGCAAATATAGCAACAATTATCCATATATAGATATATAATTTTCTTTTTTAGTTTCCAGCCGTCCTTTTCTACCACTTTCAGGTCTCCGTATTCTCTTCCGTCTGGCTTTCCTGTCCGTCACCGCATCGGTTTTTATCGGTGCAAATATGGGCTGTCGCGCCTGATTCCGTCGTTTTGAATTGCATTTCTTGCAAATTCTTCCTTCTACGAAGCGTAATTGGCAAGAAAAAACGTCGGAAAGGGCTTTTTCGCCAGCCCCGGAAAGCACCATAAAACCCGAAGCGGCTCCGGTAACAAGGAAGCCGAGCAGAGGGAAAGAAAAACAATCATTAAAAATTCAACAAATGAAGACATTAGAAGAATTATTGCAAGAACTGGGGTGTGAAGGTAACGCATTCGACAGCACCGGAGAATTTACAAAAGCGGGAGAAAAGGCGTATGACCGCTTGGAGCATTTGCTGTATGACATAGAAAGGCTTACAGGCAAAGAGGTGACACCCATAATTAGGGAACTTGACAAAATATGCAACGAGAACTATTAAAATTCAAGAATATGGACATTAAAGAAAGCAAAGAATATCGCCTCGCCAAAGACTGGGAAATGGCGGTAAACAGTTTCAGTTTCAACCCCGAACGGTTCGCAGCGGCAATCCCCGACATGCACCCCACGCTTCAGCAAAGCCTGTATCGCCTGATTAAGGCGTGCATCAAGGTCATGGCGGACGAAACGCGGCACTATGACGAACGAAACCAAGCCTCGCACGAGGAAGCGAAGCGCATCATGGAGTACCTCAATGAACACGGACGTAATATACCATTAAAATAAGGAGGATAATATGAAAACAAATGAAATTCAATTTGGCGGCAAGAGCTATGTATGCCGTATTGTGGAAGCCAACGATGGCGAAGAACTGCTGATTGCCCCGACCACCCTGCTGGATGCTCTGCAGCCCGGTAGTTTCAATGACGAAAACGAAGGTTTCGCCAGTAAAGAAGCCGAAAGCATTTATGACGAAGTTTTCTTCTTTACCGATGAGAGAACCCTTCAACTGCCCGAAAACGAGCTGGTAGCCGAACTCAAAAAGGATAACCCGGACTGGTTCGAGTGAATCATGGAATAATAATTTATAAACTTACAAACTTAGAGTTATGGAAAAAGAATATGTAATGCAGGTTGCACAGATCATTAAGGAACAGTTAGTAGCGTTAACCCCCATGACCGTCCTCATGTCATGGAGTATCGAAGAATTTGCCGCCACTCTATACAGGGATTTGCCGGCACTCCGAATCAAGGTAAACGGACGACTGCACGCGGGATATGTCATCGTCGTGCTCAATGGTTCGGACTATTACGAGGTTTATCTTGTGAAGGGAATGGACGTGGAATGTGTGAACAACGAGGTTTGTTTCGATGAACTGGGCGGTGTCATCGACAGGGCTATCGAAAGCGGTACGGACAAAGCCAAGTATGATAAATTCTGTGAACAGGAGCGACAGAATTTATATGTAACTGTTGTCACTGTCTGATTCCTCTTTTTGGGGGACGAGAGCCGTGCCTTGTCGGTAAACGAACAGGGTACGGCTTTTCTGTATATAATGCAGAAAAGAATAAAAATCTGCCGTTTGTAAATGATTTCAGTCGTTCATAAAACGGATTGTCTGTGACTGCCTGCTCCCTTTATATTTGCGATGCAGGTTCACAAAGTAATAACGGGGGCATTACTCCGGCTATGCCTTCGACCTGATTCCCGTAAACGGCAATATGATGGAATTCAAGAGTTTCTGTCGTGGTTTTCTTAGAGTAAGAGAGTTTGACCAGTTGATTTCCGAGAAAGAAAACAGTCAGGGAGTACCGTCGTGGATGCACATCGGGTATAAGAACTCGGAGGGTAAACAACGCAAGCAGCTGCTGTCTATGATAGGCGGCAAATATTATCCCATGACTTGATTTGACTCGTTTCAGGTAATCACCATCGGTCAGAGTGCAAGCGTCGGGTTCGTGCACCCTCCCTCTATACATTTTAATGCCGTTATTATCAATTCAACAGCAACAAACGACCGGTGTCTCCTGTATTTTTCCTATATTTGTTTCCGATTTACAGTCAGATATGGAACAATTAGCAAATTCAATACAAAGCATATCCTTTGAGCAGTTGGCTCAAAAGATTATAACCGTCGATGATTCAATGCGTGGGGTGGCGGTTAAAACCATCAATCAGGCAACCACGTTACGCAATTGGATAATCGGATGTTATATTGTTGAATACGAACAAAATGGCAGCGACCGGGCCAAGTACGGGGACAATCTGCTGAAAAGTCTGGAAAAACGTATCGGGCAAAAGGGCCTGAATGTCACCCTTTTCCAACTTTCACGATTGTTTTATAGAGATTATCCGCATATCGGTACACTGGTTTCCGCAAATCATGCGACGGCGTTGCATAAATTGCCGTTATCAGAAATTTATGCGACAGTGTCGCACAAATTGCCGGAAATTGACTCTTTCGCTGTTAATAAGAAAAATGCAGGCAAGCTTTCTGAACAGTTCAATACACCCCCTGAGAATTTGGTTTCTGCACTTTCCTTTTCGCATATCAGGGAGTTGCTTACGATAGAAGACCCGTTGGTACGTTTTTTCTATGAAACGGAATGTATTCGGGGAACATGGAGTGTGCGTGAATTACGCCGTCAGATTGTTTCCAACCTTCACATTCGCATCGGACTGTCGGAGGATAAGATGAAAGCGATGATGCTTGCAGACAGCAAGGCAGAGCGACACACCCCGCTTTTGCAGATACGCGACCCCTATACGTTTGAGTTTCTCGGTCTCCAAGCCAAAGATGTCGTTACGGAAAGCGATATTGAAGAAGCCCTGCTCGGACACTTGCAGGAGTTCTTGCTGGAACTTGGGAAAGGCTTCTGTTTCGAGGCGCGTCAGAAACGCATCATCATAGACGGAGAATATTATTTTGCGGATCTCGTTTTCTACAACCGGTTGCTTCATTGCAATGTCATTGTGGAATTAAAAAATGACGAGTTCCGCCATGAACACATAGGACAGCTGAATGCCTATGTCAGCTATTATGCCGAGAATGAAATGCAGCCGGGCGACAATCCTCCGGTCGGTATTTTGCTTTGTACACACAAAGGAAAGAAGATGGTGGAATACGCCCTTGGCAGTATGGATAATCATCTTTTTGTTTCGACATACCAGTTACAGTTGCCAAACCGTCAGCAATTAGAACAGTTCTTGATGGACGAATGTCGGGAACAGTCCTCGGAAGTGTGAAAAATAGATAGGAAACACCGAAACGCCTGCAATAATCACGGAATCATTGCAGGCGTTTTGCTTCTTTCCATAACGGAAGCCGACTTTCTATTTCGCACCCCTTTTGTTCAGCACGTCCTTTATCATTTCTTTCACCTCTATTCCCACATTCACGAAATTCCGGTAAAGAATGCGTTCCCGTTCCTCCCTCGACTTGAACGTGTAGAACTTCGGCAGTGGTACATACGCAGCTTCCTCCTTCTTGATTTCCTTCATGTCGAAATCCGTTTTGCAGAAGAACTTCGAGGTCTTGAACTCCTCCGATTCCTGTACGTTCATCGAACCTCCTATACCGGTTTTTGTTTGGATGAAGTCCCGTGCCGTCTGACCGCATATCCAGCCCGTCGGCATATCCGAGATTTTCGAGGCGGGTACGAGGCTGTCCATGTTTTCATTCAGGTTGATGGAAGTTTTGTCCCGGTCTATCGTGACACCCTTTTTGATTTGCACCACCTTGCCGAATATGTCGCTTGACAGCCATTCCAGCGTCTCCTTGGCACGGGCTGAACCGCTCACCACATTGCCCACCGTCGTGATGATTTTTTGCATACCCACCTTTCCGTAATCCGCTTCGAGCTGCGGCAGCTCTTGGAAACCGAGCGTCACGCTCACCTTGTTGCTTCGTGCCGTACCGATCAGGCGGTCTATCTTGTGGAAATAAAGTGTCGGCAGCTCGTCCACGATAATGCTCACGGGGATGTTCTTGCCCTGCCCGGTATTTACGCGGGTAACGAGACGGTTCAAAATAAGGGCGTTCAGTGCCCCGATAATGCTCTCCATCTCCGGGTCGTTCGCTATCAGCAGGTAACTCGGATTCTTCGGGTCGCTCACCTTCAGGTCGAAGTCGTCGCCGTCACGATGGAATATCCAGTAACTCTCTTTGGTCGCCAAGCGCGAGGTATAGACACGCAGCGTACCTATCATACCTTCCAGCTGCTCCATTGCCTTGTTTTTGAAAGCCGTCTGGAACGGACCGAGCAATGGGGCTACCTCGTTGTCGGTCTCCAGTACCTCGAAAATGGTTTGGTAACTCTCATTCAGGAACGACAGGATATGCGGCATGTCCGAGTATTTTCCCAGCCAGTAGGCAGGTTCAACGATTTCTCCGCCCTCTTTGTCCCGCACCACACCCGTTGGCTTCCAGAATTTCGTTTCAGGGTCTTGCCGTTTCTCTGCGTACAGTTTGTTTCCTTTGACATCATAAGGCTCGCGCTCGTAGTTCACGAAGAAATAGATGCAGGCGGCGAGGAAGTTCACAGCCGAGGTCTGGAAGAACTGGTCGCTGCCACCGCCTCCCTCTTTCTTGCCTTTTTGCAGGCTCTCCAACAGCGTCTCCGCCGTCTCGCTGGCCGCAGCGAGGTTGTTGATGTATTTCGCCTGAATGGGATTTACCCGGCGGCTGTACTCCACGTCCACGAAATTAATCATGTTGAACTGGCAGCCTTGGGGCAGCTTGCCGAGTTTCTGGTTTTTCTTGTAGTGGTAGTACAGCTTCGTAGCCAGAGTCGGGAACTTATAGTCATAGACCACCATTGCGAATCCCTTGGCCGAGTGCTGCCGGATAAACGGCTCGATGATACTGAATGTCTTACCCGACCCCGGTGTTCCGACTACCCACGTTCCACGGAAACAGTTGGTTATGTTGGTCCAGCCTTTACGAAATTTGCCCTTGTAGTAATATCGCATAGGGATATTCACGCTGTACGGGGTCTCTATCAGTTCCTCGCACTGCTCGAAACTCTCGTTCTCGAAGTTGAAGCGGTCCTTCATCAGTCCCTCCTTGAGGAACTTGGAGATGTTGTCCAGTGCGACATGCACGAGGATAACCCCCACGAGGGAAGTTGTCATATAGAAGATAATATTCAGCGGCAGCGTATAAAGTCGTGCCTCCATCGGATAACCGAACAGCCATACGGACAGCACTAACAGAACAAAACCGCTTATGAGTGGGTACAAGACCTGCCGCCGGGCGTTGAACTCCAAATGTTTCTTGGCTCTGGTGCCTATACATGTAATGCAGATGAGTAGCACCGTGGCGACCTTACTGTACACGAGGTTTCCGTCGTTATAGATGGTCCACTGCTTGATACGTCCGTGAATGTCGCAGAGTATGCCGCCCCAGTGGTCCAGCATAGCCGGGTCGATGGCATACTCGAAAAACTCCATCAGTACGGAGACATATACCACCGCACGGAATATCCGGTAAAATCCCTGTAATTCCTTGCTCTCTTCCATTGCTATGTCAATTCTTTTTAATGCCCCAGAGAACATGGATATGAGGCCATTGCATACGGTTATCAGCAGTAAGCTGGCAGACATGGGAAACTGCATATAGAGGTTTAAGCCTTAAAGCGTCATATATTGCAGAAGCCCGTACTTCCGCTGTAAACTTCTCAAGGAAAATCCGGACAGCATCGTTAGAGCCACAAGTCATGAAATCAATGAAACCTTCAATCAATTCTTCATTGACATAGTAGAGCTGCCCTTGGAAAATATCATGGTAACGGCTGATACGGCCGTTCCATTCCGTCCGGATTTCTTCCCTGCGGTTCTTTGCGGAAGGAAACCTCTCGTAGCAGTCTATTCCATCATCGAGGAATATGTAATTACCGGAAACGTCCTCTTGCTTAGGACATTTGCATCTCAACAGATACCCGAAAAATCCTTTGTCCGGATGTACTATATCCACATATTGTGGTGCATTGAAATCTTTAATTCCGTTCATAATCATAAATTCAGTTGTTGATGGTTATAATGGGACGCACTTTATGCGCCTGCGTCTTGGGCGTTTCCTGCATGGCTCCGCTGGCTGTCGAGTAGAGCCATGCTTTGACCGTCTGCTGTCCTTCCACCTCCGTCGATGTCCAGTACCAGCACTCGTCGGCTTCGGTCGGAAGCGGGTCTCCGCCGCATTTCTCGATGACCGGATTGATAATGCCACGTGCCGCATACAGCAGGCGCATCTGAGCCACCGAGGGAACATAGGCGCTCTGCCCGTATTTCCACAGGGCAAAAACGGCTTCAGCCATCGGCGAGGCTGTCTCTTCTGTTTCATACAAGGCGAACGTGTTCTCATTCCCGTCGTATGCCGTGATGTCTGCTGACGTACCCTGCTCGACACCAAGGCTGTCGGCAAAAGCTTTCGGCGTCATATCCCACAGATAGACGGCATAGCCGTTTCCTTCCGTTTCCCCGTCGGAGCCGATATGGAAGACGACGGCAATCGCCTGTTCCTTGGATTGTTCGTACTCACTGTACGGTATTACTGTCCCGTCCACACAGAGGACGTGTACGGGATATTTTGTTTCTTCGGATTCTTCTATATGTGCGTCGCAGGCAGCCAACGCCCCGGTTATGAGGAGAACCGGCACTACCTGGCACGTTTTTCTGATAATGTTCTGTTTCATCTTTCCCTTATTTTATAGGTAGTTTAATGCCGAGGGCAACCCCTGTACGCAGCACGTCGGCCCCCTTTATCATTACGTCTCCCTTGACTTGCCAGTATAGCGTCCAGCCCGCCCGCAACACATAGTTGTGCTCGTAGCCGAAATGCAGTCCTGCAAGGAACTTCTTCGTGTCGCTTCCGCCCGAAGCCCCGATTCGGAGGCTTCCGTAATGGTTGCGTCCCCTCGTGACGCAGGGTTTGTAAGCCACGCCGAAGCTGTAGGTGCGGTAGTTCCGCCAGAAAGATTTCGGGCATACATGTTTGCAGGATTCGCACTCTGCCCATTGCAGGTAGCCGTTGGCAAAGAACTCCCACGCATGGCGGTAGTTCATCTCGTGTTCGTAGGCCAGCGTCACGTCCAGCCCGTTCTTGTACAGCAGCCCCGCACCGAGTGAGAGGCGGCCGCTGCCTCGCTGTGCATACGCTCCTACGGCGAGGCACATGCAGGCAATCGTCAGGATAATCGTCTTTTTCATCGTCATTCCTCCTCCAGCAATGCCGCGCTGAACGAATCGGCTGACAGCACGTCCTCATAGTCGATATTCAGGCTGATGTTACGCCCGCTGATTTGTTTCTCCGTCATCTCGATGGTCAGCACCTTGTCGTTCGGGAACGTCATTTTCTTGACCACGACCACATTCCGGTAGCCGTGCCGGAACGTCTTGCCCGCCTCCAGCACCAGTGCCGGGGTCAGTTCGATGACCTGTGCGTTGGTCGCCTTGGTCAGTTTCTTGTCTGCCAGCTTCACCCGTATCTCGTCGATGTCGAAGCGGATGTTCGTCCGGTTCTCTATCGAGAAGTCGATGAAGAAATACTCACCCACGGAGTAGATGTTGTTCAGCCGCATGGTCATGCGATGTGCCTTGGTGGCGACGTTGCGGATCTTCGCGGGCGAGTTCCAGATACGCCGGGCGAAGCGTGTCATATCCACGGTGGACATCGAGACCGCCGGGTTGTGATAGGCGTTCCGTTCCTGCAACTGGATTTCCTTGTCAGTTACCGCCTCCCGCACCCGTGTGGTGTAGAGCAGCGCATACTGCGTGCGGTAGCGTTCCGTTACGATAGTCACGATGGCCAGCACCTCGCCGTCCTCGTGTCCGCCCTCTTTCGGTTTCAGGCGGACGATATTGTCTATCGGTTGGTCGCCGACAATCTTATCTGTGGAGATGTCCACGAAGCGTACCGGTTCCGAGGCCGTGATGACCGTCGTTACCTGTTCATTTACCGTAAGTTGTTCCATCTCCTCGTAGGTTCGTTGTGCCTGTACATTCGGCGTTCCCAGCAGCCCTGCCGCCAGAAGAAATGCCGTTACGATTCCTTTTTTGTCCATGTCATTGATTTATTGATTTTGTTTTTCTTCCCTTATCTCTTTTTCCTCTTGTACCTTGTTCCTGCATTCCAGTTCCTCCTGAATCTGCCGCTCGGCAATCTCGCAGTACGCCTGTTCGATTTCAAATCCGATGTAGTGCCGTCCCGTGCGGATAGCGGCCACGGCGGTTGTGCCTGACCCGATACAGTTATCCAGTACAACATCGCCTTCGTCGGTGTAGGTCCGTATCAGGTACTCCATCAACGCCACGGGCTTTTGTGTCGGGTGGTAGAACGCGCCTTTCTTGTGTTCCTTCGGCATGAAGATGACCGAGGTCGGATATTTGTCATCGGCTATGCGTACCGGTGAGAGTTTCATCGTTCCGTAACAACGGTTGGTAAATCCCTCCGTTTTACGCCTCCCGTGATTTCTCCGTTCCGGAGGACACGGTGTCATCTGCGGATGATAGGCCGGCTGTTTTTTATAGAATACCAGAATATCCTCGTGCTGCCGGAGCGGCATACGTTTGGCATTGAGATGTCCCGTCACCCGATCTTTCTGCCACACGAGGTTGTACCGCCATAGCCGGGGTTGCGACAGCATGAGCCATGCGGAGAAAAGCCCCTGCCCGAACAGGATAATGGGGCTGTCCGGCTTGGTAATCCGCCGGTATTGCTCCCACAAGGCTGCTAACGGTATCTGGCGGTCCCAGTTCACCGACGGATTGCTGCGATTTAACACCCCGTAAGGTAGGTCGGCGATTATGGCGTCCACGCTACCATCCGCTATCTGTTTCATGCCCTCCATGCAGTCCATAAGGTAAATGCGATCCGTCTCTATCATATTGCGTCTGTTTTCGGTTCTACAATTTGCCGGGCGCTCATCCAGGTACAGCGTTCCGTCCGGGTTTTCCGGATTTCACACTCCCAGAGGGTATTCTTCTCCACATGTTTGAAATTGACCGCACCGTCTCTCGGCCCGTAAAAACCGGTATGCTTCTGGAAGGCGAATAAGGCAATCCTCCGCCCGTCCACTGCCTGAAAGTTGCATATCAGGGCGAATCGTACCCCTTTGTGCCACCATTCGGTACTTACGAGCTTCCCAACGAATGTTTCGGGCTTATCGGGAGCGATGTAGTCTTCGTAATAGAAGCCGTCCGTTCCCTTATGAAGTTTTGATATATCTGTTTCCATTGTCACTGACCTTTTAGTTCCTGTTTTCCCGTCCGTTCACCAGATACACAAACGTCCCGTATTTCAGCTTCACCTTGTTTTTCTTGATGGCCTTGCTGATGGCGTTACTCGTTTTCTGGTAGGCATTGTTCACCGCCTGCATACCCCATTGGGCGAGGCTGTTACCGTATCCGCTGGTATTCATGTTCATGCTGCCCGACATGGCACTGCTCGCCACGTCCTTGCTTGTCTCGCGGAATTGGCTGATGGGTACGTAAAGTCCTTCCAGCCCGTCCGTATCGTAGATTGACAAGCTGACCTTGACCAGTTCGTCCTCCACCAATATGCTGTTGATGCTTCCTTTTACACGTCCGGAAGAGAAACCGCTGACTGTGGCATACAGGTAAGTACCACGCCTGACCACGCTCTCGTTGATTTCGATGTCGTCCAGCAGGCGCAGCCGCACACGCGAGCCGTCCACGGCCTTGATGTTTTCGTCGATGATCGCCTTGATGAGTTTCGGTTCCCGTGCATCTTTCGCCAGTGTGTTGAAGTAGTCCGAAGTCGTCTTTACCTTCTTCACCACCTCGCTTGCCTTGTCCGTCTCCGCAGGAGCTTTGACCGAACGGCTTTCCTCGTCGATGGTTCCCTTGGTCTGCGTCATCGTGTCCGGCGGAGCCACCGTTGCGGTGCTGTCCGTTGCGGACGGCATGACCTCCCGTTGTCCTCTCAACCTCGCTTCGGCGAGTGCTTTTTCCAGTTCTGCGAGAGCTTCCTGCTCCCGCCTCTTGGCATCGGCCGCTTCCGCTGCCAGATCTTTCTCCTTTTCCTGCCGGTCAAGCAGGGCGATATCCTCTTCGGTGTATTGCGATTCATATTCCTCTTGGTTATCGTCCGGTTCGTCCCGCTCGATGTTGTCCACAGCGGAATAATCTTGTATCTTGCCCCATGATTTGGCCATGTTCTCATACTTGCTGCCGATACCGTCGCCGCCCTTGATTTGGGCGTCCGGCAATTCGGGATTCAGGAACTCGGTCGTCTGGAGTGTCTTGTCCTGTACCTCGGCCTTCTCGGTATGGAACAGGTCGAAAATGAAGTACGACGTGCCGAGAAGGGGGATATAGAGGATAGCCGGAAGCATATACTTCGGCTGCCTGAAATTGATTCTCTTGAAGATATTGTTCATTGTTTCCCTTTAATTGAGTTGCACATACTTGCTTATAGTTCTCTCAAACGGCATATTCATAAGCCTGCCGTTCTATTCCGGCCTTTCCGTACCGCTTTCCTTCGTATCGAATCTTCGTACATGCGGTACGGAAAGCATCTTATGCCGTTCCCGGAGCACGGAATCCTGCATTTCCGTGGCCGTTCGGCGGACTGGATGATGGCAGTACACCACCGTCAGGCGGTAAATATTCCATGTCAGCCCGCAGATGGCGAAGCCGAATACGATGACGAGAAACAGCGTCCGGTGGGCGTTGGCGAAACCCTGTACTTTGGCCACTGCCTTGTCGATACGTGTCGCTTTGGCGAAGCGTCGCCCGGCATCCACGTCGCGTTCGTAGCGCTCCTTGTATTTCGGGTCGTTTTTGTCCGGCATCTTCTCGCCGAACAGCATACGTCTGAATCCTTTGATATTCATAGGGCTGGTAGAGTTAATAGTTGCTTTTTGTCTTTTGCTCGATGTCCTTGTTCAGCAGCGTGCGCCAGTTCACGATGAGCAGCCCGTGCGGGTTGTTCTCCGTCCGGGGTACACGCTTGAGCTGTCCCGCCGTAACCAGTTCGCGCATCAGGATATTGCTGCGCCGTTCGATACGCTGCCGCCCGTAGTAAGTGAACTCCATCTTCTCCTTGTTGAAGGTGATACTGTCGCAGAAAATCGAAAAGACGGCACTCGTTCCCAAGATGTTGGAATAGAAGCCTTTCTCCTTGAGCGTATTGTACTGCGCCAAGCCCGTTTCGTCCACTAAGTACATCGCTTTCTCCATCGTGTAGCGGATGTACTTGTCGTCGGGAGCAAGGGTAAAGAAGTAGTGGTGGAACATTTCGACATGGCTCTTGGCTTCCACGTCGAGCGTTTCCTCCATTGTCGTGCGGCGTACCAGTATGGGCACGTTGCCGTCCAGCACATACACTTTCTTTTGAGCGTCCGTAACCATCGTGCGGGCCGTCCAGATACTCGACACGCTGATGATGACGCAGCCCACAAGAAAGGCGGTGCAAATAATTCCGACCAGTTTGATTTTGTTCTCTAAATTCTTGATGACCATTTTGTTTGAATATTTATCGTTACTTTGTTATCTCATTACCGTACCCATTGCGCCTGTTGCCGTCATTTTAGCCTGCTGCGCCACGCCCTCGCCGAAGTTTCGGGTTGAGAACGCCGTGTCACCCTCCGGTATCATCCATGCCGCAAGGTCGGGGACGAGGTTCAGGCATTTTAGGGCCACGATGCTTGCCGCCATCAGATAGCCCGCCGAGAAGAAGGAGTTTTGCAGGTAAGCTGCCATCGTCTGCTCGCTTGTCGTTATCGCCGTCAGGTTCTCCACCTGTATGCAGAGCACGATGTCGAACAGCAGCAGTACGTAGAAGCCCACGAAGTAGAGCATCGCCCCGTAGAAATGCACCGTCAGATACCTCGTGAGCCACTTCGCCCATGCGCCTTCCCATTTGGGCAGGAGCGAAAACGCCCACTGGATAGGTCCGAAAATGGTGAGCATTCCCAAAAGAATTTGCTGGCAGTAAATCGTCGCCCACCAACCGATACGGAACACCACCAAGGCGATAAGTATGATGATTTTGTCTATTCCCACGATGACACCCGATGTCAGCGACGTGAACCACAGCTTCGCTGCATCCTTCTCCATGTTCGTAACCTCGTCCACGCCAGTTTGTTCCATCGTTGCCTCGATAAGGTTGGGATCGGACGTACCCGTGTGGGCGACATCGGCTTGTGCCTGCAGGGCAGTGTACATCGTGTCGCGCACGTAAATCAACTCCTGCACTTTCTCGAACTTGTCCGAGATTTGCGAGGCTTCGGCCTCGTACAGGTCATGTGTGTACGAACCGACGCAGTTCGGGATATAGGAGAGGAAATCTAAAAAGCACCAGTTGCTCCCGCTGTTTGCCATGCCCGTGTCTGCCGGAGGATACCACCAGCAGAGAATGAGCGACACGGCCAGCGGTCTGAAGAGCTTCATCACGTCCAAAGGCTCGTGCTTGACCATCATTTTGTACGCCATGCCTGCCGCCATGACGATAGCGAACAGGGCGGCCAGCGCCATGCACATCTGCAATATCCACCAAAATGGACCTTGCGAGCCGGTAAAGGTCGCGTCGGTCAGGAACTCGT